>Ga0265297_10000651_pt1 | contig 97914 bp, 84 predicted proteins | sample Munlanlwell13791_FD_192502 | JGI IMG/M metagenome (GOLD analysis project Ga0265297, IMG submission 192502) | Leachate microbial communities from a municipal landfill in Southern Ontario, Canada - Leachate well 137-91 | ecosystem: Engineered > Solid waste > Landfill > Unclassified | place...
CGGACGACAGGCCTGGCGATATGGAGCACGACTTGTCGCCAGGCCCCTGGGGTTCCGATGCGGCCTTAACCCCAGGGGACCCGCTGCGTTATCGGGACTTTGTCAGCACCCTGCTAGGGCCTGGGCTTGTAGTACTGGCTCTTGATCTCCGGCAGCCACTCCCGTATCTGGTCGATGCGCCGGGTGCCGGAAGGGTGGGTGCTGAGGAACCGGGCCAAGGGGTTGTCCGCCCCCTTCCCCTCGGCCGCCTCCTCCATCCTCCGCCAGAAGGCGATGCTTTGCTCCGGGTCGTAGCCCGCCTTGGCCATGAGGATGAGGCCGATCTTATCCGCCTCGGACTCGTGCGAGCGGCTGAACGGGAGCATCACGCCGACGCCGACCCCGAGCCCGTAAGCCTCCCCGATGACCTCCTTCGCCGGTATGGATTTTCCGGCTAGGAGCACGCTCAGGGCCTGTCCTCCGAATTCGGCGAGCTTGCCCTGGCTCATGCGTTCCGCCCCGTGCCGGGCCAAGGCGTGCGCGACCTCGTGGCTCATGACCACGGCCACGCCGTCCTCGTCCTGCGTCACCGGAAGGATGCCGGTGTAGAACGCCACCTTCCCGCCCGGCAGGCAGAAGGCGTTGATCTGCTTGTCGTCCTCGATGAGGGTGAACTCCCATCGGAAGTCGGGCCGGTCGGCCGCGCTCGCGACCCTGCGGCCCACCCGGCGGATGAGGTCGAGCTTCTCGCGGTCCGTGGAGATCTTGGCTTTCTGCAGCAGCTCCTTGTAGGCGTCCTCGCCGAGCTGGTTCTCCTCGCCCGAGCTCATGAGGTTCATCTGTCTGCGCCCGGTGTAGGGGACGCTGGCGCAAGCGGAGAGCAGGAGCGCCGCCAGAGGGATCCGTAGCCTGTTCATGCCCTACTTCCTCGGGAACAGCGGGGCGCCTTTCATGATCCTGGCTCCGCTGTCCGGAGCGTCCGGGAAGGCGCGCACGCCGAGCATGGCCTGCATCTTGGCCGAGGTCTGCGGCATGAAGGGCGCGATCCAGCCCCCGACCATGCGCAGCGACCACACCACGTCGTGGAGCACGCGCCGGACCCTGTCCATGTCGGTCTTGGCCGTCTCCCAGGGCTTCTCCTTGTCGATGGTCTCGTTGAGCCTGCGCACGCCGGACCAGATCAGGTTGAGGGCCTCCTGGAAAGCCAGGCGGTCCATGGCCGCATCGATGCGCGGGCGCAGGTCCATGAGCTCCTTCGTGACCGGCGAGCGCTCCAGGTCCGGCCGGCCGGGCAGAGCGCCGGCCAGATACTTGTCCACCATGTTCGTGGCCCGGCTGACCAGGTTGCCGAGGTCGTTGGCCAGCTCGGAGTTGTAGCGCCGGCGCAGGGTCTCGTGGGAGAAGTCCCCGTCGTTGCCGAAAGGCATCTCGCGGAAGAGGAAGTAACGGAACGAGTCCACGCCGAACTCGCGCGTGATTTCGCGCGGGTCGATGAAATTCCCCTTGGATTTGGACATCTTCTGGCCTTCCACGGTCCACCAGCCGTGGGCGAACACGCTTTTGGGGAGGGGGACTCCCAGGGCCATGAGCATGGCCGGCCAAGTGACCGCGTGGAACCGATAGATCTCCTTGCCCACCAAGTGCACGTCCGCGGGCCAGAGTTCCGCGGACCTGTCCGTCCCTTTCGGGGACATGCCCGGCGGGATGTAGCCGGTGGCCGTGATGTAGTTGAGCAGGGCGTCGAACCACACGTAGACCACGTGTTTCGGGTCGAAGGGAAGGGAGACGCCCCAAGCCACCTTGGTGCGGGAGACCGCCAGGTCGTGCAGGCCCTCCTCCACGAAGCGGATGATCTCATTGCCCCGCTGGCTGGGAAGAAGGAACTCGGGATGGCCCTTGTAGTGGGCGAGCAGCGGCTGCTGATAGCGGGACAGCTTGAAGAAATAACTCTCCTCCTCCGCGAGTTCCAGGGGTCGGCGGCAATCCGCGTTGGGGCACAGGCGCCGTCCCTTCTCGTCCGGCGGGGCCTCGGTCTCGGTCCAGTAGGTCTCGTCGGAGACGCAGTAGAAGCCCTTATAGGTCCCTTTATAGATGTCGCCTTTCTCCAGCAGATGCTTGAACACGGCCTGCACGCGGGACTCGTGCCGTTCCTCCGTGGTGCGGATGAAATCGTCGTGCTGGATGTCCAGGTGCTTCCACAGGTCCGCGAACTGCGCCGAGATCTCGTCCGCGTAGGCTTTCGGGCTCTTGCCCGCCTCGCGCGCGACCGTCTCGATCTTGGAGCCGTGCTCGTCCGTGCCGGTGAGCAGGTGGACCTTTAACCCGGCCATGCGTTTGTGGCGCGCGAGGATGTCCGCGGCCAGGGTCGTGTACGCGTGCCCGATGTGCGGGGCCGCGTTGACGTAGTACAGCGGGGTCGTCACGTAATAGGTCTTCATCCAGGGATGCTCCGTGGTGATGTCGTGTGCAGGCGCTGCAGGCGCAGCGCCGCGAGTTCCAGCACCAAGCGGGGGTCCGCGTTGGAATCCAGCGCGCGGCGCAGGCCCTCGATCTCCCGGAGCGCGGAGCGCGCGGCAGCGGAGCCGCCCCGCGAGCGGATGTGCCAGAGCATGCGCACGATGCGCGCCGCAACGGCGGGGCGGGAAAGGTGGAGTTCCCGGGGCAGTCCCTCGGCCATCCGGATGGGGGCCATGGGGTCGTCCACCCAGGAGGCGGGGTCCGGAAGGGCTTCCTCCACGACGCGCAGCGCCCGTCCGATGGAGCCCTCGGCGAGCCCCGCGGCCGAGCGCGCATCCTCCGCGGGGATCCCGCGCGCGGTCAGAAGCTCCAAGACCGCGCTTTCGGAAAGCGGGGAGAAATGAACGGCCTGGCAGCGGGAGCGGATGGTCGGCAGGAGCTCCTGCGGCCGATGCGTCACGAGGATCCAGACCGTCTTGGGGGGAGGCTCCTCCAGGGCCTTGAGCATGGCGTTCGACGCGGCCGGGATGAGCGTATGGGCGTCCTCCAGCACCGCCACCTTCCAGGCGCCCGTCATGGACCGCATCTCCAGGTCCTTGATGAGGCTGCGCACCGTGTCCACCTTGATGGAGCGCTGCTTCGCCTCGTCCTCGTTGAGGAGCGCGGCCTGGTACGCGGGATTCACCCGGCGGATCTCGGTGGACACGCCCTTGTCCGCGGCGGCGCAGGGGGGGCAGAGGTCGCAGCAGTCCCGAATTTCCGCGTCCCCTTCGGGAGAGGAGGACGTCTTCCCTCCGGGGACCTGGCCCCTGGGGGCCAGGCAGTTCAGGGTCTTCGCGTATTGCAGAGCGGTCAGGGTCTTGCCCACCCCCTCGGGACCGTGGAACAGCAGGGCCTGGGGAGACGTACGGTCCTTCAGATACGGCCGCAGACGGCGCAGGGCGCGCTCCTGACCGAGGACTTGTTCGAGGCTCACGAAGGGGATTCTACAAAACTAGCGATACAGCCGTAGGACGCGGCGGAGGATGTCCGTCCGCACCGCCTCCGGCGGCCGGTCGGAGTCGATGAGGAGGGTGCGCGGTTCCGTGCGCGAGAGGCGGCGATAGGCGTCGCGCACGCGGCGCCTGAAAGCCATGGATTCGCGTTCCAGGCGGTCGTGCCTGCGGCCGGGGTCGCGGGTGCGGAACCTCGCGTCCGGGATGTCGAGCACGAGGGTCAGGTCGGGCCGCAGGCCGGAGGTGGCGATGCGGTTTAGCCGGCGGACCAGGCGCATGGGAAGTCCTCGCGCTCCTCCCTGGTAGGCCAAGGTGGCCAAAGCGTAGCGTTCGCTCAACACCGTCTTGCCGCTCCGCAAGGCCGGCAGGATGAGCTGCTGCGTGTGCTGCGCGCGGGACGCCTCGTAGAGCAGCACCTCGGCCAAGGCGCAGACCTTCTGGGAAGGGTCGAGCAGGAGCTCGCGGATGCCTTCCGAGAGCGCGGTCCCGCCCGGCTCGCGCGTATGGACCACGGTCCGCCCCCGCCGGCGCAGCTCCCGGACGAGGGCGAGGGCCTGCGTCGACTTCCCGGACTTGTCCGGCCCTTCCAGCACGATGAAGCGGCCTCGTCTGCCCATGGCCGGAGCATTATAGGTTTTATAGCCATGACGCTAAAAGCATTTTCGCGCGCGCGTGGGGGCGCGACCTAGGTCACAGTCCAAAGTCGGCTTGCTTTACTCCGTAAATCAGCCTATACTTAATCGCTGATGAGCCATCGTCGTCTTGGGCGTTCCGGAATGAGCCTGGTCGAGCTCATGATCGCGGTCAGCATCCTGACCGTGGGCATCATGGGCTTCATCTCCTCGTTCGAGTATATCTCGAAATCCATCCATATCTCCCGCGCCCGCACCCTGGCCGTGAACCTGGCGCAGGAGAAGATGGAGAACCTCAAGAACATCCCCTATTACAAGGTCCAGCTCACCACGGACGCCTACATCAACACCAACTTCACCCCGAGCCTGCGCTACGACAAGGTCAGCTACCCGCCCGAGGAGATCGTCATCGGCGGGGTCACGTTCACCCGCGCGGTGTCCGTATCCCTGGCCGAGGTGGAGGACGGCTCCATCGAATCCAAGTCCTGGGACTACCCGGACACGGGGATGAAATACATCACCGTGTACGTCATGTGGCGGCAGCTCGGCAAGTGGCGCTACCTCGACCTGGACAACATCTACGAGAACCCGACCGTGGACCCCCTGAACTCCACGATCAAGGGCGACGTCCTCTCCGGAGGTTCGCCGGTCCCGAACGCCGTGGTCAGGGTCCTGGAGAACCCGGACTGGAACGACTTCGTGGGCGCGGACGGGTCCTACACCATATTGGCGCAGGCAGGGACGTACTCCATCCGAGTCACCTCCGCGGGCTATTTCGACGCCACGGCCAACAACGTTTCCGTGGCCACCGGCGCGTCCGCGACACAGGACTTCACGCTGACCAAGATCGCCACCGGGAGCGTTTCCGGCTACGCCTGGATCAACTCAGGGCTCGTCATCAGCCAGATCGCGGCCTCGACCTTCACGCGTCTCGGAGGACTGGACCCCGCGCCGGTGGACGTGGAGTACGTGGAGCTCTTCAACCCCACGACCTTCAACATCAACATCGGCGACAACGCGACGGGCGAGAAGTACGTGAAGCTGGACTACGACTGCGAGACCGGAGGCTCCAAAGCCGACGCCTCGGACGCCGTGATCAACCTCCAGTACGTCTCGACCTTCGTGCCCGTCGGGCACTACTACCTCATCGCCAGCACGGAGTCCTTCTACATCGATGGGAGGCTCGTGCACGCGGACGCCAAGTACGGGACCGAGAACGCGGACCACATCGGTTACAACGACGCGGGCTGCCTCAAGATTTCGGACGCCGCCACGGGCAACGCCATCGACGTGGTGGGCTGGGACGACAATAGCTCCGGCCATACCGCTCCGTGCTATGAGGGGGGCCCCATCCCGGACGAGGAGAGCGACCTGGGCATCTGCCCGGACGGCATCGGCCGCGGGAACCAGGTCGTGCGCGTGTCCACGCCTCCGTTCAGGACGGACCACAGCCAGGGCAGCGCGTACGATTCCGGCAACAACAACCTGGACTTCATCTACCCGGAGCTCATGTGCCCCACGATCCCCAAGGTCACCGGTTTCTGGTTCCATTATCCGCGCACCGTGGCGGACGGGCCCATGACCGTGATCTCGGGCAAGCCCGCGATCGAATCCGGAGTCATGGTGGACGACCTCATCGGCAAGAGCACCACCACGCAGACTTTCTATCACGAATACAACGGCCTCCAGGTGCCGGTGGCCACGTTCACCCTCGTGGGGGTCGCGACCGGGACCTGGAACGTCATCGTGGCGAGCGTCCCGTATCTCGCCGAGCTGTCCAACGTGGTCGTGACGGAGAACGCGACCACGGTCGTCCCGAACGCGGTCACGGTCCCGGCCGGAGACCCGTACAACGGCTTGATCCTGAGCTCCTCCACCCTCGACGGCTATGTGGGAGGGGTGGTGACGGACAACACCGGCAACAACCTGGCCGACATCCAGGTCCGCGCCGGCGGGGTGACCAAGACCACGAACGCTCAGGGCCTCTACGTCGCCAGGGTGTCGAGCGGCATCGTGAACATCACCGCGAACCCGAACAACCAGAATCCGACGTACTCCCAGTCCGTGACTTTCCAGACGCTGGAAAGCGGCCAGTTGGTCCTGCAGGATTTCACTCTGTCTTTGGCCGGCGTACTCCAGGGGTTCATCACCACGGACGGGAACTCCATCCTGCCCAACATCACCGTTTCCGCCACCCGCGGAGGCTACGAGTACGGCACCGCCACGTCGGACTCCTCGGGCATCTTCTATCTGCGCAACCTCTCCACCGGCACCTACACGGTCAAGCCCGTCGTGGACCCGCTGGAGACGTATTCGCCCGCCTCCATCAGCGCGACCGTGAGCTCGACGCAGGCCGTCCACATCGGGACCTTCACCATCGCCGGCGCCTACGGCACGCTGAGCGGGAATCTCACCTTCAACGGGGCCAAGCTGACCTCCGGGGCGCTCATCCTGGTGAGCACGAAGACCCTCGCGGCCACCCCGCCGTCGATCGTCGCGTCCTCTTCCCCGGCCCAGGCGGTCATCTACGCGGCCTCCAGCAAGGCGGACGGGACCTTCGAGGTCGAGGTGCGGGGCTCGACCATCACGACCTTCAACGTCTCCGCCTACATCCCCGTGCTGGGCGCTTCCTCGGTGAGCGTCACGACCAAGACCTACTCCGGGATCACGATACATCCCCAGCAGGAGACGACGTTGACCATCACCGCGCCATGAGCATACTGCGAAGACTCAGGGATCGAAGAGGGTACTCCGCCGCGGAACTCATGATCGTGGTGGCCATCGTGGGCATACTCGCGATGATCGGCCCCGAGCTCATGATGAAGATGCAGAACTTCTACATGCTGACGACCGCGCGCGCGGAGATCCAGCGCGACGCGCGCGCGACCCTGGACCTCGTCAACCGCTTCCTGCGCCAGGCCAAGTACAACACCATCCAGATCGATACCCCCTCGGGCCAGGGGCCGTATTCCCGGATCCGCTTCGAGCACATCGACGGCACGAGCTACGAGTTCCGGCAGGACGGGGCGAACCTGGTCCAGACCGAGGGGGGGCGGACCACGATCATCGCCAAGAACATCGTGTACATCGCCTTCACCTTCCCGCGCTCGGACTATCCGCGCCTGGTGAGCGTATCCATCACCACCGGGAAGAACATCCAACTCGGCCAGCGCAAGGAGCTGGAGCTGACCGTGCAGAAGATCAGGGTCATGAACTGACATGGAACGCAAGCGTCCCGCTCCGCACGTCGCCCCCGGACAGATACTGGTGGGCGTGCTCATCCTGCTCCTGATCATGGCCGTCATGGTCCCGTTCATGGTGCTCCTGGTGCAGAACGAGGCCAAGTGGACCGCGAAGCAGGACGAGTCCACGACATCCTTCCACCTGGCCGAGGCCGGGGTGGAGAAAGCCTACCGCTCCCTGACCATGTCCACCGGCACGTGGTACGCGCTCATCGAGCATGGGACTCCCATCACCCGCTTCGGGTTCGATTACGTTTTCAACGACGTGCCCGGAGGGGCCTACGCGGTCAGCATCACGAGCGGGCCGGAAGAGAAGCAGGCCACGGTCATCAGCATCGGCAGCGACACGCACAAGCGGGAGATCCGGACGCTCAAGGTCATCTTCGAACAGAACACCATGGGGGACATCGCCATCCAGGCCATGGAGGGCGTGCAGGTGTCGGGCGGGGTGGACGTGGAGTGGGGCGGGGTCGTGGGGCAGGAGTACATAGACACGGGGAACCGCACGTTCCCGCAGTTCCACTCGGCCTCCGGCCTGAACGTGGACAATGATCCGGCTCCTCCGAACTGCGACTCCCCGAACTGCTGCCAGTGGAAGGCCTACGACCCGGACGTGCCTCCGGACCCGGGCATCGATCTCACGTTCTACCGCACCTCCGCCACGCACACCTCGGGGTGCGGAGGGAAGGACATGTCTGGCGACGGAGGCGTCGCCGACTCCTGCTACTTCGACACGGCGCAGAGCTGGAGCAACTTCACCTACCACGGGGGCGGGACCGTTTTCATCGAGAACAACCTGACCTTGAAATCGCCCGGAGTGGATGTCATCGGCACGCTGGTGGTGACCGGGAACCTCTCTACGACCAGCGGGGCCTGGGGGAAGGGCTCGGCCACCATGAAGGTCCCCCGGACCGCGTGGAAGCAGTACTGCAACAACTGGACCCACTACCGGGGCGAATTCGACGCCGCGGCCGCTGCGACCTTCCCCGGGATCAACGACTCCTATAAGTCCGACATCAACCTGACCTACGCGCCGACCCCGAACGGCAAGTTCTCCGTGCAGGGCTTCCTGTACGTGGGAGGGGACTTCTCCACCTCGGGCGGAGGCGGCAGTTCCTTCATCTACGGCAACATGTTCGCGCAAGGCGGCGTGAGCGTGGCCGCAAACTCCGGCGTGACCGTGTACTACAACAAGGAATCCGCGCAGGGCATCCACACCACGAAGCTGGTCATCACCCGGAAGTCGTGGCAAGGCATAGTCCGGGGCTGGCCGAGCGGGTTGTAGCCCCTAGTATACCAGCAGGGACAGGAAGTAGAAGGCCATGAGCACCCCGGCCACGGGCGCGCCCACGGCCGCCCAGCGCTTGGCCGGGATGGCGAGCCGGTGCGCGGCCACCAGATTGTGGGCGTTGCCCGTGATGAGCGCTCCGCCCGCGATGATGATGGCGAGCAGGGTGTAGCGGAGCTGTTCCTGGCTCATGCGCGGGCTGAGTTCCACCGACGCGAGCGTCGCCCCGTCCACCACCGCGGACACGGAGTTGAGCCAGTAGAGCAGCCAGGGCGGGGCTCCCAGGAGCACCTGGTCGATGAGCGGAACAAGGCCCGCCCCCAGCAGGACCAAGCCCGCGATGAAGACATACATCCGGGTGGTCAACACGAGCATATGCCAGAGCGTGAGCGGGTCCTCCTTGAGCGGCTCCTTCCGGGCCTTGTAGGTCTTGGGGAGCAGGACGCCGGTCAGGACGCCCAGGCCGAGCATGGCGGGGACGAGCCACGGGCTGAGCAGGGACCAGAGATACATCTTGTCCACCTCATACGCCGCTTGGGAGAGCTTGGCCACCGCCACGGCCGGGATGGGGCCCGCGATGGATGTCAGGCCGCTGGCCAGGCCGATGGCGAAGCAGCCCAGCACCGCCACGCGCAGCTCGGAGCCGCGCTCGAGTTCCATGGCCGAGAGCACTTCCACCAAGGCGAGGGTCGCGATGACCGTGGTCAGCACGCAGGCGGACAGGGCGAGGAGCGTGACAGCGGCCGCGGCGGCCAGCCTGTAGTCCATGCGGCCCATGGCCCTGCGCACGCCGCGTCGTATGTGGTCATGGGTGAATGAGAAGACCAGGCAGCCCAAGAGCAGAGCCCCGCACACCTTCATGGGCCGGAGCAGGGCCTCCAGGAGCACCGCCTCGCTCCAGGACCAGCTCACGGTCACGGCCGTGACGCCCATGGCCAGCATGAAGCGCTCCAAGCGCTTCTCGATCTTCTCGGAGACCAAGGGACCGATCAGGGCCCAGAGGACGCAAAGGACCAGGGTGACGGCGACGAAGGGGTGCATCGACGGATTCTATCAATAATTGTAGAGTGCTTACGGTGAATGGACGGCGTTCCGAGCTCCTGAAAGACGCATGCGCGTGGGCCTTGGCAGGGCCCATGTTCCTGTTCCCCATCGCCAACCCCGACCTGTTCTGGCATTTGAAGGTCGGGCAGGGCATCGCGCTCCGCGGCGCACTGCCTAAGGACGACTTCCTCTCGTTCACCATGATGGGCAGCCGGTGGGCGGATTTCGAGTGGCTGCCGCAGCTCCTTTTCACCGGGACCTACGGCGCCGCGGGATGGGCCGGGCTGTTCCTGCTCAAGGTCCTGCTCCTGGCCATGGCCGGAGCGACGGTTTGGGCCCTTCTGCGGAGCTCCCCTTGGAGAAGGACGCTCTTCCTCTTCTGGGCGGCCCTGACCGTGGGCAGGTCCGAACTCAAGGTGGAGCTGTTTTCGATCATCCTCTTCACCATGGAGCTCTGGGCCTTGGAAGGGTTCAGGCTGGGCGCTCTGAAAGTGAAGCCCGCGTACGCCGCAGCAACGGCCCTGCTCTTCTTCGTCTTCTGGGCGAACCTGCACCCCGGCTTCGTCGGGGGCCTTCTCCTGCTGGCCTTCTACTGCCTGGGACAGGACCGGGCCGGCCTGCGCGTACTCGGGGCCGCTTTCGCCGCCGGCGCCGCCGGGACCCTGCTCAACCCCTACGGCTGGGGCCTGCACGGGGTCCTGCTGCAGCACGCGAGGTGGATGCGCGTCATGTCCGCCTACATCCTGGAGTGGAAGCCTCTTTCGTTCGGGAATCCCTTCCAGTGGCCCGAGTGGGTCCTGCTGGCCCTGACCGGCGCCGCGCTGCTGAGGAGAAGGCCCCCCTGGCCTCATCTGGCCGCCGCCTTGGCCTTCGGAGCGTCCTCCGCCCTCCATGCGCGCGCGGCGGCCTACTTCGTCCCTTTGGGGCTCCTCGTGCTGGCGGAGCGCGTCCGCGATCTCCCCATCCGGTCCTGGGCGCTCGGCATCCCGTGCGCGGTCTATCTGTCGGTGACGTGCTTCCCCGCGCTGAAGGATTTCCGTTTCTTCGACTCGAGCTTGTTCCCGGTCGCGGCCTGCGATTTCATCGAGCGGGAGATGGAGACTCTGAGGAACCGCAGGATCTACAACGAGTGGGGCTGGGGCGGGTATCTGGAGTTCCGCTTCAGTCCGGACATCCGGGTCTTCATGGATGGGCGCTACATCTTCCATCCCGTGCTGGCCGGCGTTGCCGCGGCGAACAGGGATCCCCGGGAGTGGAACGATTTCCTGGACCGCCACGGCGTCGAGTGGGCCCTGATGTCGAACTCGCCGGTGCCGCTCACGATACAGTTCCGGGGGGCCGACGGACAGCTCATGACCCGGGACATCCCGCATCTCGCGGCCTACATGCCGGTCTCCCGCTGGGCCAGGGTGTTCTCCGACCCAGTGGCGAATCTCTACGTTCGCAGGGGAAGCGTGCCGCGGGAGTGGCTGGGGAGATGGGAGGGCTGCGCCTCCCGCGGCCCGTAGCTATCTCGGCTCCGGCAGCTCCGAGACCTCGGCTTTGGGCACGGAGAGCTTCATGGAGGGCAGCCTTTTGGAGGCATCGAGCATGAGCTCGTTGAGGGCTTGGACGGAGGTGACCCCGTACTCCTTCGGATCCCGGCCCTTGCGAAGGATGAAGTACCCCTTGTCCTCGGGCCCCGCAGGCAGGGGGATCACCGGCTCATCCGGAGAGTAGTCCGCCAGATACCTGCCGCTCCCGGGATCCAGCAGTATCCATCGCCCGCCCACGAAGACCTCCAGGAAGACGTGCCCGAAGAACTGTCCGTCCGTCCCAGGGTCCGCCATCCACTTCAGGCTCGCGGTGTCCACCATGATGGCCGGCATGCCCAGCTCCCGGAGGACCGCGCCGAGCACCAGGGCCCAGTCATGGCACCCGGAGAGCAGCCTGGACTTCAGCAGGCGCTTGGCCTCGGCCTTACCCACGGTCGCTCCGCCCAGGGCCTCGGTCGAGAAGCCGCGGGTCATCCAGGAATGCGCTTGGGCGAGCGCCGCCATGTCCCGGGTCCAGCCGCCGGGTCCGATCTCCCGCAGGACTTCCTTTGCCTGGGATCGGCTCAGCCGTGACTGGGGCCCCGGCTCGAGATATCGGTAAGGGTCGTCGTAGTCCGGGGAGTTGGAAGGCAGGAACACGTCCCTCTCCCGTCGGATCCGCTCGGCCGCCTGCTTCATGAGCCCGGATAACAGCGCGGGGACCCGGAAGACCGGCCGCGGGAAACCGGCGGCCGCATAGGCCGCGAACTCCTGCAGCAGCAGTTCTCTCCGCCCCAGGCCGTAGGTCGCACCGAGCGACTTCTGGACGAAATCCCGCTCCGCCTGACCGAGGCTGTCCCATATCCTGGACACGGCGTCCCTGAACCCGGGCTCGGAGTAGAAGAGGGCGTGCATGAGCTCATGGTCGAGCTCTTCCGGGGTGGTGGCCGGCGTCAGCAGGATGACAGTGTCCGGCCCGGCCGCGCCCAGCGTCCGGAGAGTGTCCAGGAACGCGCGCTCCGACTCCGGGGCCCCGCCGGGACCGTAGCGGTCGGCGATGTCCGCGAGTTGGGCGACTTGGTAGCAGGCCCCGCCGACCGCGGCCTTGCCCATGCGGAGCCGGATCGCGTCCCGGACGTCCCGGCCCTCGACCCTCACGGGCCCGGAGCTCAGATCGATATACAGCACGGCGGAGCCGACTTGCCTCAGCAAAGACTCCGTGTCCCGGGCCCGCACCGCCCAGACGGGGTAGCGGCTCTTGAGCTTGCGGATGAGCAGGGGGCCCATGGAAGGAGTCCTCTGCATGGCCAGCATCTGGCGGAGCTCCGCGCTCATGGCCGAGGAGTCCCGCGCTCTTGCGCATGCCGGGAGCAGGAGGGCCGCGCACAAGGCCGTCCGGACCGCTTTCTTCCACAGGGAGGAGACCAGGTAGCGGTCGACCCGCTTCTCGGACACCCAGCGCGCCTGTGCCGGACGTCGGGAGCCGCGCAGCAGCCCTTCCTGCAGGCTCAGGACGATGCGATGATGCGTGATGGAGTGGCGTACGGTGCCCAGGAGCGCTCCAGGCGCGGCTCCGGGCAGATGCCGCCTCTCCGGAAGCGACCAATGGCCCGGGAGGAAGCGTTCCCGCTCGGAGCGTTTCCATAGGAGCAGACGCCCGCCCCGCCGCGCCAGCAGGGCGGTCAAACGCACGTCCACGGGAGCGCGTCTCTTCCGGCTCTTTGGGAAAGACTCCTGGACGCCGCGTTTGAACGCCAGGCAGTGCTCGCGCACGGGGCATTCCGCGCACAAAGGGGAGACCGGCTTGCACACGAGCGCCCCCAACTCCATGAGCGCCTGGTTCCAATCGCCCGGCCTGCCCTTGTGCAGGAGCTTCCGGGCCAGAGGCCAGACGTCGCCCCTCGAGGCGAAGAGCCGGCTCAGGACGCGCTCCACATTCCCGTCCACCAGGGCCTCGGGCCTGTCGAACGCGATGGAGGCGATGGCCCCGGCCGTGTAGCGCCCGATGCCGGGCAGCGCGCGCAGGAGCGCGGGGTCCGACGGCAGCCGGCCCGCGTGCCTGCGCATGAGCTCGCGAGCCGCGGCCAGCAGGTTCCTGGCGCGGGAATAGTAGCCCAGTCCGGCCCAGAGCCTCAGGACCTCCCTTTCCGGAGCCTTGGCCAGGGACGCGATGTCCGGGAATCTGCGGAGGAAGCGCTCATAGTACGGCTCCACGGTCGAGACCTGGGTCTGCTGCAGCATGATCTCGGAGACCCAGGTGCCGTACGGGGACGGTCTCTCCCTCCACGGCATGCGCCGCCTGTGGCGGGAGTACCAGCGGAGCAGATCTCGCTGAAGAAACATGTCTAATACCCGAAAGTCCGCTGGAGGAGAGCCAGCATCGCCTTGACGCGCGCATCGCCCTCGGTCTCCACGCGAGGGCCGCAAGGCCGGCTCCCCTGTATGGCGGGCCCTTCCAGGTCGTAGCAGCGCGAGGAATAGTCCACTCCGTCGAGCACGTACAACCGCCTGCCCCGTTCGTCGATGAGCCCGTAGACGGGGCCGTAGCTGCAGGCCGCCAGCTGGGGGCGTCCCTTCCGGAGGAACAGAGGCCTTCCCAGCAGCGGACCCTCCCTAAGATGCTCCTGCCCCAGCAGGGCGTAGAGCGTGGGGGTCACGTCCGTGAGATAGGCCGGAGAATCCGTGTCCCAGGGCAGGCTCTTCATGGACGGAGGGACATGCAGGATGAGCGGGATGCGCAAGACGTTCGGGTTCAGGGAGTAGGCATGGCCCCACAACGCGTCCTCGCCGAGGGAATCCCCGTGGTCCGAGGTCACCACGATGACGCTGTTTCCGTAGCGGCCCGAAGCCTTGAGCTTGGCGATGAAGCGGCCGAAGCAGGAGTCCATCGCCTCGACGCGTTCCGCGTAGGGGGCGTAGAACCCGGGGAAACGGTTCTTGCCGGACCAGGACCGGTTCTCGCGGTTGATGATGCCGATGTGCAGGTCCTCGGGCCGGGTATAGACGAACACGGGGCCGTCTTTCCCGAGGTCGGGTACGCGCTCCTCGAGCTCGCGCAGAGTCCTGCAGAATTTGTAATCGCCGATGGCGCCCCGGTCCAAGTCCGCGTCCGTGGAAGAGGGCTCGAGGATCTCGCGCAGGTACACGTCCATGGACATCCATCGCCGGTAGCCGACCAGCAGTCTCGATAGATTGTCGGCTTCCCTGAAAGGCTGCATCGGCTGCTTGTGCGGCAGGAGCGAGCCGGACCAGAGCGAGGGCTGGGACAGTCCGGTCCCGGCGTACACCGCGAACGCCTTTTTGAAGACGATGTTCTCCTTGGCGAAGGCGTCCAGGCTCGGGGTGAAGCGCGCCTCGGGGTTATAGGCGCCCACATGGTCCTGCCTGAGGCTGTCGAGCACGAACACGAATATGTCGGGCCTGGGCCCGGGAACGATCTTATCCGCGAGGGCCACTCCCTGCGGCGCGATCCGCGCCGCTTTCGGGAGATGGGTGTGGCGCCTGAGCAGGGCGAAGAGCTCCGCGCGCGAAGCCGCCGGGGAGAATACGCGCCTGGCCAAACCGAAGGAGGGCTCCAGGTCCGCGTGTCGGCTCAGGCATAGGCCGAGGCCCGACGCCGGGCCGAGCAGCCAGGCCGCCAGCAGCGCCGCCCAGGAGAGGCCGAGCGCCGCAAGCACCGGAGCTCTGCGCCGCAGGGTAAGGGGCACGCCATTGCCCTGCGGCGCCGCGCCTTTCAATATGGCGCGGCGCTGTTCGGGCTCCCGGGAAGAGGCGAGCGAGCATGCCCCGACCCAGGTCAGCAGCGCCCACAGGGTCCGGAACATGCGGCCCCAGTCGAAGCGCGGCAGGAGGCACGCGACGAGGAAGGCCAGGGCGAGCAGAGCGAGCGAAGCCCGCCTGGAGGCCGTTATCCTTCTCGCCGTCATGCAGAGCGCGGCTGTTGACCACAGGCTCAGCAGTATCCCCGCCGGACCCATGACGCCGACCGGCTCTAAGAGGAGCTTGTCCATGGCGAGGGCGGTCCCCAGCCAGAGCAGGACCCGGGTGACGCGGACGGGGAGAAGGGCGAGCAGCTCCAGCCCGGCCGAGAGGGAGAGGAACATGACGGCGTGCAGCAACAGGCTCCAGGACAGGGCCGCCAGCGCGCCCCGGGGGCCGTGTGCGACCAAAAACGCCCCGGAGTGAAGGGCGAACACGGAGAGGGCGCAGATCAAGGCTCCCCGCGTCCCGATCCTGAAGCGCTCCGGCCCGGGGAGACTCCCGGATGCAAGGAGGGGGACCCATGCCAGGAATGCGGCGGCGAGGCTCCAGACGTCGTTGCCCGATCCGGAGAGCGGGCGGATGATGAAGAACAGGCCGATGGCGGCGCTCACCGGCAGGAAGAGGCGCCTTTGCCGGCGGGCCAGCACGACGCAGAGGATGAACAGCGGGAGATGGAGGCCCAGGAATCCCTCGACCCATCCGGGGACGAAGCGGGTCTTGAGCAAAGGCCAGCTCACCGGGCTCCAGCAGAGGGCTGCCCAGGCCGAGGTGAGCAAAGACCAGAGGAGCAGGGGGAGGCTCATGGCTTCGGGCGCTTGAGCGAAGCGCGGATGCTTGCGGCTTCAGGGGAGCGCCCTCGCCGCTCGAGGAAGTCTGCGAACGCCAGCCTGCCCCCCGGGTTCTCGGGGTCCATGACCATGCATTCGCGGTGGGCCGCTTCCGCCCGGGCGTGCTCTCCGAGAGCCTCATAGCCGCCGGGCAGATGCGCGCAGGCCAGGACTGGCTTGGAGCTGCGGCGGAGCCGTTCTCCGATCTCCACCATGGAGCGCAGGTCTCCCAGGGACTCGTAGGCGGTCCCCAGATGCGACAGGTAGATGGGGTTCTCGGGGTCGTAGAGGAGCAGGGTCCGAAGATGCCGGGCTGCGGACCCCGCATCGCCTTTCTCGAGCGCCAGGACGCTCTTGCGCCAGAGGCCGCGTTCCCGGGACGGGCCGAGCGCGGGCTTGGACCCGGCCAGGAGGGCTCCAGTGAGACAGAGGAGCACGAATAGAAAAAGCCCCCCGCTCCACGACGCGGGGGGCTTTTCCGGCGCGATCAGCTGCACTCGGAGTAGCCGCAGTCCTTGCAGGTGGGGCCGGAGCAGCCCCCCTCGTAGGCCACGTTGGCCGAGTAGCACTTCGGGCAGTGGTTCAGGCGCGTGAACTCGAGCAGGGCGTCCACGGTCTTTCGGTGCTCGGAATTGTTGTCGTCGATCCAGCCCGTGCGCTTGAGGTGCTCGCGCAGGGCCACGCTCACCGCGTGGGGGATGGAATCCACGCGCTTGTCCCCGAACCCGAGCGGCCGGTCGCCCTTGACCGCGTTGAGGTGCTTGAGCAGGCGTATCGGGTCTCCGCCCTCGGCCAGGTACTTCGAGAGCATGATGCCGATCACGGACGTCAGCCCGGCGATCTCCGTGCCCAGGGGCGGGATGTTCAGGAAGACCTGGTAGGGCCCGCGCTCGTCGTAGTTGATGTGGATGTGCAGCGGCCCGTAGCCCGTCTGCATGAGGTAGTACTCCGACTTCGCGCCGAAGGCGCCCGGCTCGCGCCGCTTCTTTCGGGTCGGCGCGGGGGCCGTGGAGGAGATGTTCAGGACCTGCTGGGCTTTCGAGCCGTCGCGGTAGACCGTGATGCCCTTGCAGCCGAGTTCGAAGGCCATCATGAAGGCCTTGCGCACGTCGTCGGTGGTCGCGGCGTTGGGCAGGTTGATGGTCTTCGACACCCCGTTGTCCGTGTGCTTCTGGAAGGCGGACTGTATCTGGATGTGGAAGTCCACCGACACGTCGTGCGCCGTGGGGAAGAGGCGCTGGACCTTCGGCGGGATCTCCGCGACCCCGCGCACGGACTTGTGGCTGTCGCTGATCTTCTGCCAGAGGTCGGTCTTGGAGAGGCCCCAGCAGTTATTGTCCTCGGCGATCTGCCGGAACAGGGGGTTCACCTCGAAGAACACATCCTTCTTCTCCGGGGTCTTTCCGTGCTTGAGGGCTTCAAGCGCCTTGGCGTTGTAGCGCGTATAGGCGATCGCGAAGAACGGCTCGATGCCGCTCCCCTGCAGGCCGGAGGCGATGGCGATGGTCCCGGTCGGAGCGATGGTCGTGCGGGCGCAGTTGCGCGGCAGGCACGCCTGGCCCCGGAAGTGCGGCCCGGAGGGGTCGTAGATGGAGTCCTTCCAGTTCGGGAAAGCGCCGCGTTCGCGGGCCAAGCGCTGGGAGGCGTCGAGCGCCGTGTCGTTGATGGTCCGCATCACCTTCTCGGCGAGCTCGAGCGCCGCCGGGGAGTCGTAGGGGATGCCCAGCTTCACCAGGGTCTCGGCCCAGCCCATGACGCCCAGGCCGATGCGGCGGTTGCCCTTGGCCATGGCTTCGATCTCGGGCAGGGGGTAGTTGTTCACCTCGATGACGTCGTCGAGGAAGCGGACCACCGTATGGACGACGGCCTCCAAGCGCTTGAAGTCGAAGGTCCCCTCCATGAGCGGGCCTTCCACGAAGTTCGCCAGGTCGATGGAGCCGAGGTTGCAGGGCTCCCAGGGCAGAAGGGGCTGCTCCCCGCAGGGGTTGGTGCTCTCGATGGAGCCCAGGGCCGGGGTCGCGTTGGAGCCGGAGTTGTTGATGCGGTCGATGACCACGTATCCCGGGTCGCCGGTCTTCCAGGCGAACTCGACCATGGAGTCGAAGACCTCGCGCGCGCGGACCTTCCCGGTCGAGGCCTGCGTCTTGGGGTTGATGAGGTCGTACTCCTTGTCCTCCTTGACGGCCTCCATGAATTTGGAGTCGATGGCGACGGAGACGTTGAAGTTCTCCATCACTCCGGCCTGACCCTTCATGGCGACGAATTCCTTGATCTCCGGATGGGTGTAGTGCAGGATGCCCATGTTGGCGCCGCGGCGGGTGCCGCCCTGCTTGACCACGTCCGTCATCTTGTCGAATATCTGCATGAAGGAGAGGGCCCCGCTGGCCACCCCCTGGGTCTTCTTCACGATGTCGCCCTTGGGGCGCAGGCGGCTGAAGGCGAATCCGGTGCCGCCTCCGGATTTCTGGATGAGCGACTGGGCGGTGACGGCCTTGGTGATCCCTTCCATAGAATCCGGGACGGGGAGCACGTAGCAGGCGGAAAGCTGCTGGAGCTCCCGGCCGGCGTTCATGAGGGTGGGGGAGTTGGGGAGGAAGTCCCAATTCGCCATCATGGCGAAGAACCGGCTTCTCCAGGTCGAGACCAGGCGTCCCGCCTCGGGGACGCGCTCGGCCGCGGATTCGAGGTTCTTTATAAGGAACATGAAATTCTTGTCCCGGTCCGAGGCCTCCGTGATGCCCTCGTGGAACAGGGTCATGGTCATGGGCTCGGCATCGGGCGAGGGCGCCGCGCTCGTGTGCACGGTGCGCCGCACGCCCTCGAACACCCCCCACTTTTCAGCGGAGGGATGGAAGAGTATCTCGGCTAAAGAGACGTTGTGGGCGACCCCTTCCAGCCAGCTCTCCACCGAGGGGGCGTCCCGCAGGTACTTGTCCTTGATGACCTTCAGCTGGTTCTCCGTGAGATGGATCTTCACGTTCTTCCTGAGCGCTTCCCGGCTTTCCGAAATCTTGTGTTTCACGTGTTCCTTCCCCTCTTGGGTGCCCTCGGCGTGGGACGAAAGACCCTCCTAAGTCCGTCCTGCTCGGGGGTTAAGGTCTCCCGTTGTTCCGGCCAATTGGAAAACCGGAGCTAGTTTAACACCAAAGCAGATTTTTTGTCAAATCCTCCGACGGAGGAGGTCGTTTCGGCCGGATCGCCCGGCCGCGCATGGAGCGAAAATCAAGCGATTTCGATGAAAATACATACTATTAGATGGCGAAACATGGAACCGAGGGGGCAAGAGGATTTCTGCCGGCCAGGCGCGGGGCTTGCCGCCGGGACGCTTCCCTGGAGTCGTTGGCTGTTTGTTATTGATGTGTTTTTAAGCACAAAATAAGAACCCCGGACGGCTGGATATGCGCGCGGCGAACCAAGGGCGCTGTAATAAACGGCACTGGATGGTATTAAGAATCAACAACACGCTATTCAAGGACGAGCGATTCCCCGCTCGCTTGCGCACCATATGGGAACCTGCTAGACTAGGATCCAGGCAAAGCGAGGCGTCCATGCCGCATGACGATACCATCTTCTTGAAGCTCAACGTTGAGTTGCTCTCGTTCTTCAATGAGGAGCAGCTGCGCCGGGTGACGCCGGATATCGAACGGCGCACCTACGCCAAGGGAGAGCCCGTGCTCTTTCGAGGCGAGATCACCAGCGGCCTCTACCTCGTGAAGAAGGGCAAGGCCGTGCTGCAGACGAAGACCGAGAGCCATGCCCTCGCGCCGGGGGACTTTTTCGGTGAGATGTCGGTGCTTGAAGACGTCGCGGCGGCGGAGTCCGTCCGGGCCGCGGAGGACGGGACCGAGGTCCTGACGATCCCGCACAATTCGTTCGCCAAGCTCCTAAAGATGCAGCCGCTCCTTAAGAAGGCCCTTCTCGACAAGGCGGCCAAGCGCAAGAAGCGGGGCGCGAAGTAAGCGATTGAAGACGGCCCGCGGATTTCCTATAATAATCGTCTAATTTATGTACGCAATCATCGAGATGGGCGGCAAGCAGTACTGGGTGGAGCCTGGAGAGACCATCCGGGTGGAGAAGCTCGAGGCGGCGGAGGGCACGAAGATCGAGTTGAAGGCCCTGTGGTCCGCCGACGAGAAGAAGGACGGGGACCAGGGAACGGGTTCCCGGAACGGCAAGGTCACGGTGGCGGTCGTCCGCCAGGTCAAGGCCCCCAAGATCATCGTCTTCCGCAAGAAGGCGAAGTCGCATTACAAGAAGACGCGGGGCCACCGGCAGGGACTCACCGAGATCCGCATCGAGAGCGTCACGCAGAACTAGGGCGCGGACGCGCCCTGGTCCTGAGCGAATATTAAGCAAGGCGTCAGCGAAGGACTAGCATGGCTCATACTAAAGCACAAGGCTCCTGCTCGAACGGCCGCGACAGCCAGGGTCAGCGCCTCGGCGTGAAGAACTACGGGGGACAGAAAGTGAAGGCCGGCATGGTGCTCGTCCGCCAGCGCGGCACGAAGTTCTTCCCCGGACTGAACGTCGGGATCGGGAAGGACGATACCCTGTACTCCAAGGCCAACGGCGTCGTGAAGTTCGAGTGGGCCAGCCGGACCAAGCAGCGCGTCTGCGTCATCCCCAGCTAGCTCCCTCGCCCGCCAGCCGTCCTGAGCGGAGTCTTCGGAGCCGGCCGTACCCTGCCATGACATCATTCAGGTTCGTCGATACGGTCCGCATCCGGGTGAAGGGCGGCCGGGGCGGGGACGGCGCTTTGTCCTTCCTGCATGAGAAATATCGGGAATTCGGCGGCCCGGACGGGGGGGACGGCGGGAAAGGGGGCGACGTGATCCTGCGCGCGGACCGGGGGATCGGGACGCTGCTCGATTTCTCCTATCGTTCCCATCTTTACGCTTCCGACGGAGGGAACGGCAAGGGGACCAACAAAAGCGGGGCCGACGCGGAGGACCTCGTGGTGCGCGTCCCCGCCGGGACCGTGGTCCACCGGGATGGGAAGCTCCTGGCGGACCTGGCCATGCCCGGCGAGCGGGTCTGCGTGGCGCGCGGCGGCCGGGGGGGGCGGGGGAACCTTTCCTTCAAGAGCCGGCACAACACGGCCCCGCGCCTCTACGAGCGGGGGGAGCCAGGGGAGACGGGAGACCTGGAGTTGGAGCTCAAGCTCATCGCGGACGTGGGCCTCGTAGGTTTCCCGAACGCGGGGAAGTCCACGCTCCTGGCCCGGGTCTCCAACGCCCGGCCCAAGATCGCGGACTACCCGTTCACCACCCTGGCCCCGCACCTCGGGCTGGTCCGGCACAAGGCCGTGAGCTTCGTCATGGCGGATATCCCCGGGCTCATCGAGGGCGCGCACGAAGGCAAGGGCTTGGGCATCCGGTTCCTGCGCCACATCGAGCGTACTCGCCTGCTCATCCACCTCGTGGACCCGCTCGGCTTCGGGGGAGTGCGCCCGGCGGACGGGGTGAGCAAGATCGAAGAGGAGCTGCGGCGCTACAGCCGAGTCCTGGGCGCCAAGCCCAGGCTTCTGGCCGTCAACAAAGCGGACCTGCCGGAGTCGGCCGAGGCGCTGCGCAGGGTCCGGGCCCGCTTGCGCAAGCGCAAGGTGTTCCTCTTCTCCGCGGCGACGGGAGAGGGCGTGACGGAGCTCCTCGACGCGGCGATCTCGGAGCTCGGCAGGACTCCTCGAGAGGTCGTGAGGTTCGAGCCTCCCGCGGGGACCACGGAGGTCCGGATGGCGCGCGGCTTCCGCGTGGACCGGATCGGAACCGCGAGCTTCCGGGTGAGCGGAACGTATGTCGAGCGCGTGGCGTCCATGACCGACATCCACTTCCTGGAATCGCTCTACCGGCTGCAGTACGCCCTGCGCAAGATCGGGGTGGACCGGGCGCTGCGCGCCGCCGGGGTCCAGGAGGGGGACATCGTGGCGATCGGAGAGATGGAGCTCGAATGGTCCGACGCGCCGCTCAAGGCGCCTCCGAAGCTCTCTCCCTCTTATAGGCGCAAAGAACGATGAAGACGCTCGATGCCCGCGATGTCGCCGGAGCCTACGCGATCTGCCGCCGGCTCGCGCCCCGCAGCCTATGGGGCGCCATGTCTTTGAGGCGGCATCTTTGCGCCGTGCACGCCTTCGCGCGCATCGTGGAGGACGCGGCGGACGGCAAGCGCGCGCTGGATGCCCGCCGGCGGCTGGAGGGTCTGCGCAGGCAGCTCGATGTCATGGACCGACGGCCCGCCCGGCATCCGGTGCTCCTGGCCCTCGGGCGCACGATGCGCGAGCTCGGGCTGTCCCGGGAACCCTTCGACGAGTTCCTGGCCGCGGGCCTGCAGGACTGCGCGAAGACCCGCTACGCCGGCTCCGGTGAGCTTCTGGACTATTGCCGGCGTTCCGGCGCTCCGGTCGGACGCGTGGTGCTGCAGATCCACGGCTACAGGGACGAGGAGCGCATGCGGTTGTGCGACCGTCTGGGGACCGGCCTGAGGCTGGCCCGCATCCTGCGGGACCTCTCCATCGACCTCAAGAGGGACCGGGTGTACATCCCGGAGGAGGACTTCCGGGAATCAGGCTACAGCGAGGGGGATCTGCGGATGGGCGTGGTCAACGAGCCCTTCCGGAGCCTGATGAAGCGCCAGTGGAAGCGCACGCGCGTTCTGCTGGAGGAGGCGGAGCCCCTCGCCGGCATGCTGTCCTGGCCGCTCTCCTGGAGGGTCCGATCCTCTTGGGTCAAGGGGAACGAAGTCCTCCATAGGATCCACAAGCTCGGCTTCGACACCCTGCGCCGGCGTCCGACGCTGGGCCGGTGGTTCTGGCCGAGGCTGGTCACGGGGGTGCTTTCGAGCCGATGAACATGGACGGCGGCGCGGAGCAGGGGTCGAATTTTTATCTGGGGTTCCTCTTCCTCCCCAGACCCAAGCGCGAGGCCCTCAGCGCCGTCTACTCGTTCTGCCGCCGCGTGGACGACGTGGCGGACTCCGGCGCCTATGGGAAGGAAGAAGCCGCCAAACAGCTCGACTTCTGGCGGGAAGAGGTGGAAAGGCTCTACTCCGGCAGCCCCACGCACGCGGTGTCCCGCCGGCTGCTCCCGTTCGTGGAATCGTACCGCTTGCCCAAGGAGGGATTCTCCGAGCTCGTGCGCGGCGTGGGGATGGACCTGGAGAGGACGCGCTATGAGACTTTCGAGGAGCTCGAGCCCTATCTCTTCGGCGTGGCCGGCGCCGTGGGCCTGCTCTGCGTGGAGATCTTCGGCCACCGGAGCACCCCCGCGGCGGACGTGCGGGCTTACGCGCTGTCCATGGGGAACGCATTCCAATTGACCAACATCCTGCGCGACGTCGGCGCCGACCTGGAGCGCGGCCGCATCTATCTGCCGGCCAAGGACATGGCGGAGGCGGGCTACTCGCCGGCCGAGTTCATGCGGCGCGAGTATTCGCCCGCTTTCGAGAGGCTCATGCGGCGGGAGTACGAGCGCGCCAAGGTTTTTTATCGACGGGCCCGGAACCTGCTCCACCCGGAGGACCGTCCCGCCATGACGGGGGCGGAGGTCATGGCGCAGATATACGAGGAACTCCTGGAGCGCATCCGCGCGGAGGGTTTCCGCGTATTCTTCCGCAGGGTCCGGGTGCCTGCGTGGCGCAAGGCGGTGCTGGCCTTGCGCGGCTGGGCCGCGAGCCGCGGGCTGTGGGCGGCGATCGATGAGAGGGGGTAGGATGCTCAAATCCGACAAGTGGATACGCAGGATGTGCCGGGAACAGAAGATGATCGAGCCCTACGTGGACCGGCTCGACGCCGCCGGGAAGGTCTCCTACGGACTCTCCTCTTACGGCTACGATATCCGCGTGGCGGAGGAGTTCAAGATCTTCACCAACGCCTGGGGCGCCATGGTGGACCCGAAGGCTTTCGACCCGAAGTCCTTCGTGGATTATTCCGGGCCGCACTGCATCGTCCCGCCCAACTCCTTCGCGCTCGCTCGCTCGCTCGAGTACTTCCGCATCCCCAGGAAGGTCCTCGGCATCTGCATCGGGAAGTCCACCTACGCCCGCTGCGGCATCGTGGTCAACATCACGCCGCTCGAGAGCGAGTGGGAGGGGCACCTCACCATAGAGATATCGAACACGACCCCGCTCCCCGCGAAGGTCTACTCGAACGAGGGCATCGCGCAGGTCCTTTTCCTGGAGTCCGACGAGGTCTGCGAGGTCAGCTATGCCGACCGCAAGGGCAAGTATCAGAGCCAGCGCGGCGTGGTCCTGCCGCGCATCCTGGGTGCGGCTCAGTAGGGCCTGCCTCGCCTGCGGGCTCCTGCTGGCCGTCAGCGGTGGCCTGGGGGCAGAGGAGGACCGGGCCGCGCTCCTGCGGGAGATGATCCACCGCCGCATCGTCTCTGCGGGCTCCTCGGCCTGGAGCTCCGAGCAGTACGCGCAGCTCATGCGCCTGCGCGAGGCCGAGGCCCTGGGTGCTTTCGACCTGCTGCGCGCCAGGCTCGGCACGCTGCGCACCTTCGTCGCGGAGGCCGCCTCCGGCTCAGGACCCAAGACCCTTTACCTCAACGCGGCGGGATATCAGCGCTTCACCTTCCTGCTCTCGCAGGAGGCGCGCGCGTACTTCGAGTCGAAGGGCGCGGAGGCTCGGTTCATCTTCCGCCTGAAGACCCTGGGAGGCAAGAAGATCTTCGACAGCACCGGCCTGCTCACGCAGGAAGGGCTGGAGGTCTACATCCGGATCAAGCGCAGGCTCCCCGTGTTCTGGAAGTACCCGGACGGGACCGTGATGGGGAACGTCCGGCCTCCCAAGACCGGGGCGCCGGTGGAGCCCCCTTCGCGAGCGGAGAAAGACCGCGCTCCGGGGACCGCGGCTCCAAAGCCGCAGGACCCGCAGGAGACGGCGGCCAGCCAGAAGATCGCCACGCTCATCAAGACGGGCTACGTCGAGGTCTCCGAGACCGAGGTGCAGTTCCTGACCAAGGCCACGGGCTTGGCCACGGAGCAGCTGCAGAAGGAGAGCTCCCTGCAGATCGTCCCGACCCGGGAGAAGATATACTTCCTCCTCTCCCCGTCCGACCCCCTGATGGCCCTCGTGGCCCGCTACCGCTCCGGGGGAGAGGCGCCTAAGGCAACTCCCTGACGTCGTACTGGACCCTGCGTCCCTTGCGGGACTGCTCCTCGATGAATTCGTTGAGCAGGGCCAGGCAGTCGGGCCGGACTTTGAGGCAGCCGTTCGTGTCGCGCCAGCGGAAATCCTTGAGTTCCGGCCTACCCCTGAACCTCGGGTCGTCCTTGCGGTCCGGATCGTCCCAGCGGTCCGTGTGATTGGCGAAGCCGTAGCGTCCGAAGGGCCCCTCATAATAGGAAGGGCTCTTGGCGAGCTGCCTCGCCCGCCGTTCCGCCTCAGCCCGGGTCCGCGGCTCCGGCCGTTTCTCGTAAGCGGGGAAGGGACCCTCGGCCCAGACCATGTCGACGGGCATGGCCTGGTTCGTCCGGGAGTACCAGTGCGTCCAGACCGCGGAGTAGTAGGGTTTGGGCAGCCTGTCCGGGCTCTTTACCCGGGCCAGGGTGTCCTCTTCCGGCTGATTCAGGAACTCGATCTCGTACAGGTCGGGGGAGATATTCCTCACGTCGTAGATCCCGGGTATGGTGGCGCCTCCTTCCATGTCCATGGGCGCGTAGTAGATCGTCTGCCCGTCGATGGAGCTTTTGATCCACCCGGGCCTCTCCTCCAGCGCGGTCAGCCCCCTTCCGAGGGCCTCGCATCGGTGGACTCCTGCGTTCGGGCCTTCCTCGATCCTGAAGTCGATGGCCCCGGCTTGGGCTTTGTCCTTGGGGAGGAGCACCAGGGCGCGGGAGGCGTTCGCGCAGGCGGCGAGAAGGAGGGCCATGAGGCAGGGCAGGGAGCGCTTCAGGGCTCTGGCCAGAAGGCCGGCTCGGATGACCAGCCTCGCCAAGGCCGTATCCAGGAAGACGGGCAGGAACCGGAGCGCGCTCCGGACGAGCTTCCACCCCCAAGGAGCCACGTCTCGGACCGGAGCCCCAGGGGGGATGCGGAGCTCCAGCGCGGATGGAGAAAGCTTGGGCAAGGACTCCTCACGCACGAAGAGGAAAGCGTTGTACCTGTACCAAGGCTTGATCCGGCCGTCTCCGAGGAACGGGAGCCGTACCGCGTCCAGCGCGGCGTAGCCGCGCTTTTCGAAGAGGCCCTTCCAGTAGGAGTACGGCCTGGGGTTCACGTGGTGCTCGCCGATCTGCCCGGGCGGAGCGGCTGAGAAGAGCACGATGTCCCCGTGGAGGGTCAGGAAATCGACGAAGTCTCCGGCCCCGGAGGCGGGGAGATGCTCCGCGGTCTCTAAGGACTGCACCAGGCCGAAGCGCCGGCCGAGCTTCGGGGGGGCGGCCAGATCCGCGGGCCTGAAACTCTCGGCCGGGATCCTCAGGCGGGAGGCCGGCACATGGGGTCCGTCCAGGCCCAGGATGTCGCTCACTCCGAGCTTCCTCCAGACCGAAAGCCACGCCCCGCTGCCGCAGCCGACGTCGAGCACGGAGGCCACGGGGAAGAGGCTTCGGAGGTGGGGGCAGAGGAGCTCGGCCGAGCGCAGGGAGCTCTCCTCGATGAACTCGTAGAACGCGGGGTCGTAGCCGGGGCTCACGCCCGCGGGCCGGCCTTGAGCTTGAGGATGCGCCGGTAGGACGCCTCGACGCGCTCCTCGCTCAGCCGGCCGTCCTTGACCGCGGAGACGAGCATGTCCACGACCTTCTCCGGAAGCGCGGGGTCCGGCTTGAACCCCGCCACTCCCTTGGCGGCGGCCGGGTTGTTGGAGATGCAGAGCATGTCCGTCCCGGCGCGCAGGGTCTGGACGACCGCCTCTTCAAGGCCGTAGGTGAGCTGGATGGCGCCCATGTGCATGTCGTCGGTGATGATGACCCCGTCGAAGGGCGCGTCCCGGCGGAGCTTGCCGCCCAGGACCGCGGGGGAGAGCGTGGCCACGTACTTGTCGTCCACCCGCTTGTTGAAGATGTGGGCGGTCATGACCATGTCCGCCCTGCCTTTCCGGATGAGCCTGTAGAACGGCTCGAGCTCCCGGTCCTCCCAGGTCCCGGTGACGTCCACCAGGCCCGCATGCGTGTCTCCCCGCGCGCTGCCGTGGCCGGGGAAGTGCTTCAGGCAGGAAAGGACCCCGTGCCGCCGCATGCCGTCCACGAACGCTCCTCCGTAGGCCTCGACCTTGGCCGGGTCCTCCCCATAGGAGCGCTCCTTGCCCCCGATGACGGGAGAGCCGGGCGGGATGTCCAGGTCCACATCCGGGCCGAACGTCACGTTGAAGCCGGCGCCTGAGATCATCCGTCCCATGGAGGCGTAGTGTTCCTCGGCCTCCTTCGCGGTCATGGACTGCGCCACGGCCTTGGCGGACTTGTGATCGTCGAACCCGTTCTGGCTGCTCAGGCGCTGGACCTGGCCGCCTTCCTGGTCCAAGGAGACGAGGAGCGGGATGTCCTTCGCGGCCGCTTTCAGCGCGGCGTTGAGCTTGCGGACCTGCTCCGGCCCCTGGATGTTGTGCCGGAAAAGGATGACCCCGCCCACCCGGCCGGAGGATATCTGCTTAAGGAGGCGCTGGGTCCACGGGTCGTCGACCTCCGTCCCCTGGAAGCCCACGAGCAGCGATTGGCCCAGCTTCTTGGCGAGGTTCGTGTCCATGGGCCCAATACTACACAAGTTCAGGCCGCACTTCTAATCAGGTCTATGGAATTCCCTTCCGCTCGTCTCTACGGACCATCCTGGCGGCTTTGCCCCGGGATTTGGTCGGCAGAATCGGGACCGCGTCGGCGCTGGCTATGTTGGCGCTGGCAATGTCGGCGCTGGCATGTCGGCGCTGGCTATTGACAAAAAGCGCGCAGCATGATAAGTTGGAAATGGAAACCAATATCAATAAGATCCCTAAGCCATGGCCGTCGCCGGGACTGTGGCGCGCGGGGCGGCGGTCGCAGGATGGCTTCCTTTGACGAGTTGGGCTGGCTGCGCGGCCAGGCTGAGGCGCTCGGCGGGGGAATGAGGGCGCTCCAGGACCGCATCTCGGCCTTGAAAGCCGGAGCCAGCGGAGGGAATCCCAAGGTATGAAGGAGGGTTTTATGCCCAGAGGAGACGGCACGGGGCCGCGGTGGGGCGGCGGACCGGGAAGCGGCTGGGGCGGGCGTCGGGGCGGTGGGAGGGGGCGTCGCCGGCAGCAAGGCAGCCCGCTGCCGCCGTCACAGCCCGTTCCGGGCGGCGCGCCGGATCGCGCGAGGCGCCGAGAGGTCGCCCATGTCGATCCCGACGCATGCGCCGGATGCGGAGCGTGTGAGGCGGTCTGTCCCGCCAAGGCGATAAGCATCCAGGAGATCGCCGTCGTGGATCAAGAAAGATGCACGGGATGCGGGGCTTGTGCGGCCGCGTGCCCGAATTCCGCGATCTCCATGAGACGCGCCACGGGTGCGGGCTAACGACGGGAGCGGCGGTCTGAACGAGGAGGCGCGGGCTATGAAAAGAGCGGATGTCGTTGTGATCGGCGGAAGCGCCGCGGGTGTCGTGGCCGCGACGACCGGAAGGGCGTTCTATCCCAATAAAGAGTTCCTGGTGATCAGGAAGGAGGATCAGGCGCTTGTCCCGTGCGGCATACCCTATATCTTCGGGACCCTGGGGGAGAGCGGGAAGGACCTGATGCCGGATGCGGCCCTGAAGAACGCGGGGGTCGGCCTAACGATCGATGAGATCGTTTCGGTAGACCCGAAAAGGAGGGTCTGCGCCACGGCGCAAGGCGCCGAGATCGGTTTTGAAAAGCTCATCATCGCGACGGGCTCGACGCCGGCGGACGTCGATTGGCTGGAAGGGGCGAGGCTTGAGAACGTCTTCACGATACCCAAGAGCAGGGATTATCTCGACACCGTGAAGTCCAGACTCGACGCCGCCCATGCCATCGTCGTCATCGGAGGGGGATTCATCGGCGTCGAGCTTGCGGACGAGCTGAGGAAGACGGGCAAGGATGTGACGATCGTGGAGGTCTTGCCCCATGTCCTGAGCCTCGCTTTCGACGACGACCTGGCCGTCGAGGCCGAGAAGCTCCTGGCGTCCAGGGGGGTGAAGGTCCGGGCCAACTGCAAGGTCGTCAGGCTGCTCGGGACGGGGAAGGTCGATGGCGTCGAGTTGAGCGGCGGCGAACGGATCAAGGCCGACGTCGTGCTCCTGTGCATGGGTTATCGCCCCTGTTCCGACCTCGCCCGGCGTTCCGGCATCGGCGTTAATGATAGAGGCTTCATCAAGGTCAACGAATACATGCAGACGGCGAACCGCGATATTTTCGCGGTGGGGGATTGCGCCGAGAAGGTCGGCTTTTTCTCCCGGTCTCCCAAGAATATCATGCTGGCATCGACTTCCTGCACGGAGGGAAGGATCGCCGGGATGAACCTCTATTCGTTGTCCAGGGTGAGGCTGTTCGGCGGCACGCTCTCGATTTTCTGCACCGCCATCGGGGACTGCGCGTTCGGCGCCGCGGGGCTCATCGAAAAGGCGGCCAAAGAGGAGGGGGTCGACTTCGTAACGGGGGCGTTCCAGGGCATCGACAAGCATCCCGGCACGTTGCCCCACACCAGCAAACAGACCGTGAAGCTCGTCGTAAGCCGGGAAGCGGGGCTCATCCTGGGTGGAGAGGTCATGGGCGGCGCCAGCGCCGGAGAATTGGTCAACCTGATCGGCTTCGCCATGCAGAACCAGATGACGGTCCATACCCTGCTGGCGGCTCAGATCGGGACGCACCCGCTTTTGACCGCCCCTCCGACGGCATACCCCCTCATCAAGGCCGCCGAGGCGGCGGTCGTGGCCTTCAGGAGGTGACGGCATGGCCGGCCTGATGAAGAGGTTCATGGCCGTGCGGTGCGAGCATTGTCCGGCCTGCCGTTACGCGCGGAATCATCCGGAGAACTGGTTCGGCAGGCTCATGGCGTGGCACGGCAGCTGGTGCCCTTTCTGGAAGGCGCGGCAGGAGATATACGGGGATCAGAGAAGGACGCGCGACGCCTTGGATCAAACCGGAGCTTTGTGACTGCAACGTCCTCGGATCTTCCTCTGGACTTTCGGGGCCTTGGCGCTTGAGGTTGGAATCCTCGGGACGCGAGCAGGCGCTTCATGCGCGGGAGCCGCGCGAGCGGGACGCGGAATAAGTGGCTCGGGCAGACGCAGTCCGAGCTGCCGAATCGCCGTACGGACCCGTACCCCGCGCGGCAGAGCGCGTCGGCAGTCCGGCATTCCTGTTCCGACGGGCTCGTCCAGACCTCCCGGACGCGGGCGTGGCGGAGCGAAAGCAGGTAGTCGATGTGCCAGAATCTCCGTTTCTTCCCGCCGAGGTGCCTCCGGATCCTGGCGGCGATGTTCGTTTTCGCCGAGCCGATATAGAGATAAGCGCCTTTCTGGAAATCCAATCCGCCCAGCTTCCCGATGCGGACGGTCTGCCGCCTGCTTGAATCCAGCAGAAGGGCGTAGGTCTTCCCGCGAGGGCGGGCCGGTCCGTCGGCTCGGGTCATGTCCGCCGGCGGCGCCCGTCCATTCGACTGCGCACGTAGCGGCCGATCTGCTTGTCGAGGGCGTGAACCGAGGGATTGCCGTCGAGTTGCCGAAAGATGCGGGGGAGAAGGCCGCGGTCGTGAAGCCGGCGGTATGCGGGGGCGTAGTTCAGATCGTACACCAAGGATAGCTGCATCAACAGGAAGTCCCCGAGGTTCCTGACCTTTTTCAGCGAGGGGCTTTCCCGACGGGAAACGTCATCGACGATCTCGGGGGAAGGCGAATGATCCAGCGCGACGTCGGGAAGCGTCGCGAGAAGGCTCCGCAAGCCGTCGCGGTCGACGGCGTCGAGGACCACGCGGAAGATGTCCAGCTTGTCGGCATCGCGGACCAGCCGGAGGAACCCCAGGTTCCGGCGGGGAACGTCGTCAGGGATTCTCCGACGATTGTGGTACCGGATCCCGTCGAGGAGCGCATCCCGCTCCGCGGGCGGCAATGGCGCCAGCCACGCGAGGCGCCGGATCACCTCCCAGCCTCGCTCGCCATGATCGACGGAGTCCGGATCGGAAAAGGTGTCGAACTCGGAGAACTGGCTGAACCTCCCGATGTCGTGCAGGAGCCCCAACGCTTCCGCGGCGTTTTGCTCACAAGCGGACCACCCGAGGTCGGAGCCCAGCCCTCGCGCTTCGGCGGCGACATGTTCGGAGTGTTCCGCTTTCAGCCGCAGCATGGGATGGAGCGGCGCGTCGGCGGCCGCGAAGCCGGCGACATAGTCCTGGAACTGTTCTTTTATATCGGACAATTCCGATCGGGTCATCGGCTGACGATATCCCGTCCTGACTCGATCCGATCCCTGGGCGGCATCAGGATCATCATAGCACACCCGCTGGCATCCCCCGGGTGAGGCCGCCGGCTCGTGGATCGACGTCTTGTGGTATGATTGTTCGAGACCGCGATCTCTCGTAGGAGGACGGCATGGCGGCTTACCACCAGTTGGACCCCCCAGGATTCCGCCCCCGTCGGAGGAGTCGTACCGCGATACGCCGCGCTCGGCGTGCCGCGCTCGCGTTGTGCGGCGTCCTGCTCGCCGCCGAGCCGGCGGGGGGGTACGGGTGCCCGAAGGACATGGCGGCGGTCGGCGAGAGCTTCTGCATCGATCGCTATGAGGCGTCTCGCCCCGACGCCACGGGGCTCAGCGGAGGGGAAGACGGCTCTCGGGCGACGAGCCGCAGGGGGGTGATGCCCTGGTACGTGAAGCCGATGAGCATCGCCGCGCTGCGGGTGTTCGACGCGGCCTGCCGCGCGGCGGGGAAGCGCTTGTGCGAACGGGAGGAATGGCTCCAGGCGTGCGCCGGCCCTCGCGGCTCGATCTATCCCTTCGGCGATAGGTGGGACCGGGAGGCTTGCAACAGCGCCGACGCCTTTTGCGATGACTACTGCGCCCAAGAGGGGATCTCTCCGTGCGGCACAGCCGAGGACTGCGGCTACCGATACAACTCCTTCCGGATCGCGCCCACCGGGTCGTTCCCCCGGTGCACCAACGGCTTCGGCCTTTTCGACTTGAGCGGGAACGTATGGGAGGTCGTGCCGGGCGACGCCCCCCGCGGCTACGAGGTGCGGGGCGGGGCGTTCAACTGCGCCCGTCCCTCCGAGCGGTTGAAGTGCGCGTTCAGCGCCGGGTGGGACAACTTGTCTGCCGGGTTCCGCTGCTGCAAGGATCGGGACTAGGCCGCTATTTCTTGGCCCACCTTGAGGTCGCGGTAGGCAGTCCCGAAGCGCGTGCGGAAATGCTCCATGACCGCGTCGCTTGAATCGTGGCCGGAAAGGCTCACCCATCCGGGCCGGCGTGCGGCCAATAAGTCGAGGTCCGCTTCCATCTCCCCCCAGGTCACAGGGTGGAACGGCCCCGTGCCGGAGGCGAACACCCGCTGAGCGTTCATCCCCAGCCAGCGCATGCGGCCGTCGGGAACCGGGTAGTGCAGCCCCCCGACCACGCCGTAGACCGGGATCCCGAACACCCGGTCCGCTCGCTCAAGCAGGCGCGGCAGCGTTTGATGACCGCATCCGACGATCAGCACGAGCCCTTTCCTTTCCACATTCACCGCCAGCGCCTGCTCTTCAATGAGCCCCGTGAACAGATGTCGGGGTATGGTCCCCGTGGTGGCCACGCCTTGGGCGATCACCGCGGGTTCCCGCGCCACAATGGGGGAGAGACCCGGGTAACTCATCTCCGTGGGCACCCAGACGCGTTTCCCAGACAGCGGAGTCTGCGTTTTTCCCAGAGAAAAGCTCCGGCGGTTCACCCACCGCCGACCGCCCACGTGGTCATGGTGCAGGTGCGAGATGACCACGGCGTCGACCTCATCGAGGGATATCCCGAGCGCGCGCAGGTTGTGCTCCAAGGGCGAGGGATTCTCCTCTCGATCATTGGCGCCGACGTCGAAAAGGATCGTCGCGTGATCGGTCCGGATCAGATAGGAGACGCCCGCCTCCCTTAAGAGTCCGGGACGGGAGACGTGCCAGTCCACCAGCGGAAGGATCCGCAGCGCGCGCGTGGCGCCGAAGTCATCGACAGGCGGCGGCGCGCTCTCCCTATAGATCCGCTCGGCTTCTCGTATCCCCTGGCCATGAAAAGGGTAATGAGCCAAGACTTTTAGGGACATCCAGAGGAATCTCATCCCGCCCGCGATATGATAGCTCAAAAGCGGAGCCGGTGGAGCCCCGGATGCGCAGTGACATCCCAGGAACTGTGCTTCAGTCTCGCGAACCCCGAACGGCCTTCCCGCGGAGAGCCGCGGGTCGTCTCATAAGCTCGATGCAGCGCTTGAGCCGTCCCGGCGACCCTGCGTTTGTTATACTCCGTGACATGTTCTGGCCGTGCGTCCTGTTGGCCTTCTCCCTGACGTGCGTCAAGCTCTCCTACGCCCCGCTCTCCGTCTATTGGGAGGGCGCGACGATGAGCTCCGCGCTCCAGTGGCTGGCGACCCTCTCTGGCCAGGACCTGCTCTTCGGACTGGGAACGGGGCTGCTGGCCTTCCTGCCCAAAAGGGCATTCGCCGCGTTCGGCGCGCTGTGCGTCGCGTACGCGGTCGTGGCCAGGCAGGTCTTCGCGTACTTCGCGGCCCCGCTCACGATCCAGATGCTGGCGCTCGCGGCGCAGGAGGATCCGGCCCTGCTCAGGGCCTGGGCAGCCCCGTACGCCACGGGCACGGCCTGGCTCTTCTTCATCCTGGCGCCCCTCCTTTATGTACTCGCCGCGCTGGGAGCGTCCAAGCTGGACGAGCGCGCCAAGCCCGCGTTTCGGCAGGCAGCCAGGCTGTGCGTGGTCCTCTCCTGCCTGCTGTGGCTCGGCCTCGGCTGGCTCCGCCAGCCGGAGCGGTGGTTCCTGCACCGCGACCGCCTCATCCGGGAGAATCCGCACTGGGCTCTGCTGAAGTCCTTGCCCGGAAGACGGATCGCGTTGTCTTCAGAGGGATTCCCTGATGAATACCTTCAAGAGTTCGCGCCGCCGGTCCAGGGCGGCTCGTACAAAGGCAAGCGTCCCAGGAACGTCGTCCTGATCGTCATGGAATCCGTGGGCACGCGCTATCTGTCCCAGGACCTCATGCCGCGTCTGGCGGCCGAGATGCGCAGCGGTCTTGTCTTCGAGAACTACTACTGCGAGGTGCCTTGGACCACGCACGCGCTCGCCAGTCTGATGAGGTCGACCCGGTCTCCGCTCGACCACTACGACATCGCCCGGTTCACCCTGCCCTTGGCGGGCGGCACCACGCTGGCCCAAGCGTTCAAGGGACGCGGATACAGGACCGCGTTCTTCTCGTCCGGCGACCCCTCCTGGGCCACGCCGAGGTTCAAGGAGGAGTCCGGCTTCGACGACTTCGCGGAGCGGCTCCCGGACGATAAGGGGCTTTTCGGGGAGGCGGTCCGATGGATCGGGCGCGGGCCCGGGCAGCCGTTCCTCCTCGTGCTTTGGACCGAGCAGACCCACAACAGCCCGTGCCGGCTCGTCGAGGGCGAGCTGATGCCGGAGCTTCCTCCCGGCATCCGGGCCGGAGAGCCGGAGTGGCTGCGGCTTTACTTGAGCGTGCTCAAGGAGACGGACGGATACCTGGGAGCCTTCTTCGACGAGCTGCGCTCGCGCGGCCTGGCGGACGATACCTTGGTCGCGGTGCTGGGGGACCACGGCGAAGGTTTCCGCGATCCCCACGGCAACGCGGGGCACGGGTTCTCGGTCTACGAGGAAGAGGTCCACATCCCCCTTCTTCTGTGGAACCCCAGGGCTTTCAGGGGAGGGGGACGCTCGTCCTCCGCCGGCTCGCATGTCGACCTCGGACCTACCCTGCTCGACGTCGTAGGCCTGCCCGTCCCCCGGGGCTGGCAGGGACGCAGCCTCTTCGCTTCCGACCGGAGCCCGAGAGTCTATCTCCACACTCCCGCGTGGGGGAGCTACCTGCTGGCCGTGCGGGAGGGGGACTGGAAGTACGTGGCGGACGCCTGGCGCGGGGCCGAGGAGCTCTACGACCTGTCCAAGGACCCGGAGGAGCGGGAGGATCTGCACGCCTCGGAGCCGGAGCGCTGCCGGAGCCTGCGGCAGCGCCTGGCCGCGTTCCTCCGATACTCCCGAAAGGCTAAGCCTTAGAAGGCGCTTCCTTCGGGATGAACGGGATCAGGAACATGCTCGGGAGCGTGCAGACGCAGACGGTGAGGAAGAAGTGCGGGTACCCGACCTTTTGCTGGATGTACCCGGCCGCCGAGCCCGGCCCCATCATGCCCAGGGCCATGATGCCGGTGGAGATGGCGAAATGCGCGGTCTTGTACCGGCTGTCGCTCGCCCGCATCATGAGATACACCGTGAAGGCGGTGAAGCCCAGGCCGTAGCCGAACTGCTCGGCCGCCACCAGGAAGCCGACCAGGCCCACCGCGGGCTGGGCATAAGCCATGTAAAGGAAGAAGAGGTCCGGCGCGTGCATGGTGAGGATGAACGGCCAGACGCACTTCCTGAAGCCGTACTTGGCGATGATCCAGCCTCCGAGGATGCCTCCGACCACGAGCGCGGAGATCCCGATGGTCCCGTAGACCCACCCGACCTGCTCGGTGCTCAGGCCCATGCCTCCGGCCGTGCGCGCGTCGAGCAAAAACGGCGCGACGAGCTTGATCAGCATGGCTTCGCCGAGCCGGTAGAAGAGGATGAAGCCGAGCGTGGGCAGGATGTAGTCCTGCTTGAAGTACGAGAGGAAGACCTCCTTGAACGTCCCGGAGGTCTGGGCGCCCGCGGGCGGTTCCCCATCGCCCGCAGGCCGCGGGAGCATGAACTTGTGGTACGCGGCCAAGGCCGCGAAGAGGAGCGCGGCGACGACCAGGGCGGTGGTCCAGGCGAGGGGGATGTCCCCGGTGCGGGTCTCGATCCAGCCGGCCAGGACCACGAGCACGCCGGAGCCGAAGATCATGGCCAGGCGGTAGAAGGTGGAGCGGATGCCCACGAAGAAGGCCTGGTCCTTCTCCGAGAGCGCGATCATGTAGAAGCCGTCCGCCGCGATGTCGTGGGTCGCGGAGATGAAGGCCCCGATGAAGAAAAAGAGGAGCGACATGCTGAAGAATGCGGGCAGGCGGAGGGTGAAAGCGGTAGCCGCGAGCAGAGCGGCCATGGCGAGCTGGGTGCCGAGGATCCAATTGCGCTTGGTCGAGCGCGCTTCCACCAGGGGTCCCCAGAACATCTTGATGACCCATGGGAGGTAGAGCCAGCTGGTGTAGAAAGCGATGCGGGTGTTGTCGATCCCCATCCTCTTGTAGAGGATGACCGAGGCGGAGTTGATGAGGATGTAGGGCAGGCCTTCGGCGAAATAGAGCGAGGGGATATACCACCAAGCATTGCGTTCTTGCATGGCCCCATGCTAGCATTCTCGCGACAGGATTTTGTATAGTTTTCCCTCACTATGCCTCAGAAGACAATACTCATCACCTCCGAATTCGCCCGGCAGCGGCGGACGTGGGCCCTCCTGGACGCGAAAGGCGCGGTCCTCGGCCGTCTCGCCACCAGGGCCGCCACGCTGCTCCGGGGGAAGCACAAGCCCTTCTTCACGCCGTCGGTGGATTGCGGCGATTTCGTCGTCGTTACCAACGCCAAGCAGGTCCGCTTGACCGGGCTGAAAGAGAGCCAAAAGTTCTACTTCCGCCACTCGGGCCACGCCCGGGGCGCGAAAGTCATCCCGTACCGGACCCAGATGGCGCTCGACCCGCGCAAGGTCGTCTACCTCGCGGTCAAGCGCATGCTCCCCGCCAACCACCTGAGGCAGCACCAGCTCAGGCGGTTGAAGATCTATGTGGGCGAGAAACACCCGCACTCGGCTCAGAAAGTGGAGGCCTTCCGTGTCTGACAACAGCACGATTCTTTGGGCGACCGGCCGCAGGAAGACCTCGATCGCGCAGGTCCGCCTCATCCCGAACGGCGCCGGCAAGGTCATGGTCAACGCCAAGACCGCCGAGGACTTCTTCGCGGGCCACAAGCGGCACATGGCCCAGGCCCTGATGCCCATCTCCAGGACCGAGCAGGCCAAGGGCTTCGACGTCACGGTCAAGGTGACCGGCGGCGGCGTCACCGGGCAGTGCGAGGCCATCCGCCTCGGGATCGCCCGGTGCCTGGTCAAGCTCGATCCCGCGCTCAAGAAGGCCATGCGCAAAGAGGGTTGGCTGACCCGCGACGCCCGCATGGTCGAGCGCAAGAAGCCGGGCCGGCCCAAGGCCCGCAAGCGCTTCCAGTACTCCAAGCGCTGAGCCCCGGCATCCCCGTGGCCGGCGAAGACGCCAAGAACCCCGCGAGGCGGATCAAGGTCCGGGGGCTCTGGCGTATCGCCGCGTGGATCTTCGGCCTCTGGGCATGCCTGGTGGCGCCCAAGGGCTTCTACGACCTCTTCTGGGGAGAGCCGGAGGCCAATCTCTACGCTCCGTCGGCCTGGGCGTTCGTCACCCGCGAGCAATGGGCGCGCTATGCCCGCTTCGAGCTCATCTACGGCCTGTGTCTGGCGGCCCTGGCCTGCTGGCTCTGGAGATATTCGCGCCTGCTCCCTGAGACGGTCGTCAGCCGCGACGCTGCCGACTGAAAGCGGGCTATGATCTCGGTCGGCTGCTGCGGCTACCCGGTCTCCAGGTCCGCCTACCACGCCGCTTTCCTCACGGTGGAGGTGGGCTCGGCTTTCTACGCCCTCCCCCGCGTCACGACCGCGCGGCGCTGGCGCGACGAGGCGCCGGAGGGGTTCGTCTTCGCCCTGAAGGCCTGGCAGCCCATCACCCATCCGCACACCAGCCCGACCTACCGGCGGCTGAGGCCCGCCCTGGGGAGGGACGCGCTCGCGCGCTGCGGTCATTTCAAGCCCACCGACGAGGTCCGCTCCGCGTGGGCGAGGACCTCGGAGGTCGCCGAGGCTCTCGGCGCGCGTTTCGTGCTGTTCCAGACGCCGGCGAGCTTCTACCCCAATTCCAATCACTTGAGGGATATGTACGCGTTCTTCAAGCGCGCGCGGCGGGGCGAGGCCGCTTTCGTGTGGGAGCCGAGGGGGGGGTGGGAGGACAAGCGCGTGCAAAGGGTGTGCTCGGACCTCGGGCTCATCCACGGGCTCAACCCCCTGTGGGGCTCTCCCCGGCACGGCTCGGTCCGCTACTACCGCCTCCACGGCCGCATCGAAGGGCGGCGCATCGTCTACGGGCACGACTACGCGGACTCGGAGCTGCACGAGCTCCTGGAGTGTTGCCGGGGGCAGGAGGCGTACGTCTACTTCAACAACACGGAGATGTGGCGGGACGCGAAGCGGTTCAGGGACCTGGCGGCATGTGCGGCCTAGCCGGCATCTTCCGCCTGGACGGCGAACGGCCGGACCTGGACAAGGTCCGGGCCGCCTGCTCGCGCCTTGCGCATCGCGGGCCGGACGACGCCGGGGAGTGGAGCGAGGGCCCCGTCGCTTTGGGATTCCGGAGGCTCTCCATCCTGGACTTAGAGCGGGGCGCTCAGCCCATGCGCTCCGAATGCGGCCGCTTCACCCTGGTCTACAACGGCGAGATCTACAATCATCCGGAGCTCAAGCAGTCCTTGGAGCGCTCCGGGGTCCGCTACCGTACGTGCTCGGACGCGGAAACGCTCCTGCACCTGCTCTCGCGCGAGGGCGCGGCCGCACTGGGGCGCCTGGAGGGCATGTTCGCCTTCGCCCTGTGGGATTCGGCCAAGCACGAGATGCTTCTGGCGCGCGACCCCCTGGGGGTCAAGCCCCTCTACTACAGTTTCGACGGCTCTTCTCTGGCTTTCGCCTCGGAGCTCCGTTCGCTCGCCGTCTTCCTGCCGGGGCTCGGGCTCGATCCGGCCGGAGTGGTGGACTACCTCTGCTACGGCTACGTGCACTCCCCGCGCACGGCGCTCCTCGAGGCCATGAAGTTGCCGCCGGGGCACCTGCTCCGGCTCAACGCCCACGGACTGAGTCTGGAGCGATACTGGGAGATGCCGAGACCGCCTCGCGCGGATCACGGGCCGGTCATCGACGCGGGCCAGGCTCTTTGCGAGATCGAGGAGCGCCTCATCGCCTCGGTGCGCGGCCAGCTCCTGAGCGATGTCCCGCTCGGCGCGTTCCTGAGCGGCGGCGTCGACTCGGCCCTCGTGACCGCGCTCATGGTCAAGGCGGGCGGCGGGCCGGTGCGGACCTTCAGCATCGGGTTCTCGGGCGCGCGCGGAGGCGTAGACGAGACCGCCCATGCCCGCGCCGTGGCCCGCTTCCTGGGGACGGACCACCAGGAACTCATCCTGCCCGTCGACGTGCTCGACCGGACGCAGGAGCTGGCGGAATGCCTGGACGAGCCCATCGCGGACTCCGCCATCCTCCCGACCCATCTGCTTTCCCGCTTCGCGCGCGGGAGCGTGAAGGCGGTGCTGACCGGGGAGGGGGCGGACGAGCTTTTCGCGGGGTACAACCGGTACAAGGCCGCCTATCTCTCGGAGCGCATCAGGGACCTGCCGCGATGGGGCCGCCCTTTCGCCGCGGCGCTCGCGCGCAGGATGGGGAAGGGCCGTGTGTTCGCCGAGATGCCGCACGACGCCGTCTCCTCCTGGGCCCGCTCCGTGGCGCACAGCGAACCGGCCCAGCTCAGGGATGTCTGCCGCCTCGAGTTCCTCCACCAGTCCGAGCGCTTCGACCCACTGGAATGGCTCAAGGATCCGGAAGAGCCCCATTCCCTCGGCTCCGCCCTGGCGTTCGACCTGCGCACCGTGTTGTGCGATTGCCTCCTCATGAAGGTGGATAAGGCTGCGATGCGGGCCTCTCTGGAAGCCCGGGTCCCCTACCTGGACCGCCGGGTCGTCGAATACGCCATGCGGCTCCCTCCCGCGCTCAAGATGCGCTGGCTCAAGGGGAAATACGTCCTCCGGAAGCTGGCGGCCAAGTACCTGCCCAAGCGCATCGCGTTCCGGCGCAAGCACGGCTTCATCGTCCCGTGGGAGGAGTGGGTGCGCCGGCCCGACAACCCGCTTCTCGACGACCTCCTGCGGACCCTGGAGCCGTGGGGGGTCTTCGAGACCGGACGCCTGCGGGTGATGCTCGAGGAGCTCCGCGCGGGCAGCCGCGAGGTGGACGCGGGGATATTCTATCGTGTGATGGTGTTCGGGCTTTGGCTCGACTCCATGAGGAAGCGATGCTAGGCCGGCTGCGCCTGCTCTTCCACCGCTGGGCGACCCGGCGCAAGATGGACCGGGTGTTCGGCCGCGGCCCGGACCCGTACGGCTACGGCTCCGTCGCGTACGAGAAAGGCCGTTTGAGCGCGATGGAGGAGGCCCTGAAGGGCCGGCGGTACAAGACCGCCCTGGAGATCGGCGCGGCCGAGGGAGCGTTCACGCTCCGCCTGGCGCGCCTGGCCGAGAGCGTCACGGGACTGGAGCTTTCGCCCGTGGCCCTGGCGCGTGCTCGGGAGGCGCTCCGCGCGTTCCCCGGCGTCAGGCTGGAGGAGGCGGATGTCCGGACCTGGGAGCCCGCCGGGTCCGGGCGCTTCGACCTCATCGTGTGCGGCGACGTCCTGTACTACCTGGACAAGCCCGTGGTCAAGGACGAGTTCGAGGCCGCGTTCCCCCGCATCGCGGGCTGGCTCGCGCCCTCGGGAAGGCTGCTCCTGGCCCATGGGTTCGCGGATGACCGGGAGCGCGCCGTCCGCCAGGGCTACCGGGAGCGCTTCGAGCGCCTCGGACTCAGGTTCGTGTCCGAGACCGTGGCGGGAGAATCGAAGAAGCCCGGGGACGTGCGCTGCCTGCTGAGCCTGCTCGAGAATCCGCGACATCCCAGGCCCTAAGGCCCAAAAGGGCCTAGGCAGTACGACCCTTTCGTAAATAGGCCCTTCGGGCAATACTGGGCCATGCGAAAACCCCTCTTCGCCTTAGCCTGCTGCACGCTCCTCGTCTCCCAGGCCTTCGCCGCCGCCGGCGGAAGCACTCTCGGGGGATTTTCTTTCGATTCCAAGCCGTTCTTCGCGAAGGGCGCGGCCGAGGCCCCGAAGCTCTCCGAGAATGAGCCGGCTGCCCGGTTCGACGGCTTCGCGGGCGATGCCGTCGAGCTCTTCTTTCCAGGGCTCACGAAAGGGCAAGTCCCTGGAGTCCTCCAGGGCAAGGGCGGTTCCGCCAAGGCCGTGCCGAGCGACGGCGAGATGCAGGAGGACGTGCGTCTCTCGCCTCTCACCAACCCGGAGCGCGAAGCCGCGCTCATCGAGCTCTTCCGGCGCGCCGGGGCTTCGGACATACAGACCCCGTCCATCGGCTTGGGCTCGCAGCGCAACATCGTGGTCAAGAAGAAGGGCCGCACGGACCGCATCATCGTGGTAGGCGGCCATCACGACAAGGTGAGCCGGGGACAGGGCGTCATCGACAACTGGACCGGGGCCACCATGGTGGTGAACCTTTATAAGGCCCTGAAGGACGCGGATACGGAGCATACCTTCATCTTCATCACGTTCGGCGGGGAGGAGTCCGGGCTCGTGGGCTCGGAGCATTTCGTGAGCGGGCTTTCCTCCGCGGAAAAAGGCCGCGTGGACGGCATGCTCAATTTCGACACCCTGGCCGTGGACGGGACTTATTCCTGGAAGAACGGCTCGGACCGGAGCATGCTCGATCTGGCCAAGGCCTCGGCCCAGAGCGGGAACTACGACCTCAAGGAGATCAACCTATACGGCGGCAGCGCGGATTCCGCCTCGTTCCGGGAGGCCGGGATGCCGGCCATCACCATCTTCGGCGCCTCTCCCGACATCATCTTCGACATCATCCATTCCGGCAACGACAACTTCGCCGCCTTCTCGCTGCCGCACTACAAGAACGCCTTCAGCCTCGGCTTCGCCATGGCGCGCAGCCTGGACGCCAAGGTCCCGGCCGCCGCAGGGTAAGGAGCACGCCATAGCCCTGCGGTGCCGTACCGCGGAGCGGTACTGCACCGTGTCCCTCAGGAAGACGTTGGACACGTGTGCCGAGCTTTCCGATAGGGCTCGGCGGCGTGAGCTGAAGGCCCGCGTCCGCTACTTCGCCGGCATCCCGATCCCCCAGCCCGCGAGCGCGGCGGGCTCGATTTGGTAGTAGTCGCGCAGAAGACTCTCGTACCGGGGCATCTGATAGCGGGGTGGCTCGTCCCGATACGCGCCGCGGTCCGCCACCCTCATCAGCCAGTCGTTGATCGTGGGGGGGTCCTTCGTGAGAGGGATGACCTCGCCCCAGCCCGCTTCGCGGATGCGCTCCCCGATGGCCCCGAGGTCGAAAGCCAGCGGATACAGACCGGCGAGGAGGGCGATCGATAGGGTGTAGGAATACGTCTCGGGCCAGACCGAGGCGAAGAAGGCCGCGTGGCACCGCTGCTCCGCCAGGATGTCGAACACGCCGTCGACGTCGTAGGGGCCGGTGATCGCGACGTTCGGGAGCGGTCGGAACGCTTCGTCGGCGGCCGTGTGTCCGACGACATGGAATCGGAGGGGCAGCCGACGCCGACGGGCGTCCTTGGCGCAGCCCAGCAGGAGATCGTGGCCCTTGTGGGGCCCGATGGAGCCCAGCAGGGCCACCCGGAATGGCTGGTCCTGCTCCCGCGCCGCCCTCGCCGTCCGAACGTTGCGGAATATCTCCGGATGCGGCCTGATGGACACGCGCAGATCCGGAAAGTGCTTGGCCATCCTTTGGGCGATGTCCGCGCTCGGCGCGAAGACACGTTCGGCGCTCGACAGGGACGCCCCGTGCGTCTGCCGCCAGCGGGCGACGTCCAAGCGGCCTCCCGCGGGACTGCCGTTCTGGCGCACGCAGCGATCGCACTCTTGGACGGACGGCTCGCCGCAGTAGAACCGGCGCCCATCCATGAGATGGATCCTGGGGCAGATCGCGAAGTAATCGTGGAGCGTCCAGTAGACCGGCGCGCCCAGGCGTCCCAGCCACTCCTGCATCTGTGCCGGCAGGCCCACGGTCTGGTGCACGTGCACCGCCGCGAGTCGGAGCGATCGCAGCGCCGCTTCCAGCTCCGGCAGCGCCTCGGGGACCGCGAACGAGAGGCTCGGCGTGTTGGGAACGCCCAGGCGGCGCAGGACCACCCGGCCCTGCTCGACGGGCCGCAGGAGCACCGCCCGCACGCCCTCCCGCTCCAACAGCGTCGACATGTCTCGAACGTGCTGCTCCACCCCTCCGCCCCACGCGTGGGTCACGAACAGGAACACCGGCTGCGCCGTCGCCAGCCGGGCCAAGTCCACGTTTCGGCGCAGCAAGCGGGCGGGGTCCGCGGCGATGTGTTCTCGGACCAGCGGAAGATACTGCGGGTGCAGCCGCGACAGCGTCCGCAGGGCCGCGTCGATCCGGACGCCCCTTTCGGCCTCGAACGATACGCCGCCTTCGTGGTACACGAACACGTCGCCCGCCAGCAGGTGCTTCCAGCCGCGCCCCTGGGCCCGCATGCAGAAATCGTTTTCCTCGCCATAGCCCCGACCGAAGTGCTCTTCGTCGAAGAAGCCCACCTCGTCCAGGCATGGCCGACGCACGTACATGCAGAATCCCACCGCGGTCGGGATCTCCACGGCTCGTCCCTTGTTGCTGGCCGCGAAGTGAGCGTCGAGCCCTTCGGCATCCGTGTCCTGCGGGATCGAGTTCGGCGCGCACGTCACGGGGTAGCTGCAGATCGTGGCGTTGTTCGAGAACGGGGTCGCCGTCCCGACGCGCGGCTCCCGGAGAGCCGCGCCGCGCAGGCGGTCCAACCAGTCCCCATGGACGCGGGTATCCGAATTGAGGAGGACGACGTCGCGGTCCGGGTGGAGGCGCAGGCCACGGTTGGCGGTCCGGACGAAGCCCAGGTTCTTCTCGTTGCGAAGGAGAGTGAAGCGGGATGCCTCCGCCAGCTTCGCCAGACAGCCCCGAAGCTTCGGATCCGGACAGGCGTCGTCGATGATGATGATCTCGTGGCTCGTCGCGACCCGCTCCGCGGCGGCGAGGACGCTCTCGATGCACCGCAGGACTTCGGGCAAGCCGTTGTAGACCGGGATGATGACGTCGACCTCGGGCCGGCCCTTCGGCCGCCGAGGCGGGGAGGGCGAGGCCAGCAGGCGCGCCAGGACCTCCGCGGGCGGCTCGGTCGAGGCCGGTTCGATCATCCCGCGGACCACGCCCGCGGCCGCCTCCAAGGCGGCCAGGAGACGGTCCAGCATGCGGGGATCGCGGCGAGAGAAGGATGCCCAGCGCTTCGTCTCGGCCGCGACGCCCACGAGACGGTAGGACCGCGACCGACGCACCTCCCGCGCGAAGCCCAGCATCAGTTCCAGGATCTCGGCGGCCCGCCGAGGGTCGAACGCGTCCCCGGAGACGACGGCTTCCAGGTCGTGGGCGAGCTCGCTCAGCCGCTGGGCATGATCCGATCCGCCGTGTCCCCGCGCGAGCCTCTGGAGCCTGCGCACGCAGCGCCACGTCCGGCTCTCGCCGAAGCCTCTGCCCAGATCGACGATCTCCGCCACGAGTCTTCGGAGGTCCTTATGCATCGGATCCATCATGCATGATATTATAGCGAAGGCGGGTCATGAGGCTCTTGTCTAAGCTGCTCCTGAAGGCCCTCCGGAACCCTGCGGGGTTATGGAGGAGCCTCAATGCCAGGAACCTGGGGAAACTCCTCTACTATCTGAAGTTCGCCGAGCCCTCGGTCATCGAGGAGAAGGTCCTGGGGGCCATCGCTCCGGGGCGCCGCGATCCCGCCAGCGACGAGCCGATGGCCCTGGATCGTGTCCGCGCTTTGGATTTCCCGGCTCGCCCCGGCCCGCTGGTCTCCATCATCATCCCGGCATGGAATCACTGGCGGCGCACCTACCGCTGCCTGGACTCGCTCCTGGAAGGGACGCGCGGACCGGCTTACGAGGTGATCGTGGTGGACAACGCGTCCACGGACGAGACCCCGGCCATGCTGGCCCGGGTGAGGAACGTGAAGGTCCTGCGCAATCCCTCGAACCGCGGGTTCGGGGAGGCCTGTAATCAGGGCGCGGCCGCCGCCGGGGGGAAGTACGTGCTGTTCCTCAATAACGACACCCGAGTGCGCGAGGGCTGGCTGGAGCCCATGGCGGCGCTGGCCGAGGGAGACGGCGCCGTCGGCGCCGTCGGCGCCAAGCTCCTGTTCCCGGACGGACGGCTCCAGGAGGCCGGGTGCATCCTGTGGAACGACAGGGACAACCTCTGCTGGACCTATGGACGATTCCAGGATCCCGAGCGCCCCGAATACAACTACGTCAAGGAAGTCGATTACTGCTCCGCCGCCTGCCTGATGGTCCGCAAGGTCCTTTTCGACCGGCTGGGCGGATTCGACCTCCGCTACGCTCCCGCCTACTGCGAGGACGCGGATCTCGCCATGGGGATGCGCAAACTCGGCTACAAGGTGCTCTACCAGCCCCGCTCGGAGGTCGTCCATGAGGAGGGCGCCACGTCCGGTGCGGACCCCGGCGCGGGAGTGCGGCGCTTTCAGCCCTTGAACCAGGAGAAGCTCTACCGGAAATGGACCGAGACGCTCGCCCGGGAGCACTGCCCGGCCGGACAAGACATCTTCCTGGCCCGGGACAGGTCGCAGGGCAAGGACGTCCTGCTCTGGCTCGACCGGCAGGCGCCGACGGACGGGGCGTCCCGCGCGACCCTCGGGCTCCTGCGCGGCATGGGGCTCAAGATCGTCCTCATCCCGGACGATCTGGGCAAGGGCTCCCCCGCCGTCGGCGAGCTCCAGCAGATGGGCGTCGAGGTCGCGCACGGCCCGTTCGACGTCGACGCCTGGCTCCGGAGCAACGGGAGATACGTCCGATTCGTATGGGCCGGCCGCCCGGACGCCGGGGCGCGGTACCGGGACTGCCTGAGGAGCCGCACGAAGGCCCGCGTCGTGCTCGCGCACGAGGCGGGGATGACGGAGGAGCGGCTCCGCTCCATCATCGATGGCGGGCGGCTAATTTCGTAGAGTATACTCAGACATGCCTACGGACTCCGGACTTCCGCGCGATGGCCGTTCCGACGGCGGGGCGGACGAACTGCTGCGCGGATTCGAGATGGAGGAGGAGAAAGCCTTCTCCGCTTTGGAGTCCAGGCTCGCCCAGATCGAGACCCGCATCCTGACGCAGGCCGAAGGCCTCCCGGCGCAGTTCGAGGCCCGGATGAGCGACCTGCTGCGCAGGCTTTCCGACGCCAAGGCCGAGGGCGATCGCCGCGCCGAGGAGTTCCGGCAGAAGCTCCTCTCCGCCGGGCCGGTGAGCGAGGGGGAGTTCCGGGCCAGGCTCGTCATGCTGGAGATGGAGTACTCCAGCCGCCTCCGCCTGGCCGAGGAGGGGCTCGGGCTGCTCTCCGAGAGCGTGCGCGCGAGCCTGGAGTCCATGCGGGACGGCCCGCGCCGGCTCATCGAGGAGGTCCGCGGATCCCTCCATCTGGAGGTCAGCCCCAGCCGGGGCAGGATCGCGCAGGAGCTGCGCGTCCAAGCCGACCGCCTACGGGAGCTCGAGAAGGCCGCCGCGTCGACCCGGGCCCTGGAGGAGGAGACCCGCTCCCTGCGGGAGAAGGCGGGAGCCCTCGAGGGCAGGCTCCAGGAAGCCCAAGCCGCCGGACTGGAGAAGGAGACAGAGCTGCAGGAGCGGCGCGGCGAGGCGGCCGAGCTCAAGACCCTTTTGGACGCCGAGCGGGCCGCCAGGCTCAAGGACGGCGCGTCCGCGACCCGGGAGAGCGACGAGCTCCGCATGCAGGCGGGCAGGCTCAAGGGCCGGCTCGATGAGACCGCGACCGCTTGGGCCCAGGCGAAGACCGAGATCGAGGCGCTCGAGCTGCGCTCCGAGGCCCTGAGCGAGGAGCTCAAGGCCTTCGAAGCCACCCGCGACGAGGCTCTGCGCGCCAAGGCCGAGCTGGAGAAGCTGAAGGCCGGCGCCGAGGAGTCCATGTCCGAGGCGCGCCGTGCGCTCGACGAGTCCCAGGCTTCCTTGGCGGAGGCCCGGGAGTCCGTCGAGCGGCTGCGCGGGGAGCGGGACGAAGCGCGCAGGCTCCTGGACGAGGCGCGGGAGTCCCTGAAGGATGCCGCTCTGGCGCGGGAGCAGGCCGTATCGGCCCAAAGCGCGCTCGACGCGTCCCAGGCCACCTTGGCGGAGACCCAAAAGTCCGTCGAGCAGATGCGCGGGGAGCAGGACGAGGCGCGGAGGCTTCTGGTTGGCGCGCGCAAGTCCTTGGAGGAGATGGCCTTGGCGCGGGACCGTGCCTTGGCGGCCCGCGACCAAGCCAAGATCCTGATCGAGGAGCTCGTCGAGGAAAAGGAGGCCCGCGCCTCCGCTGCGGCGCAAGCGCCTCAAGCGCCTCCCCCCGCTCCCTCCGATGAAGAGATACGGACGCTCCGGCTGGAGTTGGAGATGAGGCAGGGGGAGTGCGCCAAGCTCCGAGAGGAGAGCGCGACCCTCCGCTTCCAGGCGGACTCCCTGGCCGAGCGGCTGAAGGCCGCGGAAGCCTCCGGCCGCCAGCTGAGCGAGGTGGAGGCGGAGTGGCTCTCCAAGAGGGAGCAATTCGAGGACCTCCTGTCGCAGCAGGCGCGGGAGCTCAACGCCTTGAAGCTCCATGCCGAGCAGCGCGAGCGCGAATGGGCCGACACCACGGCGCGCCTGGACTTGAACCGTGTGCAGGAGCTCTTCAAGCTCCGCGCGAAGATCCAGCAGCTCAAGTGGGCCATCGAGAAGGCCAGGGCCTCCCCGGAGGTTCCGCAGCCCCCGCCCGCCGAGAGCCTCTGAATGCCCTTGAAGGCTTGGCTGGCGGCGGGCCTCGTCTGCGTCTTCTGCTTCATGAACGGAGCCAACGACTGCGGCACCATGGCCGCGTCCGTGGTGAGTTCCCGTTGCCTCTCCCCGCGCAGGGCCGCCCTCCTTGCGGCGGTGGCGTCGCTCGTCGGGGCCGTGCTCTTGGGGACGGCCGTGGCCAAGATGCTGGGAGCGGGCCTGCTGCGCCTGGATATGCTTCCCGCCTCGGACCGTCTCGACGCCTGCATCGCCACCCTGATCGCCTCCCTGCTGTGGGCCGGGCTCGCCTGGCTCTTCGGCATGCCCGCCGCCTACACCCATGCCCTCCTGGGCGCCTGGTGCGGCGGGTTCGTGGGGGTGGCCGGATGGGACGCGATCCGCTGGGACAACGCGGGCGTGGTCTTCGCCGTGGTCCTGCTCACGCCCGTCATCGGCCTCGCCACGACGTGGGCCTGCATGCGTTGGTTCTACGGGGTCGCGGAGGAACTGTCGTTCAGGACCCTCGGCTTGTTCCAGGAGGTCGAAACCTTCGTCTTCGCCGCGCTCTGCCTGGGCCACGGCGCGAACGCGGCGCAGAAGGGCATGGCCCTGCTCGCCGTGTCCAGCCTGGCCTTGGCTCCCCTTCCTTCGCAGCTGACCGTCCCGCTCTGGGCCAGGGTCCTGTGCGCGCTCGCCTTCTCCCTCGGGGTCCTATGCGGCTTCGTGGGTACGCTCAAGACCGTGGGCTTCCGCATCTTCCGCGTGGGGACGCTGCACAGCGTCATGAGCCTGGGGGTGTCCGGGGTCCTCAATCTCGTCGCCACCCTGGCCGGCCTGCCAACCTCGGCGGCGCAGATCAACTCGTCCTCCCTGCTGGGCGCGGGAGCGGCCCGCAACGAGCTCGGGGTGCGCTGGGACGTGGCCATGGACATGCTCGCGGCCTGGGTCCTCACATTTCCGGTCTGCGCCGTCGTGTCGTACTCCCTGACCAAAGTGTTACAATAGCGGCGCCATGTTGTTTTTCCGAAAGAAGAAATTCGACTTCTATAAACTGCTGCTCGACCAGGCCGAGAAGACCTTGGACGGGCTCGCGGCCTTAGAGGAGTTCATCCAGGACCCCAATCCGGCCAAGGGGATGCGCGTCCAGGAGCTCGAGAAAGAGGCCGACGACCTGCGGCGCATCGTCATCGACGCGCTCAACCAGTCGCTCGTCACCCCCATCGACCGGGAGGATATCTTCGCGCTGTCGCGCGTCATCGACGATATGGTGGATTACGCGAAGACCACCGTCGACGAGATGATGCTCTTCGGCGTGCCCACGGACGACTTCCTCAAGGAGATGGCCAAGGCCATCCACGCGGCCGGCGTGGATATCGTGGCCGCGGTCCGCGTCCTGCGCGACCACCCCCGCGTGTGCGAGGAGCATCTCATCCGCGCGAAGAAGTCCGAGAACTACGTGGAGCATACGTACCGGAAGGCCTTGGTCGAGCTCTTCAAGAACCCGAACGTGGTCACCATCCTGAAGACCCGGGAGCTCTACCGGCATCTTTCCAACGCGGCCGACCGCGGCGACGAGGCGGCCGATATCATCGGCGACATCCTGGTGAAATCGCAATGACCTCGCTGCTGCTTCTCCTCTCCTCCGCGGCCTTGGCCGCGAACATCCAGCTCACCGTGCTGCACACCAACGACATCCACGGCGCCATCTTCCCCCGGCCGGACCGAAAGGAAACGGCCCGCATGGTCGGGGGGGCCGGCGCGCTGGCCAAGGCGGTCGCGCGCAACACCCAGCCCGGCCGGACCCTGCTGCTCGACGGGGGGGACTGGTTCCAGGGCACCCCGGAGGGGAGCCTGACCCGCGGCCGGCCCCTGGTCGAGCTGTTCAACGCGCTCAAGTACGACGGCGTAGCCATAGGAAACCACGAATTCGACATGGGCGAGGCGGAGCTCAAGGCCCTCGCGGCCGGGCTCAAGGTCCCCGTCCTGGCCGCCAACCTCTATCTCGCGGGCAAGGACGAGCGTCCCGCCTATGTCCGCCCGTTCATCATCAAGAAGGTCGGCAAGATCAAGGTCGGGGTCTTCGGCCTTCTGACCACGCGGATGCCGGAGCTGGCCTTCGAGAAGAACATCGCGGGTCTGCGCTTCGCCGACGAGGTGGAAACGGCCAAGGAGACGGTCTCCGAGCTGAAGGCCGCCGGGGCGGATGTGATCATCGCTCTCACCCACATCGGGCTCGAGGACAAGGGCCGTCCGTTCGGGGATGAGACATTGGCGGCCAAGGCGCCGGGCATCGACCTCATCATCGGCGCCCACTCCCACACCTACCTCTTCGAGCCCAGGGTCGTCGGAGAGACGCTCATCGTGCAGTCCGGCGCGAACCTCACCCACCTGGGGCGCGCGGTGCTGGAGATCGACCCGTCTTCCCGCAAGGTCGTGTCGAAGAAGGGCGAGCTCCTGAAGCTTTGGGTCGACGAGCTGGGCGAAGACGAGGCCATGAAGGCCATGACGCGCAAGTATCAGGACGAGGTCGGGCGCTCCCTCGACGTCGTCATCGGCAGCTCCACGGTCTCCATCGTCCGGGCCAGGGACCGGGAGTCGGGCATGGGAGACTGGATGACGGACTGCCTGCGCAAGTGGAGCAAGACCCAGATCGCGTTCCAGAACGGCGGGGGCGTGCGGACCGACATCCTGGCCGGCCCCGTGACCCTTCGCACCGTCTTCGAGGTCATGCCGTTCGACAACTACCTGGTGACCCTGAACATGACCGGAGGCCAGGTCAAGCAGATATTCGAGCGCGGGGTCGCCGGCGGCATCGGCATGATCCAGCTTTCGGGAGCGCGCTTCACCTATGACCCCGCCGCTCCCGCCATGAGCCGCGTCCGCGACGCCTTCGTCGGCAAGGAACCCCTCCGGGAAAATGAGGTATACTCCGTGAGCGCACCGGACTTCATCGTGCAGGGCGGGGATTCCTATGACGCCTTCGCGGAAGGGAAGGACAAGGCGTACAACCCGGTCCTGGTCCGGGACGTGCTGGGCTGGTGCGTGCGGGAGACCTCGCCCCTGGCCCAGCCGGAAGGCGGCAGGATAACGGCGGCGACGGCACAATGATAAAGGTAGTAGCCCAAGCGGCGAAAGAGAAGGTACAGAAGACCTGGTCCTTGACCAAGAAGACGTTCGCCATCATGTGCGTCTGGGGCCTCATCTTCAGCATCGTGACCATCTCACGGCTGAGGGTCGCGTTCGACTACGACGACACGCTGGTGTTCTCCACCCCGGCCTACTCCAAGGCCTTCTCCAGCGGCGCGGTCCCGTTCAGCCCTCAGTTCTGGGAAGTGGTGAACAACAGCTACGAGCTCGACAGCCGCAAGCCCTTGCCGTACGCCCTGGCCTGGACCCTGCGCATCTTCGGGTTCAAGGTCGCGATCGTGACGCAGCGGCCCGACTTCGGGGGGACCGCGCTCAAGAAGGAGTGGCGCTACCTGGCGAACGAGTTCATCTTCACGAACGGGAGCGAGCAGAAGCATCGCGCCCTCATGCAGGGCAACACGGTGCTCTACTTCGGGGATTCCGATTCCGACATCGCGGAGGGGCGCAAGGCCAAGGTCCTGACGCTCCGGGTCAAACGGAGCCCCAAGTCTTCCTACAGGGAAGACTACAATCCGGGCAGCATGGGCGAGCTCACCATCCCTTTGACGGACCGGTAGTCTGTCCCCGGAGGTCATGCCATGAGGACCGCGTTACGTCCCCTGTGTCTTTCAGCCCTCGTCGTCGTCCTGGCGGCCCCCGCGCATGCCGCCTCTCTCAAGAGCCTGGCCAAGAAGCTCGGCAGGGGCTTGAAGGGCGAGGAGAACAAGAAGGTCGCGGTCCTGAACTTCCCCTATCCGGGCGGAGCCTTGAGCAGCGGGTCCACCATCGTTCAAGAGCGGCTGACCACCCATCTGGCCGAGGCCGGCAAGCTGGACATCATCGAGCGCAACCGCCTCGACGCGGTCTTGGCCGAGATGAAGCTGGAGAAGTCCGGGGTCATCGACGAAAAGACGACGCACGAGATCGGCCGCGTGCTGGGAGTGGCCGCATTGGTGACCGGGACGCTCAACGACCTGCCCGAGGGACGCGCCGAGGTGAACGCCCGGCTCATCCACGCCCAGACCGGGAAGGTCCTCGCCGCGGGCATGGCCGAGATCGAGCGGACCTGGAAGGATGTCCCCGTGCTCGCCGGAGGGGGGGCCGCCCCCCAGCCCCCCAAGCCTTCGGCCCCGACCCAGCCGGGGACGACCCGGGGCAAGCCCCTGGTGCAGCTGGCCATACTCCTGGACACGAGCAACAGCATGGACGGGCTCATCTCCCAGGCGAAATCCCAGCTTTGGAAGATCGTCAACGGCCTGGCCTCGGCCGAAAAGGGCGGGAACAACCCGGAGCTGCAGGTGGCCCTCTACGAGTACGGCAACGACAACCTGAGCTCCGGGGAGGGATTCATCCGCCAGGTGCTTCCCTTCATAAGCGACCTCGACAAGATCTCGGAGGCGCTCTTCGGGCTCAAGACCAACGGCGGCCAGGAGTACTGCGGACAGGTCCTGCGCGACTCGGTCCTGGGGCTCGGCTGGGCCCCGGAATCGGACGTGTACAAGGCCGTGTTCATCGCGGGCAACGAGCCCTTCACCCAGGGGCCGGTGGATTTTCGCGAAGCCGTGGCGCAGGCCAAGGCCAAGGGCATCTTCATCAACACCATCTACTGCGGCAGCCGCCAGAGCGGCATCGCCACCCAGTGGAAAGACGGCGCGGACCTGGGCGGCGGGGAATACATGAACATCGACCAGGAGAGGGAGGTCGTGGCCATCCGCGCTCCGCAGGACGACGAGATCGAGCGGCTGGGGCGCGAGCTCAACCGGACCTTCATCCCCTACGGCCGGCTCGGGGTCAAGGCCGAGGAGCGGCAGATGCAGCAGGACTCCGCGGCCGCGGCCGTGCGCGGCGGCGCCGCCGTGCAGCGGGCCCTGTTCAAGGCCAAGAAGCAGTACAGCGAGAGCGCGAGCTGGGACGCGGCGACCCTGGTGGAAGGGGGCAAGAGGGTCTCGGACCTGGATGCCGCGCAGCTCCCCGAGGAGCTGCGCACGCTGTCTCTGAAAGAGCGGGAAGGGGCCATCCAGGAGAAGCTGCGCAAGCGCAAGGATATCCAGGCCAAGATCGAGCAGCTCAACCGCGAGAGGCAGGCTTACGTGGCGGAGCAGGAGCGCGCGCAGACGGCGGCCAGTCCGGCTGAGATGTCCCTGGACCAAGCCATCATGGCTCCCATGCACAAGCAGGCGGAAGCGTCCGGCTTCCGCTTCGAGCAGCACTGAGCCGTGGGCGGGGCTCTCGCCATCCTCCTCGCGCTGCCTGCCCAGGCCGCGACGTTCTCCGGCTGGTCCGCGGGCGCGGATGTGGGCGCCAGCGTCAATCTGTCCAGGCTCGACACGGCCTACTCCTACGCCAACCTTTTCGGCGGCGCGGCGGACGCGGCCTGCGTCCGCGACATGGAGGCGAAAGGCGACGGCGGGGCCGTGGTCTCCAGCCTCTTCGCCGAATACGGGCTTACGCTCGGAGGCCGCGGGCGCCTGGGGCTCCGAGGATCGGCTTTGTTCGAGGGCGTGCGGTACAGCAGGAGCGGGAACTACGAGTTCCCCAATCCCAACAGCCGGGCCGATTATCCCCTCTATTCGGTCGACACCAGGCTCGTCCCCTATTCCCATCTGTCTTTCGCGGTGCGGCCCGGCTACGCGTTCACGGACAAGGTCCTGGGCTACACCAGCCTCGCGTATCACCTGATGCTGGCCCGCGTGGAGACCAAGACCGGCTGGGTCCAAGTCAATCTCGCGGATACGCCCTGGATCTCGGAGGTCTCCGAGACGCGGACCTTCAGCGGTCTCGGCGTGGGGGGCGGTCTGCGCCGCGAACTCCGGCCGAACTGGTTCTGGGATGTCTCGTTCGAATGGGTGTGCTTCGAGAAGAAGACGGTGGCTGGGCCGAATTTCACAGGCGTCGCGGATCAGATCACCCTGACCCAGAGCCAGACACTCAAGCCGGTCTGGGTGGATATCCGGACAGGATTGAGCGTCAAATTCTGATTTTTTCGAAGTGTTCTTTGGTATAATAGGAATTGGAGGTGTGGCCAATTTGGCCACAAACATATGACCCATCCTGCCCGTCGTCCCCTCATCGCTGGGAATTGGAAGATGAATCAGGACCTGAAAGGGTCGCTGGACCTCGTGAAGGCGCTTTGCGCAGGCGTCAAGGACGCCCCAGGCCTGCCTGAGATCATGGTCGCGCCGCCCCACACGGCCTTGACCGTTGTCGCGGAAGCGCTCAAGGGCTCGCCAATCCGGCTTGCGGCCCAGAACCTCCATTGGGAGGCGAAGGGCGCGTTCACGGGTGAGATCTCGGCCGCTCAGCTCAAGGACGTCGGCTGCGCCGCCGTCATCATCGGCCATTCCGAGCGGCGGCAGTACTTCGGCGAGACTGATGAGAGGGTGTGCAAGAAGCTTCGGGCGGCCCTGTCTGCCGGTCTTACGCCCATCGTGTGCATCGGCGAGACGCTGGCCGAGCGCGAGGAGCAGAGGACATGGCGGGTGCTGGAGACCCAGCTTAAGGGAGGCTTGGCCGGGTTCAAGGCGGGAGAGCTTCCCACGCTCGTGCTGGCGTATGAGCCTGTCTGGGCCATCGGGACGGGGAAGACGGCGACTCCGACCCAGGCGCAAGAAGCGCATGTCTTCATCCGCCAGGTGCTCGGACGGATCTTCGACAAGGGCTTCGCGCAGAGCGTGCGCGTGCTCTACGGCGGCTCGGTGACCGCCGAGAACGCGGACAGCCTCATGGCGGAGCCGGACTTGGACGGCGCCCTGGTGGGCGGGGCGAGCCTTAAGCCCGATCCTTTCCTGCGCATCATCAGGTTCCAAGCGCCGACGGCCAACGCGAGATAGGCCATGGAGCCCAAGGAACTCGTCGGGAAGCTGACGAAGGACCTGGAGAAGAGCATCAAGCGCTCCAGACACCCGGTGCCCATCGGGATATCGAACCGGCATTTCCACATCACGAAGGAGCACTGGCGCGTCCTTTTCGGCGACGCGCAGCCCAGGATCCTGCGGAACGTGCGCCAGCCCGGGCAATGGGCCGGGGAGGAGACCCTGGACATCGAGGGGCCCAAAGGCCGCATCACCAAGGTGCGGCACCTGGGTCCGTTCCGGTCCCAGACGCAGGTGGAGGTCTCCCGCACGGACGCGTTCCTGCTGGGGATCGAGCCGCCGGTGCGCGGGTCGGGCTCCCTGGCCGGGGCCGCTCCCATCCGCCTGAAGGGTCCGAGGGGGTCCCTGGAACTGAAGGAAGCCGTCCTCATCGCGCAGAGGCACATCCATCTCAGCCCGGAGGACGCGTCCAAGCTCGAGGTGGCCGACGGCGACCTGCTGCGCGTGCGCGCCGGCTCCGGCGGTCCCAGGGAATTGGTCTTCGAGGACGTGCTGGCGAGGGTGTCGGACAAGTTCGCGCTCGAGTTCCACGTGGACACGGACGAGGCGAACGCGGCCTGGCTCAAGAACGACGATCCGGTCCACGTCATATAGGGGGAGGAACAACATGGAAGCATTGGGCATGATCGAGACGCGCGGGCTCGTGGCCTGCGTGGAAGCGGCGGACGCGGCGGTCAAGGCGGCCAACGTGAGGCTCGTGGGCTACGAGAAGATCGGCTCAGGGCTCGTGACCGTGCTCTTCCGCGGCGAGGTCGCGGCCTGCCGGGCGGCCTGCGACGCCGGAGGGGCATCCGCGCAGAAGGTCGGGGAGCTGGTCTCGGTGCACGTCATCCCGCAGCCCCACCCGGACCTGGAAGGGAAGATGCCCATCTCCCTGCCGGAGACCCTCGGACGCGGCAAGAAGTGATCTTCGCCAGGGTCGTCGGGAACGTCGTCTCCACCAACAAGGACGCGAAGCTCGTCGGCAAGAAGCTCCTCCTTGTGCAGGCGGTGGACCTGGCCGGCGCGGCCAAGGGCAATCCCATCGTGGCCATAGACGCGGTGGGCGCGGGCGAGGGGGAGTTCGTCCTCTTGGTCCAGGGCTCTTCGGCGCGCCAGACCGCCGTGACCGAGGGGAACCCGGCGGACTGCACCATCGTGGCCATCATCGACTACGTGGAGCAGGGCGGCAAGCTGGTATTCGAGAAAGCGAAGGATGTATACCGCGCGCCGTAAGACGCGCGGACGTTTTTTATCATGGAAACTTCCGAAATAAGTCTTATTGTTTCTGAAGTGGTAAAACGGCTCGAGCTCTCCGGAACCTTGGGCTCCGGAGAGTTCGTATTCCAGGACCTCGACGCCGCCGTCGAGCTCGGTTCCCGCGCCCAGGCCGAGTTCCAAGAGATGGGCCTTAAGGCCAGGGATAAGATCATCGCAGCCATGCGCAAGGCGGCGGTGGAGAACGCGCAGGCTCTGGCGCGCATGGCTCGCGAAGAGACCGGCATGGGCCGCTGCGAGGACAAGATACAGAAGAACCTCCTCGCCGCGCAGAAGACTCCCGGGGTGGAGTGCCTGCACGCCGGAGCCTATACGGGCGACAAAGGCCTGACCCTGGTGGAGTACGCTCCCTTCGGCATCGTGGGGGCCGTGACGCCTTCCACGAACCCGACCTCCACCGTCATCAACAACGCCATCTCCATCCTGGCCGCCGGCAACAGCGTCATCTTCGCCCCGCATCCGGCCGCGGTCAAGTGCAGCCGGGAGGCGATGCGCCTGCTCAGCGAGGCGGCCGTCTCGGCCGGGGCGCCGCACGGGCTCATCACCACCATCGACCCCCCCTCGCAGGATAACGCCAGGGCCGTGCTGGCGCACCCCAAGGTGCGGGTGAACCTCGTGACCGGCGGCCCCGCCATCGTGAAGGTGGCCATGACCATCGGCAAGGCGTGCAAGACCATCGCGGCCGGCCCCGGGAACCCGCCCGCGGTCGTAGACGAGACCGCCCTGCTGCCCAAGGCGGCGCAGGACATCGTGTCCGGGGCGTCGTTCGACAACGGCGTGCTTTGCACCGCGGAGAAGGAGACCATCGTGGTGGCCGCCATCCGGGACCGCTTCTTGGACGCTCTGCGTCAGGACCCCAGGGCCTTCGAGCTGAACCGCTCCCAGATGGACGCCGTGACCAAGCTCGTCATCGTGGAGGGGGGCAAGGGGTGCCGGGAGCCTAGGATGAACCGGGATTACGTGGGCAGGGACGCCTCCGTCATCGCCAAGGGCATCGGCCTGCGGATCCCGGAGAAGGCGCGCCTGCTCTGGGCGGAAGTCCCCAACGACCATCCCTTCGTATGGACCGAGCAGCTCATGCCGGTCATGCCCGTGACCGTGGCGCCGGACTTGGACTCGGCCATCGCCCTCGCTTACGAGGTCGAACGGGAGCATCACACCGCCGTCATGCATTCCACGGACATCGGGAACCTCACGAAGATGGGGCGCCGCATGGCCTGCTCCATCTACGTGAAGAACGCGCCGAGCTACTACGGCCTGGGCATGGGAGAGGGCTACGCCACTCTGTCCATCGGCACCCCTACCGGGGACGGGCTGGTCAAGGCTACGCATTTCGCCAGGCCGCTGCACTGCTGCCTCGTCGGTTACGGGAGGATCGCTTAAAACCTATGCAAGCGAACATCGCGGTAGGGCTGCTGGAGACCTCCTCGATCGCCAAGGGCATCGAGGCGTCGGACGTCATGTGCAAGATGGCCCAGGTGCGCCTGCTGCAGGCGGGCATCATCTCCCGGGGAAAGTACACCCTCCTCATCTCCGGGCCGGTGGGGGAGGTCGAGTCTTCCCTGCGGTCCGGGGCGGAATCGGCCGGCAAGACGCTCATCCACCAGTTCATCATCCGGAACGTGCACGAACAGGTCCTGCCGGCCCTGCAGGCGCGGCGCGCCGTCGAGAAGCTCGACGCGCTCGGCGTCATCGAGACCAAGGAGGCCATCACCGCGGTGCAGGCCGCCGATGCCGCGGCCAAGGCGGCCAAGGTCCATCTCCTCGAGGTCAGGACCGCCATCGGCGGGGGCAAGGGCTACGTGGCCATGACGGGCGAGGTGGGCGCGGTGCGCACCGCGGTCGGCGCCGGGATCGGCGCTGTCCCGGAGGACATGCGGCTCGCGCACATCGTCATCCCCCAGCCCGACGGCCAGCTCCTGGCCACGGTGGGGAGCTAGTATGAGGCTCGTGCTGGGTTCCGACCACGCCGGATTCGAGGCCAAGGAGAAGGCCAAGAAATGGCTCCAGTCCGAGGGGCACGAGGTCGCGGACTTCGGCTGCCACGGCCCGGACCCGGTGGACTACCCGGACGTGTCCCAGCTCGTGGGAGAGGCCGTCGCGCGGGGGGAGTTCGAGCGCGGGGTGCTCTTCGACGGCTTCGGCGGGGCGGTCTGCCTGGCCGCGAACAAGGTGCGGGGCGTGCGCGCGGTGTGCGCCTACGACATCGTGAGCGCCCGCTTCGCCATGGCGCACGAGGACGCCAACGTCGTCTGCCTCGGGGGCAAGACCCACGGCGAACTCGCGCACAAGGAGATACTCAAGGCCTTCCTGGAGACCTCCTTCGAGGGAGGACGGCACGAGAAGCGGCTGGCCAAGGTGGCCGCGATCGAGGCGAAGTATTCGAGATGAAGTGCGCGAGGATCGTGGGCAGGGTCTTCTCCACGCGCCAGGTCCCGACCCTGGGCGGCAAGAAGCTCCTGCTCATCCAGCCCCTGGCTTGGGAGGATGGCAAGGAGCGGGGAGACCCCATCGTGGCCGCGGACGCCTGCGGATCCGGGTCCTCGGAGTTCGTCTACTGGGTGGCAGCCCGCGACGCCGCGGTCGCGTTCCCGGACCTTCCCCCAGTGGACGCGGCCGTGGTGGGGATCATCGAGGGGCATCAGGTAAGGGATTTCAGGAAGCCATGTTCATAGGCGAGGTTGTCGGGAATGTTTGGGGACAATACAAGCACCCCAGCCTCGACGGCAAGAAGCTGCTCTTGGTCCGGCCCATCGACCCCGTGACCGAGAAGCCGCTCGGCGAGGCGGTCATGGCCGTGGACGGGGGGCTCGGCTCGGGCCCGGGGAGCATCGTGCTGGTCCTCGACGAGGGCGGCTCTGCGAGGATGGTCATCGGGGAGAAGGACGCTCCGGTGCGCACCGTGGTGTGCGGGATCGTCGACAAGGTGTCCATGGGCGGAAGGGACAAACACTATGCATGAGAGCGAGATCAGGGTCATCGTGGAGGCTGTGGTCCGCGTGCTGGCCGAACGGGGGATGCTCAAGACCGGGGCTCCCGGCCGGGAAGTGAAGGTGACCACCGGCACGGCGGGCAAGGTGTTCGGCGGGGAGTGGAGCCCGAAGAAGCCCGCCCCCCCGGCGAGCTGCCTTTCCGAGGAGAAGGCCTGCCCGCCGGACTGCACCCAGTGCCATCCGCACCCCGACCTGACGGCCGACGGGCTGCGGGAGCTCGGCGCGGCGCGGGTCGGCATTTGCCGCCCGACGAAGGACTGCAACCGCATCGCGCCCATGGTGGACCATACCCTGCTCAAGCCCGGGGCCACGCAGGAGGAGATCGGCAAGCTCTGCAAGGAGGCGCGGGAGTACTGCTTCGCCTCCGTATGCGTGAACCCGAGCTACGTGTCCTTGGCCGCCAAGCTTCTGGCGGGGTCGGGCGTGAAGGTGTGCACGGTGGTCGGCTTCCCCTTGGGCTCCACGACGCCCACGGTGAAGGCGATCGAGGCGCGCGACGCCATGGCCAACGGCGCGGAAGAGATCGACATGGTCATCAACGTCGGGGCGCTCAAGTCCGGCAACGACGCTCTGGTCGCCGATGATATCCGGGCCGTGCGCGACGCGACGCGCGGGAAGCTGCTCAAGGTCATCCTGGAGACCTCGCTGTTGACCAACGACGAGAAGGTGCGCGCCTGCCGCATGTCCAAGGAGGCGGGAGCGGACTTCGTGAAGACCTCCACCGGGTTCGGCGGAGGCGGGGCCACGGTCGAGGATGTGAAGCTCATGCGCGAGACCGTGGGGCCGCTCCTCGGCGTGAAAGCCTCGGGCGGCATCCGGGACACGGCCACGGCCCGGGCGATGATCGAGGCGGGCGCCAACCGCCTGGGGACGTCCGCGAGCGTGGCCATCGTCACGGACGCGAAGACCGGGGCCAAGCCCCAGGGGTACTAGCATGAAGAAGGAACGGGTCAAGCTGAGGATCGACTTGCAGTGCGGGTCCTGCGGAGCCCTCTACCACCTGACCGGGGACGCACCCCGCTTCTGCCCCTGCTGCGGGGCCGCCTACGACCGCTACTGCATCCGCTGCCAGAAGCGGGTGGAGATGTTCTTCGAGGAATGGTGGCCGGAGGACGACGAGTGCATCCGCACCTATACCCCGGCCAAGCGCTGCCCGAAGTGCAACGCGGGGCTCGAGGTGGACAAAGAGGACAAGAGGGGTCCGGACCAAGGCTACGAGCATTGAGAGAGGGTCATCATGGCTGAGATGAGAGAAGCGCTGGGGCTGGTGGAGACGAAGGGCTTCGTGGGCATGATCGAGGCCACGGACGCCATGGCCAAGGCGGCCAAGGTCCGGATGGTGGGCTATGAGCGCATCGGCTCCGGGCTGGTCACCACGCTGTGCCGGGGCGAGGTGGGCGCGGTGCGCGCCGCCGTGGAGGCCGGAGCCGCCGCGGCGCAGAAGGTCGGCGAGCTCGCGGCCGTCCACGTGATCCCGCGGCCGCACGACGACCTGGAGAAGTACCTCGAGAAGATCTCCATCAAGGCGTAGCAGGACCTGGACTTGGAGTCCAGGGCATGCTGACCCGCGGAGATTTCTTGGATATCCTGCGAAAACACATCCTCCCATCCCCTGGGAAGGGACCCGCGCGTGCTCGGAGACTCTTTCTGACGGAGTACGAGATCAAGAAGACGTTGACTCCCGGTGCCAAAGACCTTACAATTCCTAAGGATGCCATCGTAAGCCCTCTGGCGCAGGAGTGGCTGGCGCTAGAAGGCATACGTATCATCTATAAGTAACTTTAGGCGCGAGTCTCTCTCTTCGTCGGGGAGGGGCGGTATTTCGTTCGGATTTCGAGGGGACTATTCGGGAGATATTCCATGGCTATCGATGTTACCGCTTTGCTGAAGCTGATGGTCGCGAAGGGGATCTCGGATATCCACTTCAAGGCCAACTCCTCCCCGGCCGTCCGCGTCCACGGGAACCTGGTGCCTGCGGCCAACCTCCCGAAGCTCTCTCCGACCGACATGGAGTCCGTGGCCCAGAGCATCCTGACGCCGGAGCAGTACAAGGCCTTCGAGAAGTACAACGAGATGGATTTCGCCTACAGCCTGGAGGGCGTGTCCCGGTTCCGCGTGAACCTCTTCCGTCAGCGCGGCACGCTCGCCTTGAGCCTGCGCGTGGTGCCCATGAAGCTCCGGAACTTCGAGGAACTCGGCCTGCCGATGAAATCCATGGAGAAGCTCGCCGCCGAGACGCGCGGCCTCATCCTCTTCGCCGGCATCACGGGCGCGGGCAAGACCACCTCCATGAACAGCTTCGTGCATTTCATCAACGGGAGGGAGAGCTACCGCATCATCACCATCGAGGATCCGGTCGAGTTCTATCACGAGGACATCAAGTCGACCATCGTCCAGCGCGAGGTGGGCAAGGACACCGGGAACTTCCCCTCCGCCCTGAAGCACGTGCTCCGGCAGGACCCGGACATGGTCGTCATCGGCGAGATGCGCGACCCTGAGACCGTCCAGGCCGCTCTCACCGCGGCGGAGACGGGTCACCTGGTGCTCTCCACCATCCACACGATGGACGCGGTGCAGACCATCGACCGCATCGTGGACAGCTTCCCGGCCCACCAGCACGCGCAGGTCCGCCAGCAGCTGGCCTTGGTGCTCAAGGGCGTGGTGGCCCAGCGCCTGGTGGCTTCCAAGGACGGCCGCGGCCGGTATCCGGCGACCGAGATCCTCATCTCGAACAGCCTTATCCGGCGCCACATGCTCGACGGCAAGGTCCAGGACATCTACAAGGCCATGGAGGCGGGCGGCTACTACGCCATGCACACCTTCGACCAGGACCTCCTGCGCCTCATGACCGAAGGGAAGATCACCGAGAAGGAAGTGATGGAGAACGCGACGAACCAGGACGACATCCAGCTCAAGATGCGCGGGGTCGGAGGCATCACTCCGCAATGACCCAGGAAGGCCCTCGCGAGGGCGAGCCGGAGAAAGACATCCAGGAAATCCTGTCCGACCTGGACAACATCCTGTCTCCCATCTTGAGCGGGAAGGCCCCTCCCGCGTCCGGAAAGCCGGCCGAGCCGCCCAAGCCTGAGCCTATCGTGCCAGCGGAGATCTTCAGCCAGACGCCCAAGCCTCCCAAGCCCGCGGAGCCTCCGAAACGGGCGGAGCCGCCCAAGGCTGTAGAGCCTCCGAAGCCCGCGCCGGCCGAGCCGGCGGCACCTGCGCCTAACGCACTTCCCGAGAAGGCTCAGGGCGGCGGCGCCTCCGCGCCGGCCGAACCCCCCAAGCCCAAGCCGGAGGTGACCTGGGAGATCACGCCGGAGCCCGCGAAGCCGGCGGCACCTGCGCCTAACGCACTCCCCGAGAAGGCTCAGGGCGGCGGCGCCTCCGCGCCGGCCGGGGGCATGGAGATCTCCTTGGAGCCTCCCAAGCCCGCTCCCGTGAAGCCGGCCGTCAGCATGCCGATCTCGCTGGAGCCCGCGAAGCCGGCGGCACCTGCGCCTAACGCACTTCCCGAGAAGGTTCAGGGCGGCGGCGCCTCCGCGCCGGTCGAGCCGCCCAAGCCGGTGGCGCCTCCGAAGCCGGTGGAACCTCCCAAGCCGGCTGCGCCTCCGAAGCCCGCGCCGGCCGCTCCCCCGAAGGCTGAGGAAAAGCCGGTCAAGGCCACGCCGGCGGAGGGGTTCAAGGAAGAGCCCATCCCGGCGAAGACTCCTCCGGAGCAGGTGCGCAGGATCGCCTTCCTGTACTCGCCGCAGCAGGCGAACAAGATCGCGCCCTTCACCCGCTTCATCGGCGAGGTCGCTCTAAAGGTCTCCAAGAAGCCCATCTACCTGCACAAGACCCTCGTGGCCCAGGTCGCCCCCGGGGTGAACCCGGAGGAGTTGATCAAGCAGGTGAAGGGGACCGGGGCCGTCGGCGCCCTGGCCCTGCTCGAGGGGCTCCCTGACAACTTCATCCGGGACATCGAGGAGGCCTTTAACAACGAGGATCTCTTCTTCCACCAGGTCCTCCCGGCGGATACCACGAAACGCAGCGTGGCCGTGGACCTGGTCGTGGATATGATGCTCCTCAAGGCCGGCTAGCGTGCTCTCTAGCTGGAGGATCGACGCGGCGCCGACCGCGACGGACCCGCAGCGCAGGAGGCTCTACCTCCGAGGGTCTTTCCCGGACGTCCAGGGCTTGGTCGGGAAGTTCGGCGCCGTATGCGGTCGGCCCAAGAAGGAGAAGGGCGAAGAGGGATTCAGCTACAGCCTGTTCCTGCACAAGATATCATCGGAAACTTTGGCGTCCGTCGAGGCGGAGCTGCGCTCCAAAGCCGGACCCCCTGCGGGAAAGGAGACCGACTCCCCTCCGGGGACCGTGGCTCCAGAGCCACGGGAGCCGCAGAGGACGCTCGACATCCCCGCCGTGAAGGCGAAGTCCGCCCCCACCGAGCCCGTCGAGGAGGAGATCGAAGGCTTCGGGAGCCTCTCGGAGCCCGCGCCTCAGGAAGCGCAGCCCCAGACGACCTCCCAAGGCCTGCGGCTCACTCCTCCGCCCGAGGAGCTCGACAAGTCCGCGCTTCCCGCGGCGCGTGCCAGGGGCCCGGAGCCGCTCTGCGGGGCCAGGCTCCCGGTCGACCCTCTCCGGACGATGGAGAACCTCGCGGTCGGCCCTTTCAACCGGTTCGCGCACGCGGCCGTCACATCGGTCATGACGAGCCCGGGCAACATCTACAACCCGCTCTTCATCTGCGGCCCGCCGGGCTCCGGCAAGACACACATGCTCCACGCCATGGCGCAGAAGATCTCGCCGGAACCCGGCATGCCGGGCGTGCTCCTGACCTCCGGCGCGCGCCTGGCGCAGGCCGTGGCCGCGGCCTCGCAGTCCGGACGCCTCGGGGAGCTGGAGGAGTTCGCGAAGAACTCCAAGGCCATGCTGGTCGACGACTTCCATATGACCGCTGTCGCGGAGCAGAACCAGGCGGGCCTGGCGCGGCTCTTCAAGATATACCTCGACGGCTTCCGGCAGATCGTCCTGACCTCCATCTACCCAGCCCGGCTCTTGAGCCAGATCGAAACGGCTCTGGAGTTCCGCATGGCCTCCGGGCACGCGGTGGAGCTCAAGCTCCCCGGCGCGGAGAAGATCCGCGGGATCGCGCAGGAGGCCTTCCTGCGCGCCGGTCTGTCCGCGGAAGGCGGGGATGCGGAGGAATTCTCCGCCCGGATCCCCAAGGACCTCTCGACCCTGGATACGGGGGTGCGCCGCCTCTCGGTCGCCAAGATCTTCAGACAGGGCTCCGGCCAGGGCACGGACATGCGCGAACTCATCAAGCTCGTCTTCCCCCAGGACTCCGGAGCTCCGGGAGGGATCCTCGAGGCGTCCGAGATACAGGAGGCTTTGAACGCGGCGGCCTCGCTCCCCGATGGGACCGTGCCGGCCGCCCTGTTCTTCCCGAACGGCCAGCAGGCGTACGCGGACTGGATCTGGGCGCAGCTCAAACGCTTGGCGAAACAGAGCCGATGGCCCTTCTCGTTCCGGCTCGCGACCCGCAAGGCGTACGAGCTCGAGCCGGTCTTCGGCGTGCCCTTCATCGTGGCGGAAGAGTGCCGGAGATGCGGGGTGGCTTCCGCGCTCGTGGTCTCGGCCATGCCCGGGACCGCCCTCGCCGAACAGGAGAAGGACTTCCGCTACGCCATGGAGCATCTCCTGCACGACCGCGGGGTGGGGTTGGGCTGGCTTTCGTACTCCCGCGTGAAGGACCCCGCAGCCCACTTGGCGGCGTTCCTGGACATGCATCCCATGGCCCATGGGACTGGGGCGTCTCTAGGAAATGAGGGAGGCCCCGGTCCGCAGTCCGCGGGCGCCGGAGGGGGCGCGAAATGATCGCCGAATGGACGGCCCTCGCCTTGGCCGTGGCCGCGGCGGCCGTGGGCTCCTACTGGGCGCTCAAGTTCAAGAAGCTCCTCCCCCTCGAGGCGGAACTGGGGGCGGAGAGGCGCCGCAACGAAGACGGCTGCGCTTTCGCGGGGGAGCTCCTTCAGCACCAGCGCCTGCCCACCACGCCCCAATCCTTATCGGATGCGCTGGAGTACGGGGTGGACCGCTTCCTGGCCCGCTTCGGCGGGCTCGAGCTGTTCGTGTGGAGCCGCCGGAGCCCCGTCGGCGCGTTCCCGGAGACCGGACCCGAGCTCGTCTGCAGGACGGGGTCCCTGGAGGCCTTCGATCCCCGCGACCTGGAGCTCCCCGAGGCGCTTTGGACGCGGGTCTTCAAGAGCCCCGGAGGGAAGCGGTCCTCCTCTCCCGAAGGGGACGGAGCTTCGGGCTCGCCGGGGATGGACGTCTCCCATGACCCGGACGCCCCCGGGGCGCTCATCAAGGCTTTCGGGCCGAGGGCGGGGGGCTTGCGCATCTTCCCTTGGGGGGAGGTGGGCCGGCTCTGGGGGGTCTTGGGAGTGGTGGAGTCCGGCGGAGCCGACCTCGGCGCGCGCGCGCAGCATTCCAGCCCGCCGAAGCTCCTGGCCGCGTATTTCGGCTCGATGGCGGAGCGTTCCATGCGCTTCTGGGAGCTGGAGAGCCAGCGCGAGCGGCTCGAGGGGGGCTTGAGCGACACCATGCGCAGGCTCGACGAGACCAGCCTCCAGCTCATCCGCAAGGCCAAGGAGATGAAGACCCTCGAGGAGGTCGTGGACGCGATCTCGGAGCATCCGGACGAGCCCGAGATGCTCGGAGCCATCGTGTCCATGGTGGCCAAGGCCCTGGAGGCGGACATCTGCGCTTTCCTCCTGATCGACGAGGCCTCCGCGGACCTCGTGGTCCAGCCCGGAGCCTACGGCCTCTCGGAGGACGAGGGTTCGCTCTACCGCATCCCGCTGCGCAACGAGCGCTCCTCATCCGTCAGGGTGTTCCAGAGCGGCGAGCCCTTCATCACGGGCGACGCCCAGAGCGACCCGCAGGTCATCGGGCACTATGCCAGGCTTTGGAAGTGCCATTCGCTCATGGTGGTGCCCCTCTCGGTCGAAGGCCGACGTCTGGGCGTCATGCGCGTGGGCTCCTTCAAACGGGACTTCTTCGTCCCGGAGCACATGCAGTTCGTGAGAGTCATCGCGGAGGAGGCCGCCGTGCTCGTGGAGAGCGCCCTGCTCTCCAGGCGTCTCGCCGAGGCCAACGTCGAGCTGGCCCGGCTCCATCGGCTCAAGGACGACTTCGTCTCCACCGTGAGCCACGAGTTCAAGACCCCGCTCACCTCCATCAAGGGATTCCTGTCCGTGCTCCTCGACGGCGAGGCCGGGGAGCTCAACGGCGAGCAGAAGCGCTTCCTGAGCATCGCCATGACCGCGTCCGAGCGCCTGAGCGCCCTGGTCTCGGACATGCTCGACATCTCCCGTCTGGAGGGCGGGCTCGTCTTCGAGCGTACCTCGGTGGACCTGGCCGATGTCGCCCGCATCTCGGTGGAGGCCCACGAGTGGACCGCGTCCGAGAAGAAGGTCCAGCTGGAGGCGGAGGTGCCGGACGGGCTCCCCGCGGTCAAGGGCAACGCGGAATTCCTCCGGCAGGTGTTCGACAACCTCGTGTCGAACGCCATCAAGTTCACCCCCGCGGGCGGGACCGTGCGGGTCGCCCTGTCCAACAAGGGGGAATGCCTGCAGGCCAGCGTCTCGGACACGGGCATCGGCATCCCCTCGGCGGAGCGCGACCGGGTCTTCGAGAGGTTCTATCGCGCCTCCAACCGGGGGACCGTGTCGGCTCCCGGGACCGGGCTCGGGCTCGCCATCTGCCGCTCCATCCTGGAGAAGCACGAGGGGCGCATCTGGGTCGAGTCCGTCGAGGACAAGGGGTCCACGTTTCATTTCGTCGTTCCGACCTGGGTGCCCGAAGCGGTCCCAGGCGAAGGAGGAAAGGCATGAAAGCGTTCATGGCGATGGCCATCCTGGGGCTGGCCCTGGCGGCCGGCTGCGGGGGCAAGAGCTACGTCAAGAAGGGCGCGGTGACGGACGTGATCGAGCAGACTCCGGCCGAGGGGGACATCCTCGAGGCCATCGGCATCGGGGCCGCGGATCCGGCGATCGAGTCGCTGACGCAGCGGCGGTCCCTCTCGAGGGACGCGGCCATCGTCAAGGCCCAGTTCGAGATGCTCTCCATGGTCAAGGGAGTGGAGATCGAGGGCGGGATCAAGGTCTCCCGCGCCCTCGAGGTGGATTCGACGCTGGAGTCCAGGATCAAGGAGATGATCCGGGGCGCGGAGATCGTCAAGACGGAGTATCTCAAGGACGACGGCGCCGTGGTCACGCTCCATCTCCCGAAGAAGCGCCTCGAGCAGCTCGAAGGGATCAGGTTCAAGTAGCCCGGAGCCTTGAGTCCGCCTGATGAGAGCAGCCGGCGCCCTGCCGGTCGAACGCACTTCCGGCATCGACCGGAGGGCGGCGCCGCTTCTGCGGTGCGCCCTCTTCCTGGCCGGTCTGATGGGCTGCGCGACGACGCGCGAGGCCTTTTACCAGGCCCCGGACTTCGCCGCGAAGGCCCCGGACCGGGTGGCGGTGCTCCCGTTCGACAACGAGACAACGAGCCTGCAGGCGGCCGGCATCCTGCGCCGGCTGGTCGCGCAGCGTCTCGCGACCCAGGGCTACTCCTGCGTGCCCCTGGAAGCGGCGGACGAGAAGCTGCACGGCCTCGGCGTGACGGACGGCGGCCAGTTGGGGGCGTACACCCCCAAGGCCCTGGGCGAGGCCCTGGAGGCGAAGGGCCTGCTCTACGGGAGCGTGGAGGAGTTCGCCTACCAGAACGTGGGCTTCATCGTGAGGCGGGTGGTGCGCCTGCGCCTCAAGCTCGTGGACGCCGAGACGGGAGAGAGGCTCTGGGAGGACGTGGGCGAAGACGAGAACGGGCAGATCGTGCTGGACCGGAAGGACGCCGGGAGGGCGTTCGTCCGCGGGGTGCTCGAGCAGGCGGTGGGGACCGCTTTGCGGTCGCCGCTCATGCGCGAGTCGCAGGCGGCGGTGGAGAAGGTGTTTCAGAGACTCCCCAGGAGGTACTAACGTGAAGACGACGCGGATGTTCGCATGCGCCTGCGCGGCGCTGCTTTCGACGGGCTGCGCTCCGAGGACGAGCGTGAAGATGCGGCAGGCCACGAGCGCTAACGTGACGGAGAAGGTCGAATCCAGCTACACGGGCCCCAAGCGCCGCATCGGGGTGGTGGACTTCGAGAACAAGAGCGCCTACGGCCAGGCCCGGCTCGGGAGCGCGGTCTCCGACATCCTCATCACGGAGCTGGCCAAGACCGGCAGATTCGTGGTGGTCGAGCGCGACAAGCTCAACAAGATCATGGAGGAGCAGAAGCTGCAGGCCTCCGGCGCCATCGACGCGCGGACCGCGGTCAACGTGGGCAAGATCCTGGGCTTGAACGCCATAGTGACCGGAGCGGTCTCGGAGTTCGGGGTCAAGAACGAGGGCAGCGAGTACCTCCTCGTCCAGTCCAAACGCCAGACCGCCGAATGCGTGGTGGACATCCGCGTCGTGGACGTCGAGACCGGGCAGGTCCTCTACGCGGACTCCGGCAAGGGCATGGCCAAGAGCTCGAAGGGCACTGTCCTGGGGCTGGGCGCGCGCGGCGGCTACGACGAGACCCTGGAGGGCAAGGCCCTGCGCGCCTCCATCGCGCAGTTCACCGAGAACGTGGTCAGCCAGGTGAATAAGAAGCCGTGGACCTGCCGCATCGCGGGTCTGAGGGAGGACTCCGTGTACCTCAACGCCGGGCCCACCATGGGAGTGGAGAAGGGCCTGGACCTGGAGTGCTTCCACCTCGGCAAGGAGATCGTGGACCCCACCACCGGCCTCGTGATCGGCAACGAAGAGGTGGCTCTGGGGCGCGTGGAGGTCGTCGGCGCTCTCGGGGACACGGGCGAGGGCTCGACCGCGAAGTTCACCAAGCCCACCGGCGTACGGGCGGCGGTCAACGACATCTGCAGGCTGGCGGAGTAGGGGCGGGCCCTGGCGGGAAATCGGTACTTCTGATATACTGAATATCGGAGGGACTGCCATGCCCTATCTCCGAAGGATCTCCGAACGCCACCAGATCACCATCCCCCCGAACCTGCTGGCCGAAGCCGGCATCCCGGAAGGGGCGTTGGTATCCATCGTGGCCGAGGGCGGGCGCATCATCCTGGAGCCCAAACAGCTGGCCGACCCGGAGTTGGAGAAGGAGGACTGGGCGGCTCTGGATTCCCTCGTGGCGGAACAGAAGACCTCCGGCGCGTACGCCGAGTTCTCGGACCCGGCCAGCGCGAAGAAGCACTTCAAGAAGCCTAAGAAGTGATCCGAGTCCGGTATCTGCGCTCCTTCGACGCGAGCCTCGCCGGCCTGTCGAGCCAGGACCAGGCAGGGGTGCGGGATGCGGTGTGCAGGCTGTTGGACTACTTCTCCGGCAAGTCTAGATCCCAGGGGCTGGGATTAAGGAAGCTCACGCGGGATTGGTGGGAGATACGGGCTTCCATCGATAAGCGGATACTGTTCCTTCTGGAGGGAGGGATCGCCACCTTCGTCATCGTCGGGAACCACGACGAGATCCGCCGCTGTCTCCGCAGGGGCTGAAGATCCCGGGCCCTGGGCTGACGCAACTCCTATAGAACGCCCAGGACCTGGCTGCATCCGCAGGCAGGGAACTTTTTAGCACCCTCGCTCGTACTAGGAGGTATGCTCTCCCGCGTCTGGTCTGCCGCGGTCCGGGGGGTGGACGCCTTCCCGGTCCGGGTGGAGCTCGATCTGGCCAACGGCCTGCCCAGCTTCACCACCGTCGGTCTGCCGGACCACTCGGTGCGCGAATCGCGCGACCGCGTGGTCTCCGCGCTCCGCAACTCGGGGTTCGACTTCCCATCGAGGCGCGTCACCGTGAACCTGGCGCCCGCCCAGTGGCGCAAGGTGGGCACGCACCTGGACCTGCCCATCTCGCTGGGACTCCTCGCGGCCTCCGGCCAGCTCAAGGACGGGGATTGGTCCGGCGAGCTTTCCTTTTTCGGCGAGCTGGCCTTGGACGGGTCCGTCCGGCCCGTCTCCGGCATACTGGCCATGGCCATGTCCGCGAAGGCCGAGGGGCTGCGCGCCGTCGTCGTCCCAAGGTCCAACCGGATCGAGGCGGCGGCGACCGGGATCACGGCGTACGGCATCGGCTCCCTTAAGGAGGCCGTCGAGCTCATCAAGGGCGCGAGGCCGGCGGAGGATCCGGCGAGGGCCGACGAGGCGCTCCGCTGCCCGGAGGCGCCGGACCTCGGGGACGTGAAGGGGCAGGCCCTGGCGAAAAGGGCCCTTGAGATCGCCGCGGCGGGCGGCCACAACCTGCTCATGGTCGGACCTCCGGGGACCGGCAAGTCCATGCTGGCCCGCCGGCTGCCCGGCATCCTCCCTGCGCTGAGCGAGGAGGAATCGGTCGAGGTCACCAAGATCCACTCCGTGGCCGGGTACCTGCCTCCCGGTTCCGGGCTCATGCGCTGGCGGCCGTTCCGCGCGCCGCACACGAGCGCGACCACGCCCGCGCTGGTGGGCGGGGGGGCCTGCTGCAGGCCCGGCGAGATCTCACTGGCGCATCGCGGGGTGCTGTTCCTGGACGAGCTCCCGGAGTTCCCGCGCGCCGCCCTGGAAGCGTTGAGGCAGCCGCTGGAGGACCGCTGCGTCGCCGTGGCCAGGCTCAAGGAGACGGTGACGTACCCGGCGGATTTCATGCTCGTGGCGGCCATGAACCCGTGCCCGTGCGGGTACCACGGGAGCAGGACCGCGGCCTGCCGCTGCCCGGAGAGCGCGGTGGAGCGCTATCGGTCGCGCATCTCCGGGCCCTTCCTGGACCGCATGGACCTCGAGGTCGAACTCGCGGCCCTGCCCTTCCGCGATTGGGCGCAGAACGGACCGGGGCCCCGGCCCGGAGCGGAATGCTCCTCCAGCGTGCGTGCGAGGGTCCTCGCCGCCAGGGCGCTGGCCGCGGAGCGCAACCAGGGCCTGCCGAACGCCAGGCTGGCCGCTGCGCGGCTGAAGCAGGCCTGCGGGTTGGACGCCTCCGCCATGGGGCTTCTGGAGCATGCGGCCGCCAAGGGCCTGTCCCCGCGCGCTTTGGACCGCCTTGTGCGCGTCAGCCGCACTATCGCTGATTTGGCCGGGAGGGACATTATAGGGAAAGAGCAGGTCGCGGAGGCTCTCATGTACAGGACAGGGGATTCTTGCGGGGGGACTTGAATATGATGAAAAACGACTGTATCATTTCTAGGCTTATTCGGAGGTAATATGACTTTTTTCCTTATAGGTGCGATCTTCTTTTCCCCGGCGCAGGCATTCGGCCAGGAGGCCGCAGAGGGCGTGGAGACGGCGGTCGAGCGGGCGCAGCATGAGGTGGTGGTCGCGAACACGCTTTGGGACCTGGCGGCGCATTACTACGGCGACCCTTGGCAATGGCCCAGGATACACGAGGCCAACACAGACCGGATCAAGGATCCGCACTGGATATACCCCGGCCAGGTCATCGTCATCCCCGGCCTGAACAAGACCGTCATGGTGGTCCGGGAGGCTCCTGAGCCCGCCCCCGTCGTGGAGCAGCCGGTGCGCGAGGAGCCGGTCGAAGAGACGCCTCCCCCGCCGCCGCAGGAGTCCCCGAGGGGGGACTTTAAGTCCTACCAGGCCGCGGGGGGCGAGGTCCTGCCCGATTCGCTCTCCGCCGAGCTTCCCAAGGGGATGGCCGGCCAGCAGCCCTCCGCGTTCCGGCTCCGGATGCCCGAGTCTTGGAAGCCGGACGGCCGCGTCGCGGAGTATCTCGACCGCGAGGGGCTCGCCGCCGCCGGCGACTCCGTGAATATCCGGGTGGACAAGTCCGTGCAGGTCAGGAAAGGGCAGCGCTTCGCCGTGTACCGGCGCGCCAGCGTCACGGACGCGGATAGGGATTCCTCCGGGAGATACGCCGAGGGGCAGTACGTGCAGAAGGTCGGGATCATCGAGGTCGAGAAGAAGCTCTCCGATGCGGAGTACAAGGGAGTCATCCTGCAGTCCGGCGGCGAGGTGCAGGTGGGCGACTGGGTCAAAAAGGAGGATTAGGGATGGAATTCGACTTCAAGAAGGCGTTCATCTGGATCATCGTCATCGCCGGCATACTCGTGTTCATCAACAGCCGCTACTCCCTCGATGACGCGCTGACCTACTCCAAGACCCATCCGGACCCCAAGGTGGCGCCCGCCATAGACTTCTACGTGGGCAGCCTCCAGTATATGCGCAGCGAATACCCGAAGGCGCTCGTCGCCTACGAGCAGATGCTCACGGAGTATCCGACCTGCCAGTACGCTCCCAAGGCCCTGCTGCGCGTGGGGAGCATCTACCAGGAGCGCAACGAGTTCTCGAAAGCCAAGGATGCGTACGCCAAGTACATCGAGCAGTTTCCGACGGGAGACAACATCGAGATCGTGAAGAAGAAGTTCGAGTTCGTCCAGTTCAAATGACGGAGGAGATCCCCTTCGGCCGCATGGTCCGGGAGCGCATGCGCACGCGCGGCACCGGCCTGCGCGAGCTCTGCCGGAGCGTGGGCGTGGACCCGTCGTTCTTCTCCAAGGTCCTGACGTCCAAGCGCAGCCCGCCGGCCGAGGAGGAGACGCTCCGCCGCGTGGCCCGGGCCCTGGAGATGGACGAGACGAGGCTCATCGTGGCCGCCGGAAGGGTCCCGACGGAATGGCACCGGCTTTGGACGGATGACGAGCTTTTCAGCTCGGTGCACGCGATGGCTTCGGGGATGAAGCCCGGCATGCGGATCCCGGCGGAAGTCTTGAGGCCGAAGGCGCGGGTCGTCCTCCCTGCTCCGCGCAAAGATCTCGAAGAGGAGCTTCTTTGATCAGGCTCGAGGCGGCTTCCCCGCTCTTTCCGGAGCTGCTCAGGGACATCCCCGGGCCGCCGGACCTGCTCTACGTGCGCGGGACGCTGCCGAGCCGGGCGGCGTCCGTCGCCGTGGTGGGGTCGCGCAAGCCCACTCCCTACGGGCGCAGGATGGCCCGGCTGCTCGCCTCGGGTCTGGCCCGGGCGGGCGTCGCGGTGGTCAGCGGCCTGGCCCGCGGCATCGACACCGAGGCCCATCGGGCGGCGCTGGGCGCCGGCGGGGTCACCTGGGCCGTGCTCGGGTCCGGTCTCGACAACGTGTACCCGCCCGAGAACAAGGCCCTGGCGGACGAGATCGCGGCCGGGGGCGGCGCCCTCGTGAGCGAGTTCCGGCCCGACGGGCCGCCTCTCGCGGCGAACTTCCCGCGCCGCAACCGCATCATCGCCGGCCTTTCCGCGGCCGTCGTCGTGGTGGAAGGGGACCTGCGTTCCGGCGCCCTCATCACGGCGCGGCTCGCGGCCGAGGCCGGCAGAGAGGTCTTCGCGGTGCCCGGCCCCGCGGACTCGGCTTTAAGCCTCGGCCCGAACGAACTCCTCAGGAACGGCGCCGCCATGGCGAGGAGCGTGGAGGACATCCTGGAGGGCCTGCCGGCGCTTCCGGGACCGCGGCCCCCGGAGGGGATCCCGGAGGGGTCCGCGCCGCGGGTCTCCACGGACGAAGGGACGATCTTGGAGTTGTTGGGCGGCCATACGATGGATTTCGACGAGCTGATAGAATCGACCGGTTGGGAGCTGCCCCGCTTGGTCCGCGCGCTTTCCGGACTGGAGGGGACGGGGCTCCTCACCGCGCTCCCGGGACAGAACTATGCACGCACCTGAAGAGAAATATCCGGCCCCGCAAGACTCCGGCAAGGAGGGAACCGCCCGCCCGCGCAAGAAAGGGGGCGGAGGAAAGGACCTCCTCATCGTGGAGTCTCCGGCCAAACAGCGCACCATATCCCGCTTTCTGCAGAACAGCTTCGTGGTGGCGAGCTCCTACGGGCACGTCCGCGACCTGCCGGAGAAGAAGCTGGGGGTGGACGAGGACCGCGAGTTCGAGCCGAGCTACATCCTGCTCGCCCGCACCAAGAAGCTCCTGCCCGAGCTCAAGAAGCAGGCCCAGGGCGCCGGGTTCGTGTACCTGGCGACGGACCATGACCGGGAGGGCGAGTCCATCGCCTGGCACCTGGTGCAGATCCTCGGCTTGAGCGAGGAAAAGGCCCGGCGCATCACGTTCCATGAGATCACCCCGCAGGCCATCCGGGAGGCCCTGTCTTCGCCGCGCGCGCTGGACATGAACCTGGTACAGGCCCAGCAGGCCCGCCGCATCATCGATCGCCTGGTGGGCTACAAGCTCTCCCCGCTGCTCTGGCGCAAGATCCGGCGCGGCCTCTCGGCCGGCCGCGTGCAGTCCGTGGCCGTGCGCCTGCTCGTGGAGCGGGACGCTGAGATCAAAAGTTTCATCTCGGAACCCTATTGGAGCATGCAGGCGGCGCTCGTCAAGCCGGGGGCCCCGCCCGCCTTCAAGGCCAGGCTCACGGAGTGGAAGGGGCAGAAGGTGGAGTCGTCGCGCACCTTCCAGCTCTTCGCCGAGGAATACCGCGTCCGCTCGAGCTGCTTCCCGACGCAGGAGGCGCTCGGGGAGGCGACGGCCGAGCTCTCCAAGGCTCCGTTCGAGGTCGTTTCCGTGGAGCAGAAGGAGCTCAAGCGCAGGCCCCTGCCCCCGTTCATCACGAGCACCCTGCAGCAGGCCGCCTCGCAGAGGCTGGCCTTCGCGGCGGAGCGCACCATGCGGGTGGCGCAGAGCCTCTACGAAGGGGTGGACATCGGCGCGGAGGAGCCCACCGGCATCATCACGTACATGAGGACGGACTCGGTATCCGTGGCCAAGGTGGCGCAGGAGCAGGCCAGGGATTTCATCGCCGGCGAGTACGGCAAGGCGTACCTGCCGGAAGCCGCTCCCGTGTACGCCACCAAGGATAAGAGGGCCCAGGAAGCCCACGAGGCCATCCGCCCGACCCAGGTGAGCCGCACCCCGGAGACCATGCGCAAGCATCTGACCCCGGAACAGGCCAAGCTCTACGGCCTCATCTGGGCCCGCTTCGTGGCGAGCCAGATGCGGGAGGCGGTCTACGACACGGTCAGCGCGGACATCCGCTGCGGCCAGGCCGGACTACGCGCCAGCGGACGTTCCCTGCGCTTCGACGGCTTCCTGCGGGTCTGGCAGGAGGCCCGGGAAGAGTCCGAGGGGGAGGACAACGGCGAGGCCCTGCTCCCGGCCCTGGCCGCGGGCGACCGGCTCGAGCTCGAGAAGCTCATCCCCTGCGACCACAAGACGAGCCCGCCCCCGTTCTACAACGAGGCCAGCATCATCCGCGCTTTGGAGAGGCACGGCATCGGCCGGCCGTCCACCTACGCTCCGACCATCCAGACAATCATCCAGCGGGGCTATGTCCGGCGCGGCGCCAAGGACCGGAGGCTCACGCCCACCGACCTCGGCGTGCTCGTCGTGGACCGGCTCAAGAAGCATTTCCCCGACGTCGTTTCCCTGGGCTACACGGCCCAGGTCGAGGACCAGCTCGACAACATCGCGGAGGGCAAGGACCGCTGGCAGGACGTGGTGGGGAGCTTCTACGCCCCCTTCTCCAAGTCCTTGGCGGCGGCCCAGGAGGAGATGGAGGACTCCCGGGTCGTCCCCCAGGAGACCGACGAGCTCTGCCCGGTGTGCAAGGCCAAGATGCTCATCCGCGAGAGCCGGTTCGGCAAGTACCTCTCCTGCTCGCGCTTCCCGCGCTGCCGGGGGAAGGTCCAGCTCGACAGCCAGGGCCAGAAGGTGGTCCCGGAGATGACGGACGAGAAATGCGACCTCTGCGGCAAGGCCATGGTCATCCGCACGGGCCGCAAGGGCCGTTTCCTGGCCTGCTCGGGCTACCCGGACTGCAAGAACACCTTCTCCCTGGACGCCGAGGGGAAGAAGATCGAGTCCTCTCGGCCCATCATCACGAACAGGCCCTGCAACAAGTGCGGCAAGGCCATGTGGATGCGGCAGGGCAAGCGCGGGCATTTCCTGGCGTGCTCCGGCTTCCCGAAATGCCGGAACCTCAAGCCGCTCTCGAAGGTGGACGCGGAAAAGATCAAGGCCGAGGCCTCGGGGCCTCGGCCCCCGGCGGGCGGCAGTTCTCCTCTCCCGAAGGGGGCGGAGCCGGGGACGACAACGACTTAATTCCCGAGAGGATGGGCCTCCCCCTGCGGGGTCGGCCCGACACATGCTCAAGCTCTGGATCCAGAGATTCCTCGTTGCCTTGCGGTCGCGGCGGAACTACTCGGAGCATACGCTCCGGGCCTACGCCGCGGACCTCGCGGAGTTCGAGGGCTTCTTCGGCTCGGGCGACGTGAGCACGATCACCCGGCAGCGCATCCGCGCTTATCTGGCGCACCTTCAGACCCGCAAGCTCCGCAGGAGCAGCCTGCTGCGCAAGATATCGGGCGTTCGCGCCTTCACGCGATTCCTCCTGCAGGAGGGAGCGCTCAAGCGCGATCCCTTCCTCAACGTCCCGCTCCCGAAGATGGAACGGCGCCTGCCGCGCTTCCTCACCGAGGCCGAGGCGGAGACGCTGCTGGGGAATAGCGAGCAGGCGGCGGCTGGCTGGGTCGGCCTGAGGGACCGGGCCATCCTCGAGCTCTTCTACTCGAGCGGCATCCGGCGCTCGGAGCTGGTGCGCCTGAATACGGCGGATGTGGACCTCATGGGCGGCGTGGTCCGCGTCTTCGGCAAGGGGGGCAAAGAGCGCGTGGTCCCGGCCGGCCAGCCCGCTCTGGCCGTGCTGCGCGAGTACCTGCGCGCCAGGCCGTCCGCGCGCGGCCTCGGGCGGTCCGAGCCCTTGTGGCTGAGCGCTTCGGGACAGCGCCTCTCGGACAGCGGCGTGGCCCTCATCGTCCGCCGCTCCGTGCGCCGCTCCGGGCTCCTGAAGGGCGTGACCCCGCACGGCCTGCGTCACTCGTTCGCCACCGCGCTGCTCAACCGCGGCTGCGACCTCCGCGCCCTGCAGGAGATGCTCGGGCACAAGAACCTGGCTACCACGCAGATCTACACGCACACGACGCTCAAGAGGCTGCAGGAGGTCTACGGGAAAAGCCATCCGAGGTCGCATAAGGCCCCATGAAGGACAAGGTCACCCTCCTCATGGAGGAGACCGGCTGCGACCGCAGCGAGGCCGAGCTCGCCCTGGAGCTCTGCGGCTACGACCTGGAGACCGCCGTGCAGGCGGTCCCCCGGTTGTTCCAGAACATCTCCGTGTTCAAGGGCCGCCTGCACGTGCGCAGCGAGTCCCTCTACGGGCTGTGGCTCGTCATCCTCGACCTGAAGGCGCGCTCGCTCCTGCGGGCCAGGGCCGTGGTGTCCTACAACCCCGCGGTCTACGCCACGGAGCTCTCCCAGCATTGGTTCGATTTCGAGGCCAGGCTCTACGCCTGCAGGCTCTGGGCCGGGACCCTGCAGGGCCACAGCCAGGAGGTGGAGACGCTCCTGACCGAGTACTTCGGCTCCAACGAGGCCTCCCACTTTTATAAGGAAGGGGTCACGTTCCGGGACAGGGATTTCGAGCCGCTGCGTTCGGCCCTGCGCGCCCGGCTCGGCGGCGCGGTGGAACTGGAGACCCATCAGGACGTCCTGGACATGGGGCAGTTCAAGGAGCTAAGGCCCAGGAGCGAGGACTCGCTCGCCGCTCCGGCGCGCCGGCACGCGCGCGGTCCGCGCAAGCCCGGCCCCGGCCGCGGATGGGGGGAGGCGGGCGCTCCCGGGCTGCTCGTGCTGCAGGTCTCCGTGGACCCGGACCCCGAGGGCGTCCCGGCGGGCGAGCTCAGCGCCGGGGACATGGTCTACGCCGCCATCAACGACCCCCGGGACATCGCCCAGTACCTCGCCAGCCTCTTCGGGGCCCGGGCCGAGGGGAAGTCCCGGAAGCGCGGTCTGCTCGTGCCCGTGGAGGCCATCGAGAAGCACGAGGGAGGCGGGGTGACCATCCGGGTGCGGTTCTCCGCCGGGGTCTGCGGCGACGTGTCCATCCCGGGGGACATACGCCTGAGGGCCGTGCCCAGGACCTCCAAGACGTCTTGGTGGAGGAAGCTGTTCGGGAGGTGACGCGGGCTATGCGCAAGGACAACGACTCGCTCGTGGTGGTCGGCGCCCAATGGGGCGACGAGGGCAAGGGCAAGATCGTCCATATCCTGAGCCGCCGCTCGGACCTCATCGTCCGCTTCCAGGGCGGAAACAACGCGGGCCACACCGTGGTCTCTGGGGGAAAAAAGTACGCGCTCCACCTCATCCCCTCCGGCATCCTCATCCCGGGCAAGAAGACGCTCATCGGCAACGGGGTGGTGGTCAACCCTTCCGCGCTCTTCGACGAGGTCCGGGCCCTGGCCCGCTGCGGGGTCCGGGCCAAGGGACGGCTCTTCGTGAGCCCGTCCGCCCACGTCATCCTCCCCTACCACATCATCCTCGACACCCTGCGCGAGGAGGGCGGCCGCGGCATCGGCACGACCAAGCGCGGCATCGGGCCGTGCTACGAGGACAAGGTCGCCCGCATCGGCATCCGGGTGAGCGATTACCTCGAGCCCGAGGTGTTCCGGGCCATGGTCCAGCGCAACCTGCGGGTGCGGTCCCCGGAATTGGTCCGGGCCAAGCCTTTGGCCAGGATACGAGAGGACGTGTTCCGGGACTACGTCAAGCTCAGGCGCTTTTTGGCCCCGTACGTGGCGGACACCGCGGGCATGGTGGAGAAAGCCCTGTCCTCCGGCCGGCGCGTGCTCTTCGAGGGGGCCCAAGGCGTGATGCTCGACCTCGATTACGGGACCTATCCCTTCGTGACCTCCTCGAACACCCTGGCCGGCATGGCCTCCATCGGCTCCGGGGTCGGCCCGACCCGCATAGGCTCGGTGCTCGGCGTGACCAAGGCCTATACCACGCGCGTGGGCCAGGGCCCGTTCCCCACGGAGATGTTCTCGAACACGGCGCACTACATACGCGAGCGCGGCAAGGAGTACGGGACCACCACGGGAAGGCCCCGCCGCATCGGCTGGCTCGACCTCGTCCAGCTCAAGTGGGCGGCGCAGGCGAGCGGCATCGGGTCCTTGGCCATGACCAAGCTCGACACCCTGGCCACCGTACACCCCCTGCGCGTATGCACGGCCTACAAGCTGGGCAAAAAGCGCCTCGCGAGCTACCCCCACTCCCGCAGCGAGGTCTTCGACGTGGAGCCGGTCTACGAGACCCTGCCGGGCTTCAGCGGGGACCTGAGCCGGTGCCGGCGCTTCAAGGATCTGCCCCGGGGCGCCCGGGACTTCGTGCTCTACGTGGAGTCCAAGCTCGGCGTCCCTGTGAGCATCGTCTCCGTCGGGCAGAGCTCGGAGCAGACCATCTTCCGCGGCGTGTTATGATCCAAGGGGTCGCCGTGGACTCGCCCCATCCGGAGCCGCGAAGGGTCGTCCAGAAATACTCTCCCGCGATGCTTGATGCCTCCGCCGGGATGTCCGCCGCTGACAAGCTCCGTTGGCTGGAGAGCATCCGGAAGCTGTATTGGGACGTCGAATTTCGGAGGCGTGGGCGGGCGACCGACGGCGTTTCATCGGAAGAACAGCCTTGACGCAAGAGCGAAACGGCGTATAAACTATCCCCGGATGCAAGCGACGAGCGTCGAGACCATCATCCGGGCCTTGAACGGAGCGGGGGCGCGCTACATGATCGCCGGAGGGCTCGCGGTCGTGGCCCACGGATTCCTCCGGTTCACCGCCGACATCGACATCGTGCTGGCGTTCGACGACGAGAATCTCGGACGCGCGTTGCCCGCGCTTTCCAAGCTGGGTTATCAGCCGCGGGCGCCGGTGCCCATGCAGGACTTCATCGACCCGGCCAAGCGCGCCGTCTGGGTGAAGGAGAAGGGGATGCGCGTCTTCTCGCTGTTCAGCTCCGCTCATCCGGCTACCGAGATCGATGTGTTCGTGGAGCCGCCCTTCGACTTCGACGCCGCGTACGCCGCGGCTCTCCGGCAGGAGTTGTGCCCCGGCGTGGAGGCCGTCTTCGTCGGACTCGACGACCTGCTGCGCATGAAGCGCGATGCGGGGCGTCCCAAGGACCTTCAAGATATCGGGGAGTTGGAATCGCTGCGCAAGGATCTGGGCGATGTCTGAGGACCCGCGGGCGCGCTGCTGGGAGCAGGGCTGGGACGGCCATGAGCGCAACCAGCGGCTGCGGGCCGCGCGGCTGACCTTGGCGCAGAAGCTGGCCTGGCTCGAGCAGGCGCACGACGTCGCCCGGCGTCTGGGCCGCCCGCCTGGCGGCGCATCCTGCAGGTCGAACGTACCTCCAGGATCGACCTGAGGACAGCGTCGCTTGCGCGGCGCGTCCGTCGTCGAAGAGAAGCCCTGAGGCCTTGCGCGCGCAAGCCCCATGAGTCGCGGTTGTTAACCCCCCCTTGCGCGATCTCCGGGGCGGCATTATACTTAGCCACGGGGCGGATTTCGCAACGCGAGGGGCGCTCGGAATGCGAGAGGGGTGCGGACGGACGGCGATCGACGGCGTCAAGGCCACCCCCCTTGACAAATCAAGTAATCCTGTTATACTGAGGTTGGCGCAAGGTTGCAGCGATAACGGCAAACCCGGCGAAAGCCGGGGGCGCAAAGCGATGGGCCCCGGTGGGGTCGCCACGCTGCCGAACACAGCCATGCGGAAGACTAGCCGCATAACGATTCAGCCCGGCCTGGACTCGCTATCCTCGGGATAGAGGGGTAGGATAGCAAGGGAGGCCGGGCTCCTTTTTTGGGGGAAAAACGGTGCTCAGGATGCCGCGAGGATGGGGGAAGGGCGCGGGAGCGGGGATGGCGCTGCTGCTCCTGTGCTCGCTCGTCCGCGCCGAGGACTCGAGCCGGGCCATGGCCCAAGCCGTTTCAGTGGGCGCCTGGGAAGCGGCCTGGGAAGCGAAGGGCATCGAGGTCCGCGACGCCACCAACCAGGTCGTTTCGCGCGACTCCCTGGTGCGCGGCCTGCGCCAAGGCGGCGCCGCGATGGAGCGGGAAGCCGCGTCCCTGTCGGCTCTTAAAGCCCTCGCGTTCCTGCTCGATTATCTGGACCGGCTCGGCCTGGGCGCGGCCCTGCGATGTCCGAACCGACCGCAAAGCGGGCGGTGCGACTCTGTCGCTGTTTCCCTGCGTGAGTTGAAGCTGCGGATGCCGCAAGCGGGTGCGTGGTCGAGGACAGTCCTGCAGAACGACTATTTCATCCCTACAGAAAACGGAAAGCCCTGCCTCGCGGCAGGGCTGACTACCCAACTCCGCTGTTGAGCCCGCCCCAGCCGTCCCCGTAAGACAAATGCCGTGATCCGCCCTACATGGGCGGGGAGCGGAAAGCGACGAGAGAAAGCAACTTCGAGCGACGAGCCGGGGAAAGGGCCAAGAATGGGCCGTTTTGAAGGCGGGAAGGGATCGTTTTTCACGCGCGCGCGCGTGAGTCGCGCCGCGCGGATATTCGTCTATATCCTGCTCGGAGTCCTGGTCCTGGCCCCTGTGCTCGTGTTCGGCGTGGACGCGGGGGAAGGGAAGCCCGAGCGGCGCGGACTGGACGAGATGCGAGGAGCGCTCCGCAGGGGCCCAAAGAGAGGGGCGCGGCAGGAGCCTGGAGACGAGGCCCGGCTCCAGGAGCGAAGGCGCTCGCGGCAGGAGGCTGTCACAGGGCTGGGCCGGGCCGGCGGGAAGGAGGACGCTTCCCTGCTCATGGAAGCGCTCGAAGACGAGGACCCGCTCGTCCGGGGCGGGGCTGCCGAGGCCCTGGGCAGGCTGCGCGCGCCCGGGGCCCTCACCGCCCTGCTCGATAGGGCGGGCTCCGCGGATGATCACACCCGGTGGGGGGCGGTCGACGGCCTGGCGGAGCTGGGGGACAAGCGGGCGGTGCCCGGCCTCATCTCGGCACTGGCGCACAAAGACGATGTCACGCGCTGGAAGGCGGCCATAGCCCTGGGCAGGCTGAGAGACAAGCGCGCGGTCAAGGCCTTGACTTCGGCGTTGGAGGATGCGTCCGCGGGCGTGCGCTACGCGGCAGCCGAGGCCCTGGGTCGCGTGGGGGACAGGAAGGCCGTACCGGCGCTCGAGCGTCGGACAAAGGACGAGGACGAGGCCATGCGGGCCCGCGCGGCCGCGGCCTTGAAGGATATCCGGGATGGACGCAAGCGGAGATAGAGCCCGGCCGTATCAGGAGCGCGCTGCGCGCGGGATTTCGCGGCGTCAGCGGGGGCTCATCACGGCTGCCCTGGCGTTCGCCGTGGCCGCGCTGGCTCCCGCATCCTCCTGGGCCGCGTTCCCGCGGAAGATCGCGACCGGAGGGACGACCGCCGCGTCCAACCAGCGGCACGTCGTCTTCAATCAAGAGTGGGGCTTCTGGGTCTTTTTCTCCCAGGGCACGAGCGGGGCGTACAACCCCGTGTGGAGCCATTCTTCGACGGGCGCCGAGGGGACGTGGTCCGAGCCGGCGGCGATATTCGACGGCACGGCCTATTCCGGCTTCGCGAACAAGCCCACCGTGTGGTACGTGCACTCCTCCAGCGAGGTCTACATCGCGGTCGCGTCCGAAGAGGCCATGGGTCCGTTCTACTTCCGGCGCGGCAGGGTCAACTTCGCCGGGGGCATCGACTGGATCGAGGACTATCGGTATCAGGGGTATCCGGACTGCGACCCGGCCCGCAAGCAGATCATCGCGAACGCGCCCATCAGCTTCACCTTGGATAAGAGCAGCCGGGCCTGGATGAACATTTTGGCCGTGGACGAGGCGGACACGTCGGCGGGCGAGGACGCTCTCGTGTTCTACACCACGGGGACACGACCCGGGAGCATCTCCTATTGGTACGCGGGGAGCAAGTTCTCAGATGGTCTTACCTGCATAAGCGACGGCTCCGACCACGCCATCCAGTACGCGAACGTGGTGGTCCCGCATCCTGTTGGGAGCGGGTCGAACATGGTGTGGTATTCCGGCTACTTGACCGACAATTCGGACCCGGTCTATCCGCGGGTCTGGAACGAGGGCGGGGTCACGGCGAATACTAGCGAAATCTCGGCGCCGACCCGAAGGGACGGGGAAGGCACGGCCGGCGGCCTCAACGTGGACAGGAACGCGACCATGGTGGTGGACGGTTCCGGGAACCTTCACTGGGCTTACGTGGACGCGAACTACGTTCCGGACGCCCAGATCAATTATATGCGGTGCACCAGCGCGAATTCATGCGCGAACGAGCATCGGGCCGACGCCGCGGGCGGGTCCAAGCACATTACCATGGCCGTGGCCTACGCCAGCTCGACCAAAAACACGGACAAGATATTCCTTTTCTTCTCGGACAGCGAGGACGACGGGTACGTGCTGGAGGCCGCGACCAACCCTACGAGTACGGGCAACTGGACCAAGACCTTGTTCGGCGCGAACATGACGCACCTGAGCGCTGCCTACTCCGTGACCCAGCCCGACCCCCTTCCCGTCGTGTTCACGGGCGGGGGGAAGGTGCAGTTCGATTGGTGGCCGACATCGAACATGAACAACCCAAGCGTAGCCGGCATCTCGATCACGTCCACGCCGGCCAACGCGCCCTACAGCCAGAACCCGTACAAGATCACGATCATCGGAGGCCAGTATTTCGCCACGTTGGGGACGAAGCAGCCCTCGGTCGTGTTCTTGAAAAACGGCCTCTACCAGGAGGACATATCCGTGCTGTCCACGACCCGCTTGTCGGACAGCTCGGCGGAGGTGGAGCTTGAGGTGGTGCCCCCGGTCGCGGGCGGGTGCTACGACCTCAAGTTCATCAACCCGGATGCCCGTTCCGACACCAAGGCGAACGCCCTCTGCCTGGACGCGCCGAAGGTCACGGCCTGGTGGGACCCGGACCCGCGCGACGGGAAGCTTTCCGGCGCTGTTTTCCCGGTGAACAGCGGCACGGAAGGCTTTACGCGGGACATCGCGGTGCAAGGCACCGGGTTCATGGATTGGGGCGGGGACAATACCGTGAGGCTGGAGGCCTGGACCGGGAGCCTGGTCCCGGGGGTGACGTATTCCACGATAACGAACATCTCCCCGGGCGTGGGCGCCGGGAGCTTCCTGGCCAAGCTCAAGATCTCCACGGCCACGCCTTTCGGCACCTACAATCTCAGGGTCACGAACCCGGACGGACAGTACTTCCTCCAGGCCTCCACGTTCATCGTGACCGTCCCGACCGCGAGCGTGACCTATCCCGTGCTGGGGAACGGCTTGTCGGCCCAGCCAGGGGATCCGTTGCGCCCCATGACCACCGGCTTTGCGGTGATCAAGGGGGGCATGTACTTCAACCCCAGGCTCGGCCAGGCCGAATCGGATGGAGGCGCCTCCACGGGCACGCAGATCAGGATACGCAGGAATTCGGACGGCTATTATTGGAATCCGGTGGATGGGGTGTTCCAGCCGGCCAATTGGTTCGAGAGCGAGGAAACTTTGTTCATCAACACCGGGTCCTCGGAGCCGTGGTCCTACTCCTGGAGCCCGGAGGACGGCGAGTATGACATCGCGGTCCGCGGACGCACGTCGGACCAGCCCAAGGACGGCGGCGGAGGCTATACCGGGGCCGGGGGGCCCGAGTCCACGACGGTGAGACTCATCAAGGACAACCGCGCGCCGCTGGTGGGCATCCTGCAGCCGGCGCGCGGGAGCGGAGCCCAGGCAGCGTCCGCCTACCCCCTGCAATTCACGCTGGACGAGATGCTGGGGCACGGTAACACCGGCACCGGGGTGCAGAAGGCCTACTATCTCGTCATGGCCACGCACCCGCTGGCCGCGAACACCACGCCCTACCTGAGCGACACGGCCACCACGACCTGGGTGTCCTGGTGCAAGAACCCGGACGTGGCGGGCTGCTCCTGCGGGCCGGGCTGGTGCTGGGACACGGGCAATCCAGGGGCGCAGCGGTGGATCTCCACGACGACCACGGCCAGCCCGGCCCTCCAGTGGGGGACCAAGAGCCTGTTCCGGTCCATCTCCATCAGCAGCCACACCGGGGACGTGCGCATCCCGGAGTGGAAGGACGGCACGGAGTACTACGTCGCCGTGGTGGCCACGGACGCGCTGGGCCAGGTCGGGACCTCGGAGACCTCCCAGTCCACGGGCTCCTGGGCGGAGGTCATGCCGGTGAGCGACGCCGGGTTCCGGTTCATCTACGACGTGACCGTCCCGACCGTCAGCGCCCACGCCTCGCTGCTGGACATCTCCACGGACTCGACCTCCCAGTCCTGGGTCACGTCCTTCACGGTGGCGAGCGGGACGGTCAAGGACAACGTCTCGAACCTCGTCTCCCCGCGCAAGGTCTATATGCGCATCTTTGATGACTCCATCAAGAAGTACCTCAATCCGGGAACCCTCATCAAGTTCGATTTGAACATGACCGACGGCAACAGCGCCTGGGCGGAGCTTTCCACCATTCTCGACGACTGGGCCTACGACATGCCTTCGGCGCAGTTCGCCACGGGGAACAAGTACATTATCGAGGTGTACGGCGGGGACGGGGCCGGCAACCAGGACGCGAGCCAGTGCCCGTTCAACGACGCGGCGCATCCGCCCGCGAGCCAGCCGAACGACTGCAGGACCGGAAGCGGCGCGAGCCCGAAATTCCTGCGCTACTTCTCCTACGACAAGGCGAAACCGAGCGTGACCATCGCCACGCCCACGGCCACGAACCCCAACTACCTCGGCGGGACCTACGTCCTGAACGTGGCCTCCGGCCAGGCCACGGACAGGTCCGTCAGCCTGAACGAGTCCAAGGTCGCGTACGTGGAGTTCGCGCTCCAGCAGAACGCGGCGGACCCCTGCTACCATTGGGAGCACTACGAGACTTCCGGCTCCTGGAAGGCCAACTATGTCGGCGACATCTGGAATCGGGCCTACCCGCAGGGGCCGGCCGGCGACCCGTGGGCGGTCTGGACCACCTCGAACATCGCCTGGTTCGAGAGCGACGCCTACGTCATGAAGGTCCGGGCCTTCGACAACGCCGGGAACCAGACCGTGAGCGACGCGACCCTTTCCTTCCTTTATGACAAGGCCAAGCCGACCTCCAGGATCACCTATCCCGCGAACGACCAGGTCTATACGGCGCACGTGCTGACCCTCAGCGGGACCGCCATAGACGACACCTCGACCTCCACCGGGACCTCGTCCGGCCTCTCCTCGCTGGGGGTCAAGATCGTCCGGGAGTCCGACGGCTGGCACTGGAACGGGGCTGCGTGGGCTCCGCCCGCCGCCAGCAGCATCACGGTCGCGGTGGCGCAGGGCACGGGGCTGAAGAACTGGACCTTGGACATCCCCGCGAAGTTCTACGACGACCTGCTGGTGACCCGGGACACCTTCACGGTCTACTGCTGGGGCACGGACATGGTGAACAACCCGTCCGAGGCGAACGCCAACAAGGAGGACGAGACGCCGAAGGTCACGTACGTGTTCCAGTCCGACTACCCCATCGTGAGGGTGCATTGGCCCTCCGCCGCGAGCGCGGAGAAGGACGTCTCCTCCATGACCGTGAGCGTGGACGCGGTGGGCTCGGGCATCGCGCAGATATGGGCGGTGGTCCTGACCACGCACGGCTATTACTGGACCGGCTCCTCCTGGAGCCAGACTTATGACCACAACCCGAACCCGAATCCGAACGACTACAACCTCTGGCTGACCACGGATTCCGCCGGGAACGGCAGCCCGGACATGGTCTTCACCCCTCCCGTCTCCCAGCAGGACATCCGCGTGAGCTTTTTGCCCGGGACCACGCTCAAGACCCCGGGATGGGTGAGCGGGTCCAAGTACAGGATCTACGTCAAGGCCAGGAACTCCGCGGGCCAGGAGACGAATTCCTGGGGCGGGACCTACGCGTTCCTCTACGACGTGGACAAGCCCACCTTGACCCTGAGTTCCACGCTGGCCGCGCTGTCGGATACGGAGGCGGACCGCAGCTGGGTGCGGAGCATGGACCTGCTCGACGGGACCATGCTGGACAACACCCCGGACGCGCTCAACATCTACTCCGTGTTCGCGAAGATCTACAGCGAGAGCCAGTCCAAGTGCCTCAGCCCGACCGCGAACCCGCCGCGCTTCAACTACGAATGCGGGTCCCAGACCGCAGGGTGGAAGGAACTGCAGGTGACCGGGGCTTCGGCGCTCAGGAGCTGGGATACGGTGAACCTGGGCTGGGACCTGGCCAACGCGGACTGGACCGGAGGCTACCTCTACACCCTGGAGATCTACGCCCAGGACAAGGCCGGCAACTCCACGGGGACCGTCACCGCCCCCCTGTTCAAGAAGTATTTCCGCTACGACAAAGACAAGCCCCTGCTCACGGTCAGCACCCCGGTCGCCGGGGGGGCCTACGGCCTCGATTCCCTGAGCCTCCTCATGGGCTACTCCATGGACCCCACCGCGGGCTATCCCTCGCAGGTGGACTACAGCCTGGGGTACGGGCTGTACAAATGGGAGGATTCGCCCCCGGGCTGGGTGGAAGTGGGTGATCCGGAAGAGCCCTTGTGGAACGTGGCCACGACCACGACCACGCCGGAGAACGAGACATGGAACATCGAGAGCGTGGCCTGGCAGAGCGGCCGGCAATACACCCTCGTGGCCCGCGCCCAGGACCCGGCGGGGAATTACTCCACCTACTCCACCAGCACGTTCAAGTACGACACGGCGGCCCCGGACACCAAGGTGACGGTACCGCCCGTGGACGACCGGGTCTATTCGCAGAAGATCACCGTCATCGGCGGGACGAGCATCGACATGCCGAACTTCGGCACGCAGGCCGGCATCCTGAACATGAAGGTCGGGATCCAGCGCTTGTCCGACAGCCAGTGGTGGAACGGGGACGCCTGGGAGCCTGGCCGGTCGGACTACCTCATGCCTCCTCCGAGCGGCGAAAGTTGGACGCACGGGAGCATCGGGGGCTTCTGGGACACCGTTCCCGCCGCGGAGACGTTCGAGGTGTACGCGTGGGCCCAGGACAAGGTGGACGATCCTTCCTCCGGCTATCGGAACATCGAGAACTCCGGGACCATGAAGAGGAGGTTCAAGTACGAGGTCCAGCCTCCCACCTCCACGATACTCGTTCCGGCGCACTATCAGTGGTACAGCAGCCAGGCGGGCTACGACCTGCCGGACATCATGGGCACGGCCGTGGACCTGCCGCTCTCGGGCGTGGGCTCGGGAGGGGGCGTCGACTCCATGCAGGTGCAGGTGCGGCGCGGGAACAACGACAGCTACTGCTGGGGCGGGGCGGATTTCACCCAGAGCTGCGGCGAGGAGGCAGCCTGGACCAACATGTCCCGCGTGGACCAGGACACGTTCACCTTCTCGACCACGCTCTCCGGCTTGTGGGACAAGACCCGGGACGGGGAGAGCTACCGGGTGCGCATCCGGAGCAAGGACTCGGCGAGGGACGGCAGCGAGTCCCCCTCCCCCAACGTGGAGACCTTGAACCAGGAGGGCAGGAACGAGCGCATCTTCAAGGTGGACACGTCCACGCCCTCCTCCCCGGTGCAGTCCCCGGCCACGCAGGACAATTCCCTGCTGACCAAGATATCGGGCACGGCGGATGACTCGAACGCCGGAGTCCTGGACGTGCGAGTGGCCTACTACGGCGAGACCGAAGGGGGGGGGAGGTGGTGGAACCCGGCCAACGGGCTCTTCGAGCTGGGCTCGTACGAGTCGGACCCTCCGGAGGCGGCCTTCGTGCCCGCCTCCACGCAGACCGCCAAGCCCGTGCCGTGGGAGGTCGCGGGCGGCTCGCTGCCGGCCTTCGGCGACGGCCAGTTCTACCGCGTCTTCGCCAGGTCGGTGGACAAGGCCGGACTCAAGGCCTACTTCCCCGGCCACGCGAACGTGACGACCCCGCCCGCGATGTCGTCCTTCATACGCATCCGCAAGACGGTGTCCGAGCCGCAGTCCGGGTTCACGACCCCGCCTCTGGGCACGCCCCACTACCGGCCTGCGGATCTGGCAACGATCGTCGGCACGGTCACGGACGCGACCACGGCGCAGATCCGCATCGTGAACACGACCCCGGACCCGGACCAAGTGTGGCAGTGGTCCGGCGGCTGGGTCTCCACGGACACCTACGCGGGCCTGCTGGGCTGCCCGGACTCGCACTTCCTGCCCGATGCATCGACCTGCGGCTTCCACGGGGCCGCGAACCTCACCTGGACCCGCTCCGTGGCCGGGATCTGGGCCGCGGGCACGAACCGGTACGAGATCGAGGTGCGCGGGGTCAACGGCACCCAGGTGGAGGGGGGCTCATTCGAGAAGAGGGACTTCGTGGTGGACGCCGACGCCCCGACTCCGGCCATCACCTGGCCGAGCGCGACCGCCGCCAAGGCTGGAGCGGTCAAGTACGCGAGCGCTACGGCCTCGGACGTTTCCCCCGGGGTGCTGCAGGAGCTCAACCCGTCCACCCAGCGCTTCATCATCATGCGCATGCGCGCCGGGGCCGAGACCGAGGACTACCGCTACACGGGAACCGGGTTCACGGCCACGACCAACTACATGCTGACCCCGCAGAAGATCGGCAGCGTGTACCAGTACACGGACGCCGACATGCTCGCGGACACCGTGTTCGAGGACGGGCGGCAGTACAAGATCGCCTTCTGCATCAAGGACAAGGCGGGCAACGAGACCCCGGCTTGCGGCGGCTCCTATATGTGGCTCGACGCCAAGGTGTTCCGGTACGACAAGACCATCCCGGCGGTCGGGATCTCGGCGCCGGCGCCCAATGCCCTGCTCAATTCCGCCGCGCCCATGGCCGGCTCGACCAGCGACCCGGACCCGGACGAAGGGGACTCGAACATCGAGGCGTCCGGGGTGCAGGGCGTGGAGATCCTGCTCAAGTCGCAGGCGGGGGCGTTGGGCAACAACGGCTATTGGAACGGCGGGACCGTGGACGGGATATCCAGTTGGGACACGGACGACGCCACCAAGTACGCGCAGTGGCAGCCGGTGAGCGGGGACGTGGCGAACTGGAGCAAGGCATTCCCGCCCATGACCTGGCTGGACTCCACCGAGTTCACGTTGTGGGTGCGGTCCAAGGACTACGCGCTCAACTACAGCACGCATCCGACCAAGGCGGGCGCGCAGCCGCAGATGGACGGCAATCTGAACCCGGACTCCTCGCCGGCCCTGACCTTCATGTACGACATCTCCTCGCCGACCACGCGCGTGACCTACCCGCCGGCTTTCACGCGCCTCATCGGCTTCGCGTCGGTCAGCGGGACCTCCACGGACGACTATTGGGAGGGCGGGCGCAACCCCACGGGCGTATCCAGCGTGTACTTCAAGCTCAGGCGTTCGGACGGATACTATTACTCGATGGGGTGGACCCCGGGCGACCCCGGCTGGGTGACCGTGGATCCGGGGGGGCTCGATCCCTGGAAGCGGGACTTCAGCGTGGCCAGCTTCGGGGACGGGTACAGGTACGAGTTCAACTCCCAGGGCAAGGACGCGGCCTTGAACTACGAGCACAACTACGTGACCCATACCTTCACCGTGGACTGGACCACCGGGGTCGCCAAGGTGACGTTCCCGGCTGACAGCGGCTTCGCCGGGACCGGGGAGGTGACCATCACGGGCGTGGCGGACGACCGCTTCTGCTGGGTCTCGGAACAGTCCATCCTGACGTCGAAGAAGGCCCTCTGCGATTCCGAGCCGGACCGGCACTTCGAGTCCGGGATCGAGAAGTCCAGCGTGACCGTGTCCCTGCGCGACATGAGCGCCACCGTGTGCCCGACCGACCCCCTGGTCGACGAGTGCTGGTGGAACGGCTCGGCCTGGGAGGATCGGACCACGCCGGCGTGGTCCACGGCCACGTTCGTGGGAGACTCGAGCGGGACCTGGACCTTCCTGGTGCCCGACGGCGCGCTCCAGGACCTGAGGACGTACAAGGTGTCCGCGCGCGTGAACTACGACAGGGCCGGGAACATCCAGACGAGCATCACCACCCATACCTTCTCCGCGGACTTCTCGGCCCCGTTCTCGACCATCACCAGCCCGACGAACGACCAGGTCCTGGAGGCGATCACGCAGATCCGGGGCACGGCCAAGGACGTGGGCGCCTCGGGCATCTCTCGCGTGTGGATGGCCTACTACCGGGAGACCGCGCCGGCCAAGTGGTGGAACAAGTCCACCAACCAGTTCGACCTGCCTCCGGACCCGACCCCGACCCCGGACGTGCCGCCGGAGGCGCCAGGGGAGGGTTCGAACTACTGGGTGGAGGCCTCCACGGACAAGTCCTCGCCCGTGGTGAACTGGTACGCCACCGGAGTCTCGACCCCGAGCTTCCCGTCGGTCGAAAGGATCTACCACGCGCTGTCGGTCGCGGTGGACAAGGGCTTGAGCACGGAGTCCATGCCCGCGGCGCCGGCCGAAAACACGAACCGCATCCGCTTCACGTTCCGGCCGCCCCAGCCGCGCTCCGTGATCCTGAACCCGGGGGAGGAGACCCACTACACCCCGCAGGGCGTCACCCTGGGCGGCACGGCCAACGACGTGACCACCGAGCTCAACGTCAAGCTCATAGACATCACGGACGGGACCGACCCCAGCCAGGCGTGGGTCTGGGACTCGCAGCTCTGGCGTCAGCAGGACGTCTTCGACGAGTTCGTGGACACGACCACGTGGAACGACCCGGGCCCGGGCGTGGACAGCACGTGGGGCTTCTCCATCTACGAGGCCTCCTGGACCTCGAAGGGCACGTTCCGGAAGTTCATGCTCAAGTCCCAGGCGTGGACTCCTGGCGAGAGTCCGCAGGAGAGGACGTTCTACATCGACGCAGCGGACCCGCAAGTCGGGGTGACCATGCCGGACCGGGGCTTCAAGCGGTCCCTGGCCGCCCTGTCCGGCACGGCTACGGACAACTCGGACTTCAAGGGGGAGTACAAGAGCGTCTACTTCCGGCTCAAGCGCAACGACAACGGCAACTTCTTCAGCACAGACACCGACGACTACGCGAGCAGCGGCGCGGACTGCCGCACCGCGGCCACCACGGACGCGACCTGCCTGCCGGCCGCGAAGGTGACGGGCAGCGAGTACCGCTACGTCCACGCCAAGATCACGAGCGGCGAGCTCTTCACCCACGGCAACCTCTACACCGCCTACGTCGTGGCGCGCGACGCGGCGAACCGCTCCGTGTCCGTGCCCAAGGAGTTCCGCTGGGACCAGCAGGTTCCGTCGGTCTATATCGTCAAGCCCGACACCGAGACCGTCAAGCTCGACCTCGGACAGTACCAGCACGTCCGCTCTTTGGCCGTGTCCTCCGGCTCGGCGGCGGACGGGTATTCGATGGATTACACGCTGTTCTCCATCGAGTCGCATCTGACGGGCAAGTGCTATAAACAGACCGCGGGGACGGGCGGGAACTTCGAGTCGGATGAGTGCCCCAATTGGGTGACGACATCCTCGGACACGGCCGCGAACTGGTGGTACAACCTGCCCAACCTGCAGAACGCCTTGCAGGCGTACGGCAACACCTGGTACACCATCGTGGCCAAGCCCGTGGACACGGCGGGCAACGAGCCCGCGGGCTTCGTGGATGACGTCTCCTCGCGCACCTTCCTGTTCGACAACACGCCGCCCATCGTGGGCATAGACTTCCCCGCGTCCGGGGGCACGTACCAGGGCGATCAGGTCGGAGGGGTGAGCCCGAAGAACTTCCGCGGCACGACCTCGGACCCCGGCGCGCCGTGGAATTCCGGCATAAGACGCGCGCAGATCCGGATCGTGTACCTGTCGGACAACAGCACGCACTACTGGCAGCCGGGCGTGGGCTGGACGCTCGGCACCGGAGCGCCGAACGAAGGCTTCATAGAGACCTCGAACAAGAGCGACTCCTCGTGGGCGGACGTGACCGTGATCCCGGCCTGGCTGGCCGCGGATACCGAGTACCGCTTGGAGGTCCGGACCGAGGATAAGACGTTCGTGGACGGAGAGGTCGAGAGCGGGAACCTGAGCGCCTCGGCCACGCACTTCTTCGTCATCGACGACACCCTGCCGGGCCTGCTCGTGCAGCAGCCCGGGGACGTCACCGCGGTCAACAGCCTGCCCCTCATCCAGGGCACGGCGAACGCCGATCGCTCGGGCCTGGACAAGGTGGAGGTGCGAATCCAGCGCCAGCCTCCGGGAGCGGATGAGGACTGGACAGGCTCCACCTGGACGGCCTTGAACGAGCATTACTCCACGGCCACGTTCAGCGGGCTCAACGGGGACATCACCTGGACTTATGATGACCTCATCAGCGCGTTCGCCAACAACGAGCAGTACAAGCTCTTCGTGCGGGTGACGGATAAGTCCGGCAACGTGCGCGAGGCTCCGGGGGGAGGGGACAGGACGTTCCTCTACGACAGCGTGGATCCGACCCTGTCGTTCAAGTTCCCGCATCCCTCCCCGGACCACGGCTACTACTCGAACGTGGACGCGGCCCCGGCGGCGGAACGCCGGGTGACGCTGAGCTCCGGCATCGTGGCGGACCCCGGCAGCCTGCCTTCCGGCGTGAGCGAGGTCTGGCTGGCCGTGTCCTCAGGCACGGACCAGGACACGTGGTGGGACAAGACCACGGGAAGGTTCACGAACGGGCCGGGCGTGTTCAGCATCCAGTGGGCCACGCAGGTGTATCAGGGAGGGACCCTGTGGAGCACGGCCCCGTGGACTTGGATGCTCTACAACGACCCCGCCAACGAGGCGTTCAAGAACGGCGCGCAGTACACCATCCATCTGAAGGCCAAGGACAAGGCCGGCAACTGGCTCAACGACACCACCGTGGTCAACGACTCGAGCGTGAAATTCGAGTTCCGCTACGACGTGGCGCGGCCCACCTCCACGGTGACCGCTCCCGCGAACGGGTCGAACGTCAAGACCCTGGACGCGTTCAGCGGCGGCGCGGTGGACACGGGCGGGTCCGGGGTGAGGATCGCGCGCGTGGCCGTGCAGTACACGGACGGGCCGAACGCGGCGGACATCGGGAAATGGTGGAAGTGGAGCACCGGGAAGTTCGAGGTGGGGACGCTGGACTACCCGACGGTGGACCTGAGCGCGTGGGCGTGGGTGGCGACCACGAGCGCGCAGGGATACCCCAGCGTGGGGTGGTCCACGCCGGTGCCGAGCGGGATGCTCGTGAGCTCGAGCACGTACCGGCTCGTGGTATCCGCCCAGGACTGGGCCACGAACCTGCAGCCCGAGAAGGCGCTGGTGGACGGGACCGGCTCCTACTTCCGGTTCGACAACGAGGCCCCGACCCTCAGCGTGACGGCGCCGACGCTTTCGAACCTGAACCCCAACACCCTGGGCTCCATGGCGGGGCAGGCGGCGGACAAGCTGACCGGGAATTCGGGCTTGAAGAGCATCGAGGTGCTGCTCAAGTCCAACGGCATCCCCGGGGAGGGGTATTGGACGGGGACGGACAACAACGCCCCTGGCGACTGGGACACGGCCTCGCCGAGCAAGTACGACCGATGGCAGACGGTGAGCGGCGACTTGAACAACTGGAGCGGGGTGTTCCCCAGGCTTTCGTTCCTGGATTCCACGCGGTTCACCCTATGGGTCCGCGCCACGGACAACGCGGCGAACATCTCCACGCATCCGGCCTTGGCGGACACGTGGCAGATGGACAATGACTTGAACGCGGACAGCTCCCAGGCCATCACGTTCACCTATGACGAGTCCTCTCCCACCTCGCGCGTGGCCTACCCGGCCCCCTACGCGCGCATGATCGGGTTCACGGCCATCAGCGGGACATCGGAAGACGAGTACGAGGCCACGCGCTGGCCCTCGGGAGTGAACAAGGTCTACTACAAGGTGAAGCGGTCCGACGATCAGTACTGGATGTTGATGGGCGGCTGGGGGCCGGACCCGGGCTGGGTCCAGGCGGACGGCGTGGACCCGTGGACGAAGGCCATCGACGCGGCGAACTTCGGCGACGGATACAGGTACGACGTGCAATCGCAGGCCGGGGACGCGGCCGGCAACCTGGAGGACGATTACGTGACGTACGCGTTCGTGGTGGACCAGACGAGCGCGGCGTCCAAGGTGGCCGTGCCCGGGGACTTGAAGTGGGTGGGGGCGCTGACGACCATCAGCGGGACGGCCGAGGACCGGTACTGCCAGCTCAAGCTGGCCGGGGCCTGTCCGGGCGGCGGGGGCAGCAGGGATTTCCAGGGCGGCATCGAGCGCTCGAGCGTGACCGTGGCCTTGATGCGCAAGAGCGACGCGAAGTGGTGGGACGGGGACGGCTGGGACGGGCCGGGGCCCGTGTGGTCCACGGGCACCTTCGTGGGGGACTCGAGCGGGACATGGACGTACGCCCTGCCTCCCGGCGCTCTGGCGGACGCGAGCTCCTACACCGCGCTCTCGCGCGTCAACTTCGACCGGGCCGGGAACACGCAGACGGATATCGCCACCAACACGTTCACGATCGATACGCAGGACCCGGCGTCGATGGCAGGGTATCCCACGAGCGTTGTGAACACGGTGACCACCATCACCGGGACCGCGCGCGATCCGGAGCTCGGCAAGCTCAGCCGGGTCCTTTTGTGGATCAAGCAGGTGAGCGGCATCGGGTTCCCGGCCGTGTGGAACGGGACGGGCTGGGAGAGCGGGAGCCCGGAGCGCTGGGTGGGCACGGGGACCATCCAGGGCCTGGTCTCGGACACGACCTACTACTGGAGCTTCGATTCCGTGGCCATGGGCGTGGCTTGGAGGAGCAACGCGGACTACGAGGTCAAGGCGCGGGCGGCTGACGAGGCCGGCCGGTTCGAGGGCCCGCACGCGACGGCCGAGCTCGCGTTCAAGATGGCCGGGCCGCAGAGCGGGGTCACCACGCCAGGGTCCGGAGAGCCGAACTATAAGCCCGCGAACCTGACCGCGATCATCGGCACGGCCTTGAACGCGACGACGGCGCAGGTGCGCCTGGTGAGCGCGGGGGTGGACAACGTCTTGGACGACGGGGACGACGACTACGCGTGGAACGGCAGCGCGTGGGTGTCGACGAAGACGTTCGCGGGGTTCCTGGGCGTGAAGACGTTCACCGGGGCCGGGACTGTGAAGGACTGGACTTTCGACTTCGACTCGGCGAAGTGGGAGACCGGCAAGAGGTACAAGGCGGTGTCGAAGGGCGTGAACGAGGCGGCGGAACCGGACGACTACGAGTCCGACTACACGGGGGAGGAGACGCGTCAGTTCGTGATTGACGACGCGCAGCCGGCGGTGAACGTGACGCTGCCCAGCGCGGCGGCATACCGGCGCGGCCAGCTGGCCACGCTCTCGGGGCAGGCCACGGACGCGGCGCCGGGGACCGTGTCGAGCGTGAAGTTCCGCCTGCTCAGGCTCAAGGGGACGAAGCAGTGGCACGACGTGAGCAAGACGTGGGAGGACGCGGGTACGGACCTGGCCGGCGCGGACCAGGGCGGCGGGGTGTACACGCGCGCGGACGGGGACCTGTCGAGCGACCTGCCGTGGGTCGACGGATATCTTTATAAGGTGAGGATCACGGGTACGGACAAGGCCGGGAACGCGAGCTCGGCGGACCTGCCGCTGGCCGGGTTCCGCTACGACATGTCCCTGCCCACCGCGACGGTGACGGCTCCGCAGGCAGGCATCCATATCAACACGGTGGGTACGCTGAAGGGGACGATGACGGACCGGGATCCAGACCTCGGCGACTCCGAGATCGAGGGATCGGGCGTGGCGTCCGTGGACGTGTTCGTGCAGGCGTTGACGGGGTCGCAGAAGGGGAAGTACTTCAACGGGTCCTTGTTCGAGAGCGCGTCCCCGGTGCCTCTGCCCGCGACGCTGGGCGCCGGCACGTGGCAATATACGGGCCCGGACCTGGAGGCTGCGGCGGGCGACGGGCTGTACTCGGTGTACGCGCGCGCGACGGACGCGGCCGGCAACGTGCAGACGACCTTCGAGTCGAACGGGTCCTCGCTGACCTTCCTGGTGGACAAGACCAAGCCTACGCAGAGCCTGACCTCGCCCGCGGGGAGCGCGTACACGGCCGTCGCCATCCGTTCCGACGGCATCTCGGGCCTATCGAGCGACCCGCTGCAGAACGGCACGTCGGCGGGGATCAAGACGCTCGGCAACGACATATTGCTGTGGTACGTGCAGGACAACACGAGCTATTACTGGAACGGGGCGGCCTGGGGCGCCGTGGTCAGCACGCTCACCCCGGACGGCGCGAGCTGGATCCTGACCCAGCCTTCCGAGGCTTTGTGGAAGGAGATGGGGGACATGCGGTTCTACGTGAAGGCGCGCGCGCACGACGCGACGGTGCTCGGGGACGGGAACGTGAGCCCGTCGACCGGGAACGCGAGCCTGTGGACGTCGGAGGTGGCCGGGAGCACGAAGAGCTTCGTGGTGGACGACACGCTGCCGGTGTCATCGATGACGTGGCCGGCGGACGGCCTGTACATGACGGCGATCTCGTCGATAACCGGGACGGCGAGCGCCGCGCTCTCGGGCATACAGACCGTGGAGGTGCGCATCTCCACGAACGAGACCACTGGGCCGTGGTGGGACGGGGACAGCTACGAGTTCACGGGGGGGTGGAGGACGGCGAAGGTCACGGGGAGTTCGTGGGAGTACCCGGCGGACCTCGGGGACACGCTCTCCGGAGCGTTCAGCGAGGGGAAGAAGCACTACATCCGGTGCCGGGTGAGGGACAACGCGTCGAACGACGAGCAGAGCCCGCCGGTCATCGGGGTGATGTGGGACGTGTCGGCGCCGAGCCTGGTCATCAAGTTCCCGCACGCGTCGCCGGACCACGGGTACTACTCGAACATCAACGTGACGCCCGAGGCGGACCGGAAGATATCGCTGGCATCGGGGACGGTGAGCGATCCGGGCGCGCTGCCCTCGGGCATCTCGGAGGTCTGGCTGGCCGTGTCGTCGGGCACGGACCAGGACACCTGGTGGGATAAGACCACGGGGAGGTTCACAAACGGGCCGGGCGTGTTCAGCATCCAGTGGGCCACGCAGGTGTATCAGGGAGGGACCCTGTGGAGCACGGCGCCTTGGACGTGGGGCCTCTACAACACTCCGCCCACGGACGACGCATTCGCGAACGGGGCGCGCTACACCCTGCACGTGAAGGCGAAGGACAAGGCCGGCAACTGGGTGAACGGCACGACGGTGGTGAACGACTCCATGGTGAAGTTCGAGTTCCGCTACGACGTGGCGCGGCCCACCTCCACGGTGACCGCTCCCGCGAACGGGTCGAACGTCAAGACCCTGGACGCGTTCAGCGGCGGCGCGGTGGACACGGGCGGGTCCGGGGTGAGGA
>Ga0265297_10000652_pt1 | contig 97847 bp, 99 predicted proteins | sample Munlanlwell13791_FD_192502 | JGI IMG/M metagenome (GOLD analysis project Ga0265297, IMG submission 192502) | Leachate microbial communities from a municipal landfill in Southern Ontario, Canada - Leachate well 137-91 | ecosystem: Engineered > Solid waste > Landfill > Unclassified | place...
AATGGCCAATGCAGACACAACAGTGGTCAAAAGCAGCATCAAAGACACACCTGTAGCTGAAGCACCCAGCAAGAGGACTGAAAAATCCGCACCTAAAACCATCAAAGTACAAAAAGGCGATACCTTATATAGTCTGGCAATGCGCCATCACATTAGCACCAGCGATTTGGAAGAGTGGAATAACATTAAGCATCATCAATTAAAAACCGGCCAAGAACTCAACATCAGCGAGCCAGTCAAACTGGATGCTGCTGATGATAAAAAAGTCAGAAAAAACGACAAGAGTGACGAGTCTGCTCAAAATAAGCACAAGCAGGACAATAAAACAGCCAAGGTGAACAAGTCAGGAGACACCAAGAAGCATACGAAGAAGGATGGTAAAAAAGATGCTAAACAAGTGACTCAGCAAAAAAATGTCCACAAGACGGCTGCGTCCAAAAAAACTATAGTTGAAAAACCGACTAAGAAATCACCCGAGAAAATCAATAAAAAACTTAAACACGAAACAAAAAAATAGAGCCATTATGTTATTTGAACACATCGTTGAAATTAACCACCCGAATATCCCCAGCGACCAATGGTTGAGCCTTGATCAGCTGTGGCAAGGTCTGGTATTGCGCGCGACTCACCCTAAGCTATTTGTACCCCATTTGGACGAGTGTCATGTAGGTGAAATTAATGACTACATCATCAGCCGCGAACTGCATTATGGCAAACTGATTATTCACGACCAGGTGACGTTTACCCCGCATCAACACGTACATTATGCTGTGCCTGCGCAAGGTGAAATCCCCGCATCAAATTTGTACATGCGCATCGAAACGCCACAAGAAAACGTTATGCTAGTGCGCTTCATATACGATGACCACCAACCAGAACCAGACAACCCGACCGATGCCATGGTTAACGATTTCCGGCGTTCAGCTTATCTGGAATCGGATTTAGACGTTATTCGCGTTATCCGTGAGCGGGCACTTACAGGCCAGCTCACGGTACATTAAGGCTCAAAAAATCAGGCTTTATCATGCTGGATTGAGGTCAGATACTCCCGTGCCTGCGCAATCAAACTGGCAGGCAAACCGCTCTTTTCGGCAATAATCAACCCCAACGATGCACCAGACTGGCCAAACACCAACTGATATGTCGGTGATAAGGTCGCATAATCAAAGCGCATAGACGCATTACTCAGGTAACTATGTTGATCCGCAAAGGCTTTGAGCGGGGTCAAATGTGTCGTCACCACGCCGTGTACCTTACGTGTTGCCAGCTCATCCAGCACCGCCATCGCTAAAGAAGCACCCTCTTCTGGATCAGTACCTGTACCCAGTTCATCCATCAGCACCAGTGTCTGCGCATCCGCTTCATTCAATAAGCGCTTGAGCACTTCCACATGACCTGCGAATGTCGACAAATGATTATGCAGGCTTTGTTTATCACCCACATCGACTATCACCCGATTAAAGTTACCAATCACGCACTCGCCTTCAGCAGGTAAATGTAGGCCACAATGCGCCATAGTAACGAGCAATCCTATGGTTTTAAGCACTACCGTTTTACCACCAGTATTTGGCCCCGTAATCACCATCATCGAATGACTGCCACCCAAATCAATATCTAGCGGCACAATGCGGGAGATGCTCTTTTCCTGAAACTGCATCATCAGTTGCGGATGATAAGCCTGTTCCAGCCGCACGCGCGGCTCATCGACCAGCTTAGGTGGCGTGGCGTTCAGTGCTGCCGAAAACTGTCCTGCTGCCAGCGCCAAATCCACCCAAGTGATGCCATCAACCAGGTGATGCAAATCTTCTAAATGCTCACGCACGACGTCTGTAGTGGCACGCAAAACAATTTGATTTTGCCCTTCGATCTGACCATTTAAGGTTTCCAAACGATTATTATGTGCAACTATTTCGATAGGCTCCATCAGCACGTCGCGCCCACCACCGCTTGAGCCACGACGTACGCCCTTCACTTTATCGGCGTTAGTAGCGCGCACTGACAATACCGCACGCATACCATGCCATTGTACACGGCTGTTTTCATCAAAATATCCCGCATATTCTGGCGAGCGCATGAGGGATTTAAGTTGTGTCTCTATGTTACTTTGCACTTCGTGATATTGCTGGTGCATCACTGTCAGCTCTGGCGTCGCATCTTCACGTAAACGTCCGGCTGCATTGATGGTTCTATCCAATGCAGCAACCAAGTCTGCTGGTGCTTTAAGATGATGTATCTGGCCATACAATTCAGCATAATTGGCAACTAAAGCGCGCAAGGTCAGCCCTAATTGCATGACGATGCGCAAATTATGCAGCGCACTTGCAGGCAGTGCCGCACCGGCTTGATTTGCCTGGCGCAATGCCGCGCGGATATCGGGAGTATTCTGTATTTTTGGAACTAAGTAGGCATCCACCACTTGCCGTGCGGCAGTGACCGAGGCTTGCATCTGACGCGCTATTGCTAAATTGGGAGCTGGTTCAAGATTACGAGCTGCATCCGCACCATAAGGGGTAAACGTCAATCGTTCAATGATGCGTCGTATTCCATCAAATTCGAGCGCTTTTAGATCACTTTGCATAAACGCTATCCAAATTACCAAATCGTAACAAAGTTACACAGGTATGACAATCTGGACTTAACGTGAAAGCGGCGCAACTAAAGTTGTTTCTCTTGCGGCTTCTGGCAAACCTGACTGTATAACCACTTCCACCCGACGATTACGTGCCCGATTTTCCGCACTATCATTAGGCATGATGGGTTTGTTGGAACCGTAACCCACGACCATCAAACGATTCTCAGCCACGCCATTGTTCATAAACTCACGCGCCACGCTACTTGCGCGTACAGCCGACAGCTCCCAATTCGAGGCGAATGCCGCATTACTAATCGGCACATCATCGGTATATCCATCAACTTCAATATCATTGCGTTGCATTTTCAGCACATCTGCAATCGCACGTAGCGCTTGTTTGGATTCAGCTGCCAGTTTTGCGTCACCCGGCGCGAACAGCAAACTCGCGTTAATTTCTATATTCACACCGCGGGCAGTTTGCGTTACCCGCACTTTACCCTCGCGGATGAGCGGTGATAATGCATGCAAAATATCATTTGCCACATTCGTCATCTGCGCCCGATCTTGACGAACGGCCGTGTTGTCATTTGCTTTATTGGTAATAGATTTGGATCTGGATTTGCTGCTACCGGGATTTTGTTCGCTGGACGAGCCAAAGGCATTACCCAGCGATTCAGACAGAACTTTGTATTTACCTACATTGACAGCCGAGATCGCGTACATCACCACAAAAAATGCAAACAGCAAGGTCATGAAGTCAGCATAAGACACCAACCAACGGTCGAGGTTATCATGCTCTTCAACATCATCATCCCGTCTTTTTCTTCGTGACATTAGCTGCCCCTATCGTAAATACGCTGCCAGACGGTCTTCAACTATGCGTGGATTCTCTCCATTAACAATCAGCAACAAACCGTCAGCTATCATTTCATGTGAGCGAACAGATTGATTAACAATCACTTTTAGACGATTTGATATAGGCAAAAAAAACAGGTTGGCAAAGCCCACACCATAAATTGTCGCGACAAAAGCCACCGCGATACCACTACCCAATTTGGCGGGATCACTCAAGTTTTCCATCACATGAATCAAACCCAATACTGCGCCTAATATACCGATAGTGGGGGAATATCCGCCCGCCGCCTCCCATATTTTCACGGCCTGTCGCTGTTCCAGAGCATAAGCATCAATTTCGGTGTCAAGTATCTCTCTTAGTTTTGCCGGATCTATGCCATCAATAATCAAGCGCAACCCCTTGGCAGTAAATGCATTTTTGGAGGAACGCATATAGGGTTCCAGACTCAACAGTCCCTCACGCCTGGCCGTATTGCTCCACATAAATATTTCACGCATGATAGCTGGACGTGGATCCTCTGGTGGTTTAAATAACCAGCGCAGCATCCGCATGCCACGTTTAAATACAGGTAAACGCGTCTGTATCAATACCGCGCCAAGTGTGCCTACAACAACAATAATAAACGCCGCAGGCTGTAACAACGAGCCTATATGCCCACCTTCGAGCAAATGCGCTGCCAGTATCGCAGCGAGCGCCAGGACAACGCCAGTTAAGCTGCCCCAGTCCACAATTGGCTCCTTAAATTAGCACGAATACGGGCAACTGCCTGACTGTGCAGTTGGCAAACGCGTGACTCGGATACACCCATCACCGCACCAATTTCTTTCAAATTCAGCTCTTGCTCGTAATACAAACCCATCAATATCTTCTCGCGAGCCGGCAGACTGTCTATCGCTGCAATCAATGCATCTTTGAAATCATCTTGTAGCAAACCCGACAGCGGGTCACCAGACATATCAGAACAGAAACGGTCAAGAAAACTATCATGCTCATCATCATCATGATAATCCTCATAATAAATCAGCTGGTGACCGCTACTTTCGCTAAGCAGATCCTGATACTCAGCCAAGGTCATTTTCATTGATTTGGCTACTTCAATTTCGGTAGGCATGCGCCCCAATTTTTGTTGCAGAGCTGACATGGCTACTTCTATTTTGCGCATGTTTTGGCGCAAATTACGTGGCAACCAGTCGGTGCTTCGCAGCTCATCCAGCATCGCCCCACGTATACGCTGCACAGCATAAGTTTCGAACTGCGCACCATGCGACTCTTCATAACGGTTCACTGCATCCAACAAACCTATCATGCCTGCCTGGATTAAATCGTCCACTTCAACACTGGAAGGTAACTTAGCCCGAAGTTGATAGGCCAACCGTTTCACCAAAGGCGCATGTTCTTTGAGTACTTGGTTTTTATCAGATTTGCCGTTTGCGTTATACATAAATCAAGAAATACCTAATTGCCCTGCAATACGTCTAAATGCCACTGAAGCCATTGCCATCGGAAAAGCATCAATGACCGAGCGGCCTAATCGCGCGGCACGGCTTAAATGATCATCAGCAGGAATAGAGCCCATAAAATGTAACGGCACTGCCAAATAACGACTCGCCGTTTTCGCTAGATTAGCATAAACCAGCTGCGCCTGGTCTTCTTCTGCATTAGTCACCAACACGCCAAACCCGCGCCGACCGAGATTTGCATTCAATTGTTTAATTAAACCATAACCCGCTTTGATTGATTCAGCACTCGTGGAAACATGGATGACCACCTCCCCATCTGCCAATGCAGGTATAGGCAAACTATCTGAGTTATCCAATTCAGCATCCACGATTACCGTACCATATTGCTGCGCTAATACGCTCAATACATTGGATAAACGTTGTTTATCCTGCTCGCTATAAGCCATATCATGAGCCGTACCATTCAATACTGATGCAAAATTAAAACCATTTTGTATCGGTTGTATCACCTCGTTTAGAGCACATTCTTGCCGTGCCACAGCCAGCAAACCTGCGCGACGAGTGCTGCCTAAACGTGCACCTACACCATCACGATGGCGCGCATCAATTAAAATGGCATCATTCCCCAAATGTGCAAATGAAGCCGCCAAATTAGTTAACATCGCATTTTTTTCAGCGACACTCAGTACGGACAGCAAAGTCACAATGCGGGGCTTAGGCCCCGCCAGCATGCGCCGCAGGCCTTCAGCCTGATCCAGATGTAAATTAGCCAAGATGCACCCCACGTAATGTTGGATCTTGATTGGCACGCACTGCGTTAGCCACAATCAAAGACAATTCATCATCCAGTAACTGAAACGCATTGGTTTCACGACGCAACTTGAATGCACGCTCAATCAAATCCGCACGTTGCACAGTATGCAAATCTTCAGGTACGCGTTGTCCATTAGCAACATAGTACAAATTAAGTTTTTGCCGTATCACCACATCCAGCACATTGCCTACAGTAGCGGCTTCATCTACTTTAGTAACTATGCAACCGGCCAAACCACTACCTTGATAAGCACGCACCACTTCGTTCAAGGTTTCCCCTGTAGAAGTCGCATTCAAACACAACAAACGTTTTACTTGTGTACCCATACCAGACAACATCGCCACTTGTTCAGCAACCATTTGATCACGCTGGTTCATACCGACAGTATCGATCAATACAGTATGTTTACCTTTCAACTCTTCCAGTGCAATGCGCAAATCACTTTCATCCTTAACCGAATGCACCATCACACCGAGGATCTTGCCATAAATACGCAACTGTTCATGACCACCGATACGATAGCCATCAGTGGTAATCAGGGCCAGTTTATTAGCACCATGACGCATTACACAGCGGGCGGCTAACTTGGCTGTAGTAGTGGTTTTACCCACACCGGTTGGGCCGACCAACGCAAATACCCCGCCCTTTTCCAGAATTTCATTTTCATTGCTCATGACACTGATATTGCGCGACAAAACTGATTTGATCCAGGCCATGCCTTCCGGAAACGAATTAACTGCTGGCAAATTTTCCACCAAGTGACGCGACAGACCTGCACTGAAACCGGTAGACAGTAACTCACGCATAATTTCTGCGCGGCTAGGATCACGATGCTGCATCGCGCCCCATGAAATCTCGCTCAACTGAACTTCCAGCATGCTCCGCATCGCGCGGATCTCTTCCATCATCGCACTCATTTCACGCTGTGTATTTGCATGATTGAGCTGAGATGCCGGCACTGCCGCCGATGGGGCAGAACGGACGACTGAACGAGTGACGACAGGTGCTGGCTCATCATCAAACTTCATCAACGGCGCTTTTGCTTCCACCGTTTTATCCATAGATGGGCTCACCAGGGAGGCGATATCATCTCCCGCCAGCGCCATGATTTCAACGCCATTAGGCACTTTACGATTAGACAGAATGACGGCATCCTCTCCCAACACATCGCGCACCTGGCGTAATGCATCACGCGAATTACTCGCTATAAATTTCTGTACGTTCATACTTGACCTCCAACTAAACTGGTTACTCTAATGGTTTTAGAATCCGGGATTTCGGCGTGCGATAGCACTTTTAACTGTGGAATTGCGCGGCGTAGGAAACGAGCTAACAATGCGCGCAATGAACTTGGAACGATTAACACCGGAGGCAAACCCATTTGTTCTTGCTGGCGGGTCGCCAGATCCGCTTGTGTGGCTAGCGTATCAGCCAGACCAGGTTCTATGCCTGCGCCATCAGGGCCCCCCGCGCTGATAGCCTGCATCAACAAGCGCTCTAGACGGTTGTCCAAGGCCATGACGGATAATTCTTGTGAACCGGGATAAATCTGCTGCACGATGGCGCGTCCGAGCGCAATGCGCACCAGCGCTGTCAGCTCGTTGGTATCTTGAACTTGTGCCGCATACTCGGCCAAAGTTTCAATAATGGTACGCATATCGCGTATATGTACGCCTTCGATGAGAAGGTTCTGCAATACTTTCTGTAACCCGGAGACAGACATGAGCTTAGGCACTAAATCTTCTATCAGCTTAGGCGCTTCAATCGCCAAATGGTCGATCAACTGCTGCACTTCCATGCGACCTAATAACTCAGCTGCATGCATACTCATTAAATGATTCAGATGTGTTGCCACTACCGTACCCGCATCCACTACGGTATAACCCAGTGCCTGCGCTTGGTCACGCAAGCCACTTTCTATCCAGATTGCTGGCAAGCCAAATGCAGGGTCTGTTGTCACTGTCCCAGGTAGCGTACCACTCACCACACCTGGATTGATTGCCAGAAATTGACCATCAAATGATTCACCGGCACCCATTTCCACATCTTTAAGCGTAATACGGTAGGCTGATGGACGCAGCTCCAGATTGTCGCGAATATGTACAGAAGGCGGCAAAAAACCTATTTCTTGTGCAAACTTCTTCCGGATACCTTTAATCCGTTTCAGTAATTCACCACCTTGATTCTTATCCACCAAAGGAATTAAACGATAGCCAACTTCCAAACCCAAGGTATCAACCGGCACTATGTCCTTCCACGTTGCTTCTTCAAGTTCGGATGGTGCTTGCATTGGTGCTTGCTCTGGCACGACCGCAGCCAGTTTTGCCTTTTGCACTAAGGCATAAGCACCACCTGCTAATACCGCAGCTAACATCAAGAACGCGAAATGTGGCATGCCAGGAATCAAACCCATGCCACCAATAATGCCAGCCGCAATATAAAGCACAGTAGGTTTCGCGAACAGTTGACTGAGTAATTGGCTACCAATATCCTGATCACTCGCGACCCGGGATACCACGATACCGGCTGCTGTCGAAATAATCAGCGAAGGAATCTGCGCAACCAAACCATCACCAATTGCGAGCAAGGTATAGTTCTTGATTGCGACATCAAAACTCAAATCATGCTGCACCATACCGACAATCAGTCCGCCGATAATATTGATGATAGTAACCATGATCCCGGCAACCGCATCACCACGAACATATTTACTCGCACCATCCATCGCGCCGTAGAATTCAGCTTCTTGCGCAACATCAGAACGACGTTGACGCGCTTCTTGTTCACCAATCAAACCCGCGTTCAAATCAGCATCAATCGCCATTTGCTTACCTGGCATAGCATCCAGCGTAAACCGCGCACCGACTTCAGCAATACGACCCGCACCCTTGGTCACTACCATGAAATTAATAATGGTCAGAATAATAAATACCACGATACCAACCGTGTAGTTACCACCTATCAAAAAGTGTCCAAAGGCTTCAATGACTTTACCCGCTGCGTCAGGACCAGTATGGCCTTCGGTTAATACCACGCGCGTTGATGCCACGTTAAGAGACAAACGCAACATCGTGCTAACCAGCAATACCGTTGGAAACACAATAAAGTCTAAAGGCTTGACGGTGTATAAACTGGTCAACAAAACGATAATAGATAACGCGATATTAAAACTGAAGAAAATATCAAGAATGAATGGCGGTAAAGGCAGCACCATCATCGACAACATCACGATAATAATAACTGGTGCAACCAGTGCTGCACTGCCGAAGCCCATCATCCAGGCAGGAAATTTAAATCCGTTCATAATGCAACCCCATCAAGTAGTGGCTTAGCGGCAGCTGGATTAAGTGGATCCAGTTCAGCAGGCACTTCAATATCTTTAGGCATAGTCGGTGCAACACCGCCACGATCACGATAAGTACGCAACTGGAATACATAAGCCAGGATTTCGGCCACAGCGGTATAGAGGGCTTGAGGTATTTCCTCACCCAATTCTGTATGTTGATATAAAGCACGCGCTAATGGCGGTGCTTCCAGAGTAGGAATATTGTTTGCCGCTGCAATTTCGCGAATTTTGGCTGCTACTTCATCAGCACCCTTCGCAACAACGATAGGCGCGCGAGCATCACCGTCTGCATAACGCAGCGCCACCGCATAGTGCGTAGGGTTGGTGACTACCACATCAGCTGTAGGCACTTCAGACATCATCCGACGTCGAGCCATTTCACGCTGCTGCGCACGTATTTTTGCTTTCACCTGCGGATTACCGTCAGACTCTTTAGCTTCTTGGCGAACCTCTTCACGGGTCATTTTTAATTTGTCTGCGTAATGCCACATTTGGTAAGGCGCATCTATCGCCACAATCAGCCCCAGAGCAGCTGTCATCGAAATGAAGGCATACCACAATAGCTGTCCCACATGTGCGGCACTGGCTTGTACTGACTCGTTACCTAGCGCCATCACCGCTTCTTTTTCATGCAGCATGACCATCCACGCCACTACACCTACCAAAGTGGCCTTGGCAACAGCCTTTACCAATTCGACCAAAGCGTTCCTCGACACCAGATTACCTAGGCCCTTAATTGGATTCATCCGTGCAAAATTGGGTATGAGTGCTTTATTGCTGAATAACCAGCCACCGATCAGTGCGGGAGATAATAACGCTACAAGAATTAACAGACCTGCCAGTGGTGCAAAGGCCACGATCAACTTCATTAAACTGGCACCAATCTGGTTATAAATCAGGCTCATATCGAAAACCTGATCACGCGAAAAGGACATACCTGCAACCAGCATTGCCTTTAGCTCACGCACCAGATTACCGCCAGACATCCACAAACCCATACCAGCAGCCAACAAACCCGTAAAAGTAGCTAACTCACGCGAACGCGGTACGTCGCCATCTTCCCGCGCTTTTTCAATTCGCTGGGCCGAGGCCTGTTCCGTTTTCTCTAGATCGCTATCTTCAGCCATCGCCTATTGCTCCTGAACACCCATCTCACTTTAAGACGGATTACACAGTTTCAATTATTGACGAGAACACAGGTGACGTATCGGGGGAATAAGGCCGTAAAACCGGCGCTTTTCAGATTATGCTGAAACCAGTAACACAGTAGATGGCAATGCAAAACCATTAAAAATTGAATATCTGGCCTTGTTGCAATGGTAGCAGTTGATATTCAGCCGAGTGCAGTTCGCCAATTTCACGCATGATGGTGTCCTCGCGTCCTGGTTTGAGGTGGGTAATATAGATAGGGACGTTAGCCTTAAGCTGTTTTAATTCCTCAAGCAAGGTTTGCGGGGAAAGATGCTTGGATACCTCAGCGATACCGTGTTCGTCTTGTGGAAAGGCAGTTTCAATAATGAGTGCGTGCAGGTTAGTGATTTTGTTAATGCTTTCCCACAACACAGGATTTTTCCCCGTGTCGCCGGAAAAGACGATACTCGCCGTGGGACTACTCAACTGATAACCGACAGCGGGTACCGTGTGATTCGCAGGCAAGGCAGTGATAGCACGATCACCTAGCTCTACCGCCTGGTAGATTTCAATGGCGCTATAGCGCAAATACGGGCGCTCTGGCGGAATTTCAGTAAAGTCGGGCCAAATTCGCCAATTGAATATATCCTGACGTAAAATTTCCAGAACGGTATCTATGGCGTAAACAGTCACAGGACGGTCACGCATTGCACCGACTGAATCGAGCAGTAAAGGCAAGGCAAGAATATGGTCCAGGTGGGTGTGGGTGATGAATACGTGGTCTATCAACACCAACTGTTCCAGGGACAATTGCAGCACGCCGCTACCCGCGTCGATCAGTATATCGTTATCTATCAGCATGGAGGTCGTATGCCGCACGCCGCCTATACCACCGCTACAGCCTAGAATGTGCAATTTCATTTGTTTTCAAACACCCAGACACCATCCCAATCGGCCGCAGGGGGATGTTCGCGCAAATAGACAATACGCTGCAAGTAAATTTGATATAAACCTGTCGGCTCTTGTGTGGCTTGCACCTGAGTTATCAATTCAGCTAGTTTCATCTGTGCCATATCCCAACGTTGTGCACGATAATCAGCGAGTGCGGCGGCAAATTTCGCCGCAAATGCCAGCACATGTGACGGCACGCCTGCACGCAACCCAAGTGGTTGATAAATCACAACGGGTTTGAGCTTACCTTTTACCCGCACACTATCCAGCTCTACAAATGCCATTTCAGGTAATGCAGCAAAAGTATCCTCACCCACTACCATGGGTACATCATATTGTTTAGTGATACCTTCCAGCCTTGACGCCAGATTCACCGTATCACCCATTACGGTATAAGCCATACGGAATTTTGAGCCCATATTGCCGACACTGACTCGACCCGTATTCACACCCACACCCACATGTAATTGTGGCCAGCCACGATCTGCAAAACTCAGATTCAAGCGGGTTAACTCTTCCTGCATGGCCAATCCTGCCAATACCGCATCACGCGCATGATGCATATTATCCAGCGGTGCACCCCAGAACGCCATAACGCAATCTCCCATATATTTGTCTATGGTACCTTGATGCGCATGGATAACCGCGGTCATACTGCTTAAAAATTCGTTGAGCAAATCCGATAATTGCTGTGGTGTCAGCGTTTCAGAAACGGTGGTAAAACCACGTACATCCGAAAACAGGATACTTAAATCCTTGCTCTCGGAACGCATATTAAATTTCGATGGATCATGGCTCATCTCATCGACCAACTCAGGCGGTACATATTGCCCGAATAGTCCGGTTATTTGGCGCTTGGCCAATGATTCAGCAAAATACCCCCAGGCCATATTCAAGATCATCAACCCTAATATCAACACCATCACCGGAGCGACATTCAATACACTGGCATGTTGCCATGCCCACACCACCAAACCCAAGTACATTGCTGCCAAGCTTATGCTCAACAATGCACCGCGCAACGGGCTCAGCCTGGGCAAAATCATCGCCAACAAAATACCCAAAAGCAGTAACAGCGTTATTTCCAGCACATGCGCATAACCCGGCTGATAGCGCAGCGTGCCGTCTAATATGCCCGAAATCAGATTGGCATGAATTTCCACCCCCGGATAATCCTGCGCAACCGGCGTGACACGTAAATCCAGTAAACCAGGTGCGGTCGTGCCCACCAAAGCAATCGCATTTTCCAGCAAATCCGCAGGCGCGCGACCTGCCATCACATCTGCGGCAGATAAATAGGTATAGCCAGGATAGGCGCGATACGGCACCAGCACCGAGCCCATTTTATCGACCGGAATCAGCATGTCATCAGCAGCGAGGGCGACATGCTGCGTATTAAACGGCAATTCACTCATCCGTTTAACCTGTAAATGCGTGTCCATCGCCGCTTGCACAGTCGCCAATGACAAACTTTGATAAGCCTGACCTCGAAATAGACTCAACATCGGCATACGTCGCGTCACACCATCAAAATCAGCGCTCATGTTAAAGTAACCGGCACCCACAGCTGACTGTTGCAAACCCGCCAAATTTGCGCCATAACCTTTAACTTGCGGCAGTTGTAGCGCGCTTGCTTGCTGGCTGTTCAGGACAGCTTGAGGCAATTGCCCCAAGGTTTGTGGGTAAGGCGTAAAGTAATAGCCAAGTACAGAGGGGCCCAAACTTAGTGCCTGCGCAAAATGCACATCGTAATCCAGACTAGGGCGTAGATTATTCAATACATGCTGAAACTCGGTATCGTTTTTGAATTTGGTATTGGCTAATTGTGTGAGTGCAGGCAAACCGGAACTGGTATCTGCTTCAGCAAATACCACGTCAAATCCGATCGCTGCGACGTGGTAGCGCGAAAACAGGGATTCCGTCAGCCGCGCCATCTGATCCCGACCCCACGGCCAACGTCCAATTTGTTTTAGACTAGCCTCATCGATATCAATAATCACCACACGCGGATCAATTTCATGGGGTAGTGTCAGCAACAAGCGCGTGTCGTAACTCCACGCCTCCAACCGGTCCAACATACCCAAACGTATCATGCCTGCGCTATGCATGATCAGCACAGCACTGATCAGCAAGCTGACCAACACGCGCAGCCAGTATTTCAGGATGTTGCCCATAACTCCTCAGGCAAGACAACAGCAGTACCCAATTTTGCCACGACTATACCCGCAGCACGATTCGCCATCGCCATCGCCGCTGGCAAAGCTTCGCCAGCGGCCAGCATTGCGCCTAAAGTGGCAATGACGGTGTCGCCCGCCCCGCTCACATCAAACACCTCACGCGCCAGCGTAGCCTGATGGAACACACCCGCTGCAGTAAATAACGTCATCCCGGCTTCGCTGCGGGTCACCAATAACGCCTGCAAACTCAAATGCACCCGCAAAGCCTCAGCTTTGGCACGAAACTCATCTTCATCACGCCAGGCACCCACCACTGCACGAAATTCGCTTAAATTCGGTGTCAATACGCTGGCATATTGATAACGTGCATAATCATCGCCCTTTGGATCAACCAGAATAGGAATGTTGCGTGCATTCGCAGCAGCGATCATTGCCGCAATATGCGTCAAACTTCCCTTACCGTAGTCCGACAAAATCACCAAATCATAATCCGCAATCAGCGTATGAAAATTTGCCAGCTTGTCCGCTAACACGGCATCACTGGGTGGTGTTTCAAAGTCAATGCGCAGCAATTGTTGCTGCCTGCCTATCACCCGCAGTTTAATTATCGTGTCGACACTGGCATCTTTGTGCAGATTGGCTTGCACACCAGCTTCAGTCAGTAACTGTGCAATTTGCGATCCGGCCTCGTCTTGCCCAACCACCGACAACAAAGTCGTTCGTGCGCCCAGACTCGCTGCATTTCGCGCCACGTTAGCCGCCCCACCCAGTCTTGCTTCTTGCTTATGCACCTTGACCACAGGCACTGGCGCTTCAGGAGAAATCCGCGCAACATCGCCAAACCAGTAACGATCAAGCATCACATCACCCACTACTAAAATGCGGGCACGTGACAAATCAACAGATGCATTAACCTTCATTTACGGCCTATGGCAAAGTACTCGAAACCCAACTCACGCATTTGCGCCGGATCATACAAATTACGTCCATCAAAAATCACCGGATGTTTGAGGTTAGCCTTAATCACTGCGAAATCAGGACTACGGAAAACTTTCCATTCAGTCACAATAGTCAGCACATCTGCCCCTGCCAAAGCTGCCTCAGGTGTATCAACCAGAGTCAACTGAGGATGATCGCCATAGATACGATGGGTCTCATGTGCAGCTGCAGGGTCGAAGGCTTGCACATGTGCGCCACGTTCCCATAAACCTTCCATCAACACTCGACTGGAGGCTTCACGCATGTCATCCGTGTTTGGCTTGAATGCCAAGCCCCATAATGCAAAACGCATCCCTGATAAATCATTCCCAAAGCGAGCAATGATCTTGGACAGCAATAAATGCTTCTGCGCTTCATTCGCAGTTTCCACCGCATCAATAACACGCATCGGCACACCATACTCAGCAGCCGTACGGCGCAAAGCTTGTACGTCTTTCGGGAAACACGAACCGCCATAACCACAACCGGGATAAAGGAAGTGATAACCGATACGCTCATCCGAGCCTATACCCTGACGCACATGCTCGATATCAGCACCGAGTTTTTCCGCCAAATTCGCCAATTCATTCATGAATGAAATACGTGTCGCCAACATTGCATTAGCAGCATACTTGGTCAACTCTGCCGAACGCACATCCATCGCCACCAATCTATCGTGATTACGCTGGAATGGTGCGTATAGCTTGCGCATCAGGTTGGTGGCGCGCTCATCATCCGTCCCCACCACGATACGGTCAGGGCGCATAAAGTCATCAACCGCAGCACCTTCTTTCAAAAACTCAGGATTCGAGGCAACACTGAACTCCAAATCCAGTCCACGATTGCTCAACTCTTCTTGCAGTGCTGCACGTACCTTATCCGCAGTGCCTACAGGTACAGTAGACTTATCAACGACCAGTTTGTACTCGGTCATGTATTTACCAATATTACGTGCCGCAGCAACAACGTATTGCAGATCAGCCGAGCCATCTTCGTCGGGTGGCGTGCCCACAGCAATAAACTGGATCAAGCCATGTTGCGCAGCCAGTTCTATATCGGTAGTAAATTGCAAACGACCCGCAGCCACATTGCGTTTAACCATGTCTTCCAGACCAGGCTCATATATTGGAATGCCACCTTGATTCAAAATGGCGATTTTTTTGGCATCCACGTCCAGACACATCACGTTGTTACCCACTTCAGCCAAACACGCGCCGCTCACCAAGCCAACGTACCCTGTTCCTATCACGGTAATTTTCATCTCATATTCCTTGCGTAGTTACTTTTTATAAAATCTCTTGATGGATTGCCAGTAATGCGGCCAATGGATCTGGTGCATGGGTAATAGGACGGCCTATCACCAAATAATCCGAACCTGCCGCCAATGCGGCGGCTGGTGTCATCACTCTATGCTGATCCCCTACCTCCGCACTTACAGGACGTATCCCCGGGGTAACGAGATTGAAATCCGCACCCAATTCCTGTTTCAGCATAGTCGCTTCCTGCGCGGAACATACCACCCCATCCAAACCATTGGTCTTGGTTAATCTCGCCAATCTTAGCACAGCAGCTTGCGGCGTATCCTGCAAACCGATTTCGCGCATATCCACTTCGCTCATGCTGGTAAGCAAAGTTACCGCAATCAGCTTAGGCCTGTCCGCTGCATCACCCAATGCCGCACGCGCAGCGCGCAACATGGCCCCACCACCGAGCGCATGCACATTCATCATCCATACGCCCAAATTGGCTGCTGCAGCACACGCCAGGCCGACGGTAGTAGGGATATCATGAAACTTGAGGTCTAAAAACACGGGAAAGCCACGCTTCACCAGATCTTCGACAAAACGCGGACCAGCGGCGGTAAATAACTGCTTACCCACTTTCAGACGACACAGACTGGGATCCAGTTGTTGCACTAATTTAAGCGCATCGGATTGATCTGGATAATCCAGAGCGACTATGATTTTAGTATCCATTTATTCTTTCAAAGGAGGGAAGCTGTCCCAATGATTACACGCTGGACAATGCCAAAAAAAACTACGCGCTTTAAAACCACAGTGCTCACATTGATACAAAGATTGCTGCTGACTATAACGTTGAACTATAGATTTTTTCAATTGCAAATCAGGCAGCAAATCGGTTGGCGCGGTTAGTAATTCAGCCTCTAATAGCTTGTCCAGCCCACGTAAATTCGGATGGGTCTGCAGCACTTCGCGCGCCAATTGGTGAGCGGCATTAGCGCCCTGCACATTGAGTGTCGCATTAAATACAGTATTAAATAATTCAAACGAAGGCACCCGTGCCAAGGCACCGCGCAAGTACAACAAGCCTTCAGCATCTTGTTGCAAAGCACGGTAACTCGCCATCATTCTATCGGCCACCAATGCCAAATATTCCACATTTTGCGACTCTATCCGCCGCCAAATCGCCACCGCCTGCACATGATCATTTGAACTTGCCGCAATGTCACCAAGCAAGACCGTTGCCCGTACACAATCGCGATGAGCTTGTAACGCATCGTTCAGATACTGTCGTGCATTGTCCATTTCACCATGTGTATATGCGAGATTCGCCAATTCACAATAATAATGTGCAATTTCAATATAATAGGGCTTATTAGAGTTGCGTGACAAAGCCACCGCAGCTTCTATGGCTTTTGCCCACTCTTTTTCCTGTACGTAAATTTCCAGCAGGAATTGCTGAGCGCCACTATTTGCGTCAGTCTCATACAATTTGATAAAAATCTCTTGGGCACGATCCAATAGCCCTGCTTTGAGGTAATCCTGACCTAATTCAGACATCGCTTTTAACTGACGCTCAGGCGACAAGTCCTCACGCGCAACTAAATTCTGATGCATGCGGATAGCCCGCTCGACTTCACCGCGCTTACGGAATAAACCACCCAGCGCAAAGTGCAAATCAACTGTATCACTATCGACTTTAACCACCTCGATAAAAGCTTCGATGGCTTTATCTGGTTGTTCATTGAGCAAATAATTCAGGCCCTTAAAATAAGAGGCCGGTACACTGCGTGATTCGCTCATGGCATGACGCATATCCACGCGTGCCGCCAGCCATCCTAGTGCAAAAAACAGCGGAAAGGCCAACAGCCACCACAATTCAAACTCCATGCTGAGCCCCCTTAGATTCATTTGATTTCGCAACAGATAAACGCAAAGTCAACAACTCACGCCGCTGTCTGAAAAAATACGTGAGCGATGCCGCCACGCCGAAACCGGCACCAATTGCAAAAAATATCAAAATCACAAGGATAAGCGGTAAATGCCATTCATAGCCTAAATAATATCGCAGCGTCACCATTTCACTATTTTTGACAGCAAAACCCAATAAAAATATAAAGAGGGCTACCTTCAACCCTCCACCTAAGTAACGCATCAATAATATATTCTTGGCCATGACTGGATTTTACCTTAAAAACGGGGTTAATCGGGCTACCCCAGATTACTGTAATGCAGAATTTTATCCAAAAAAAAAACGGCATACCTCACGATATGCCGTTTTTTATTACTACTATACTAAACCACCTTAACTTGCTGGAAAATCCACACGCTCACGCAATTCTTTGCCAGCTTTAAAATGCGGCACGTATTTTTCAGGTACGGCCACTTTTTCACCAGTCTTAGGATTGCGACCCAAACGTGGCGGACGATAATTCAGGCTAAAACTACCAAATCCGCGTATCTCAACTCTATCACCAGCAGCGAGACTCTTGGAAATGGCATCTAATATTGTTTTAACCGCAAACTCTGCATCCGTCGCGAGCAATTGGGGATGGCGTGTTGCCAACTGCGCAATCAGCTCCGATTTGGTCATGGTACAGCCTTTCAGGATTCAGCGTTTTTGTTATCTAACTTCGCTCTTAACAACGCGCCAAGATTGGTTGTACCTGTATTAGCAGACTGATCACCAGCCAATTTTTGCATAGCATCTGATTGCTCTGATGCATCTTTTGCTTTAATTGAAAGGTTGATGCTACGGCTCTTACGATCCACGTTGATTATCATCGCTTCAACTTCGTCGCCTTCTTTCAGATGGTTACGAATGTCTTCAACGCGGTCACGTGAGAATTCTGAAGCACGCAAATAGCCTTCAACATCATCGCCCAACAAAATCACAGCGCCCTTAGCGTCTAATGATTTAACAGTACCTTTAACGATGCTGCCCTTGTCAAAGCTGGATACGAAGCTGTTAACTGGATCGCCTTCAACTTGTTTGATACCCAGGGAAATACGCTCACGTTCAACATCAATTGCCAGAACAACAGCTTGAACTTCGTCACCTTTCTTGAAGTTGCGAACCGCTTCTTCACCAGGCTGGCTCCAGGACAAGTCTGACAAGTGAACCAAACCATCGATACCACCAGGCAAGCCGATGAATACACCGAAATCGGTGATAGATTTGATCTGTCCGCTGACTTTGTCACCTTTCTTATGGGTGATTTCAAAATCATCCCAAGGATTGGTTTTGCATTGTTTCATGCCCAGGGAAATACGACGACGTTCTTCATCTATTTCCAGAACCATGACTTCAACTTCATCACCTAATTGAACAACTTTAGATGGATGTACGTTTTTGTTGGTCCAGTCCATTTCAGAAACGTGTACCAAACCTTCAATACCTGTTTCGATCTCTACGAATGCGCCGTAGTCGGTCAAGTTAGCGACTTTACCGAACATGCGTGTACCCGATGGGTAACGACGAGCCAAACCGCTCCAAGGATCATCGCCCAACTGTTTGATACCCAATGAAACACGATTTTTATCTTGATCGAATTTAAGAATCTTAGCTTCGACTTCATCACCCACTTGCACCACTTCAGAAGGATGCTTAACACGACGCCATGCCATGTCAGTAATGTGCAACAAGCCATCAATGCCGCCCAAATCAACGAAAGCGCCATAATCAGTAATATTTTTAACCACACCTTTAACAACTGAACCTTCTTGCAGGTTAGCCATTAATGCATCGCGGTCAGCGCCCATGGTTGCTTCCAACACAGCACGACGTGACACAACAACGTTATTACGCTTGCGATCAAGCTTAATAACTTTGAGTTCCATTTCTTTGTTTTCGTATGGGGTAGTGTCTTTAACAGGACGTGTATCCACCAGTGAACCTGGCAAGAACGCACGAATACCGTTGACCATAACAGTCAGACCACCCTTAACCTTACCATGCACCATACCAGTGATGATTTCGCCATCTTCCATGGATTTTTCCAAGCTTATCCATGCAGCTAAACGCTTGGCTTTGTCGCGTGATAATTTAGTCGCGCCATAACCATCTTCCAGCATTTCAATCGCAACGCTAACGAAATCGCCAACAGCAACTTCTAGCTCGCCACGATCTGAACGGAATTCTTCGATAGCGATTAAGCTCTCGGATTTCAAACCAGCGTTCACGGTTACAAAATTATCGTCGATACCTACAACTTCGGCGGTAATAACTTCACCTGCGCGTAGTTCTTGACGGGTTAGGCTCTCTTCAAAAAGAGCGGCAAAACTTTCCATACTGGATTCGGTAGAGGAGGAAACAGTAGACATGTATAAAGGAAACCCAAATTATCCGCAATCAAGCGGGGTAAATTAAACAAATTCAAGTTAATTATTAACTTGAACACCAGTTGCTAACTCGATGTTTTTCAAGACAAAATTGACGGCATCAGCTATGCCAATTTCGGTTGTATCCAACAAGATCGCATCATCTTCTTGCCTTAACGGCGCGACGGTCCGCGCACTATCGCGCGCATCTCTATCCCGCAGGTCATTCAGCAAGTCTGCAAGATTAGCACTAATTCCTTTTTCGATCAACTGCTTATAACGTCTTTGCGCACGCTCTTCAGCACTTGCTGTCAAAAATATTTTTAGCTGCGCATCAGGGAAAACCACTGAACCCATATCACGCCCATCAGCAACCAGGCCAGGCGCCCGCCTGAACGCGTGCTGCCTGTCCAGCAATGCTGCGCGAACCTTAGGCAACACCGCTATTTTAGATGCGCCCACACCAGCCGCTTCACTGCGCAGCGCATCGCTGACATCATTACCATCCAACAATATCTGCTGCCCGACAAACGTCACATTTAGATCAAGTGCGATTTGCGCCAACCTTGCTTCGTCATCAACCGCCACGCCTTGCAGTTGCGCCGCCACTGCCGTCAAACGATATAGTGCACCACTGTCCAGGTAGTGATAGCCCAACTTCTGCGCCACTAGCGCTGCGACCGTGCCTTTACCTGAAGCCGACGGCCCATCTATAGCAATAACAGGAATTGCCATTATGATGTCAATCCAGCAAATGCCGAAAAATACTCAGGGAAAGTCTTATTCACGCAACGCGGGTCATTGATACGCACCGCCACACCGCCCAACGCCACCAGCGAAAAACACATTGCCATGCGGTGATCATCATAAGTATCTATCGTTGCCGCTTGCAACTTCACTGGCGGAGTAATGCTAATATAATCCGCACCTTCTTCCACGGTTGCACCCACTTTGCGCAATTCAGTTGCCATCGCATGAATACGGTCAGTCTCTTTAACCCGCCAACTGGCAATGTTGCGCAAGGTTGTTGTTCCCTCGGCAAACAAAGCCACTACCGCAATAGTCATTGCTGCATCAGGGATATGGTTGAAGTCCATATCCACAGCTCGCAAAGACTGACCAGCAGACGCAGTAATCGCATTATCTTCATACACGATATTCGCACCCATTTGCGCCAGCGCTTCAGCAAAACGCACGTCACCCTGTATGCTGGTGCGTCCAACTCCCTCAACCCGCACCGGCCCTTGGCCTAACACGCCCGCTGCAAGAAAGTACGACGCAGATGACGCATCCCCTTCAACCGTAATCACTGATGGGCTGACATAGCGTTGACCCGTAGCGATGCTGAAAGATTGCCAGCCATCTCGCACCACGTTCACACCAAAACGTTGCATCAAATTCAGCGTAATTTCCACATAAGGTTTGGAGATTAATTCACCGTCAACTTTAATCGTCACCGCTCGCCCCGTCATCGGCGCGGCCAGCAACAACCCTGTCAGAAACTGGCTGGACACATTACCTTTAACCGTCGCCACCGCGTGATCGGTAGGCTGCAAGGGAGAAATTTTTAACGGCGGAAAACCCGCCGCGCCCAAATATTCAATCTGAGCACCCAACTGGCGCAAACCATCGACTAAATCCCCTATCGGGCGCTCATGCATACGCGCCACGCCTGACAAGGTGTAATCACCATGAGACAAAGCCAGCGCCGCAGTCAATGAACGAAACGCTGTGCCTGCGTTACCCAGAAACAAATCTGCCGCCGCATTAGGAAACTGCCCGCCAACGCCGACCACATCATAATCACGGCTATCATCTATTTGCGTTACCGACACACCCAGCTTGGTCAACGCCGCCAGCATCACCTGTGTATCATCGGAATCCAGCAAATGATTAATCCGTGTCTTGCCCTCAGCCAGCGCTGACAACAATAAAATCCGGTTTGAAATACTCTTGGAGCCAGGCAACACCACAGCACCTTGAGCATGTTTTAACGGGGACAAATCAAGAAATTCCATAATTACTTTCCAACAATTCGTTATAAATTTCGTTATAAATTAAACTGACGCTTCAGCCAGCCACAAACACGCACCACGGCTTTCTTTCTGTATTATGGCCAGCGTAGCTTCATGCTCGCTTAGCTCATCTGCACTGGCAGAAATCACCCGTATGGGCGTAGCACTACTATTAGTGGCTTGAACTTGCGCTGACGCCACTTCCACATCCATCATCAGACTCTCTTGCCCGCGGGTCATCCCCAGATAGACTGCTGCCAGTAACTCGGCATCAAGTAACGCGCCGTGAAAGGTACGATTGGTGTTGTCAACTTCATAACGACGACACAACGCATCCAGGTTATTTTTCTGCCCAGGATGGATGTCCTTGGCAAGCTTGAGCGTATCCAGCACTTCCGGACAATAAACACTCATAGGCTGACGATTTAACCGCACCAGTTCGCTGTTAAGAAAACCGATATCGAACGGGGCATTATGGATAACCAGCTCCGCACCAGCCAGAAATTCAATTAGCTCATCAGCAATATCAGAAAAATGCGGCTTGTCCTGCAAAAATTCAGCCGTCAGTCCGTGCACCGCAACAGCACCTGCATCTATTTCACGATCAGGATTGAGGTAGCGATGAAAATGCTTGCCTGTCGGGCGGCGATTAAACATTTCCACACCTGCCACTTCGATAATACGGTGACCCTGTTTAGGGTCCAGACCTGTGGTTTCAGTATCAAGGAAAATTTGCCGAGTCATAGCGCGTTTACAAAGCGGATAAAGTCCAGAATTTTACCCTTAAATCAGCCCTGACTCTCAATTTTCCGCAATCGCCAACGCGGTTTTACTCACCACTCGCCGCAAAATAAAGCTGGAATGCACACCCGTCACACCCGTTATGCGATTGATTTTATTTAACAATAGTTCCTGATAAGCATCCATATCCCTCACCGCCACCTTGAGCTGATAGTCAGCTGACTGCCCCGTAATCAACAAACACTCGATCACCTCAGGGATATCAGCAATGCTCGCTTCAAAATGATCAAAGCGCTCAGGCGTATGCTGATCCATGGAAATATGGATCAATGCCATCAGTGACAGACCCAGCGCTTTTGCATCCACCAGCGCACGGTAACCAATAATAACGCCCGCCTCCTCCAACGCACGCACTCGACGTAAACACGGCGATGGCGACAAACCTATCGCGTCAGCCAAATCCTGATTACTCATACGCCCATCGACCTGCAACAGCCGCAAAATTTGCCGATCAAACTTATCCATCTCTATCATATTGCGCACACCTTGAGTTTTAAGACACAAAATACAAATCAAATACAATATAACGCAATTTTATGCCAATTTATAGCGATTTTATCGCTAACTACGCAAGCACATTGCTGGCGATTTTGCGTAACATGCTCACATAGTCATTAAGGAGTACATCATGTTGCAAAACCCATCCGCCAAATACCAGGCCTTCCCTGCCGTGCCGTTGATTAACCGGCAATGGCCGAGCCGCACCCTCACCACACACCCTATCTGGATGAGCACGGATTTGCGCGATGGCAATCAATCCTTGTTTGAACCGATGAACGCGGAACGCAAATTGCGCATGTTCAAAACCCTCTGCGACATTGGCTTCAAGGAAATCGAAGTCGCGTTCCCATCCGCGTCACAGACTGATTTTGACTTTGTCCGTCAGATTATTGAAGACGGGCATATCCCTGACGATGTCACCATAGAAGTGCTCACTCAGGCACGCGAACATCTCATCCGCCGCACCATGGAATCGCTCAAAGGCGCACGCCGCGCCATCGTTCATGTCTATAACGCCACCTCCAAACCTTTCCGCGACGTTGTGTTTGGCATGAGCAAGGCTGAAGTATTAGACATGGCGGTGTCAGCCGTACAGCTCATAAAACAGCTCGCTGCCGAGCAGCCAGACACCGAATGGGTGTTGGAATACAGCCCGGAAACCTTCACCGCGACTGAACTGGATTTTGCACTGGAAGTCTGCGACGCCGTCACCGCTGCGTGGAGTGCTACACCAGACAACAAAGTCATACTCAATTTACCCACCACGGTAGAAGTCGCCTCACCCAATGTCTATGCCGACCAAATCGAATGGATGCACACCCACCTCGCCCGCCGCGACAGCATTATCTTGAGCTTGCACCCGCACAACGACCGTGGCACCGCAGTGGCGGCGGCTGAATTAGGTTTGATGGCGGGCGCAGATAGAGTAGAAGGCTGTTTATTCGGCAACGGCGAACGCACCGGCAACGTCGATATCGTCACCCTCGCACTCAATTTTTACACCCAGGGCATCGCGCCAGGTCTGGATTTTTCCGACATCAATGCAGTCGCCCGCACCGTGGAATACTGCACGCAGTTACCTATTCATCCACGCCATCCTTATGTAGGCGACTTAGTGTTCACCGCCTTTTCAGGCTCACATCAGGATGCCATCAAAAAAGGCTTCGCTGCCCAGCAGCCAGACGCATTGTGGAACGTCCCCTACTTGCCCATCGACCCCGCCGACGTCGGGCGCAGCTATGGCTCGGTGATACGGGTAAACAGCCAGTCGGGCAAAGGCGGCATCGCCTACTTATTGGAAAATGAATACGGCCTTGCCTTGCCACGTCGCCTGCAAGTCGAGTTTTCTGGTGAGGTGCAACGTTACATGGACGACCACGGCGGCGAAATGAGCGCAGCGGATATCTGGGCTTTGTTCCAGCAGACTTATCTCGCCCAAAACCAACCCGTGCGCTACGTTGAACACCATTTATTCGAACAAGATGAAGCACAAGGCATCTCATTGACAGTCGAACAAGACGGCAAACAACACACCCTGACAGGCACAGGCAACGGCCCCATCGACGCAGCCATCCACGCGCTCAACGGCATCACCTTAGGCCTGCAAATCCGCAGCTTTGAGGAATGCGCCATAGGGCTGAACAAAGGCAGCGACGCCACCGCCTGCGCCTTTGTTGAAGTCAACCGCAAAGATGGCGGCAAAGAATGTTATGGCGTAGGCATGGACAACAACATCGTCACCGCCTCGATCAAGGCATTGGTGAGCGGGATGAACAGATTGGCAGGTTAATTCCGACGAGTGGTTGTAGGATGGGTAGAGCAAAGCGAAACCCATCCTACAGGTAAATTATCAGGCAATGAGCTTGTCATATTCCGAATGCAACCCTATCCACACCCACAGAAAACCATCATCAACTTCAATTGCAATAGCGCGGTGATGGATACCTATACGCACCGACCAAACCTTACCTACTTTTTTGAAATGTAATGAAGGGTGTCGCGAATCGCTTTTAAGTAACTCATAATTCTTATCTGCGAGAGTACGAATTTCCACAGGCAGCAAGTCGTAACATTTCCAAAATCGGCTGGATGTAGAATGCTTCACAGTTTTTTTGTTTTTCCCGCAAGATGCTCAGCAAGCGCCTCATCAATCAGAAAATCAAGCTTCCCCGCATCAGAATCAGACGCGATTTGATGATCCCAGCGCGTATGTTCATATTCGATAAACCAATTTCGCAGTAAAGCAAATGACTGATTGTCGAGGTGCTGAATTTGGTCTTCAATCACTTGAACACTTATCATAATTTGTTACTCCTATATAACTGGATATTTTAGCCAGAATTATACTTGCAATTCCCAAGTATTTACTGGGAGGAATTGCAATCTATCTCACACCTCAAACACAAGCCAACTCAACCTTACGCCCTGCTCTTGTTGCCAGCGTCACCAACATATCAAGGCTAAATTTATCACGTTTACCGCGTACCAGATCAGACACTCGAGACTGCCCTATGCCCAAATGCTGCGCCGCCTCCACCTGTGTCCAGCCATGTGCAGTTATCGCCTCCCGCACCTGCGCCATCAACGTCGCACGCATCATCAGCAAAGCGGATTCTTCAGGACTAAACCCTAAATCAGCAAAGACATTACCACTCGATTCAATTATTCCATCATTCATTGCCTGCTCCTATCAACTGATACCGCCGCGCAGCCAGCGCAATATCCTCATGTCGTGTTTTTTGCGTTTTCTTCTGAAAAGCATGCAGTACATAAACCGCATCAGCACGCTTCGCCACATAAATCACGCGCCACTCACCCAGAATATGCAAACGAATCTCATACATCCCAGAACCAACCTCCAGCATCGGCTTAAAATCCGACGGCATTTGACCGCGCTGTATAGCATCCAGCTCAAAGCCAGCCTCACGCCGAACTTCAGCAGGAAAATCTTTCAAATCATCGAGACTAGAGCCAATAATTTTAAGCTTCTTCATGACCTAATTATATCAATACTTTGATAAATATCAATCTACTTATATAAAAATGGTAGGATGGGTAGAGTGAAGCGAAACCCATCAACTAGCGGTGTCCGGACCCTGGGTGCCACCAGCCCAACTGTCGTTGGTGATAAAGATAATACGATTGAAGAAGCCACCCCTTTTCCCCTTCTGCGCCACCACGTAGCGGCTAACAAAGCGGGGGCAGTCGGCGAGGACTGTCTGAGCGCTCAGCGCGAGTTCCGCAGCCGCCCGCTTTGTTAGTCGCTACGTGGGAAGTCCGCAGGACTGGCGCAGCGGGGTGCCCTTCTCTTTGGTTACTTTCTCTTGGGCAAGCAAGAGAAAGTCACTTGCCGTCGGGCAACCCCGACCTGCATCGGGGTTTTAAATCAGATGTGATGCAAACAAACAGGAAAAATGTGTTGATGAAAGACCTGACACCAATTTCTCATGGTTTGATGGGTATCACTACGCTCCACCCATCCTACTAACTTACATTTGATTCGGTGAACTCATGACGGAGTGTAGAATATAAAAAACTAACCTTACTCGTCAGGTTATATTTCCTCAGAGTCAAAGAAGTCATTATCGAGAACCTTAACTTCATAATGGCTTTTAATCTGTACACCAACGTTGAACTTATGCATCAGGTCAACAAGCTTAGAACCGTCCAGTAAGATTATTTTGTGGTGCGCATCTCTGGCTTTTACTTTTGCCTTTTCATCAAAAGTTGAAGTAGTCACAAAAATGCCCTTGTGGGTATCGCCACTCATTGCGCCGATAAAGTTGCGTATATCAGTTTCACGGACTTTATTTTCGCTATAACGCTTAGCTTGAATATATATCTTCTCAAGCCCAAGCTGATCTTCGTTAATAATGCCATCGATCCCACCATCGCCAGACTTGGCTGTTTCTATGAAATCACCATACCCCATTTTTTTAAGCAAAATTAGAATTATCTTTTCAAACGCATACGGATCGACTTCTTTAAGCTTTGAAAGCAGCTCATCTTTTACTTCCCGCTCGATCTGCTCAAACCCAGAATCAATCAAATCCTGTGGGCTTGCGTTCGCTACGATTGTTGCTTCTGATACAGACTTGCTTTCGGGTTCATAAAAAGTAATGACATTTGATTGAATATCATTGAGTGATACATTTTCCGGCTTGGCAGATTTCCCCTTCTCAGTGATCTGAACATAGCCTCGTTGTGGATAGTGAACTAACCCACCTTTCTTAAGATAGGACTTTCCCCAAGCAATACGATTTTCAATTAAACGATCCCCACTTTTGGTTGTCTGCCCCAGCTTATCCTGGGGTAGGTTCGAATAAAAGCGATCCGCTACAAGCCGAACTAAATCTCTGCCTTTGATAACTTCCCCATTTTTAAGCACTTCCAATATTGGAAGGAAGGTTTCATTAAACTTTGGCAATTCCATGATTTTCCGATCATGCAGTATGATTTTTATGTAAATATTTGAAATATTGGGGTTGAAACACGCCGATATTCAATAATCAACATCAAACATGCGCCAAGCTATGAATACTACCTAAACGATTGAAAACACTTTTCTCAGCTATTTTAATATCATAGCCAGCTTGTAAATTAAGCCAATACTGTGGTGTTTGTTCAAAAGCTTTTGCAAACAATAACGCCAATTCAGCAGTAACAGGACGTTTACCTTGAATAACGAGGGAAATACGCATAGGCGAAACGCCTATGGTACGCGCAAACGATGCCTGCGAGATATGAAGTTCCTCAAGGATTTCAGCGAGATAATCGCCAGGATGGATGGGTGTTAAGCCGTTATAGATCATGTTATTACTCCTAGTGGTAGTCCACTATTTCGACATCAAACGCGTCACCATTTTCAAACCTGAAACAAACACGCCACTGTTGATTTATACGTATACTCCATTGACCAACACGATCACCCGAGAGGCTCTCTAGTTGGTTAGATGGTGGTAAGCGTAAATCACTTAACACTGTAGCCGCATGTAATTGATTAAGACGCATAGCCGCACGCTTAAGGATTTCCGAAGGTAAACGACGCGATTTACCCGTAACGAAAAAACTTTCTGTTTCAGTGCTGGCGAATGTTTGTATCATGAATCAATCATAAACATATTGTTTATGATTGGCAAGTTTTTTGACACACACCAAGTAGCCGTAACACGAACTTTACGACACCTAATCCGCCAAAGTAGCCAAAACCTGCTGAAACAAAGCCGCCTTAGCCGCTTCAGGCGCTTTGTTAATCGCCCCTATCCAGATCGGGAATATTGTCGCTTCTTCACGATATTCATGCTTGGACAGGTAGCCTGCCAGAATCGCCAACAAAGGTGAAACGCTGGATGCAGTCGCATCCTCTTCATCAAAACTAAGCTCTATCATGATGGATTGATTGAGAATTTCGTTATGCTCTTGCATCATCGCTGCGCTAGGGTCAACACCCATAGCGTTGGGTGGGGTGCGTATCGCTTTGGCGAGGATGTCGTGCTCGACGGCGAAGTGTTTGCGCAAGCCTTCGATAAACGCCCGCATGATGGCGTGTGCTTCGACCAGATGATTCTGGTCAGTCAGATGTATCACTTGCGAAAACATCGCATCCAGACGTTTGTGGTCGCGTTTAAGTGAGTCAAACACATCGACAGGCGGCACGTCTTCGGCGCGGTGAATGACGGTCAACCAATGACCCGCTTCGGTACGGCTGATTTCCCAGCGTAAGTTATTTCGCAACTGCAAATTCAGGCTGTGCAGGGTAATCGCAGGATCTTCGGCGAACAATACGGTGGCGGTTTCGCCACGCGTCATGTCTTTAATTTCGTAAAACACCGCCGTTTGCAGATGGCTGGGGGCGGTTGCGGTCAGATCACAGTATTGCTCACTCATCATTAAAACCCGAACATGTGGTCCATACAGAACGCGCTATCACCATTTACCATGCCGTGATAACCGAATAAACGACAAGTCACGTCACGAATAATGATGTAAGCACCATCGCCCGCACGCTGACGCGTTGCCGTATCAAACACTTCACTATAACGCCAATGCAATGAGCCACTGCAAGGGATAGCGATTTGTGTTTGCGCGATCTGTTCGCCCATGCGGTTGAACAGGATCAATTGCGTGTCAGATTTTGCATGCCAGGGTGTAGAAGCCGGGTAAATCAGATGGCAGAAGCTATCCAGCGGTGCATCGCCCAGACGCAGGAACAAACGCGTGCTCAAGCCAGGCGCTGCACCCACATAAGACTGCGGCTCATTTTTATAGGTCATGACTGTGTTAAATACATGCCCGCCAAAACTGGTTTCGGCAATATGCCCGCTACTGCGCTGAGTGTAACGGAATAAGCCGTGCAACCAGCCATCCGCCCCGCCACCCTGAGCGAAATCATAGACCAGCTCGACGTGACCAGAGCCACTCGGCAGCTTCGCCGCTTGCTCAGCCAAAATCGTGTTCATATCAACAGCAACGCTGTCACTGCGCTGCAAGCAGCCAAAGGCATGACGCGCCACTTCTACCCCAGTCGCATCGTAGAATATCGCCGCAATCGGCAAATCCACTTGCGCGGTAGACATGGGATTAGGCTGCATCGTGCTTTGCCATTGCGCTACTGGCAATATAGGCGCAGGCAGAATGTAGGATTTACCCAATTGCTGAGTTAAATTTTGAATATTGGGGTCAATAACTAAATCGTTACGTTCGACGTTCACATGCGCCATACGGCTGCGCCCATTTTTCACATGGACTTCATAACGTGGACGCACAAAATAGCGGCCTGCCTGTACTTCCAGCTGCTGCGGCCAGCGCACTTCGGCGAACAAATCCGCCACATTCAGCGCGTAGCAGGCAAAAGGTGGGATGGCGACAGGCACATAACGCACTTCATCCGAGCCCATCAAATTGATCCCCACCGCATTGGCAGGAATAGGTACAGGATGGCTGTTCTGTATCCACATCACCACGGTTTCATCGTCTTTCGGTGCTGGCAAGCCCGCAAACAAATCCGACGGCCACGCATTCGCGTCATGCGTGCACGACAACACCGTGTCGTCGTCGCCATACACATCCAGCGCGTATTTAACGATGTCATGCCGCGCCACGCCGAGCACATGAATAAATAACGATGCAGTGAAATCGCCCAAGCCAAAACGCTGGCGCACTTCTTGACTGTCGATAATCAGACTTGCGCCCGCTGCGGGAATCTGGTCTTGCCACTGTGCCAAGATCACGCCTGACTGGTCGAACAGGCAATACCAGACTTGTGGCACGGCAGGTGCGCCCAAACCCGACCAGTAATCCGCTGTGATAATACGCGTATGCTGACCAGGTGCGTCGCGTAAAAAACCGAAGTTAGTGGCGAAGTTCAACGGATCTAAATAGCGATTAGTGTTAGTCAACATCGCCGCTGGCAAACGCAACTCATCCAGACTCAGCAAAGTTACCCCTGCAGGTACCAGATGACGGATATGATCCATCAATCGCCCTGCATCAAACGCAGTCACCAGTACGATACCCGCGCCCGATGATGGCAACGCTGTCACAGGCAACACGGTATGCCCCAGTACGGCTTTGCCCAGATCTTCAACGCGCTGAACATACACCGCCGCAATATCTAAATCATCCAGCGGGTAAAACTCATGCAAGCCTTCGGCCATGCCGTAAGGATCATAAATAGCGACTTTGCCCGCCGCGCGTAATCGCGCGTACAAGTCCGCTGCTTTCGCCACTGTGAGCGGATGCCCTAACGCCTTAAAAAAACTGTTGCCGCCCTTGGCATTACTAAACGTTTCTATTTTTAACGACATATCACCATCCTAATCTATGCTTGATTTCATCCGCCACCCGCCGTGTTTCGTCCAGCGGTTGATACTGCCAATGCGCTAACTCCCCCGTAAACGGACGCGTACAACCACGCGCCTGTAAACTACGGTGAAAGTCCTCAAATTTGTTATTACCACCTGTCAAACCTGCCACATACACAGGCTTGCCGGTAAAACTCGCTTCCGACGCCATATTCACCGAATCTGCCGTCACCACCAGATAATCCGCCAAGGCTAAATAAGCAAAATAGGGGTTTTCACTCACACCATCCCATATTTTCGCGTTAGGCAAACGTCGCCGCAATACATCGATAACCACTGCGTCAGTTCGCCGTGATGGCGTAATCAGCACTGTGCCGCCATGCTGTTGCTGCGCCTGCTCCAGCTGATCTGCCAGACGCTCGGCAAAATCTGCATCCAGCGTGTATTTACGATTGCTCCCGCCGAGTAACACGCCTACCAACGGCCGCGGCAAATCAGCATACTCGGCAGCAAACTTCTGCGACGCATCATCCAATCGCGCTCGCGTCACCCGATTCACCGCGCCTAGCGTAGAAAACACATTCGCACCTTGCAACGCGTCATGCTGGGGCGCAGCAATGATGTCAAATTCACGCAGACTCATTTGTGGATGTTGCACACGGATATTGACGGTACGCCCGCCACTGGCACGCTTAATCGCCACCGCCACCGCTGTATTCAAGCGTCCCGTACCGATGACCACATCAGGCCAGGGTGGGGCAAAGGTATCGCTGCCCTCACCTAAAAAGCGCAATGGCGACAGCCATAAATTCGGTGGTAAATACCGCCAGGGCGCGCTCACGACGACACGCTTCTTAACGCACTCCAAATCCAGCGCCTCGGCTAAACCAAACGACTGGTTATCCATGCCGACAATGTCATTCGATAACACCCAAGCAGTGAGGCGTGCAGACATTAGCCGTTGTATTCCTTATTACCGAATAGTTTTTTGAAAAACGCAGACACGCCATGACGCTTTTGCTCACGACGCTTAACTTGTTCATCAAGCACCCAATTCAATTGCAAAGCTTTGCGTTCGCCCACAAATGGCTTATGTCCATGCCAGGAATTATCACTGCGCTTGAATGCCAGCAAAGTGCCGATACTAGGCTCGACCTCAGCCACAAAATCATCCAGATCCTCACCCGAGCGCAACAAACGCAATCGCCCTGCTGACTCGTGCCAAGTCTCATTGAAATAAATCAGCATGGTAATGATTTTGGTTTTGCTGTCCGTATGAATACGACCGTCAGTCTCATCAGTATGCCCACGCACAGTAATCATGGTGGGGCGACCGGTTAAATCCAGCTTGAATTTCTGCTCTACTGCGTGGCGAAATTCATCGCCTTCCAGTTGCCGCAACAGCTCAAGAAATGCCGGGCCGCAATTTAATGTATCTGCAGGAAAGCTTCCCGCCTGTTTGATAGTGGGGAAATCACGCACGATTTCCGCCAGCTTATCTGCTTTAAGAAACCCGGGCAACACCATGAATTCAAACGGATCTGAATTTAACTTAGTCGCGCTGAATTTATCGATATCTATCATGTTTGTAGCTAATGTCGGTGTTTGCATAACGCTCATCATATTTAGGACAAGTTGATCTTAATTAGTCTAACCCTAAGTCTAACGTCTTTCAAGATAGATATAAAGTCTAAACCCAAAAAAGTGCCGTTGCATGCACCAAGGTCTGGAGTGCAAAGCCTGACGTAAATCGGTACAATTGCACGGTTAATGATCCTCACTGCTCAGCATGTCCGATAAGCGCCATATACTCACCCAGCATTTACTCCCTAAACGTGCCATTACTGAATTTGGCTGGTATGTTGCCAATGCCAAGGCGGGACGTATTACCACCTCCATTATTCGCTGGTTTATCGGAAAATACAGCGTCAACATGGAAGAGGCAGTTAATCCTGACATCACCAGCTATGCCAGTTTTAACGAGTTTTTCACGCGTCCATTACAGGATGGCGCACGACCATTAGCACAGGCCGATTTTATCAGCCCGGTTGACGGCGCTATCAGCCAGTTAGGCAACATAGAACACGACCAGCTGCTGCAAGCCAAAGGCCACACCTATTCCACTCGCGCTCTGGTTGGCGGCGATTCTGAACTCGCCAAACAGTTTGACCATGGCAGTTTTGCCACTATCTACCTCAGCCCCAAAGACTATCATCGCATCCACATGCCGTGCGATGGGCGATTAACGCAAATGATCTACGTGCCCGGCGACCTTTATTCAGTGAACCCTGCTACCGCACGCGGCGTACCAGGCTTATTTGCCCGTAACGAACGTGTTGTCTGCGTGTTTGACACCGCATACGGCCCCATGGTGCTCACGCTGGTAGGCGCTGCGATAGTCGGCAGCATGGAAACGGTATGGCACGGCACAGTCAACCCACCGCGCACCCGCAACGTGCGTACATGGCATTACCACGATAAAAACATCACTTTAAAAAAAGGTGAAGAAATGGGTCGTTTTCTGCTCGGCTCCACTGTCGTCATGCTGTTCCCGAAAGACGCCATACACTTCAACCCGACATGGCACGCCGATCGCACTGTGCGCATGGGCGAGGCGATGGGTAGCAATAAAACGAGTTAAAAGACGGTTTGCTGAGTTCCTACTCCACAGCAGAAATTCAGCAGATTCTTGGCAGGGGATCGTCTTCGAGCTCATCCAGTATGCGCGTACCGCCCAAAGGCGTATGTAACACCACTTGTACTCGTCCTGTCTGCAGATAACCTATCTGCTCCGCATCCTTGCCATCGGGCAGTTCACGCCATGCAGCAAGTGCAGCAGCGGCATCAGCCTCCGCCACAACGGCCACTACCCTGCCTTCGCAGGCTAGATAATACGGATCGTAACCCAGCATTTCACATACAGCAGATACCTGTTCCCTAACGGGTATCGCAGCCTGTTGCAGATTGGCTTGCAATCCTGTGGCACGGCTGATTTCGTGCGCAACGGTAGCCAGCCCGCCACGCGTGGGGTCGCGCATAAAACGCAGCCCGGGCAAGCCCAGCAACGCCTGCGTCAACGGCAACACGCAGGCACTATCGGAAGCCAGCTCGCCTTTGAGCCCGAACTGTTCACGCGCCAGCATCACTGCAATACCATGATCACCCACTGGACCAGAGACCAGTATCACATCGCCTGCCTGTATCATTTGCATGCCGAGTGCTACGCCCGGCGTACGCACGCCTATGCCCGCAGTCGCCAGATACAGCCCGCCGCCCTCACCACGCCGCACCACCTTGGTATCGCCCGCCACCACCACCACCCCAGCTGCCTTGGCGGCACGCGCAAGACTGGCAACAATGCGATCCAGCTGCGCCAGCGGCAAGCCCTCTTCAATAAACGCATTCAGCGACAGGTAACGCGGCATTGCGCCGGAGACTGCCAGATCATTCACCGTGCCATGCACTGCCAGACTGCCAATATCGCCGCCAGGAAACTCCAGCGGCTGCACAGTGAAACCGTCGGTAGTAAACATCAGTTCACCCGCATCCCACGGCAATCGTGCCGCATCGACATTTACATCCAGCAATGGATTGCCCAGATGACGCGCAAAAACGTCCTCTATCAGTTCGCGCATATAGCGACCACCATTGCCATGCGCCAAGGTAATGTAGGTATCAGTCATGTCGGTTTCCCACTTCTATAATCTGGCCAAAGCTGATGCCGCCATCATTGACAGGCACTTGCTGTGCCAGTTTGACTTGCAGGCCCGCTGCCGTCAGTAAATTCACCACCATTTCGGTCAGTCGACGATTCTGGAATACGCCACCAGCCAGCCCGATACACTGTACCGTATGCGTCTCCTGCACTGCCCGCACTTGCGCCAGCAGCGCATGCGCAAGGCTGGTATGGAACAGATCAGCTCGCTGGCTGACACTCAGCGTCATATCCAGCAGCATAGTCACTAACGGCGCCCAGTCGCTGCGCCGTACGCCTTGCTCATCACGGCTCAAAGGTAAATCAATGACATCGCACGCATTGCCCGTAGTTGCAGCTTCCAGCCACATTGGCCCTTGCCCCTCGTAGCTCGCGTGCGCTATCAAACCAGTCATTGCTGCCGCTGCATCAAACAGCCGTCCGATTGCTGATGTTTGCTGCGTGTTAATGCGTCGCTGCCAGACTGTATGCACCAGCTCGCTATCTGCGGGCAATGCTGGCCAGTCTATGCCAATCTCCCACGACAAGGCTGCCGCAGCGCGCCATGGCTCGCGCCCGGCAATATCACCACCCGGCAGATGAAACGGACGCATACTCGCCACGCGCTCCCAGCTACCTGGCTCGCCTAACAGCGCCTCACCACCCCACATCGTGCCGTCCTCGCCATAACCCACGCCATCCCAGGTGAAAACCAGCCAGTCGCGGACCTCTGGATACTCCCCGGCCAATGCCGATGCATGGGCATGATGATGAAACACCGTACTTAGCGCCAGACCGCTGGCTCGTGCCCAGCGACTGCTGGCATAGCCGCTATGCGCATCGCACACTATGCGGCTGGCGGTGACGTTATACAGTTTTTGTAAATCGGCAATAATCTGCTCAAACACCAGCATAGATCGCAAGGAACCGAGATCACCAATGTGCGGTGATATCACTACGCGTCGCTCCCAGGCCAGTGCGATGGTGTTTTTGGTATGCCCACCTACCGCCAGCAACGGCGTCTCCAGTGCAAACGGCAAACTCAATTCCAGCGGCGCACAGCCACGCCCCAATCGTAATGGTCGTGGCACGCCCGCGCTCACACGAAAAACAGGATCATCGGCGGGACGCACAATAGCCCGATCATGATGCAAAAACACGTCAGCCACCCCGGCCAATCTGGTTTCAACTTCAGTATTCTCTGTTAATACAGGTTCACCGCTGATATTGGCAGAAGTCACCACCAGCGGTGCGGCAAAATCGGCCAGCAGTAAATGATGTAGCGGACTGTATGGCAGCATGACACCGATTTCTGTCAAACCAGGTGCCAGCTCCATCGCCAGCCCGCTGTCGGCGTGTTGTCTAAGCAATAAAATCGGACGCAGCGGACTGGACAGAAAATCTGCTTCGGCAGCTGTCATTGCTGCAGCCCGTTGCGCACTTACCAAATCAGGAAACATGACCGCCAGTGGCTTATGTGGACGCATTTTACGCGCGCGCAATCGCGCCACGACTGCATCTGACCTGGCATCGCACAGCAAGTGATAACCGCCCACGCCTTTCACTGCCACTATCTGCCCGGCGCGCAATGCTGCTGCGGCAGCTGCCGAAGCACCTTCACCATTCAAGCTGATTCGGTCATTCTGAAATAACAGTTGTGGACCACACTGCGGACAGGCCACTGGCTCAGCATGAAAACGCCTATCCTGCGGATCTTCATATTCGGCGCGGCAGGCTGGACACAGCTCAAAGTCACGCATACTGGTCGCGGCACGATCATAAGGCAGCGCATTAATCAGCGTATAGCGCGGGCCACACTGTGTGCAATTGATGAATGGATAACGATAACGACGGTCATGCGGATCGAACAATTCGGCCAGACAATCATTACAAGTGAAATAATCAGGTGGCACATGAATATCAGGCTGTGCATCGCTCACGCTGGGACGAATAGCAAAGTCGGGCGCATCAATGAGCGCTGTTTTCATCTGCGCCCGTATATGCGGCTGCGACAAAGGCGGCGCATCATCCAGCAATGCGGTGGAAAAAGCAGCTAAATCCTGCAAACGGCCTTCCACATGAATTTCTACCCAGCCTTGTCTGTTCTGCACCCAGCCGTTCAGACCAAAACGTTGTGCCAGACGATAGACAAAAGGGCGAAAACCGACACCCTGCACCCGCCCAGCCACCACATAATGCATCGCGTGCAGTGAACTCAAGCGACTTTTGCCTCTCTGACACCACTTGCCCACCAGATACGACAAGCACCTTCATCCGACACCATGCACGGCCCCACTGGCGTACGCGGCGTACAGGCGCTGCCATACAGGCGACACTGATCAGGATAAATCTTGCCAAGCACAACTTTGGCGCAATCGCAGCCCGGCGGCATTTGTCCAGCACGTTTACGGGCAGGGTCTTCATAAGTGGGAAAACACTGTCTGGCATCATGCGCGGCCAGTGCTGATTTAAGGCTAAAACCAGAGGCGGGTATCACGCCCACGCCACGCCAGTTGGCATCAACCACATCCAGCACTTGCGTCAATTGACGACGTGCACTGACGTTACCGGCGGGACGCACCAGTTGCGGATAGCAGTTATCGAGAAAGGGGCGATCAGCCAGCAACTGGCGCAGCACCGAATAAGTCGCCGCCAGCAGCGATTCAGGCGTAAATCCAGCCACCGCAGCTGGCAAGCCATGCTGAGTGGGTACGAAATTCCATTCATCCGCGCCCATGATGGTGGCGACGTGCCCCGGCGCAATGAGTGCATCGAAACCTGGCTTGCCCGCCTCCAGCAGCATGGCAACGGCAGGCCAGGTAAGGCGACCCGACAATAGCACCGACAGATTCGGCGGCACACCCGCTGCCAGCATCGCCGCGACAGGTGCGGTAGTGGTCTCAAAACCGGCGGCAAAAAACACCACCGGCACATCTGGATTATCACGGGCAATCAGCACCGCTTCAGTCGGGCTCGCAATCGGTCGTATATCTGCACCCGCAGCACGTGCCGCATCCAGCGAACGCGGCTCGCCTTTGGGTACGTTGACGGGTACGCGCAGCATATCGCCGAACGCCACCAATATTATCTTTTCGTTGAGCGCCAGTTGTATCGCCTGATATACATCTTCTTCCGGACAGATACATACGGGACAGCCAGGGCCGGGGATCAGTTCGATATTGCTCGGCAGCGCGCCGCGCAATCCGGCCATGGTGATGGAACGTTCATGACCGCCGCAGACATTCATAATCTTGACGTGCTCGGGCAAATCCAATGCGCGAATTTGCTGCAACCAGTAAGCGGCATCGTGCTGCATCAGCTCACCTCGGCGTGTGTGTGAAGTTTCAAACCATCAGATTGAATGTAGGGCTTAACAGTTTGCCCGGCCAATACCCGGGCGCGTTGTGCGGCGAGCTCATTGCGCAGCCAGTCATACCATGCTGTCATGCCCTGCCCCTTGCGCGCGGAAAGCTGCAACAGCGGCACAGTACTCGCCAACTGACGCAAACACTGCTCGGCGCGCGCCGGGTCGAAATCATCGAGCATAGCTAGCAAATCTATCTTGCTTAACACCACCACATCGGCGGCACGAAACATGACTGGGTATTTAGCAGGTTTGTCGTCACCCTCGGTCACCGACAACAACGTGACATTACGATGCTGCCCCAGATCGAAGCTCGCCGGACACACCAGATTGCCGACGTTTTCGACAAACAGAATATCCACTTCAGACAGATCCAGATGATGCAGTGCCTCATGCACCATATGCGCATCAAGATGACAGGCGCTGCCAGTGGTGATTTGGTAAGCAGGTACGCCGCGGGCACGGATGCGCGCCGCATCATTCTCGGTTTCCAGATCGCCCTCGATCACAGCCAGACGAAATTCATCCTTGAGCGCATCTATGGTTGCTTCCAGCAAAGCTGTCTTGCCTGAACCTGGGGAGGACATCAGATTGATAGTGAGGATACCGCGCGTATCAAAATGGCTGCGATTGTGCGCAGCCTGATCGTCGTTATGTGCCAGCAATTTCTTCAGCACGGTAACTGCACTCGTGCCCGCTTTCACCGGCTTATAGGCCAGATGCTGGTTGCCCGGTGTCACATTACAGCCACAGCTATCACACATGAGAAATCCTTTATTATGATTAATTAGTGGTCAATTCCAGATTCGCCAGCAGCAGTTCGTCACCGCTGATCAATTGGGTATGATAATCCCCGCACATCCCGCACAACAATCGATTGGGCGTTGCCTCGGTATCAGCATTGCAAGTCTGACAATGCACTCGTACTGGCTGAGGTTCAATCACCAGCTGGGCGTCAGCAGCCACTGTCCCCGCCGCCGCCAGCGGAAACGCACTTATCAGCAACGCTGGCTCGACACCTGACAAGGCGCCAATACGTAGGGTGATGACTGCCACACCTTGCGCAACATTTTGCTGCGCAATCTCGACCACCTGACTCACCAGCGCCTGACACACAGCCAATTCATGCACGATGCATAGCCGATTCGATTGCCAGCATTTCGTCGTAAAGCTCCCATGCACTTTGCGCTTCGGCGGCACTCATGGTCTGAATGGCATAACCCACATGCACCATCACATAATCACCCACAGCAGGCATTTCGTCCTGCAACAGGAACAGATTGACTTCACGCGCCACGCCTTTGGCGGCAGCTTGCGCAACGAAACCATCAATGGTGGTAATTTGCATAGGTATGGCTAGACACATGATGCACCTCGGTTAATTCAGGACAGTATAAACCTGATAAAGCCAGATTGACATGCTGCCATTATGGCAATTTATCGGACTAAAATTAAACTATAAATTCATTTGGTGGTTATTTAAATTTGGCGTAGTATCTTTAACCTTACTCCCCTTACTGGAATGTCTTAGTATAACTTTATGGTTACTCTAGTGCTCGGTATAGGCAACACCCTGCTCTGCGACGAAGGCGTGGGAGTACACGCGGTACGTGCGCTCGCACAAAATCATTCACACCTGACCGACGTCGAATTCATGGACGGCGGCACACTCAGTTTTTCCCTTGCTGGCGACGTCGAAGATGCCAATCAGCTCATCGTTATCGATGCCGCTGAGCTGGATGATATCCCAGGCACGGTGCGCGCTTTTGTTGGCGAGGACATGGACAGATTCCTCGGTGTCAACCGTAAACGCAGCGTACATGAGGTCGGCTTGCTTGACCTGATGGCGGTCGCACACCTCGCTGGTCACTTACCCGAACGTCGTGCACTAATCGGCATACAGCCCGACATTGTAGATTGGGGTGACGCACCTACCACAGCCATTGCACTTGCCATACCGCAAGCCTGCGACCTTACTCTTGAATTAATTGCAGCGTGGCGCACATGAGCACATTAGATAACATCAACGTTAAAGTCATCAATCCACTGCCAACCCAACAGGAAGATGGCCTATCTGGCAATGCCGATGCCGTTTTGCATGAAGTCGTTGCACTACTGGAAGCGTACACAACCACCGGGGAAATGGGTGCAATTGACCTGCACAGCCTCCCGCTTACCCCAGCCGACTATGAACTGCTGCGTGCCACCCTGACTGAGGGTGAAGTCCATGCGCACATTAATGCAATCGGCAATTCTGATATACACGAGACCTGCTACCCCGGCGTATGGTGGCTGACTTATTACAATGCTGAAGACGATATTGTTGCCGAGTTGTTGGAAATTACCAGCGTTCCCCAAATACTAAAAGCACCAGAGGAAGACATGCGCGACGGATTAGCACGGTTGCGCGACCGATTAACGCAATTGGAATAACATTTGATGGGGGTATCAAATAATGAACGAACCCAATATGCTAGGCGCAAGCCTGGCACGTAGCGGCGTTAGCCGACGTTCCTTTCTCAAATTTTGCACTGCCATGGCATCACTCATGGCATTACCCCCCAGCGCTGCTTATGCCATGGTTGATGCCCTCAACCGAGCGCAACGCCAGTCGGTGATCTGGCTGTCGTTTCAAGAATGTACTGGCTGCGTAGAATCGCTGACTCGATCTTTTGATCCGACGCTGGAACAGATGATATTCGAGATGATCTCGCTGGATTATCAGCACACGCTGCAAGCGGCCTCTGGCGAAGCTGCCGAATCGGCACGCGAACAAGCGATGAAGGCCTCCTATGGTAAATACCTGCTGATTGTTGACGGCTCCATTCCCACCAAGGATGGTGGCGTGTATTCCACGGTAGCAGGCATTTCCAACTACGACATGCTGGTCGAGACCGCCAAAGGTGCTGCGGCCATCGTCGCTGTGGGTACCTGTTCCGCATACGGCGGCATCCCTCACGCCAACCCTAACCCGACCGGCGCAGTAGCGGTGTCGGACATCATCAAAGACAAGCCGATCATGAATGTGCCAGGCTGCCCGCCCATTCCATCGGTTATTGCGGGGGTGCTGGCTTACTTTGTGACCTATGGCAAATTGCCGGAGCTCGATCACATCGGGCGTCCCAAAGTGTTCTTTGCCGACACCATACATGACCGCTGCTACCGCCGACCATTTTACGACCAAGGAAAATTTGCCAAAACCTTCGATGACGAAGGCGCGCGCAACGGCTGGTGCCTGTATGAACTGGGTTGTAAGGGCCCAACCACTTACAATGCCTGTGCCACGATCAAGTGGAATGGAGGAGTCAGCTTTCCTATCGAATCAGGGCACGGTTGTCTGGGCTGTTCCGAGCCCAATTTCTGGGACAAAGGCAGTTTCTACAAACCGCTACCAGTGCCGCTGGCAGACAATGCCCCTGCCATCACCGCTGCCGCAGTTGGTGGCATCGCAGTTGGCACAGTAGCTGCGGTCATATCGCGCAAACACCAATCCGACATCAGCAAGGAGAAATAACATGGATTTGCTACAGTTTGCCCGTGGCCCTGCCCTGACTTGGGCTTTTGTTATCTTCGCTTTCGGTATGACCTGGCGTCTGGCTGGCATACTGCTGCTCAAGCGCCGCCCCGATTATTCGGAACCACGTAACGCCGTCAGTTGGCCGGGCGCAATCAAACTCATCGTTACCCGCTCCTGGCCGCGCCGCGAGTTCGTACACCGCACAGCCTTTGGTCAAACATTGGGTTATATTTTTCACATCGGCCTAGCAATCGTGGTATTCGGTTTTGCACCGCACATATTGTTTTTCAAAGGCATGACAGGCCTGAGCTGGCCCAGCCTGCCCAATGCCGCCATTTATTTGAGCGGCGCAATCACAGTGGGTGCGCTCATAGCGGTTCTGGGGCGACGACTGACTCACCCTGTACTACGACTGCTATCCAATTTTGACGATTATTTCAGCTGGTTTGTCACCTTTACGCCCGTTGTTACAGGCATGCTGGCTGTTGCTCACCTCGGTGCACGCTATGAAACATTGCTGGCCATCCACATCCTGTCAGTCGCACTATTGCTGGTATGGTTTCCCTTCGGCAAACTCATGCATGCAACCCTGGTTTTTGTCTCGCGCGGCAGCACCGGTGCATTATTTGAACGCAAGGGAGCATCAATATGAGCACAACAGATATTGACAGCAAACACCCTCTGGAGCTTGATCAGGCACGCCTCTCGATAAAAAAACCTGAGCAGCGTTACGACAAGCAAGGGGACATGCCTGATGCGCAACGGGTAGAAACTGCGATGCGCCATTTTGTTAAAGATTTCGGTGCAGTAGCTGCCACTTATATGGAATCCTGCATCCATTGCGGCATGTGTGCGGAAGCCTGCCACTTTTATGTAATATCCGGCAATCCAAAGTACACGCCAATCTGGAAACTGGAGCCGTTCAAACAGGCCTACAAGCGTGAAGCTGGTCCATTCGCCGCAATCTACCGCGCACTGAACCTGAAGAAAAAAGTCACCGTGGAACAGCTGGAAGAATGGCAAGAACTGCTCTATGACAGCTGCACCATGTGCGGTCGCTGCACGCTGATCTGTCCTATGGGTATCGACATTGCCTCGCTGGTCGGACTGGCACGCCATGGCATGCATCAGGCTGGGTTAGTGCCGCATGAATTATGGGCAGTAGCCGAACGGGCAGAGCGCGAGGGCAGTCCGCTCGGTGCCACACCCAAAGTATTCAAGGAACGCTGTGAATGGCTGGCCGAAGAAAATGAAGTCGAAATCTTTGTGGATAAAGCACAGGCTGATGTCGTTGCCGCCATGTCTTCCATAGAGATCATGAAATATCCAGACTCTATTGTCGCCACTGCCAAAATACTCAACCACCTCGGGCTGAACTGGACTTTCCGTAGCGATGGTTATGAGGCGACTAACTTCGGCATGCTTTCCGGCAACAGTGACTGGCAAAAAGAAATGAGCCTGAAGCTGATTGACGCCACCATAGCAGCCGGAGCGAAATTGCTGATACTGCCTGAATGCGGACATGCTTACGGGGCGATGCGCTGGCAGGGTGCAAATGTTTATGGCAAGCCACTGCCATTCAGAGTGCTGCACATTTCCGAATTCCTGGCAGAGACTACCAAAAGTGGCGCACTCAAAACCAAGCCGCTGGACAAGACACTGACCTTCCATGACCCTTGTCAGGTATCTCGCCGTGGCGGTGCAATTGAAGCACCGCGTGAAGTCATCGACGGCCTGGGTGCCGAGCTTATCGAAATGAAAGACAACAAGGGTCTGAGCTGGTGCTGCGGCGGCGGTGGCGGTGTGGTCACCATACACCGCGCCGATGCGATACGTTACAGTGCATTCCAGATCAAAATGAAACAGGTGGACGATACTGGCGCCGAGCTGTTGGTATCCAGCTGTTCCAACTGTCGCCAGACTTTTGATGATGGTCAGGATCACTTTCGCTGGGACAAAACCATGCTCAGCCTGCTAGAGCTGGTCGCCGACAATCTGGAGGATAAATGAACGCACCTACTAATAATCGAGTTATCGTCGATCCGATTACCCGTATCGAAGGTCATCTGCGCATAGAAGCGGAAACCGATGACCAGGGCATGATCACCCGTGCATCCAGTGCCGGCACTATGGTGCGCGGCATCGAAATCATCCTGCGCGGCCGCGACCCACGTGACGCATGGGCATTCGCTCAGCGTATCTGCGGCGTATGTACGCTGGTACACGGCATCGCCTCAGTGCGCGCGGTGGAAGACGCGCTGAAATACGAAATTCCGGCCAACGCACAATTGATCCGTAACCTGATGATCGCCGCGCAGTTTGTGCACGATCACGTCATGCACTTCTATCACCTGCACGCGCTGGACTGGGTGGATGTCGTCTCCGCGCTCAAGGCCGACCCCAAGGCCACTTCCGAGCTGGCACAAAGTCTTTCCGGCTACGCCAAATCATCACCGGGCTATTTTTCTGACGTACAGAAAAAACTCAAAGGCTTTGTCGAAGGTGGTCAGCTCGGCATCTTCACCAACGGCTACTGGGGGCATCCCGCTTACAAACTGCCGCCTGAAGCCAATCTCATGGCCGTTGCCCATTATCTGGAAGCGCTGGCATGGCAACGCAACGTGGCGCAACTGCATACCATATTCGGTGGCAAGAATCCGCATCCCAACTTCGTCGTCGGTGGCGTACCTTGCGCGATCAGCATCCACCCCGGCAAGGAAGACCAGGGTGCAGGTTCGGGCGCTACCTCGCTTAACATCGTCGGACTGCAAAAAGTGCAGGACATCATTCACCAGATGCGCGATTTCGTCGATCAGGTGTATGTGCCGGATACACTGGCTATCGCAGGCTTCTACAAGGACTGGTTCAAGCAGGGCGAAGGTATCGGCAATTTCATGACCTATGGCGATTTTCCGGAAAAAGGCATGTCTGACCCGAGTAGCTTTCTGATCCCTTCTGGCGTTATCCTCAATCGCGACCTGTCCACCATCCATCCAGTCGATCTCAATGCTGAAGATCAGATACAGGAGTACGTTGCCCACTCCTGGTATGACTACAAGGACGGCAAAAACAAGGGATTACATCCGTACGCAGGGGAAACCACGCTGAACTATACTGGTCCCAAGCCACCTTACTCGCAACTGGACGTAGAGCTATCCTATTCCTGGCTCAAATCGCCGCGCTGGAAGGGTCACGCAGTCGAAGTCGGACCGTTGGCACGGGTATTGATGCTATACGCCAAAGGCCACGAGCAGACCAAGGAACTGGTGGGGATGACCCTGAAAAAACTGGATCTGCCAGTCACCGCGCTCTACTCCACGCTGGGACGCACTGCTGCACGCACGCTGGAGAGCAAGATCATCGTTGATGCCATGCAGACCTGGTATGACAACCTGATTGCCAACATCAAGGCAGGCGATGTCAGAACTTTTAACGAAACGAAGTGGGACCCGTCACAATGGCCATCTACCGCCAAGGGCGTGGGCTACATGGAAGCACCGCGCGGTGCACTGGCGCACTGGATCGTAATCAAGGACGGTAAGATCGACAACTATCAGGCTGTCGTCCCCAGCACCTGGAACGCGGGTCCGCGCGACTCGGAAGGACAGGAAGGGCCTTACGAAGCCGCACTCAAAGGCCATCAGCTACACGACCCCAAGCAACCCATAGAAATACTGCGCACCATCCACAGTTTCGACCCCTGCATCGCCTGTGCGGTACACGTTACTGATCCGGACGGTGAAGAACTCATCAAGGTTAAAATTCGTTAGGAGTATTGGCATGCGTATCCCCTATTCAGCTTTACTGACCATCACCCTGATCTCGCTTTCCACCCCAGCCTCCGCGCATCTGCTTGGCATGCATGGCGCTGGATTTGAGGCAGGCATAACCCACCCCTATACTGGACTTGATCACCTGTTGGCCATGCTCGCCGTCGGCATGTGGGCAGCACAGCAAGGTGGACGCGCATTATGGGGCATACCATTAGCATTCGTGGTAATGATGACATTAGGTGGCATATTGGCATTAACGGGCGTGCAATTGCCTATGGTTGAAACTGGCATTGCAACATCGGTGCTGGTACTGGGCTTGCTCGTCGCCTTTTCTGCGCGCCTGCCACTAGCAGCAGGTGCAACACTGGTGGGTGTTTTTGCACTGTTCCACGGCCATGCCCACGGTACCGAAATCCCGCTAGCCGCTTCACCTGTCACCTATGCACTGGGGTTGATACTGGCCACCGCCACCTTGCATGGCATTGGCATTGCACTGGGCAAATACTTGAAGGACGGCTCGCTGCCCTGGCTACAACTATCCGGCGCGGCGGTAGCTGCGACCGGAGTCTGGTTAATAGTAAGTGTTTGACATAGTAATTAATCAGGAAGAATTAGTGAACAGCGGATGACTCTAAGCAACTGGTGAAATGGTAACGTAATTTGGGTAGGCCGCCACATGTGGCCCAAAACGTAAGCTTGTCCTAGAGCCAACAAGTTGCTGAATATTTCAACATGCAAGTCATACAAAAAAAAGCGGGGTGAGTTTTATCTCACCCCGCTTATACCGAACTGCTGCAACAGATTACTTGGTAAACACCATTGCCTCATCACGGTAATCAACATGGACGGTGTCTTTTTCAGCGAACAGCCCAGACAAGATAGATTTTGCCAATGGGTTTTCCAGCTGCGACTGGATAGCACGCTTGAGTGGACGTGCGCCAAATAACGGATCAAATCCAACCTCTGCCAGTGCATCCAAAGCGGCGTCGCTAATTTCAAAGCCCATGCCCATGGCTGCCAGACGTTTAGCCAAGTATTGTAGCTGTATTTTAGCGATGCTGCGTATATGCGCCGCGCCTAATGCGTGGAACACAACAACCTCATCAATACGGTTAATAAACTCTGGACGGAAGTAGGTTTTTACCTCGCCCATTACCGCTTCTTTAACCGCTGCATAAGGCTCGCCCTGCATCTGCTGTATCATTTGCGAACCCAAGTTAGAGGTCATGACGATAACGGTATTTTTGAAATCCACCGTGCGCCCCTGACCATCGGTCAGTCGCCCATCATCCAGCACTTGCAGCAATACGTTAAACACATCAGGATGCGCTTTTTCAACCTCGTCCAGCAAGATCACACTATATGGCTTGCGACGCACGGCTTCAGTGAGCGTACCACCCTCTTCATAGCCAACATAACCCGGTGGTGCGCCGATCAAGCGTGACACCGAATGTTTTTCCATGAATTCGCTCATATCGATACGAACCAGGTGATCTTCCGAATCAAACAGGAAGCCTGCCAGAGCTTTGCACAATTCGGTTTTACCCACGCCCGTCGGGCCCAGGAACAGGAACGAACCATAAGGCCGGCCTGGATCACCCAGACCTGAACGCGAACGACGAATTGCGTCAGCTACCAAGGTTACTGCTTCGTCTTGCCCGACCACGCGGTCATGCAGCACGCCTTCCATTTGCAGTAACTTATCGCGCTCGCCTTCCATCATTTTGGACACAGGAATACCTGTCGCCCGCGACACCACTTCAGCGATTTCTTCAGCGCCTACCTGGGTACGCAACAGGCGTTTAGGCGTAGCCTGTTCTGCGGTCTCAGCGGCCTGTGCTTGGTGCAACTGCGATTCCAGTTGCGGAATGCGACCGTACTGTATCTCCGACATGGCATTCCAATCGCCTTGACGCTTGGCTTCTTCCATCTCGATACGCGCCTGATCCAGCTGCTCTTTAATATGCTGCGTACCAGCCACCATGGCTTTTTCGGCTTTCCAGATTTCTTCCAGATCGGCGTATTCGCGCTCCAGTCTGGCGATTTCTTCTTGCAGCAAGCTCAAGCGCTTTTGCGAAGCTTCATCTTTTTCCTTTTTCACTGATTCGCGCTCAATCTTGAGCTGGATTAAGCGTCTATCCAGTTTGTCCATTTCCTCAGGCTTGGAATCAATTTCCATGCGCACACGTGATGCCGCTTCGTCGATCAAATCGATGGCTTTATCAGGTAAAAAGCGATCGGTAATATAACGATGACTCAACTCTGCCGCCGCGACGATAGCCGGGTCAGTAATGTCCACACCATGATGCACTTCGTATTTCTCTTGCAAGCCGCGCAAGATAGCGATGGTGTCTTCTACACTCGGCTCATCGACTTGCACTTTCTGGAAGCGCCGCTCCAGCGCTGCATCCTTTTCCACATATTTACGGTATTCATCCAAGGTTGTCGCGCCGACCAAATGCAGTTCACCACGAGCCAAGGCAGGCTTGAGCATATTACCTGCATCCATGGATCCTTCAGATTTACCCGCACCGACCATGGTATGCAGCTCGTCAATGAACAGAATAATCCGACCTTCATCCTGACCGACTTCCTTCAACACTGCTTTCAGGCGTTCTTCAAAATCGCCGCGATATTTCGCACCCGCCAGCAAGGCAGCCATGTCCAGCACCAGCACACGTTTGTTTTTCAGCGTTTCCGGCACTTCACCATTGACGATGCGTTGCGCCAAGCCTTCAACGATGGCAGTTTTACCTACACCAGGCTCACCGATAAGTACGGGGTTGTTTTTGGTACGGCGTTGTAATACTTGTATGGTGCGACGTATCTCATCGTCACGTCCAATAACCGGGTCGAGCTTGCCTAACCGCGCACGCTCGGTTAAATCCAGCGTGTATTTGTTCAAGGCTTCGCGTTGCCCTTCGGCTTCAGCATTATTTACACTCTCGCCGCCGCGAACTTGCGTAATCGCAGCATCCAACGCGAGTTTGGTCACGCCATGCTGTTTTAAAGCACGCCCTACTTCACCTTTATCGTCACATGCAGCCAACAAAAACAGTTCACTGGCAATAAACTGATCGCCACGCTTTTGCGCTTCTTTATCAGTGATATTCAGCAGATTGGTCAAATCGCGTGAAATTTGCACTTCACCGCCATGCCCCTCAACTTTAGGCAGCTTGTCTATCCCTGCCTGCAATGCGGTGCGCAGCGCACGTACATTCGCCCCTGCGCGCGATAGCAACGAAGTCGTGCCGCCCTCAGCATTATCAATTAACGCCGCAAGTAAATGCACAGGTTCTATATATTGGTTATCTTGCCCGATTGCCAGGCTTTGAGCATCAGACAGGGCTTGTTGAAACTGAGTCGTAAATTTATCGATACGCATAGCTTCCCTCTTTAGTTTGTATGTTATGAATAGCCAGTATATGCGGGGAAGTAATAGAATTTCAACCCTGCAGGTCTTAAATTATCCTGCTTGCAACAATGTCAGACTCCACGCACAATAAGGGACTTCTAATTTACCTAGACTAAGCCATGCTCAGCGCAGAACAACTTGCTCACGCCATACAACAAAACGTCACGACTGCTCTTGCTGAAGACATCGCCACAGGCGACCTCACGGCTGCGCTTATCCCTGCGGATAAAATAGCAACGGCCTATGTTCTGAGCCGCGAGAAGGCTATATGCTGTGGGCGTGACTGGTTTGATGCATGTTTCCGGCAACTCGATCCAGACGTCAAAATCGAGTGGTTTACCCAGGATGGTCAGTGCATAGGCGTAGATCAAATGCTCTGTGAAATCACAGGCAATGCCCGAGCACTACTTTCTGCCGAGCGCCCTGCGCTGAATTTCCTGCAAACCCTGTCTGCCACGGCTACTGCAGCACACCAATATGCACAGGAGATAGCAGGCACATCAGCCGTCATTATGGACACACGCAAGACCCTGCCGGGATTACGCATTGCGCAAAAATACGCAGTAAAATGTGGCGGCGGAGAGAACCAGCGCATCGGTTTGTTCGACGGCATACTAATCAAAGAAAACCACATTGCAGCCGCTGGCGGCATTGCCGCTGTTCTTGCAGCTACCCGCAAAGCCAGCGTGCCAGTGCAGATCGAAGTAGAGAACCTGAACGAACTGAAACAGGCGCTAGAGGCAGGCGCAACACTGATTTTACTGGATAATTTCAACCTTTCCGAGCTCCGCAACGCCGTTGCGCTGACCCAAGGGCGCGCCATACTTGAAGCCTCCGGCAATGTCGACCTGACCACTGTTCGTGCCATTGCCGAAACAGGCGTGCAGCGCATTTCCACAGGTTCGATAACCAAACATATACACGCAGTTGATTTATCCATGCGCATAGATACATGACCTGGCTCATCGTCCCCGAGCTTATCCCGCCCGCAGAAATGTGTGCGGCGGTATTGCACGATTTATCACTACCAGCACTTGGTACCCTGCTCGCACGTAGTCAACGTACGACCACAGCCTCAACCGTAAGCACAGAAGGTGCGTTATGCAACCACTTTCAAGTCGCCCGCCAACAAGACTACCCCATCGCACCGATTAGCCTATCAGCAGATGGCGGCGACCCTGAGCAGCATTATTGGCTGCGCGCTGACCCTGTCCATTTGCGCGCCACACGCGACCAGCTCATGCTGGTTGACAGCGGTGCGTTCAGTATCAGCCAGACTGAGGCAGAATTGTTTGCACAGGCATTTAACGATCATTTTAAAGATGACGGCTACCTGCTTTATCCTTTGCGTCCTGATCGCTGGTATTTGCGCGTTGCGCAAACACCAAAATTGCGCACCACACCAGTCAACCAGGTCACTGGCAAACATGTTGATCCCTACCTGCCACAAGGCGTGGATGGCTTGGCCTGGCACCGGTTTTATAACGAAGTCCAGATGCTGTTCTTCAGTTTGGCTGTCAATGATGCACGCGAGCAACGCGGTGAAATTCCCATTAACAGCCTGTGGTGCTGGGGCGGTGGCGTCATGCCTTATATTCCACGCATAACTGCGGGTAAACTCTGGGCTAACGATCCCAATACGCGTGCACTGGCATTGCTGGCAAACATGCCCAATGACGCACTCCCCGGCGATGCCAGCAATATCGATGAACATGCTATCGTTCTCCTCGACCAGCTCACCGGGGCTGCGCAGTACGGCGATTATTATGGCTGGCGTGAAGCGCTGTTGGCGCTCGAAAAAAACTGGTTTGCACCACTGTTGTCGCAACTGAAATCCGGACAAATCAAACAGCTTCGCATCACCACACACACGCCCACGCATCAATACGAATGGCATTGTCAGCGTATGGATTTGTGGCGTATCTGGCGACGTACGCCCTTGACACAACAACTGACAAGTTTATGAACTTCATCCGCATCCCAACTTATTTGCTGCTGTTAGGCTTACTCGGTGCATGCAGCGTAGGCCCGACTTACCATAGTCCTACGCCTGCACTAACCAGCACATGGCAGGCACCGCTACCGCATGATGGACAAATCAGCCATCTCGATAACTGGTGGGCACAGTATCACGATGCAACGCTGGTGAAGCTCATCGAACAAGCGCAAGCAAGCAGCCCCAACCTGGATAGCGCTATCGCACGTATTGCCCAAGCACGCGCTAACGGTGAAAGTACAGGCGCTGGTTTATTTCCCACCTTGGACTTCAACGCCAAATCCATACGCAGCAAAAGCACCCCTTTCGGAAGCCAGGTATTTTTGCAGACAGCCAATAGCGTCAGTCTGGATAGCGCCTGGGAAATTGATTTATTTGGTGCCAGTCGGCGTGCGCGCGAAGCTGCAGTAGCACGATACGATGCCCGAGTTGCCAATTGGCACGAAGCCCGAGTCAGCCTGGCAGCTGAGGTAGCCAGCACTTATTTCACTTATCGCGCATGCGAAATCGCCGCTGGCAATGCCGCGGCAGACTGGCAATCACGCCAGCAAACTGCCGCACTCACGCAACTCAAGCTGGCCCAGCAGTTTATCCCCGCCAGCGATGCAGCACTCGCTATGGCCAGCACACAGGATGCCCACAACCGCTATCTTAATCAGCAAGCTGAATGTGCATCACAACGTAAATCACTGGTCGCACTGACAGGCTGGGATGAGCCTGCACTGATTACCGAGCTAGGCCAGCAACAGGCCAAATTACCAGATAGTCCCATGCTCAATATCAACAGCGTACCTGCTGATATACTCCGCCAACGCCCCGACCTGGCTGCAGCAGAACGTGATCTGTCCGCAGCCATGGCTGATATCGGCATCGCCGAGGCCAATCGTTATCCGCGCATCAGCCTCACGGGGTCTATCGGTATCTCCTGGCTTAATTTGAATGGGGCAAGCAGCCAGTCGGATACCTGGTCATTCGGTCCGGCGCTCAACATTCCATTATTCGATGCTGGGAAACGTCGCGCCAATGCTGCGCTGGCTCAAGCAAAATATGACGAAGCCCGTGCCAATTATGAATTGAAGGTCCGTAGTGCAGTAAAAGAAACCGAACAGGCATTGGTTCAGCTCGACAGCACGCGATTACGCTTAATTGATGCGCTCGCCAGCGTGAACAGTTATAGCCAGGTCGAACACGCCACTCAATTACGCTATCAGGCAGGTACGGCAAGCCTGCTCGAAGTCGAAGACAGCAAGCGCAATCTCATCAACGCACAAAACCTATACACCACATTACAGCGTGATCAACTTACCGCCAGCATCAGCTTGTATAAAGCGATGGGGGGCGGTTATACCTCGGCAGACAAGCATGACTAAATCCACCAAAATCGTACTCGTTCTGGCAAGTCTGATTGCAGCAGGCGCATGGTTTGCGCTCAAACGCCCTCACGCCCCCCCCAACCCAATCAACACGAGTGCCAAGCCTGCGCTCAGCGTCAACGTGACTCAACCACACGGACAAGACTGGCCTATCCAAGTCGTCGCCAATGGCAATATCGCGGCCTGGCAAGAAGCCGATATCAGCACCGAGACTACAGGCCTGAAGCTCACTGCAGTTTATGTCAATGTCGGCGACAGTGTTAAGCGCGGTCAGGTGTTAGCACAATTCAGTGAAGACATTCCCAGCGCAGACCTCAGCCAACAACGTGCAAATCAGGCCGAAGCCAGCGCCACCCTGGTCGAGGCCACCCATAATGCAGAACGCGCTCTGGCCCTGGCAGGCACAGGTGCAATGAGCGAACAACAGATTACCCAGTACAAAACTGCCGCACTCACCGCTAAAGCGCGTCTGGATGCAGCCAATGCCGCACTCAATCGGCAACAACTGAATTTGCAAAAAACCCGTATTACCGCACCTGACGATGGCATCATCAGTGCCCGCAATGCCACATTGGGCGCTGTCATCCCTGCTGGGCAAAGCCTGTTCAGCCTGATCCGCCAAAACCGTCTGGAATGGCGCGCCGAACTCACGGCTGAGCAACTAGCCCAAATACACCCTGGACAGATCGTGCAGATCAATCTGCCTAATCAGCAAATCAGCAGTGCAAAAGTCCGCATCATCGCGCCCACTATCGACCCACAAACACGCCTTGGAATAGCCTATGTGGATATCCCTGCACATACTGCCGCGCAGTCGGGCATGTATGTCAGCGGCACATTTATCCTGGGCACACGACACAATATTGGCTTGCCTGCCAGCGCGATTATTGAACGTGACGGGCATAGTTATGTGTATCGTTTAAGCCCTGATCATCATGTACAATTGACCCAAATCAACACTGGCACACGCTATCAAAAGAATGTTGAAATTGTTTCGGGCATCAATGCGCAAGACAGCTTCGTAGCGGATGGTGGCGGCTTCCTGAATGACGGCGATTTGGTTAACGTCGTCACGGCAAAGCAGCCATGAATATATCTGCCTGGGCGATACGCCAACCTATCCCCGCCATATTATTATTTGCGCTGCTTACACTGTTAGGCCTGCACAGCTTTCAGCGCATGGGCATACAGGATTTTCCTGATATCGAGCTGCCCGTTGTCACTGTGGCGACGACACTGGAAGGCGCGTCACCATCGCAATTAGAAACTGACGTAACCCGGAAAATCGAAAACTCACTGGCAACGCTGGGCGGGGTCAAGCATATACGTTCAGTGATCACCGACGGCAGCTCTTTGACTTACGCCGAATTTAATCTGGAAAAAGACACCAGCGAGGCCGTCAATGACGTGCGCGATGCCGTTAGCCGGGTCCGCGCCGATCTGCCCGGGGACATCAAAGACCCGATTATCAGCAAAGTAACCACCACAGGTCGCCCTATCATCACCTTTAGTATTGCCTCAGCACAAATGGATGAAGAAGCCTTGTCCTGGTATGTGGATAACAACTTATCCAAATTGCTGCTGGCCGTACCTGGCGTGGGCAAGGTGGATCGAGTCGGTGGTGTCGACAGGGAAATCCGCATCACCCTTAATCCCGCCAAACTCGCTGCGCTACATGTGACTGCAGCCGATGTGTCGCGCCAAATCAAACGGGTAGAAATTGAATCTTCTGGTGGACGCGGCGATGTCGGGCAAGTAGAGCAGGCCATTCGCATCGTCGGCACAGTCAGTTCTGCTCAGGCGCTGGCCGCCACCAGCATCCCGCTCACTAACGGCCGTTATGTGCGCCTGGATCAAATCGCCGATGTACGGGACACCCACGCCGAGCGCCGCAGTCTTGCCTTGTTGAATGGCAAACCCGTGGTCGGCTTTGAAGTCACTCGCATGAAAGGCACCAGCGAAGTCGCAGTTGCAGCCAAAGTCCGTGCCGCAATCGCGCAGCTGGGCCAGAATCAAGCCAGTCTCCATATCGCCGAAGTCTATGACGGGGTGACTGCTGTACAGGACTCATATGACGGCTCCATGGACTTGCTCTACGAAGGCGCGATACTGGCAATATTGGTGGTATGGTGGTTTTTACGTGACCTCCGCGCCACGCTGGTTGCCGCTACTGCACTACCGCTGTCAGTGATACCTACGTTTATCGGCATGTACTATTTTGGTTTCTCGCTTAACACCGTAACATTGCTGGCGCTGGCTTTGGTCGTCGGCATACTGGTCGACGATGCTATTGTAGAAATCGAAAATATCGTACGCCATTTACGTATGGGCAAATCGCCACTGCAAGCCGCGCTGGAAGCCACCAATGAAATTGGACTGGCGGTTGTTGCCACCACGGCCACCCTGGTTGCAGTCTTTCTGCCAACTGCCTTTATGGATGGCGTAGCCGGGAAATTCTTCAAGCAGTTTGGCTGGACCGCTGCATTAGCGGTGATGGCTTCGCTGTTAGTAGCGCGTTTACTTACACCGATGATGGCTGCCTATCTGCTCAAACCGCTACCCGAAAAAGCGCACGAAAGCGCACTCATGCAGCGCTATCTGACCTGGGTGCAATGGTGCCTGCAACACCGCATCATTACATCAGTCGCCGCCGCCGTGTTCTTTTTTGCTTCAATTGCATTAATCCCTTTACTGCCGTCTGGCTTTGTTCCTCCTGGCGATCGCGGGCAAACTTTTGTGAGCCTGGAATTAGCCCCCGGTACACCGCTCGCACTCACGCGTGAACGTGCTGAAATGGCGCGATTAAATTTGGCATCGATTCCTGAAATCAAGCAGATCTACACCAGCATCGGTGGTGGCTCGGGAGGCGGCGATTTGTTTTCCAGTGGCGTGAGTACAGAAGTTCGTAAAGCCAAACTTACCGTCAGCCTGACCCCGCGCGATCAACGCAGTCGAACCCAGCAGGATATCGAAGCCGAAATACGCCAGCGTCTGGCCGCTATACCTGGCGTACGCGTCACTGTCGGCGGTGGGGATGCCGGCGAAAAATTGCAACTAGTCTTGTCCGGCGACGATGCCAATCTGCTGGCAGCCACTTCACAGCTCGTAGTGCGCGATATCCGCACGCTGCCTGGACTAGGCAATGTCAGCTCATCTGCCAGCTTGCTACGCCCTGAAATCATCATCCAGCCTGACTACGCCCGCGCGGCGGAACTGGGCGTCACCACAGCCAATTTAGCCGATACCGTGCGCATCGCCACCAGCGGCGATTACAGCACTGCACTCGCCAAGCTCAATCTCAGCGAACGCCAGGTCCCGATACGTGCACGCCTGCCTGATAGCGTAAGGCAAAATCTGGAGAGCATCGGACAACTAAGTGTGCCCGGCAAAAATGGTGATGTGCAGCTTGCCAATATTGCCCACATCACCATGGGCAGCGGTGCGGCGCAAATAGACAGACTGGACCGTAATCGCAATGTAACGATAAATGTCGAGCTCAATGGGCAGCAACTCGGTGATGTTTTCAAAGCGGTGGAACGACTACCCAGCATGCAACACCTGCCGCCAGGCGTATTCCGCAGCGACTCTGGCGATGCCGAACGCATGCAGGAATTATTTGGCAGCTTTGGGCTGGCGATGATGACAGGCGTACTTTTGGTCTATTTCACTCTGGTTTTACTCTTCCATGACTTCGCCCAACCCGTCTCCATACTTGCCGCTTTGCCACTCGCATTCGGCGGCGCCTTTGCGGCACTCTATCTCACAGGCAGCAGCTTCTCCATGCCGTCACTGATAGGCTTGCTTATGCTCATGGGTATCGTCACCAAAAACTCGATCTTGCTAGTTGAATATGCCATCGTCGCCCGCCGCGATCACGGCATGAGCCGCCACGATGCCATAGTTGATGCCTGCAGCAAGCGCGCCCGCCCTATCCTCATGACCACCATCGCCATGGGTGCCGGCATGCTCCCCATTGCTTTAGGTTTGGGCGTAGATCCCAGCTTCCGGGCACCAATGGCAATCGCCGTTATTGGCGGATTAATCACTTCGACGTTACTGAGCCTGTTGATTATCCCTGTGGTTTATACCTATGTGGATGATGTCACAGTGATATTAAAAAAGTGGACACATACGCGCAATGGCGTGCTACGATGAGCCGTAATCATAATCATAACGATCATACTTAAATGATATGGATATTAGCCAAACTCTACTCATAAATATCAATGATCTGCGTATCGGGCACTATGTCTATCTGGATTTAGGCTGGATGCAGCATCCTTTTCCACTGAATCATTTTAAAATTCAGTCACAAGCGCAAATTAACACGATACGTTCGTTGGGTTTGGCACAGGTGCGTTTTGCACCTGATCATAGTGATGCGTTAACAACAGAGCCATCGCCGATTTGCAGCAAGCAATCTGCAATTTCGCCTGACAAACAACGCATACAGGAGCACCAAGCTCGAATCCGCGCCCAGCGCAATCAATTACTTGAAAGCGACCGTCGCTTTAATGAGGCCGCGTCGGTTTATCACTTAATCACCAGCAATCTGGACAAGGATGCCTCCCTCGCATTACAAAATGCGCAACGGCTAGTCACTGGCATGATGGATGATTTTCTCAGCCATGATGATATTTCTATCCGCCTACTCTCTGAAAACAACGCCGAACAGGGCACCCTGCATTCATTAAACGTGACCATACTTGCGATGTTATTAGCCAAGACATCAGGGTTGGAGATGACCCAGATCATAGACATTGGCGTGGCTGGCCTGCTGCATGACATCGGCAAAATCTCACTCCCTTACCGCGTGCGTTCATTTAATGAGCAAATGACGCAAGCTGAAAAAAACCTGTATGAAAGTCACGTATTACTGGGTGTCAACATAGCTAAAGACATGGGCTGCAACTCGCTGATTCAGCTGATGATTGCGCAACACCATGAGCTTGCAGATGGCTCTGGATTCCCATCGCATTTGCTGGATAAGGACATCCCCATTCCCTGCCAAATTATCAGCCTCATTAATGCCTATGATAATTTATGCAATCCGGCCAACCCCAGCTTTGCGATTACACCGCATGAAGCTATTTCACTGATTTTTGCCAGGATGCGCAATCAGTTTAACAAAGACACTATCACCCTATTTATCCGGATGATGGGTGTGTATCCACCCGGATCTACCGTTCAACTAACTGATAATCGCTATGCAATAGTTATCAGTGTAAATAGCGCCCGACCACTTAAACCCAATATCATCGTCTATGACCGCAACATACATATCGATGATGCATTAATTATTGATTTAACAGACTACCCAGAACTAAGCATACAACGCAGCATCAAGCCGATAGAATTACCGAAGGCAGTGTTTGATTATTTATCTCCACGCAAGCGTGCTTGTTATTTTTTTGAGCGTGGTCACATCATCACACCTGCGCAATCATCATGATAAGTCATTGGCAAATCCTCATCGAAGGTATGTTGGATGCGGTCTGGCTGGTGAGCCCGATTGATTTCAAAATCGTTATTGCCAACCAGGCTGCTGCTAATTTGCTCGGCGTAAAATCTGCCTGGTTTGTCGATAAACCCGTGGTTGAATTAGCGACGACCCCTGAGGACTTGTTTTTTTGGGAAGATGTAGCGCACGGCTTATCACATCAGATCAATTCCGAAACCCTGTTGCGCCACCATGATGGTCACATACTCAATGTAGAGCGTCGGGTTAGCCTCGCCAAGACTGACCATGCACATTTTTATATTGTTGCCATTCGGGACATGACCCAGCAACGCCACACCGAATTGGAACTTGAACGGCTCATCGCGGAATTACGTGCCACGCTTGAATCTTCCGCTGACGGTTTGTTAGTCACCGACCTTAATCGCGGCATCCGTGCTTACAATCAAACTTTTGCAAAGCTGTGGGAGATGCCAGAGCATTTGCTCACCGAACGGGATGATAACGCAGTATTCAGCTGGATAGACCGGGCCACTCTGTATCGCAGCCAACACGCAATTGAAGAAGTTGTGTCATCTCACCCACTCTTGATTAACACTACCGAAACACTGACTTTACGCTCTGGACGTATTCTGGAATGTATTACGCTGCCCCAATATGCACGCGGGCAGGCAATAGGTAAGGTTTACACATATAGGGATATCAGCACACAGGTAGCAAATGAAGCGCGCCTGAAACTCGCGTCTAAAGTATTTGAAGCCAGCCTGAACGCCATCTTCATTACCGATAGTCAACATGACATTATTGCAGCGAATCCCAGTTGTGCGAAACTGACCGGTTATGCACAAAAAGATCTGCTTAGCCTTAAACTTTGCAATATTTTTGCTTTCAGTTGTGAAAGCGAGCAACTAGTACTGGTAATGGATGAAGTGGCAACTCAAGGTTATTGGGAAGCTGAAATGTGGAACCAAAATAAAAATGGAGACATGTATCTTGTACTCGCATCTATCGTCCGTATAGAAGATAACGTACATAATAGCTATCACCACCTGTGCTTCCTCAAAGACCTCACCGAAACGCACATTGCCAAACAGCGTATAGAAGAACTCGCTTACCATGACAGTTTGACCGGATTACCTAATCGCCTGCAGTTAGACCAAAAACTTGATCACAGCATTAACCTTGCTAAACGTAACCAAACCAAATTTGCAGTGCTGTTTTTAGACTTGGACCACTTCAAAAAAATCAACGACTCATTAGGCCATCAATATGGTGACCAGGTCCTCATAGAGGTCGCCCAGCGCTTGCGCGACAATATCCGTGAAATTGACATCGCATCACGCCTTGGTGGTGATGAATTTGTATTGATGCTGGAACAAACTGATGCACGTGGTGTAGAAATAAGCGCGCAGCGCATACTTGAAGCGTTGGCTATGCCATTTACAGTCAACAATATCAACTTTACCGTTACTTGTAGTATAGGCATCTCGCTCTACCCTGACGACGGCCTCACTTTTGATGATCTAATCAAAAATGCCGACAGCGCTATGTATCACGCCAAAGAACGTGGACGCTCTGGTTTCCGCTTCTACCAGCCGCAAATGAATATGAGCCTGCTATCACGCATGAAGCTGGATTACGCCATGCGTCTGGCATTAGAACAGCAACAATTCAAACTTTATTACCAGCCTCAAGTTGACTTAAAAACCGGCAAAATCATCGGTGCAGAAGCGCTTATCCGCTGGCATGATGCAGAACTGGGCAATGTCAGCCCCGCTCACTTTATTCCCATAGCAGAAGAAACTGGTGTCATTATTGCAATAGGCAACTGGGTATTAAAAACAGCAATTGAACAAGCTGCGCGCTGGAAAAGCAAAAACATTATCATCGCGATAAATGTCTCAGCCCTGCAATTCCAACAAAACAATTTTGTCGAAATTGTGAGTGAAACGTTACAAAACGCGCAATTAAGTCCTGCATATGTAGAGTTGGAACTGACCGAATCGATACTGATCAATGATGCCGAAGATGCCTTGTTCAAGTTGCAGGCATTGGCCACATTAGGTGTGAAGCTATCGATTGACGACTTTGGTACTGGCTATTCCAGCCTTAATTACCTGAAACGCTTTCCGCTCAACAAGCTCAAAATCGACCGCTCATTTGTGCAGGAAACTCCAGAGAATGACAGCGATGTGGCTATTTGCACGGCAATTATCAACTTGTCTCATGCTCTCAACCTGAAAGTTATCGCTGAAGGTGTAGAGACAGAGGCGCAAAAAGCGTTCTTGAGTAATGCTGGCTGCGATGAGATGCAGGGGTACTTCTTCTCCCCTGCCATCCCAGCAGATGACTTTGAAAAATTACTCTAAACTGATTACTCAGTCCGCTGGTACATTTTCAAATAAGCTGTTTTTTCCATAGGCTCAGTACGCGCAACTGCCAACGCATCCTGCAAGTGAGCAGGCGTGCTAATACCGACTAGCGTTGTGCCGACACCCGGGGTCGAACGATTGAACTGTATTGCCTGCTGTGCGTGATTAGGCAACATAGCCATAGACTGCATCACCGCATCCATCGCCTGTGTCGCCAGATGCCCCTTGAACAGGGTGTGACTCGCCATCAGATACACGCCCAATTGATGTGCTGCCTGAATGGTAGAGCCAATATTGCCCTGCCCAGTAGTTTGGCTAAAACGCGTAAATCCTTCCTGCATAACCTGGTTAAACGGCATTTGTACCACTTTAAACTGATGCTTGGCCTGATCATCTTTCCAAATCGCACGAGCTGCTTTTTCAGCGTGACCTTGCATAGAGGTGATCGACTGGAACATCGGATCATCAGTCTCAGCGCGGAAGCCATTAAAAGTAGAAATACCGTAATAACGCAGTTTCTTATCTTTCACTGCCTGTTCCAGCACCATAAACACTTTTTCCAGTTTGCGGTTCAACTGGTCTTTGCCAATTGCAGGAATATGCACTTCAGGCTGGTCGATCAGAAAAGCATCCAGCGTTTCTACACCCATCAACTGCCGTGACAATTCAAGTTGAAAACCTATGTACTCCGGGCTGATGCAATGCGCCTGGGTTAAATCCTCTACCCGCCCCAAGCCTTTTGCTACTACTTCAGCTTGAAACCATGCCTGCAAATCGTCCGGACGACCATCACGGAAGCTCAAAAAACCGCCTTTGGACACCAGGAACATTTGTTCACGTTTCACCCCCGCTGCCATTGCACGCCGTATGCCCTCACCCACAGCAGCTGCAGAGCGCCCATAGCGATAATGTGTACCCGTATCAATCACATTGATGCCGTGAGTCAACGCCTCACTCACAATCTCTGCATACTGCGCATCGACCTCGTCCACAGGTGCGCCAGGGAAGGTGCCAAGACCGATGGACGAGAGCTGTAAATGTACGTTAAGAAAATCACTAAAATGCCCAGGAGCGCAGTCTTTGCCTATCGTAGTGACATATTGTTTGGTTGCCATCATCGTGCAATGGCCGGGTATCAATGGAGTAGTCATAGTGTGTGTAAATAAGGATGTTGTTGAATAGCTGAAATTAAATCATGTATTTCGGGACGTATGCTAATGTCGGTCGCAGCATCCAAACGCGAGGTAAACAGTTGTGCAAAATGCGGCTCGTCTTCGTCCATATCCCAGGGCACGGCGCGCAATGCAGCTACACCCGCTACAGGCAGCTCAACGGGCAGTTCACGCCCCGACAGCAACGCCCACAAACCAGTCCACGCCCGCGCTAATACCAACGGATGATAACCGCCTCCGCCAGTCACCAACAAGCGTGGTGTGCCGTCGGGGTGCTGAGGGCTGGTATCGACTATAGTTTGAGCAGTCGCCAGGAAACCTTGCGTAGTCATACCCAATTTTCCCAATGGATCAGCGAATATCATATCTGTACCCGCTTGCAGAACAATTGCATCCGGTTTGAATTTATCCAGCACGGGTTGCCACACTGCATCGAACACCAGACGATATTCCGCGTCATTAGTCGCTTTAGGTAACGGCATATTCAGGCTGGTATACCCTGCCCGAGCCGTATCACTGATCTGTCCGGCTTTGAACGGATAAGCATAGTTATCCATATGCAATGACAGCGTGAACACCTCGGGATCATCCAGGAACGCTTCTTCTACGCCATCGCCATGGTGTGCGTCGATGTCGATATACAATACACGCCAGCCATGTTGGCGTAGCCGCATAATACCCAACACGGTATCGTTAAAATAACAAAATCCGTGCGCCGCATCGGGTCGCGCATGGTGCATACCACCCGCAGGATTAAAGCCAATGCGCCCGTTAATCACCTCATCTGCCGCCTGTACTGACGCACCTGTTGCCGTTGCCGGGATGGTAAAAAACTGCTCGAAATAAGGATTTTCCAGCGTGCCCAAATGATGACGCTGACGTACTGGGTTAGACACCCGCCCCAGCACCTCTGCACGTTTAAATGCCGACACATATTCAGGCGTATGAAACCATTCCAGCTCATAATCTGCCGCTTTGCGCGCCAGCTTGTATTCGGCATCCGTCATCGCACCATAGGCCAGAATCAAATCCGTCGCCAATGACACGCGCGGAATAGATAAGGGATGGTTGGTTCCGTAAGCATTACGACGGTATTTAGAACCACCGATATAGGTGGCTTTACGGGTTGGGTTGTTACTTTGCATAGAGCATACAAACGGCTTCAGCCGCAATACCTTCGCCGCGCCCGGTGAAGCCGAGCTTTTCCGTCGTCGTCGCTTTCACATTGACCGCGCTCATATCCACACCCAGATCTGCCGCGATATTGGCTTGCATAGTCGCAATATGCGGTGCCATTTTTGGAGCCTGCGCGATTATCGTACTGTCCAGATTACCTAATTGATAGCCTTGTTGCGCAATTAAATTCGCCACTTCACGCAGTAAGCGACGGCTGTCTATACCCTTAAAACGCGCATCGGTATCCGGAAAATGCCGACCTATATCTCCCAATCCTGCCGCGCCCAATAATGCATCACAAATTGCATGGAGCAATACGTCAGCATCTGAATGCCCCGCCAAACCGAGTTCATACGGAATATCCACACCACCAATAATCAGCTTGCGTTCAGACGCAAAAGCATGGACATCGAAACCGTGCCCGATGCGTAAATTAGTCATTTGTCTGCTCCAAAATTGCCTGCTCTAAAATTAAGCGTGCCATGCGCAAATCATTCGGGTAAGTCACTTTAAAATTACTGCTATCGGCCGCTACCAATAAAGGCGCATAGCCCAAAACTTCTACTGCGCTAGCCTCATCGGTAGGCACAAAACCGCTATTCGTCTTCAACGCCTGTTGCAATAAACCATGCCGAAACATTTGCGGCGTTTGCGCTTGCCATAACCCATCACGTGACTCGGTTTGTGCAACATGCGCACCCGATGCACGCTTGAGCGTATCTGCCACGGGGATAGCCAGCAAACCACCGATTTCAGTATTACCCACAGCAGCTACCAGCCGCGCAATAAGCTCAGTGGTCAGACATGGGCGCGCTGCATCATGCACCAGCACCCAGTCCTGCATATCTGCGTCCATCGCTGCCAAACCATTACTCACACTCTCAGCCCGCGTCGCACCGCCGCAACGCAGCACATGCAATTTATCGCCGAATTCGCGCCAGTCATAGCTATCCCACCAATCATCATCTGCTGCCAGCACCACATACACCGCAGCCATCAGTGGCGATGTCGCCATCGCCCGCACCGCATAATAAATCATGGGGTGACCCGCGATATCCAAATATTGCTTGGGTAAATCCACGCCCATGCGCGAGCCAGTACCAGCGGCAGGAATCAAACCGATATATTGCGTCATAACAAATTGGCTTTCAGATAGGCATACACCAAGGTGGGTTGATTCAAATCGAGTTGTGGCAAATCAGTGGTCACCACGCTATCCGTTACTACCGCCATTATCGCATCGTCATCCTGATATAGGCTAGGTTTGTCCAAGACTGCCCGGTAAACTTCCAGCTTGGGCACATTAGCAAATTTACAACCCTCGATCAGTACCACATCGCAGGGACTGAGCTTCGCCAACAGCACACTCAAATCGGGCGCAGGCGCATCACGCAATTCATGTAACAAAGCCCAGCGCCGATCCGAGGCCAGCAATACTTCACTCGCCCCCGCAGCCCTGTGCCGCCAGCTATCTTTGCCAACTTGATCAAGGTCAAAATCATGATGAGTGTGTTTAATCGTCGCCACGCGCAAACCATCTGCTGCCATTAACGCAATAAGACGCTCGATTAACGTAGTCTTGCCGCTGCCACTCCACCCTGCAAAACCCACGATTTTCATCACACACACTCACTCAACAAAACCTAGCGATACTAGCATATTCACGACCACGCAAAAAGCCAGTCTACGCATAACAGCCTTTTATAAAACACCTAAATAGGTTATATTCTAAAATATCTAACGCTTTGCTATCCGCTATGACCATACCCGTATTATCCGACCCATTTGGTCGCCGCATTGAATACCTGCGTCTCTCCGTCACCGATCGTTGTGATTTGCGTTGCAGTTATTGCATGCCTGAAGATTTTAAGGGATTTGAAGAGCCTGCTGACTGGTTAACGTTTGATGAAATAGAACGGTTGCTAGGCGCATTTGCGCGTCTGGGTTTGCAACGCGTGCGCATGACTGGCGGCGAACCTTTGTTACGTCGTCATTTACCCGAGTTAGCCAAACGCATCACCGCCTTGCCCAACATCAACGATTTATCGCTTTCCACCAATGCCACTCAGCTGGACAAGCACGCAGTGGCACTTAAAGCCGCAGGAGTAAGCCGCATCAACGTCAGCCTGGATTCATTAAAACCGGAACGCATCAAGGCCATCACCGGACGCGATGCACTGCCGGACATTCTGAATGGCTTGGCTCATGCCAAAGCGGCTGGATTTTCCCCCATCAAAATCAATATGGTGGCGATGAAAGGTACAAATGACGACGAAATTGACGACATGGTCGCTTATTGCATAGACCAAGGATTCACCCTGCGCCTCATCGAAACCATGCCCATCGGCGACACAGGGCGCAATACCGCCTATCTGGACTTACAGCCAGTCAAGGCACGGTTAGCCGAAAAATTCGGTTTAATCGAAGCCAGCTTCCACGGCGCAGGTCCGGCCCGCTACCTCGCCACGCCGGATGGCGCGTTCTCCGTCGGTTTCATCACCCCGATTTCACAACATTTCTGCGAGACTTGTAACCGCGTGCGCCTGTCTGTCGATGGCACACTCTACCTGTGCCTGGGGCAAGACGATAAATTTGAATTCCGTCCACTATTACGCGGTGGCATAACCGACAGCGAACTTGAAGACGCTATACGCCTGGCACTCACTCACAAACCAGAACGCCACGAATTTCGCGAGCAACCACATAAGATATTACGATTTATGTCAATGACGGGCGGCTAGTCGTATCGCCCTGAAATTCAGGAATAAACGAATCAGCATCCCGATTCGCTACTAGGGAGGAAGCAAACGCTCGTACTCACTTTTGACCACCTCATAGCATTCGCATACTTTTGTTTCAAGTTTGGAGCGGTTCAGCACTTTAATACGCCCACGTGAGTACGTAATTACGGCTTCTTTTTGTAATTTTCCAGCAGCTTCCGTTATGCTCTCACGGCGCACACCCAGCAAACTCGCAATCAACTCTTGCGTTATCACCAACTTATTCTCCTGCAGTCGGTCAATACTCATTAACAGCCAGCGGCAAAGTTGCTGATCTAACGAGTGGTGTTGATTGCACACGGCAGTTTGAGATGTCTGACTGATCAATGCTTGGGTGTAAAGCAATGCCAGGTGTTGTAATTGCCCCCCCAGGGCAAATTCTCGCTTCATGATTTTCCGGCTAAGTCGATATGCGTAACCGGCACTCTGTACCACTGTGCTACTCGGCATACTTTCACCTCCCATAAAAATGGAAATACCGACCATACCCTCGTTACCAACAAGCGCAATTTCACTTGAAGCACCATTTTCCAGGTCATAAATCAGTGAAACAATGCCGGAAACTGGAAAATGCAAAAAATTTACATGATCACCGGATTCGGACATCGTCCACCCCAGCGGCATCTCGATGAGTTTTAAATCGGGTAACAGGCGCTCATAGTCCTGCGGGTGAAGCGCAGCAAGTATGCGATTTTGCTTTGGGGTGTGGAGTGGCTCTTGCTCTATCTTCGACATGCTTTAATTTCCTGAAAAACCACAAACCACTCAACGTATTTAAATCAATTGAAGCGTTGTACATGATTTACAATTCGTGATATCCATAAAAAATGGCTATCCCAATTTTGGGATGGCCATCTTACACTGGAAAAAATATAGTACTGCTACACCGTGACGGTGGATAAACTTCCATGCTTGCCTCAGCGCAATTTTCGCTGGATGATTGATGCTGGCACAGCCCATCATACACGAAAGCAAAGGGAGGCAGGCCTAACAAAGCACCTTCAATCGATTTTTCGCCCTCCACCGCCCGACCTACACTTGATTATAGCCGTTGCGCTCAAAACGGCACTAAGCTACCAGCTCTGCCCCCTGACGACCATACCCATAGGAAGTTATAGCCGACTGACCAGACAATCACGTCGATAACCTCGCCAATAAAATATCGAACAGTTCAGCGGCGCATAATCATATTGCTCAATGCTGAATCCGAGTTGGCTGTTGCACTTCTGCAAACTAAAAAAACAGGTAAAAAATTACCAGAACTACTGCAGGCACACCCAATATCCAGGCTAAAACGTATTTTCCCATCATCCATCTCCGAATTAAAAACGACCTAAATCATTTGAACGACAGGAAGTTACAACGTTTTACCACTACCAGGCATACGCTCATCGTCGCTCAGACCGACTTCACTAGTGGTGGTAATGTCCTCACCACCCAATTCCTTCATGATGTCCTTTACCTGGCCAACATCATCGCCACCACGAGTATGCACGGAGATGAGGATATTGCTGCCTTTCTTGAGTTTGGCTTCATATTGCTTAGCTTCAAATTCAGGAATGCCCATGCCTATCAACGCACCGCCGATGCCACCGATGGTCGCGCCAACTGCTGCGCCGCTCAATGCCGCCATGATTGGTCCAGCTGCGATGAAAGGGCCAACACCAGGAATCGCCAACGCACCGATGCCAGCCAGCAGACCCAGTACGCCACCAGTCACACCCCCGGCACTGACACCGATAGCGGTGCCTTCAGGCGCTTTGGTATTGTGCTCGTACGCAAAATCACGATTACCATCAACATCAGGAAATAATACGGATACATCACTAGTAGCAATACCGACTTCACTCAGGCGGTGAACAATGTTTTCAGCTTGAGCACGGGTATTTGCAATACAGATAACGGCTTTTGACATGATAGTTTCCTTTTAGAAAAGTTATTTAACTTGTAATTGATTGTCGATGCTTTTAATGCCAGGCATGGCTTTGACCATGGTGCTGATTTTTGCAAGCTCAGCCCTGGTTTTAACTGGACCGCGCAAAGTCACCATGCCATTACGCGTAATAATCTTGATGTTTTTTGCATCCATGGAAAATTCGTCTTTCATGACAGCTTGACGAATTTCCTGGGTAATTTTGAGGTCAGACATATTATTCATCTGATCCATTGGCGTTAAGGCGTGGTCATCACGATCACGTTTATTGATGCCAGTGTTATTGACATCCATATTCTGCGTCATGGGCTTGGCAGTCGTGGGGAGCTCGTTTGCCGCTATTGCGAAATATGGAGTACACATCAGGCAAGCAGCCAGAATTAAACATTTTTTCATTTCAACACCCTCGTTTTATGATGCCGTAAAAGCAAACCATTCCGTGATGGCAACCAGTTAACTGGTTACACGTTAATAACACGGTAAGCGCATGATAGACACGAGGGGATTTCCCATCTGTACGTCAACGTACAAAACGCCAACAATAAGATGAAAAAATATTATAAATCAATCAGAAAGCGAGAATTTTTACCCACCCGAAAAAGACTGCATAAGCCAGACCATAACAACTTGTATCCACGTCGCATCTAGGCTGGCTCAACAACATAGCTTGATTTGCAGCATGAGCCGTAAAGGTAATTGTTGGGACAATACTGCCATGGGGCGCTTATTCCTGAATTTGCGGCAAACAGTTTAAACTACCTGCCCCGCCACCCAGCCCGATGACCATGCCCATTGGAAGTTATAGCCACCTAACCAGCCTGTCACATCAACGACTTCACCGATAAAATACAAGTTAGGTTGTGTTTTCACTGCCATGGTTTTAGATGATAACGCGCGGGTATCAACCCCACCCAGCGTGACTTCCGCCTTGGCGTAACCTAATGTGCCGGCAGGCATCAACTCCCACGCAGACAACGCTGCTATCATGGCGGCTACATCACGATTACTATGCTCGACCAGTGGTTTGTTCCAGCCCTGTAGTGCACACCATTCCTGCGCAAAGCGTTTCGGCAAGAGTTCGCTTAATAGCGTGATCAGGGTCGACTTGCTATGCCGATGCGAATTCAGCCAGGCGGCAATATCAAGATGAGGTAATAAATTGATCGTAATTGGCTGTTTTTTGCCCACGTTATACAGCTGATTTTGCCAATAGCTGGAGATCTGTAAAATCGCTGGGCCTGATAAGCCTTTATGCGTGATCAACATGGATTCCGAAAACTGCGGTTTTTGCCCGACACAGCCACTCATTACCGCCAACGAAGCACCTGATAAATTTTGCAAGCCTGCCAAGGTTTCAGGAGCCAGCGCCAAGGGAACTAACGCGGGCTGCGGTGCAACAATAGGGATGCCAAACTGCTCAGCGATTTGATAACCAAACGGCGTCGCACCCAGTTGCGGTATTGCCAGCCCGCCCGTGGCAATGACCAACGATGCAGCTGTAAGTTCACCGCCACCTGTACGGACGACGTAACCCTCGTCTACCGCTGCCACACTTAGCACCTGACACGGTTGTGCCCATTGCACATTGCCTGAATCGCACTCGGCACGCAGCATGGCAATAATCTGTTGCGCGCTATCATCACAGAACAACTGCCCTAAGGTTTTTTCATGATAGGCAATGCCGTAACGTGCTATCAGCTTGATAAAATCAAACTGATTAAACCGCGATAACGCCGAACGCGCAAAATGTGGATTTTGCGACAGAAAATTATCTGCACTCACGTCCAAATTGGTGAAATTGCAGCGCCCACCACCAGAAATACGTATGCGCTCCCCGATTTTAGCCGCATGGTCTATCAGCAGCACCCGCCGTCCACGCTGTCCTGCCTGCGCCGCACACATCATGCCCGCTGCACCAGCGCCGATGATGATGACATCAAAATCCATATTGCTTACCATCAATTCTAAAATTTACAACCCTACACCTTACACAAAAAACCGCAATTCGACACAATTACCGCGTAAAATTATGACTTTCGTAAAAAGCCTTTACCATGACTGATACCTCTCTGCGCCTTTCCAAACTCATGTCCATGCGCGGACTCAGCTCGCGCCGCGAAGCCGATGTCTATATTGCACGTGGCTGGGTAAAAGTTGATGGCGTAGTCGTCACCGAACTAGGCACTAAAGTATCACCTGACTGCCGCATCACCCTGCTGCCACAAGCACAACGCGAACAGAACAGCCGCGTCACCATACTGCTCAATAAGCCCATAGGTTATGTCTCCGCTCAGGCTGAAGACGGCTACCAGCCTGCCAGCGTACTCATCACGGCTGCCAATCACGATATGCAGGATCGCTCTGGCATCATTTTCAGTAACGAACACGCGCATGGACTCGCCCCTGCAGGACGTTTAGATATTGATTCCACCGGTTTATTGGTGCTCACCCAGGACGGACGTATTGCCAAACAGCTCATAGGCGAAAATTCTGATGTCGATAAAGAATACTTGGTGCGCACTGAAGGCCGGCTCTCCACTCAAGGCCTGGAACTGCTCAATCATGGACTCAGCCTGGACGGCGTCCCACTGCGTCCCGCACAAGTCAGTTGGCAAAATAAAGACCAGCTGCGCTTCATCCTGCGCGAAGGTAAAAAACGTCAAATCCGCCGCATGTGTGAACTAGTTGGACTCAAAGTCATCGGGCTAAAACGTATCCGTATCGGCAAGGTGATATTAAGCGATTTGCCTATGGGACAGTGGCGGTATCTGGGTGAGGATGAACACTTCTGATTTTGCATTACACACGATTACAACAACGAGGAAACCCATGACCCAGCACTTCATTATCGGCAAAGATGCCGCACTTGAGACTTCCATAGCCACCATGCATGCCAAACTGGCGGCACTGGGGTTTCACATCGAGGAGCGTTCATGGCTCAACCCCGTTGCTGATGCGTGGTCTGTACATATCCGCGATAAAGATTGCCCGCTATTGTTCACCAATGGTAAAGGGGCTTCCAAGCAAGCTGCACTTGCCAGTGCACTGGGTGAGTTTTTCGAACGCCTGGGCTGTCATTATTTCTGGACACATTATTATCTGGGCACAACCATCGCTCAACAAGACTACGTCCATTATCCACAAGAGCGCTGGTTTGACGTACCCGAAGACAACACCTGGCCTGATGAGCTATTAAATGATGAACTGCGTGAATTTTACGACCCAGATTCCAGCCTGGATTTGAGCACGTTGGTAGATAGAAACTCAGGTAATGCTGATCGGGGCATTTGCGCTATTCCATACCAACGCCAAAGTGACGGAGCAACCTGCTGGTTCCCGGTCAACATCATCGGCAACTTGTATGTCAGTAATGGCATGTCAGCAGGCAACACAGCCACTGAAGCACGTACCCAGGCCTTGTCCGAGGTACTGGAACGACATATCAAATTCCGCATCATCAGCGAAGGCCTGTGCCTGCCCGATGTCCCCGAACACGTCATCGCCCGCTATCCCAGTATCGCACAAGGCATCAGCGAATTACGCGCTGCGGGCTTTGGCATTTTAGTAAAAGATGCATCACTGGGCGGGCGTTATCCGGTAATGAACGTCACCATGCTGCACCCGCACGATCAAGGCTGTTTTGCCAGTTTTGGTGCACACCCTTGCTTTGAAGTCGCATTGGAACGCGCCCTCACCGAACTGCTGCAAGGACGTGATTTAGACGCACTAGCTGGTTTCCACCCACCGGGTTTCGACCTCGAAGAAATTGCCGACCCACAAAACCTGGAAATCCACTTTGTTGACTCCAGCGGCATTATCAGCTGGGAGTTTCTGCGGGCTGACCCAGATTATGAATTCAATGACTGGGATCACCCAGGCACCACTGCCGAAGAATTCAACTGGCTATGCAACTGCATACATCAGGACACTTGCGAGATTTATATAGCTGACTTCACCGATTTAGGCGTGTACAGCTGCCGCGTACTCGTGCCTAGCATGTCAGAAATTTACCCCATCGACGACTTGGAATGGGATAACAACAGCATCGCCAACGACCTGCGTCATACCATAGGCAATTTACAAAACCTTGATATTGTTGAGAGCGCAGCGTTACTGAATGAACTCAACCAGCGCGACGTACCCGATCAACAACTCGTCGCCGCATTCATCGGCCTCGCTGCGGATGCCAACAGCCACTGGAAGACACTACGCGTGGGCGAACTCAAAACCCTGCTCGCGCTCCATATCCACGATACCGACAATGCACTTGCAGGTTGCGAATGGATAAGCAATTTTAATCACATGGAGCCAGTACGTCAGAAGACCTATAGCTGCATTGCTGCTTTATTGCAACTGAATGACCACACTGCTTATTTGTCGGGTTTAATCAGCCTCTATGGTCAGACCACACTCACTATTGCTCAAGAATTAATACAAGGACAAAACTGTTTTAGAGACCTGATCTTATTGGGAAAGGATTATGATGGCAGCCAAATGCATCAACAATTACTCAAGGCTTATCGAAAATTAACTGGCTAACCTATAGCACCCACCATTAAACTTAGATAAGCGTTCCATTTAATCAAAACTTGTTGACTGATTTTTGGTGCTGTTCAATCAGAATAAAAAATGTATCCTTGTAATATGGCAACCCCATCGCTATGACATAACGATGGGGGTTAGTAGATTACTTATCAAAAAATTAACTCACGCCATATAATCCGTTTTTTCTGATAACCACTAGACGAAGTCTGGAATTTTACATCAACTATTGTTGGTGTCGGATTATCTGCAGTAACTACATTTAACACTGGCGTATAGGTAGTACCTAAATATAAGACATTCATACCAACTACCATCGAATTCGTTTTAGTCGATGCGTAATAGCTTGGATTGTTATAAAGCACAGCCCCGCCTGTTTGATAATTCACATAGTTTACATAACCATAACCGCCTGGTGAGCACGCCGTATTGGTTGGTACATTAGTTGGTGCAATCAATGTACCTGAAACCAATTGTGAACCAACGTTTTGACGTTCACCCACGTCAGGCAGGTCAATATACCAACCCAGTGATGAAGCTGGCACAGCATTATTACTGACAGCGCGATAAGCAGTGCCTGACACAGTCGTAAACGTTTGCTGTGTCAATACGGTACGCGGATTCACTAACGTAGTTGCCGCTTCAGGGTCAGTAATCGCATACAAAGTTTGCACTTGCGTGTTACTCAAATCGCTACCTTCTAAATATTTACCTGTCCCCACAAACAACACACGGGCGTTGTTAACCAAACCAATCTCAGGTGCAACGGTGATGGGTTGGACTGTACCGCTAGGATCTAACAACAGCGCGAATCGCATAGATGTACCCGCATTGATGTCAAACCGCCAAAAGTTACCTAGCAAATCTCCACCATACACATAACCCGCTGTATTGTTTGTACTCAAAGCACTCACAAAATCATTGATTTGAGCCAAACCACTAGGAGTGGTGGTACTACCTACCCCTGTGCTAATACTGCTGATAGTCGCACCCGTAGCGGCATTCAGCACCAGCAAACGTCCTACCCCGTCACCGACGTTGTTATAACCTGTGGTAATCAACACCACCCAAGTACCATCAGCTTTTTTGGTGATAATAGGCTTACCAAAGCTATAACCTAAGTTCGCATTGGTCGTGCTGGTGTATTCCCACAGCAAGCTAGGGCTGGCTGGGTTAGTGACATCCAACGCATAATAACCCTTGCCGCCACCATGCAAACCACCTACCAGTATCGTTTTCCAAGTTGCAGAGGACGAAGTGCAGTTCGCCGTACAAATATCGCCTACCGTAATATCACCGTTGACATAATAGTTGTGCAAATTAGCGTAGTTTTTATCCGCTAATTTATACATATTAGGTATCACTGGGGTAGGTACAAAAGCCCAGTTTTCATTACCCGTTGCCGAATCAAAGCTATGCAACATGCCGTCATTCGTACCCAAATACACCGCACCCGCACGGCTGGATTGCGCCGTGACAAAAGCACTGTAGCCCGCATCAGCATAGCTATACACAGGCTTTTTAATATAAGTCGGTGTGGATTCTACCGCGTCACCCATGGTCGCTTTACGTTGACGGAATACTTGGTTATTCACCGCATTCGCACCCGACATGTCATAACCTGTTTGACCACGTAAATAGTTCACCATATTGCTGGCAGTCGCATTCGCCTGTTGTGCCGCACTCAGGCTAGTATATTGACTTAATAATGACGCATTAAAGTAAGCCAAGTTCAAATTAGCGGGCGTGAAATCAACTAGTGTACCAGCACTCACCATTTTAATAGTGCGCGTATCACTATTTGCCGATACTTTGCTCGACAGCGTACCATTACACGCCACCGCCATAGGCACGCTACACGTACTGGTAGATGAGTCAAAAACGCCAGGAGATACGCAAGCCGCCGCTGTTGAGCCGCTAGTCACGCATGATTTTTGCGTACTGCCACTTGATGTATCAGTGACGACAACACTAGGCGAGCTACACACGTCAGCAGTAACGTCTTCCACGCACCAGTTAGCTGTTTCGCTCACGACACCTGTCGTAGTATTGATATTGCGTTGTTCAAGGTTACCCCACCAGTCTGCACTGGTATAGCTGGCGACATACGCATAGTTATCACCTGCTACAGGGTTAAGGTTACTCGTTGCCGCCGCCGCACCTGCACCCACTTTTGCGCTAATGCTCGATAACGCGGTATTCAGCCCATCACTCAATGCTTGCGGTGAGCCAGCACTAAAATACTGCCCGTTACCATTCACCGCCGCGTGCCATAAGTCGTCGGTAGTGGTTTCTGTGTTACTTACTGGCACAGGCCAATTCAGCGTCCCTGCCACAATGTTGGCATAATCTCCCGTGGTCGCAGTGAGGTAATCAGACTGATAAATCAACTGCCCGTCACTCCCCAGCCCCAAAGTAAACGTGGTCATATGTTGCTTGGTATTGGTATCGGTACTGCTGGTAAACACATTGTCTGTACAAACATCCGCACCACCATTTCCAGAGCAATTACCTAAGGCACTGGTACGCAAATCGGTATCGTAATAATACTTGGTCGCATCAGCTAAGCTGTTGGCACTCGCAGTCGAGCCTTCGTATTTCGGTTTTGCAGTACCGCTACCATCCTGATCCGACATTGCGCTACCATCTATTTTTTGCACATAGCTATCACTTTCATTCCAATAACCGTCGGTTGATAGTATGGTGAAGTTTTGTTGACAAGAATACTGCATAGGGTCGGCAACCGAACCTAACTTATTTGCAAAATACTTACCCGCTTGCGAAATCGCCATACGCAATGGGGTGCTACCTGTAGGCTTACTAGCAAACAGCAGTTGATACCAGTTGTACTTACCCGTGGCATCAAATGTGGCTACAGGCGAAACGATACCTGTGTTATAAGAGCCACTGGAGTTATCATCAATCCGATTAAATCCTACACGGAAATTGCTCCCTATAGACTTAAACGCATTGCTCGTACCCGTTTTCATCATCTGCATACGGGTATGGTAAAAGGTGTACCAGTTGGCAAAGTTAGTCAACTCTTCATTCGCCGTACACAGCGTACCTGCGCAATCGCTACGCCCACCGCCTTTGCTGGTTGACCCTATCGCTGGGTAGATAGCAGTTGTACCTGCGGAGGGGATGATACGAATTAAATTGTAGCCAGGCGCACTGTTGGATGTACCTGTAAATGCGTTCTTTTTATAGGCAAATGTACTTGCTGATATGGACATACTCCCTGATTTAGTAATCACGGGTGCTGCCAATGTGGTCTGCGCGTTCGCATATAACGTGACTACCCCACTGGAAACTGTCGCCCCATAACCTGCCGCCGCACAGTTACCCGTGACAGTGCCGTTACAGGCATTGATTTTATTCGCAATATCTAATGCCACCGCAGTGTAAGAAGTGCTCGCAGTAGTAGCGGCTGACAATATCTCAACCCCATTAACCTTAATACTGCTCACCAAAGTGCTGGATGAAGAAGATGAAACCGTAATGGTCGCCGTTCTCACACTAGGATAACGCGCATATTTATAAGTGGACGTATAAGATGCACGACACTTACCCGTCGCTGGCGCGGCTGCCTGTGTCGCACTGGCGGTATCACTACACCAGCGCAGTGAAGCGGCATATGGATAAGATGCCGTAGTCGCCGTACCTAAAACGCAAGTTTTCAAATCTATCGCAGTACAAATCTCACCAGGAATAAAGCCAAATATTTTACCTTGGCTTGCACCTACGCTGGAATCGTTTTGGGTGTCCTTGTAAGTAGTCGATGACGCTTGCACTTTATAAGCATCAACCAACACTTTTTGCCAGTTAGGCATGGTTTTCGTAGTATCCGCCCCTGTCGCCGCGCTCGTACCCACTTGACTCATAAACTTAGTCGTGTCCACCGTCCCATCGGTGTTGAAAGCGGTGGGGGTCACATAGCGTATGTTGGTGTCGTACATCACGCCGTTAAATTTAGGGTTATTGAACACAGTTACATCGCTAGTCTTATAACTAACTGCTGTATATTGACACGCCTGAGAATCACTACTAAGAGCACACGCATTGTCAGGCATGAAGTTCCACGCCATAGACCCAGAATTATCAAGTATAAACATGAGGTTGGGCAATACTGTTGCGGTGGTCGTGGTATTCAACGGGGCGGTAGCCAGTGCCACTGTTGCCGCCTGGCTAGGTTGAATAACGCTTAGCGCGATGAGTAGTATGAGTTTTTTCATGATGTGCTCCTTATTGATGACGAGCTGATTTAATTAGTAAACGCTTGAATGTAACTCACCGCATTTTGCGGACCTGCTATTCGTGCTGTGACACGGTATAAAGGCGCACCACCAGCGGTAGATGGTGCAGGGCTAACAGCATTGCCACCCACTGAATTCTGATTAGTAGCGGCGGCGGCAAATAAACAATTACTAGGTGTAGGTGTAGCATTGTTGGTTGTACACATACGCTCTATGACATAACTCGCTGTCAAACCTGCCGCCGTTAAATCCGCATTCACCAGCGCCGCCACCTTGCCCGCATTCGCCCAGCTAGCTTCATCACCGATATTAAACATGGTGCTCGTGCTCGCCGCACCCGTGGTGTTGACTATGGCGTAATAACCGTCACTTGCTTTGCTATTGTTAAGATAATCAGAAACTTGTGTGGTTACTGTTGTAGTATCTTTGCTGGCGATAAAGGTCGTCACAGCATCCAACGCAAAATCCCCCGCCGACGTGGTCGCTTGCTTAAAGGCGATATTGCCCGCGATTAAGCTGTTTGTATCTACAGACCGCACGATGGCTAACGCCCCTAACGACATCACCACTAATGCAATCAGCGCAACGAGTAGCACCACACCTTGCTGTTTTTTAATTGAGTTATTCATGATTTTCATAACGACCATATCAAGCTACGTAATGGAATAATCGCCGTAAAGACACGATAACGGTAACGTTGCCAATTCGCATCATTACTCACATCTATCGCTGGCGCAGGGTCAGTCGCTGTGCCCGCCCACGCACACAGCCCTATAGGCGATGCTGTTGTGAGTGAGCTACACGCATTGGTGACATTGGTTTTTTCTAACTCACCGTTCCGCGCAACTACCGCAATGCGTATGGCTTTAATGCGATTACGATTAACTACTGTCGGCGTGGCCGCTGTTGTGCCCCAAGTTGCCCCCGTTGCATCTACCCAGTTAATGATGGTGTCTAGGTTTGCCGCCGCAGAAATCCCATATTGCACTTGGATATTGACAATATCTGACGCGATATTGGTTGCTACACATTTTGCGTCAACGCGAGTTGATTATTGACCACACTGTAAATGAGTTCATTCCATGCGTTTTGCAGACCACTAGGAGATAAGCCCTGACCCAAGCACGCAATACTCGCACCCGCGGCAGGTGCTGCTGTCAAACTGACGTGCGCGGCATCAGGTATACCGTTCACCACTGCACTATTGCACGCCAATGTATTCATGACGATAGCGACATCACCGTTCTTACAAGCCAGACTATTAGACACCGCCAAACTCGTCCCCGCCACACTGCTGATTTTGGTCACAGCTGTACCCATGTTATAAGCACCCGCACCAAAACGGAAAGTGACACTATCGCTATTACCCGCCCCTGCGCCACCATCTGTCACCACCACAGGGAAAATATCTATCGCGGCTAACGCGCCCGCACCATCGGGGTCTATTGTCGTACCTATTGGGCAATTCAACACATTTACCGTACTGTCCGACACAGGCAAACCAAACCCCGCATTACCCGCATCACGCTGTATACTATAGAGTGCTATCGTGCCGTTGGTCTGCGCATCCGCGCCGCCTGTGGTGGTGCGCTTCAAGCCTTCAAAAGTCGAATAAACCTGTGCAATAACCAGCGTGGCGATTAAACCAATCACCATACCCACCATGAGCTCAACCAAACTAAAACCACGTTGCAAATAGGTATATCGCATCATGCCGCTCCCGCCACAGTCGCCAACATAACGTAATTATGAACCACGTCACCAGGTGGTTGCCAAGTAATCGTAATCACCACCTGACCAGTTACACCACTCGTCGCATTCGCCACTGTACAGTTGCCATTAGGTAATTCAGTGCAGACGTAATTATAGTGATTTGCGATATTGTTCGGGTCAGCCCACATATCACCTAGCATTTGCTGGGCAACATATTGCGCCTGAGCACGGTACTGCGCTTGTGATGTGCTTTTAATCATTGCGGCCTGCAAACCAATGATGCCTAGAACCCCGACAGAAAATATCAAGATGGCTATCATCGCTTCAAGCAACACCACACCATGTTGCCTGACTGATAATGGTTGCTTTTGTATACGCTGAATTCTAGATCTGTTTAACATAGTTTCACCCCTAGCATGCGCGCGAATCAGGCGCGATCACATTAGGATCACACATGCGTACCGTACCGCCCGCACTGACAACGATACGCAAATCACGGCTATTGGCCGCAGTTAAATCGGTATTATCCACGTTCCAGCTTGTCACCGCCGTGCTAATACGTCCTAGGTTGGTAAACGTCACAGGGTTTGCACCACCCGCTACCATTGTCAACGTAACAGCCGCTGATGACCCATCACCGACTGTATGTGACTGTATCGTTGCAGGACAAGTCGCAGTAACAACCGCGCAACCAACGGTCCATGCACTAGTATTGCCTGCTCCTGTAAGAGTGAAATTCACATTAGCATTACGCCGAACCGCCTCGGCACGCGCCAATTGCAGGCCATTGACAACCGCCTCAGCCCCATTGCGCAAGCGGCTGTTTTGTATCCAGGTAGAATACGACGGCACCGCCAAAGCGGTAATAATCACCACAATGGCAACACCAACCAGCAACTCTATCAGTGTCACCCCGGATTGTCTGGATACCATTAACATGTCACACCCGATGAAACGAGCCAGCAGGTCGCACCAGCAGCGCCAGGCACAGTGGATGTTTTTGCGTTATTTTGATCAATGGTATAACTGTAACCAGTCATACCCTCAGCCGCGACACCTGTTGCGGTAATCTGATAAGCTGTTGTTGAAAGCGGAACAGTAACGGCATAGGTAAAATACTTTGCACTCCCTGCCGGAGGCGTGACCACGCCACCAACATAGGTACGATTATCTTGATACCACTGCTCCAACCCAACACGTAAATTAGACAAGTTGGTAGTCGCTTCAGTAACCTTACTACGAGTAACGTAGGCGGTATAAGAGGGCAATGCTATCGATGCAAGTATGCCGATTATAGCCACAACGACCATCAACTCGATCAAGGTAAAACCGCTATTTATCCGTTTCATCATCATCCCCAAATATAAATCTTCACTGTTACATCATAATCATTCATACCTGTAAACGCTAACGGATACTGACTAACGGTAGATTTAGCATGATGAATGGTAGATTGCTTAGGCAACCTAAAAACCAACACACCGTCATATCGTTTTGTGAATGTATTACAATAGGGCAATTCGGGCAGTGCATATTGTGATATGAATAGGCACAACACTGTGCCTATTAATTGCCAGTTCATATCAATCAACGCTTCACCAATATACAGAAACAACATTGAACTCCAATATTCTCATCATCGGCGGCGGCATCATCGGCTTGGCAACAGCATTTCGTTTAGCGGGCGCGGGCGCGCAAGTAACAATAATTGAGCGCAATACTTGTGGCGCTGAATCATCTTGGGCAGGCGGTGGTATTTTGTCACCGTTAATGCCTTGGCAGTATGCGCCCGAGGTGAACATACTATGCAACGCGAGCATTGCGCGTTATGCGGATTGGATAGCAGAGATACGTTCATTAAGCGACGCAGATCCTGAATACTGGACCAGTGGGATGCAGGTGTTATCACCGTTTGACAACACAGATGCACAAGCGTGGTGCGCAGCTAATAATTGGCGGTACGAGCTAGACGATGACGTGCTGTGGCTGCCCGATGTGGCACAGGTACGTAATCCTCGCTTGATCAAATCGCTACGTGCTGCTGCGCTGGCGCGGGGAGTGCAATTATTAGAGCACACAGAAACCATCGCTTTTGATATAGCCCATGAGCGCGTACAAGGCGTGACTACGACTCAGGGCAAGCTGGTGGCTGACACAGTCATCACTTGCGCGGGGGCGTGGAGTCAGGGGGTGTTGGCTGCTGTGCCGCCGAGCAAAACGATTAAACCTATGCGCGGGCAAATGCTGTTATTCAAAGCGCCTGCAGGCACTTTACCAACCGTGATTTATCAGCAAGGGCTATATTTGATTCCACGCCTGGATGGACATATTTTGGTAGGGAGCACAGTGGAAGATGTGGGCTTTGATAAAACCACAGACATGAACACACGCAACAAGTTGGCTGAGGCCGCGCTTACCATATTACCAGCCTTGCGTCAGGCTGAATTTATTCAACACTGGAGCGGCTTGCGCCCTGGTTCGCCGGATAATATTCCGACCATTGCGCGACATCCCGAAATCGCCAATTTGTATATCAACTCGGGACATTTTCGCTATGGCGTCACTATGGCGCCGATTAGTGCAGATTTGATAACAGAGATGATATTGGGGCAGACTTCAAGCATGGATATGTCGGCGTATCGGTGGCGAGAATGAGCAACTAAAGTTTTAGCCTGATCACCGCTTACACTTGCATATTCATAATTTCATGGTAAGCGGCAACTAATTTATTGCGCACCTGCACAGTCTCTTGGAATGAGATATTGGCTTTCTGCATGGAAATCATCACCTCTGACAAACTGACTTTGTCATCACCCATGGCAAAGTTCTGGCCCAATTGCGCAGACTGTTGCTGAGACTGGTTAACTTGATCTAATGAATTTTTCAACGCATCAGCAAAGCCCATCTTGGGCGTGCCCTGTTCAGCCTGCATCGGCTCTGCCCCGCCTTGCGCGCGTGCCGCTGCCGCCTTCAGCTGACTCACCATTGCTTCTATTCTGCTGGTATCTATGCCACCTGTTATCATGATGATGCTCCAATATTCACACTATAATGAACATATTACGTCACAACCATCGTGCTTTAGGTTAAGATTAGCGCGGTAAATCGCGTTCTATTCGCTTGATTAAGTTCACGCTGAATATAGATAATAAGCATACATATTCTTTTCATTAACTATCTAACTCAACGGGGCACACCATGGCGGCAGAAGGCGAAATAGTCGCTACACCAGGATTCGCAAACTTTGCGTCGTCAGCTATCGGACGAAAACTATTTTTGATGGTAGGCATAGCAGCAGTAATTGCAGTCATGGCTGGCGTATGGATGTGGAGTCAAAAGCCTGACTATCGCGTTTTATTTTCCAATTTCAGTGATAAAGATGGCGGATCAATAGTCGCTGCACTAGAGCAAATGAACGTGCAATACAAATATGCTGAGGGTGGCAGCGCAATTCTGGTTCCTGCAGATCAAGTACACGACCTGCGTTTAAAACTCGCTTCTCAAGGTCTGCCCAAAGGTGGCAATGTCGGCTTTGAATTGATGGAGAATCAAAAACTAGGCACGTCGCAATTTCTGGAGCAGGTAAACTTCCAGCGTGCAATCGAAGGCGAACTGGCACAGACGATAGAGGCCGTCAATGCAGTACAATCTGCGCGAGTACACCTCGCTCTGCCTAAAGCTTCGGTCTTTGTCCGCGACCAGCAAAAACCTACGGCTTCAATTTTACTTAATCTGCAACCAGGACGTGCGCTTGATGTAGGCCAAGTCAGCGCCATCGTGCACTTGGTTGCCAGCAGCGTGCCAGACCTTACCCCGTCCAATGTCACTATCGTTGACCAAAACGGCAACTTACTATCTGATAACAATAATAAATTAGCCGCAAATGGCATGGACCCTAACCAACTCAAATACGTTCAAGCACTGCAAGATGACGTGGCTAAACGCATAGAATCGATAGTTGCACCTATCGTCGGCGCAGCGAATGTCCACGCAGAAGTGACGGCTGATGTGGATTTTTCTCACAGCGAACAGGCTGCAGAAAGCTACAAACCGAACCAAACGCCTGACAGCTCAACAGTCCGCAGTACACAGACCAGTGAGTCCATTAATGGCGGCGCCAACGCAAGCGGCATCCCAGGAGCAGCAACGAACCAACCTCCCGCGCCGGCGACCGCCCCCATCACCGCCCCACCAGCAGTTGCTGGCACGCCACCAGCTGTCAGCGCCAGCAGCACTACAGCGACACCAACCACAACGCAAAAAGATGCTACGATCAACTATGAGGTTGATAAAACCATACGTTATGTCCAGCAACCTATGGGTGGGTTGAAGCGTCTATCAGTGGCCGTCGTTGTCAATTACAAACAAACCACAGACAAAGCCGGCAAGGTCAAAAATGTCCCGCTTACTGCTGCTGAACAAGCGCAGATTAGTGACTTAGTCAAAGAGGCCATGGGTTACAATCAAGCCCGGGGGGACACTCTGAACGTACTCAACAGTCAATTTGTGGTTAACAAGGAAATAATTCCTGAAACGCCCATTTGGAAACAGCCTGAAAATATCAATCTAGCCAAAGAAATAGGTAAATACATACTCGCGTTTATTGCGATTTTATTTTTATACAAAAAAGTACTCAAACCCCTGATAGAAAAATTCAGTCAGCCTCACAGACATCACACCAATGAACAAGGTGAAGAAGTCGATGATGACGAGGATGGTAGCGAAGTACATTTATCTGGCGCATCACAGGCACCTCCACCAGGCAGCTCATACCAAAGCCACCTTAACAATGCCAAACAAATGGCCAAAGAAAATCCTAAAGTTGTCGCAAGCGTCGTAAAAGTATGGGTGAATGGTAATGAGTAATGAAAGTATCAATAAGGCAGCAATTTTAATGCTGTCCCTCGGTCAGGATGAAGCTGCGGAGGTCATGAAACATCTTGGTCCACGTGAAGTGCAGAAACTCGGTGAGGCGATGTCACAAATGAAGGCAGTTGCACACGAGGATATCGAAGGTGTCCTCAGTGATTTTAACGAGATTACTGCTCAAACAACAGGTATAGGCGAAGATTCAGACGCATATATTCGCGCCGTCATGACCCAGGCTCTGGGCACCGACAAAGCCGCATCTTTGCTTAACCGTATTCTCGGTGGCAATGACTCTAGCGGTATAGAAAGCCTGAAGTGGATGGATGCAGAATCTGTCGCTGATTTAATTTTGAATGAACATCCTCAAATCATCGCCACTATTTTAGTGCACCTTGAACGTGATCAAGCCTCTGAGATACTCACTCACTTCAGTGAACGACTGCGCAACGACGTCTTACTGCGTATCGCCACGCTCGATGGTGTTCAACCTGCCGCGCTACACGAATTGAATGACGTACTCACCAAACTATTATCAGGCAACTCCAACAATATCAAAAAAGCGCCGATGGGTGGTACGCGCACCGCAGCTGACATTCTCAATTTCCTCAGTGGATCTATCGAAACCTCTGCCATGGAAGCGCTGCGCAACTATGACAGCGACATGGCACAGAAAGTCATGGATGAGATGTTCGGCTTTGAAAACCTACTAGAAATCGATGATCGCGGCATACAACTGCTACTTCGCGAAGTACAATCAGACTCGCTTATCATCGCACTCAAAGGCGCGCCGCCCGAGTTACGCGACAAGATACTAAAAAACATGTCTCAGCGCGCAGCCGAAATGATGCGAGAAGACTTGGAGTCCAAAGGACCGGTTCGGGTATCAGATGTCGAAGCACAACAAAAAGCCATCCTGGTCATCGTTCGACGTCTGGCTGATGAAGGTCAAATTGCACTGGGCGGCAAGGGCGACGAAGCCTTTCTATAAACCATGTCTAATCCAACCACACCTAAAGAACAACTCACCGCCTATCAGCGTTGGGAAATGGCTGCTTTTGATGAAGATAGCAGCCAATCAACGGCCAAAGCTACCCCCCCCAGCGCAGATGAAATTACTACCATCATAGAACAGGCACGCCGCGAGGGTTATACCAAAGGTTTAGCGGAAGGCTTTCAAAGCGGACACAGTGAGGGGCTGGCAAATGCACTTACAGAAGGTAAAGCGCAAATCGACGACACCATAGCGAAATTATCCACAGTGTTAGATAGCTTCAACCAGGAAATTGCACTTGCTGACAAAACAATTTCGGCTGACTTGCTCGCACTCGCGCTTGATATTGCGCAAGCAATGATCAGAACCGCGCTATCGGTACAGCCCGACTTAATCATCCCGGTCATTAACGAAGCCATACACGATCTGCCTAATTTGCAACAACGCTCTAAAATCATACTGCATCCGAGTGACGCAGCACTGGTCAGACTGCACCTTAATGATGAACCACATAACTGGCGTATTATTGAAGATAACGAAATCATGCCGGGTGGATGTCGCATCGACACCCACAGCAATCAAATTGATGCCACCATGCAAGGGCGCTGGCAACGTATCGCCCATAACCTGAATATAAATAGTCTTTGGCTAAACACGCCAAAAACCACAGACGACGCTGCAATCAAACCATGAGCACCCCAGGTAGCCACACCCGACATTGGCAGACCTATTTACAACAGCATTCGCAATTGGTCTCAACCACCCAAACCATCCACACTGCTGGCAGAGTAACGCGGGTAGCCGGCTTGGTGATGGAAGCGGTGGGATTAAAATTGCCTGTTGGCAGTGCCTGTATCATACCCCTCAGCAGTGGCGCGCAGCTGGAAGCTGAAGTCGTCGGTTTTGATGGTGATAAGCTATTCCTCATGCCACAAAGCGATGTAGAGGGCATTATCCCAGGCACTCCCGTATTCCCTTTAGCAGTCAGCGCAGCACAACTCTCTCCTATTTCAGGCACTAACACTCCCAAGCGCCGCGCCATTGACCGCACTCGGCACTTACCGGTGGGCGCCGCGTTATTAGGGCGTGTGCTTGACGGTGCAGGCCGTCCACTCGACCAACTAGGCCCACTACCTGCGATGGATAGTGCCCCGCTCACTGTCCGTGCAGCCAATCCTTTAGGTCGCGCACCGATTACTGACATACTCGATGTGGGTGTACGTGCCATCAATAGCTTACTCAGCGTTGGGCGCGGTCAACGTATGGGGTTGTTCGCAGGCTCCGGGGTTGGTAAAAGTGTATTGCTCGGCATGATGGCGCGCTATACCAGTGCTGATGTGATTGTGGTCGGCCTTATCGGTGAACGTGGTCGGGAAGTTAAGGAATTTATCGAGCAAATTTTAGGTGAAGCTGGTTTAGCACGCTCCGTCGTCATTGCCGCTCCCGCTGACACGCCACCACTCATGCGCTTACAAGGCGCGGCGTATGCGACCACCATTGCTGAGTACTTCCGCGACCAGGGGCTGAATGTGTTGTTGATTATGGACTCCCTCACTCGCTACGCGATGGCACAACGCGAAATTGCACTGGCAATCGGTGAGCCACCGGCGACTAAAGGCTATCCTCCGTCCGTTTTCGCCAAACTGCCGACGTTGGTTGAGCGCGCTGGCAATGGCAAGATTGGCGGTGGATCTATCACCGCTTTTTATACGGTACTCACTGAAGGCGACGATCAGCAAGACCCTATCGCCGATGCCGCACGCGCGATCCTGGACGGACATATCGTACTCAATCGCAGCCTGGCTGAAAGCGGACATTATCCTGCCATTGACGTTGAACAGTCTATTAGCCGTGCCATGCACAACATCACCAGCGAGTCCCACCAGCAAGCCGCCCGCCGCTTAAAGCAGCTCTATGCCAGCTTTCAGCGTAACCGTGACTTGATAAACGTGGGAGCATATAGTATGGGCAGTGACCCGCTAGTCGATGAAGCGATTGCAAAACACGCAAAAATTGAGCATTTTTTACAACAAAATATCAACGAAAGCGCGACCATACAGGAGAGTTTGGGGCAACTTTCCGCTCTATTCGAGTGATTGAATTTTGTAAGTTGCGCTACAATTAATTAAATTCTGCCACAGGTGATAGAGATGGCTAACCCTAGCGCAATACAAACATTAGTTGAATTAAGCACCCGAGAGGTCGATGAGCATGCGAAACGACTCGGACTGGCTATGCGCGCGCAAGTAGAGCAAGAAGAAAAACTGACATTATTACTGCAATATCGTGACGACTACGCGAATCGTTGTCAATCCAACCTGTGCGCAGGTCTAGGTAGCACTGATTATCAAAATTACCGCATTTTTCTCAATAAACTGGATGATGCTATCGCGGGACAGCATGAAGTAATCAAAATTGCCAATCACAAGGTCGCTTTTGAAAAGAGCAATTGGCAAGCAGCAGAGCGTAAACGCATTTCCTATGATGTATTAGCCCAGCGCACACAACAACAAGCACAACAGCAAGCAATGAAACGCGACCAAAAGGAAACAGACGAATACGCTAACCGTGCATTTACTAACAAAATGCACCAAGCGAACCGAACGCAATAGCCAGCTGATGCTGAAAATGCAAGGACATACATCATGACCATTACAGTAAAGCCCATAGTACCAACTCAGCAAACCACCAATATAGACAAAATGGCTGGTACCAATACGCCAGAAGTTCCGTTTGTTCACGTTTTAGCCAAAGAAGTCGCACAGCAGCACCAACCGACCAAGGCCAACTCCACGAAAGACACTTCAGACAAAGCTGTGAAATCTTCTGCTGACGCAGCGGACACGGCTGCCAGCGAAGCACAGAATCCAGAACAACTTTCAAGTGAAATGCTGGCCATGATGGGGGTAGGACAACAACCCGTCCCAGCCACAACAGCCACAACAGCCACAACAGCAGCGACACAAGTTGCCACAGCAGCAACAGCCACGGCACTAACAAGTAGCGCGACTATCCCTGCCGCACTTAACCGACCAATTCAGGCCAACCCCACCCCTCTCACTGACGTTAACAAAAAAATTACAAATCCCACCGATGCGCTAGATCTCCCAAAAGTACAGTCTGGCAAAGATGCGCGCACGCCATTAGAGACGCTGACTGATGGATCCAGTGATAAATCCTCGAATAAAATAAGTGACAAATCCGAATCAAAAAATTTTGCTGACCTGCTAAAAGGCACAGAATCAACCCAAAGTCGCACATCTATAACGCAAGCTGAACTTCCGACAGTCCCGCAACTACAGGCCACCTCAGTTAATTTGGCAGTAAGCCATCCTGAAATGATCATGACTGATAAAATTACCGCACGCGTAGGCACACCAGCGTGGGATCAGTCGCTGAGCCAAAAGATAGTATGGATGTCGAATAGCGCCCAGCAAACCGCCTCACTCACACTGAACCCACCTGATTTAGGCCCGCTACAAATCGTACTCAGCGTAAATAATGATCAGGCAAATGCAACTTTCATTGCAGCACAACCTGAAGTCAGGCTCGCTATCGAAGCTGCCATGCCTAAATTACGTGAAATGATGAGTGATGCTGGTATACAACTAGGGCAGGCTAATGTCAGCTCAGGTGACACACGTCAGCAAAATAACAACCAACAAAGTGGGGCATCCAATCGAAATGCACAATCAGTCGCGGTTGATGACGGCATTTTAGCCAACTCTACACACATAACTACAAATATCACCACAGGATTGGGTTTGGTTAACACATTTGCGTAAATTTACCATTACAATATGGCTGCACTGTAAACCTACCCACAACGAGGAGTAATTAATGTCAAAAGCACCCGCAAAACCCGCAGCTGGAGAAGCTGAAGCTGCGCCTGTAAAATCAAAAAAAATGTTATTTATTATTATTGGTGCAGTCCTCATATTAGTGGCGGCTGGTGGTGCGGCGGCGTACTTCATGTCACAAAACTCTGGCGACCATCCCAAAGAAAAAAAACACGAACCCGCAAAACCGCCTGTTTTCGTACCACTTGACAACTTTACCGTCAATTTATCTGCTGATGAAGGGGATAAATATTTGCAAGTCGCTATGACTATGCAGGTAGCCGATGAAGCCGAAGGCGAAGAAATTAAAGTACACATGCCGCAAGTACGTAGTCGTATATTATTGTTATTAGCTACCCAAAATGCATCGGAACTACTCACTGAAGCAGGCAAAAACAAGCTGATAAGCAACATCGTTACCGAGGTTAATAAGCCATTTGATCCTAAAGGTGAGCCTAATAAAATATCTGGCGTATTTTTCACTTCATTCGTGATTCAATAACCCATCATGGCTGAAAATTTCCTATCTCAGGACGAAGTTGACGCGCTACTCAAAGGCGTAACAGGTGAGCCAGATGACGTTGAGGTAGCGGAAGATACATCTGGTGTACGTCCATACAACCTCGCTACGCAAGAGCGAATAGTACGTGGGCGTATGCCAACGCTGGAAATCATTAACGAGCGTTTTGCACGGTTATTCAGAATAGGACTATTCGGTTTCATGCGGCGCACAGCCGAAATTTCGGTTGGCCCAGTCAAAGTCAGCAAATACAGCGAATTCATCCGAAACCTGGTGGTTCCCACCAATCTCAATTTGGTACAAGTAAAGCCCCTGCGCGGTACCGCACTCATCGTATTTGAACCCACCTTGGTGTTCATGATTATCGACAACCTGTTCGGTAGTGATGGGCGCTTTCACACTCGAGTCGAAGGCCGTGATTTTACGCAAACAGAACAACGTATTATTCAACGTATATTAAATATATTCTTTGAAAATTATGAGAAATCCTGGTCACACATATACAACATAGAATTTGAATACATGCGTTCAGAAATGAACACACAGTTTGCCAATATCGCCACCCCAAATGAAGTCGTAGTAACGACAACATTTTCAGTTGAAATTGGTCCTATGCATGGGGACATCCATGTCTGCATGCCATACTCCATGGTCGAGCCTATACGCGACCTGCTGACTAGTACGCTCCAGGGTGAAACCATGGATGTGGATAAACGCTGGACCAAAATGATGACCCAGCAAATTCAAACGGCAGAAATCGAGTTAGTTGCCAACATGGGTTCTGCCGATACCACGCTGGGTAATGTGTTGAATATGCAGGTGGGTGACATTATTCCACTGAAAATTCCCGACACCATCCTTGCCACAGTGGACAACGTTCCAGTCATGGAATGCAAATATGGTACACGCAATGGTCAATTTGCCTTGCGTGTAGAGAAACTCATTGCTTACAGCACAGAAGATACGCCTAAAGGAGAGAAAAAAAATGGCTGAAGACACCACAACCGAACCCGCAGTTGATGACTGGGGTGCTGCAATGGCTGAGCAAGCTGAAGCGGATAGCGCAGCTGATGACTGGGGTGCCGCAATGGCAGAGCAAACTCAGGCTGAAGCTATACCTGCGGCCAATGCTATTTTTAAAGAATTCACGGGCAGCAACGCACCTGAAACACATAACGATATCGATTTTATCCTCGACATCCCAGTGCAATTGACGGTAGAGCTTGGACGTACCAAAATTGCGATTAAAAACCTGCTTCAACTTGCCCAAGGCTCAGTAGTGGAATTAGCGGGTATGGCTGGTGAACCCATGGACATTCTTATTAACGGTTTCCTCATTGCGCAAGGCGAAGTCGTCGTGGTCAATGATAAATTTGGGATACGTGTAACCGACATTATTAGCCCCGCTGAACGCATTCGCAAATTAAACAAATGAAATATTTAAGCATAATCATAGCATTCGTTCTCAGCACTCAATTTAGCTCGGCCCACGCCGTAATAACAAGTACGGCACCAGTAGTAGCATCTCCATCACCGACTCTCGATTTGTTGCAAGTCATATTGAGTTTAGTCGTGATACTGGGACTCATCATTGGCGCCGCATGGTTTGCCAAAAGATTTATGCTAGCCAGCACACAAACAGGTGCCAGCATCAAAATGCTGGGAGGAATAAATCTAGGTGGGCGTGAACGAGTGATGTTGCTTGAAGTAGCCGACCAATGGATCGTTGTCGGCGTAGCACCAGGCCACGTTAGCACCTTGGCCACCATGCCCCGCCAGGCATTAGCAGATGTTACCAACAACACCCAGCCTGCAGCTTTCGCCACATGGCTAAAGCAAAAAATGGATAAGCACCATGAATAAATCGCGTCTTATTTTCATTTTTCTCGCCCTGCTTCTGCCTATAATTGCACACGCAGAACCCGCCGCCCTGCCCGCATTTACCAGCACACCTAATGCAGGTGGTGGCCAGAACTACTCATTAAGTATACAAACCTTACTCTTCCTGACTTCACTGTCATTTTTACCTGCCGCATTGCTAATGATGACCAGCTTTACCCGCATCATCATAGTGCTTTCACTATTACGTCAGGCACTTGGTACGCAATCTTCGCCGCCCAATCAGGTGTTAGTTGGATTAGCTCTATTCCTGACACTGTTCGTCATGGGCCCTGTGTTCGACAAAATCTATACACAAGCTTATCAGCCTTATGCTGAGAACAAAATCAGTTTCAATGACGCATTGAGCACAGGCGTAGTCCCACTCAAAACGTTCATGCTCAAGCAAACACGCCAGGCTGACCTCGCGTTATTTGTCAAAATCTCGAACACTCCTGCACTGCAAGGGCCTGACGATGTGCCATTGCGCGTCCTGATACCCGCGTTTGTTACGAGTGAATTAAAAACGGCATTCCAGATCGGCTTTGCGGTCTTTATCCCATTCTTGATTATTGACATGGTAGTCGCAAGTGTCCTCATGTCTATGGGTATGATGATGGTATCGCCATCTATCGTTGCACTGCCATTCAAATTAATGCTGTTTGTGCTCGTGGATGGATGGCAATTACTAATGGGCTCGCTCGCACAGAGCTTTTACTAGCCAGCGACATCAGGAGAAATCATGACCCCAGAAAGTGTAATGACGATAGGCCGTCATGCGATGGAAGTCACATTAATGGTAGCTGCACCGTTATTGTTAGTGGCGCTGGTTATTGGTCTGGTAGTCAGTATATTCCAGGCAGCGACCCAAATTAACGAATCAACATTGTCATTTATACCAAAATTAGTTGGCATTTTTATAGCACTCATCGTACTAGGCCCGTGGATGCTGTCGGTTATGCTGGATTACATGCGAGAAGTTTTCACCAATATCCCTAATTTGGTCGGCTAACTTTCGTGGATAAAAGCTTTTATGTTTAGTTTTACCGATGCGCAATTTTATAGTTGGCTTGGTATGTTTATATGGCCATTAACCCGCATATTAGGGTTAGTCAGCGCCGCACCTATATTTGGCCACATGAGCGTTCCTGCTTCCAGCAAAATCGGTATCGCAGTAATGCTCACATTTATTATCGCCCCCACCTTAACAAACATTCCTGTTGTCGACCCTGCTACACCTGCTGGCATTTTAATCCTTGCGCAGCAACTTATTATCGGACTCGCGATGGGGTTTTCCATGCGCATGGTCTTTGTTGCAATTGAAATGGCAGGCGCAATTTCCACCCAGTCCATGGGATTTGGATTCGCCAGTTTTTATGACCCACAGACTCAAGGACAAACCAGTGCGGTCAGCCAGCTTTTTACCATGCTGGCTACGCTTATTTTTTTATCGATTAATGGTCATTTAATGATAGTAGAAACATTGGTGACTAGCTTCACCACGCTACCCATCTCGCTTGCCCCGAATGGGCATGGTTTTTTGCAACTGGCTAACTGGGGTGGGTTTATCTTTAGCACGGGGGTTCAACTCGCTATGCCCATGATAGCCGCATTATTGATTACCAATATTGCATTAGGCATACTCACACGATCCGCACCACAACTGAACATATTTGGCATAGGATTCCCAATTACACTTTCAGTCGGTTTTTTAGTGATCATTACCAGTCTGCCATATCTCACCACACCAATACTTGCAGCCATCAATCAGACGTTTAATTTCACCCAACGGCTTTTTTTACCCTAAGATTATCCTGAAAATTGATGCCAGACATATACATCAACCCGTTTCGGGTCATTTTCATGATCAAGACTCTAAACGCTGTGCCCAAATTAGCGCTCGCAAATGCGCACGATTAACGTCATCCATATCCATACTCAAATCGCTACTTGGCATAGCAGCACCCGCCTGTGATTGCTCACACGCTTCTGCAACTAATAAGAATGGCGCATAAATGCCTTGGCGCGTCATCAAGGCATCCGTAACCGAATCGGGCAGCTGTATTTGATCCAGCGCGTCCTCCATCGTCACCCCAAGCAACCTATCCAGCAATGAGAACATACCAGTAATAAATAAATTCTCAGCTTCGGCTTTAGATAAATAAGACTTTCCTAGCAACTCCATTAAGCGACCACGTGTAATCGCTGCTTGCATCAACACTAGCGACGCGGTTGTAGCATTGGCACTTGCCAACAATACCGACAACCAGCGATACAATGGGTTATAACCCAGGACCTGAATCGCATGACGCATAGACTCAATCTCAAAACCCAAACCGAACCCAGCCGAGTTAATGTAATGCAATAACTTGTAGGAAATGGCTGGATCGTGTTTAAGCGCATCCTCAATTTTAGGGATATCCGCATTATTACGAACCAGTTCCATCAATTGCAGCAACATCACCTGAGATGGGTTAAGCCCGGTATTTTTCGCTATCGCCTGTCTAGGCGTTAAATAAAACTGACCCGCGAATGCCTGCAAACCTAATGCACCACAAGCATCATACTCTTGCCAATTACTTATTCTCCGCGCGATCATGCGAATAGGCGAGTTCTTCAACACTCCGTAAATACGCGCCTGTGAGGAAAAATTATCAGGGTCAAAATAGACTTCAATGGCTGTTGCAAGAATTAACTGCTTAGGATTTAGCGCCTTCATATCCACGCCGCGCAACAGAATGCCATATCCTGCTTTGCGCAACACTTTAACCTCAGCGTAAACAGCCTCATCTTCCAATTCGCTCACACTTACAATTAAGCTTGTGGAATTGGGCGGCAGTTCCGAAAAGGCGTCCTCCAGAATTAACGCGGCAGGTGCACGTAAAAAAAGACGATATTTACTCGGCGGTGCCTCTTCATCATTTTCAATATTTTCCTGGACAAAATTGACTAATGCACGCGCATCCTCGATTTCGTCCAACTCAACCAATGCTGTTTTCAGCCACGAAAACTCATAACCCAACACTTGTTGTTGGGTATCTAATAATGGCTCTCGTACTACCAACCGTACATCACTCATTGCTATCCTTAGAATCCTAAACTATCTAGCAAGTCGTCAACTTGGCTCTGACTCGCCATCGTTGCACCATCTTCGCCATGCTTAATAACGGGCCCATTAAGCAAACTCGTATCAACATCACGTTTAATCTCAGCTGGCGCATACTCAACTAACAATTGAACCAGTTTAGCTTCTACTCCGTGCGCCAACTCTGTTACTTTACGAATAACCTGTCCAGTTAAATCCTGAAAATCCTGCGCCATCATGATTTCCATCAACTGCTGCTTTGTCGTATTCGCATCTGCGGCCATCATTTGCAAAGACTGTGCAGTAGCAACAACCATCTCTCGACAAACAGCCTCACTAAATGGCTGATCCAACAAACCACGCCAATCTTTAGCGATGTCAGCAGCATTACCCGCAATATTTTCCTGTAATGGCAGCGCAGTATCGGTTGCATTGAGTACACGTTGCGCCGCTTGCTCAGTTAATTTTGCCACATAGGACAAGCGATCACGAACATCAGGAATGTCTTGAGCCGCTTCCTGTATCACTTTATCAAAGCCTAACTCACGCAGACTCTCATGCAGAGTTCGCGTCAATTGACCTACTTTTGACAATAATTCATCATGGCAAGGTTGCTCTGCTTCAGCATTTATTCTATTTGTTGACGCTGCACTTGCATTTTCCATAATGCCTCCCGCTTACATGCCCAATTTTTCAAAAATCTTGCTGAGTTTTTCATCCAGTGTAGCAGCAGTAAACGGCTTGACCACATAGCCATTAGCACCCGCCTGAGCTGCAGCAATAATGTTTTCTTTTTTGGCTTCAGCTGTCACCATCAATACGGGCAAGCTGGCTAATGCGGGGTCAGCACGAATGGCTTGCAACATCTGCAGGCCATCCATATTGGGCATGTTCCAATCAGATACCACGAAATCAAACTTTGCACCTTTGAGCATTTGCAACCCTTGCGCACCATCTTCTGCTTCTTCTACGTTGGCATAGCCCAACTCTTTCAACAGGTTACGTACAATGCGTCGCATTGTTGAAAAGTCATCTACCACTAAAAACTTGAGATTCTTATCTGCCATTCTTCACTCCATAAATTCCAAATATCCTGTTATACCCGCAAGGAACGACTGCCCTGCGATGCCAAATAGCCTAATACTTTGCCAGGTAAATCTTTAATATGCTCCACATCATCAACCGCCCCTATCGCAATGGCTTCTTTTGGCATACCAAACACAACACAACTCGCCTCATCTTGGGCAAAAGTATGCGCACCAGCTTGCTTCATAGCCAACATTTGCTGTGCGCCATCCTTGCCCATACCTGTAAGTATTACCGCCACCGCATTCTTACCCGCCGCCTTGGCTGCAGATGCAAACAATACATCAACTGAAGGTCGATGGTGATTTACAGGCGCGCTCTGCTCAAGCTGTGTCATATAATTAGCACCACTCCGCACCAACAACAAATGCGAATGCCCTGGTGCAATATAAGCATGTCCTGGCAATACTCGCTCGCCGCCTTCCGCTTCTTTTACCGAAATTTTGCACAATGTATTTAATCGGCTAGCAAAAGACTTGGTAAAACCTTCTGGCATATGCTGAGTAATCATAATGCCAGGACAATCTGAAGGCATTTGCATTAAAAATTCTTTAATTGCCTCAGTACCACCTGTAGATGCGCCTATCACAATCAATTTTTCGCTACTTAATAATGGATTGCTTAGTGTTGGTAGCGCCGTTGACGCTGGTGTTGAACTATGCGTCCGTGGCAGTATCCGCGCACGCGAAGCCGCCCGAATTTTATCACTGATTATTTCAGCATATTCCATCATGCCATTTTTAATTGAAATTTTAGGTTTGGTCACAAAATCGATTGCACCTAATTCCAAAGCACGCATAGTGATTTCTGAGCCTCGCTCGGTCAATGATGACACCATAACCACAGGCATAGGACGTAACCGCATCAATTTTTCAAGAAAATCCAGGCCGTCCATTTTAGGCATTTCAACATCCAGAGTCAGAACGTCTGGATTAAGCGCTTTAATCATTTCTCGTGCAACAATAGGATCGGGGGCAGCGCCTACCACCTCCATATCAACCTGATCATTGATAATTTCAGTTAAAACACCACGTATAAGCGCTGAATCATCAACTACCAGGACTTTTATTTTTTTCATAGTCACCATCCAAACTCAAAAATTAACCCGCCACTTTTAGTTTCAAGCGCTTTGCATATTCGGACTCACGTTCTACCAACGTTGCATTCCTTAACTCTTTGATTTTTCTCACCAACACTTTACCAGTGCGGGGGAAAAAATACACCTTACGAGGATATGCACCATTCAAATCTTGCGAAGCAACGGCAATCTTGGCTGCTTCTAAATAACCCAATACAAATTCGGAATTACGCTCACCCACATTCATAGTGCCAAACCCCTGCAACACATTACCGCCACCAAAAACTTTCGCTTCCAGGTTTTCGCGTTTAGCGCCAGCCTGCAGCAGCTTTTCTATCAAAATATCCATCGCGTGCACACCATATCGCATAGAGGGAGATACCGAACTATTCAAAGGATCTCCCCCATCAGGCAGCATAAAATGATTCATACCTCCAATTGCGCGTACTTTATCTCGAATACAGGCAGAAACGCACGAACCCAAAACTGTCACAATTAGCATATCTTTCTGAGTATAGTAATATTCTCCAGGCAACAATTTTGCTGCTTCACAATGAAAGTTTGCATCGTAATACACGTTACTAGCAAAATGTTCTTCTCCCCCATTCCAAGTCATTTCATTGCCTATTTTCTATGCGCTGAATGATGCAATGCGTACACGGTCTTACTCAGCAATTTAAAATGATTAGTTACATTCAAAAAATTCTCTGAATGTCCTGCGAATAGCAGGCCATCCGACCTCATTGCTGGCGCAAATCGTTCGAGTATCTTTGTTTGAGTGGGCTTATCGAAATAGATCATTACATTACGACAAAATATTGCATCAAACGGCCCTGTAATGGGCCAGGTTGATGCCAACAGATTCAGTGGTTGAAATGTGATCAAATCACGTAATGCCTGTTTTACCCGTACAGTACCCTCATTTGCACCCTTTCCTTTAAGAAAAAAACGTTTAACTCTCGCGTCAGACATTTTTTCTACTCGATCCAATTGATAAATACCGTTTGCAGCGATCTCCAGCACATTAGTGTCTATATCTGTCGCGATAATTTTCACAGGGGGGGTCAGGCTATTAAAAGCTTCACACACGGTCATCGCAATTGAATAAGGCTCTTCCCCTGTCGAACTCGCTGAGCACCAGATCTGAATTTCGCCAGATCTATGCTTAACAAACTCTGCTAACACTGGGAAATGATGTGCTTCACGAAAAAAAGAAGTGAGGTTGGTTGTCAGCGCATTAGTAAATGCTTCCCATTCATCATGCTGCGCATCTGCTGTCAAAGTATCCAAATAGACAGTAAAACTACTTAGTCCTAAAACACGTAAGCGACGTGCCAAGCGGCTATAGACCATATCCTGCTTATTATTGGATAATGATATACCGGCTCGCTGATATATCATTTCGCGCACACGGCTAAAGTCTCTATCAGTAAAACTGAATTCCTTATTATTGTCTTTATCTATTACAGCCATGAAATTCCTAATATATTTCTAAAGTTGAACTTGTACGACAACCAAATGCAACTTCTGGACATGCGATTATTGGAACCGACAGATCCACTGCAGCACTCACTAATACTCCTGCCACTCTTCTCCCACACTGTCAATTTCATCGGGTTGTTTATGCGCAAAAGACTCGGAAGCCGATCGGCGCTGAGTCATTCGCGCAGGTGCGTGCGATTGATAAGCGGAAAGTTTAAACTCACCCACAGTCTGCTCCAGCGCCTGTGCCTGATCTTGCAGGCTCTGTGCAGCAGCCGCAGCCTGTTCAACCAATGCCGCATTCTGTTGCGTAGTTTCATCCATTTCTGATACTGAGCGATTAATAGTGCTAATACCTGTATTTTGTTGAGTTGATGCTTCATAAATCGAATCTAACAGATCAGTAAACATGCCTACGACTGTCAAAATTTCATCCATATTATCACCGGCCTCTTCAACCAGTTGTGTGCCATCTTTGACTTTATGAACTGATTCAGTGATCAAGGTTTTAATTTCTTTGGCTGCCGCCGCACTGCGTTGTGCGAGGCTACGCACTTCACCTGCAACTACGGCAAAACCACGCCCCTGTTCACCTGCACGCGCTGCTTCAACCGCAGCATTAAGTGCCAGAATATTAGTTTGAAAAGCGATGCCTTCGATAACGCTGATAATGTCGACAATCTTACGTGAGCTGGAACTGATTTCACTCATAGTGCTGACCACTTTAGCCATGGTCTCACCACCTGACTCACACATTTCACGTGTGGTCGCAGCTACTTTTTGAGCATGATGGGCATGCTCGGTGGTTTCTTCAACCATTTTGGTCATTTGCGCAGTTTCAGAAGCTGTCACAGACAATGAGTTGGCTTGTGATTCAGTACGGTTCGACAAGTCAGTATTGCCTACTGCTATTTCGTGCGCAGCCGATGCAATAGTTTCAGTGCCCTGGCGTACATGAGTGACAATTTCATTCAAGCCTGTTTGCATAGTTTGCATAGCTTGCATTAATACACCGATTTCATCATGTGACGTCACAGGAATTTCCTGACTCAGATCACCAGAAGCAATACGTTCAGCAGCAGCAACCGCAGCACCTAATGGGCGTGTAATCGCATGCACTAGCCACCAGGCTAACGCGGCAGCAAAACCGATACTGACTATCATCAAAACACCAACCAACCACATCACCAGGTGATAACGTGACTGGCCCGCTTCATGCACTGATTTAACCTCGGTTAACTGTGCAGGTGATAGCGCCGCTGAGTTTGTGGCATACCCATAGATAGCATTACTGGTTTCATTGGATAGGCTTAAAAAATGTACCCCCATATATCCACCCAATAAGAGGGAAATCGCCAGAAATGCAACGACGGCGATGAGTTTACTTCTGATAGTCATGTTATTTAACATGGTAATTTCCTTAATCTCTTATTTAATTGTTCTGTAAATGATGCGGTATCAGTTATATTGGGCGAGCACTTCGCGTATGGTCGCAGCCAGTTCCTCTGCAACGAACTTGG
>Ga0265297_10000653_pt1 | contig 97838 bp, 91 predicted proteins | sample Munlanlwell13791_FD_192502 | JGI IMG/M metagenome (GOLD analysis project Ga0265297, IMG submission 192502) | Leachate microbial communities from a municipal landfill in Southern Ontario, Canada - Leachate well 137-91 | ecosystem: Engineered > Solid waste > Landfill > Unclassified | place...
AAAGTTCGGGAGTGATCTCAAAGCTCGACGATTTCTTATACAACTGAAAGAAATCTCCTTGAAAATGATTGTCTGTAACCTTCACAGGTTCTTACAATTTTTCTTCGTGAAGGTTTTCTACAGAGCAGGATAACCAAAAGGATACACAAGATCCATCGATAATAATCAACATAAATTTTTTTAAATTTTAGATTTTTCTCTCTTTTTCTTCTCAGGCACCACAGGGTCTGTTAAAAAGAACCCAAATGATGCGAAATCCTCGACATTCATTTTGTGAGATTTCTCACCGGAAGAAACCGCAGGAGCAATGAACCGGAAGAATTCCCGGGAGTACTGCTCGTAGCTGAACCCTTCCGCCTCGATCACCCGTTTCCACTTATCTTCCATGGACAGGATACCCATGAAGGAGATCATCAGGTACATCGAGATTAGGAAGGGGTCGAGATCGTCCCTGATCGTACCGTCATTGATACCCTCCTTAACTGCATCCTGCAGGACCATCCGGCACGCGCCATACCCTTTTCCGATCTCTGCGGTATATGGGTTCTCCCTGGAAAAACGTTCAGATCCATAAAAATGGATCAGTCGCAGGTAATCCGGTTGTTCCTGCGAAAACTGGTAATAGGCCTGTCCCATCAGGGCAACCTTGACAATGCCGGGAACCTGCTTTTCCATGCATTCCCGGTACTTTTCCTGAAGGATCCGGATGCCACGGAGAACAATCATAGCGAAAAGTGCCTCCTTGTTTTCAAAATACAGGTAGATGGTAGCCTTGTTCAGTTCGACCTCATTGGCGATTTCGTCCATGGAGACATCCTCGTACCTCCGGGAAAAAAAGAGACGCTCAGCTGCATCGGTGATCTCGGTCTTCCGCTGTTCCTTTTCCCGTTGTCTTCTGTCGGAGATTCCCATTTTACCACACCATGAATTTACTCATTATAAATAATATTCCGGCTCCTTTCGCTCGTTATACAATGTGTATAAGCGCAACGAAGCCTCCCTGACCAGGCCGGGTTTTATCGTTCTCGCGTGCTTGGGGCAGTGTTTGATGCAGGCACAGCACGTGATGCAGTTTTCCGTGTCGATCACCCTGCTGTTTTCCGGATCGATTGCACCGACAGGGCACCCTTTTGCACAAGTCCCGCACTGGACACACTCATCGCTCACGGCAATAAAATCGACATTCCAGAACACTGTGCCTTTCCGGTAAGGATGAATTGGGTCTCCCCGGTAAGGATGGCAGCCGGGTAAATTTACCGGAGTGATCCGGTCCACGGAGGGAATGGCGTTGAGTTTTTCCTGTATTTTTTGCCCGAACAATTCTGCGTGTTTCAGGTCGCTAGTATCCGGACGACCCACAGCAGTCGGTGTTTCGGCAGTGGAAAAGGAGTGTTCCCCGATAAACGCTGCACCGGCGATCGGTTTACATCCACGCCCGATCAGAATATCATTCAGTTCGAGCAGGGCATCGTCATACGCGCGATTGCCATACACGACAACGCAGACAGCGGGTGTATTATGTGCCTGCATCGTATGCAGCCATTCGGTTGCATGTGCCGGCACTCTTCCCATATACACCGGAACACCAATAATGAGTAATTCTTTTTCTGATGTCCGTAGTGGTTGAATTCTCGTATCGGGTCTGGTGATATCCAGTAATTCCACGTTGCCGGGATGTATTCCGCGTGCAATTTCCCGGACAACCGTTTTTGTGGTTCCCGTTGGTGAGAAATATACGAGTTTTACTGATTCCATTTTCATAAGATTCCTTCCTTGATACTGTTGGCCCTCTCCGGATAATGACCCTGATTCAATTCCCCTTTGCTGGTCTCATGAATGATCTTGGTATCCATCGAACTTGCACCATAGTTATCACTCTTGGTTAAATTATAACTATCGGTTAGTTTGTAACCCGCAGTATTAGTTGTGGGCAATCATGCAGGAGAGTTCCCGGTCAGCTACATCTCCCGTGGCCCGTAGTCGTACCGGACACACCTTCCGCGTATGACCATTCTCCGTCGTAGAACTCCGGGAGGTATGGCTGACGGACCCTCCGGACCGACATAGTATCGCGAAAAAACGACATGGTTGTTTTACGAAACGCTTATTTTGTGCTCTGTTTGGCGGGAATCCCAATAAACCGGCCCCGGAAAAAGCAGTAAATAGAAGAGTTACAGCGGCCGATCTCGATAAGATCGCTATTGGATGGTGGAAAATGAAAAGAACCCCTGTTTTCCAATCATGCTCATGTCGGAGAGTCATATTCATCCGTCGTAGAAATATATCATTCTGACTTCGGGATTATGCGACCCTGCGTTGCGGGATGCAAATCACCGACATTTATTTACCGGGAGAAGAACAGAAACCACTATGAAAACCTTCCTCCTCATTCTCCTGCTCGGTATCCTGATCGTTCCTGCTGCCGCATTCTCCCTGCCACAGGTACCGTTCCTTGCCGGCACGTCCGCAACAGACCTCCCGCTCGTTGCCACGTTCGAGAGTGGGCAGCGGTACCAGGCCGGCAACTACCCGGTCATTGTCCTCTCAGGCTCCTACCGCGAGATGGGCCGGCAGTACGGCGGCCTGATGAAGACCGAACTCAACGAGGAGTATACCTTCCTCATGGACACCCTCGTCAGCCGGGGGTATACCAGGGAAGAAATACGGAAAGACGGTCGGGGAGTTACCGCGTATTACCCGCAGCGGGTTAAGGAGATCTTTATCGGTATGTCGGAGACCTCGGGGCTGACACAGGATGATATCGCGGTCCTCTGGTACGGGCCGATCTTCCTGATCTCGGCCGCACCCGTCACCCCGGTGTCCTGCTCGTACCTTGCCACATGGGGGAACTACACGACCGACGATTCCATGGTTGTCTCACGCAACTGGGACCTTGCCGACCTGGTGCAGCCGTTAACAAAATGGTATGTCCTTACGGTGTACCGCCCCACGGACGGCAGCAACGCTGTTGCAACCTGGAGCCCCGCAGGAGCGCGGCCCGAGACCTTCATGAACAGTAAGGGGCTGTTCCTTGCCGATGACAACGCAGGCATCATCGATGCTGCGCCGGAGACCCGGCCGGAATTCATCACGGAATACTTCCGGTTCATGTTCGATTACTCTGACCTGAACGCGCTTGATGCCGGCATCCGCGGTACCGCCCCGGATTATGCATGGATCGTGGATGTCGCCGGACCGGACGTGGCATACGTGTACGAGAAGTCTACCAACAGGACATTGCTGAGGACCGGGGACGGGGTGGTTGCAGCGGCCAACCATTTCATCGACCCGTCATGGAACTTCGCGACCCCGCCCGAACACACGCTCTCCCGCTACAACAACCTCCTTCGCCAGGCGGACGTTGCAAAGGGATCGATTGATGCAGAGAAGATGATGGCGATCCGCGACGTGTGTATGGAAAACGGCGGCTCCAAGTTCTGTCACAGGGATTTGGGGGGAAACCCGTATTCGAGCAACCACCAGGTCGTCTACGTGCCCGGGACCCGGACGCTCTGGATGAATGTCATGGACGGGCCGTGGCAGAAGGTGGAACTAGCTCCCCTGTTTGGCAATTAACAAGAGTGGCTGGTCTTATCGGAGACCCGCCGGGCATCATTTTTTTACGGTTGTGACACAAAAGCGGTGAACCCGCACGATTGTTTACTAAAAAACGGGTGAAGGATTTACTCTTTTGTGACTGTGATCTTCGAATACACAAATGACAATATCATCGGGTTCTCCGGGCAGGACTCGCAGGCGATCTTCGGTATCTGCACCCACCCGAAAGGCGGGACTACCACATTTTCGGGATCGGGCACCACCGGGAGATCCAGGCTTTTCCGGCGGGAGCCATTCCTGCAGATAAATCACTCAGTTTATCTATGCTAAAAAATATAAAACTGGATGTTTCCAGCATGTCAGCACAATTCGGTCTCTTTGTCATTCTCCTCGCATGTGTGACCGTGCTTGCTGCCGGGTGCACCGGGCAGGAGTCCGTCCCACTGCAGGCACCGGCAACAGTCAGCGCCCCTGCAGGAACCGGAGCAGCGGATATCAGCACGCTTGTTTTGCAGTTCGATGCCTATGCAGAAAAGACCTTCAATAAGAGTGGCGTCCCGGGGACGGCGGTCGCCATCATCAGGGACGATAAGGTCGTCTACTCCCGGTGCTTTGGTATAAGGAACATCACCACGAAAGAACCCGTCGGCCCGGACACCCGGTTCCAGCTCGCGTCCATATCCAAGTCCGTGACCTCGACCATGATCGCGTCAATGGCAGGGAACGGCGAACTCTCGTGGGACGACACGATCGTATCGGCAAACCCCGGCTTTATGCTCTCCGATCCTTACGTCACGGAACACGCAACCTACCGCGACCTCCTCTCTCACCGCTCGGGCCTGCCGGAATACGGCGGTGACGATCTCCAGAACGCCTTCGGGTACTCCAAGCCGGAGATCATGGGCCGGCTCCGGTACCTTGGTCTTACGGGTAGCTTCCGCTCATCATACGCGTACTCCAATGTCGGCATCACGGTCGCGGGGGATGCCGCGGCAATGAAGGCGGGCATGCCCTACGAGGAACTTGTCGCTGAGCGGATCTTCATTCCCGCCGGCATGTACAACACGAGTGCACGGTTCACAGACTTTGCCGGTTCGTCCGACCGTGCGGACTCGTACCAGTTGCAGGACGGGACGCCCGTTGCCGCATCGTCCTATAACGATGACATCAACAGCCCCGCCGGAGGGGTGAGCTCCACGCTCAACGACATGATCCGCTATGCCCGCATGCAGGCGAACGGGGGATCGATTAACGGGAAGCAGGTGATCAATGCCAGCGCCCTCCGCGAGACCCACACCCCCCAGTACATCAGGACATATTCCGACACGAAAATGACCGGTTCCGCGCTTGGCTGGAACACCTTCCTCGGGAATGGGCAGAGTCGTGTCGAGAAGGACGGCATGTTTTCGGCCGGCGTGGCCACGATAATTACGGTCTGGCCCGAAGAGAGGATGGCGCTCGTTGTCTTAACGAACGGTTTTCCGGAGGGGAATTTCCTGACGGGAAGTCTCAGCAACGGCTGGAATGACCTGTACTACAACGGCAGGATACAGAAAGACTGGTACGATGATACGCAGCAGAACCTGCAGAAATGGATCGATAGCCAGACACCGGAACCGGTAACGGAACCGGCAGACCCGCGGCCCGCCCGCGACATTGACAACTACACCGGCTCGTACACCCAGGACTATTACGGCACGGTCAGGGTCGAGGCTGATTCTGGAAAACTCCTCGTCTACCCGGGCCGAAGCACGACGCCGTTCGGCCTCGAGCCGTTTGACGGCGACACCTTCATCGAGGAATCCGGCATGGCTCTGGTAAGGTTCGATACCGGCACCAATGCAACCGCAACCCGTGTCTGGTTCGGGCGGTACGAGACACCCGGGCGCAGCGGGGCATTTGTCCGGGTCACCTCGTAATCCCCGTTTTTCCCTGATACGCCGGACCGGCCCTACAGCCCCCCTTCCGGTTTTGGCATTGTTGGAAGCATATACCGCAGGTGCCAGAAGAGGAGCCCGATAACGATGCTGATGAGGAGTGCGAACCAGCCGAACTCGCCGAGCATCGCGCTCCCGGCCTCGGTCGTTGCCGTGAGTGCAGGGTAGAACTTCTCGATGGAATAGTTCCAGAAGCCGTGGAGGAGGGCGGCAGTAAAGATGCTGCCGGACCGGAGCCGGATCCAGGCAAAGAGCGTCGAGCCGCCGATCATGGAGATGAAGAACATGACGATCGAGTAGGCCGACCCGTCGCCGTACACGCCGGCGAGCATGAGCGGCAGGTGCCAGCAGAACCAGATGAACGCGGAGATGATTGCAATCCAGGTGAACGTGGTGAACCTGCCGAGTTCGGGGACGAGCAGCCCCCGCCACCCGATCTCCTCGCCCGTTGCCAGGACAATACTGAGGCAGAGCGCCGTGATGACGCCCTGCGGGAGCGCGAGCATGGCCGCGGCCTTGTCCGACAGGAACGGTGCAGTGCCCGTGACCCACGCGGTGCCGAACATTACGAGCCCGACCGCGACCGGGATGACGATTGCGAGGAGCCACCACTTGAGCTCGCCGATTTTAAACCCGAACCCGTCAAGGTTCCGCTGGAAATACAAGCGGGTGGCGATGGCCGCGACCGCGGGGCACCACATCAGGAGGGAACTGGAATACCGGAGGAGCCCGGTGTCCACCGCAAACGGGGGTCTCACCACGATGATGTACCAGAAAATAGACGAGAGTGCGAACACGAGGACGAGATATGCTGCAATAACGTGTTTCGGGTTGGTCAGCAGGGGTTTGGATGCCGGTTCTGCCATGGTTCTGACTTGTGAACAGGAGGAGATTAGCCTGTCGAAATAATTTTTCCTGCCGACAGGATATTCCTCCGGACGCTGCCGGGTACAATTCCTTACGGTGCGTCATTGATCCGGAAAAAATCTCATCGCAAAGCCCGTCATTGAAGACCCGGGTCCGGGAATCCTCTGGCACGGCCCGGTTGCTTTCTTTGTGAGGGGGCGGTGTGGCATGCGGGCTTTTATGGGCACAAGGGGTCCGCGAAAGGAAGACCGCAGGAGGGGGATCTGGTGCTGCATATATCTCAGATTGGTGAAAGGAATAGTTCCCCCGGTGCCAATCCACGGTTATACTCAATAAATCAGAAAATGTTTAAGGAGTTAATCCAAACGCAGGGTAAATCCAATTTGGGTAATTCACCGGTAATGAGGATTTTTATGAACAGGACAATGATAGTATCTCTGGCAATTATCGTTATGGTCTGCCTCCCTGCCATGGCAATGATTCCGGTTTCAGGAGAAAGCATCACGGGAGATGATGGAATAACGGAAGAAAAATGGCGTTTTCCGGGCGAATTTGAAGAACATGATGCGGTATGGATCGGATGGCTCTCCAAAGAGTACCTGCGAGGATATTATACCGACGATGTTTTCCTGCAGCTGGTCCGGGAACTCGAGCCCAACGTTCACACGATAATCTGTGTACCGGATGATGCGCAGAAAGAATATGTGGAAGAGATCCTGGCAACGAACAATGTCCCGATGACGAATATTTCCTTTTATGTCCAGAAATTCACCATACCCTACTGGCGGGACTTCGGCCCGGTTTTTGTAACCAGTAACACCGGCAAAAAACGGATCAACGATTTCAACTTCAACTTCTGGGGCTATTTTGCGGCATCGGATACCCAGGCACTGATGATGGAAAGGATTGACCGGGACGCAGCCAAATATCTCGGCATTGAGAGTGAGATGACACGGATCACCAGCGAGGGCGGGGACCGTGAATTCAACGGGAAAGGCACGCTTATTGTAACTGAAGCCTGTGAATTCCAGAGAAATCCGAATGTTGCAAGGGAAGAGATTGAGAACGAATTCAAACGGCTTTTTGGTGTGACAAACATAATCTGGCTGAAACAAGGCACGGTTGAAGACGACCCGTTTAATGCCGGCGCCATTCCCGGGCCCGGAGGAGTGGGGGTTGCATACCGTGCCGGCTCGGCAGATAACCACGTGGACGAGTACTGCCGGTTTGTATCTCCCGACACGATCCTTCTTGCAGAAGTGACGGAGAAAGAAGCAGCCGGAGATCCGGTTGCGGCGGAAAACCGGATACGGCTGGAGGAGAATTACAGGATCCTCAAAAACGCGGTTGATCAGGACGGCAGGCCGTTTAAAATCGTGAGGATCCCGGTTCCGGATATGATCTACTTTACCGCAACTCCTGCTGACGAGGCATATTTCAGCCTTTCATCGTTCTACCACTCAATGGACGGGACATCGTTTCCCTTCGGCGACCCGGTAACGGTTGTGCCGGCAACGAGCTACTGCAATTTCCTGATTACCAACAATCTTGTCCTTGGCCAGAAGTACTACGTGGAGGGCACCGGAATGCCCGATTCCCTGAAGGCGAAGGACCAGAAAGCCGAAGAGATCCTCAGGGGCCTGTTCCCGGACAGGAAGGTTGTCATGGTAAATACCATACCGGTAAACTTCGGGGGAGGCGGCATCCACTGTCTGACACAACAGGAGCCAAAGGCCGAAATACTCTGATTCCCGGTCATTTTTCATGAACAAATCAATACGGGAATTTTTTAAAGCCAGAGGGACCTGATGCGAACACATGGCCGCGTGCGTTGGGGCGGGGCCGGGTACTCTATTGAGTGGCGGACCCGGGACCGGGTTAATACCAGACCCATCGTCAATGGCCGGAACCGAGGGTGTTGAAGAGAACCGGCCGACTTCATCACCCAGAATACTCTTAATAAAAAGGAATGCCGGAAAAACCGGAAAGAACTGAAATTAATAATACCCGTATTTTTTATGAGCCTGCTCAATGGGCAGGATCTCCTGGACGATCACCAGTTTTTCCTCAGTATCGATTTCGTAAAATACGATGTAACTGTGGGAGATGTGAAGCCGGTAGATGATGACCCCGCCCCATAAAACCAGTTTTTCTTTATCTCCCGGGCTTCCCGGGAACGGATCTTTTTCAAGTTTTTTCAGGGCAGTCTTTATGATTCTCCGCGTCTTCTCCGGCAGGCGATTGATCTCATCAGATAACTCGTGCCAGAGCACAAGGGAGAATGTCAATCCTTAATCTCCGAAAGTGAAACGTACCCCTTTTTCTTACGCCCACTCCATATTTTAACATCTTCTTCCAACCGGCGCTTCTTCCGGTCCTCGATCATCTCTGAAAGAAGATCTGTATAGGTCTGGCCGGCCGCTCGCATCTCCGCAAGGTCCTTCCACACCGGTTCGGTGACGGGTATCCGTTTTACCGCAGACATGATCAGATTGTAAGCCTTGTAAGTATGAATATTTTTGGCCGACTTTCTGCGTGCGGTGGGGCGGGGCGGACCCGGGACCGGTAGGGGAGGGGCCGTCGTCAATTGCCGGAACCGAGGGCACTGATGAGCGCCGGTCCCGACCCCCGTCGGACGGGTGAATTTTCGAATACCAGAGTTTTCGCCCGCTTTTATTCCCCGCTGTAACAATCAACCGGGATGGTTCCCGATATACTCCACGAGAGCGCATTCTTTGCACTCATTGCATTCGAACTCCAGCGTTGAATGAAGAATCCGGTACTTCTTCAGTCGTTGCTTGATCTCCCGTTTTATCAGATCAATTTTTTCCACGTCCTTTTCACAGGAATACACATGGGCATCGAGGACATTGATATCCGAACAGAGGCTCCAGAGATGGACATGGTGCACACCATCCACTCCCTTCACCGATGCCATGTCCGCAACGACCGCATCGAAATCAACCGATTGGGGCGTGAACTGGAGAAGGATCACGATGGTTTCCCGGAATATTCTTGCGGCTGAGATCACGATCAGGACCGCGATGACGCCCGAAAGAATGGGATCGGCAATCACCTGCCCGGTGAACGAGATCCATACCGCTGCACCAATCACCGCCAGCGAGGAGACCAGGTCTCCTGCCACATGTAAAAAAGCGCTCCGCACGTTCAGGTTATGGCTCCCGTGGAGGAGGAACATGACAGCGATATTTGCGACAAGGCCGACACAGGCAACCGTAAACATCAGCCCACCCTGCACCGGGGCCGGGTTGAGCAGGCGCTGGTATGCTTCCCACAGGATACCGGCACTTACACCGATCAGCAGCAGGGAGTTGATGAACGCTGCGAAGATCTCTCCCCGGTGGTATCCATAGGTCCGCTCCTTGGTGGGGAGCTGGAGGGCGAGGGTCATCGCCCCGAGGGAGAGAAGCAGCGAGAGGAGATCGCTGAACATGTGCCCCGCATCGCTGATGAGGGCAAGCGATCCTGAGAGCAGTCCTCCGGCTACCTCCACGAGAAAGAAAATGAACGTGATGATGAGCGCGATCTTCATCGCTCTCCGGTAGTCCCGGCCGGTACTGTGCGGGCTGGTGTCATCTGAATGAAGGGTATTATGTGAATGCCCTGCGCCCTCTTCGCTGTCGCCACCAGTGCATTGTTCTGGATATGAATGACCCATACGCTGACTCTCCGGTTATGTGCGGTTATTTCCTGATAGATAGTATCCGTTTAATAGTTAATAAGAAGAAAAGTAACGGAACCGATAGGTAGTATCCATGAAGAAACCTTCAGCCATTGCCGATGGAATATGTTTCTGCCCGTTGTCGGGGATTCTCGACGTAATAGCGAAGAAGTGGGCGCTCCTGATTATCGCGATCCTTGGCAACGAAGGGGAGAAGGGGTTCAACGAACTGAAAAAAGATCTTGGCTGTATCAGCCCCAAGCCGCTCTCGGACACGCTGAAAAACCTCGAGCGTATCGGGCTGGTAAGCAAGAATGTCCTCGCGACATCGCCCCCGACCGTGAAATATTCACTCACCCCGGATGGCCGGGAACTGCGGGGGCACCTGGTCCCGATGCTGGTCTGGGTCTCGGAACGCGGCGGACAGGATATGCCGGGCTGCCCGATACGGGCGAGGAACATTCCTGGCAACCTGAAAAAAAACCGGTGAGTGGCGGATGTACTATTCCCGGCCAATCCGTTCGGCCGCGTGCGGTGCGGCGGGGCCGGATTAGTACCGGACCCGCCGTCAATCTCCGGAACCGGGGGCACTAAAAATGGCAGATACTACGAGATCACTTTTAAAAAAATCTGACAGCGATCTTCAAAGTTCCTTCTTACCGGAATCCCTGTTTGAAATCCTCGACCTCGATTCCGGCCTGCTTGAGGATCCCCATCAATGTTCCTTTTTTCAGTTCGCGGTGAAGAGGAACCGAAAAGACGCGCCATTCTTTCTGTACGACAACGTGGCTTGATGTCTGCCGCTTAGCTTCAAATCCCTGCTTCGACAGGTACTTGACCAGATCTTCCCCGGCAATGACCGGGAGTTTATGCGACATCCGCCACTTCGACCTCCGAGTAATTCATCAGGATCCGAGGATGAGAAGTCTGCATCAGCAGACTTCGACCTCCGAGTGATTCATCAGGATCCGAGGATGAGAAGTCTGCATCAGCAGACTTCGACTTGGGAGATTTCGCAGTGGTGTGTCGGGGATTTCCGGTGAAGTTCTTCCCGCTGGACTTCGAGAACCAACTCTATTGCTTCCTTGATATTGGCGAGGGCTTCTTCCCGGGTCTCACCCTGGCTGATCGCGCCGGGGATCTCCACGCACTGGACCGTGAAACCGCCTTCTTCCTGGGGTTCGAGCACCACCGTATATTTCATAGGTACACATTATTCACGAAAGAGTATACAATTTTTCCGCTGGGATCAACGGTCCGGTGCTCCTTCCGTGACGGCCGCGAGCGAGCCGGGCTTGTGGCGGTTGGGCGGGCCCGGGACCGGATGGGTGGGGGCCGTCGTCATTCCTGGCAAGCTGCACAGGAATATCAGAAGCCGTTAAGAGTTGTGCGGGAAATGTTTTTTCATTGAACATCCCATGATGGTTCAGGTAGGAGATAATGTCCGATAAAAATCAATCACAATCCGGTATACGATCCGGAATTCTCCCTTGCATGGGGATACTCTTTGTTGTACTGCTGAGTGCCGGATGTACCGGTGCATTTTCTGGGATACAGAATACCGTTCCGGCGACTCCGGTTTCTCCTCCGGATGTAGTAAATCAGGCAAACCAGGTAACGATGCAGGTTGTCATGGTGGACGAACATGCACATGCTGAATATACTACGGTCTGGCTCACTCCCTCTGCACGCATCTATACACTTGCAAAAAATATTCCGGACTACAAGTCCTATATCGGGTTAATGGAACAATCCAGAAAAGACGGCTCGTTCCTTACTTTCACGCTTGATACTCAGGATTCTTCGATAATTAAGAGTGTTGTGAAAGGCGTGCAGCCAACATCTTCTTCAGATGAAGAGAAGGCCGTGCAAGTAACTCCACCGGTATCTTCTCCGGACGTAGTAAACCAAGACTCCACCATCCGGCCCTGACTTATGCCATAGTAACGTTGCTAAATATGACCTCAATTATTCCCGTCGATAAACCTCTCAATTTTCCAGGCCCGGTTCCGTATTTTTGCGAATTATGACCTCTGATTTTGGTGCTTTTGGGAAAAGAGGTACAACCGGGCTCGCAGCAGGCTCCGTTGTACCAGAATTCCCATGGGTGCTTCCCCGCTTTCTGTGAGGGGGACACCGGCGGAGGGTCTTGCAAGGTCACCGGGGATCTTTCCGAGTAAACCCGGCCGCATACGTGTTGGGCGGGGCCGGGCTTGTGAGGGTTGGGTGGACCCGGGACCGGATCAGTGCCGGATCCGTCGTCAATTTCTGGTACTGAATGCACTGAGTAGTGCCGGTGCGGACTGGTGTATCATTCACGAATATTTTTAGCAGTTGAATTTCAACTGTCAGTGTGACTGATTGGAAAGATGCAATAAAGAGAAATCTCCGGACTGTTACGGCCGGAGTATTTGTCGTGATTGTATTGTTTCTCATCATCCTCGTAGCGGGAGTCATCCCGGAGTTCAACAACGGCTACAAATCCCCCCATGCCATCACACCTGAAAATCCCTCGCTTACCACGGCTGCTTGTTCGGGAAATGCCATTGTCGTAAATTACCGTGGCGGACCCAATGCAGCAAGTCTCACCGGCATTAGTGTCTGGGTAGACGCCATGCAACCACACTCCTTGAACCTGACCATCGGCTCACAGGAAATGATAACACTGGTTGCCGGAAGTGAGATGAAAGAACACCGGGTTATCGTTGCTTCCACATTTACCGATGGAGAAATGGTAATAGATCAGGACATAAAGCTAAAATGTCCATAGGTTTGGACTCCTTTTTCGTCGCGATGGCGGGGCCCTGGCACAGGTTGTGGACAAAGGCGACGGCACGGGAGGTTGTGGGGATTATTACAGGAATGGGGGGTGATTGCAAGATGCAGAGGAAAATTCCTCAGCTTTTCCAAGTAATTTACGATGTCGATCGTACGGGATGGATTGAATTTTTTTTTCATACGGTAAAAAGGTGAAATTATTTACTCTGTTTATTAGTCTCCATTTGCATTTTTATTGCATGTAAGATTTCATTGCGATGGCATTATATGACATTAAATTTACCAATTATTATTAAGAATCTCTGAAAAATATTATTAAGGTGTGCCGATGAGTTTTAGATGGCGAAAACTATTATTAATATTTTTAGGACTTTTAATAGTTTACATTAGTATCTGCCTTCTAATCACAAGCACCGGTTCTTATGGAAAAGGGAGTGTAACCGGGCCAGATAAGATTGTATATCGTGTTACAACGAGTGGCTCACTGGATAATCCATTCCCGAGTGATAAAGGAATTCTTATTCCAACTGTAGTGAATGAAAGTGGAGCGCTTGTTTTTTCAGATCAGGATTTAACATACGCTTTATCAAGTGCTTATTCATGCGGAGGCGATACATTCAATCGAAATAGTTATGGAAAATCGTCATATCTCAATCTCAGTTATGTGGACGCAGAGAATGGCACAATGATACTTGTGCGACCTAATTCTCCACCAGCGGGTAAGGAATATACGATTTCATTCTGTCTCGAAAAGGAGAATGCTATTGGAAACAAATTCTTACCCTCTCCCCAGATTGCAGCATCGTTTTTCCCCTCAACCGTAACGACAATTGTTTACAATCCGATCCATAACAAACCCTATGAAAGCAGGACATCTCTATTATTGGAGTTCTCCAAAGCGGGAGATACAGTTACTCACGGATATATGTCAGATCCAATACAAAATTTCAAGCTGACCTATGGTTATAATCCTGTAGTAATGTCCGAATATGGACAATATTCCGAGTGGGCTAAGTTTATCTGGATACCGGGGTAAGTTGGAGGCCGACCCGGATGCGGCGCTCGAGGCGCTCGGGATTCTCGCGTCGTTTCATATTATCTAGGAGGAAAAATTCGTGAATCTTTCCAACCGGAGACTGTGGAAAAAGATCGTGGTTGCCGCGAGCTGCGAAATTATCATTTCCGGGGTCGTCGTGCTTGTCGTTAGCCCGGGGCATCGTTTTTCTCCTGGTACAGGTACATGGATATCAACCGATATTACCGGGTGCAGTTACTGATCGGGAGTAAAAAACATGAAATTTCATTTGATTTCTTTCATCGCACTTATTCTGGCAGTGATTGTCCTGGTACCGGGTGCAGGAGCCGAAAACCAGACAATGGACACGATCTATTTGCTGACCCATGCCGAAACCCTCGCCGGCCAGAAGGACATGTCACGGTACAGCAACATACCCCCGCCTGAACCGATCGTGACCATGAATGAGTCGACAGCCCGGCTCTACCCGAACGTAACCTGGTGCGGGAACAACTGCATGGTACCCCGGCCCTGCCTCTTCCCGTTCACCCGGTGCGAATCCCCGCTCACGGTTATGATCGTGTACAATGTGAACGCAACTCGTCCGGGACAGCCCGGCCCGGTCATCGGGTATGGAGTGACCGGCTGGCCATTGCAGAATTCCGTTTCGATTGCCGGAAGCCCGGACCTCACCCTCCCGTTCAAAACTTTTACGGGACCGTTCAATTCCGGTAGAAACGTTACCATAGAGGTGAACCCCTCCAGCCCGTATCCGCCAGCCCGGGAGTTTCTGGATTATACAAACGCCCCCGCTTTAACCTCCGGGCAAAAAGAGACTGCCATCAGGATTGCATCGACCTCAAAAAAATTCCAAACCTACCTGAATGGTCCCCACGGTCCGATAACGGCAAGGTGGGCATACCCATACTCAGGTATTGTTCATCTGTCTATGACAGCAGGGTCGGCAATGTCGCCGGAGAACGGGCTGGTATCTGTTACGGTAGATCCTGCCCGCGGTCAGCCTGGAAATGTGTCTTTTGTGGACTGGAAAAAATACTGGTAGGAAAATGTTCAAAAAAAGCATCAGGCAATCTGCGGTCTTTTGGGATTTTGTGCTGCAATTGCCATCTGCCAACGGTTCAGAGTGAATCCGGCTGAAAAAACCGGGGGATACGATCACCATGAAAAACCCTGAAAAAGAAAACCGGGTAATAACAATAAGGGCAATCCTCCTCGTTCTTCTCATAGGGGTAATCGCAATTATCGCCGTGCGATCAGTTATGATTGGGCCGGGCATCCCACCGGACGCCGATATGTCCTACCTGATGCTTTCAGATCAGGGGCCGTCCTTTGAGAGATGTCCACTCATCCAGAACGGGTCCAAAACTCCCCCGGGTCTCTGTGTTGATTCCATCCGGGAAGGAAATTATCCACATTTCCCGGAACTCTCTCCATCGAGCCGGTATGGGATCTTCGGGAATACCGGATCCGGAGAGAGCATGGTGATTGCGGTCTGGTACTTTAAACGGGAGAACGATTTTGTCCTGAAGGAAGGACAACTGGTGAAGTACTTGCAGGATCATGGGATAATCAACAAGGGAGAACTTGATTTTAGTGCCGAGCAGCAGGTCATAAAAAAAAGGAACCTGGAGAACCCGCGTGAATCCCGGTTAATGATACCGCAGACCGTGCAGGGAACGGCATATTCGGACAATGAGACCGCGGGATATTTTTTTGTGATACAACGGCCGATCTCCCTTGACCGGGAAGATTACTACCTCATGTATTACGGTGTGGTCACCAACAACACACCCTCATCTGCGACCCCGTCTCTGAAACTATTGATGGCTGAAAATAATGGTTATTATACCTTCAGGGGTGTGGTAAGGCCCCTTGGACAGATTTAGATCTCTATTTTTGGGTGTCAAGGATTGGAACCCTGACCACGAACGCGATCTTATCCGTAGTTCCAATGTACCAGGTCCCTTCGTATCCAAGAAATTCCCTGGGATCTGCAAAGAAATTCCCTGCATCGCCAACGATCCGCCTTGCATCCGGCGTGGCATTCCCCGGGTGGCCGTTTTTGTACCATGAAATTACCTGACCGGAAGACACTCCGGCACTCACATTGAGACATTTTTCACCAATCCACACATTCCCGCCAGGTTGTACCAGAGGAAAGTAACCATCGCAGGATTCTGTCCGGACCGGCGTGATTGTGGGTCCCGGGTTATTCCGGTATCCGGCATCATACTCGCCGGCTCTCTGGTTGCACTCCGCCGCTTCCGCCGTTTTTCCTGAGTCCCTGAGCGTTATACACTTCACGGACCAGGCACCCGCATCATCCGGATTAATCTCAAGAGCTTTGTCATAGTTTTTGATCGCTTCATCATAACGCTTCATATTGTGAAGGGCAACTCCCTTTGCTATCCATGCGTGTGAAAAATTCCGGTCGATCGCGAGGGCTGCGTCAAAAAAAGCCAGCGACTCATTGTACCGGGCGTACTGCGTCGAGTACGTCAGCCCTTTGATGAACTGTTCCTTTGCCTCGGGCGAGGTTGTTGATATCTCGTCGGTTTTGAATGCGATTGCTATCGAGGACCCGCCCGGAGGGACGAATGATCCGGAGGAGGCGCCGGGTGGAGAGCTGGTTGCCAGCAACGGACCGGCATCCTGAGAAATGCACCCTGTTGCGAGGATGAGAGAAACGAAGAGGATGCTGATGAAAATCATCCGTCTCATGATGGAGTATCAGGCTTTGGGAACGTTATATTTTGTGCCCGCATCTTTACGGCGCCCCGTTCTCCATTCCTGCCCGCATGCGGCGGGGCCGGGCTTGTGGTGATCGGGCGGACTCAGGGGCCGGTGTAGTACCGGACCCGTCGTCAGGTTCCGGAACATCGGGATTCCCCGTGTGGAGAGGGGATCGCTTTTTAGAAAATTTACCGGAAAAATACGGCCGCAAAATACGGTGCGGGAAAAAAAAGTTCCGGGAAATTTTTCCCGGCAATCATGCAGGCATCCCACCGGCCGCGAGCGGCTTCCCGTCCCGGTCGATCTCGATCAGTCCGGTGCCGGTGATCAGGAAGAACCGCCATGTCCCGTGTTTCGACCGGAGCCAGAGTTCGGCCGATATGGCAGCGTCCCGGGCGATGATCCGGAGCTTGTCGATCTCGTCTTTGAAATCCCCGGCAATCTGTTCGATCGCCACGAGGATCTGCGGTGCAAACATCACCCGTGCGAACGTGACCGGGATCTTCGAGATGATGGATATGTCATAGATCCGTTCAGGGCCGAGACCCGACATCTGGAAGACGCCGCGCAGTTGAGCGATGGGCATCGCCGCAGCGAGCGCCCGGTGCGGACGCGGTCCGCGGCTCACCGGAAGCACCTCCCGGTGGTTTTTAAGTTGGTTGCCGGATTTTGTACCGGCAGGGTTTTGGATTTTCTCATCTGTTGTTACCTCCTTTCTGTTGTGAGGTTGAAGGTCGGCTGATGCCTCCCTTCTTCTCACCGAGGTTCGAAGATCTCCTACAGAAATCTTCTCTTCCTCAAGGTTCTGACGAATCTTTCGGATTCTTTGAACCTCGCTGATGTCGCCGGGGCCCCTTTGACAGCGAAGAATGCTGACACATTCTTCTCGTCCACTGGAGGACAGCGAAGAATATTGACACATTCGAAGACATGCTGTCTTCTCATGCCTCAGGTCGAAGAACTCTGTTCTTCTCCTCTCTCAAGTCTGATGACTTTCGAGATTCGGATGACCATCGGCATTCTTCACGTCCACGGGGTTCTGCAGAACGCCTTGGACAGAATCAAATTAGCTCGGGGTATATAAGCGCTTGTATGAATAAATCCGGAAACACAAAATCTGGGAGTTTTGCTCGCGATTGAGCGGTAACGGGGCCCGATGCACTGAGATTGGCACTGCGCAAAAATGGTAACTATATGTGATTAACCGGTGTGACCTTCCGCTGGAACGGGTCCCGGGACATCCCCCGCCGGCTGATCCGGCCCACGGTACCCTGGCCGGTCCGGTCTTCGTGTGCTGGAATACGGCTATATGTGACCTCAATTATTCCCGTCGATAAACCTCTCAATTTTCCAGGCCCGGTTCCGCGTTTTTGCGAATTATGACCTCTGATTTTGGTGCTTTTGGGAAAAGAGGTACAACCGGGCTCGCAGCAGGCTCCGTTGTACCAGAATTCCCATGGGTGCTTCCCCGCTTTCTGTGAGGGGGGTCACCGGCGGAGGTGTCGTCTGGCAAGGTCACCGGGGAGGGAGGTATCCATCGTCAGTCGCTGGTATCCTGAGGGCAGTGCCAGATGTGCGATTGAGGGGGGCGGGAGTTTGCAAACAAGGCCCGGACAAAAAAAATTGTTGTGGACCGGGCCCGGCAAAAATATTGTTGCACGTACCGGTTCTTGCCGGAAAAAATTCCGGCGCGAACGTAACCGGCCCGGAATTTTTTTTGCACGAATCGGTTCTGCCGGGATTTTTTTTCAAACGCCAGAGCAACCCGATGCGGATTCGCGGCCGCGTGGAATGATGGACTGGTGTGAAAACTCTTAACGTGTCATGCCCCGTATCTATCCTGATATGACCGGGGCGGATAACTCCCCGGGAGAAGGTATCACACATGGAAGAGATCGTGCAGGAATTCGGGACACGGGAAAAGGAGAGTGATCCCAGCAGGACTGCAGAACTGATCGCCATGCGCCGGGCAACCGAGTCCATGCGCCCGGAGGGGGAGCGGATCTGTTACGATCCCTACGCAGTCCGGTTTATCAATCCGGCATTCTTACGGGCTATACACGAGAACCCCGAAGCGGCCCGGGCAAAGGCAGCGGAAGTCGCACGTACGTTTCCGGGCCTTGCGGGTTCAATCCTTGCCCGGGTACGGTTCTTTGATGATTTCGTTGCGAACGCAGCAGCCACGGGCATCCGGCAGCTGGTCATCCTCGGGGCCGGCTACGATACCCGGGCGTACCGGACTCCGGGCCTTGAGGGCAATATCCAAGTTTTCGAAGTCGATCACCCCCTTACCCAGCAGCCCAAGAAAGAGAAGATCCGGGAGATCTTCGGTTCGCTTCCGGCTCATGTCGCATACGTGCCGGCCGATCTCGGGCGCGACAGTCTCACAGACGGTCTTGCAAAAGCAGGATACGATCGTACAGAAAAAACGCTCTATATCCTTGAGGGGCTGGTCATGTACCTTCCCCCCGCGGTGGTCGATGGTATCCTGTCCTTCATTGCTGAAAATTCCGGGACGGGCAGCATCATCCTCTTCGATTATTACCCGCTGTCGCTCGTGAATGGCATGGACCAGCGGGAGATTGCACGGAATCTCCGGGAGTTTTCCGCCAGGGCGGGCGAACCCGTGCGGTTTGGCGTGCCGGATAACGAGATCTCCCCATTCCTTGAGGGACGGGGATTTTGTAATACCAGGAACATCTGCGAAGCTGAGTACCGGGCCCTGTATTTCCACGGCAGTAATGCCGGTCGGGCGACAACCGATCTCATCACGTTTGCCATTGCCGAAGTCCCCTGACAGCAGAGACGGGTGACCCTTCCATTTAAAAGCGGGGGCGCACAGAACGATGATGACGGCGTGAAACGGAAGGGCCGGAGAGGCTGCGTGCGGTGCGGCAGGGCTGGGCTTGTGGTGGTCGGGCGAACCTGAGGCCGGTTAGTACCGAGGCCGTCGTCAACTGCCGAAATCGAGAGCGATGAGAATGGGCAAGTATGCAGGGGGTTGGGATGGCTGCGATCCTTGCCGGGTGTTCGCGATCTGATCGCAGGTTGTTGGGATGTAAATGTTTTTTTAATTCGTGCCCAAAAGAGCCAGAGAAAATCCTATCAGCAGTTTTCTGAGACCCGAAACAAAACAAATATCATGTGTAAAAATAATTAAACACATAAGCATGCTGAGCCCGTCATCAGTCCCGGAACTGGCAAAACTCCTTGGTTTTCTCGGGAACGAGCAGAGGCTCAACATTCTCAGGACGATCGCCCGCGACGAGAAGTTTGCGCGGGAGATCTCAGAAGAGGTTGGGATCTCACGACCTCTTGTGAACATATACTTAAAGCAGTTCGAAAAGGCCGGGCTCGTCATTGGTACCAATCGCGTTGCCGAAGAGCCGCCATACCTGAAACGGTATTACAAGGCGGTGCCCTTTGAGCTTGCATTGAACCTGGACCTCATCCGGGAACTTGGAGATGATTAATGTGGATTTCAAAACCTTCAAAGAATTTCATTGGCTGACAAGGATTGTCATTGTAATCCTTGTTCTGGTTCTCGCCCTGTTCGTGTTGAATGTCCTTAAAATCAACGTTATGTATATATTCACTCCTTTGATTGCTATCATGGTAGCCGGTTGCGTCTTCCTTGCACTGGTTATCTATTATCTGGGAAGATGGGTGAGAATCCAGGAAGTACAGAGTACCGGAAACTCGACGGAACAGGAAAAGATCCGGACGGAGATACTCCAGCTCCGGCAGTCCGTTGATGCCATGCAGAAGAAACTGGACAATATCGAGCGCATCCTTGAGAAGGTAGCGGAGTGAGATGAATGGATACAAAACTTACTGGAATTATTAATCCAGGAGATACGCAGGAGATTAAGGAATGGATAGAGAAACAGATCGGATCGGTATCAGACAGGAAAACTGAGATGGCTGATATTAAAACCGAGATTGCATTGCTCAGACAGACTGTTGATATAATGCATAAAAAAATTGATAATATCGAGCGGATCCTGGAAAAGGTGTCGGATTAAGGGGACTGACTAAAAAACAAGAGATAATGCGTCCTCGAAAGGTGAGACCCTTATGGGTGTCGGGCTCTCTTTTGCGTGGCGGACCCGGGACCGGTTTAGTACCGGCCCCGTCGTCAATTGGTGTAATCTAAGGGTACTGAGGAGTGGCTGGTTCAGACATGCCAGGTTCCCCCAAAAAATGATCTAAATTTTTTTCCACCATGCCCTTATCCAGATTCATATTTTAGTAAATTATACCTGAACAATAGGTAAAAAAATATCATCAACGATTTCGTGAATCGTTCTATCAGATATCGGTTCATGGGTGATGAGAATTTCATATCGTAATAAATCAATGGGTAGCGAGATGATACGGGGATTCAGGTTTTCCAGATGGACCTCTCCCCGCAATTCAGCCTGTTTCAGAATTGTCTTCATCGCGATAGTCGATTTGCTTTCGGTTCCCGGATGCATTATCTGCGGAATTGAAGCGATGAGATCTTTACTAAGATATTCAGCCATAAGACCCTGTATGGTTTCAGCCCCGACAGTTTGCAGAGGCTGAGCTATTCCGCGGAGCAGAATAAGCATATCATTACGCAGATTTCCGGTATCCGGGACATCCCGGGGAGGTTTGGGTAAATATCTCTGTAATGTTGCAACGACAAGTTTTGCCTTATTTCCCCAGCGACGATAAACAACTGCCTTGTTCGTTCGTGCCCGTACAGCAACACCCTCAATTGTCAGATGAGTATAACCAACATCGGAGAGTTCATCCCAAGCGGCCTGAAGTATTGCGGTTTCGAGAATTTCACCGCGGCGTCTCGTCTCTCTGGGAGGATCTACCTTACTCCCGGCACCGCCCACCCGTGATTGCTCTTTGATCTTTTGCTCATCCATAGGTAATTCCCGGTTCCTGAATTTCTCGTGCGTCTCCTGCAGATTTAGTATCTTTTATGAACATAAGAAACGATCGGTTTCTTATAGAAATAAGAAACTAATAGTACCTTATTCACCTGTAAGAGGAATATCCTCATGGCAGATACAACCGCAACTGTCCCAGCGGCTCACAACGAAAAACTTGACCCGGCGGTACTCAAAATCTCCTTAATTCTCCTGGTCGGTGCACTCGCACCATTGTTTGACACGACGATCATGAATGTGGCAGTCAACACACTGACCCACAGTCTGCATACTACCGTTTCGAGTATTCAATGGGTTATAACAGGATATCTGCTGACGCTGAGCATGACCATTCCCCTGTCGGGCTGGGCGGTCGATCGTTTTGGCGGCAGGCGGATGTGGATGTTTGCACTCATCGTATTCCTGGCAGGTTCAGTGCTTTCGGCCCTGTCCAGGGATGTCGGCAGTCTGATTGTTTTTCGTCTCATTCAGGGTGTTGGTGCCGGCCTGATTTATCCAATCATGCAGACATTAGTTGTCCAGACGTCCGGTGGTCGCAATCTTGGGCAGGTGATGTCGATTATCAGCCTGCCCGCATTACTGGGACCGATTCTTGGCCCGGTGCTGGGTGGGATTATTGTCGACAACTTAAGCTGGCAATGGATTTTTTTTGTCAATATTCCGATCTGCATGATAGCGTTATTACTGGCTTGGTGGGGATTACCAGTGGACGAACCTTGCACGAATAACCAGTCCATTGACATCATCGGCATCCTGCTGCTTTCCCCGGCGTTTGCCCTGTTTATTTATGCCATTTGCCAGGTTGGTTCCCATGGCGGGGTCATAAGCAGTGCAACGATCATTCCGCTTGCGATCGGTCTGCTCCTGATGGCCTCCTTTGTTGTCTATGCCTTGCGTACAAAAAATACACCGGTGATTGACCTGCACCTGTTCAAATCGCGTAATTTTTCTGCATCAGCGGTTTTACTTTTCCTCTCCGGAATCATCACTACGGGAGCCATGTTTCTTCTCCCGTTATTTTATCAGCAGGTGCGGGGTGAAAGCGTCTTATGTACCGGCCTTTTACTGATCCCCCAGGGTGCAGGTATGTTATTGACCAGACGCTGGCTCGGGATCCTGACAGATCGCACAGGTCCGGGTAAAATTGTTATCATAAGTCTCATGGTAACGATCGTCAGTACATTACCCTTTGTTTTTGCAGGTCCTGAAACAAGCCCGGTTTTACTGGCCGTGGCACTGTTTGTACGGGGAGCCGGTCTGGGAGGTGTGCTTATTCCCATCATGGTTTCTGCCTATCAGGGATTGAGCAGGGAGCAAATCCCCCAGGCCAGTATTGCAACAAGAATTTTTCAACAACTTGGCGGAGCATTTGGTTCTGCCGTGCTTGCGGTAATTATCGAACACCAGCTACTCGCCTATCCGTCATCGGATATCCCGGCAGTTACAGGCGTATACGATGTTACCTTCCTGTGGCTGATTGGGTTTACCCTGATTGCGGCTATTGTTGCGCTCTTCCTGCCAATGCGAAAAACCGGTCTGGCGATTACATAGGGCAGGGAATACATGATAATCTTCATCATTTTTTTCAGAGAATTCAGGCAATCCCCCAAAAAGAGTGAGAGTGCATCGTTGCCGGCGCTTGGGCGGGCCCGGGCTCTCTTTTGCATGGCGGACCCGGGGCCGGATGCGGCGGGGGCCGTCGTCAGGTGCCGGGAATGTGGGCACTGAGCAGTGCTGGTATTGATCTTTAGTGGCTGACACTCATTTGGAAACGCGATCGTTTGGCCAGATCGGCTGCCGGCCTGATGAGCTTACGTCCTTCCCCGGTGCAGGTCGGGTTAGCGATGTATTTCTGGAACCTGACAAACTCTTCCCGATCCAGGACGAGACCCAGTTCAACTGGTTTTGCCACGGTTGCCCACCATCGTTATAGTGATAACCCGGTTTGGTTCCGTTTGATAAAATCAGGGTCACCCTGTTTGCCCGCATTGGGACGCCGTACAGCCCCTGACACACCATCGCAGTCGCGGTCCGGACTTTTTAACCGGCCCGCCAGGTTCTGGAAACCGGTGAAAACCGGCATGCTGAAACCAATCTTAACTATTCTGCCGCCGTTTCTCTGAACCGGTCAGATGCCCGCAGGAGATCTACCGCCGGTTTTTTCTGGTTATGCTGCGATGGTAACTCCGGATAAAAAATTCCGGCAGAAATGGATTATCCCTGTGAATACACCTCTATTTCATCCAGCATTTTCTCAAACGACTCATCGAAATCCGGAACCCCGTTCATCTGGTGACCAAGAGAAACCTGCCACAGCGCTTTGAAGTGTTCGCGCCTGCCTGTCAGCACAGTGGTATCGACAACAACTCCCTTCACCTCGCATTTCCGTGTAAGAATGGATTTCACATCGTTGCGGTCAACCCGATCCGCCAGCTGCACGATATCATAGAGATCGCGTGAACGGCTCCGCTGGAAGAGCGACCGGATCTTCTCTGCCATGATCTCTTCGAGCGCATACGAAGTCACGGATAGAGAGAGCCCGTCGGAATACGGGTGGAAGACCGGGCGTTCGCTGACCGGAAGCAGGACATCCTCCTGGCCCGGGCCGGTCAGGTCAAGATCGATTTTCACCGGGGATGCCGAGCCGCGGTTCAGGATCCGGAACCGGGCCGTTGCCTTATAACCGGTTTTAGTTTCCCGGAAGCCGGGATTGTCTTCGAACAGGATGCCACTCTCCTCACGAACCCGGAGTACTGCATTGCTCACCGCTGCCTGCAATGCACCGGCATCGACCGGTTCAAGAAGGGTAAAATCGAGGTCATCGGAGAACCGGTAGTTCTCGATGAACACTTTCCGGATGCCGGTCCCTCCCTTGAATGCCATGTTGATTGGGCGAAGTGCGGACAGGAGCCAGTTCTGGCAATAGTCCCGTTCGATGGTTGAGGTGGGAACGCCGAATTCCCGGGCGCGTTCCTTGATCTCAAGGGCCGTAATCATTCAAGCGACTCCGGCAGCACAGCATCGTGGTTGATCACGAGCCGCCATTTCGGATCGTTCTTTCCTTCTGCCGGCAACGTAGGATCCAGCAGCAGGTATTTTTTCGAACGCGGCGGCGGCAGATCGATTTGCACGCCCAGTTTCTCGCACAGGTGCCCGAGCCTCCGGACCACGGCGAAGTTATCGATCCGGATGGCGTAGTCCGTGAGCCGGCCGCGATCCAGCGAACCGCTTTTGAGCGCTTTTGCGACTTCGATGATTCCCCCGGCGTACTGTGGCTTATCGAGGCAGTCGATGATCGTCTTTTCCTTGTCCGTGATGCTGACCGAAGTCTCCTCAATCCATTCCTTACGGATTCCGAAGAACTTCTCCTCCTTCACCCGCACGATCTGATAGTTCACTCCGAAAATCTCCATCGTGCTTTTGCTTTTGCGTGCAGGTGTCTGGATAAATACGGTGGCAGGGATCTGCTCGGTGAGACCGTAGTGGTGGAGAGCGCTCCAGTAGGAGATCGCGTACGGTTCGACAAGGTACGACGCGATGACAAATTCGTGGAGCGTGTATTTTCCTTTCTCGCTCCTGAGCGGAATGATGAGGTACTTACCCTTGTCAATCCGTTCGATGAACCCTTTCTCCTCCAGCCGGAAGAGGATGACCCTGAGCGTTCCTTTACTAATGTGCGTCTTCTGGTAGAGCTGGTCAAACGAGAAGACCTGGTTCTCTTTTGCCATGGACTTCAGGATTTCAATGGTCATTCCCCGGAGTTCCCCCTTAGATACATTAATGTTAACATTTATGTTAATATTTGCGTACGGGAGGGGGAATTATCCGGGTTCCCTGTTTGACGCATTAACGTCGGGCGGATCTCGGGCCCGACTGTGGATGGCCCCATCGTCAGCCGACGGCATCCAGAGGGCCATCCGGGCAATGATCCCAAATCCCGGCTGCCTTCCGGCGCCAAACCAGCAGCGCCGGCACCCGGATCTCCCCGGTTTCCCGGGAAAAAACATCGGTTTTCCGGTGCCGGAAGGACTCCCTTTATTTCGGGCCATAGCAGCCGCCGGTGGGCGCATGACTTTGGGACAGACGACAGGTTGTCCGGTTTTTGCGCATTTTCTTACGCTGCTAAAGAGCACGGTTTTTTCCTGATTAAAACGGGTATTTTCGAAAAACAACGGTTTAAACGAAGAATCTCTGGCGGCGTTGGCACCATTTCCACTGCCGAATTTTTTTGGGATCCGGCCCCGGGATTTCTCCGACGTGAGAGGGGGTGCAGGGGACTTACTCTCTTCCCCATACGGGGGGTATATAAAGAGGGGGCAGTCCCAGGGATGCGATTGAGGGGGACGGGAGTTTGCGAACAAGGCCCGGACAAAAAAATTATTGCGGACCGGGCCCGGCAAAAAATATTGTTGCCCGTGCCGGTTCTGGCCGGAAAAAATTTTGGCGCGAGCGTAACCGGCCCGGAAATTTTTTTGCACGAACCGGTTCTGCCGGGATTTTTTTTTCAAAAGCCAGAGCAACCCGATGCGAACTCCCGGCCGCATGCGGTGGGGCGGGGCCGGCTTGTGGTGAGGGGGCGGACCCTTGGCCGGTTTAGTACCGGGGCCGTCGTGCTTCTCCGGAACCGGGGGCACTGAGAAGAGGTACGGAACGGGTCGGAGAGCGAAGCAGGAGAAGACCATGCATTTTTTTACCGTGGAAGTCCATCATCTTTTATCGGAACCATGACATCGGCTGTGGAGATAAGGGAAGTCCTGCGGAAATGCCTGCCGGAGATCCGACAGAAATACGGAGTGACTTCCATCGGCATTTTCGGATCCTATGCACGCGGAGAGGCAGCCTCTTCAAGTGATATCGATATTATTGTAGAATTCGACCGGCCGATCGGGTGGGAACTGGTTGACCTTGCAGATTATCTCGAATCTATTCTCCACCACAAGGTCGATCTTGTCATACGAAGATCCCTTCACCCGCTCATCCGCGACACGATCCTCTCCGAGGTACAGTACGCATGACAGCCCGGTCTCCCGCATTGTACCTTTCAGAGATCCTCGCCTCGATGGAAAAGATCGAGCGTTACGTTGCCGGAATCTCCTATGAAGAGTTCATCGTCCACGAGCAGCTGATCGATGCAGTTGAACGCAACGTGGAGAAGATCGGTGAAGCGGCAGCTGCAATCCCGGACGATGTCAGGGACCGGCATCCCGAAGTTCCCTGGAAGACCATCGTGGGCTTAAGAAACAAAGTTATTCACCACTATTTTGCCGTGGATCACGAAGTCATCTGGCAGATTGTCACGAAGAATATCCCGGCGACAAAGGGAAAGATTGCCGAGATTCTCCGGGAATATTCCCGGTGACCGACGAGTCATCCCCTTCCATGTCGGCTGCATGCGGTAGGGTGGGGCCGGGCTTGTGGTGGTTTGGCGGACCCGGGACCGGTTGGTACTGAGGGCACTGAGGAGCTCTGGTAACGGATGGTTAGGAAGTATGTGTGCGGACAGCGGCAGTCCGATTCGCTCTCACATAACGCTTCGCGTGATGCTCGTCGCTGTTACAAAAACCTGTAAGAAGGTAAGTTTAGACAAAATAATAAGTTCAAAGGACAATTTCCACATCTGGGAAAAATTATGAAAAATGAAATCGATAACTCAAAACAAACGAATTTTTTACCAAAAAAATGTTTAATTCATCACGGTATTTGTCCCGAAAAATTGGATCTTAAACCGAACACATTTTTTGTTGGTTTTCCTTTCAAACCTCAATATACAAAAGACCTCAAAGAGAAAATTGATCTAGTCGCCGACCGTCTACATCTCAAACCGTTATATCCTGCCAAAACTCAAAAGAAAGGAGTTATTCTTTGTAAGGTTTGCAAAGAAATTCAAGAGACCGCCTTCTCTGTCTTTGATATAACAGAGAGAAATCCAAATGTTATGCTTGAGATCGGATTGGCTTTTGGATTCGGGAAAGAAGTAATTTTATTAAACAATCCAAATCATGCTGAGGAATTGAAGAAAGGCTACCCAATTGATCTCAGTGGAATTCTTATCGTTCAATATGATGCAATCTCCGAAATAAATGATGAACAGAATTTTGAGGAAAAAATTAAGGACGTTGTAAAATTTTTACATCCAGAAGGAACTCTTGATAAAATTTCGGAAATAAGAGAAGCATTAGACCGGTTCTCCAAATTTGAAGAAGATATTAAGGTGAAGATGATAACTGAACGGATTGATGAAATCGAACTGTCATTCAATCCTGAAGAGTGGGACTGGAAAATCTCCGATTATAAACTTCCTTTAAAATTTAATGCTGTGTATGGACTTGGTGGAAAATGGGACCCAATAATTCTTGAAAAAGAAAATGGAGGAATTTACGAAGGAAAGCGAGGAGCCTATGGGCCAAGTAAGAAACAATTTATCGGTTTGATTAAAGATTCGAAAGCAATTGACGCCTTGATGCAAAATATATCGATGAGCTTTGAATAGACGAGAAAATGTCGGCCCCGTTCACAAAAATGTATTGATAACCCCGTCAGGACGGGATCATTTTTGCGGGAATACTAACGTTCATCATAATCGCTTAATGGCGCATTCTTCCCGATCCTCTCAAGTTCCTTGTGGATGTCGATATACAGGGGAACGGTGTCCCTGCCCTTCAGTTTTCTCGGATCGAAAATAGCTTCATGAAAAGAGAATTTTACGTAAAATCCCACGGCATCGGGTTTTGCATCGACCGTAATGATCCTGCACCCGATATACCGCGAGAACCGTATCCAGATGGAAAAAATTTTCAGCAGCATTGAGCTGCCTACACCCTGGTGTTCAAATTCCTTGTGGGTCGCAAGCCGGGCAATTTTCAGAGCCGAATATGTTTTGTACTGGTAACCAGGATCGCCATCGTCTTCTGCAAGCTCATCCTTCCTGATCACATCCGTGACAAGCGTGAAATACCCGACAAGACGACCCTGCCAGAAAACCAGCCGGGTAACGGAAATCCGGTCCAGCTGGTTCTGGTAAGCATCTTCTGAAAAAAATCTTTCAGCTCGGGATTCCTGCATCTGAATGTTGAAATCTGTTGATCGTGATCGGCAGTTAAAACTACAAATTCAAGATCATCGAGGCTGATACTCATTTAGAAACGCAATCGTTCAGCCAGATCGGCTGCTTCCCTGATAAGTTTACGTCCTTCCTCGGTGTAGGTCGGATTATCAATATATTTCTGGAACCTGACAGACTCTTCCCTATCAAGGATGAGACCCGGTTCAATTGGTTTTGCCACGGTTGTCCACCTTCGTTATAATGGTAACTAAGTTCGTTTGCATATTATAAAATTGTGGTCAACGTATCACTTCGCTTCGTTACTACGCCCTGTAATCTCCACGGGCTATAATACATTTCACCTTCACCTTCCCCAATTTACCCCTCTCTGAATACCGGCAACACTCTGCACCGCATGTAACATGAAAAATATCATTATCAAAGGTGCCCGCCAGCACAACCCGGACATCCCGGCCAGGTTACCATCCTCTCCCCCATTGTCCGGCAGAAGACGGGAACCTATCAGCAGCTCTTAAAAGATCTGGACAAGGAAGGCTATGTCCGGGTGCGGGTGAACGGAAAAATAATCCGGACCGATGTGGAGATCGCGCTCGACCGGTACAAGAAACACGTTATTGAGATCATGATTGACCGGCTCGAATCCCCCGACCGTGTCCCAATCCCGCCCCTTTGAGGAGATGATGAATCCGGACGAGATCCAGTATGCGTCACTTTCACCGGATATGCGTCATTTTTTCGTCATGCGATTGATTCATTGACGTGGCTTGATGACATAAAAAATTTCTTTTTGGATACCCGTCATGGCAAAAATATTCCTGTCGACCAGACTTTTGAGGTTCCGCCGGTCTGGTTCCCGACCGGTCCCGTTCATGGCGGGTTTAGCCCGGGGACGCAGCGGAATTATGGCGGTTTATCCACGAAGGTTTTGCAACCCTTGCCAATGCTAATAATCTCCCAGACACTATACTAAAACGGAAATGGAGCCCTACATCCCCCGGACCCTGCCGATCGATGACATCGACTGGACCTCGCACATCTCCCGTATCGGCAAAGCGAATGCGGCACTCGCACGGTACGACGGCCTGCTCTTGGGCATCATCAATCCCGAAATTCTCCTCTCCCCGCTCACTATCCGTGAAGCGGTCCTCTCGTCACGTATCGAAGGTACTCAGGCATCGCTCGAAGATGTCCTGCAATTCGAAGCTGACCAGGCACACAAAATTACTGCGGAAAAACGGCTGGATATTCAGGAGATTATCAATTACCGGACCGCGTTGAAAGCAGCAGTCGTCGACCTCGGGAACCGGCCGATCTGCACCAACATGATCCGGGACCTCCACCGCGTCCTGCTTGCCAGTGTCCGCGGACGGGACCGGGAGCCCGGAGAGATCCGCCGTATCCAGAATTACATTGCTCCATACGGAACGCCCATCGAACGGGCCACGTTCATTCCTCCTGCCCCCAACCATGTGATGGATGCGCTCACCAACTGGGAGAATTACCTGCATACCGATGATTTGGATCCGCTCGTGCAGCTCGCGGTTCTCAAGGCGCAGTTCGAGCTCATCCATCCGTTCCGCGATGGCAACGGAAGGATCGGGCGGATGCTGGTTCCCATCATCCTCTACGATAAGCAGATCCTGTCAACACCGATGTTCTATATCAGTGCATACCTGGAACAGCACCGGGACGAATACTACCGGCGTCTTCTTGCGGTCTCCCGCGACGACGACTGGAACGGCTGGATTGCGTTCTTCCTGCAGGCTCTCATCGAGCAGGCAACGGAGAACAACCAGAAGGCAACAGCGATCATCGATCTGTACGAGGAAATGAAAGAACATGTCCCGGAAGTGACACACTCTGAGTACGCAATCAGGGCGATCGATACGCTCTTCTCGCGCCCGATCTTCAAGACCGCCGATTTTATTGCGGAATCGGGAATCCCAAAACAAAGCGCTCACCGTATCCTGCGCAAACTGACTGACGGAGGAATCCTTATCGTAACCCGGGAAGGGAAAGGAACGAGCCCGACGATCCTGCGGTTCTCCCGCCTGATTTCGATCACAGAGACGAGCAGCGGATAAAATCTGCCCGGCTCCTGATATCAGCACGAGGGAAAATGTCTGCGTAACATCAGCACCAATCTATGATGCGCTGGGATGCCTTGCGTAACACCGGTGATACACAAGGGGGCTTTGCGTACCATATTTTTTATTTTGTGTTACACAAGAAAATTGTCAGCCAATGTAACTGGCATGCCACAGGTGCGAAAGAAAGAAGGGCAGATTGCGGCATTATTCCGTTTCATCTTTATCATGATAACGGGCATGTAACTGGGCGGAGCCCGGTCGCCAACCAATATTGTGGGTTCACTGCACCCACAATTACACCCCCCTTCGTGCGCTTTCGTGCGAACGGGTGGTTATCCTCCGGACCGCCCACCACAACGAGGGCGGGGACCCTTGTGTCCGGTTGGCAGGAGATCGGTCGGTCATGTTCACGCATCTGCGTTCCGCTCGCTTCCCGCTCACGTCACTCCGATTCGGTTCACATGACTCCTCTTGTTTTCCGGAGTATCCTGTTGGCATGATGCCGCTCCCGAAGGGGAATCATTTTCCGATAAATGATATAAAAATGAGACCTCTATTATCGTTCACTTTCATGCCCCAAACCTTACTCCTTTAACTACCGGTGCCAAACAGACTGAGCACACAGCCATGAAAGATATCATCATCAAAGGTGCCCGCCAGCACAACCTCAAAAATATCAGCGTCACCATCCCCCGGGACCAGCTCGTGGTGATAACGGGTGTCTCCGGCTCCGGCAAGTCCACGCTCGCGTTCGATACGCTCTATGCGGAAGGCCAGCGCCGGTACATGGAATCGCTCTCCTCCTATGCTCGGCAGTTCCTGGGCATGATGCAGAAGCCCGATGTGGACCACATCGAGGGGCTCTCGCCGGCCATCGCCATCGAGCAGAAGACCACCTCCAAGAATCCCCGGTCAACGGTCGGGACAACGACCGAGATCTACGATTACTTCCGTCTCCTCTATGCCCGCATCGGTACCCCGTTCTGTCCCGAGCACAATATCCCCATCGCCTCGCAGACGCCGGACCGGATCGCTGACCAGATCATTGCCGGGCAGCCCGGCCAGGTCACGATTCTCTCCCCCGTTGTCCGGCAGAAGAAGGGAACGTACCAGCAGCTGCTGAAGGATTTGAACAAGGAAGGGTATGCCCGGGTGCGGGTGAACGGCAAGATTATCCGGACCGATGAGGAGATCACGCTCGACCGGTACAAGAAACACGATATCGAGATCGTGATCGACCGGCTGGAGACAAGCGATCGCTCGCGGCTCACGGAAGCGATCGAGAATGCCTTAAAAAAATCTGAAGGGCTCATCATCGTTGTTGACGAGCAGGAGAAGGAATCAACGTACTCCTCGCTCATGGCCTGCCCGGTCTGCGGGATAACATTCGAGGAACTCCAGCCCCGGATGTTCTCGTTCAACAGCCCGTTCGGGGCCTGCGAGGAATGTCACGGCCTCGGGGTCAAGATGGAGTTCGACCCCGACCTCATCATCCCGGACAAGGAGCGGTGTATCGCGGACGGTGCCGTTGCCCCGTACCGCAACCCGATGGACGGCTTCCGGGGCCAGTACCTTGCCACGGTTGCAAAACATTTCGGGTTCTCGGTCCTGACACCCATCAAAGACCTGACCGAAGAGCAGTACAATGGCCTGATGTTCGGCTCGACCGACAAGATGCACTTCTCGATGAGCGCAAAGAACGGCGATGCCCAGTGGTCGCATAACGGCGAGTGGGAAGGTCTCCTCCCGCAGACCGCCCGGCTCTATGCCCAGACCAAGTCCGACTGGCGGAAGCGCGAGCTCGAAGGCTACATGCGGGTCTCAGACTGCCCGTCCTGCAAGGGGAAGCGGCTCAAGGACAAGATCCTCGCGGTCCGGATCAACGGCAAGTCCATCATCGATGTCACAGACCTCTCCGTCTCCGCGAGCCTGAAGTTCTTCGACGGCCTGAAACTGACCGACAAGGAACGGGAGATCTCAAAGCAGATCTTAAAAGAGATCCGGTCCCGGCTGGACTTCCTTGAAAAGGTCGGCCTCGGGTACCTCAACCTCTCCCGGAATGCGGGCACGCTCTCGGGTGGCGAAGCGCAGAGAATCCGGCTTGCGACCCAGATCGGCTCGACCCTGATGGGCGTGCTCTACGTGCTCGATGAACCATCCATCGGCCTGCACCAGCGGGACAACCGGAAGCTGATCGAGACCCTGCGGACGCTCCGCGATCTCGGCAACACGGTGCTCGTGGTGGAGCACGACGAGGACATGATCCGGTCCGCAGAGCATGTCATTGACATGGGACCGGGCGCCGGCCTGCATGGCGGGGCGGTTATTGCGGAAGGCACCCCGAAACAGATCGAGAAGAACAAGAAGTCGCTCACCGGCCAGTACCTTGCCGGCACCAGGAGCATCGGGATCCCGAAGAGCCGCCGGAAACCAAAACACTACCTCACGGTCAAAGGGTGCCGGGAGAATAATCTCAAGAAGATCGATGCGAAATTTCCCATCGGGCTCCTGACCGTGGTCACCGGGGTCTCCGGCTCCGGCAAATCCACGCTGGTCGAAGAGACGCTGTACAAGGGTATGATGCAGATCCTCCATCACTCGCGTGACCAGGCCGGAAAGCACGACAAGATCGTCTTCGATTCCGATATCGACAAGGTGATCGTGATCGACCAGTCGCCGATCGGAAAGACCCCCAGGTCCAACCCGGCCACCTACACCAAGGTCTTTGACGAGATCCGCACGGTCTTTGCGGAGACCAAGGAAGCGAAGATGCGGGGCTACAAGCCGGGCCGTTTCTCGTTCAACATCCGGGGCGGCCGGTGCGAGGCCTGTGAAGGCGACGGGCTGATCCGGATCGAGATGAACTTCCTGCCCGATGTCTACATCGAGTGCGAGGAGTGCAAGGGCAAGCGCTACAACCGCGAGACGCTTGAAGTACTGTACAAGGGCAAGTCGATCGCCGATGTGCTGGACATGAGTGTCGAGGAGGCGCTGAAACTCTTCGAGAACATCCCCTCGATCCGGGCCAAGCTGGAGACCCTCTCACGGGTCGGCCTCGATTACATCAAGCTCGGCCAGAGTTCCACCACACTCTCGGGCGGGGAAGCCCAGCGGATCAAGCTGACCCGCGAGCTGGCAAAAAGGGCCACGGGCCGGACGCTCTACCTGCTGGACGAGCCGACCACCGGGCTCCACTTCGACGACACGAAGAAACTGATCAAAGTGCTCGACGATCTCGTGGCGAAGGGCAATACCGTTGTCGTGATCGAGCACAACCTGGACGTGATCAAGTCGGCCGACCACATCATCGATATCGGACCCGAGGGCGGCGATGCCGGCGGGGAGATCGTGGCAACCGGGACACCGGAAAAGGTCGCATCCGTGAAGGGAAGTTACACCGGGCAGTTCCTGAAGGAGATGCTCGGCCGGAAATCTTCCGTGGCCTCCTGATCTCTCCTCTTTTTGGGAAATGGACAGGACCCGTACGGTTATGGGGGCGGTGACCCGGAACCGGTCCGGGTTGCCTGCCGGTATTTTTCCCGGGCCTCGTCTAACCGTCCGAGCCGTGCGAGGCAGTCTCCCATCTCGAAAAATGCGGTGGAATAGCGTGGCGCGATGATAACGACCTGCCTGAAATATTTCAGGGCGCTCTCATCATCTCCCCGGTGGGACAGGTCCAGTGCTTTCCGGTACAGGATCTGGGCCTCGATCGGAATCCCCTTTGCATAGAGCCATTCCATGAGCCATCTTCTCTCAGGTTCCCTTGCAGGAGCATGAGTAAGAGATCCTGATTATTTTTATGAATATATAATATTTGTTCTCCATGCGGAACGATATTCTCTCCATTTATAAATATCACACGCTCCCTGCCGTGATGCTTGTCGGATTACCCTCGCGGACTCATACCGGATCGCCTCCCTTTTTCCTCATCCCCATTCCTTAATAGCAAGCACACCCAGACGCTAGTACAGGAAATGTTCGATACCGCCACCCTTCCCGGCACCCCCGGCTGTTACCTGTTCTATGATAATGGCGGGACGATCATCTATGTCGGGAAGGCAAAGAACCTGAAGAAGCGGGTGAGCAGTTACTTCCAGAAGAAAGACCACGACAAAAAGACCCTGAACCTTGTCGCGGCCATTGCCCGTGTCAGTGTCATGGTGACCAACACCGAGACCGAGGCATTCCTCTTAGAGAACAACCTGATCAAGAAGCACCAGCCGAAATACAATATCGACCTCAAGGATGCCAAGCGGTATGCCTATATCGAACTCACCCGCGAACAATTCCCCCGCATCGGTATTGCCCGGCGCACCGGGAAAGGGGAGTCCACCTTTTTCGGGCCGTTTGTTTCAGCCGCGGAACGCGATGCCCTGATCCGCATCATCCGGAAAGTCTTCCTCTTACGATCCTGCCGGAGGCTGCCGAAACGGGCGTGCCTGCGGCACCACATGCACACCTGCAGCGCACCGTGTGTCGGCGCGATCAGCGAGGAAGAGTATCATCTCCAGGTAGAACGGGCAGCGTCGCTGCTGAAGGGCAGGAGCAGCGAGCTCCTCCTCTCGCTGCGGGAAGAGATGGCAGGGTATTCGGCACGCGAGGAATACGAGAAGGCGCTCTCGCTGCGCAACCAGATAGCCGCGGTCACGCACCTTGCAGAGCGCCAGCATGTCGAGCGGCCGAAGGAGACGGACCAGGACGTGATCGGCTATGCGGTATCGGACGATACGGTGTACCTCATGGTCTTCTCCGTGGAGAAAGGGCTGCTCACCGGCAAACAGGAATACTCCTTTGAGAACCGCGAGGATTTCTTTGAGGAATTTCTCGTCCAGTACTATGCGGACCGCATCCCTCCCTCAGAACTGATCCTGCCCCACGATGTTGACGAGGCAATGGCAGGATACCTGTCAGAGCGCAAGGGGAAATCTGTGCAGGTGACCATACCAAAGATCGGCGAGAAGAAAAAACTGCTCGACCTTGTTGAAAAGAACCTTGAACACGCGTTCCTGAAAAACGAGCTGAAAGTCAAAGACCTCCAGTCCAGCCTCGGGCTTGCCGACGCACCGGATGTCATTGAGTGTTTCGATATCTCGCACCTGTCCGGGACGGCGATGGTCGGGTCGATGGTCCGGTTCCGTAACGGGGTTCCGGACAAGAAAAATTACCGGCGATTTAAGATCAAGACCGTTGAAGGGATCGATGACTTCGCATCCATTGCCGAGGTCGTGAAGAGACGTTACGACCGGTTGATCCGCGAAGATGCAGAGATGCCGGACCTGATCATCATCGATGGCGGAAAGGGCCAGCTCTCGGCCGCTGGTGACAGCCTGCGTGACCTCGATCTCACGATCCCGGTCATCGCCCTGGCAAAACGTGAAGAGGAAGTATACCTCCCCGGAGAAACCCTCCCCCGTCAGCTTGACAAAAAGGCGATGGCCCTGCATTACCTCCAGGAGATCCGCGATGAGGCACACCGGTTTGCCATTGCCTACAACCGGCTGTTGCGGAACAAGTCAGCAGTAGCCGGCAGTCCAAAGCCCGGGAAAAGCCGGAAAAAGAAAAACAGCTGAACCGGGATGGGGGTGGGCCTTACCTCCCGGTTTTTCTTAAATCAGATGTCCTTGTCAACCAGTACCCGGTGGCTCCCGTCAGAGAAGTATCCCGTGATGAGGACGTGGTTTTTGCCACTGTACGCCCCGGTGAATGATTCGGTTGCATGGACCTGGATGGGTGTTGTGGCAAGCCGGGACCCATCCGACGTGGTCCTGATTTTTCCATTGTCGTCCGTGACGGTATACTCCAGTTCAATGAGGTTGTCCATGCCCGGCGCACCGACAAAGGCAATAGTGATATGGGAATCATCCGGTTTGGTCACGGTTATTCCGGATGTTGCTTCCGCCGGGTTTCCTGCCTGCTGGGTGCACCCTCCGGAAATGAGCAGGAGCACCAGTGCCGCAGCCATTGACAGGTACAGGAAAGAATGGGGAAGCTCAGATACATCAGATCTCATATACTCTAATCAGCGTCGGTTTTTATAAAATTGCTGAATGGAAGCGCTGATCCTGGCGGTCGGATCTTTTTCGGGTTTTCAGGAAAAAGGGAGATACTGTATTCCTGGATTTATTTATTTCTTTATCAGGAGGAGACGATACGGATGTTCATCGTATAGGCGGTCTCGTTTCCGGTGACCGGTTCCCACGAACGGCCATACACTGCATTGAACGTCTGGTCCCCGCTGCCGGAGGCCTGCAGGACCCATGTGCGGATCCCGCCCACGCCCACCATGCCCCCGGCATGTTTGTTCTCCTGGTAATCTGACGAGAGGATCGTCAGGCCGGAACTGGTGCTGGCATTCCATGAATACCCGGTGGTGGGATTTTCTTCAAGCTGGACTGCGAACCTGGTATTTTCTGCAATGTCTGCGGTTGTACCGTTGTCCTTTTCCGTGAACGTGACCATCTTCTTTCCTTCCTGTACTGTTGTCGCCGCGACCGGTGTACCGGGCGCTGCTGTTGTCTGGATGGTTGCGATACTATCCTGGGTCTTTTGGGCCTGCTGGGTGCACCCGCTGGAGAGCACGAGGACTGCGGTGATCGCGAGGAGTACAAGGACTGCGGGCACGTGCCATGGTGAATGACGGGGTTGTGTCATGCGTACAGCATTACCCATGGTCTCGTAATAAGACTTCTTTGACTGCCAATCGTTTCGCAGTGTTCGCCGGGTTTATTATTTCCGGCAGCGATGGATCATGCAATGGATTTCAAATATGGACTTCTCCTGATGGCCTGCATCGCAGCGGTCATCGTTGCAGGGTGCACGGACACGTTGCAGGCACCCGTAACGACCACGCAGACCCCGGTGCCGGTTGCATCCCCCACTCTCCCGGCAGCTCCCGCAGCCAGCGTGACCACTGACGGGTGTTCAGATGACGTGTGTCCGTTCATCCCGCCTGCACTGTCTGGAGAGAAGGAAACGTCCCTCCGCATCGAGGCATCTCCCCGGCGGTATTCCCCAATGATGTCGTCAACGCCGGGTGTCGGTCTTGTTCCGAACGCCACCGGTTTTAATGCTTCCTCTGCTCTGTTTACGTGGAACGCCAGCTACGGACAGTTCCTTTCCTGGAATGCACCTGATTATACCGTGAACCAGCAGGGTGCAACAATTACCAACTCCGGCGGAAAACTCTACTGGTCGTTCATTGACAGGCCTGCATCAACCACGGAACCGGTGGTCATTACCGTGATCGCAAAAGACCCGGCCTCGGGAACCGTGCTGGGAAGATCATCCGTGACCCTGGCATGGGACAGCGATTACGCGGTGACCGTGCAGGACGCCCGGTAACATTCAAAAAAATGTAATAAGAATTTTTTTTTAATTATCTGGAACTGCATCACCGGTCTTATTTTGCTCCTTCTCCCCAAACAGGCGGCCGACTCCCATCATTGTATTGATCCAGCGGAGTTCGTCGCAGGACTCGAAGACGAGGAGCAGCATCAGCGTGAACGGGATCGCAAAGAACATGCCGACGATGCCCAGCAGCCAGCCCCAGAAGATCACGGAGAGGATAACGATGAGGGCCGGCATCTCGAACTTCCGTGCGGCAAGGAAGGAGTAGACCGGGTTTTCCACGACCAGGTTGAGGATGCAGATTGCAACGATGACCGCGATTGCCCCCGGCATCCCGAACTGGAGCCATGCAAAGAAGAGCGCCGGGACCGCTGCGATGATGAGCCCGAAGTACGGGATGTAGCCGAGGAGGAACGTCAGGACGCCCCACAGGATCGCCCCGTGGACCCCCATGATCCCGAGGAACCCCCCAAACAGGAGGCCGTGGATGAAATTCGTCTCGGTCCTGACAACGATGAAGTCAATGACGTACCCGGACATGCGGGAGTACTTCCGGAGTGCTTCTGCGTCTTTTCCGAGCGAGCTCTCGACCTGGGTGAGCATCCGGGGCGAGTCCAGCAGGATGAAGAAGGTGGTTACCGCTACAAAGAAGAGGAACATGAGCCCTTCGGCGAAACTGGCTGCTCCCGATACGGCGTATCCCATCATATCCCCGATATTAAATGACGAGGGACTGAGTGTATCCCCCGGGAAGCCAAACGAAACGAGGAGGGCAGAGATATCGGCGATCCGGACATTGAGCTCCTGTTGGTACTGGGGGATATCCGAGACCAGGGAGTTGAGCGATAATGCGGTCATGAAAACGCCCCCCAGTATGATGAGGGCCGCAATAAGGGTGATAACCAGCACCGCAGAAAAATTCGAGAGCCCTTTTGTTTTCAGCCAGTTCACCGCTGGCAGGACGAGCAGGCTGAGGATGATGGCCATCAGGATGAGGCTGACGAGGTATGTGGTCACCTTCACCGCAATGATGATGATAAAGACAAGCGCGATGATCAAAAGAGCGCGCTCAATCCGGAATGAGTCTGGAAGAGCCATAGCACATTTGTATCGGACGGATGATCATACAAAGCTTATCCTCTGGTCGGCGCCGTTGCCCGGGCAGGGAGAGTGCACCACTTCGCGACTCACGATTATTGATGGTGGTGAGGGATCATGACCGGCGAAATGACAGGTCATTGTCCCGGAAAAAAATTCCCGGCCCGCGTTGTGCCTGTACCGTGGGCCGGTAAAAAGGGAGAGGAGACCCGTCCATGTGCTCTGGAGGGGTGAGGATTATGGTGTCTTTGTACGGGGGTGTATCCCGCAATGGACATTGACAGGTGTTCTTACTGCTCGTGTTTCTGGTGTTCGTATTGCTGTACGACAATACCTGTGCAGTTACGCACTGGTATATGTAATGTATGTTTGACATTTTGTTTTATATGCTTTCTGCTCGTTACGTCTGTTATTCGCGTATTGCGGGATATGGTTCACGACGGCCAGGTGATTTGAATCGCTGGTACGGCCCGGTGGAGATGCGGTGCAGGCGGTTGCCATGCACCTACCGGTACCCGATCGCTGCGCCAAGGAGGTTGGCCGTGATCCTCAGTGCCTCCACCTCATCCGGAGAACGCACACGCTCGGTCAGATCGAAAAAGCCGATGAACCCCCAGAGACTGTCGCGGATGAAGATCGGGAGGATGACCCCGGACCGGACCCCGAGCAGCGAGAATAGTTTTTTCTCTCCTTCAGGAAGTGTGGAGATCGCAGCCGGGACGACATCGCCTTTTATCAGCAGGTCATGCCAGCGGGAGATCCCGAACGCCCCGAACGTGAACTGCTTCAGTTCCGGTTTGAAAAGACAGGAGTGATAGCTCGGGCATCCCCATTCATAGATCATGCTGACCGTTTCGGGACCCCCCGGTTCAGCGTTCACCCTGAAGATCCCGATGGCGCCGGCATCCAGCGCAAGGCCGATGGGTTCAAGGATATCGCGGATATCGGAGGCGTTGAAATCGCGGACCGGGTGGTTTGCAGGCGGGTCCTCCCGGGACACCCGGAGCAGCCATTCCACCGCCGAGCTTACGGCAAACAGGATTGCATCACGCTTCTTGATCTCGTGTTCGACCCGGTGCTTGTACAGCGCCATCTCGATGACGGAGTGGAGTTCCCGTTCATCGTATGGCTTGACAACGTACCCGTAGGGCTCGGTGATCTTTGCCCGGTCAAGGAGGGCCTTGTCGGCATAGGCCGTGAGATAGATGACCGGGATATCGTAGAGAACGTGCACCTTTCCTGCGGTATCGACCCCGTCCATCTCGCCGGCAAGATGGATGTCCATGAGTACGAGGTCCGGGTGACTCTCTTTGATCTTATCCAGCGCGAGTTCCCCGGATTTTGCAATTCCTGCGGCACGGTACCCGAGGCTGATCAAGGTCTCCCTGATATCGCTGGCAACGATCGCTTCATCTTCAACAATGAAAATGGCTGGGCCGGTCACGTTGTACTCCCTCCTGTAGATTTACTGGGCAGTGTGATAATAAACATTGTTCCTGGATCGGGTCCTTTCTCAATGGTCCCCCCCAGCTGGTCGACAAGGCTGTTCACGAGCCGGAGACCGAGCGATTCCGAATTTCTCCAGTCAAAACCGGCCGGCAAGCCCACCCCGTCGTCTTTGACAACCACGGCCAGCACATTCCCGTCAGGATGGCCGCTGATACTGAGGGTGCCGGGCCGACTGCCCGGGAACGCATGCTTGAGTGCATTGGAGATGAGTTCGTTCATGACGAGACCGAGCGGGATCGCAGTGTCGATGTCCAGCGGGATTTTTCCGATTTCAATCTGGAGTGCAACCCGACGGTGGTCGATCCCGTAAAAGGAGAAGAGCTGGGTTGCGAGGAACCGCGTATAATCGGACAGGTCGATAGAGGAGAGACTCTCCGACCGGTAGAGTTTTTCATGGACAATGGACATTGCCCGCACGCGGTTCTGTATCTCTGCCAGGACCTGCTTCATCCATGGATCTTCCAGTGTGCGTATCTGGAGTTTTGTCAGGCTGATGATGATCTGGAGGTTATTGTTTACCCGGTGATGGATCTCCCGCAGGAGCAGCACTTTCTCATCCAGCGATGCACGGATCGCCTTCTCGGCCAGTTTGCGCACAATCACCTCGTCTTCCAGTGCTTTTGTCCGGTCCCTGACAATTTCCTCGAGGCCTGTATTCAGCCGGGCAAGTTCCGCTTCAGTCTCCTTGATCCGGGTGATATCCCGCATGGATTCGATGGCGCCGGTAATAGATCCCGTTGTGTCATAAAGTGGTGAGGCTACCAGAGACAGCACAGCACTTCTTCCTGATGGCAAGGTCACCTGCGTCTCGGCCATAACCGATTTTCCTTCGCGATGGATATTGAGATAATTCATCCGGGTTGCATCCTGATCAGGATTCTGGACAAGATCGATGAGCACAGGGCGGCGTTTCCCGTACTGCCATATGCTGTACTCAAAATCACCCTTTCCCAGCATATCCCCTGCCGGAATGCCGCTGAGCTGTTCGAGCGCACGGTTCCATGCCAGTACGTTTCCACGATGATCGATGACATACGTGGGGTCGGGCAGGAAACTGATGATATCCGAGAAGAGCTGCCGGGACTCCCGGAGTACATCTTCCATTCGTTTGCGTTCGGTGATGTCCCGCGCCACTCCGAGTACCGCGGTGACCTTGCCTGCCGTATCTTTTAACGGCACGAGGTTCGTATCGATCCAATGTTCCTGGTTACCGAACCGGATCTTCGATTCCCGGCGGACAGGTTCTCCTGAATCGAAAACCTTGTCATAGACATCATTCTGTTCCCTGACCATTTCCGGCGGGAAGAAATCCTTTCGTTGTTTTCCGACAACCTGATCGTACGGCAGGCCGAATAATTTCAGGCCCGTTGTATTGGCGTACAATATGGTCCCGTTCCTGTCATTGATAAAGATCTGATCGGGTGATGCTTCGGCAAGGGTGCGGTACCGCTCTTCACTCTGGATAATTGCTTCTTCTGCCCGTTTGCGTTCGGTGATGTCTTCGACCATCTCAACGAATCCCTTAACCGCGCCATCCGGTCCAAAGAAGGGAACGGCACGGTTACGGGCGGAAAAGCGACTGCCGTCATCCAGCACGCCCTCGGTTTCAGTTTCCTCGGGTTTCCTGGAAACCATAGCTCGCACCCCGGGACAATGTGGACAGACTGTCGCACGTTTCTCAAACTCATTATAACAATATTTACCCACAAAATCCCCGACAGGCTTTTTAAATAACGTGCTGAACCGTGGGTTAACCATGATTATTTTGTGATTGACATCCACTACGGCAATCGCCAGCTGGCTGTAGTCTATTAATGCGCGATAGTGCTCCCGGCTTTCCCACAGCGCTTCTTCAGCACGTTTTCGGACGGTAATCTGCCACCAGCCCTGCATCAGGAGCTGGAGCTGGCGGACATCCCCCTCGTTGTAATCCTCTCCCTTGTTGCCCACACCGGCGACTGCAACAATACGATCGCCATCGAAAACGGGGATGTTCATATGCCGTACGAGGGGGACATGGCCCGTGGGGATACCGTGTTTGAACAGGCTGTCGGCGGCATAGTCATTGGTGACAATGGGTTTTCGCTGACGGACCGCTTCCCCCCATAAGCCGGTCTTTTCTACCGGGTACACGATGGGTTTGTCGATGACCTTACAGGACTCATGGGCAGATTTGGACCAGTATTGCATGGTCATGACCGATTCGTCCTCGTTCAGGGTGGCAAGGTACCCGATCGTGCTCCCGGTCAGCCGTATTGCATCCTCGACTACTTCCGCGATAATCTCCGGACCCGGTTTCTGGCCCATCAGGCTGAGTGAGAGCAGGGACTCCATGCGCTGTTTTTCCAGCGCGAGGGCATCCTCTGCCCGCCTGCGGTCAGTGATGTCGAGAATGAGTCCCTCGTAATGGGTGATTGTCCCCTCGTTGTCGCGGCGGATATGGGTGAAATCATCGATCCAGTATTCCGACCCGTCCTTCCCGAAGATCCTGTAGATCTGCCTGAAATCATCGACATGGTCCTTACTGTTGGATTCGACTTCGGCAGATACCTGCCCGAGATCGTCAGGGTGAATGATAGAACTGTATACAACACGGCCCGATACGAAATCGTCAACAGAATAACCAAAATAGGAGATATTTTTGCTCACCGTCTCAACCGGCCAGTTCTCCTCGGCCCGCCACAGGAAAGCAACCGCCGGGCTGGTGTTGATGATCCGCACCTGCTCTTCCTGCAGGCGGAGCAGTTTCTGCATGTGGCCCTGAATCGCTTTCTGTTCAGTGATATCCCGTATGGATCCCTGGAAACCGATGACCGTACCGGATGCATCCTTCCTTGCGGTCGTGGTAATGAGTGCGTTGATGATCGTCCCGTCTTTTTTCCTGAGATCAACCGGGTATTCAAACGAGTACCCGTGTTCCCGGATATACCGGATATGGGCATCCCGTTCGTCCGGGTTTGCATACATCTGGGAGACTTTGATTTTCAGCAGGTCATCCCTGCTTTTATACCCGAACAGATCCACTGCGGCGTCGTTGAAATCCAGCCAGCTGCCATCAACGGTTGTGATGAAAACACAGTCCCGGGACGTGGTAAAGAACGCCCGGAACTTCTCCTCGCTTTCCCGCAGGGTCTTTTCACTGCTCTTGCGTTCGGTGATATCGTGAAAGTACCAGACCCGGCCGAAATACCGGTTATTCTCACCAAACATCGGGGCGGAATACCGGTCAACCACCCTTCCGTCTTTTAACAGGACCTCTTCCCGGCTTTTCTCCTCCCGGTGATCATAAAGATACCGGACCCGGGCAAGGAATTCTTCCGGGTTGATGAGCTTTTCCAGAACGAACGAAAGAACACGCTCGTCAATCCGGGAGGTGATGACGTCTGAAGGGATGCCCCAGATTTCAGTGAACCTCCGGTTGAACGAGAGAATTTTTCCGGATTCGTCAACGATCAGGATACCGTCGGGTGAGGCCTCCTGCTGGGTGCTCAGGATCACATTGGAGAGCCGGATCCCTTCTTCCGCCACCTTCCGTTCCGTGATGTCTTCAAATATTGTGGCAAACTTTCCTGCGCCGGGAGAGTATACCGAGATTGCAAAGTGCTTTTTCATGAGTGCAAAATACGCTTCAAACTCTTCCGGCTTACCGGTAGACACAACCCGGGCATACGCATCAAGGAACGGGGGTATATCAGCATGGTACGCCTCGCGGCTGGTTTTTCCGATAATATCCTCCCGTTTCAGCCCGAGGATGCGCCCGAATGCGGGATTTACATCAAGAATCCGGTAATCAACGGGGTTTTGAGCGGGATCATACATCATCTCGTGGAGTGCGCTCCCCGCGGTCATGTACCTGAAGAGAAGGCGGAATTTTTCCTCGCTCTCCCGCAGTACCTCTTCCGCCAGCTTGCGGTCCGTGATATCTATAAATGCCCCGATCAGGCCGGCAATTTTACCGTCACGATTAAAAAACGGCGCCTTGTAAAAGATTACATCATGGCGGGTGCCGTCGGCATACTGCACCTGCGTCTCGTACTGCTGGGGAACCGGGTTGTCAAAGAGCTGCTGGTCGGCAGCAGCGTATCTGTCGGCGAGGTCCCTGGGGGAAATATCATACACGGTCTTCCCCGTAAGGTCCCCCCGTTTTATCCCGATATACGCTTCAAACGGAGGATTGCACCCCAGGTACTTCCCGTCCGTATCCTTGAAGAAGATCGGCATGGGGAGGGTGTCGATCATGGTGCCAAGGAACCGCGAGCTTTCCCCGGCCTGGAACTCGGCGGATTTCTGGGCCGTTACATCGCGCCCGATTGCGATAAATCCGGTGACAAGTCCCCGTTCATCCCGCAGGGCACGGGTATTCCAGACAATCGTCTTTTTTGTCCCGTCCGCACACCGGATCTCTGTTTCAAAATTTTGGAGAAAGTCATCCTTCCTTAATACCCGCTGGATCTCACCGGTCACGTTCCTGCGGTATTCCTTGTCCGGGTAGAGTTGTTTCCAGATGGTGTTTTTCCCTGCAACATCGCTTTTTTTATAACCGCTGATGGCCTCGGCAGCATCGTTCCAGACGAGGATGGTGCTGCCATCAGATGCAAGGACCGAGATCCAGACATTGGCGTTGGCGATCACGCTCTCCTGGAACTGCTGCATCTTCTGGAGAGCGTCCTGTGCCCGTTTCTCCTCGGTGATATCAGCCCCGAATCCGAGCGTGCCTGCAACCGCCCCGTCCTCGTCGTGCAGCACGGTGTTATACCACCGTATGATCTTCTCTGTCCCGCCACGGGCCAGTACCGGGTTTTCAACAACCCTGTTTGGTTCGACCTGCCCGGCCATCAGCTGTGAATATACCTCTTTCACCCGTTCACGGTCTTTTTCCGGCAGAAAATGGTCAAACCAGGATATACCTGCAACCTCCTCAGGGTTGCATTCAAGGATCTCCCCGCCTTTCCTGTTGAGGTATGTTATTGCGCCGTTTCGATCGAGCGCGAGAATAATTGCTGGCGCAAGGGAGAGGTACCGTTCCCGGATCTCAGTGGATTCCTGTGCAGATCTCTTTTCAAGGGCAAGTCGCCCCGAGAGATTTGCAATCACCGCCGCAACCCCGATAAAGACCAGGACCCGGTACCCTGCCCCGAGAATAATATCCGGCTGGCCGGTATCGAAAACAATGACCAGACCGAGGTAGACAAGGGCAAGGAGCGTGGCAGGACCGAATCCTTTCCAGCGGTAACGGTACGCAAGAAGGACGATCGGGAAATAGTACAGGTGCATGAAGATGGTGGTGATCCCGTGCGTCAGGCACCAGATCGTGAGAATAATGACAATAGCCGACAGGGATAGTATCGACACCCGCCACATGCGCTCGGTTATCACGAATCCTGTCAGCCTGCAAACGGTCATACTACCTTCACGTCATTTCTTCTCATGCAGCACCATGGTAAATTGTGTCCCGGCCGTCCGGTCGAGTTCGATTGTCCCGTCGAGCTGGTCCACGAGCGTGTTGACCAGGCGGAGTCCAAGCGACGGGGCATTCCGCCAGTCCAGGGTCTCCGGTATCCCGATGCCATTGTCCCGGAACCGGACGTTCAGGAGGTGGGCATCTTTCCTTACACTGACCTCAATTTCGCCCGGTCTCCCGCCAGGAAATGCATATTTCAGTGAATTGGTAATTAACTCATTCACGATCAGACCCAGCGGGATTGCACTACTGATACCCACTTCCACGCCAACGATATCCGTTTTGAAGGTAACCCCCTGCGCTTTTGCCCCATAAGACTGGAAGAGGCCCGTGCCAAGGAACCGGAGATAATCCCTGAGATCGATCCTCTCGATGTTCTCCGCTTTGTAGAGTTTTTCGTGGACAAGCGCCATTGCCTTGACCCGGCTCTGGCTGTCACGGATCACCGAAAGGGTAGCCTCATCCGTAATGGAGCGGGCCTGGAGGTTCAGCAGGCTCACGATGATCTGGAGGTTGTTCTTGACCCGGTGGTGGATCTCCTTTACGAGCATGACCTTCTCGTCAAGCGATGCCCGGAGTTTATTCTCGGCCTTGAGGCGCTGGTTGACCTCCTCCTGCAGGGACTCATTTGTTTTCTGGAGTTCCAGAGTCCGCTCTTTCACCCGTTCCTCAAGGGTTGCGTTCAGCGCCCGGATCTCAGATTCCATCTGCTTCCGGCCGGTAATGTCCAGAGCAACACCGGTCACATGCACCGCATGCCCTTCTGCGTCCGTGTCAACGACCTTGCCCCGGGCGAGAATCCATCTCCATGTCCGGTCCTTTGCCCGGAAACGGAATTCGAGTTCCAGGACCGGGACTTTCTCCGCGATCTGCTGCATCTGGCCCGCAATCATTTGATCCTGGTCATCGGGATGGACACGGTCAAGCCATGCGTCGTAGGTGGGGGGAAATTCCCCCGGCTGGTACCCGCACATCGTGAAGAAACGGTCGCTAAAAAATCCTTTTCCCTCGGGAAGGTGCAGGTCCCAGAGTGCCGCATCCGCTCCTTCGAGAGCGAGTCTCAGCTGTGCCTCGCTCCTCCTGAGTTCCTCCTCCGCCTTCTTGCGGTCAGTGACGTCCCGGATCGTGCCAACCAGTGTCTTGACCGAACCATCCGCTTCGCGTACGGGGATCGCGGTAATCAGGGTATCAATGATGGTGCCATCTTTTTTCCGGAGCCGGACCGAGAATTCTTTGATATATCCTCCCTGTATAATCTTTTTGAGAAAGACCGGACGCTCCTCACTCCGCTCGTAGAGGCTGGAGATGGGGACCGGCATGAGCTCATCCCTGCTGCCATAGCCAAACATCTCCAGGGCTGCATTGTTGAAATCAATCCACCGGCCGTCCGGTGAAGTGATAAAGACGCAGTCCCGGGACGTGGTAAAGAACTCGCGGTATTTCGCCTCGCTCTCGCGCAGTGCCTCCTCGGCTTTCATGCGCTCGGTGATATCTCTGCCCACGGACTGGTATTCGGTCAACACTCCCCGGCGATCAAATATTCCCCGGTCCGTCCACTGCTGCCACCGGATCTCCCCGCCCGGCATGATAATCCGGTGCTGGATCGTGCCTACCGGGTTATCGGGGGTGATCGATGCAAAGAACTGCGTGAGTGCCCGCGTGTCTTCAGGAGGTATCTCCGGCCGGAAACGGTTCCCGATGATCTCGCTGCAGCGTTTGTTGAAATAGGAGCAATACGCTTCATTGGCAAAGAGGTGCGTGCCGTCAGGAAGGAACCGGCAGATGAACTCGGTCTGGCTCTGGACGATATTCCTGTACCGCTCCTCGCTCTTCTTCAACGCGTCTTCTGCCCGCCGGCATTCCGTAACGTTAATCCCGATGCCGACAAAAAAGTCTGGTTTCCCGGCCCCCTGCTTCACGGGCCTGCCATGCCATTCGACGATAAAACTGTTCCCGGATTTGCCGATGACCCGGTTCACGCTGGTGGTTGCCTTCCCTTCACCGGTGATCTCCTCAAATACCCTGGTCAGGTCTTCCCGGTCTTCCGCCGGGACAAAGGTCGTCAGGTAATCCTTCCCCTGCACTTCTTCCAGTGTGTATTCCATCGCATCGAGCAGGGCACGGTTCATCGTGATCGTCCTGCCATCCGTCCCGATGGCAACATAAAACGTTGGCAACGTATCCAGTAACAGGTGAGTGAATTCCTGTTCGTCCCTGAGCGCCTTTTCGGCCGCTTTGCTCCTGGCGATATCGGCTTCGAGTTCCATCACTTTCTTTTCGAGTTTTTTAAACAGTACCTCGTTATACTGCACCAGGATCTCCTTCTCATCCTTCCGGGGGGCTGCGGGTGATTTTGCCGGTTGCTGCCGGTATTCCGAAAGGACCTCGCGTATCTCCTTTACGAGGACATCCGGTCTCTGCGGCTTGACCATGAACCGGTCAGCCCCGAGGTTGTATGCCAGCCGTTCGGCTTCGGGATCGGTATAGGTGGCCGTGTAGAATATGAACGGGATATGTTTCAGCCGGTCATCGGCCTTCCACTGCCGGCAGAGCTCGAACCCGTCCATCACCGGCATCAGGATATCGGTGATGATGAGATCCGGCAGATCGCGTTTTGCTGCAGCAAGGGCCTCTTCACCATTTTTTACAGAAGTTACGAGAAAACCGTTTCCTTTCAGGATCGATTCCAGCAGGTAGCGGTTCTGCTCGATGTCATCCACGACCAGGATCCGGGTCATCCACCGGCACCCCGGGAACTATCGGCAGGAATGAACCGGGCGATCTGGTCGGAAAAGGTCTTCGGGTTGATCGGCTTCTCGATATACCCGGAGCATCCTGCGGCAAGTGCTTTCTCCCGGTCCCCGGCCATTGCGTAGGAGGTGAGGGCAACAATGGGTATCATGCCCACGTGAGGAATTTTCTTCAGTTCGCGTGCGGTTGCGTACCCGTCCATGACCGGGAGCTGGATATCGAGCAGGATCAGGTCAGGCATCTCCTTTGTTGCCATGCCGATACCCTCCCTGCCGTCATGCGCCCGTACCACTGCATATCCCTTTGCATTCAGGATGAAGTTCACCAGGTAGTAGTTCTGGTCATTGTCCTCGATATAGAGCACTTTGATCGTCATGATTCACTCCTGTAAGCCGGGACTGTGAAACTGAACATGCTGCCCCTGCCCGGTTCGCTCTCCACGTCAACAGTTCCGCCCATCAGGCTGACGAGCCGTTTCGAGATCGAGAGCCCGAGGCCGGTGCCTTCGTACTTCCGGGTCAGGCCAGTCTCGACTTGCGTGAACGGCCGGAATAACTTCTCCAGATCTTCCTTTTTGATCCCGATGCCCGAATCGGCAACACTGATCCGGACAAATGTTTCCTGCAGCGAGCAGGTGATACGGATCTCTCCCTGTTCGGTAAACTTGATCGCATTGGAGAGCAGGTTTAAGAGGACCTGCTCGACCCTGCGGCTGTCCGCCGTGACCATCCCCACCTCCGGTGCAACTTCGAGAACGAGGGCAAGGTGCTTTGCTTCCGCCAGGGGCCGGATGGTCCGGACGGTTTTATCGATCACCGGCCTGATCTCGAACCGTTCGCTTGCGATCTTCAGCTGCCCGGCCTCGATCCTGGAGAGGTCCAGCACGTCGTTGATCAGGGCGAGCAGGTGCTCGGAGCTGTCCGAGACCATGGTGAGCTGTTTCTTCTGTTCCTCGTTCAGGGGCCCGGCCATCTCCTGCAGGAGGATCCCCGAGAACCCGATGATGGAGTTGAGCGGTGTCCGGAGTTCGTGGGACATCGTGGCAAGGAACGCGGACTTGAGCCGGTCCGCAGATTCTGCGGCTTCCTTTGCCTGGGCGAGTTCGCGGGTGCGCTCGGCAACGAGATCTTCGAGATGGTCCCGGTACGCCTCCAGCTCGAGAAGTGCCTGCTCCCGTCCCTGCTTTTCTTCATGGATCTTCCCGACCATCGCCTTGAACGAACGGGCAAGGCTCCCGATCTCCCCGGCCCCCCCGGCTTCGATGGTCTGGTCAAGGTCACCGGTCTCGGCAATCCTCCGGCTCACTTCCGTCAGGCTGGTGAGTGGCCGGATGACGGTAAGGTTGAGGGCGATAAGGGTAATTACGCTGAGCAGCACGAGGGCCAAGAGGACAAAGAGGAGAATCGGCAGGATGGAGTCGTTGATGGCTTGCTCGATGGTACTGAACGGGACAAAGGTACCGATCTTCCACCCGAGTTCCGGGGACGTATAGTACATCAGGTACGTCCCGTTGAGTACCAGCATGCCTTCCTGTGTTGTAAGGAACACCGGGGTCTGGTCGCCAAGGAGAAGGCTGATATTTCTGTACAGGAGGGATGAATCGTGGCTGGCAAGGATCGTGCCCTGCCGGTCGACAAGGATCATCTCACTGCCATCCACACTGCCAACCGTGGAGATGTAACTGGTCAGGTTGGCAAGGGTGATATCGGCACCAACGACCCCGATCATCGTCCCGTTGTGGTCAAGGACCGGTGTTACAATCCCGATGTTCACATCGTCCGTGGTGACCGCCTTGTAGGGATCGGTTACGGAGACTGTGCCCGGGTGTTCCTTTGCAAGGATATACCAGGGCCGTTCACGGGGATCATATGCGGTAGGCCGCGCCCGTGGATATGACCGGACAGACGCTCCGTTCTCCCTGCCCATGTATACCGAGCTGACAAACGGGTGCGAGGTCTGGTAATCTCTCAGTATATCGATGACCTGCTGTTCCTCTTCTCTGATGGAATACCGGAATGTCTCTTCTGTGGCATTCAGGAAATTCGTGAATCCTTCATCATCCCGTGTCTGGACACGGTCATCGAGCGACAGTGCAAGGACATCATATTTCGCAGCGCTGATGAAGTTGGAGAGGGCAAACTCGATATGCCTGAGCTGGTTGATGGAATCCCCGGAAATCGTGTCAAGGTTCTGCTTGTGCAGGGTCGAGGGCAACACCCCGCCAATCAGCACCAGTACCAGTACTGCTATGCAAAGGTACAGGATCAGGACCCGTGACTGGAGTTTCATGGGTATGGGGAGTATCCTTTTTGGTATGATAAGCGTTTCCCCATTCTTGGAGGTAAGAGGGATGTATAAAAACGAGTGCGCAAAAAAAGATCAGGCTACGGTTTTTTTGGTAAACCGATAAGCCCCCTTGGGTACCGTGATCTCGAAACGTGCGCCCTGGCCGGGTGTGCCGTTTTCAACGATCGTCATGCCGGATAAGGTGAGAAATTCCCGGGCAAAGAACAGCCCGAATTTCCCCTCTCCCCCGGCGATACGGTCAAAGATCCGGGACTTCTGATCAAGGGGAATTCCCCCGCCGGTATCCGTAAAGATGATACACAATCCGGTGGGGTCCTCCCTGCAGGAGATGGAGATGCGGGTGTGCGTCCCCCCGTACCTGATGGAATTATGGATAAGGTTGTAAAAGACACGGGCGATCAGGGGATCGGCATCAATTTCAAGCCCGGACAGATCGCAGGCTGGCGGTACGGTGTGTTCCTGGCTCTGGAGCGCCATCTGCACCCGGATGGTCTCTTCCAGTGCAATCCAGCGGGAGCGGACCATCCCCATCTGCTGGTAATCCTTGGTGTTTTTGATCAGGTTCTGGATCGTCCCGAGGATCTCCAGCTGTTTTCCCATGAAGTCGATCTGTTTTCTTTCATTTTCTGGCCTCCGGGATAACTCGATATATCCCCGGAGTGCCGTTACCTTATTCTGGATATCCTGGTACGTGACCTCTGTCATGAGGGCGAGTTTACGGTTTGCCAGGAGGATCTTTTCTTCTGCCTCCCTGTGGAGAGCGATCTCGTCTTCCAGGGCCTTCACTTTTGCCTCCAGCTTGCGGAACAACACCTCGTTATACTGCCGCAGGCTTTCCATCTCATCAAGGGTAGGTTCCCTGGCATCGGGCCGGCCCTGCCCGAATTCCTCGATCACTTCACCGACAATCCGGCTCATGTCTTCGGGTTTCTGCGGTTTGAGAATAAACCGGTCTGCCCCGAGGCTCAGGGCAAACTGCTCGTCTTTTGGATCGGTATAGGTTGCGGTATAGAATATGAACGGGATATGTTTCAGCCGCTCGTCCGCCTTCCACTGCCGGCAGAGCTCGAACCCGTCCATCACCGGCATCAGGATATCGGCGATGATCAGGTCAGGCGGCCTGTCCCGTGCCGCATCCAGTGCTTCGGCGCCATTGCGGGCGGACTCCACCAGGAAATGGTTCCCTTTGAGAATGGACTCCAGCAGGTACAGGTTCTGCGGATTATCATCAACGATCAGGATTCGCGACATGCACTCCACACCGGAAATGGCCAACACCTCCTGTTTACTGAATTGTACGGTAAATGTTTCGGATTTATAAAAAATGTAAGGGTCCAATCCAATGAAACCAATACCTAAAAACCCCCGGGCCAAATACTATCCGGAAGATACATGCCGGATGAACAGGACTGCCGGCAGTGCGGGAAGTGCTGCGAGAAGTGGGGGTGGGACCAGTCGGGGATACCGGAGGATCTCGTCCCGTGGATTGCCGAGAGCCGCACCGACATCCTGCAGCATGTCTCGGTCACGTTCCGTGACGGGAGCCGCTCGACCGGACGGGATCTTACTGCTGCCGACCTGCCCCGGGTCGCCCGCATCTATTACTGGGTTGACCCGCAGGGAAGGAAGCTGACGCACTGCCCGTTCTTTTTCCGGGCAGAGGACGGCAAGGTGTACTGCCGCATCCACCTGGCCAAGCCTGCCGTCTGCATCGGCTTTACGCCATGGAACGAGGGCATCCGCGACTATGCCCTGAACTGCCCGGCGTGCCGGGACACTGCGCCGTAGAGCGGGTTCGCCCTGTATGCCCTTGCGGTAAAAAAAGAATTCAGTTGAGGAGCCAGATCGTCCCGGTCAGGACCGATGCAAAGGCGGTCCAGCAGAGGTAGGGCACGAGAAGCCAGGCCGCAGCCGGGTTGATCCTCCTGAATGCGAATGCTGTTGCTGCGATGAGCGCGAACAGCACGAGAACCTCCACGAATGCCACGAATATCAGGTGCATGCCAAAGAAGATGATCGACCAGGCGAGGTTCGCCGCAAGCTGGGCCCCAAACAGGATCACGGCGTACTGTACCGACCGATCAGCAATACCATCCTTTACGACAAGCCAGAGCGATGCCCCCATCAGGATGTAGAGGAGTGTCCAGGCCGGCCCGAAGATCCATGCGGGCGGGTTGAACGAAGGTTTCTGGAGCCCGGCATACCAGCCGGCGATATCCGGCATGGTGAAAAAAGAACCAATGATCCCGATACCAAGCGGGATGGCGATACAGAGGATGACCAGTCCCGTGGAACGGGCAGAAGGGAATTGCATCGATGATCAGGAAATGAGGGGCGCGGGAGGTGATGAAGGTTGGGATGGTATCATTTCATCCTCCGCGGAATGGCGGTAGGATGGTATACGTACGGTCACTTTCTCTCAGCGAACCGGTACGTACCTTTCGGCACGAACATCTCGAAGCGTACGCCCTTCCCTTCCTCTCCGGTCTCCTGCAGGGTAATTCCCGTAATGGAGAGGATTTCACGCGTAAGAAACAGGCCGAGGCCGGTGTTCTTCCCGTACCCCCGCTCAAAGATCTTCTGTTTCTCTTCAGCAGCAATGCCAATCCCGTTGTCCGAATAGATGATCAGGAGACCGTTGTCCGCCTCTTCGTAATGGAGCGAGATGCCGGTCGCGCCCTGGCCATGGATGAAGGTGTTCTCACTCAGGTTGAAAAACGCCTTTTCAAGGAGCGGATCGGCAAAGATCTCGAGGTTATCCACCCGGATATCCCGCGTGACTTTCAGCGAATCAAGGTGGGAGATCGCGTACAGGAAGACCTGGTTGACCCCCTGCCAGCGAGGGGGATGCACCCCCATGTCCTGGTAGTTCCTGGTGAAGTTTAACGAACTGACGATTTTGTGGATGAGGAACGCCTCTTTCTCTGCATAGGATGTTACTTTTGTCTCGTCCCGGTTGTTGTTTGCCAGCTGGAGGTATGCCGAGAGCGCGAAGACCGTGCTCTGGATGTCCTGGAAGATGACCGTGTTCAGGAGGCCGAGTTTTTTCCGGGCCTGCTCGAGCGCTCTTTGGGCCATCTGGGTCTCGCTGATATCCCGGACAATGGCAAGGACATGGGGCTCCGTTTCCCCGCGTTCATTTACCGACTCGATCCTGCGCAGGCGGACTTCAACCGGGAATTCCTCGCCGTTCTTCCTCCTGCTGACCCATTCAAAGTCCGCTTTACCTGTCTCAAGTGCTGTCCGTATGTGTCCCATAGCCCTGTCAGGCCCATATCCCCGGCCACTCATCGTCTCGGGGTCTGCCGACAGTGCTTCCTCGCGGGTAATCCCAAAGGCCCTGAGGACATTTTCATTTATATCGATAATACGTCCGTCCCTGGCATGGACAAAGATCAAATCCGGTGATCCCTCGTAGATCGCTTCAAGATGCGTTTTCGTAATCCGGAGCTCCTGCTCCGTTCGTTTCAGTTCATCGTAATTGCGCTGCAGTTCCTCTTCAGCCCATTTCCGTTCGGTGATATCCCTGACAATGCCCAGCACCGCATCTTCATGGAGCGCCACCATCCGTGCCTCGTACTGGCGCGTGCCATGAGGGTGGGAAAGTTCATATTCGAACTGCTGGAGTGCTCCCGTTTCCAGCGCCAGCCCGATATGCTCCATGATCGCCGCTGCCGGCTCTTCCCCAAACCCCGTGTCCCGGATATTTTTACCAACGATCTGGTCCACGGGCAGGGCAAGGATGCCGGGGTCCGGTACATTGAAATCACGGTACACCCCGTCCCGCGAGATGACGAACATCATGTCCGGGATGGCGTTGAGCAGCGTTGCATTACGGTGCTCGCTCTCCCTCAGTTTCTGTTCATTGGTGCGGATCTCCTCGTAGTTTTGTCTCAGTTCCTCGTCGTTCCGGAACAGGTCCTCGTAGGCTGCGTGAATTTCCCGGTTCTTCTCTTCAAGCGCCTGCTCTGCGGTAACACGGTCCGTGATATCGACAAGCGATGCAATGCTCCGGGTTGTCCCGGGGATCATTGCCACGTAACTGATACAGTGCCTGACCTCCCCCTTACGGTCAATGAACCGGAATTCATAGGTGTCGGGTGCATGTGCGGGAGCGTTACGGCGGTCGTCATGATACTCCTTCATGCGTTTGAGGTCGTCCGGAACAACGAACTCGGTCCAGCGGTGTTTTCCTTCAATCTCGCTTACAGGATATCCCGACAACCGGGCAAAACCTTCATTGGCCCGGCTGAGGGTGGTATCATTTTCAATGATGACCGATGCCGAACCGGTCGTGTTGAAGACCGTCCGGTAAAACATCTCGGATTCACGGAGGGCCTGCTCCGCCTTCCTCCGATCCGTGATGTCACGGATCGCCACCTGGACGGCAGGCGATCCCTCCCATATGGTCGGAATTGCGGCCACTTCGACATCGAACATGGTTCCGTCACGGTGCAGGAACGTTTCGTGCCGGGGCATCTGGGCTGATTCCAGTGCGCCGGCTGACCGGTCTGCTGCAACATTCCGGTAGTCCGGGTGGACCCAGTCGAATATGGACCGTCCCGTCAGATCGGATGCGCTGGTGCAGCCAAACACCCTGACCGCGGTCTGGTTTGCGTACACGATGACACGGTTCTTATGGATCACCACAGCATCAAAGGTATTCTCCATGAGGTTCCGGTACTTCTCTTCACTCTCCCGCAGATCATGCTCCTTGGCACTCAGGTCTTCGTAGTTCTGCCGCAGTTCTTCTTCGCTTGAAGCAAGCTGTTCATTTGCGGCATGGAGTTCCTCATTCTTTCTCTCAAGTTCCAGGACTTTTTCCCGGAGTTCGGGATAGTAACTCTTGCGGAGCGATGTCTCTCCAAGACCGATGATCTTGTCCCGCTGCTCCTGCCAGTCGGGCTTTTCGTCAGAGTGCTTCTTCATAGATCCGTTCGATATCGTGTGCTGTCGGCTGACGGGGGTTTGTTGCCATGCAGGGATCCTGCAGCGCATTTCTGGCAAGTGTCGGGATCTTCTCTTTTGTCACGCCCAGGTCGCCGAGCGTTTCAGTAATACCGAGGGTCTCCCGCAGGCTCCTGATGCCTGCGATGACCTTCTCTTTCCTCTCGTTTGAGTGGAGTCCCGAAAGGTCCGCACCCATCGCGTGCCCGATCGCCTCGTACCGGCCCGGGCATGACGGGAAATTGAATGCCATCACGTGTTCGAGCAGCAGGGCATTGCATTCGCCGTGGGGGAGGTCCGAGAACCCGCCGAGGCTGTGGGCCATCGCGTGGACGGCCCCGAGGCTTGCGTTGGAGAAGGCGAGTCCGGCACAGAGGCTGCCGAGCATGGTCTGGTACCGGTGCCCGGTATTCTTGGGGTTCTTGCAGGCCGGCAGGAGGTGGGCCTGCATCAGCCGGATCGATTCGAGCGCATGGATGTCCGTTACCGGGGAACTGGCATTGGAGACATAAGCCTCCACGCTGTGGGTGATCGCGTCCATGCCGGTATAAGCGGTCAGTTCCGGTGTCAGGGTGGTGAGGGGCAGGGGGTCGATGAGGGCAATGTCGGGCACGATCTTCTTACTGATGATCGCAATCTTCACCCGCCTGTTTGTGTCGTTGATGATGGCGAACTGCGAGACATCAGCCCCGGTCCCGGCCGTTGTCGGGATACAGATCACCGGGGGCGGGGGGACAGCGATCCTGTCCACGCCCTCGAATTCCAGGATGTTCTTTGTGTTCGACGAGACGATCCCGATGCCCTTTGCGCAGTCCATCGGGCTGCCCCCGCCCACTGCAACGATGGAGTCACAGCCGGATTCCGCGTATATCGCTGCCCCTGCCATGACTTCCGTGTCCCGCGGGTTTGGTGATACGCTGGAAAAGACCGTGTGAGCGATCCCCTCCTCATTGAGGCTGGCAGTCACGTCCCTGACCCATCCCTCGCGGATGATATTGGGCCCGGTCACGACCAGCACGTGCCGTGCACCAAAATTTTTCGCGTACCGCCCGGTAAGGAGGCGGGCATCCGACCCGATCACAAATTCAGGAGCAACGAATTTCCTGAGCTCGAACCTGTCTCCGGTCACGATATTATCCCTTTTTATTACAAGTCTTAACACGGTATCATTATATTTTAAGATTTGGACGATAGCCGTTGAAACGAAAAAAGGCTGTACGTCCGTTTGTACACCGGACCACATGGGCCCGGAAAAAAATGTGTTCAGGATTTCCCGCAGGGCAGGGTAAGGTAACGGAGGACGCGTTCCATGACCACCGGGTTCCGGGGCAGGTTGATGTGGCAGTATTGGCCGGCTTCCGGGAGGGGGGTGCCGTTTTCCTGCACTGCCGGGATGATGTCAAGGGAAATACCCGGGAGAGCGGATTCCCCGTGGGTCACGATCCCGTCTCCTTCAAAGGTGGTCCGGTACCGGCCGTCCGGGTCCTGCTCCCAGGTCCTGCCCTCAAAGAGGGGGAAGAATGCCGGGTCTTCGCCGGGATTTGCGGTCACGATGATCCGGTACGTGATGTCCGGCCGGATGCCGGCTGTGCGGAGCCGGTGCATGACCGGACTCGCGGGCCTTACGTCATGCACAATCCTGTCAGCAGACGGGTCATACCCCTTCGGGACAAAGACACCGGTCAGCCGGTTGATGATCTCCTCTCCCCGGGCCGGATCGAAGAAGAGCTCGGCGAGCGCGGAACCATTGTTGGGCGGGCCGAGGCCGATCAGCTGGCGGGCCTTTGCCGTACGCAGCGTGCCGTCCAGCACTTCGAGATAGTAGCGGGCGATACAGGTGCCGATCGAGTGGCAGACAACATCGACGTTTCCGGTGTACCCGGTCTCCTCCCGTTTGTGCCGGACAAATTCCCCGATGGCTTGTGCGATCTCAGGGACCGTCTCACCGGCAAGACTGGTATGGTCGAATTTCCAGACCGGGATGTTGGCCTGTTCGAGCAGGGAACTGAGCCGGTTCCAGATGCCGGGGTGGCTGTTCCAGCCGTGCACAAGAAGCACCGGGATCCTGTGGGGGGAATTATCCTTTATCATAGTCATCGGTTCGTCAGGATTCGTGGACGGGGCTGTTTTGGCCCGAGTTACATTTACTGTGGCCGGAGCGCTGACGCATCCGGCAGTTATCCTATTGTACACCTTTTTTACCCAAGATAACCTTTACTAGATTACAGGAACAGCTATGGCAATTGACTGGTACAAGGAATTTGTCGACCTGAAGTACGAGCCGGCAAACGACGATCTCGTTGCCCTCTTCTATTTCGAACCCGCCGCAGGTGTCAGCGGGAAGGAAGCAGCAGGACGGATCGCTTCGGAGAGTTCGACCGGGACATGGACCACGCTCTTTACCATGCCGCCGCGGATGAAGGCCCTGCAGGCGACTGCGTTCGATATCGAGGGCAACGTGGTGAAGATCGCGTACCCCCTTGAGCTCTGGGAAGAGGGCAACGCGGTCCAGCTGATGAGCGGGATCGCCGGCAACATTTTCGGGATGAAAGCGGTGAAGAACCTGCGGCTGATCGATATCTCCCTGCCCCCGGCCTACCTGAAACATTTCAAGGGACCGCACTTCGGCAACGAGGCGATCCGGAAGATGATGAAGGTCCGGGGCCGGCCGCTGACCGGCGCGGTGCCCAAGCCCAAGATCGGCTTTACCGCTAAGGAGCACGCGGAGGTCGGGTACGAGACCTGGATGGGCGGCTTCGATTTCGTCAAGGACGACGAGAACCTCACCTCGGTCTCCTTCAACCGGTTCGAGGACCGGGTCAAGTACATGACAAAACTCCGGGACAAGGCGGAGAAAGAGACGGGCGGGAAAAAGTCGGCGTTCCTCAACATCACCGCGGACGTGGAGACAATGAAGACGCGGGCCGACATCCTTGCAGCGAACGGCTGGAACTATTGCATGATCGACGTGGTTGTCGCGGGGACCGCGAGTGTCATGACCCTGCGGGACTACTGCTCGGACCTCGGGCTTGCGATCCACGCCCACCGCGCCATGCACTCCGCGTTCACCCGGAACAAGAAGCACGGCATCACGATGCAGTTCCTGGCGAAACTGATGCGGCTCATCGGCGTCTCGCAGATCCATACCGGCACCGCGGTCGGGAAGCTGACCGGCTCCCGGCGCGAGTCGGTTGCCCTTGCCGACCTCCTGCGGGAGAAGAAGACGAAGGCGGTGGACGGGATGCTGCTCGAGCAGGACTGGGGGAAGATCAAGAGTGCGTTCCCCGTCTCGTCGGGAGGCCTTCATCCCGGTCTCGTCCCGGACGTGATGGACATCTACGGCACCGAGATGGTCCTGCTGGTCAGCGGCGGCATTCACGGCCACCCGAAGGGCACCCGGGCCGGTGCACTGGCGACCATGCAGGCGATCGAGGCATGGCAGGAAGGCGTGACGCTCGAAGAGAAGGCGAAGAAGGCAAAGGAACTCAAAGAGGCCCTCGGCAAGTGGGGGCACTATAAGCCGGTGTGATGGCGGGAGTTTTTTCTCTAAATTTTTCCGGTCCTTGCCGCATTTTTTTAATTTTTCGCGCTGAAAATTTTCCGGAAAAATTTCAAAAAAATTCCGGAAATTTTTCCCGGATTGTTTCAATAGAACAACCTACCCGGAATATATATCCCCATCATCGCGCAGGTATACATCGATATCTTTCCTGATGAGCTGGCCAGAGATACGATAGGGATTTTCTTTCTGTAATCGGTTGATAAGATCAACCGCTCCGAGTGTTACCGGTATACCGATCCTTTTTCCCTCTTCAAAAATGAGGGCGGCTGAATCGAAGAGGTCGGATCCTTCCTTTAAGGTACAGAGGAAGCGGGCGTCAAGGGTATAATAACTGATCATGGTGTTGATGGCGAGCTCGATATTCTTCCAGGCACGGTGTTCTATTTCCATGATGTTCTGGGGGGAGGTCCCGAACAGGCATGCAATATCTACCTGAGACATTCCTTCCAAACGGAATCGCAATACCACCATTTGCCGGTTTGTGAGCAGTCTTGTTTTCATGGCAGTCTGATCCTGGCGGGACCCGGGGGTGGTTCTCCCTACTGAACCTTGGCAATAAACAGGAGTCCGTGCGCACGATAAAAATTTGGTTCTGAATGTACGGGATGCCCAAAAATCGTGGGGGGATGTGGTTTGGGAAATTTTTCATGGGAGATGGGCTTTTTTATCAATAATGACTGAAAAAATCTGGATAATCAGCGCCCGTATCTCTTATGCGCCTGCTCGATGGTCATCACAAAATGAACCTGGACCAGTTTTGCTTCTTTGTCAATCGTGTAGAATGCCGTGTACCTTCTGCCAATGTGTATCCGGTACGAGATGATTCCCCCGGGCAATACAAGTTTTTCTTTATCCCCACCTTTCCCGGGCCAGGGACCGGCTGCCAGCCGGTCAAGAGTAGTAACGATAATCTGTTGATCTTTTATTGGCAGGAGATCGATAAACGCCCGGGCTTTTGGCCCGACAACCACGGTAAAACTCAAGGGTACCAGATCCGATTATCTATGCTGGAAGACCCTGGCGTTTGTTCCGGATATTTTTAACGCCGGTATGTCCCCCGGCTGCAATTCTCATATTTTTATGTGTCTTGATCTCTGAAAGGGGAATAAAATCTCCTTCATCCAGGGATTGCCGGATATCATCCAGAAGCCGCTGTTTCTTTTGCAGTTCGATCATTTCCATGAGGATGTCATCGTAGGTCTGCCCGGCCCTCCGCAGCTCTGCAAGGTCTTTCCAGACAGGTTCGGACACGGGTATCCGCTTGGTAAGTGCAGTCATATACAATATTGTAACTATTGTAAACGGATAAATCCTGCGATAGTTCAGGTCCTATGTCACCGGGCACGTGAGGATGCCCAGGCCAAGTGTTGTGGAGAGCGTCATTCCCTGCCGGATTGCACTTTCCCCCCGTCGTCTCCCGCCCGGATCCTCCGGCTCCCCCCGCGTGCACCACTCCCGGGATCAATTCTGGTTTTACCTGTTTTTTACGAAAGGCCGGGTCTTATCCGCAGCAAGGTGTCCATCCGGTTATCCCGGCAGGGTTCCGCTGCGTTTTTAAAACGACCGGAAAACACAGCTTGCCGTTCTCCGGCTGCTTCAGGATGTCTCTCCGGTAAACGGATTATAAATGTCGAGCCCGGCGATATCCCGGAAGTCCTTTTCATTCCGGGTGATGAGCGTGAGATCTTCCGTCAGGCAGGTTGCTGCGATGACTGCGTCTGGAATCTGTATCCGGGTTTTCCTGCGGATATCAATCACCGAGTCTGCGATCTCATCGGTGAGAGGGATCACGGTTGCGTGTCCGATAAATTCGAGCTCCCGGGAAAATTCATCCTGCGAATATTTCTCAAACCCGAAAAATTCGATCTTTGTGATTATCGAAATGTTGAATGATTCCTTCAGAATGTGTTCAATCCTTGGGATCTCCTGAACCGGAAGCGTGTCCGCAAAATAGTAGATGAGGATATTGGTATCGAAGAGGTAGCGTTTCACACCCGTTCCCATTCCTGACGCAGGGCCTGGAGTTCCCGGTCGATATCGATCCCGAGGTTCCGGTAGATCCCCCTGTACCGGGCCGGATCGAACGGGCTTGTATCCGGCGCAGTATTTTTCCGGCGGGATACTTTCTGCCAGAGGGATATCGGGACGATGACGCTGGTCTTTCTTCCCTGTTCATCATATACGTACTGGACCTGCATGACGTACCTTTCAGAATATACTGGATTCTTGCGATAATTATATTCTTGGTTTGGGAACCGGTCCTGCCGTACAGCGAATGTCCGGTTGTCCCCCGGGGTACTGCTGAAATCCTGCCCGGAAATCCCGTGGAAAAATAGTGCCGGCCTCCGGAATGTTCTTGTCTATTGCGTACATGAATATCGATCCGCACCGTACCTGGGAGATCGTTGAAGATGATCTCCCTCCCTTTGAGGTACAGATACGGCTACTGCATGGTTCTTCCTGATATATAAGTAATAAAAAGAATTTTTATATATCTATTGTCCTGATGGACGTATCCGGGACTGAAGCTGTTTTTTTAGTCCCGGCAGCTCGTCCTCAACCACTTTCCAGACAGCATCCCGGTCGATGCCAAAATAATGGTGGATAAGGATATTCCTCATACCGATGATATCCGACCACGGGATACCCGGGTTTGCCTCCCTGAATTCCGGGGAGATCCCCCGTACTGCTTCCCCGATGATCTGGAGATGGTGGATCACCCATACCTGTGCCATCTCGTCATTGTAAAAATAATCACGGCCCCGGACTGCAACCTTTCCAATCCGTTCAATGGCTTCCATGATATCCAGTACGCTCACGATCGTCTCTCATAAGGCCCGCGCTTCACTCAGTACCCGTGAACGTATCCGGTCCCGGAGTCCCGCTTCAGTTACAACATCAACCGGCCGATCAAGCAGGAGGGTAAGATCCATGGCAAGACCCCCGACATCGAGAAGGCTCCGGTCAGGATCCAGATCGATCAGGAGATCAATATCGCTGTCTGCCCGGGCTTCGTTCCGTACCACGGATCCAAAGACCCGGATATTTTTTGCGCCCCTCCGCTGTGCAAGCGAGAGGATCTCCTGTCGTTTCCTGATGAGGATAGAATAGATATCGGTTTCCGGGTTCATGTGTCTTATACGTACATTGGTGCCGGGTCTATAAATTTTATCCCGGGCAGTTGAGGGGGTGTGGAGAGCGTCATCCCATGCCGGATTGCACTTTCCCCCCGCCGTCTCCCACCCGGATCCTCCGGCTCTTCCCAATATCCTTTCCCCGCTACACTGTCCCGCTCCTCCCGCAATCTGGCGAATATACCGAAACCGAAGCACGCAGTTTGTGGACATTTTGTAAACCACGAGTCCTGCATTCCATTTCCCTTCCTGCGGTCTTTACAGGGACAGCACTGACAACATACTTAATTGCCCGTGATCGATAACGTATCCGGTTGAGAAGAGATGGCAAATTATCATTTCACAGTCACCATCTGGGAAGAAGATGGCGTATATGTATCAAAGTGCGTTGAACTGGAAGTGGCGAGCTGTGGCGATACGCCCAGAGAAGCGCTTGAAAATATCCGCGAGGCGATCGATCTTTACCTGAAAAATGCACGCGAATACGATATGATCGGCGATATCGAACCTTCCATCTCGTCCCTGGAAAAATTTACCTCTGTTATTGAGGTCGAGGCGTGAGACTCCCCCGGGTACCCTGTCGAACTTTGATGAGGCGCGGGCTGTCTGATACTTTTCCGGTGCAAAATTTTAGTATGTAGAGAGGCTAACGATACAACAGGTTATACTATGTCGTCATCCTGTGAGTCAGTGGAAGAGAAGATCCGCAGGCTCCCGCCGGATCTCCGGAATAATGTGCTGGACTATATCGATAATCTTACCCGGCAGGCGGAACAAAGGGCGACTGGAAAATTCAGGTTCGAATGGGAAGGGTGCCTTGCCCACCTGAAAACAAAGTATACCTCAGTCGATCTCCAGCATAAGGCGCTGGACTGGTGGACCTGATGTACCTGGTTGACACCAATATTTTTCTGGAGGTTATGTTAAACCAGGAAAAAGCGCCGGTTGTCAAAGATTTCTTCAACCGTGCGAAGATGACCTCCCTTGCGATCAGCGATTTCTCACTTTTTTCCATTGGTATTATCTTTGCACGGGAAAAGAATGCAGGGCCTTTTTTAAAACTGGTTAACGATGATATCCGTGCCAGCGGCATGCGGGTGCTCTCCCTTCGTCTTGAGGACTTCACCGGCATTTTTGCGAACGTGGAAAAATACCGGCTCGATTTTGACGATGCATACCAGTACACGGTAGCAGAGCGTAACGGGCTCTCTCTTATCAGTTACGATAAGGATTTTGACCGGACTGACCGGAGACGGGTTTTTCCTGAGGATCTGTTCAGGGACCGGATCTGACACGATAGGAGCCCGAGCCGGTTTTTGGTTCAATGACCGTCCCGCGTTTTTCCATTTGTCCCCGTTCCTCTTTGCATCGGCAGGTCCCGCCCCGCCGTTCCCTCTCCCGCTTCTTCCCATCCCCCACATAACCCTTTCGCAGCTGCACCTTTCCCGGTCCATCCGTCCGGCTCCTGCCGACAGAATCCCGCCAGGAATTTAAATCTGATAATCCGTGCTGGTAACGGCAAAAAGAATGTACGTATGGATGCCACCGAATCAGGTATTAGACCACTCCATCATCTGATTATTATTGGGACGGATGAATACGGAGTGTTTGTTGTCTCTGATTCCCGGTTCAAAGGCTGCCGTACCGGTTACTGACATTCAAATTCATCGATACATGGTTCAAGCGTTGCGATGAGATGTGGGATGTCCTCTTTAACCGTGTCCCAGATCTCGTCAAGATCCACTTTGCCATAAGAATGGATGAGCATGTCCCGCATCCGTGCCATGGACGACCATTCGATTGACGAGAACCGGCTTATTGTCTCCGGGGAGAGCCGCTTCGATACCTCCCCAATCACTTCAAGGCACCGGATAACTGCGTACTGGCCCTTGCGATCCGAAAGAAAGGATTCCCGGGTCTGGTTCTTCGTGAACTCGTGTGCGTCCTTTGCCATAAGGAGAAGATCGAGAAGATAGGCATCGTCACGCGACATAGACCGGCACCATTGTTGAAAGGATCGTTTTTTTCCGTATATGATTCCGGCTCCGTTCTACGGCATGCCGCGTGATGAGATCGATACGCCTGCCAAAAACCCGTTCCAGTTCTTCCTCCATCTTCGCAAGATGAAGAAGGGTATGCACCGAGCCGGGTGTAAAATCCACCACGATGTCGATATCGCTTTCCGGGCGGAAATCACTCCTGAGGACAGAGCCGAATACCTGGAGTTCGCGCACGTTCCACTTTTTACAGAACTCCGCAATCATTTTTTCCCGGCTCATGATGAGTGGATTCATGGCAGTTGTACTCCCGGATTTCCCTGCGCGGGAGGGAAAACTCTCCGGTTTACGGTTTTGAACGCTATCCGTTTATAGATTCCTGCTCTTGCAGCATCGGGCCTGGCAACCGGTGAGAGGAAGTCTCTTTCCTCATGTTCAGTATACATTGCCGCCTGGTTATTCTGCCCGCCCCGCCGTCTCCCGCCCGGATCCTCCGGCTCCCCCCTATAATCCTTTCCTTCGTGGCACCTCCCCGGTACTAACCGCGCGCGGTCGCCGGTCACTGGGCAATCCGGTTTAATATATTGTACAGATTTCTAAAACGTACAAAATTATTTATTTTTTTAATAATGGAAAAATATATTATATAGGCGGGTAAGTCTAAGCCATTAACAGTTTGTAAAAATCAATTGCAAATTGTTAACGCTCGCGGGGCGGTGCCCTGCGTGGAGGAACAGAAAATGGCAAAAGGAAAAGAACACAACAACAGGCTCTGGTGGATGGCCTCAGCGGTCGTCCTCCTGTTTGTCGCGCTGGCGGTTGCACCGGTGGCGGCGAGTAATGTGATCTACACGAACACCGCGCATAACAACAACCATACGTATATACCGATGGCAAATCCCCCCATTCAATATAGTAGTACATATCTGGGTGACCCGTACTATTACGTCAACCTGACGAACACCACCGGTGGATTGAATGCGATCCACATTACGAACGATATCTCCGATCAGGTGGGGGCCTGCTATGAATCTCCAGATACACCAAATCCAGGTACATTCTATGTATCGGATACTGGTGGACGGGGCGGACAGCAGGATATCATCCTCCTCATAGCGATCAATAGTACTAACGTAACTGATATCACTAATTTTAACGTTGATGTTAAAGAGCATGGTTACAGATGGTTAATTTCACCAAAAAGTGGATCGCCCCCGGATTATCCAAACATTACATATGTGAGTCCCTCAATTGACGTGACATTGAATGCAGATAATTACTTGGAAAATGATTCCGTAGATTTATTCCAGAAATGGAAATTTGCGCCAACTGCAGATTATCCTGTCTACTGTGGTCAGGATATGGGAAGTACCAGCAAATTGTTCAAGTTTCTCGCAGTAGATAATAAAGTGGGAACAATCAACGGTACCTGGTATAATCTTACCTATCCTACTGCTCCGACCCTGACCAACAATGGCATGACAAAGATCGAATACAACATCACGAGTGGACCATCATCAAATGCAACAATTGCCTTCAATGTCTATGCATATAACAATCAAACACTGCCCCAAAAAGTAGGGGGATCATTACCCCCGGCTATCAACTGGCTGAACAGGGTACGAACTTATGATGATCCTGATGATGGAACATATAGCGGGTGGAAGGTAACAGTCTAATCAAAAAAATAAAATATCAACCACGAAAGCCGGCTTCCGGCAGCCAACCTTCCCTTTTTTTAAGATATTGAGTGGTTAACCTCATGGTTAAACGTACCTTCCGGAAATCCGGTTCCCAGTATTGATCAATTAAAATAATTTAATTTTCAGAGAAATCAAATAAAAACATTTTACACATCTCCCGGAAAATATTCATAATATGAATAATAAGGGACGCTCACTCCCGGATCGATGTTCCTTCCTTGGGAAGAATAATCCTCATGGATCCCCGGCACAGGGAAATATGCACGTCACACAACTGTTTCCGGCGCTATGTACACACCTAGGGATTTTCCCATTTTTACGGACAGATCATCCGGTTGTCCTATGAATCTGCGGGATCTCCGGCTCCGGGCAGGAGTTCTTATCCTGTTCCTTGCCCTGTTGATTGTACCTGTCACAGCCAACCTTGATAGTTCCCCATGGCCAAAGTTCGGGTATGACCTCCAGAATACCGGCCAATCCCCTTATGTGGGGTCACAGACAGGAACGCCAAAATGGTCATACAATGCCAAGACGACTTATGACTACCATAGTCCGGTTATTGGATTCGATGGATCCATTTATCTTGGGGATGATGCATGGAATCTCGTTGCGATAAATTCTGATGGTACCTTAAAATGGAAAGATGCCTATAAGAGTTTCGGTTGGAAAAATATCCGTGGACCTGTAGCATTAGGGTCGAATAATATCCTTTATTTCGGAAATCAGGACGGATTTATCTATGCAGTAAATGCAAAAAATGGAGACAAAATATGGAAAACTACTACCGCTACAGATGCACAAATTTTTGGCGGTCCGGCGATTGGTTCAGATGGTACAATCTATATCGGATCCGATGCCCTCTACGCTTTCAATCCCCGAGATGGATCCTTAAAATGGAAAAACACCACCGGGACAGCAAATTATGCTACCCCTGCGATTGGATCGGATGGTACCATCTATATCGGAAGTCAGACCAATCCTACATTCTATGCATATAATCCGGATGGAACTTTAAAATGGAGTAATACCTCTGCATACGTTACAGGATCTGCGGCAATCGGATCGGATGGCACCATCTATGTTGGAAGCAATGGAGATGGCAGGGTCTATGCATGGAATCCGAATGGTACCCTGAAATGGAACAATACCTCCGGACCCCTTACATCAGGATCGCCTGCAATCGCGAACGATGGAACGATCTATGTTGGTGGCAGCAGTGTTGCCCTCTCTGCATGGAACCCGGATGGAACCCTCAAATGGACGTACGGTAGTGGTCAAGTTTATGGATCGCCTGCGATAGGTGCTGATGGAATAATCTATTTTAATTGCTGGGATTCTCATTCTATCATTGCACTGGATCCGGATGGATCATTAAAATGGACATATCAAACAGGAAATACAATTACCAGTTCACCTGCAATCGCTGCAGATGGCACGGTCTATGTTGCATCTCGTGATAAGTACTTGCGCGCATTCCCGGGCGTTGTAACCTTCATCGCTGATCAAACCACCGGTCCCGCTCCTCTCACAGTCCAGTTCACCGGCACATCTGTGTTAACCGATAATTCCTGGCACTGGGATTTCGGGGACGGCACGACATCGACCGAGCAGAACCCCTCGCATATCTATAACGCGGGTGGAACTTACACAGTCAACCTGACTATCACGTCAGGTTCCGGCGGCATTAACACACTCGTCAAGACAAAATATATCAGCGCATATTCTCCCCCGACAGCTGCGTTCACGTCAAATACGGTCGCTGGAAAAAGCCCGCTGTCTGTCACGTTTACCGATCAGTCAACCGGGGCGCCGACATCATGGCTTTGGGACTTCGGGGATGGTACCACTTCAACCAGCCAGAACCCGACCCATCCATACTCCACTACAGGGTCAGATACCGTCACGTATACGGTCAACCTGACAGCAACCAATGCAGCAGGCAGTAACATTACCAGCAAAACTAGCTATATCACGCTGTACTCCACTGCGCCGATTGTATCATTTACCGGATCGCCAAGAACCAGCGGTATAACACCCCGCATTGTCCAGTTCAACGATACCTCGACCCTCTCGCCATACGAGTGGAACTGGTCGTTCGGCGACGGGGAGTGGTTCAACACAACTGATTCCGCGCTCCGGAATGCGAGTCATCGCTATGCCAATGTTGGTTCCTACACGGTCAACCTCACGGCAACCAACGCCATTGGTTCGGCCAATGTCTCCAAACCCGGTTATATCAATATCGTGACGCCCGGGCCCATAAATCCGGCCTACCCCTACCTCTATGTTTCAAATGACGAGGGTGTCAAGTTTGATATAAACGGGACCAATCCCACCTGGGTTCCCAATACCTACTCTTTCGCCACGATGGGGGGAGTGAACGCCCTGCACATTTCTTCAGGAACTTCTACTTCGGATGTAACCACCACCACCAGCCAGTCCGGTACATTCTATTTCACCCATACCGGGGGACAGCCGACCGTGCCCGAGGGGATCCTGATGCTTGCGGTCAACGGGACGATCCCTGATGATTTCAGCGTCCATATACGGTCGAGCGGGGATAACTGGACGCCTCCCGGTCCTGCCTATTCTAATGGGGGCTTACCGTCAGTGTGGAATTATGTCGAAGGCGCCGTAGACCAGACATTCACGAAGGATGATTTCATTTACGGCCCGCAGAGCTGGAAACCCGATGGATATCCGATCTATTACGGGGAGGACGAGGCCGATCCCATCAACCAGTTCCGGATCATGTTCATCGACCTTTATGCCGGGAAAGCATACGACAACGTCAAAATAGAATATGAGTTCCACAACCTGACAAGTTTCGCTGCATTCAATGCGTACGGGTGGTATCTTGCCAGTAACCATGGTACCATGATCATGACCAATGATGTCCTGGGGGGCTCCACCTATGGTGCCAGTGGGTATATGGTCACGGGAATTCCGGCAGCGCCAGTTGCCGGTTTTTCACCAAGTACGACCTCCGAATATAATCTTGTTCCCATCCGGTTTATCGACACGTCGGCAAACGTCCCGCAATCATGGCAATGGGACTTCGGCGACGGCACGCACTCGACCGATCAGAATCCATCTCATGCGTATGCCTTAGGAGGTACTTATACGGTAAAACTTACGGTAACGAATATAAAAGGTACTTCTTCAACAACACAAGTTATCAACATCACCGTTCCTCCCCTCCCGGTTGCGAGTTTTACCGAGGATGGTACATCAGGAAGGTCTCCGCTTGCAGTCCAGTTCAACGATACCTCGACCAATTCCCCGGTTGCCTGGCTATGGGAGTTCGGGGATGGCACGAACTCGACAGAGCGGAATGTAACTCACTGGTATGCGCCCGGGACATATTCTGTCAACCTGACCGTTACAAACGGTGGTGGTACCAATAGTCTCGTGAGAACCGAGTACATTGAGGTATCTTCGAATGGAAGAACAAACCAGTTCGTCAATCCGGGTTTTGAATCAGGAGATCTGACCGGGTGGACTTCAGGAACATCCACATCCGTTTCCTCTACTCAAAAGCATAACGGGAACAATGCAGTATACTTCCCGGTTGCCCACCTCTCAACCACTCATGTTGCACAGCATGTTGATCTAACAAATATCACCAAAATATCGTTCTGGGGATACCAAGATGGTAGTATGGATAGTACGACGTATCCTCAGTATTTCTACACCTCTATCGATGGAGTCCAAGTACAGACAAATACCTTGGCTCATACTTGGACACAATATACTGTTCCAACATCAGGATATACGGGCGTTCACTTGGTTCAGGTAACATTCGATAAATATGGTGTGGGAATGGCTTCCTACATCGACGACTTCTGCGCCGGCTCCGGGACCACATGCAGCGGTGGCGGCACCCCCACAACCGCCCCAACCGCCTCCTTCACCGCAACCCCGGTCAACGGCAAAGCGCCACTCACGGTGACCTTCACCGACACCTCCACCAACACCCCGACGTCGTGGGCATGGGACTTCGGCGATGGTGGCACGTCAACGGCAAAGAACCCGGTCCACACCTACGGTTCGGCCGGCACTTACAACGTCAAACTGACCGCCACCAACGCGGGAGGAGGCAACAGCAAGACAATGACCGGCCTCGTGTACGTTGCCGACGCCACCGGGCCGATCCCCAACTACAACAACACGTACGTCCGGGCCGCCAACCATGACGGCATCCGGTGGGACAGTAACAACAACGGCACGTATTACCTCCCCTCCGGATCCGGGGGCCTCTCCGCCATCCACATCTCGACCGATCTCTCGGATGCTGACGGGCAGGTGACCGTCTCGAACAACCAGGCCGGGACCATCTATGCCACGAGTTCCGGATCGTACCAGGACGAGGTCGTCCTCCTGCTCGCGGTCAACTGCACGCTGCCGGACAACTTCGCTGCAAGGATCAAAACCAGTGGGTACACGTGGACACCGGTTGAAGACGCCGCACCATCCGCAGGCAGTTACACGTACCAGTCCTCTGCCCTCGACCAGACCTTCACGAAGAGCGACTTCTTCTACGGCCCGCAGAACTGGAAACCCACGCAGGGCAACCCGGACTACCCGCTCTTCTCGGGTCAGGACATGAACAGTTCAGCCGAGCAGTACCGGCTCCTGTTCGTCGACACCCGGGCCGGCCTGCTGAACGATAACAGCCTCACCAACAAAGGCGCCGTGAAGATCGAGTACACCTTCACCAACCTGCCCGACAACGCCCACTTCAATGTCTACGGCTGGAGAACCGGGGATGGCATGGGATGGACCAACCCGCTGACCGGCACCGGCAGCAGCGGGTATACCGTGATCTCGCCGCTCGTGGTGATCCCGCCGGTCGCGGATTTCACCGCCAACCAGACCGTTGGCATTACACCGTTCAATGCCCGGTTCCGGGACACATCGCTGAACACCCCGACCAGCTGGTCCTGGGAGCTCGGCGACGGCAAGACATCCGACGAGAAGAACCCGGTCCACACGTACACCTCTCACGGAGACTACACGGTCAAACTCACCGCAACCAACAGCAAAGGCTCCGATACCAAGAGCAAGACAAACTACATCACGGTCAACGATCCGCCGGCCCCGGTCACAAGCACGTTCACTCTCACCGGGGTCACAACCGGCACGAGCGGTTCCGCACAGACCGTTGCCCTCAACATCACCAACTCAACGATGTTAAACAACGTCGTCACCGTAACCAACGTCAGCAGTACCTGGGACCACCTCAACATCACGCTCGACGCAAGTACGGTAAACGACAACAATGACGGGAACGTGACCGGCACAGTAAAGAGCGTCGAGGCCGTTGCCGCGAATGTCAGCGTCCCGCTCGCCGAGATGGGAACGCCGAACGTCACCCTCACCCTCAACCTGTCGAAGCTCCCGGGCGCCGACTCCTCCATCACCAGTTCCGTCTCCTCAGATCCCGAATCCGATCTCCAGAGTTCGTTTACGCTGGCAGCAACCACGGAACAGAAACAGATCGTCGCCACCGCGTACACGGTCAAATTCACGAAGGACAAGATCCAAAACGCCGCCACCACCACGGACGGCATCATCCGGAGCGCCACTATCCGGATGACCGTCAGCCATACGTGGGTCGAGAACAACGGTGGCGTGGATAATATCTACGTCATGCACCGGTCGGACGAGGGAAAGGTCACACTCATCAAGCCTTCCCACGAGGGTATCGATCCTTTCGGCAACGACATCTTCACCGCATACTCCCCGACCGGTCTCTCGATGTTTGTCCTCACGGCAGTCACGGACATTCCCCCAACGGGCACGCCCAGTTCCTCCTCCAGGAGCAGTGGGAATACTGCGAGCGCTGATGCTGCGGCCCGCGAGAATGCCGCATTCCTCGCAGCGATGATCGCAACACCGACCGTCACATCCACGCAGGCGGTCACCGCCACATCCACCGAAACACCGGTACCGACACCGACTGCCAAACTCAAAGTCAGGATCACCCCGTGGCCGACCCAGTCGGCACCAGGTACTCAACAGAATGGCGATGGCAACGGGAATGTCGCTGAGCCCGCCACGGTAACGGGTAGCAGCTCCGCGGTCCTGAATAACCCCTGGATCCTCGCTGCCGAAACCATCGCCGCTATCGGAATCTTCAGCATGGGGATTGCCGGGTACATCAAACGCAGGAGACGACAGCGCGACCCGCTCAGGTGGGAGTACCGGAAGTGACCGGAACCACCCCGGTCCTTCCCGGTTTCGCGGTCCTGGTGAAACTGATACTTTCATAAGAAAGCCGGGGAGGAGAATGTCGAACGTCATCGGACGTGAGACCTGAGATCTGTTTTACGGACCTCCCTCAGAAAAATAAATTCGTGACCCCCCCTATCCCTCACCAAAAATTTTAGCTGAGCCCCTTACCCCCTCGCTAATTTTTTTTTCTGACCCCCTCCACCCCTCAGTGTTTTTCCCACAGACCCGGCACAGCCACCGGCGGTGACCCGTATCAGATCCCGCTATAAATAAAATGCTGAGGGGGTGTACCCCTCACCAAAAAATTATTGTGAGCCCCCCACCCCCTCAGCAAAATAATTTCCGGATTCACCGTCCCCTCACAATTTTTTTCATGACTCTTCATCAACTATGAGTCCACTGAAAATTTTTTATATTTTTTCACGCAGAAAAATTCCCGGAAATTTTTTTTATTTTTCTGCTCCATAGAAATCAATCTCACAATTCATTCAGTGGAATTACGAGTGTGACCCCCTCTCTCCCCCAGAGGGGGAGGCAGCCCAAGGGGGCAGGCCCCCTTGACCCCCCCGGTTTCAAGTTTTTTCAAGGCTCGCATACGGAGAAGTTCCACGGTCCGAACGGTCGTCAGACTGTGAGGATGAGAAGAATCCGAAGGATTCTTCGCGGGGCGAGGGTCGGTAGACCCCGAGCGCCCGTGGCTCCATCCTTATCTGATACTATCCCACACAGGTTTTCTACAGAGCCTATTTTTCTTCGAAGCTTCATGGTTTCTTGTGCTTCGGGTTCGGAGAGGTTGCAAACCTCAACGAGCTGAAGGGAGGCATCGGCCGACCTTAAGGTTTGAGAGCCATCAGCATCTCAAAATTTTTTCCCGGAAATTTTTACGACCCGTATCAAAAAAACCCGACACCAAACCTCCTTCCCTACGCCGAAAACAATCCCCCGTAACCACCTATTTTTAGAGTATACAACTTCCCAAATCCGGGCCCGCTACGGCCCCCGTTTCCCAAAAATTTTCAAACCGGGCCCGTATTGAGCCCCGATTGGGATCGAACGACCCCCTGTTTGATACAAAACTCCTGGAGTTTTTGCATGAACAGGGTGTCCGGCAGATTATCACGATTCTTCATCATACCGGAACCCGGTTTTAGCTGAGCGGGGTCTGCAATTATCGGACCCCTGAGACCCCAAAAACCTCGCAAAATACCCGGTTTGCCAAAAGGGCCATTTTAAAAAAATCACGTAAAACGCCCGGATTCCATCCGGCTTACCATATGTCCCGGAATGCCGAACGGGGTCATATTCTGGGTTTTTAAGATGTGGGTGAGTTTTCTGTCCGGGACGGTGCATAAAGCGAATCGGGGCGGGCCGGAAAAAAAGTCCCGCCAAACGCTGCTATAGGGCTCCGGAGGGCATTATATGCACCTCAATTTTTGCCCCTTTTGGCAATTGGGGCGTGATGTGGAGCCGGATTACCGTCGGTGGAGAGGGTTTACGACGGTGGCTGGCAGAGAGTCCGGGCTCTTCGATGGTGAATGGGTGAAAGGGGGATTCTCTCCTGTTAAGAGTGGCAGCGCGACTGGTCAGGAAAAATGTTCCGGAATTTTTTTTGAAAATAATTTTTCGTCCGGTTTTTAAGAAAAAAATTTCCGGAACGATCCGGAAAAAATGTTCCGGATTTTTTCTGCGGGGCTGTCATTAAAAAAACCGCAAGTGCGAAAAAATGTTCCGGATTTTTTTTGCTTTCAGAATTTTCCGGAAAAGTTCCGGACAATGCTTAACGCTTCCTTAAAAAAAATTCCTGCATCTGTTGTATCACGGGATCTTTTCCCGGGCCCGGGCATCATGTTCGGCCTGCAGCTCCCTTTCCTTTTTGACATTCTCGACCATGATGCAGAAGACGTACATGCCGATGGCATTTGCAACGATCATCGGGATGTATACCCGCCCGACCACCGCAAGGGCCTGATCGAACGGGCGGGCAATGAGGAGCGTGAGGAGCATGTGAAAGACTTCCATGAGGATGGCAAAGACCACCGCAATCTTCCAGCCGGCAAATTTCTTCTTGCAGTACAGCCAGATGAGCCCGCCAAAAAGCCCGGCAAAGACCGCGGTGACCGAGCAGGAGTACACCGTGAGCCCGCCCATGCTGAACCGGTACGCGGCCCCGATCAGTCCCGCACCGATCCCGACCCATGGGCCGGCAAGCAGGCCCGCGAGCATCGGCCCGAGGTCGCGGACGTTCACGACCGAGCCCATGAAATCGATGCCGCTGAATGTGCCGTACACGGAGAGGGCGCCAAAAAGGACAACAAGGATGATCTGGGTCACGAGGGTCGGGTGGCCTTCAAGGATCTCCGGAAAGATCCGGCTCCGGGTCAGGAGGTACGCGGCCACGATGATGACACACATGAGTTGTAAGAGAACATTCAGCTGGGTGAGAATTGAAAAATCCATAATCATGTTCCTTTATCTTGATCCATTGAACATAATTTATGATAAAGAATTCAGGTCAGGTTAGTTTATTCACTAAAGACTGATCGACCTGAAACAGGTCCTATTCCAGGACTATGACTGAGGCTCCCGTTTTCAAAAATAAAAAGTGCAGTAACTTTCATTATCCCCTTCCCATCGGACTGTATGCACGACCTTGTCGGCAGCAGGAAGATGGAGAACGGCATTGTCGTCTTCTGGGACGAGAATGGCCAGAGGAAGAACGAGTCGTTCAATTACCAGGAACTCATCGATCTGAAGATCAACGCAGCCGACCTGTTCGACCGGCCGATATTATCCCAGGTCAGGACGGGCGTGAAACGAGAGATCAAAAGGAAATAACAAAGAAATATCATTTTTCCCGGGCACACGATCTGCCCGGAGCGATCTCCCTTCACGGATCTATTTTATAATTTTTTATGTACATTCCCCTCCCCGGGAGACCGGAACGAAAACAGCGTCCCGGTTTTCCGACATACTCGTTGTAACGGTCGCAACCTTCATTATCCTCCGCTTCCATCGGACTGTATGCACGACATCATCAGCAGCAGGAAGATGGAGAACGGCATTGTTGTCTTCTGGGAAGAGAACGGTGCGAGGAAGGACGAGTCGTTTAATTACCAGGAACTCGTGGACATGAAGATCAACGCGATCGATCTCCTCGACCGGCCGAAATCCTACAAGGTTGACAAGGATGCACATACGCTTGTCGTAAAGAAATAAAATCTCTTTTATTTTCCGGGGTTCGGGACACACGCGGTCGTGAGCATCCGGCAAAATATATTAGTGTATAAGCAAATACTTATACAGAATCCATGGACCCGTACGATAAGGATGAAGAATGCACGCGTCTCCGCGAGATCGTCCCCGCAATGGCCGGGACGTTCAAAGCGCTTGGCGACCTCACCCGGCTCCAGATCATCTACCTGCTCTCAACCGATACGAGCGGCACCCTTGGTGTTTCCGAGCTTGCAGCCCGGCTAAAGATCTCGCAGCCGGCAGTTTCGCAGCACTTAAAGACGCTGAAGGCCGAAGGGCTTGTCGAGTCCCGCCGTGAAGGATTCTATATCTATTACACCGTCAACCGCGAGCGGATGGTGGCGTTCCGAAAACATTTCGAGCTGATGTCCGAAACCGTGATGGCGAACTGCAACCGGGAGATGATACGGAGAACCGACCAGGGCAGGAGCGTGCGGGCCTGTGTCATCTACTACTCATACTCCGGGATCACCCGGGGCATTGCGGAAGGGATCCGGAACGCGAGCGGGTGCGACACAATCGAGGTCCGGACAAAGACCCCGTACTCCTCGTTCACCGCGTACACGACCGGCGTCCTGCGATCGCGCAAAGGGGCATGCGACCCGATCGAACCGGACGCGATCGACGTATCAGGCTACGACCTCATCATCATCGGCAGCCCGGTCTGGGCATGGAAGCCGTCGCCCGCCATCAACGCGGCAGTCCGGGCGCTCCGGGGCTGCGAGGGAAAGATGGCCGTGGTCTTTACCACCTGCTCCACCGATCCCGGTGAGGCACTGCCTCTCCTCAGCCGGGCGCTCGCGGCACGCGGAGTGACCGTCATGGCAGAGATCAGCCTGGATGCAGAGGACGCGAAGAACCCTGACGCCGGCGGCGAACTGCTCCGGCAGATCATCGCGGCTGACCCGTTCAGGAGTATGGATGAGGGAACAACAAACAGGACGTGAGAACATGAAGACCAGTATTATTTACAACTCGTATTCCGGGAATACCCGGGGGATAGCAGAACAGATCCGGAAGAGCTGCGGTGGCGACCTTATTGAAGTGAAGTCACGGGACTACCTGTCCCGGTTTGTTGCCTTCACTATCCAGTGTTTCCTTGCCCCCAAAGAAAGAGATGACGGCACCGGACCCGAAAGCATCGATGTTTCCGGGTCGGACCTTGTGGTGATCGGGACACCGGTCTGGGGAGGAAAACCAACCCCGGCAGTCAAAAAAGCAGTCGCCGGACTCCACGGGTGCGAGGGAAAACCGGTCGTGATCTTTGCTACCTGCGGCGAAAAACCGGGTGAGACCCTCGCGATCCTTGCAGAGGCGCTGTCAGTAAAGGGTATGACCGTTGCCGGGCAGTTCTCATTCAACAAGAACGAGGTCCGGGACCGGAATGCAGTGAATGCACTGGTCGCGAAAATACAAGAGACGGGAAGCAGACCATGAAGACGATCATCTATTATTTCACCGGCACCGGCAACTCGCTTGCCGCTGCAAAAAAGATTGCCGCGGTCCTCGGCGACTGCGAGCTCGTACCGGTTGCCTCGCTTGAGAAGACCCGTGGCGATATCACACCGCAGGCAGACCGGGTCGGCATTGTTTGTCCGGTCTATTTTTCCGGCCTGCCGCTCATGGTGGCATCATTTGCGGAGCGCCTGGATCCTGCGGCGGTAAAGTACCTCTTCTGTATCATGACCCATGGCGGGGGCGGGGAGTCTGCCGCCCTGCGGCAGCTCGACAGTATTCTCCGGAAGCGGCAGGGACGGGGACTTGACGCAGGATTTGGCGTAGCCATGCCCGGGAATTATATCCTGATGTATGAACCCATGACGGTTGAGAAACAGCGGGAGATCTTACAAAAAGCGGACAGCGTAATCGGAGACATCGCGGGCGCCGTAGGCCGGTGCGAGAAACGAAGTCTCCCGTCATCTCTCATCAACCGCGTGCTGTATTCCATCGCGTATCCGTATTTCAGGTCCCATGTTCGAAAAGGAGACAAAAAATTCACCGTAACGGATAAGTGCACGGCCTGCGGGACCTGCGTTGCGATCTGCCCGTCGAACAATATCGAACTGGTCAATGACCGGCCGGTCTGGAAACACCAGTGCGAGCTCTGCTGCGGGTGTATCCACACCTGCCCGGTACAGGCCATCCAGGCCGGACCAAAGACTGAATCGTGGGGGCGGTACCGGAACCCGGATATCGCTATCGCTGACCTGAAACAAACGAAGAACCATTCAGACTAAAAGGAAATTACCATGACAGAAAAACCAGAAACCAACAAAGCATCGTCACGCCAGAACATCCGGAAATGGATCCTGATCCTGTCCTTTATCCTTATCCCGGTTACGATCTTCTACATCTCGCCCATCATCGTCATGATGGGTGCGGGAGAGGGTGTTGCAACGGGCAGCCTGCTTTTATACATCGCACTCTTCATCCTCTCACTTGTTGTTGCACGGCTCTGGTGCGGCTGGCTCTGCCCGATGGGAGCATGGCAGGAGATCTGTTCGCCGGTCATTAAGCATACCGTGAAGGAAGGCTGGCGCAACTGGATCAAGTACGGCATCACTGCCATCTGGCTGGGCATGCTCGCGTTCACCTTTTTCCAGGCCGGCGGGATCCGCTCGGTGGACCCCTTCTACGGTACCGTGAACGGCATCTCGATCTCGTCAGTCCAGGTACTGATGATGGTCGGGTTCATCTTTGCCTTCATCATCATCATCGCGTTCATCACCGGAAAGCGCGGGACCTGCCATGTCTTCTGCCCGATTGCCGGAATCATGGTGGCAGGCCGGAAGATCCGGAACCTGTTCCACTGGCCGGCACTCGGTCTCTCTGCTGACGCCTCCCGCTGCATTGACTGCAAAAAATGTTCGAAGGAATGCCCGATGGGACTTGACGTGAACAGTATGGTCCGGAAGGATGAGATGGAGAACGCCGACTGCATCCTCTGCGCGAGCTGCGCCGATGCATGCCCGAAGGGCGCGATCATGTACGGCGTAATGCGTAAGTAAAAAGGGCATGGTTATGTGCCGGGTGCATACGAGGGAAGGAAAATGAAGGGTGCGTTGGCAGGGAGGAGGATCCCGGGATCACACCGGCAGCGGGTGCGCCTTTCCCTCATCATCCTCTCGTTCATCCTTTACCCTGTCACGTTCGCCTACATCTCCTGCCCGATCATCACCGAGGCGGCAGGGCTCGGGATCGTGACGGGCGGCTTCATTGTTTTAACCCTTCTCTTCCTTGGCTCGCTCGTGCTCGGCCGGCTCTGGTGCGGGTGGCTCTGCCCCTCAGGTGGCCTGCAGGAGCTGATGCGGTCTCTCTCTGACCCGCGCCTCAGGACAACAAGACTGGACTGGCTGAAATACCTCGTCTTTTTTGGGATCTTCGGCAGCATCGGGTACGCGATCTGGTCGGCCGGCGGGCTTTCAAGCATCGACCTCTTCTACCGGACAGAAAATGGCATCTCGATCCTTGCAGCCGGAGGCGTTGCCGCGCTTCTCGGGCCGGTGATCATTATCATTGTATTTACGCTCATCTTCGGGAGACGCGGGTTCTGCCATACATTCTGCCCGTTCGCGCCGATGCTCATGATCGGCCGGAAAATCCGCAACCTGTTCCGCTGGCCGGCACTCCACCTTGCCGCCGATCCCGGCCGGTGCATCGATTGCGGGAAGTGTTCGGCGGGATGCCCGATGAGCCTTGACGTGAACGGGATGGTCCGGAAGAATGAAATGGAACAGGCGGAATGTATCCTTTGCGGCGAATGTGCGGACACCTGCCCAAAGGGGGCTGTCCGCTATATTTGGGGAGCGAGATAACAATGGAGATAAAGAAGGTCCTGGTCATCATGGGAAGCCCCCGGAAAGGAAATACGTTCCGGGCATGCGAAGAGCTTCGCGGGATCCTTGAGGTGAAACTCAAGGTGGAATTCGAGTATTTCTGGCTGAAAGATGCTGATATTGCACCATGCAAAGGATGCCTTGCCTGCTTCTCGCTTGGAGAAGACCGGTGCCCAAGCCATGATGATATACGCATCATCGAAAGGAAGATGGAGGATGCCGATGCAGTGGTTTTTGCCACCCCGGTGTATGGCATGAACGTGTCCGGCCAGATGAAGATCTTCATCGATCGCTTAAGTTACGTTTTTCACCGGCCGCGGTTCTTTTCTCAAAAAGCCTTCCTCCTCACGACTGCCGGGATCCTTGGCAATGACGAGGTCCAGAAATACCTGGACACGGTTGCCCGGATCTGGGGGTTCGAGGTCGCGGGAAAGGCAGGGACGGTGACTGCTGAGCCACTGTCCCGGCGCCAGGTTGAACAGAACCGGAACGTAATTGCCCGGGCAGCGGGAGAATTTATCGCTGCACTGCAGCGTCCGGTCCGGAGGAGCCCGGGGCTGATGGATGTCATGGTCTTTCATGGGCAGCGTGCAGCGTTCTCCCAGCTTAGGGAAGTGTCTCCCGCTGATTTCCGGTACTGGAAGGAGAAGGGATGGCTTGACCGTGGCACGAAGTACTTCGTGGATGTGCCGGTCAATCCCGTCTATCATGTTATCGGGAAAGCGGTCGGCTGGATCTCGGCCCGGCAGATCAAAAAAGATTTGGTGGATAATCCGGGGGTGTCATGATGGATGGGATCGGAAGCGGAAAACGGATCCTGGATTCGGTCTCGGACCGGATCATCGCGATCACGTCGGGACGCATGCTCCTCGCAGCACTGGCCGGTCTTCTCGTAACAGGTTTCCTGGTCAATGGCCGGCCGTTCGGGATTGCGCAGCTGAAACAGATCACCGGTGGCATAGGGATCCTCGACATGGAAGTCCTCTACACTCCGGAGCAGGCGTACGCGATCCTGACCGCCCTGGGCGAGTCCGGCCGGGCGTTTTACCTGACGCACATCGTGCCGCTCGACCTCCTCGTCCCGTTCTTCTACGCACTCTTCCTCTCGCTTACGATCAGCTGGCTCCTGCACCGGTGGCTCCCGGCAGGCAGCCGGTGGCACCGGCTCAACATCGTCCCACTCATCGGCAGCCTCTGCGATTACCTGGAGAACCTCGGTGTCATCGCGATGCTCATGGCATGGCCGGCGGAGCTCTTTGACATCGCCCGGTTCACGATGGCGGCAGGGCTCCTCAAGTTTTCGTTTTCCGCTCTCGCCTTCTGTATTGTTATCGTTGCGATCATCGGCTGGGCTGTCAGTATCATAAAAGTCCGGTGTGGCAGGAGCCCCGCGTAATAAGCGGGACTGGTGTTTATGGAAGAGAACAGCCGCCAGTACCGCGAGATCTTCGACACCACAATCGGGGAGACCATCAGCCAGGCGATCCGGATCATTGCGTCCGATCCGGCGCTGGTCATCCCCGGTTCGGTCATCCTCCACCACCAGCGGAAGGCGGTGGACGTGCGGAGGAAACACGAGGCGGGCGGGCTTCTCGTCCCGCCGGTCATCATCGCCAGCATCACCTCGCGCTGCAACCTCGCGTGCGCCGGTTGCTACATGCACGGGCGCCATGAGAAGCCCGTACCGGAGATGGACCCGGCAACGCTTGCCTCTGTTGCTGACCAGGCCGCGGAACTTGGGGTTTCGGTCTTCGTCATTGCCGGTGGCGAGCCGCTCGTCAGGCAGGACGAGATCTTCCGGATTGCAAAAGCCCATCCCGCGATCCTGTTCCCGGTCTTCACGAACGGGCTCCTGATAGACGACGCGGTTGCCGAAACGATCGCATCGTGCCGGAACGTCGTCCCCATCATCAGCTTCGAAGGGTTCCGCGAGGATACCGACTCGCGCCGGGGGGACGGGGTGTATGACCGGTTGCTCGCGACCTGTGCCCGGCTGAAACGCCGGAACATCTTCTTCGGCTGCTCGGTCACGACCACCCGGGAAAATTTTTCCAGCGTCACGGATGAGGAATTTATCCGGCAGATGAGCGGCGCCGGCGCCCGGGTCTTCACGTTTGTCGAGTACGTGCCCATGGAGGCCGGCTCGGAGCATCTCGTCCTGACCCATGAGCAGAAGAACGTCCTCCAGATTGTCCTTGCAGATTTCAACCGGAAATTCCCGGCTCTCTTTATCGGCTTTCCGGGAGACGAAGAACAGTACGGCGGGTGCCTTGCCGCGGGTCGGGGCTTCGTGCACGTGAGTCCTTCGGGCGACCTCGAACCCTGCCCGGCAGCGCCGTACTCGGATGCAAACCTTACGAAAGTTCCGTTGAAAGAGGCCCTGCGGTCGCGGCTGCTCGCCCGCTTACGCGAGGAGCCGGAGGTCCTGGCGGAGACGGAAGGGGGCTGTGCCCTCAGGGCGAACCGGGTGTGGGCAGAGGAACTTCTCTCAGGACCGGATACAACGAAATCCGGATGATTGCAGGACTGTTGCAGAGCATACGAACGCTCCGCTCCGTGCGGTCGAAAAAAAATATTCCTTTCACTTCGTTATCCGCGCACACCGGCTGTTACGGTCGGAGTTTTTATGATATCTTCCGCTGTTTTTGTTATACTATTCCAAAAAGTTCCAACTGCATTGAAAATTGAATCAAAGATTGTCTTCTCCCGCACCCCACCGGATACTGAAGTATCACGAATACAGTCTGTGGAAGCAGGCTCAAACACATACAGGGTCTTCTCGCGAACCCGCGTGACATCCAGCCCGTGTTCAACTAAGGCGGATGATCCCGGGCCGACAACCACCGTGGCTGTATCGGACACGGAATGAGTTGCACTGCCGGTGGGGATTTGAAGTGAGAAGTAATCCGGATCCGCGGGATTTTGGGAATAATGGACCAGGTATACCGTCCCGGTCACTCCTCCCAGCGTGACATCCTTAAGAACATAACCTCCCCGGCATGCGATCTCCTGTTTCACAACCGCGTAGCCGGAGGTGTCGGGGATGGGGGCAAATGCTCTGCTGTTCGTCCCAACGGGTGCCAGACCGAACACAGCGTTCTCTCCCCACGTGCCATACGCGGGAACAGTATAGGTGTAGGGCCCGGTGATCGTATGCAGGATGCCGCCCGGGTAGCGTATTGCAACACGGACACCATCGCCAACTTCGATGTTCCATCCCTCAGAAACCACGTCACCCCGCGATGCAGAGGTTGTGCTCCCGCCTGCATGGATCTTCACGTGTGCCGGGTCAGAGAGCTGCGCGATGTAGGCGTACGCTGTCGGGGATGAGAAACTGAGGGCATAGGTGATATACGCGTCGAGGGCCGCATCGACGGTCATGCTGTCCGTGATGCCGGCTTTTTCCAGGTACGATGCCGGGACGTAATCGCTGAACTGGGCTGCTGAACTGACATCGTTGCGATCAACGAATGCAGCGACAGGTACGGGAACACAGACTGCAATGAGAACCAGGCAGGCAAGGAACAATCGGTGCATACCCTCTCTTTCGGGTCAGGTTTTAATAATTTTTTGATGTTTCCGGTTTATTCCCGGATGTTCCCCGGATCCGGAAACCGGTGGGCTGCTCACGAAACGGAAGGGAACTGTGCCCTCCGGGCGAACCGGGCGTGGGTGCAGGGACTGTTGCGGTCGCAATAATGGGGGCTCTGCCGGGTACTGTTTTTTGACATGGACCAATCAGGGGGTGCTCTGGAGTGGATGAAGATTCCCCCTCCCTTTACGATAGCAGTGAGGTGGCCCTCGTTTGCGATCCCGACCGGGGCCCATGGCCGGAAATGTTTGGGGGAATGTGCGGGAAATTTTTTTGGCCGGATACGTGGGGGAAAAAATCAGACGATGCCGGAAAAATTTTAAAAATTATTGAAAATTAAAAAAAATGAAAGATGTCTCACTCACCAACAACGGTTACGGGAAACCGGGAGTACGGGATGAGTCTCTTCGGACTCCTCAGTTACGTACTCAGGTCGCCTCAAGCCGGAGCAGGACGATACCCCCGTCGAACCCGGAGGTTGGCACCGGATCCTTTCACTTTCCTGCCGCATCCCGATCCCTTTTAATATCACAGTCAGAGATCCTAAGCACCGTGACTGAATTCCAGCTCGTCTCCAGCTTTGCACCGGCCGGCTCGCAGCCGGAAGCGATCAGGGAGCTGATCAAGGGACTTGAACAGGACAAACAGTACCAGACCCTGCTCGGCGTCACCGGCTCCGGCAAGACCTTCACGATGGCAAACGTGATCGCCGCAGCGCAAAAACCCACGCTCGTGCTTGCGCACAACAAGACGCTTGCCGCCCAGCTCTACTCCGAGTTCTGCGACTTCTTCCCGAATAACCGCGTCGAGTACTTCGTCTCCTACTACGACTACTACCAGCCCGAGTCCTACATCCCGTCAAGGGACCAGTACATTGAGAAGGACTCCGCGATCAATCCCAAGATCGAGCAGCTCCGGCTCTCCGCCACTGCCTCGCTCTCGCACCGGAATGACGTGATCGTGGTCGCCTCGGTCTCCTGCATCTACGGCCTCGGCAACCCGGAGAACTACCGGAACATGGGCTTTGAGCTAGCGGTCGGCCAGAACATTTCGCGGAACGAGATCATGAGCCGGCTCCTTGACATCCTGTTCGAGCGCAACGATCTCGAACTGATGCCGGGCCGGTTCCGGGTCAAGGGCGACACCATCGACCTCATCCCCGGGTACTTCAACGACATCATCCGGATCGAACTGTTCGGCGATGAGATCGAGCGGATCAGCGAGGTGGACAAGAACACCGGTGCAAGAAAAGAGCAGATGAAATATTTCTTCGTGTACCCAGCCCGGCACTTCGTCACCCCGGAAGGCGCGAGGAAGACCGCGATTGCATCGATCCGGGAAGAACTCGACGAGGTCCTGCCATCGCTCGGGCTGATCGAGGCCCACCGGCTCGAACAGCGGACCCGGTACGACCTCGACATGATCGAGGAGATCGGTTCCTGCAAGGGCATTGAGAACTATTCCCGGCATTTCGACGGCCGGAAGGCCGGCGAGAAACCGTACTGCCTGCTCGACTATTTCCCGGACGATTTCCTGATGATCATCGATGAGAGCCACCAGATGATCCCGCAGCTCCACGGCATGTATAACGGCGACCGTTCGCGCAAGAAGTCCCTGATTGACTATGGCTTCCGGCTCCCGAGCGCGTACGACAACCGCCCCCTCCGTTTCCACGAGTTCGAGCAGTACATGGGGAACGTGGTCTTCGTCTCGGCAACGCCCGGGGAGTACGAGCTGAAGAAGTCCGGAAAACCGGTCGAGCAGATCATCCGCCCGACCGGTCTCGTGGACCCGGAGGTCGAGGTCCGGCCCATCGGGGGGCAGATGGACGATGTGATCCGCGAGGTGCAGGCCACGATCGCGAGGGGAGACCGCGTCCTTATCACCACGCTGACAAAGAAGCTGGCCGAGGAGCTGTCAGAGTTCCTGGCGAGCCGGAAGATCCGGACCCGGTATCTCCATTCCGAGATCCAGACCCTGGAGCGGAGCGAGATCATCCGCCAGCTCCGGCTCGGCAAGTTCGATGTGCTGGTCGGGATCAACCTGCTCAGGGAAGGCCTCGACATCCCCGAGGTCGGCTTCATCGGCATCCTCGATGCGGACAAGGAAGGCTTCCTCCGCGATGCGAGGAGCCTGATCCAGATCATCGGACGGGCCGCACGGAACGTCAACGCGAAGGTCGTGCTTTACGCGGATAACATGACCGACTCGATGAAGAAGGCGATTGCCGAGACGAAACGCCGGCGCACCCTGCAGGTCGCGTTCAACAAAAAGCACCACATCACCCCGCAGACCATCATCAAGCCCGTCAAGGAGAAAGAAGTCGATGTCACCGACACAAAGCACGTGCCGAAGCCCGAGATCCCGAACGTGATCATCGACCTTGAGAAGCAGATGCGGGACGCGGCCGAGAGCCTCGACTTCGAGAAAGCGATCGCGTTGCGGGACCAGATCAAGAAACTGAACGAGCGGCTCGCCGGGAAGTGAAAACTAAAAAAAAGAAGGTGATTAGGTAAAGTCCACCACTAACCCATGGTTAGTATTGAGCCAATTCAGGATTTTTTTTAAGATTTGCGCTCCGGAGAACACAAAAAATGCAGCCCCCCTCTTGCGCCGCCAGTCCCCCGAGGGGGGATGGGGCGCATTGCGATGCCTCGGTATTACCTGTATCGGGGGCACACACAGGTTGTGGTAATACGGCACTATCGCAACCGGGGGATGCCCGAGCGGCGGGGGCGGAGGTTTGCCGGAGCCCCCAAGAGCGGTAATGAAATTTTTGTTTCAGGTTTATCGAACTTTTGGTGGATGTTACACAATCACTAAAAAGAAATTAATTAATGGAATTCCCTGACAGGACAGCCGTTTCAGGCACATCAAATTCCTGACCTGAATTCCGGATCCTGTATTTGCCTGTTGCTTTTACCTCATAGGGATTGCCTGTTGTCGAAAAGGGAACGATGAATTCGCCATTGGTACTCTCCTGCCGGTAAGTAAAGTTCCGACCGGTGTTGGAGATAAGATCCAGTTCAATGATACCGTCCCCTTTGATGTGTGCCCCCCTGACATATTCAAAGACTTTCACATATTTCACATCCGGGGTCTTTACGGTGAACACATTTGTCGGGGACTCATGGACAAGACGGTAATGGCGCAGTGCCGGGACATCAGCAGCCGGATCGATGAGCGATGTGCTTACAACAGTTGCATGATAGCCGCTCTTTGCGTTGAGGTTGTACTCTTCAGCCCGGGCCTGTGCTGCCGTCGCATTCATTACTTCGCCATTGATGACAATCGGAAGAGACTCATTCGTGATACTGGTATCGACAAATTCAAGGTACAGGACCTCTGTTGCCGGTTTCATCGAACCATCGAAATTGTGAAGGCGTGAGACCATGGTGAGATAGTATTGCGGGGTGTTAAAGAGCCGTGATTCTGCCCGGTCCGGGTCGTTCTGATCCGGGACAAACATGGAGACCATGTAGGGATCCTCCGCAAGCGACGAGTTGTACCATGTTGCCATAGCCGGGAATTTCCCGGTATCCATCTGTATGTCCGTGATCACGTACCGTGTCCTGAGCTGGTCCAGAATGGTGTTGGCCTGATCCTCTGAGGATGAGATGAAATATGCAGCAGAACCGGTATCTCCCGCCACACCCTGCTGGAACGGGTTGGCATTGGGTATCCGTTTGGCGATATAGGTGATCATGTGGCCATAGTCCCACCATGACATCACGCCGTATGAACTATCCGGGTACCGGAACGTCCGGGGATCATAAATGGTCAGGTAATCGAGACCGGTATCCGGAGAATTATTTCCCAGCCACTCCAGTGATTCGCGCCAGTCCGGATTCATACTGTCCGGATGACCGGCCGCGTTGGTGTAGCTGGAGGATGCGGAGGTATATGCAAAGAGGATTCCGGTCCCGGCGGTAAGAATGGCGACGATAATTATTACCCCGGCAGAAGCAGGGATCATCCGGGTTTTCTGCCGGGCATTTTTCCCGCTTTTACCTTTCCGGCCTTTTCCTTTTGGTTGATCCTTTGTTTCCGGGGGGTCAACAGTATCCCTGCTGCCACGGATCCATGGCTGGATCTCCGGCCAGGCCCGCGTGAAAACAAAACCTGTGCAGACTGCCGACATGAGCGCTATGTTGACTGTAAGGTAGTATTCGTACCTCATATGCTGCCATGTTGAGAAAAACATGACAACCGACCAGACAAGGGCAAATACTTCCCCGGGGTGTTCCTCCTTCCAGTTGTTATAGAGCATGACGAGCGCTCCCCCAAAAAACAGGATAAGCCCGTAATTGAACGAGATCCACGCGTGTTCGATTGACCATCCTCTCGCTTCCAGGACGGTCTCGGTTACCGGCTGCTGGCCGAAAAAGGCGAACAGGGATGAGATGAAAAGGTCATAGATGTGGGGAGCGAAAACGAATAAGGACCCCGAGAAAATGACGGCACTGATCAGGAGTACTGACGGGTACCAGAACCGTTCCCTGTTTTTTAAGAGGATCGATAATCCATACAACAGGATTGTGCCCCCGGTAAGCAGACAATACGCATAGATATGGCCAACGGAATATACGGAGAGTCCGATGCCGGCGGCTTTGATGCCGAACAACAGCAGGCCGGCGATTGCGACAAGAAATACCGTGGTATTGATAATCAGGAGATATTCACTGGTGCGTCCCCGCCAGGCATCGATCACAAACTGGATGAGGGTAAATATTCCCACGATGAGCGCGAAAAGGATCATCGTCGGCATGACAAAAAGCCCGAGAAGATAACTGAGACCGGCAAGAAATGAGAGGAAAAGGATTTTCTTATAACTTCCAAACTCGTTCAGATTGATTTTTGCAGGTTTCTCAGATACGATTGCATAACTGTACAGCAGGCAGAACAGTGTCGAGAAGAGCACTTCCGCAATATGGTGGTCGATATAGCCGTACCAGGATATCGTGAAAAACTGGCCGGAGACTATAGCGGTAAATCCTGATGCGAGAAGCCCGGTCTTCCAGTCACCAAAGACCCTGCCGACAAAATACATGAGGATGACAATTATTGCAGCCATGACCGGCGGGACCAGAAGGGCGATGCCGATAATTTCCGGGCGGGCCGCAGCACCGGTGATGAGGCAACAGACCGCTATAATTGTCGGGAACAGCGGGCCCCAGTAAATATCCGTCCCGAATGGATAATGGGTCATGGCCTCGAACCAGCCATAGCCCGGGAAGTTTGCGAGGATCAGCTCGACCTGTCGCAGGTTATAGAGCGGGTCGTCCATTGCGACAATGTTCAGGATATCGGTATTGCCCATGTTGATCATGGGGATGAGGCGGAGCCAGAGCGCACAGAGGGAAAAGAATACCACGAGACTGGCGATCATGCAATTTTGGATATTGACACTATCTTTTTTTATCATTCAGTCATCCATTCCGTTCAATAAAATACGTTGTAGAAGATAATTATGGTTTTTAAGTGAACCTTTATCATCAGTATGGTTCGAATAACCATGCGGTACACCCGGAATCGCCAGGACCGATATCCCGAACGTTATCATTGATCTTGAGAAGCAGATGCGGGACGCGGCCGGGAGCCCCGGCTTCGGGAAAGCGATTGCGCCTGAGGGACCAGATCAGGAAACTGAACGAGAGGCTCGCCGGGAAGTAAAAAGTAGTTAACCAAGCATCTCGTCCGAATGAGAATGAGAGTTCTGAAAAAAACCTGTCAGAAAAATGAAAAATTTTTCAGGATTTTATTCCGAAAAGACCTTTGAACGAGCCGATAATCTGATCCAATAAGCCCGTCTGCTGAGCCATTTTTTCCGTGACCGGAACCGTTGGCGCAACGTTTGCCGGGATTGTCGGGGCGGGAAGACTCACCACGGCGGTCTCTGTGACCCGGGTGGCAGTGGTAATATTCTGAAAATTATCAATTTCGTAAATATCAAGGACCTTTTTACTGGTGGGGGTGATCGTGCCCGGAGCGGTCCCTGTCAGCGTGACGCGGACAGTTTCATTGAGTCCCTTGATACTTGAGGGATATGACAGCTCAAAACCCGACAGTTCAAGTGTTTGTCCGGGGACGGGTCCTTTTTTATTCTCTATGCCTTCAAGGATTAACGCATACGTCCAATTCGGTCTTGCCAGTTCGGTGGTCATTACCAGATCGTTATCTGAAGGGAATGTTGCGCCCGATGCAGGTACAAATCCAATGGTGTATGAAACGGTTACGGGGGTATCCGGAGCCAGGGGACCTGAAGGATCCTGGACATAACTTTCAACAGTAAATGCTGATACCGGGGAAGTGCAGATGACCAGAAGGGCAGCAGCAAGAATAATTATTTTTGTTATTTTTTTCATCGTAAACCTCATCCAGGAAACGGTATGATCTTTTCTATAGAATTAATTTATTTTTTTATACACATAATATCATTTTCTTTTGACTCTATCGTCATGGTAAAGGTTGGAATTGGTTGTGGTATCCCGGATTTATTTCACAAAAATGCTATCAGGTATAATCTCATCGGATGCCCCGTTTTTTTGTGTTATGAGGGTGACCCCCTCTCTCTTCGAAGAACGCTAACGCGTTCTTCTGCAACCTCCCTTCGGTCGGTCCCCAGAGGGGGAGTCCGAATGGTCCAACAGGATCATGAGGACGCAGAAGAACCCGAAGGATTCTTCGAGGGCGGAGAAGATGCTGCGCATCTTCTCGTCTCGCTGTCCGAGACTGCGAAGACAGTCCAAGGGGTGCGCCCCCTTGACCCCCGTTGTAATCTCGAAAGTTTTCAAACAACATTCTTGCCCAGCGAGGCCCCGACAGGAATCGGCCGTCGCATCAGAGAGGGTCGATTGGAGAAGTAAAACTTCGACTCGGCCGAGCGACCCCCGAAGGGGGTGGGCTTGCTCATATTCGTGATTATTTTGGGAAATTATTTCGGGATAGGACAAAGGTTGGAATTGGTAAATAACACACAGTAATCCCGGGATAATTGCGAAAAGGGAAAATCAAAGAAGGGTTCTTTGATGGATTCTTCACCCGGGTCCTCACCGGGCAAGGGCCGTCCGCGACAAGTCGACATCATTCCAATCGCAACCGGGCGCCAGACCGCTGACGGAATGTAAAAAATAAACAGGGTACCTGTGGTTCAGACGAGCCGGATCAGGTTCTCCCTGCCTTTCTTCACCTTGATGATCATGCCCCGCATGTGAAGGTCATTGAGTACCGTGCTCACCGTTGACCGGGGCAGGCCGGTCACCCTGACGATCTCCGATTGGTGCATTTCGCCATCATGAGACCTGAGCAGCTGTACGATCCGGTCCTCAAGGCTCAGTATCTCGGTCTCGGTCAGGGAAGGCGGGGCAGGGGTTTCCTCTGGAATGTTCCCGTTGTTTTTCCTGCGCCTGCGCAGGAACACAAATGTGGCAACTGCGATCACGATGACAAGCCCGAGACCGGCTGCTGCCGCGAGCAACGGGAATGCCTGCTGTTCAAGCACCACCCGCGGTTCACCCGCACCGAACGAACGCTGGCCGTACCAGGCCAGCCCGTCCCGGGAATTATCCGGTTCCGGCTCGGCCTGTACTATCGTATACGTTTCCGGATAACGGATGATGAGCATGTTGTCCTTTTCCATGTACAGTCCGCCGGCAAATGCATCGCCGATAGTAATCGTGGTGCCTCCTTGGGTAAACCCGTTCCAGCGGGCGGTATAGACAACGACACCGTACCTGCCGGTCGGAGACTCCTGCATAACCGCATCACCGGTCACACCCGTTATCTCCATGTGACGACCGGTCATCACCGCCGCCTGGGCAGCCGACCGCTCCATCAGTTCCCGGAACTGGGGGAGGTAGACCTCCGGAAGGTCACGGGTATATGCCTCGAAATCCGTAACGTCCGTACCAGATGACAGGAGTGTACGGTACTCAACGCGCCAGAGTGCTGACCCGTCATCCGCGACCGTAACCGTGTATGCGATCGAGTAGTCCGGTGTTGCTGCCGCGGCGGTCATACCGGCCAGGGCACCCGGCAGCAGGAGAATAAGAATCACTAAAATTCCCTGCTGCAGTACGTGTCTCATGGTCCACTTCCGTGTATCGTTTGAGTATGTGGTTACCAGATATGAAAAAATTTGGGGCCTTTTTATCCAACCGGGAATCCCGTCATTCACGGCTTCTTCCCACTGCCTGTCCCCGGGGTCGCGCTGCTGCCGGAATTGCCGTTGCTGCCATTTCCGCCGCCGTTTGATGCGCTGTTGTCGGTTCCGGACTTCCCGTTTCCTTTGTCATCCGTCACACGCGATGGCAAAACCGTTACCGCAGTCCCGGCAGTCTGTCGGCCCGGGGTGGGGGGTACTTCGGTCACCCGGGCTTGTCCTTTGCCGTTATCCTTTCCATTGCCCGTGCCCTGCTGGACCTGTTGGGTCACCTGTTCCTGGAGAGCCTGTTCCTCACCGGCATTCTTGGTACTCTGTTGATCCCGGATTTCGAGACGGACCGCTTTCATGACGGTTGCGTTGTTCTTCTCTGTCACGCGTTCAAACCGGGTCTGTGTCTTTTCCTCAAACTTCTCTTCAAGGGTGAGGCTGTTATTATACGCCCGCATGAGACCGGTGTTGTCCGGGTAGCCGTCAAGCAGGTCTGCCAGCACGAGCTGGTGCTTTGCAACCATTTCCTGTGCGTGCAACAGGCCGGTTGCGTTTGAAGCTGCATAGGTCTGCAGGTGCAACCGGGTGAGGTTGGTCTTCTGCGCGTAGAGATCAAGGGCCCGGTCGGCATCGGCTGAATTGTTCAGCTGCAGTTCCCTGCGCACCTCGGATAAGCGCAGTCGGGCATTGGCCATCTGCTTATTGAAGAGCTCGGTCTCGTTTGTTGTGAAGGACTCGTCAAGGTCTTCAAAAGCGATCTTGAGGCCGTAAAGCGGGCTGCCCGGGCCAATAGAACCGTTGTACGGCTCGATATCATCCGCAATAACGGTCCCGTTACGTTCAGTTCCGGTATCCTCCAGTGCTGCTGCTGTGCCTGCCATGCAGAGCAGTGCGAGTACGAAGATACCGTTAATCCATCCGGCTTTTTTTATCATGGTTCAACTTCCGGTTTTTCGGCATATTGCCGCTGAAACAATGGTTGGGCCCGGGCAGTAAAAGCCCATCGAAAATCCAGAAGAAACCGGATCGGCCGTGGTTGTTCCGGTACTGAAAATAATGTCCAGGATTGTCCCGATGACATATCCGGGCAAGGATTGGAGAAATTGCCGGTGCAGGAAATCGGGCGTCAAATCAACTTTTTTTTATGTTGGACCAATGCGATCGCGCGAAAAAATGATTATGGAAGCCCGCACCAAGATCGTCCACGAGGGATCCACATCGACCCAGTTCCAGCCTGAAGAGTCTATGATGCGGGACGCGGCCGAGAGTCTTGACTTCGAGAAGGCGATTGCATTGCGTGAGCAGATAAAAAAGCTGAACACGGGGTCTGTCAAGTCTTCGGCAGTTGGAGTGTCTCAAAAGTGCCTGTCAAAATTCGGCAGTTTTTTTAGGCGTCTTGATTTAAAAATGATTAATGTGTAAAACAGGGTTTTAATAAATCCTCATTTAACAGAATGTTCTTATCACAACAATCCATAAGGTGTTTGGAAATCCCCGTTGCAAAATGAGCGTACTCGACGTGTTTTCCCAAATCTTTTAACGCATTTACCGCTTCTGAGAAATCACCATCGCTACTAATTAAAATTGCTACATCGTAAATATTATTGTAAGCATATCTGAGCATATCCACGGCTAAGTATATGTCCACCCCTTTTTCTTTTACCCCACCACTTTTATGCTCCAATCTGCCAAGTCTTAATTGTAAATCGGGTAACTTTTTTAATTCGTTAAAAAAACGTTGTTGGGATTTGTATATCGCCTCGTTATCTTCCTGATTTACCGGCGCATTATAATAATAGGTTCTAACCAATTCTCTCTCGGAATTACACAAAGTCAGACTTAATTTGTTAAAATCAATGTTTGTTTTTCCGATATGGTGTTTTATTCCATGATAGAAATTGCTTCCATCAATAAAAACGCAAACACGTTTCATACAAGACATAATATATGAAACAAGGGGTTATTAGTATAACCCCTTGGAATTAATAAAAAACCACATTGCTAAGCAAGGTGGGGAAGTAATACAAGATCAACTTACACTTATTATTATTAAAATCTTTACCAATAGTTAAATTTTCAAAATGTTGGATTTTTAAACTGTTTTTGCGCTTACCGTCATCTGAATCAGCGCCATCAACTTGTTATCTCCTTCAGTCACAATCCCGCATGTTTTTTATTCCCTATAAAAAAAAGATAACATCTGCTGGTAAAATCTGGCATGAATTGATGGGCTCATTTCAGAATTCTGAAACCCAACAATATGATTGATTTATGCGAGGGCTCCCCGCCTCAGGGCCTCTCCGAGGAATAAGTGGTTCGCAGAACCGCGAATTTGAGAAGAACCTTCAGGTTCTTCGAGGCACGGCGGGGCAAGGAGGTTTTTCATGCTTTCAGTCACTGACCCGCCGCGGGGAATCAATCGTTGCATCAGCGAGAATTGATTGGAGAGGGTATCAACCTTCGACTGCGCCCCGTCGGGGACAGCCGCAGGCTGTGGAGAAGTGATAACTTCGACTGCGGCGGCGTTCATCGCAAACGGGGGGTATGGGGGTCTCAACCCCCATCATCATACCAAAATTTTTACTCAACGTTCTCAATTCTGTTTTTAAAAAATGGTTTACCCAAGTCCCCACTGGGCAAGCGTTGTCCTTGAGGGGTCGACATCGTTCCAGTTCCAGCCGAGCGCCTCGATGATCCGGGAGATCGGCTGCTTGATCGTCTTGTCGAGCATCAGCTCCAGGTCGACCACGAACTCCGGTGGCACCTGGTCCGCGTACTCGAAGCAGAGCACATCGGTCTTGGGATATTTTGACGTCACGGTCCTGATGTAGATCCGTTTCGGCTTGCTCCCCTTGCCGAACTCGGTGTGCAGGTGCTCGTTGGCATATTTCGCTCCCCGGACCTGCGCGTCGTCATTGTCGTAATCATCGAGCGCCTTGCCGATCCCGCCGGGGATACCGATCTCATCGAGCGAGTACTTTCCCGCCCGGTATTTTTTGATCACGTCCCCGAGAAATGCCTTGATCTCTGCATAATCCTTCCCGTCAAGGATCTGTTCCATCACCGTCTTCTGCACGAGCTTGGTGATCTGCGGGGTGTCGCTCCTTTTTATCTCGAAGCCCACGATATCGGTCTCGTGCACGTCCTTTCCCTCTTTCCAGACGAGCGAACCCGCGTACCGTTTCTTCTTGCCGGCCTGGAAGAACCGGGCATAGATCTTCTCGAACTTGATCGAGAAGAAATGGACGTCGGCGTTGAGTTCCTTCTTTGCAAACACGGAGTAACTCCCGTTGAGCGTCTTCTCGATCGACCGGGCAAGCTCGATTGTTTTCTCCCGGTCGAGCGGCGGCAGCTGGATCATGCAGGAGTCCGTGTCGCCGTAGATTACCTTGTAGCCCTGCTCCTCAATGGTGCGCCGGGTGTGCTCGATGATCGCCCGGCCAACGGACGTGACCGCTGACCCGATCTCCCGGTCGAAGAGCCGGAACCGGGTATAGCCCGAGACCCCGTAGTAGGTGTTCATGATCACTTTCAGCACGTTCTGCTGCATGTCGTACATCACGTACTGCGGGGAGCCGAATGCAAACGTGTTGCGCAGCGACTTCTTCTCGTCGCGCTCCTTGAGGAGCTCGGCAATGATGCTCCTTGTTAACCCGTCCGGCTGTTTGCGGAAGCGGATGCCGTTGGGCGCCCGGAGCTCGCCTTCCGGGTCCTTCGTCTCCATCGATGCATTGATGGTCATCATCGCCATCGGGTAGAGCGACTTGAGGTCGAGCACCACCACGTTCTCCCGCACGCCCTTGCTCGGCTCGAAGACCGTTGCCCCCTCGAATTCCTCGGCATTGGCAAATCCTTTGGATGGCAGGACATATTTCCCGAACGCCTTTCTCAGCACGTAGACATCGATCACGTTCGAGGAGTTCAGGGTCCGGTCGAGCGGGCAGCCCACGTACCGGGCGATCTCGCGGTAGAACCCGATGATGTTGTCCTTCCGGTTGATCCCCACGCAGAGCTCCACGTCCTTGAAGTTGTACTCGACCAGCAGGGCCGGCTGCTTCTTCCAGAGATCGGAGATCGTGCCCGTGTACCGGACCTTCTGCTCCCCGAGTTCCTCCATCGCGATCGCGTCGAGCCGGTACGACTCTTTCAGGCTCAGGTGCATCTTCTTGTACGCGGAGAGGAGGTCGAAGAGTGCCCGGCCCCGCAGGGCATTGCGCTCAGTAGCGCCGGGGATCCGTGCCAGCGAGTCCGGGCGGAGGCCGAGCTTTTCCATACGGCCGGTGATGTACGGCATGTCGAAATCGACAAAGTTCCAGCCGGAGAGGACATCCGGGTCGCGGGACACAAGGTACGTGGCGAACGCCCGGAGCATCGCGACTTCGTCACCGTACGTGCAGATCGTGTGCATGCCTTTTTGGAAGCACCCGTTCGCGAGGCCCCCCTCGCTTTCTTTCTGTGTGATCCCGGCAGGCATCTTGTCCCCGGACAACACGAACGTGGTATAATCCTCGTCAAAGGAATCGTATGCCGTAATGCAGATGATCTTGTCACGCTGGGGGTCGGGGAACCCCCGCTCGTCCTCGCACTCGATATCGATCATGCAGGTCCGGGCCGGGGCATCGACCTCGGCCGCGGTGATATCGTGATAGTTCACGGTCTCGTGCGGGGCCGATACCCCGCCGGTGAGCCCGGTATCGATCATGAACCGGGTGGCAAACGGGATGTCCGCCTCGAAGTGGCGGTAGCGTTCACGTACCTCGCGCACATCGCCCGGCCGCTGGGTATAGAGCCGGCGGAGGGGCTCGTTCCGGATCGAACGGTAACTGGTCCCGGTCTCGAGGGTTGCCTGCGGGGGGAGCGCAACGCTCTCTGCCTGGTCGGCCGGTGCATAGAAGTACGGTTTGAAACCGGTCACGTCCAGCCGGACCGCCTTTCCCTGCGGGTCCCGGCCGAAGATATGAATGACCGGGCCCTCGGGAGAATTGCTGTACTCCACCTGGTTGATCGCGATCCGGAACCCGGAGAACGCCTCGAGCGTGCAGGTGGCATTCAGGCAGGTCTCGCTGCGGGCGGACTGCGAGGCCATCAGGGTACCGCCTTTTTGCAAAGACCGGTAACGAACTGCCCGGCCTCGTCCATCTTTGCCTTCTCCCAGGGATCGAGTTCCCATTCCGTGATCTTCATGATCCCTTCTCTCCCTATCCGAACGGGCACGCCGAGCGAGCAATCGCGAAGGCCGTACTCCCCGTCAAGCACAGCGGAGCAGACCGTGTTCTCTCCCGTGTTCGAGAGTACCATACGGGCCAGCCGGGCAAGGTGGAGCGCCGGCCCGAATACCGTGCCTCCCTTGCCTGTGATGACCTTCATGCTTGCACCCCGGAGTTCGCGGAGGATCTCTTCCCGAACGGTCTCTCCGACCGGTGCATCGAGCCGGGAAAAGACAGGTACCTGGTGCTCACCATGCTCCCCAAGGACAAACGGAAGCCCGTCAATGTTTCTCTCGCTGATAGCAAGACCGAACCGGGCACTGTCAAGCTGGCCGCCAAACCCGATACAGCGCTCCCGGGGGAGACCGGTCTTTTTGCAGAGATAAAAATTATTGACGTCCATCGGGTTCGTAACCGTGATGAGGACCCCGGAAAACCCCTTGAGCAGGCCGGCGCAGTCGCAGGTGGCCGCCATGTTTGCATCGAGCAGGTCGGCGCGGGTTTTTACGGAGGGATTCCGTGGCAGCCCGGCGGAAAAAACACAGAGGTCCGCATCGCGTATCCCGGTCATCCCGGTACTGATTGAGATATCAAGACCGGTGTGCTGCAGGTCGAGCACCTGTGCCCTGAGCAGGTCGGGAGCAGTGTCGTACAGGACCAGTTCGTCGACAATGCCGAGCGAGGCTGCAAGGTACGCAACCTCGCCGCCGATCCTCCCGACTCCAACTACTGCAAGGCGCGCCATCTGGTACCAATATGGGTTATGCTAATAATAAATAACGACCATTTCCTGATGAATGGTTTCGATCAGGCCGGGTCCGGTGAGTGTCGGGGGAGTCGGGCTGGACAACCATCTCCTGCTCGCCGCCGGAATTCTTGGCACTACCGGTGCGTCGCTCTCGCGGATGCTGCACCTCGGGGCGGGGGGAGTTGTGACCAAGTCCATCGGCCCGCACAAAAAAGACGGGCACCCCGGCCCCTGCCTCGTTGTCCTCGAGGACGGGCTCCTGAACGCGATGGGGCTCCCCAACCCGTCAAAGGAGTTTGTTGATGAGCTCGCCACTCTCGTAAAGA
>Ga0265297_10000654_pt1 | contig 97719 bp, 109 predicted proteins | sample Munlanlwell13791_FD_192502 | JGI IMG/M metagenome (GOLD analysis project Ga0265297, IMG submission 192502) | Leachate microbial communities from a municipal landfill in Southern Ontario, Canada - Leachate well 137-91 | ecosystem: Engineered > Solid waste > Landfill > Unclassified | place...
CCTGCTTTTAATAAATACAGGGATTCCATTAAAATAAAAGAAAATTTTCACCTCCTTTTCTTCTTTTATTTTAATTTGCGCTGCCAACTCTATAACATCTAGCAGCGTATCTTTTAAATAAAAGTTTACTTTTTTATATTCTATTATTTCTTCACTTGCTAAAATTTTTACCATCTTTTTTTCTCCTTTTTTATTTTTTCTGTCATTCCCGCAAATGCGGGAATTAGTGGTTTAAAAATTAAGATTTATTTATAAAATTAAAAATTAAAAATTTCGGACAGCCAAGCGATATCTTCCTGCTTTCACGGGAATGACAGAACTTATTGTCAAAGTGCTCGTTTTTGCCTTATTTAAGGCATTAACATCTAATTATAGCACATTTTAGCGATTCTGTCAAGAGAACCACAATCGAACCACAATCGAGATGGACTGTCGCCGAATAACGAAAATCATTCATACTGTCATTCCCGCGATTAAAAAACCGCCGATATTTTTATCAGCGGCGCGAATATGTTTTTTAACTGAAAAATTTTACTACCGTCAATACGTCGCTCCAAATCATTAACATGAGCAACAAGACAATAAACCCAAACCCTGCGTATTGGAACGCAATTTTTATTATTTTAAACGGAATTGAAAAAAATTCTTTATCAATTTTCCTTTCCGCTTCTTTTATGGTTTCCAAAACCACGTTTCCTCCGTCCAATGGAAATACTGGCAATAAGTTCATACTTGCAAGAAGCACCGATATATAATATACCACGCATAAGTATGTAAGAAATCCCTTGTGTACTGCATCTCCAAGCCCGACCATGGCTATCATTCCACTGTCAGCTTGAACAAGCGGAATAGGCGAAGCGGCGGAAGAGGATGAAAACATATCAAAAATCAAAGAGAACAAACCAATAAATCCTACTATCATCGCCATAAACCACTGATAAAAAGTAACAAAAACAAACTTGACCGCAAAATACGGGATAAGATACCAAACAGGAGCGGCGGCTAAATCTAAAAAATTAAATGAATGGTTTTTAAAATGGGAACAATTTTTAAAACAAAAAACGACCGATCAATTAACCGGACGTTGGTTCCATACTCACAAGCGAATTAGATCCGCCTACCACAGTTTAACAACCAATTTACCATATTTGTATGCTTACCAAAAATACCCCGATTTAAATATTCCAAATACCACAAATTCGTTGGACGGTTACTTTAACCGATTAAAAAGTTTACTTAATGTTCACCGTGGGTTAAACCCCCAAAGACGATACCGAATGATAGTTGAAATTTTGGTCGGCCGATAACGATTCCAGCCCCACCGAATTGACTATTAAACCACTATTTGCAATCAAAAAACAGAAATTTCCAAGAATTTCTGCAATAAATGATATGAAAAAATTTTCTTTTACAAAATATGGTTCAATCCGATATTTTTCTACGGGTTCTTTTGCGGTTTTGAGTGGTGCGGCTCCGCCGCGAGATTTAACAATTTCAAGTTTTTCTTTGGCGGCATTTAATCCAAGAATTCGCAAAGCGAATGTAAAATTATGAAAATATTTTACTTACTACTTTCAACTTTTTTGGCAACACGATATTTTATCCATTTCCTGCTCGGATCAACTTCAAAAGATATATCAAGATTAGGATATTCCTGCGAAATCTTGTGCATTAGTTGGTACAAATCTTCTGGGCTTTTTAAATCGCACACGCTTACAAGAATTGGAAGCCGACCATCTAATCTCTTTTCACAATCAAGGCTTCCGTCTTGTTTAATTTGCAGAGCTTCGGAGTATTCGCCATTTTTCTTAATACAGTCCTCAAACCATTCTGCCATCAATTTACGATCTTGCTGTGCCCATTCTTCTGCTCGTTGCGCTTTTTCTTCAGGCGTTATATTTGCTTCTTTTTCTCGGTACTCTTGTCGCAATTTCTCTCTTTCTGCTTTCTCTTTCTTTTGTCTTTCTGATGCAGTTTCATTGGTCTCTCCTGGCCTAAACTCTAAACCTGGACCAACAGGCTTACTAAAAGGATTTCCATCTCGCATACTAAAACCTTCCCCTTTTATAGGTTCCTTTTTTTCGGAAGGTTTTGAAAATGGATTTTTTATGCTCATAAGTTTTATGATTAAAAATTTTTTTTCCCCAACTCTTTGACTTTTCCTACGTGGTGCGCCCGCCAGGAGTCGAACCTGGATTTCCGGCTTCGCAGGCCAGTGTCCTATCCATTGAACGACGGGCGCGTATTTAACGCATCTCTTATTTGCTGTTTTAACAATCTTTTTCCTTCCGTTGTTTTTAAAAATTTCTCACGCCTTAAAGCATCCGACTTTTTCAAATAACATTCGTAATGAATTAAAACCGGTTCTCTGTTTTTTGTTGATTGTACTTTGCCACGCTTATGCTCGCTGATCCTTTGTTTTAAATTTGATGTTGAGCCTTTATACAAATCTCCATTGTTCAATTGTAATAAATAAACATAATACATATCACTTTTGACGGCTTCGTCCGGTCATTCGACCGGACGCCCAGTCGTATGACTGGGCGCAGGCCAGTGTCCTATCCATTGAACGACGGGCGCGTATTTAACGCATCTCTTATTTGCTGTTTTAACAATCTTTTTCCTTATTCCTATTTCCTATCACAAAACAAAAAATTTTTCAATGTATTTTAAACACTCTCGCCAATCGGTCGGAAAGGGGCTCTTCTTCCTGTTCCAAATCTTCATTCAAGAACCTGCCAATGTAATCGCGCACCGGACGCGGGTCGCTGTCCAAAAGAGGAACCTGCAAGCGATGTCTGAAAACTCCGTTGGTTTTAAAATATAAATTTTTTACTTCAGGCGGAGCGTAAACTATCCAAAAACTGTCAAACTCGCTCCAGCGATAAAATTTTTCTCCCAAAATAATGCCTGTGGTCGTAATCGCGAATTGCACTTTTGCCGGCTCTTGCATGTCAAAAAGAAAAAGTATAATGCCGAACAACGCGACAATGAGCGCGAAAAGATAATTGCTCGTTATCAGAGCGTATGCCAAAATTGATATGCCGACAAATCCCATTATCGCGTACCACCTGCGTCCGCGCTGATATTTTTCGTATTCTTTCACTTCCCATTGATAAACCGCTTCGCCGACATTGACGTTTCCGTTTAAAAAATCTTGTGGCATAAATCAAAAAATAAAAATAATCGCGTGGACCCAAGAGGGGTCGAACCTCTGACCTTACGGATGTGAACCGTACGCTCTAACCAACTGAGCTATGGATCCTCTGTCCAAAAACCTAACATTCAAATCAATCTTATCAATTTTTTCCAAAAAAATCAAGGGATTGAAATTAAAACCGAGCCGTGATATAATTTTCACATTATGGAAGAAAACAAGATAAATCTATTGCAGCCTAACAATCCACTCGCGCAGAATGAGCCGCCCAAAAAGAAAAAGAAAATTTTTCTTTATTTTTTTATCCTTATTATTCTCGCTTTTTTCGCTTTGGGAGCCGACCGTCTCGCTGCCATGAAACAAGATTCTTCGTCTGCCGGAGAAACCCTGCAACCGAAAAAATTCAGTATTTTCAGTTCTGTTAAAAATTTTATTTTCCGCTCCGATGACGATGGACTCGTCGGTCAAAATAAAGACAGGGTAAACATATTGCTTTTGGGAATGGGCGGAGCCGGACACGACGGCCCTTATCTCACTGATACAAATATAATTTTAAGCATTCAACCGAGCACGCAATCTGTGGCGATGATCTCAATCCCTCGCGATTTGTCAGTGCCGACTGACGAATACGGCTGGAGAAAAATAAACTTTCTTAACGCCTTGAACGAAGTAAAATATCCTGGCGAGGGCGGTGAAAAAGCGCGACAGGCATTTGCCAAAATTTTTGATTTGGAAATTCCATATTATGTTCGCGTTGATTTTCAAGCGTTCAAAGAAATTATAGACGCTGTGGGCGGTATAGATATAAATGTGCCGAACGCGTTTCAGGATACAATGTATCCGGCGCCAGACAAAACTTATCAAACAATTTCTTTTGCCAAGGGCTTGCAACATTTGGACGGGGAAAAATCTCTGCAATACGCTCGTTCGCGCCACGGTTCCAACGGCGAGAGCTCTGATTTCGCCCGCGCTCGCCGCCAACAGCAGGTACTCACGGCTCTTAAAGAAAAAATGCTATCATGGGAAACATATCTCAACCCCGTTCGCATCCAAAAAATCTTAAATTCCTTGTCAACCCATATCAGCTCCAATCTTGATTTGAATCACATTATGTCGCTGGCCGCAATCGGAAGAAACATAAATAAAGAAATTAAAACATTGGTGCTGGACAACAATACTGACGGATACCTTGTTTCTTCAATCACATCTTTGGGGGCTTTCATACTTTCGCCGAAGACGGGAAATTTTGACGAGATAAATCAAGCAATAAAAAATGTTTTCATTGAAACTGAAAAAGAAATTACGCCAGCCGCGCAAGAAAAATCAAAATTTCCGACAGCGAGAATTGAACTGCAAAACGGAACCTGGCGCGCTGGACTAGCCATGGAAAAGAAAAAAATGCTTGAAGAACTCGGATTTTTTATCACTTATGTCGGCAACAGCGTCAAACGACCGAATGACAGCACGATTATTTATCTCATCAACCCGGCCGTGGACAATGAAACGGTGGCGGCTTTAAAAAATCATTTGAAAGCGCGCGTCGCGACCGTCTTGCCTGAATGGCTCGGACCGAACTATAATGACACGGGCACGTCTGAAAATGAAACAGGTCCGAAATATCAACCTGACACGGAAATTCTTATCATTTTGGGAAACGATAACGCTAAATGAAATTTTTAATTAATTTATATTATGACTTCTCCAGCTGAAATAATAAAAACCGAAATTCCTGTTGTGGCTCTCGTCGGAAGAGTTAATGTAGGCAAGTCAACGCTTTTCAATAAAATCATGGGTGAAAACAAAGCGCTTGTTTCCGATATAGCCGGCACCACGCGCACGCGCAACATCGGTGTCGCTTCTTGGCGCGGAAAAAATTTCCAAATCATAGACACCGGCGGTTTGACTTTTTCGGAAGATGTTCCTTTGGAAAAAGAAATAATTCAACAGACAAAAATCGCGCTGAAAGACGCGGGTGTAATAGTTTTCGTTGCCGACGCGCAAACCGGAATCTTGCCGCAAGAAAAAGAATTGGCAAAACTTCTTGTTAAACAAAAAAGTAAAACAATATTCGTGGCGAACAAAGCCGACAACGCGAAAAAAGCGCAGGAAATTTACGACCCTGAGTGGCTAAAATTGAACTTGGGACTGCCTCTCCCTATTTCAGCGGCGAACGGAACCGGTGTCGGCGATCTTTTGGATTTGATTTATAAAAAATTCGGACAAACATCAAAAAGACCGAAAAAATCAAAAGAACACAACCCTATAAAAGTCGCCATCGTCGGCAAACCGAATGTTGGCAAATCGTCTCTTTTCAATTCACTTATCGGAGAAGAAAGGGTGGTTGTAAGTCCGATGCCTCATACGACTCGCGAACCGCATGACACGCTCGTTGTTTTTGAAAAACAGCCGATTGTTTTTGTGGACACTGCCGGCATCAGGCGAAAATCGCGGGTAAGCGGCGAACTTGAAGTTAAAGGAATTGGAAAAAGCATAGAGTCCATACATAAAGCAGAGATTGTGATTTTTGTCGTTGACGCGTCAGAATCAATAGCGAATCAGGACCAACAATTGGCTGGATTTTTAAGAGAACACGCGAAAAGCGTTATCATCGTGATAAATAAATGGGATTTGGCAGAAGAAAATACAGATGAATTCAGAAATGAAGCCAAAAAAACAATGTATGCGTATTTTCCGCATTTGGATTTCGCTCCGATAGTTTTTGTTAGCGCCAAGACGCAATATCGCGTCCACCAAATTTTTCCTGTCATTATCCGCGCCGCGCAAGAAAGAAAAACAATAATTCCCGAGGAGGATTTAAAAATGTTTTTCAAAAAAATAACGCATGAGCATCTGCCGGCGCGCGGAAAAGGCACTCGCCATCCGAAAATTTTGGGCTTCAAACAAATCGCTTGCGACCCGCCGGTGTTTGAAATGGCAATCAAAGCGAAAACCTCCGTGCATATTTCTTATGTCCATTACATAGAAAATCGTTTACGGGAAAATTTTTCTTTTTTCGCCACTCCCCTTATAATTAAACTTAGAAAAGTAAAACGTTAAATGGAACGACTCAATTTAAAAATATGAAACTCATTATCGGTTTGGGCAATCCGGGCAAAAAATACGAACGCACGAGACACAATGCCGGTTTTGCGGTTGTTGATAAAATAATTTCCGATTTGTCCGCCGCGAGCGGAACGGATTTGATATTCAAACAAAATAAAAAATTGAATGCCGAAATATCGGAATATGTTTTAAACGGCAAAAAAATCATTTTCGCCAAACCGCAAACTTTTATGAATGATTCCGGCGTCTCCGCGCGCGCGATAACTGATTTTTACAAAATAAAGACGATTGATTTGATTGTTGTTCACGATGATAAAGATATTCCGCTTGGAGAATATCGCATACAAACCAATCGCGGACCGGCCGGACATAATGGCGTCAAATCAATTATTGAATATCTTGGGACCAAAGATTTTTCGCGCGTCCGCGTAGGAATCGCCGCGGAAAAAACGGATAAAAAAGATACGGCTGATTTTGTTTTGGAAAAATTCAACAAAGAAGAAAAAAACATATTGGACAAAACGATTAAAGAAATCGCGACGCGAATAATTCAAATTTTGAAATGAATTTATGTTCGCCTCGGCGCTCGCTCATTTTCCAAAAATCACTTATACCCGCTATAGAAAATTGACGGCTTATTTTTCGGATTTGAAAAAAGCATGGGAAGCGGAAATCGCGGATTTGGCGAAAGCCGGACTGGAAGAAGACATCGCCAATGAATTTTTGCTTTGGCGCGACAATTTCTCACTGTCTGAAATGGAAGAGAAAATGGACGCTGAAGGCATCTTTGGCATTTCAATTCAAAATAAAAACTACCCTCGTTTACTCAAAGAAATAGCCGACCCGCCTTTTGTTTTGTTTGTCAGGGGAAAATTGCCGTCCGAAGATATGCCATCGGTGGCCGTGGTGGGCACACGCGCTTGCAGTAATTACGGCCGACAAACGGCTTTTGACATCGCCGGAGAACTTGCCGGACAAGGAGCAGCGATTATAAGCGGGCTCGCTTTGGGCATAGACGGCATCGCTCATGAAGCGGCGTTGCAAAATCAGGGCATAACGGTGGCGGTGCTCGGCTCGGGTGTTGACCGCGAACATGTTTATCCTTCTTTTCATAAAAATCTTTCTGAAAAAATAATTGAACAAGGAGGCGCTCTGGTTTCCGAATACCCTCCAGGTTTTGAACCCACCAGATATTCTTTCCCGGCCAGAAACAGAATAATTGCCGGTTTGAGTTTAGGGACATTGGTAGTGGAAGCTCCGGAAGAATCAGGCGCTCTTATCACGGCAAAATGCGCGCTTGATTACAACCGCGAAATTTTCGCCATTCCCCATCAAATCAGGTCGCGCGGGGGCATCGGACCGAACAATTTGATAAAAATGGGAGCTCGGCTGGTCACTGAAGCGTCCGACATCGTGGACGCGCTGAATTTATATAATCTTAAACAAATTACCGATAACCGAAAAATACTCCCTTCCACTCCGGAAGAAGAAAAAATTCTCTCGCTTCTTACTCGCGAACCAATACACATAGACGCGCTCGCGAAAGCGTCGGGACTTGACAGTTCCAAAATAAATAGTACACTCGCGTTAATGGAGATGAAAGGAAAATTGAAAAATATGGGCGGTATGATGTATTGTTCCATAAGATAAACAATCAATTTTAATTTATTTTTTATATGTCTTCTTTAGTCATCGTGGAGTCGCCGGCAAAAGCCAAAACAATTTCAAAATTTTTAGGTAAAGGATTTACTGTCAAATCCTCTTTTGGCCATGTGCGCGATTTGCCAAAAAGCAAAATGGGTATTGACATAAAAAACAATTTTGAACCGCAATACATCGTAAGCCGCGATAAAAGCAAAACAGTGAAAGAGTTGAAAACCATTGCCGCAAAATCAAAAGAAATTCTATTCGCGACTGATGAGGACCGAGAAGGCGAGGCCATCTCTTGGCATTTGGCGAACATTTTGAATGTTGACCCGGAAACCGCCAAAAGGATAACTTTTCACGAAATCACAAAAGACGCGATAGAAAAAGCCATGAAAAATCCCAGGCCTTTGGATTTAAAACTTGTTGACGCCCAGCAAGCGCGCCGAGTTTTGGACCGCCTCGTCGGCTATGAACTCTCGCCTTTTTTATGGCGTAAAGTCGCGAAAGGTCTCTCGGCCGGACGCGTCCAATCCGTAGCCGTGCGCTTGGTCGTGGAAAAAGAAAGAGAAATTCAAAATTTCAAATCCGAAGAATATTGGTCCGTTGAAGGAGTTTTTTCTTCCACAGGAAATAAAGACGATTCTTTTCCGGCTAAACTTAACGCAATCAAAGAAAAAAAATTGGAAAAATTTGATTTAAAAAATAAAGAACAGGTTGATAAAATTATCGCCGACCTGAAAAACGCTTCTTATAAAATTGAAAAAATTGAAAGCAAAAAAACTTCCAAGATTCCTCCGCCGCCTTTTACGACTTCCACTTTGCAACAGGAAGCCAACAACCGCCTTGGATTTTCCGCCAAACAAACAATGATGCTCGCCCAGCATCTTTACGAAGGAGTTGAACTCGGTTCTGAGGGCTCGGTGGCTCTTATCACTTATATGCGCACGGATTCGGTGAATCTCTCAGAAAAATTTTTAGGAGACGCGCGCGAAACAATCACAAAAAATTTCGGCGGAAAATACTCCATTGAATCGCCGCGATTTTACAAAAACAAAAGCAAGGGAGCGCAAGAAGCGCACGAAGCGATAAGACCGACCGAAGCGTGGCGCGCGCCGGAATCCGTAGAATCTTTTTTAGATAAAAATCATTTTAAACTTTACGACCTTATTTGGCGCAGAGCGGTCTCCACGCAAATGGCCACCGCCGAATTAAACGCCGCCACGATTGATATTACCGGTTCCGGCGATTACGGTTTTCACGCCACAGGCCAAACAATCGTTTTTGACGGTTTTCTTAAACTTTTCCCTGAAAAAATGAAAGAAAACGCTTTGCCCGCGGTAAAAGAAAATGAAGCGGTTGAATGTTCATCGCTAAATCCCGAGCAACATTTTACTGAACCGCCGGCGCGCTATTCCGATGCCACGCTTGTAAAATCTTTGGAAGAATACGGCATAGGCCGACCGTCAACTTACGCTCCGACAATCGCGACGATTGAAGACAGAAATTATGTGGAACGCGATGAAAAAAAACGGCTCAAACCGACCGATGTCGCTTTTTTGGTGAGCGACTTGCTGGTGGAACATTTTCCGCGCGTCGTTGATTATCAATTTACCGCCGATATGGAAGAAAACTTAGACGCTGTGGCGGAAGGAAAAAAGAAATGGCAGCCGGTAATCGCCGACTTTTATTTCCCTTTTAAAGAAAATTTGGAAAAAAAGGATAAAGAATTAAACAAAAAAGACATTACGGAAGAAAAGACCGACGAAGTTTGCGAAAAATGCGGCTCGCCAATGGTTATCAAAATGGGGCGATACGGAAAATTTTTGGCGTGCAGCGGTTATCCGGAATGTAAAAACATAAAATCACTCCCCGGAGCCGACAGGGATAAAAACGGACAAGCGGACAGCGAACAAGTCAAGGCGATGCAAGAAAAATACGCCGGCGAAATTTGTGAAAAATGCGGTTCGCCGATGGGAGTTAAGGTGGGGAGGTTCGGGCCGTTTCTCGGCTGCACAGGTTATCCAAAATGCAAAAATATAAAAAATATTGAAATCAAACTTAATTTGAAATGCCCGAAATGCGAAAAAGGAGAAATCGTGCAAAAACGCAGCAAGCGAGGAAAAATGTTTTACGCGTGCAACCAATATCCAAATTGCGATTTTGCGCTTTGGGACAAACCGACAGGAGAAAAATGCCAAAAATGCGGTTCGCTTTTGGTTTTCGGTTCCAAGGGCGCGAATAAATGCAGTAATAAAGAATGCAAACAAGAATAAAATAATCCAAATGAACCCGACCACGACCTAAATGTTTTTTCAAAAAAAATATCCACCTGCAAGGTGGATATTTTAATGCAGGCAACAAAGAGGGAACCTTTGATACCAATGGTGATGCTAAGGACCTCTTGTCGCCTACGGACTAAATATACCAAAAACCGCGTCAAAACGCAAGTGATTGACAATCTTTATTGAAAATGGTATACTTTTTCTATTGTAGAAAACTTTTAAAAGGCGTAAAATATATATGTCATCCACTATATTTAATATCGTTCAATTCGTTCTCGCGGTTTTGCTGATTGCGGTTATTCTTTTGCAACAAAAAGGGTCGGGATTAAGCGGAATTTTCGGCGGTTCAAGCAATGTTTACAGCACCAAAAGAGGCGTTGATAAAATACTTCATTATTTAACCGTTGGCTTATCCGTGGCTTTTTTCGGATTTTCCCTGTTTCGTTTGTTCTACCAATAAACCCGATAAACTTCCAAACAAATTTATCTCTTATTTAACACCTCGCTCATGAATTGGCGCAAACTTTTATTTTGGCTCCCGAAAAAACGCAGGCCGTTTTCTTCCGATTTGGACAAAAAACTTGTCAAAAATGTTCGGTTGAGCTTTATCCCTTCTTTTTCGCAAATAAAATATACTTTTCGTTTTCTCAACACTGTTGAAAAACGCGCTGTTATTATTTCTTTATCAGTAATGTCAGTGGCGATTTTAATACTTGGAGGAAACTTTTTTGCGAGCCATCTTACGCCGGTGGCAGCGAACGGAGGCGATTACACGGAAGCGTTGGTTGGACAACCATCGTTCATCAATCCGCTTTTCGCGTCCTTAAATGATGTTGATGCGGACATATCTTACCTTGTTTATTCCGGTTTATTTCGTTTCAACAAAGACGGCAAGTTGGAACCTGATTTAGCGACCGAATATTCTGTTGATTCGTCTCAAAAAAAATACACGATTAAATTAAGACAAGACGCGCGCTGGTCTGACGGCGAACCGTTTAACGCCGACGATGTTATTTATACTTTTCAAACCGTTCAAAATCAGGAAACAAACAGTCCGCTCATCATTGGTTTTCAGGGAGTTACTGTTGAAAAAACAGATGACTATGAAATAAAACTAACTTTAAAAGAACCCTTTGCTCCATTTTTAAACAGTTTAACGCTTGGCATATTACCCGAACATATTTGGAATGAAACGCAACCAACCAGCATCCGCCTCGCAAAAACAAATCTCCAACCGGTTGGCGCCGGTCCGTGGGCTTTCAGCAAACTCATTAAAGACAATGCGGGCAACATTCAATCATACACGCTTGTTAAAAATAAAAATTATTACGGACAAAAACCGTATTTGGATACAGTAACTTTTAAATTTTTCGGGGATTACGCGCAAGCCGCTTCGGCTCTTCGCAGTCAAACTGTGGACGCGCTGAGTTTTATTCCTTATGATTTGAAAGAAAAAATCCCGCATAAAAGCATTGGCGCTTACACTCTGCGTCTTCCGCAATATACGGCTATGTTTTTTAATCAAATTCAAGAAGCGACCTTGAAAGACGCTGATTTAAGAAAAGCTTTGGCGATGGCTTTGGATAAAAAAAAGATACTTGAAGAAACAGTGCAAAACGAAGGCGAGATTATAGACGCGCCTATTCTGCCCGGCAGTATCGGTTATTACGCTAAAATCAATAAAATTTCTTTCAATGTTGAAGAAGCGAATAAATTATTGGATAAAAAATGGCAAAAATTGGAACCTGAAACTTATTTTCAAACAAGATATAACGCCATTATTAAAAATCGCCAGGCGGAAATAAACGCCATTAAAAAAACAGCCACCTCTTCGCCTGAAACCGTTTCGTCCACCATCGCAAAAATTGAAAAAGAAATACAGTCGGAAGTAAGACAGGAAATGAACTCCGAACAATCATTTTACCGCGCGGACAAAGACAAAAATATTCTACGCCTTACAATCACGACCGCAGATACTCCGGAATTCAGAAAAGCCGCTGAAACGATTTCACGCATGTGGCGCGCGATAGGAGTTCAAACGAATTTAAAAATTATCGGAAGTCAACAGCTTGTTAAAGAAAACATAAAAAATCGCGATTATCAAATTCTTCTTTATGGAGAAATCATAGGAGCCGACCCCGACCCATACGCTTTTTGGCATTCCTCGCAAAACGATTATCCCGGATTGAATTTGGCAATGTTCACTGACAGAAACGCAGATAAAATGCTGGAAGAAGCCCGTTCTGTTTCAGACCCGAAAAAACGCGATGAAATTTATAAAAAATTTCAAGAAATTCTCGCGAAAGAAAACCCGGCGGTTTTTCTTTACGCGCCCACATACACTTTAGCGGTAAGCAAAACAATAAAAGGAGTTACAGCGGGATTTATTTCTTCTCCTTCAGACAGATTCGTGAGTTTAAATGAATGGTACGCCAAAACAAAACTAAAATGGAAATAACGCGCTCAACGCGGACGTGGCGGAATTGGTATACGCGCAGGTTTCAGAAGCCTGTGGTCTTCGGCCTTGAGGGTTCAAATCCCTCCGTCCGCACAAATTAACTTCTTTTTTTATTTTGCGCCTTCTGCGCCTTCGCACCTTTCGTAGTTCATAAGTAATTTATTTTCGCATATAATTTAATAATTTCTAAACTTATGCAGATACAGCCACAAAAACCTATTTCGCGCGATAGCGGACGCAGACGGCGCGTTTATCATACGCATCAAAATCGTCCGGCTGACAATTCGCGTCCGCATCCGCAAGATACGCGCGCGAAAAATAATATCGCGCAAAAAAACAAGGAGGAATACAGACCTTCTTTTTCTCGTTTTCGCTCAGACGAAGTAAAATTAAAAATAGTCGTGTTGGGCGGATTGGAGGAGGTCGGACGCAACTGCACTTTTTTGGAATATAACGGCGATATTATTATTATTGATATGGGTTTGCAATTTCCGGAAGAAAATATGCCCGGAATTGATTATATCATTCCAAATATAAATTATTTTAAAGGCAAAGAAAAAAATATACGCGGCGTGATTATATCGCACGCGCATTACGACCATATCGGCGGAATTCCGCATATTATTCCCAACCTCGGCTATCCCCCGATTTACGGATTGCCAATTACCAATGCCATTATCAAAAAAAGGCAAGAGGATTACAAAGGACTGCGTCCTTTGAATATCAACAACATAAATATCAATGACAAATTGCGTCTCGGGAGTTTTGAATTGGAATTTTTTCATCTTAACCACAATATACCGGATTCAATGGGCATCGTCATACATACCGCAGAAGGCGCAATCGTGCACACCGGGGATTGGAAATTTGATTACCAGCCCGCTGGAGAAGCTCCGGCCGACTTGCAAAAAATAGCGCAGATCGGCAGCCGCGGAGTGCTTGCCCTTTTATCAGACAGCACAAACGCTTCACAACCTGGGCATCAGCTTTCTGAATCGGAAATCAGCACCAATCTGGAAGAAATAATTGCCAAAGCTCCCGGACGAATAATCATCGGCACGTTCGCTTCGTTGCTCTCCCGTATAAAACAAATCATTGAAATTTCTGAGAAACTCGGAAAGGTTGTGATGCTTGACGGTTTTAGCATGAAAAGCAATGTGGAAATCGCAAAAGAGCTCGGCTACATGAAATTCAGCCCGAAAACTTTGATTGATTTAAAAAGAACCGATGATTATCCGGATAATAAAATCGTAATTGTATGCACCGGAGCGCAAGGAGAAAAAAACGCATCCTTAATGCGCATTGCAAACGGCGAGCATCGTTTCGTGGAACTTAGACATGGAGACACGGTCGTATTTTCGTCTTCCGTAATTCCAGGGAATGAACGGACTGTCCAACGGCTCAAAGACACTCTTTTCCGCAAAGGCGCCGAGGTTATCCATTACCAAATGATGGATGTGCACGCCGGCGGACACGCCAAAGCGGATGACGTAAAACTTATGATTCGTTTACTGAATCCAAAATATTTTATTCCGATTGAGGGCAATCATTTTTTACTTCACTACAACGCCCGTGTCGCAGAATCAATGAATTTTCCGAAAGAAAATATTTTTATCGCGGACAACGGCCAGGTGATGGAATTTTCTCGCGGAACCGGACGACTGACAAATACGAAAGTGCCGGCCGATTATGTGTTCGTTGACGGTCTCGGCGTGTCCGATGAAACAAATATAGTATTGCGCGACAGGCAGGTTCTGGCCGAAGACGGAATGGTGGTTGTAATCGCGACGGTTGATTCCAAAACCGGCAAGTTGGTGCAAAATCCGGATATAATTTCACGCGGATTCGTATTCCTTAAAGAAAACAAGGAACTTATTGAGGACCTGCGCCATCGCGTCAAAAAAATGGTGATTGATTCAGACCCGCTGTCTTGGGCTGACACAAATTTCATCAAAAACAAAATTCGCGATTATGTCGGACAATTTTTGTTCAGCAAAACAGAAAAACGCCCGATGGTTTTGCCGGTTGTGATAGAGGTATAAAAAATTTCACTAAACAAACATTTGAAAAGACGGCATAAAACCGTCTTTTCTATTTGCTTTTTTGCAGAAAAGCCGTTATAATTGGCAGAGAAGAAAAAACTAAATTAACAAAATCTATGCCAAAAAACAAAATGCGAGTCGCTTTTTTCGGCGTTTGGCCGGAAATGAAAGAATACCTGCGTTCAAAAATGAGCGGGTTTCATTGCTCTATCAATGACGGAAAAATTGATTTGAAAAAAATAGATCCAAAAACGGATATTTTGGCGGTTTTTGTTGATTCGCAAGTGGACAAAGAAGTTTTTGAAAAACTTCCACGCCTAAAATTTATAACGGTCCTTTCCACAGGCTATGACAATGTGGATGTAAACATCGCAAAAAAGAAAAAAATTCCGGTTTGCAATGTGCCGTCATATGGAGAAAACACTGTCGCCGAACACGCTATGGCGCTTCTGCTTGGACTTACTCGCAAACTGTTCCTTTCCGTTAAACGAGTCAAGGAAAGCGTTTACGATTTTCACGGTTTGAGGGGCGTGGATTTGAAAGAAAAAACCATCGGGGTTATCGGCACTGGCCGCATTGGCGCGCATTTAATAAAAATGGCAAAAGGATTTGAAATGAATGTGTTGGGCTACGACCCTTTCCCGAATAAAGAACTCGCCAAAAAATTGAATTTCAAATATGCGTCTCTCAATGAACTCCTGTCTAATTCTGATTTTATAAGTTTACATGTTCCCCTTCTGCCGTCCACGCTTCACATGATAAACAAAAAAAATATAAACAAAATTAAAAAAGGCGCGTATATTATAAACACGGCTCGCGGCGGATTGATAGAACCGGAAGCGCTTTTGAAAGCTTTGGAAAGCGAACAAATCGCCGGCGCCGGCTTGGATGTTTTGGAGGATGAAGGATTCGTGCAGGAAGAAGAAAAAATTATCTCCGGCAAAGTGAACGCATTACAGATTAAAACCAACCTGATGAATAATATAATCATTGACCATCCGAACACAATCGTTACCCCGCATAACGCGTTCAACAGTTCAGAAGCGTTGCAGCGGATTATCAATGTTACGGTGGATAATATAAAATCGTTCGTAAAAGGAGAAATAAAAAACGATGTCACGGCGCCGAAACAAAAGGCGAAAAAGAAATAATTTATTTTTATGCTTTATTCCAAACTTTTCGGCAAAACATCAAAGACCGCTCCATCCGACACTTACAGCGCCAACGCGCGTTTATTGACGCAAGCGGGGTTCGTTTCAAAACAAATCGCCGGAGTTTATAATTATTTGCCTCTCGGATTGCGTGTTCTTAATAAAATACAAGCTATAATTCGCGAAGAAATAAACGCAGTCGGCGGGAATGAGGTTTTAATGCCTGCTATGGCGCAAGAAGAAAATTACGCGATCACCGGACGCGATAAAATGGACATACTTTTTCGCATGACCGGCGAAGGAGGAACAAAATTAACGCTTAACCCGACGCATGAAGAAATCGTAACGCCGTTGGTTCAAAAATTCGTTTTTTCATATCGCGATTTACCCGTGGCGGTCTATCAAATTCAAAATAAATTTCGCAACGAACCTCGCGCCAAATCAGGACTTTTGCGCGGCAGAGAATTTAATATGAAAGACCTCTATTCTTTCCACGCGAACGAAGGCGACTTAAATGATTATTATGAAAAAGCGAAAGAGGCATATTTTAAAATTTACAATCGCCTCGGACTCGGAGACATTACTGTTTTGACTTACGCTTCCGGCGGAGTTTTCAGCAAATATTCGCATGAATTTCAAACACTCTGCGAAACAGGAGAGGACACGATTTATTTGTGCGAAAAATGCCGCGTGGCAGTTAATAAAGAAATAATTGACGAACAAAAAGTTTGCCCTGCGTGCGGAAATGAAAATTTAACTGAAAAAAACGCCATTGAAGTCGGCAACATATTCAAATTGCGGACTAAATTTTCAGACGCTTTTCATTTCACTTATAAAAATGAAAAGGACGAAGAAAAACTCGTTGAGATGGGATGCTATGGCATGGGTCCTTCGCGCATAATGGGAACTTTGGTGGAAATTTTCCATGATGACAACGGCATTGTTTGGCCGGAATCAATATCGCCTTTTCAAATTCATCTTTTACTAATCGGAAAAGACGAGGAAACGAAAAAAGCGGCCGATAAATTATATAAAGAACTTTCCGGCAAGGGACTTGAAATTCTTTACGATGACCGCGATGTTTCCGCCGGCGAAAAATTGGGCGACGCCGATTTAATCGGTATCCCGACACGCATGATTATTTCAAAAAAAACCCTCGCGCAAAATTCGGCGGAAATTAAAAAAAGAAACGAGGAAAAAGCGAAGTTGGTTGAAATAACTAAAATCTAAACAACAAAAAACATCCCGAATTTTATCGGGATGTTTTTTTGTTTATAGCTGTAAGCCGAATTTTGTCTGCTCCGCTTGCGCGGAGGAGATAATCATTTATCTGCGGTCGATGTCGCCATCGGTCTCAAGCGAGCGAACTTTATGAATCCAAAAAGGAAACACTGCTCTTGCGCGCGAGTAAGGATTTAGCCGTTTCACCCCCGGCCATTTTTCCCCGCGGCCGGGATTAAGCTGTTGCTTTTGTTTTATCAAAAACATGGGGTTTAGCTCCTTGCGTCTTTTCAAACGCAAGCGTCTCTGCTCGCACCTCGCGGATTGCTCCGGACGGGCGTTACCCGCTACTCTTTTATCCTGACTAAACCTGCCTGCCGGCAGGCTTGCCTACCGAAGGCAGGTCAAGATGCGTGTTCGGACTTTCCTTCCCGACAATGCCTGCCTACCGGCAGGCAGGCTTGCCTACCGAAGGTAGGTCGGGACGATTATCCGCTATAAACATACTAATTATAGCACAAAAAAACCATTTTGTCAATTTGCTGGCGCGGATATTCTTTTTACTTCTTTTTCAACCGCTGTTCCGACATAATCGCCGGAATGCGCCGAGACGCCCTCGTAAATCGTTTGCCGCTGGTCCAAATGCAAATTAAAAATGTAATCCGTTTCCGTTTCCTCAATATAAATATGAAAACGGGGATATAAATCACGGTCCAAACGACGGACATAGCTTGTCTGACCGCTTCTGCGGTCAAAAATGCGGCCATAACCGCTCCGGCGGATAAATATCTCCGCGTCGGCAATTTTTGATTTTGAAATTTTTATCATCATATTTTACAATTAAACCAATAAATCGGCTTTGTGTCAATTTTTTACATTAAAAAAGCGCGTTTTGGCAAACAACCAAACACGCGCTTATCCTTTAACTTTCTTTAAATGAAATCTCATTTCTCTTCAAAAAAATTTTTATACTTATCAAGGGTACCTCAAGAGACGTACCGCATTCTCTGCTGCGTACGTGAATTCCTATTAATTTACCCTTGCTGTTAAACACTCCAGACCCGCTCATGCCGGGCAATGTTTTCGCTTCATTCATTATATATTTTCCATCATACCCCAGACATCTGCCAACAATAATTCTCATTTTTCCACGGCAAGTTTTATCTTTATTATTTTTTTCAGACCATACATCGCTCCAAAGATATAAAATATCTTTTATCTTCGGGTGTCGTTTCGCTAAAAAAACTTCCTCTTTGAAGCAATAATCATAGTTATTTACTTTTAAAACAACTATGTCCTCAATGAAATTTACGACAATTATTCTGGCTTTGTATTTTCTTTTTCCATAAACAACGATGGCCTGTAGTTTATTTCTAAAATCTACCTCTTCAAAACCATGCAAGCATGTCAATATCAATCCTTTTTCTTTGTCTAAAACCACACCAGAACACTCGTTTAATAAATGTCTTTTTCTATTTTCAATGATGCATTTGACCATTACAAAAGCTTTTTTATTTCTACTTCTTTCAATATCTTCTAAATTTTTCCGCATTTTACGCCTCCTATAAACTATAAATTTTCAATGAACTTTAAGATTGTCTTCATCTACCTTATTAGAGAATTACGGGCTTGTCAAGAACACTTATTTTAGCGTAGAATAGACATATAAATTAACCTTCCTTAAATTTTCCGGATTATTTTCTTATGAAAAAATTTGAACTAACTTTTACTTTCTTACAACTTCCTGTTGATTACGCAATGTTGATTTTAGCCGGATTTGCGGCGTACGCTTTGCGTTTTACCGAATTTATGCAAAGTATTCGTCCGGTTGTTTTTGATTTGCCGTGGCAGAGATATTGGCCGCTCTTGCTCGCGGTCGCTGGCGGTTGGATTTTAATTTACGCTTTTTCAGGTCTTTACACAGCGGACCCAAACCGCAAACTCGCCGATTCTTTACGCCGGCTAGTGATGGCTTCGTCCACCGGTTTTGCCGCCATCGCGATTTATGTTTTCTTTTCTTTGCAAAAATTTGATTCCCGATTCCTTGTGCTCGCCGGTTATGTTTTGGCAATTGTTTTCACCGGCGCCGGACGAATTATAATTTACGGGCTCAAATACTTTTTACGCAAACGAGGGATAGGATTGAGAAATACCGTGATAATCGGAAAAGAAGCCGTGGCCGAAAAAATAAAGAACACATTTTTTGTTCAAAAGGGGCTTGGGTATAATGTTGTCGGTTTTTACGAACATTTTGACGAAGAAACTGCCAAAATCATTTTGGAAAAACTGCCTGATGAAATGATTTTTACCGACCCGAAAGCGAACGAGGAATCCGCGTTACGCGCGATTGAATTCGCGAACGAGCATAATATCGCTTTCAAATATTCCGCCGACCTTTTTGCCACTCTTTCCACAAATATGACGGTGAGCGCCATCGCCGGAATACCGATTGTTGAAATGCGCCGCACTCGCTTATATGGCTGGGGAAGAATCATCAAACGAATTTTTGATATTTGCGGAAGTTTTATTTTGCTGATTTTGTTCTCCCCCGCTTTTCTCGCTGTGGCTATAATTATTTTTGTTGAAACAGGCCTCCCTGTAATTTACAAAAACGAACGAGTTGGACAAAACGGCAAAAAATTCTTTGTTTATAAATTTCGTTCCATGCGTCAAAAATATTGCACCGGTTCGCAATTCGGAACCGCCGGAGAAGAAGCGTTAAAAATAGAAGAAGACCTTATAAAAGTAAAAAATTCGCGCGTTGGACCGATTTACAAAATTAAAGACGACCCTCGTGTCACGCGATTCGGTAAATTCATACGCCGTTCAAGCTTGGACGAGTTGCCGCAATTTTGGAATGTTTTAAAAGGCGAAATGAGCTTGGTCGGCCCCAGACCGCACCAGCCGCGCGAAGTGGAAAAATACCCAAAACAAAATAAAATAGTTTTAGCGATAAAACCAGGCGTTACAGGCATGGCGCAAATTTCTGGACGCAGCGATTTGAACTTTGAAGAAGAAATGAAATTAGACACTTTTTACATTGAACACTGGAGTTTATTCGCGGATTTAATAATTTTAATCAAAACGCCGTTCATAGTGCTGAAAGGCAAAGGCGTAAAATAATTTTTTATGAAAATAGCGCTCGTGCACGATTATCTCGCGCAAGACGGAGGCGCGGAGAGAGTTTTAAAAGCGTTTCACGAAATATGGCCTGAAGCGCCGATTTTTGTTTTGTTCCACGACACAAAAAAAATAAAATATCTGCCGAAAGAAAATATCAGGCAATCTTTCATTTCTCGACTTCCGCTCGGAAAAAAATGCTTTCAATGGTATCTGCCGCTGATGCCTCTCGCCACCGAACAGCATAATTTAGGCGATTTTGATGTTGTTATATCCTCAACCAGCTCTTTCGCGAAAGGCGTTATAACACATCCCAACACATTGCACATTTCTTATTGCCATACTCCGCCTCGTTATCTTTGGGCTGACGCGAACGAATATGTTTCCAATCTCAAACGAAGCAGAACGGTTAAATTTTTTATTCCGCGATTTTTACATAAACTGCGAATGTGGGACAGAATGAGTGTTGACAGAGTTGACCATTTCATCGCCAATTCCAAAACAGTCCGCCTGCGCATCCAAAAATATTATCGTCGCGACAGCGATGTGGTTTATCCGCCGGTGGAAATGGAAAAAACAGGTATTGCGGAAAAAATTGAAAATTATTTTTCCGCCGGAGGACGCCTCGTTCCATACAAACGTTTTGATTTAATCGTAAAAGCGTTCAACCGTCTCGGTTTAAAATTAAAAATTTTCGGAACAGGTCCAGAGCGAGATAATTTGAAAAAAATCGCGAAACCGAACATAGAATTTTTAGGATATGTTGATGAAAAAGAAAAAAAAGAAATACTTGGCAAATCATCGGCTTTTATTCATCCGCAATTGGAAGATGCCGGAATCACCGCTTTGGAAGCCATGGCCTGCGGAAGACCTGTGATCGCTTACGGAGCCGGTGGCGCGGCGGAAACTGTGCTCCCGGGAGAAACCGGCGTTTTATTTCCTTTGCAAACATGGGAGTCGCTTTTTGACACTGTGCTTAATTTTAATCCTGAAAATTGGGATGGAACGAAAATCCGCGAACATGCCGCTCAATTCGGCATTGATAATTTCAAACAAACCATTAAAAAAATCGTGGAGGACAGATATGAAGAATTCAACAAAGGCCTTATTCAGGAATCGCTTTTGAGATAAATATGAATATCGGCATTGATATAAGAGCGCTGATGCGCGCGCGAAGAACCGGCATTGGGGAATATACTTTTGAACTTCTCAACGCTATTTTTGACATTGACAAAAAAAACGATTATTCTCTTTTTTACAATTCTCACGCGGATATTTCCAAAAATATTCCAAAATGGGAACAACCAAATGTTCGCTATGTCGCCACGCGCCGGCCGAACAAATTATTCAACGGAACGATAAAATTATTCAACACGCCGCGTTTGGACAACTTGCTCGGCGTCAAATTGGACGCGTTTTACTCGCCTAATTTAAACTTCACGGCGATTTCAAAAAAAACAAAGTTTGTTCTCACGGTTCATGATTTGTCTTTTGAAATTTTCTCTGATTTTTTTACCGCCAAAACATCTCTCTGGCATAAAATCATCAGCCCGAAAAAACAATGCCTGCGCGCGGATATGATACTCACACCTTCGGAAAACACTCGCCGAGATATTGTTGATTTTTACGGAATCAATAAAAATAAAATAAAAGTTTTATACCCCGGGTTGTCTTCCGTTTTTTTAAAAAAACAATCCGCGGACACGGAACAAATCAAAAAAAAATACGCTTTGCCGGACAAATTTATTCTCTTTCTCGGCGCGATTGAACCGCGTAAAAATATACTTGGAATAATTGAGGGGTTTGAAAAAATCGCGTCCTCGCTTCCTAATTCTTATTCGCTGATTATCGCCGGCGCAGACGGATGGAAAACTGAAAAAATTTACGAACCAGCGCGTGTTTCTCATTGCCGTGAAAAAATCAAATTTATCGGCTATGTGGCTCCTGAAGACAAACCGCCACTCTATGCCGCCGCCGATTTATTTGTTTATCCAAGTTTTTATGAAGGATTCGGTTTTCCGGTTTTGGAAGCGATGGCTTGCGGAACGCCCGTAATTACGTCAAATAGGTCATCATTGCCCGAAGTTGCCGGTGGGGATTCAGCGTGGCTTGTCAATCCGAACAGAACCGATGAAATTGCGTACGCGATGTTTATGATGCTTACCAACGATAATCTGAAAAAATCATTCGTTCAAAAAGGATTTGAGCAATCAAAAAAATTCAATTGGCAAAAAACAGCCGCGCAATGGATTGATTTAATTAAAAATTAAGGCCGTTTTAAAAAATAAATACGATATTTTAACGAAAACAATAAATAATTCACTAACATTTTATGCGCATTGGAATTGACGCTCGCATGTATGGCCCGTCTCAGGGCGGTTTGGGCAGATATATTGAACAACTTATAAAACATTTGGAAAAAACCGACGCGCGCAACGAATACGCGATTTTTTTGCGTAAAGCTAATTGGAACGAATACGAACCGTCAACTCCGAATTTTCATAAAATTTTAGCAGACGTTCCGTGGTATGGATGGGCCGAACAAATCAAAATGCCATTAATCATTAAAAAAGAAAAGGTGGACTTGATGCATTTTCCGCATTGGAATATTCCATTTTTTTACCACGGGCGTTTTATTGTCACAATTCATGATTTAATTCTCTTTCATTACCCTTCAAGACAAGCCAGCGCTCTGGGACCGGCGGCTTATTGGTTTAAAAACTTGGCTTATAAAATTATTTTGCGCAGAGCCGCTCGCCGAGCCGAACATATAATCGCCGTAAGCGAATACACGAAAAAAGACATAATTCAAAATTTAAAAATATCATCGGAAAAAATTTCAGTCGTTCATCTCGCGCCTTGCCCGATGACACGAATAAAGCAAGACAATTCCTTGCAAAAATACGGCCTCGCGAGGCCTTATGTTCTATATATTGGCGTGGCATATCCGCACAAAAATTTGGAACGGCTGTTGGAAGCTTGGAATATTTTTACGCGTAAATACGGGGATGATTATCAGCTCGCGCTCGCCGGAAAGAAAAATTATTTTTACAACCGCCTTCTTAATGGCGACCTTATAAAACAATCAAACAACATTGTTTTTATTGACTTTGTTCCAGACGAAAATTTATTTTTCTTGCTCAAAAACGCTTCTCTGTATATTTTCCCATCGCTTTATGAAGGTTTTGGCTTGCCGCCATTGGAAGCTATGCTGTCCAACACTCCGGTAATTTCTTCAAACGCTTCATGCTTGCCGGAAATTTTAGGCGACGCGGCTTATTATTTTAATCCTTCTGACGCGAACGAAATAGCTGAAGCCATAAATCGCGGTTTAAAAGACAAGAAAATGCGCGAAAATTTACTGAAAAACGCGAAACAAACGCTTGCTCGTTATTCTTGGGACAAAACCGCGAAAAAAACTTTGGAAATTTACGAAAAATTTGGTATAATATAATCAACAAAATTAATAATTGAGCCATATTCTAAAAAAATTTCATGAAAGAGGAGGATAAAAAGAAAAAACCGCAATTGCGGCGATGCGCCGCCTGCGGACTTCCCGGACACAATAAATCAACCTGTCCTCAATATTTGGAAGATAATATCGTGGAACCGATAAAAACGGCGCGCCAACCGCTTAAATTTTTTGTGCATCATGTCAATTTTTCCAACCACGTTTCTCCGCATGTCGTTGATTTAAAAAACAAAAAAAATGATGTATGGGAAAATATTGAGGAATCGGCGCCGGAAAAATCTCGCGCCGAAAACCAAGACTTATCATTAAAAAATCTTGACCCGCGAATACAGATAAAGAAAGAAAAACAAAAGGAAACATTCAAAGAAAACAAGCGACTGTTTCGCGTTAAAATTGAAAAAAAACAATTTCATCAAAAATTTTCATCGTATTTCCCAATCAAAAAAACTCTGGCTGACGCGTCGGCTTCTATGGCTAATTTTAGAAATGAATCGCGAAACAATCTCGCTACGCTAAAATCAAATTTTTTTAATTCATTTTTACGCTTTAAGGAAGCGCTGATGTCGCAGTCGCGCTTAAAATTTATTTTGTTATCCGCCGCTTTCGTGATTATTTTGGTTTTACCAATTAAAGCCAGCACATTTTACAAGAATTTAAAAAATACAACTGGACAAATTTCCACGAACGGCATAGCCGGCTTTATGTCTTTACAGGAATCAACATCCGCGCTGATGCAAGCCGACTTGCCAACTGCGGAAAAATCCCTGGAAAACGCTCTTAATAATTTTGACCAGGCGGTCACGGTGATGCAAAAAAAATACCAACGGCTGCAAAAAATAACTTCCGCGATTCCAGTGATAAAAGACGAGGTGCAAAGCAGGCAAAAGCTTATCACCGCCGGACAAAAAATTTCTTTAGGCAACGCCTACATTTTGAAAGGCATAGAAGAAAGCAGGGCGATTTCCGACGATTCGCTTTCCAAACGAACGGAAAAGCTTACATTGCATATGAAAGCGGCAATTCCGAACTATAAAGAAGCTCTCGCGGATTTGAACGGCATCAAAATAGAAGTCCTGCCGGTTGAATATCAAGCGACAATTTCCGGATTTAGAACTTTATTCGCTTCTTTTTTGAACGACCTTGAAAATATCGCGGGGCTCGGACAAACGATCCAGGAAATTTTCGGAGGCGAAGGCATGCGCAGATATCTTCTTGTTTTTCAAAATCCGCACGAACTGAGGCCAACGGGCGGTTTTATGGGAAGCTTCGCGATTTTGGATATAAAAGACGGACGCATAGACAAACTTAACATTCCGGCCGGAGGTACTTATGATTTGCAGGGCGAACTTAAAAAGTATATCAAACCGCCGACTCCTCTTTTGCTTTCAAATAAACGTTGGGAATTTCAAGACGCGAACTGGTTTCCGGATTTTCCCGCGAGCGCGGAAAAAATTCTCTGGTTCTTCCGCCACAGCCGCAATCTTACGGCTGACGGAGTTATTGTCATAAATTCTTCGGTGCTGGAACGACTGCTCGCGATTACCGGTCCGATTGAAGATGAAAAAAGAAACTTAGTGATTTCTTCCGCAAACGCTATTTCAACAATTCAAGAAATCGTGGAATACGGACCGGAAAAAAAAGAAAACAAACCCAAGAAAATTTTGGCTGATTTAGCTCTTAAATTCTCCGATTATTTTCAAAACATAAAACCGACCGAGCTGCTTCCGATACTCGGCAATCTTTTTGAAGCGTTGGAAAACAAAGAAATTCAAGCTTACTCCACGGATGAAAAAGCGGAAAAAGACATAAAAAATTTCGGGTGGGGCGGCGACATAATTCAAACCAACGGAGGACAGGATTATCTTTTCGCTGTCAATACAAACATACAAGGACAAAAAAGCGACGCGGAAATTAAACAAAAAATTTTTTATCAAACAGAGGTGCAAACCGACGGTTCAATTATCGCGAGCGCTGTCGTTTCCAAAGAACACCAAGGAACAAAAGGAGAAAAATTATACGGGCAAACAAACATAGATTACATAAGAATTTATGTTCCTGAAGGCAGCGACCTTTTGAGCGTAAACGGATACAGTTGGCCTGACGAAAAAAATTTTCGCATACCGGAGGCTTGGTATGAAGAAGACGGAGATTTGAAAAAAAATGAAATTGAAGTTAAAATTGACAATCAATCCGGCACGCGCGTAACCCGCGAGTTCGGAAAAACCGCTTTCGGCAATTGGCTTATCACCGAACCCGGACAAACAAGCCAAATTCAATTCGTTTATCGCTTGCCTTTTAAAATTTTTGATTTAAGCAAAGACACCGAATCTTGGAAAGAATTATTTCAATCGTCTCAAATTCTCGCAAATTACCAATTGATATTTCAAAAACAATCAGGAATTGACAGCGAATTTGAAAGCCAAATAATTTTTCCGGACGGCTGGGCTCCTGTCTGGACAGAAGGAGAAGATATCCGCTCTGCGGCAAACGGCGCTTCCATTCCTTCGTTTACTTGCGCGAAAAATATGATTTGGAGTTTAATAATGAAAAAAGAATAATTTTTATATTTTATGCCAGAAGAAATACCGCAATTTTCTTCAAAACCGCTTGAGGAAGAAAAATCTAAAAAACCGGCGCGCCGCAAAAAAATAGCCGCGACAAACGCGATTCATCGCGCGTCAGGCCGCAAAAAAGAAATAGACGAAAGATTGTTTTCAATTTATGAAGACGGCTCGGGTAATATGCCCGATATGAAAGAAATAAAAATTAAAAAACCGAAATCTTTTTTAAAAACATTATTGGCTTTCTTATTTGTCGCGATATCGCTTTCCGCCGCGACATTGGCCGGATATTTCTTTTTTTCCGGCTCGGAAAAATTTTCGGAATCGCAGGTTGTTGTCGCTATTTCAGGACCTGAAAAAATAACACTTGGCGAACCGAACGATTATATCATTACTTACGAAAACAACCAAGGCGACAAAATAAACAATGTCACGCTAAATGTTTATTATCCAAGCGGATTTATTTTTCAAAACAGTTCCACTCCTTCGGAAAACCCGAACCATACCGAATGGAATATCGGTTCCCTGTCCCCAAACGAAAAAGGAGAAATTACGATTACCGGTCTTACTTACGGTTCCATAGGACAAAAACAATCCTGGCGTTTATTTTTTAATTATCAGCCGATAAACTTCCAATCTGAATTGCAAAATAACGCCACGTTTAACGTGGAAATTTCCGAATCGCCGATTTCAGTCGCTTTAACCGGTCCGGATAAAGTCGTGGTCGGCAATGCCGTTGAATATTCTTTCGCAATTGAAAACAAAAGCGCGTGGCAACCCGAACGGATGGAAATTACTCCGATAATACCGGCTAATTTTTCCGTGTCCACTTCAACACCGGCTTTGGACAAAAATGGCAAATGGATAATAACCAAAAAAACTTCAACTTCCACGCCTGAAAAAATCATTTATCCAATGTACAAAATAAAAGGACAATTTATAAACAGCGAAGATGAAACATCGCCGGTTAAAGTCGCGATTTCCATCCCCTCTTCCGACAACAGTCAGCTTTTTCAAATCGCCGAGGGAGAAATTAAAACAGAGCTGGTAAAAAACGATTTGAATTTTAATATGGCGATTAACGGAACAACTACAGATTTTTCCAGCCATTCCGGCGATACATTAAACATCAGTTTGCGTCTGAAAAACGAGGGCAAAAACGACATAAAAAACGCCTCAATAAAATTGACAGCGGAGGGACCGTCAATCAGCCGCAAAAGCGTGATTGATTGGCAGACTATTTCCGATGATTATGACGGGGATATAAAAGGCGAACAAATGTCGGATTCAATTCGCCGCGGAATTATCACTTGGAACAGCGCAAAAATTCCCGCGTTGGCAAAAATTCAATCTGGCAAAGAAATCGTCGTGGATATTCGTTTACCTATTAAAAACTCCAACGATTTTGACATCGGTTCTTCTCCGGAATACCTTATAAAAATGACTGCCGCGGCAACCTTTAAAGACAAGACAAACGCTTTGCAGACGATTCTCGGCAACCCGATAAACATCACGCTTAATTCGGATTTGAATTTTGAAAATGAAGATAATATTTCAACCGCTAACGGTAAAGAAGAACACAAAATTTCTTGGATACTCGCGAATCATTATCATTCGTTGAAAAACATTGTTCTTACGGCTGATATTTACGGCGATACCGCTTTGACAGAACAGATAGAAACTCCGGCTGGAGAAATAAAAATAACTCAAACAGACGCTAAAACAAAAAAAATCACATGGACGATTCCTGAAATGCCGGAAAGTGTGGATATTTTGGCTCTGCCTTTCACAATCATTCTCAACTCTAAAAACCCCACTCAACAAACGCTTGTTTCCAAAGTTCATATTCAAGCCGAGGACACTATCACTTCTCAAAAGCTTGATTTTATGGGAGATGAAATTTTATTGAAGTAAAAAATTTTTAATCAATTTTTCGGCTTCGGTTTTATTTTTTATCCATTTAACCCTCTTGTCCCTCTTAAACCATGTCATCTGACGCTTGGCATAATGCCGAGTGTCTTTTTTTATTTGCTCAATCGCTTCGTCCAAACTCGCTTCCCCGCGAAGATAACTACCGATCTGCCGATAACCGATTCCGCTCACGCTTGGCAAATTCCAAAAATTTTTATGTTTCTTAAATTTTTCCGTTAAATTTTTAATTTCTTCAAGCAACCCTTGTTTTATCATTATTTCAACTCTTTTATTTATTCTTTCATATAATTTTTCCATTGGCAAACTTACGCCGATTTGCAAAACGTCAAACAACTGGTTTGATTTCGTTCTCTGTGAAAAAAACGGTTTGCCGGTGGACAAAACCACTTCCAACGCGCGAATCACTCGGCGAGGATTATTTAGATCGATTTTTGCGGCCGCTTCTTTATCTTCTTTTTTAAGAATTTCAACCAATTCGCGCAAAGTTTTCTTTTCAAGCCGTTGGCGCAATTTATTATCAGGTTTTACTTTGGGAATATCTAAATTATCCACTATAGACCAAATATAAAGTCCTGTGCCGCCAACGACAAAAGGAGTTTTTCCGCGCTTCAAAATATCTTTAATGCTCTTCAACGCCATTTTTTTAAAATCAGCCAAAGAAAAATCCTCATCCGGCTCAATAATATCCATCAAATAATGCGGAACTTTTTCAACCATATAACTCCGTCGCCCATAATTAATTGCCTGCCTGCCGGCGAGGCAGGCCTTGCCTACCGGCAGGCAGGCCCATAGCCCAACAGGTTTCGCCGTCCCGATGCTCATTTCCTTGTAAATCTGCCGCGAATCCGCGGAAATTATCTCGCCATTGAATTTTTTCGCCAATTCCAAAGCAATATCGGTTTTACCAGCAGCGGTCGGTCCTAAAATTACGATAATTTTTGGCAGTTTTTTCATAAAATAAATTACTTAACAATCTCCCCTCTCAACACCCACATCTCCGGTTGGGTGATTTTTATTTTTGCCATTTTGCCGACAAATTCCTGACCGCCGGCGAATTGCGTGAGTTTCATTTCCGATGAATTGCCGGAACAAATGCCGCTCGCGTGTTTTTCTACCAAAACCGACACGGTTTTTCCGAGATATTTTTGATTTTTTCGCCAAGTGATTTTCTCCATCAATCTTTGCAATTCATCCCATCGTTTTTTCTTTTCTACGCGCGGAACATCGTCTTTGAACGCTTTTGCGGCCGGAGTGCCGCTCCGCTCGCTGTACATCGCCGTAAAAGCGATGTCAAAATCGCATTGGCGATAAAAATCAAGCGTATTTTGAAATTGTTTTTCCGTCTCCCCGCAAAAACCGACTATTAAATCCGTTCCGATTGCGATTTCCGGACGCGCGACGCGAATTTTTTTTATCAAATCAAAATAATATTCCCCTGTGTAATGGCGATTCATTTTTTTTAAAATTTCATTATCCCCGCTCTGCGCCGGCAAATGCAAATAATTCGCCTGCTTCGGCAGTTTCAACGCCTCAACCTGAAAATCGTTAAAGTATCGCGGGTCTGCCGCGGTCCAATTTATTCTTTCAACCTCAACGATTTGATTCGCTTCCCATAAAAGCGCGGAAAAATCGTCTTTGGATTTAAACGGATTGTCTTTGCTGAAACCTTCAGCGTCCGGAGCTTTATAATTGTTTATAACTTGCCCCAATAAAATAATTTCTTTGCGTCCGCTCGCGGAAACTTTTTTTATCTCTTCAATTATATCTTTTACCGGTCTGTTTGTTTCACGCCCTCGCGCGTATGGCACAACGCAATAAGAGCAAAAATTATTACAGCCTGTTTGAACTGTAACAAACGCCTGAAAACCACTCTCGCGATCCGGAGATATTTTAAAATAATCGTCTAATGGATTTTCACTGATTTCCGCGAACCAATCCGGACGCAATTCTTTCAACCGTTTCGGCAACATCGCGAGCTCGTTAATCGGAAAATACAAATCAACGCTTTCCATTTTTGCTTTCAATTTTCCTTCTTTATCCCTGCCAGGCATACAGCCAGTAACAACGATAACCGCATCGGATTTTAATTCCTTTAATTTATTCCAATTTCTAACCAATCCGCATATTCTGTCTTCGGCGCTTTGGCGCACGCTACAGCTGTTCGCGACAAACAAATTTGCGTCTTCCGCCTTGCTTGCCTCGCTTAAACCGACTGAACTCAAAATACCCCGAATTCTTTCCGAGTCGTTTTTGTTCATCTGACAACCGAAAGTGGCGAGAAAATATTTTCGCATAATGGCATCAAACTAAAACGAAGATTTCATTTTACTTTTATAATAATCGCCGTGGCATCATCCGGTTTAGCATATTTATCGCTGTCCGCCCTTTCCATTTTTTCTTTCGCTTTTTCAATCAATAATTTCGCGAGTTCTGATTTTTCCGACAAAAGCAAATTTTTTATTTCTTCATCTTTTAAATTATCGTTCACTCCGTCAGAACAAATCAAAAACAAATCGCCTTTTTTCACTTCAACCACGCTTAAATGCGGTTCAAATTCTTTTGGAAAATTATTGTTTTCCACGCGCGAAGCAGTGATTCCGTTGGTAATTATGCTTCTCCATTTCAACATCGCCGGATGGTCTTCCGCCATTCCTTCTTTTTTAAATTTAGACACAAAAGAATCCTCTTCGGAAATTTGTTTTAATTCCTTGCCTCGCAAAAGATAAATTCTGCTGTCCCCCATTTGTCCGAGCACCGCCTTTTTGCCGCCTTCCGCGAATTTCAAAATTGAAACTGTGGCTGTCATATTCTTTTTTTTCGCGTCTAAAACAGCTTCATCCTTTAATCCTTCTTCCGCCTGCGCTAAAATCGCTTTTATTTTTTCTTTTGTTTTTTCAACCGTTAAGTCGGATGCATCTTTTTCAAATCCAACTTTTAATTTATCGGTAACGATTTTACTCGCAGTTGCCGCCCCTTCGCAACCTCCCGCTCCGTCGCTCACAGCCGCTAAACCGGTTGATAAATCAAAAATTGAAGAATCCTCATTAGGTGTATGTTTAGCGTATTCTTCTTTGTTTATTTCAAAAGAAAAAAACTCTTTTTCTTTTTTTTCAGGCGACGACCATATTTTTCTGAATATTTCTCCAAATGCCATACGATTTTGGTTAATTATTATGTGTTTATCTTACTATAAAAACCAAAAAAATGGAAGCAAAAGAAAATAGCTTATTTTAGCCAAAAACAAGAACTCCACGCCCTTGCGGATGTGGAGTTCTTTTGGTACTAAGGTATTTCTTAGCATCACTAATACGAGTATAGCACATTTTACGACTTTTGTCAAGAGAAATATATTAAAAAACCCTTCTTTTTCAAGAAGGGAATGCCCTATTTGCTCTATTTTTTTATATACTCTTTTAACATTTCCTCAACTTCCTTGCCGTCAAGTGTTTCTTTTTCTAATAGCAGTTTAGCTAAAACAACGACGGCTTCTTTATTTTCATTTATTATCTTTTCGGCTTTTTGTTTAGATTCAGAAACTACCAACACAACTTCATTATCTATTTTTCTTTTAGTTTCTTGACTAATTTTATATTCTCCGATTCCGGAAGACCCAAGAAATGGATGCTCTTTTAATTTTCCGAGTGATGTCATTCCAAAAACCTTGCTCATACCGAACTCGGTTATCATTCTACTTGCCAGTCTGGTGATATATTCTATATCGCCGGCTGCTCCGGTGGAAATAAAATTAAAGAATATTTCTTCCGCTACTCTGCCAGCTGTGCCTGTCGCAATATCAGCAAGTAATTCATCTTTATAACTATACAGCTTTTCTTCGCTTGGAAGAAAGGCCGTCATTCCTCCGGCAAACCCTCGCGGAATAATTGTAATTTTTCTAAGCTTTTGAAACCCGTAAAAATAAGCGACAAGCGCGTGTCCGGCTTCATGATAAGCCGCGATTTTTTTATCTTTTTCAGAAATGATTCTGTTCTTTAGTTCAGGACCACCGAACACTAAATTTTCAATCACTGTTTCAATATCTTTAAAGACAACAAATTTTTTATCTTCTTTGGCGGCTTCCACTGCGGATGTGTTTACAAAATTGCCTATGTCCGCTCCTGACACGCCAGGAGTAATCTGCGCCAATTTTTTTATTTCTTCTTCCGCTATATTATTTTTTATTTTTTTCAAATGAACTTTAAAAATATCTTCTCTTCCTTTGATGTCCGGCAACGGAACAATAACCTTTGCGTCAAATCGTCCAGACCTTATTAGGGCCGAGTCTAAAATATCAGGTCTGTTGGTGGCAGCGATTATTATTATCCCCGTCCCACTTTTAAATCCATCCATTTCCTGCAAAAGTTGGTTTAACGCTTGTTCCCTCTCGTCATTGCCTCCACCCAAACCCGCGCCGCGCTGCCGTCCAATAGCGTCTATTTCATCAATAAAAATAATGCATGGAGCATTCTTTTTAGCGCTTTCAAACAAACTTCTTACTCTGGCGGCGCCAACTCCGACAAACATTTCCACAAAATCCGAACCGCTGATGGAAAAAAAAGGAACATCTGCTTCTCCCGCCAATGCTTTTGCCAAAAGAGTTTTTCCAGTACCAGGAGAACCCATAAGCAAGGCGCCAATCGGAATTTTCGCCCCTATTTCTGAAAACTTTTTCGGATTTTTAAGATAAACAATAAAATCGGATATTTGTTTTTTTGCTTCCTCGCAACCTGCTACGTCGTTAAAAACGACGCTGGGTTTTTCCATCAAAAGAGAACTGTTGATTTTACTTATGAATTTATCAGCTCCTCCAAACCCTCCTCCGCCTCCGCTTCCTCCGGATGATAACTTTTTAAAAAACCAAACGATAAAAACAATTGGCAAAAGCGAGAATAAAACCATCAGCCAAAGTCCGCCACTACCATTGTCTTTTTCCTCTTCAATCGCGGATATTTTTATATTAAGCCTTTCCAACCGAGGCAAAAGCAACTCCATAACATTGTTGGGGGCTATGACTAAAAAAACTTTACTATTATCGTTCTTTATTTTTATTTCCATTTTTTGCCCTGTTATTTTTACTTCCGCCACCTTGTCTCCGCTCAACATTTTCAAAAATTCCGAATAAGAAATTTCTTCAACCGGAATCTGTTCGCTTTGATTAAAGAAATAATAAACAGACGAAAACATAACTATAATCATTAACCATACAGCCCATGCCGGAATTTTTCTTTTAATGTTGCTGCTTTTTTCATTACTCATTTTATACTCCTTTCCGCTTCTTCTGCGGATTATTTGTTTAAATTTTTAAAGAACTTTGTTTTTTTACCTTAACAAAAATAACGGCAAAAGTCAAGCATATAAAGGACTCCCCCGCTATTCTCTTTTTACTGTTTTTGAGCTATTATAATTACAGAAAAAACATAACAATCAGAATGAAAAATATGAAACAAGTTGAGGATATATTCAAACCTAACATATCCATCAAGGATTTGCTCGCCTGCGTCAAAAGCTATGGCTCGCCGGAAAATTGTGAAACCGTGCGCGCGGCTTATGTTTTTGCCGAAAAAGCCCATAAAGGACAAACACGCAAATCAGGAGAGTCCTATATTTTTCACCCGCTCGCGGCGGCTTATTTTTTGGCGAAAATGCGCATGGACCCTAATATTGTCGTGGCAACTCTTTTGCACGATGTTCCGGAAGACACAAACGTTTCATTGGATGAAATTGAAAAAAAATTCGGACCCGATATTACTTCGCTTGTAAGGGGGGTCACTAAACTTGGCAAACTTAAATATCGCGGAGTGGAGCGGTATATAGAAAACCTGCGCAAAATGTTTGTCGCCATGGCCGAAGATATTCGCGTAATGATTATAAAATTCGCCGACCGCATACATAATCTTTACACGCTTGATTCCCTGCCGAATAAAAAAAGAGGCAGGATCGCGCTGGAAAGTATGGAAATTTACGCCCCTATCGCCAATCGTCTCGGCATGGACGAAATCAAGGGTCTTTTGGAAGATTTATCTTTTTATCACCTTCATCAAAAAGAATACGAAAAAGTGGACAAAATTCGCGATGAATATCTAAGCGGCCGCGGAGCTTATTTGGAAAAAGTCATGGATATTTTAAAAAAAGAATTAAAAACAAACGGCATTGATTGCATTGACATACATGGACGGCGAAAACAACTTTACAGTTTATATCAAAAATTAGTCCGCAAACAATGGGAGATTGACAAGGTTTATGATGTAATAGCCGTTCGCGTCATTTTGAAAGAAATCGGCGATTGCTACGCGGCTCTTGGCGTTATTCACCAACTATGGCATCCTTGCAAAGGGCGAATAAAAGATTATATCGCCCAACCGAAACCTAACGGATACAAATCAATCCATACAACTGTTTTTTGTCTAGACGGAAAAATCGTTGAATTTCAAATTCGCACTATGGAAATGCATGATGAAGACGAATACGGCGTGGCGGCGCATTGGCATTACGACGAAATGGGCGTGAGATTGCCTCCGAAAGAAGTTTCTTGGGTGAAAGAACTGGCGGAAATACAAAAAGAGATTTTAGGAAAAATGTCAGACCTGAATGATATGAAAATAGATTTTTTCAAAAACCACATTTTTGTTTTTACTCCGCAAGGCGATGTAATTGACCTGCCGGACGAGGCAACGCCGGTGGATTTCGCCTATCAAATTCATTCTGATTTGGGAGATAAATGTTCAGGCGCGCGCGTCAATGACCACATGGTTAGTTTGGATACGCCTCTTAAAAATGGGGATATGGTAGAAATTATCGTGGAAAAAAACCGCAAAAAACCAAATCCGGATTGGCTGAAAACAGTTAAAACGAGATTAGCGAGAGAACATATTAAAAATCGCATAAATAATGAAAAAATCCGCCGATGAGGCGGATTTTTTATCAATTTTCTTCACCGCTTATTCTTTTTATCAATCTTTTCAGTTCTTCTTTTGAATAAAAATACACAGAGATATTGCCTTGTTCGCCTTTTTGAGAAATGGAAATTTTCGTACCCAAAGCCAAACGCAATTTTTCTTCCAAATACGCGACATTGGGATCTTTACGCGCGCCTTTACCATCAATTCTTTGTTTAGCAATTGTTTTTTCCAATTCACGAACGGTTATTTTTGTTCCCAACATTGACGCCAACATATCCAATCGCTGTTTTTCATCCTTTAAACCTAAAAGCGAACGGGCTTGCCCTGTATTTATTTTTCTTTCCGACAATGCCTGTTTTATCTGCTCCGGCAAATCCAGAAGACGAATAAAATTCGCCACAGCCGGACGGCTTTTCCCGACTTTTTCAGCCACTTGTTCTTGAGTCAATCCGAATTCTTCCATTAAACGTTTATACGCGAACGCTTCTTCAATCGGATTCAGGTCTTGACGTTGTATATTTTCAACCAAAGCCACTTCCAATTTTTCCTGGTCCGCCATTTTTTTAATGATGACCGGCACTGTTGCCAAGTTCGCCAATTTTGACGCGCGCAAACGCCTTTCCCCACTCACAAGTTCATAACCGCCGTCGCTTTTTTCAACTGCCAAAAGCGGTTGTAAAATTCCGTGTGTTTTTATGGAATTCGCCAATTCCAAAATATCTTCCTCGTCAAAATGCCTACGCGGCTGTTTTAAATTCGGCATAATCAAATTCGGTGGTATCTGCCAAATTTTGTCTTTATCTTGAATTTCCCCGCCGGTGTTATATTGTCTTTTTTGTCTGGAAACGGTGGGCGTGATAAGAGCGCTCAAACCTCGTCCTAAGGACATAAAATTAATAATTTATGAATGATAAAAATTGATTTTTATTCGTTAAGCTGAAATGTCATTTTATATCTTTAAAATGAATTTTTGTTTTCAAAATAATCCAAAAATTCTCTTCCTAATCTTTCATACGCTTTGGCGCCTTTGCCTGACGGCTCATAGTGAAAAATACTTTGCCCGAAACTTGGCGCCTCCGCCAATCTTACTGTTCGCGGTATAACCGAACGAAAAATATTATTGGGAAAATATTTGTATAATTCACCCAGCACTTCTCCGGAAAGCCGATTTCGCGAATCAAACATAGTCAAAACCGCTCCCAATACATTAAGATTCGGCTTTAAATTATTTTTAACCAATTCAATTGTTTTTAATAATTGTCCCAAACCTTCCAAAGCGTAATACTCCGCCTGCACCGGAATTAAAATATGGTCAGCCGCGACCAAACCGTTTAAAGTCAAAATTCCAAGCGACGGTGGGCAATCAATAATTATATAATCATAAGCGTGGCGAACTTCGCTCAAAATATCAGCGAGTTTGTTTTCCCGTCCTTCAACATTTACCAGCTCAACATTGGCGCCGGCCAAATCCGGTGTGGCTGGAGCGACTCTCAAACCTGCATGCGCTGTGTTTTGCACAATATCATGTATTCTGCGCTGTCCTACCAAAGTATGGTAAAGACCATGGTTCAAATTTTCCTGCCTCAAGCCCAAACCCGAAGTGGCATTACCCTGCGGGTCCAAATCAGCAAGCAAAACAAACTTACCGGCTTCTGACAAAGCCGCAGCCAAATTCACGGCAGTGGTGGTTTTTCCAACCCCGCCTTTCTGATTAACGATGGAAATTATTTGTGTCATATTCGTATTATAACACAAAAATAAACGACTTCCAACACATTGACAAAAAATAAAATTTGATTTAAAATAAACATAAACATTATACGAATCTATAATAAATTTAAGCCGAAGTGGCGGAATTGGTAGACGCGCACGACTCAAAATCGTGTTCCTTCGGGAGTGAGGGTTCGATTCCCTCCTTCGGCACAAAAAGGAGGAAAAAAACATGTTTGGATTAACTTTTGAACCAACAATAGTGCTTTGCGCGAAAAAACAAAGCGCGTCGCTCTTTAAAAATTTAAAAGTATCCATTGATAATATCAGGGATATTAAAACCAATACGGAATTAGTGGTTGTTTATTTTATAAAAAATAAACCAGGTACTCTTACGGTTATACCGGTCAATTTATATAAAATAATGAAAAAAACAAATTTTGAGGTATTCGTTAATGTAATTTATTTAAACAGGGATGAAGACGGGTTCAGTTATGACTATTGTCAATTTTCTGGGGAAGATATTAATGAATACGAGATAATAAAAAAGTTTACGGAATTGAAAAGTGGATGCTAACCAGATCTCCAACGGTGGAGATCGTGTATAACATTCACAATAAAACATTCTCTTTATATAATTTAATATTACAAGATGACTCAGAAAACGGTTGCACGAGTGTTTTACTGATAAAAAACACTGTCCGTCGTGATGTTCCTGTCAGTCAAGTTGACATGAGCCTTGTAGGATATGATTTGTCTTGTTTAAGAAAAAGAGTAAAAAAAATCGCGAAAAAATTCGGTCATAATTCTTAAAAGGAGCAAGGAGACAAAAAATGGACCCAAAAATTATATTACTTGTATCCGAAACGGGATATGAGCTATTAAAAAAATGTTGTGAAATTTTGAATAAAAAATTTCCTCCTAATTACTTGGAAGAAATTTCGGACAGTAAGAATTACTTAATATTTTTGGATAAAAAAACCAAAAATAATAAACAATTTTATACTGTTCCGGAGGAAGTAGCGATACTAATCCACAATATAAAAGAAGAGGTATTCAAAAATTCGTTTGCATCTGCAATGATATTCAAAGAGCATTCAATTGGAACAAAGGCAAATATTTTTTGCACAAATAATGGAAATAGATTTCCATGGGACAAGATTAAAACTTACGGTGGAAATATTTATAGGTGCATGATTGAAAAAGAAAAAACTATATATAAAATCACTTATAATTTAGAGAAACAACATTTAGAAATCAAACAAATAAATCTTTCAGGGTGTTTTACTCAATATAATTTATCAGAAATTATATTGTTTAAAAAAACAATCGCAAAAAAACACTACCCGGAAAATGAAATTCCCGATAATCTAAATTTTCTTAAAAAAGCCGTGGAGGCGGCATGCAGAAGGTCGGCTTGCTGTTTGTGCCAGCAAGAAACCGACTGGCAAATAACCGACAAATGCGGTGGCCACCACGCATTTGATTACAAAACATATTAACAAAATCTAAGCCCTGAACGGGCTTTTTTTTAATGGACAATAAAGAAAGGAACTGTTAAAATATCAACCGTATGGACTTTTATTCAATTATAATTTACGGATATTTGGCGCTCGCGGCTTTTTTTATTTACGTAATAGGACGCGACCAAAAAAACAAAAAATGTGTTTTCGGACGCCACAAAATTTTGGCGTGGTTTATAATTTCCGCGCTTTTTATCGGCATTGCCGTTTCCATTTACGCAAGATTCGTTGAACCATATATATTATTAACGAAAAAAATTGAAATCAAAAACGATAAAATAACAAATCCGATTAAAATCGCTTTAATCACGGATATCCACGCCGGAAACGGAAAAAAGACAAAATGGGTTGAAAAAATAGTAAAAAAAGTTGAAACCGAAAATCCGGATATTATTCTTATCGCTGGCGACCTTATTTGCAACGAAGGAGTATTTGAAGATGAAACCGTTTATCTTGAACCATTACAAAAATTGGCTGACGAATATCCAGTTTACGCCACTTTGGGAAATCACGAATACGGTATGGGTAATGTCAACAGATTCAATAAAGACCTTCAGACAGGAGACAAGTCGGAAGAAGTAATAACTATGTTGAACAAAATCGGCGTTCACTTATTGATAAACAGACTCAGGTGTATTGACGGCGAAGAAACGAATTTATGCCTGTTCGGTTTGGACGATATTTGGGGCGGAAAAATTGATTTTACGGAACTATACGACTGGGACCAATCATCACCGCTTATTTTCTTGAGCCACAATCCGGATGGCGCAACGCTGTGGCCCGAACAATTCGCGAAACCGATTTTGATGTTATCAGGACATTCGCATGGAGGACAAATTTGGATTCCTTTTATCGGTCCGCTCGGAAACGCCGGCATCAGTTTGGGGAAAAATTTTTATAGGGGTTTGAATTATTATAATGACATTCCGATTTATACTTCCGCCGGAACAGGAGAATCCGGTGGAGCGATAAGATTATTTAACCCGCCGGAAATAATAATTATCAATATAACTCCATAAAAAAAATTCCCGACTAATTAAGTCGGGAATTTTAATTTTTAAGGTTTTAGTCTGCCAATCGTGCGCGGAAAAGGAATACATTCACGTATATGCTCCACGCCGCAAATCCATCGCACAGCTCGTTCCAAACCGATGCCAAACCCGGAATGCGGCGCGCCTCCGTATCGGCGCGTATCCAGATACCATTCATAATCTTCTTTATTCATTCCTTCTTCTTTTATTCTTTTTTCCAATTCATCCGCGTTTTCCTCGCGTTGGCTTCCTCCGATTATTTCTCCTCCGCCGTCCGTAGCTATCAAGTCATCATTCAAAACCATACTTGAATTTTGCGGGTCGCGTTTCATATAAAAAGGTTTGATATTTTTCGGCCATTTTTCTATGAATACCGGCACATCGCTTCCTTGCGTCAAAAGCCCCTCGTCATCATTGCCCAAATCTTCTCCGTATTTTATGTCTGAACCGAGCTCGTTTAATTTTTTAATCGCTTCATCATACGAGAGCCGCAAAAACGGCGCGTCCGCTTTTTTTAATTTTTCCGTGTCTCTTTCCAAAATAGTCAGCTCCATGGAGCAACTTTTCAAACAATGACGGATTATGTGTCTTACCATTCCTTCTTGTAATTTTAAATTTTCTTCATGTTCCACAAAAGCCGCTTCAGCATCCATCATCCAAAATTCCGTCAAGTGCCTTTTTGTTTTGCTTTTCTCTGCGCGAAAAACCGGACCGAAATCATAACATCTGCCAACCGAACCGATGGCGGCTTCCAAATAAAGCTGTCCTGATTGCGATAGATAAGCCGAACCCAAATCAAAATACGGAACTGAAAAAAGAGTAGTTGTGCCTTCGCACGCGTTTGGAGTGAATATCGGCGAATCAACTTTAATAAATCCTTCTTGATGCAGATATTCGTTTATGGCTGTGATAATCGCGTCCCTGATTTTTAAAATCGCCCATTGTTTTTGACTGCGCAGCCAAAGATGGCGATGGTCAAGCAGAAAATCCGGCCCGTGTTCTTTTTTTGCTATTGGATAATCAACGGCCAATTGAATAATTTTAAAATCAACAATCTGCATTTCAAACACATTTTCTTTTTTTGGATGTTTTTCAACTTTTCCTGCCACTTCAACGGATGATTCCTGCGTTGATTTTTCAATCTCGTCCCAAATTTCGTCTGAAACATCCTTTTTAACAACCACGCCCTGAATCCAGCCGGTGCCGTCGCGCAATTCCAAAAATATTATCGGCCCGGAAGACCGCTTATTATAAAGCCAGCCGGAAATTCGCGCTTCTTGTCCCGCAAATCGCGGCAAATCTTTTATAAAAGTTTTCATAAACATAAATTGATTAAAGCCATTTTTTCTTGTAAAAAATCCAAGCTAATAAAATTGCCGAAATCAAACTTAAAATCGCTATATAAATAAATGCCAGTTCATCTTGCTGCCGCGGCAAACCGACGTTCATTCCGAAAAAACTTGAAATTATGTTTGGAACCATAAAAAGAATAGTAAATCCGGTGAGGGCCTTCATTGTTCGATTCAAGCTGTTTGTAAGTATGGCGGAATACGCTTCTCTGATGGTTGAGATTGATTTAACGCTGGAAACGCAAAGCGTAAGCGTTTGCTTGCTGTCAACCATCAGATCATCAACCAATTCCCTATCATCATCATTAAGCGGAAAAAACTTGCCGGTCAATACTTTTTCCAGCACGCTTGTAAATGGAACGAATGAAGAAATAAAATCATTCAGTGTTTCTTCGTGCCGCACCAAATCCAAAATATCGCCGTTGTTTAATTTTGACAAATCTATTCGTTTGGCTTTGATATCTTTTACGGCTTTTTTAATTTGGTGGTCAAAACTCGCGATAGCGGCGAAAAAAATTTTTAAAACAAACTGCGTTTTATAAGGCGTGCAAAACTCGCATCTTTCCTTAAAAAACGGCTCAAAAATTTCACCTGACACGCGACTTAAAATCACCACATTTTCTTCTGCCATTGCCAAAAGCACCGGAGTAGTCGCGACTACATTGTCTTTCACGAACGGAATACGGATAATAATGTGGGTCACATTTTCATCTTTTTCAATATGCGGCAACTCGTTTTCGTCCATCCAATCCTCAACCGCGTTTCTTTCCAATTTAAAATTTTCGCACAAATAATTCAAATCTTCCTGCGTCGGGTCAAGCGCGAAAATCAACGCTCCAGCTTCAGGACATTCAAGCTTTGTGAGTTTGTCGTTCAAATCTTTCCTGTAAAATTCAATCATATCTTTATAGTTTAAATATTTTTAATATATAATATATTAGCTTATTTTAGCCAATTCCGCAAATTTTTCAAAGCTTCCGATTTTACGTTCGCTCCTATAACCAATAAAATTTTTCACGCACTCCATCGCCGTTTTTGACAGTTCCGAGCCGTTAATCAATTTCCAATCCGTTTTTAAGATACTTGCCAAACTTTCCACATCTTTTTTTTCACAAAAAACAAAATTTTCTCCGACATTAATTTTTTCTTGCGCGCATTCAACGCAAATTACGCCGCCTCCACTCGCGTAAAAACCGTTTTTTTTCTCCGCGTCAAGTCCTATTCCGCAAACAACACATCTTTTCAATTCCGGTTCGTAACCCAACATTGAAAAAAGTTTCAAGATAAAAGCGGCCGGTAAACAAGAGGTATAAACGCTTTTTTCAAAATCCAAAAACTCTAAAAAACTTTTTAACAAATTAAAAATATTTTTATCCCGCTCATTCTGTTCCGTCAAAATTTCAATTGATTTAATCGCGTATCCGCACAAAGCCAATTTCGTGAAATCAGTCCGAATATTTTTAAACAAATCAATCAGACACACGGATGCCACGCGATTAACCGCCTTTCCTTTTATTATTTCCGCATCAACCAAACAAGCTGTTTCCAAAAACGAAGAATTTTTTCCAACGATCTTTTTTACTCCTTTTGCAAGAGCTTCCACTTTACCGAATTCTTCCGTAAAAAAAGAAATTATTTGATCGCTTTCACCGCTATCTTTTCTACTCAAAACAATCGCTATCATATTTCATTTTCTTTTTTTCATCTCCAAATACGATTCAAGAACCAACATCGCAGATTTTTCATCGCGGCTGGCTCCGCCTTCCATTCTGTCGGCTTGCTGTGAAGTAAAACGCTCGTCAAAAAAATCTATTTTCACTTTCATTTTCTCTTTTAAATCTTCCGCGAATTTTTTCACTCTTTTTGTGTTTTCGTTCTCTTTTCCATTCAATCCGATTGGCAATCCGATTACTACCAAATCAATGTTTTCTTTTTTAACGACATCAGGCAATTCTTGCTTTCCAACGATTCCGAAGGGCAAGACAACGCCGATACCGGTGTCACACCAAGCCAGTCCGATATTTTTTGTGCCGTAATCAACACCTAAGATATTCATACAAAAAATTATATTTTTTCTTTTTTTTCATTCGGACGCCGCGTGGAGATATCGCAACCTTGTTCTGTAATCACGACCGTGTGCTCAAAGTGAGCGCACAACGATTCATCTTCCATCACTATTGTCCAGCCGTCTTTGGCATTTTTAACTTTATGGCTTCCGATGGAAATCATCGGTTCAATCGCCAAGACCATCCCGGGTTTCAAAATAAATCTTTCCAATTTTTTATCGTAATAATTCGGTATTCTCGGCTCCTCATGCACGGCATACCCGACTCCATGCCCGACTAAATCGCGTACTATGCCGTATTTTCCCTGCGCCGCCACATAATCTTCAATAGCGCGCCCTATGTCAGCCACGCTATTTCCAGGCCTTGCGGCCTTGATTCCTATTTCCAGCGCGTTCTTGGTAACGCGCATAAGTTTTTTGGTTTCTTCCGGAATGTTTCCTATTGCCAAAGTTAAAGCCGTATCAGTAAAAAATCCTTTTTTTCTTGATTTACTCTCCGAAGAAGAAAAAAATCCAGCCTTCTTGTGCGGCCATTCCATTCCTATATCAATCGTAAAAATGTCACCGTCTTTTAAAATTATTTCTTTTTTAGCGATGCCATGCACCAATTCGCTGTTTAAAGACGCGCAAATCGTGCAAGGAAAAGGACTGTCTGTCGGACAACTTTTATATTCTTTAAAGGCGGGTCTTCCCCCAGCCTCTTTTATCATCCTTTCCGCTTCTCGGTCTATTTGCCAAGTGGAAACTCCGGGTTTGCACGCGCGCGCGAGTTTTTCCAAAATTTTTCCCAAAATTTTTCCGCCCTCGTTGATTTTTTTTATTTCCGATTTTGTTTTAATTAACATAAATCAAAAAAATTCACTTTTATCTTACTCGTTTAACATACTATCAGTTTCTTTCTCAACCTCATCAATTGATGGCATTCCATCAATCGTTTTTAAAATCCCCAAATCGCGATAATAATTCATAATCGGAGCAATCGCCTTATTGCCCTGTTCATCAATTCTTTTTTTAATGACTTCCTCGCCGTCATCCGCGCGCGTCATCAGCTCGCCTCCGCATTTCGGACAAACCGTTAAATTATACGTCTCAGACAGCCAAGGAATTATTTCGCCGCAATTTTTGCACATGCGGCGTTTGGTAAGACGATTAAACGATTCAACATCTGTTAAAGACACTTCTAAAGCGACCACTTCGCCGGATAATCCTTTTTCATCAAAAAATTCCTGAAATTTTTTTGCCTGTTCAACTGTGCGTATAGCGCCATCCAAAACCACTCCGTGTCCTTCGGATATTCTTTTTTCAATTTCCCGAAAAACCAAACGGTAAATAAGCCAATCTGCTACCAAAAGTCCTTTTTTCATTTCATTCATCGCTTTTTTTTCTTCCAAATCGCCGTTCGGGTCGGCGTCCAAAGCGCGCAATAAATCACCGGTGGAAATATGGCCGTAATTATATTTAGCGGCGATTCTTTTCGCCTGCGTCCCTTTACCGGAACCCGGCGGACCGATTAAAATAATGATTTTTTTCATAAATTTTTTGCTCAACCATGCTTAAAAAACAAAATTATTATAACAAAATCCGCTATATTGTGCAAATGTCAGAAATTAAAAAAGAACCAACAAATTTATTGGTTCTTGAATCATATTATCTATTAAGACACTCCGTCCCGACACAACAGTCGCACCTACCCTGACCGTTTTTAATTACACACTTATCCCCCATATCGTACATCATATATTCACAGTAAGTTTTGCAACTGTACCGCTCTATCTCCCCCACTGAACTGCAAGAATAAAGGCTCACTCCGTCGTCCGAACACCACGATGTGTTCGGTCCGCAGGAACAGCAGTTGTTTCCCTGCAGTAGAGCCTGATCCCTATCCGACCAGCACGGCTCGCAAAGGGTAGCGCCCTCGTCTGTCTGTTGATAATAATACGGGTTCTGCCATGTCGGCAAATCTTGGCACACAAAGTCCCTCTGGCATATCTCGCCGGTTTCCTCCGTGTCCATTTCACCAACACAACCGAACAAAAAAATGACTGTTAAAATAAAAATTATTTTTTTAAATGTGCTCATCTTTTTCCTCCTATATTTTTATGTTATCTAAACATAAAAACAAAAAAGTGTCAACTATGACACTCCGCGTCTATGGACCGTGGACAATAGTCTATAGACCGTAGACTATAGACTATAAAAAGTCCACTAAATTCTATCGTACTCATGCATCGTGATTTGAGATTCAATTTGTTTGGCTGTTTCAATCGCAACAGCGACGACGATAAGCAAGCTCGTTCCGCCGATAGCCAAACTTCTTGTTCCCATTACACTTTGAAGTAAGAGCGGCAAAATGGCGATAAGACCTAAAAACGAAGCGCCAATAAGGTTAATTCTGTTCATTGTTATATGCAAATACTTTTCTGTTTCTTTGCCCGGACGTATGCCCAAAATAAATCCGCCTTGTCTTTGCAAATTCTCGGCGATTTTTTGCGGATGAAAAATAACAGCCGTATAAAAATAAGTGAAACCGAAAACAAAAACAAAATATAAAATTCCGTAAATCAATTGATTGTTAAAAACATTGATTGTGAATGTCGCGAAGTTCGCTATCCAAACTGTTTTGGCATGCGTAAAAAATTGCGCGAGCATCGGAGGAATTAAAATCAATGAAATGGCAAATATGATCGGAATAACTCCGGCCATATTCACACGCATCGGCAAATGCGAACTGTTGCCGCCATACATTCTATTGCCTCTCACCTGGCGCGCGTAGTTAATCGGGATATTGCGCTGACCTTCGTTGATAAATACAACACCGACAACCGTGAGTAAAGCGATTACTCCAAATAAAATAAAAGTGTATAAATCAGTCGGGTTATAATTGATAAGGGCATTGCGAATAACACCCGGCAAACCTGACACGATACCGGCGAAGATAAGCAAAGAAATTCCATTTCCGACTTTTTTTTCAGTAATCAATTCGCCAAGCCACATTAAAAACATAGTGCCTGCGGTTGTAATCATCATTATTTCAATTAACACAACCGGAGTGGCGTTTGTCAAAATCGGCTGCCCGGATTGGCTCAGAAGTTTAATCATCGCGTATGATTGCAAAAAAGCAAGCGGGACTGTAAGCCAACGGGTGTACATATTTATTTTTTGCTGTCCTGATTCGCCTTCTTTCATCATTTCTTCCAATTTCGGCACAATCATTCCCAAAAGCTGAAAAATAATGGAGGCGGTGATATAAGGTCCGACGCCAAGCATCACGATTGAAAAATTTTCCATCGTTCCTCCGGAAAAAACATTGAGCAAACCTAAAATTTGATTGCTTGCCAAAAAATTACGCAAGTTTTCCACATCAGCGCCCGGAATCGGTATGTGCGCGGCGATTCTGAAAACCACAAGCAAACCCAAAACAAACAAAATGTTGTTTCTAATATCTTTGGTCTTCCAAATTTTTTCCAATTTATCCCACATAATTTCGTTTGGTCAAAAGTTATGGGCTGAATTACTTTATTTCTCCGCCCAAACTTTTAATTTTTTCTTCAACAGATTTGGCGCGCAAAAGTCCTTCAATCGTTATCTTCTTCGTAAGTTCGCCGTTGGAAATAATTTTAGCGGCTTTGGCGTTATTTTTTATAATACCCTTTTCTTTGAGAGAAGCCAAATTTACGACATCTCCGGCTTGATAATGTTTTTCCAAATCGCTCAAATAAACTTCCGCCGGTTTGATTTTCAAACTTTTGAACCCGCCAAGTTTCGGAGTGGATTGCATCAATCTTTTGAATGCTTTTAATCTCAAACCATGACTGCCTCCAGAGCGAGCTGTTTGTCCTTTGCCTCCGTGGCCGGAATAATTTCCATGTCCGGAAGCATTGCCGCGACCAATTTTTTTCGGAGAATGTTTTGAGCCGCGCGCCGGTTTAATTGTATTAACTTGTAAAATCATATTCTATTTTTTAACCGCGTTTACTTTAAATTTGCTTAGGGCCTCAAACGCGGCTTTGGCAATGGTAATTTTATTTTTTGTTTTACTTAAAATTTTGGAAGATACATTCGGAACTCCGGCCAATTCCAACATCGCGCGCAACGCGCCGCCGGCGATAATACCCGAACCTTTTGGAGCCGGTTTTAACATAACTTTCGCGGCTTTGAATTTATTGATGACAAAATGAGGAATGGTTTCGTTAATAATGGGAACAGTCACCATATTTTTACCGGCTTTTCGCGCGGCTTTTTCCACGCCCATTTGTACATCTTTTCCGGTGGCCAAACCGAAACCAACGCGTCCGGCTTTATTTCCAACGATAACGGCCGCGCGAAAACTCAATTGTTTACCGCCTTTTGTAACGCGCGTAACTCTGGATAAATCCAAAATATACTGCTCCAAATCGCTTTTTTCTTTTGAATCCCTATCTCTTCTTCTGGTTGGTTTGCTCATAATTTAAAAATTAAAAAATCAATCCGCCTTCTCGAGCGCCCTCGGCCAATGCCTTCACTCGCCCGTGGTATTTGTATCCCGCGCGGTCAAAGACAACTTCGGCAACGCCTTTCGCTTTCGCCTTCTCGGCCAAAAGCTTTCCGACCAAAAAACTAACCGCTTCTTTTCCCGCTCGTCCTTCAACTTTTTTGTCTTTAATTTCTCTTCCTGACGCGCTGCACATTGTCTTGCCGGACGCATCGTCAATCAGTTGCGCGGTAATTGAACGCAAACTGCGAAAAACCGATAATCGCGGCTTTTTTTCCGCGCCAATCACTCTCGCTCTTACGCGTCTTCGACGCGTTTCCCGTAAATTACGCTTAGTTTTGTAAACTAATCTTTTCATATTTTATTTTAATTATTAAGCTGCCGCTTTTGCCGCGGTCTTGCCGGCTTTTCGTTTCACGATTTCATCAATGTATTTAATGCCTTTGGCTTTATATGGGTCCGGCTTTCTTTTTTTTCTTATTTGCGCGGCGATTTCTCCAACCAATTGTTTGTCAAAACCTTCAATCGTGATGATGTTTTTTTCCACCGTGAATTTAATTCCTGCCGGCGGTTTTATTTCAACCGAGTGAGAAAATCCGACTTCCAAAATCAAATCAGATCCTTTTAAATTCGCCTTAAAACCAACGCCGTTTATTTCAAGCTGTTTTTTAAAACCGACAGTGACACCCTGCGTCATATTGCTTATCAATTTTGAAAAAGTTCCCCACAACGCTCTGTCGGATTTATCTTTTTCGCTTAAAGGCGTAACGCGAATAATTCCGTTTTCCATAGAAACGGTGATATGAGGATGTATTTTTAAACGCAATTCGCCTTTAGGGCCTTTTATGAGTAATTCGCCTTGGTTTAAAGACGCTGTTACTCCGGTCGGAATCGCGATTTCTTTTTTTCCTATGCGAGACATAATACAAAATTAATATACTTCACAAATTAATTCTCCGCCGATATTGTTCTTTTTCGCTTCCTTGTTCGTTAAAATACCTTTGGAAGTGGAAATTATTGAAATTCCAAAACCGTTCAGTACCGACTTTATTTCGTCCTTGCTTACATAGCGTCTATGCCCGGGTTTGCTTATTCTTTCTATGTGTTGTATTGCCGGAACGCCGTTCACATATTTCAATTTCAACAAAATTGACAGCAAACCTTCGGTGATTTCCTCCGCCTTGTCCAGAAAGCCTTCTCTTTCTAAAATTTTGGCGATGTTCATTTTTAATTTTGAATACGGAACAACCGCTTCTTTCTTATGAACGAGAGAAGCGTTGCGAATGCGAGTAAGCATGTCAGCTACTGGATCGGTCATCATAATAATTTAATTAATATATGAAATTAAAAATAAATAATTTATAAATAAAATTACCAGCTTGATTTATGCACGCCGGGTATCTTTCCTTGGTTTGCCAACTCTCTGAAACAAATTCTGCAAAGTCCGAAATATCCCATAAATCCGTGCGCGCGCCCACACTTCCAACATCTTCTCACGATGCGAGTGGAAAACTTTGGTTTGCGGTTAGATTTTGCTTTTTGCGATTGCGTAGCCATAATTTTTTTCTATAATCTTATTTTACAAACGGAAAACCTATTTTTGTTAAAAGCGCCTTTCCCTCTTCTTTATTCTTGGCTGTCGTATTTATTACAATTTCCAATCCGTGTATCTTGTCTATTTCTTCCATTTTTATTTCCGGAAAAGCTACATTTTCTTTAAAACCGATGGTGCAATTTCCGTTTATGTCAAAACATTTGGATGAAAGTCCGCGAAAATCTCTTACGCGCGGAAAGACCACGCTCACCAGCTTCTCCAAAAAATAATACATTTTCGGACCGCGCAAAGTGACTGCCACGCCGATTTCCTGCCCTTCGCGAATTTTAAAATTGGAAATTGATTTTTTGGCTTTCGTGCGCATCGGTTTTTGACCGGTAATTTTTGTAAGGGTATTCTCCACATTTTCAATATAATGCGGCTCCTTGATAAATCTGCCGACTCCGGAATTTATCACAACTTTGCTTATCTTCGGAACTTGCATTATATTTTTATACCCGAGTTCAGTCCGCAAAGCGGGCGCGATTTCTTCTTTAAATTTTTTATATAAATTGACGTTTTTCATAAACAATAATCTCTTAATCAATAAATTCCTTGCATTTATTGCAGACCCTTTTCTTTTTTCCGGCTTCCAATTTTCTGTTTATTCTTACCGCTCGACCGCATTTTTGGCAAATAACCATCGCTTTGCTCGCGTCCATTGGAGCGGACAATTCAATCACTTGTCCTTTTTCGCCTTGTTTGCGCGCGCGCATGTGTTTTTTCATTATATTTATTCCTTCAACTACGATTTTATTTTCAGACGAAAAAATTTGGATAACCTTGCCGGTTTTTCCCTTGTCTTTTCCTCTTAAAATTTTTACTTTGTCATTCGCTTTAATTTTCATATTCTAATTATTATTTCCGTTAGCTATAAAACTTCCGGCGCCAAGGAAATTATTTTTTGGAAACCTTTCGCGCGCAATTCTCTCGGTATCGGTCCGAATATGCGCGACCCCTTCGGCTCTTTTGTTTTTCTGTCAACAATCACGGCGGCATTATCGTCAAAACGAACATAGGTTCCGTCATTACGGCGAATTTCTTTTCTTTGCCTTACAATAACGGCATGCACTATTTCACTTTTTTTAACCAATCCGTGAGGCGTGGCTATTTTCACTGTGCATGTAACAATATCGCCGATTTGAGCGTATCTTTTTTTATAACCGCCTAAAACTCTGATGCATTGCATTTTTTTGGCTCCGGTGTTGTCAGCGGAAGAAATCATTGAACGGTGTTGTATCATATTTCAATCGGTTATTTGTTTAAAATCCGAACCAATGTCCATCTTTTTGTTTTGGAAAGCGGACGGCATTCAACAAATTCAACTTTATCGCCGATTTTAACATCGCCTTTTTCATCGTGAACATGATATTTTTTACTTACCTGATAATACTTTCCATATTTTGCGTGCATTTTAACGCTGTTCACTTTTACAACAATCGTCTTGTTCATCTTATTTGAAACAACTTCGCCTGTAAATTTTTTATTAATTGTTTTTTTGATGTTTTCCATATGCTTATTATTTGGACTTTTCTTCTTTCTTTAAAATTAAAACCGTGTTGATTTGCGCGATTACTCGTTTAACTTCTTTAATTTTATTCCAAGATTTCAACTGTTTATTTTTGGATTTAAACCTCAAAGAACGCGCCTCTTCTCTATTTTCGGCGAGTATTTTTTTTAATTCTTCCGCGGTTTTATTTTTCAATTCTGTAAAATCCATATTTTAAATTTTCTTCACGAATTTAGTTAAAACGCTGAGTTTGTATCCGGTTAATTTTATCGCTTCTTTCGCGACCGATTCTTCCATGCCGGCGATTTCAAAAATAACGGTGCCCGGTTTGACAACCGCCACATAATGATCCGGAGACCCTTTGCCTCCGCCCATGGGAACTTCATTTCCTTTTTTTGTAACCGGTCTGTCAGGAAATATTCTTATCCAAACTTTGCCGTTGCGTTTCAAAAAATGCGTTAAAACGCGTCTTGCCGCTTCTATCTGACGGCTTGAAATCCACCCGTGTTCTTCACTTTTAATGCCAAATTCACCAAAAACAACCCTATTTGTGCGGGTAGCAACGCCTTTTTGACGTTTGCGGCCTTTCTGCCATTTTCTGTGTTGTACTTTCTTTGGTAAAAGCATAATTATAAATTATTTTTTGTTGCTCTTTTCGATTTTTTCAAATTTATCGCGGCGGCTGAAAGTTTCGCCATGATAAATCCAAACTTTTATTCCTATTTTTCCGTAAATCGTCTGCGCTTCGGCGATTGCGTAATCAATGTCGCTGCGAACCGTAATTAAAGGCATCTTACCGGCGCTAAGCATTTCACGGCGAGCGATTTCAACTCCGTTCAAACGTCCGGCCATATTTATTTTTACGCCTTTTGCTCCAGCGCTGGTAACTCTTTCAATGATTTGTTTCATCACTCTTCTGAACGGCATGCGTTTTTCAATATCCATAGCCGCGCTTTGCGCCACAACTTGCGCGGACAAAGCCGGTTGCCTTACTTCCTGAACATTTATTTTTACTTTTATTTTAAATTTTAAAATATTTTTTTCAATAAATTTACGCAAATCTTCAAGCCCTTGACCGCCGCGTCCTATAATCACTCCCGGTTTAGCCGCCAAAATCGTAACAGTGGCTTCTTTCGGACCACGTTCAACACTGATTGAATCAATGCCGGCATCTTTTAATTTTTTCGTTAAAAAATCACGTATTGCGACTTCTTCCTGCAAAAAAACAGGCATATCTTTTCTTTTCGCGTACCACTTTGAATCCCAAACGTAAATCTGCGGAATGCGATAAATTTTCGGATGGACTTTATGACCCATATTAAATTAAAATCAAATGTTTAGAATTATTTCTTTTCTTTAATTTTTTCTTTTTTTTCTTCTTTGCCTTTCTTTTCTTCTTTACTGCCGACTAAAATCAAGCTTACATGAGACGTTCTTTCACGAACCGGCGTGGCGCTGCCGTGCGCCTTTGGCATGGATCTTTTAAGCACCCTGCCTCCGTCTACCATCGCTGTTTCAACTCTTAAACTTTCAATCGGCAAAGAATAATTATTCTTGGCGTTGGCAATCGCGGAATTTAAAAGTTTTAAAACAGGTCTGGCGGCTTTTTTATTCAATAAAGACAACGTATTAATCGCGGTTGTAACTTTGCGTCCGCGTATTAAATCAATAACCAACCGCACTTTGCGCGGACCCATTCTTAAAAAATTCAATTTTGCGGTCACTCTTTGTTCCATATGAAATTAAATTATTTTTTCTTCGCTTCAGCCGCGGCAGGAGCGACTCCGGCAGTAGCGGTCTTGACGGTTTCCTGCTCTTTTGCCATCTTGCCTCCGTGTCTCACAAATTTACGGCTTGGAGAAAACTCACCCAGTTTATGACCAACCATATTTTCATCAACCAAAACGGAAATAAAATCTTTTCCATTGTGCACCAAAAAAACCATTCCGACCATTTCCGGAGAGATAGCGCAAGCGCGCGACCATGTTTTAATCGGTTCGCGTTTGCCGACCTCCCTCATTTTTAAAACTTTCTTTAAAAGTCGGGGGTCAACATACATTCCTTTTTTCAAACTTCTTGACATAATTGATTGATTTAAAATTATTTACCTTTTTTGGATTTACGGCGCGATTTAATAATAAACTTATTGCTCCACTTGCCCGGCTTTCTTGTTTTTACGCCTCTTGCCGGTTTGCCGTAAACGGTTTGCGGACCGCGTTTCTGCCCTATTGGGCTATGCCCTTCTCCGCCTCCGTGCGGGTGGTCAACTGGATTCATATTTTTACCCTTTACTCTCGGTTTTATGCCTCGATGGCGCATACGACCGGCTTTTCCCCATCTTATCAAACGGAAATCTGAATTTCCCAAAATACCGACACTCGCCGAACATTCTTTCGCGATTGACCTGATTTCACCGGACGGCAGTTTGATTTGCGCGTATTTGCCTTCAAATCCTACCAACTGCGCCGACATTCCTGCTCCTCGCACCATTTGTCCGCCTTTTTTAGGAGTAAGTTCTATGTTATGAATAAATAAACCTATCGGAATATATTCCAAAGGCATACGATTGCCCATTTTCGCTTCCATATTTTTGTCATCCGACATAACTTTATCACCGACTTTCAAATTGTCTGGACATAAAATATACGACTTTACCCCGTCTGTGTATTCAATCAAAGCGATTCTCGGCCCTCTGTTCGGGTCGTATTCCACGGCTTTAACGACAGCTTCAATTCCGTATTTTTGTTGTTTAAAATCAACCAAACGATAATATTTTTTAGCTCCGCCGCCCTGATGACGAACGGTAATCACGCCTTGGTTGTTGCGTCCGGATTTTTTCTTTAAAATTTTCACCAACGATTTTTCGGGTTCAAATTTTGTGACATCTGAAAAAGTGTCCGCGCTTGATTTGCGGCGTCCTGCGCTCGTTGGTTTGTAAACTTTAATCGGCATAAATTATTATTATAATATTGGACTGTGTTGGACTTTAGACTATGGACCGTAAACCGTTACACTCCTTCGTGGATATTTATTGTCTTTCCGGCTGGCAAAGCGACAATCGCTTTTTTATAATCAGATCTTCGTCCCGGAATTCCGCGGCTTTTTAAAACGCGTCCATCAATATTCGCAGTGTTCACGCTCTCCGGTATTACTCCATAAACATCATTTATAGCTTTCTTAATTTGTTTTTTATTAGCTGAACGGCTTACGACAAAAGTATACTTATTTACGCTTTCGGCTATCGCGGCTTTTTCGGTCACTAAAGGATAAAGCAAAATTTTATAAGCCGCGCTTTGCAAATTTGTTTTGGTTGATTTACGCGCGACTGGTTCTTTATCCGCAATTTTTTGCGCGCTCTCAACGACTTCCTTTTTGGGCGGAGTTTCATTCTTTTTGCTTTCTTCTTTCTTCTTTTTTAACAAACGGTCTATTAAACTCATATTATTTTCCTAAAATTTCTTCTAATTTAGCCACGCCTTCCTTGTTTATGATTACAACCGGTTTGGACAAAATTTCCATTACATTCAGATCTTCCGCTTGCATGGTTTTCACTTTTGGCAAATTTCTTGTCATTTGTAAAACATTTTCGTTTTTTCCTGCTGTTAAAATTAAAATTCTATCGTCTTTTGCCGGCAATAATTTTAAAAATTTGGCAAAAAGTTTAGTTTTCGGTTCAACAAAATTAAAATCTTCCACAACCAAAAAAGCATTATTAGCAGCCTTGTCCGATAAACACATTTTCAAAGCCAAACGGCGAATTTTCTTGTTTATTTTACCTTTATAATTTCTTGTTGAAAGAGGACCGAATGCCACGCCTCCGCCTTTCCATATCGGCGACCTGATGGAGCCGTGTCTGGCGCGACCTGTGCCTTTTTGAGGCCACGGTTTTTTTCCGCCTCCGCTTACTTCACCCTTTCCTTTCGTATCGGCCCACGGCTGGCGCGCTATATTTCTTAACGCCACAAAAACTTGATGGACAGTGTCCTGTTTCACCGGCACATTAAAAACCTTATCCGACAAATTAATTTCGCCGGTTTCTTTTCCTTCCAAATTGTAGACTTTTACTTTCATACTTTAAATGGTTTCTTTTTCTTTTTTGTCTTCTTCTTTTTTTTCTTCCGGCTTTTCTTCAATTATCAATTCAGATGTCGGTTCGGACACATTTTGTTCAACCGACTGCGAGGCTGTTTTTATTTTAAGTTCTCCGTTGCCAATTATGACAATCAATCCATTTTTGCCCCCTGGAACGGCTCCTTTTATATATAATTCATCATTTTCAGGATGAATTTCAACAATTTCCAAATTTTTTACTGTTACTTGATTTCCTCCCATTCTTCCTGCCATGCGCATGCCTTTAAAAACTCTTTGAACGCCACCGGCTCCGATTGAACCAGGCGCGCGCAAATCGTGTTTGTGACCGTGTGAAGCCGGAGCTCCGGCAAAATGATGTCTTTTAACAACGCCCGCAAAACCCTTGCCTTTTGATTCTCCAAACACATTAACTTTGTCTCCAATGGAAAAAGTTTCCACGGTTATTTCGTCTCCGCGTTTTATATTTCCGACCGATTCAACCGCGAATTCTTTAATCCATTTTGATTGTTTTAAATCTTTAAGGTGTCCGGACTGCGGTTTTGGCAAACTGTCTTTTTTCGCTTCTCCCAAACCTATCTGCACGAATTTTTTATTTCCATCATTCACTTGCGTTATCTGGCAAGGTCCGGCTTGCACCCTTGTCACAGGCACAACTAAACCGTCTTCTTTGAAGACCTGCGACATACCAATTTTTTTGGCTAAAATAAATTTCATATTTGAGAGGGTAATCCAAAACTGTCATTCCCACGACAGTCACCTTTCGTAGTTCGTATATAATATAAAAACTAGAAGCGACAACATTGAACATTTTAAAATTCAACCCTGTCGCTTCTAGCCTTCTCAAAAAAGAACGGCTAAATTTTATCAATTAATTTTAATGTTTTTTCTCCTTCGTTATACGCGTCCTCCCATAAATGTTTTTTGTTTCTTCCTCGCGTTTTGGCGGAAAGCCACAAATCTTATTTAGCCGGACGCAAATAACAATTTGAATAGTATCTACACACTACTATAAAACGATTTTTTTGTCAATAACCCTAAATTCGCTGATTCGTTTTAACGCGAAACGCGCAATTTTACATTTTGATTTCTATATCCACGCCGGTCGGCAAATTCAAACTCATTAAAGCGTCAACGCATTTCGGGGTCGGATTCAAAATGTCAATCAAACGTTTGTGCACGCGCATTTCATATTGTTCGCGGGCGTTTTTATGCACGAAAGTTGAACGATTAACAGTAAATTTGGAAATTTCAGTCGGCAACGGAATAGGTCCGATAACTTTGGCGTCGTTGCGTTCAGCAGTATCAATAATCGTTTTGCTTGCTTGGTCTATTATTTTCGTGTCGTAAGCGCGAATTTTTATTCTGATGCGGTTCACGGTTTCAGCGTTTTTTTGAATCGCCTGCTCCGATGTTTTAGCCGGTTCCGTTGTTTTTTTAGCAGTTGTAATTTTTTTAGTAACCATAAGAAAGAACTTTCATAGGAAAGGGGGCGCTATTAATAACGCCCCCTTCGCCTACTTATTTTAATATTTTAATTACGACGCCTGCGCCGACGGTTCTGCCGCCTTCGCGAATGGCGAAGTTCATTTTTTCTTCCAAAGCCACGGGGGTAATCAATTTGACGTTCAAATTGACAGTGTCTCCTGGCATAACCATTTCCGTTCCGGCAGGCAATTCAACCTCGCCGGTAACATCCGTGGTGCGAATATAAAATTGCGGTTTATAACCTTTGAAAAATGGTTTATGGCGTCCGCCTTCTTCTTGATTCAAAACATAAACCTGCGCTTCAAAATCAGTATGAGGAGTAACACTGCCCGGTTTGGCCAACACCATACCGCGTTCAACTTCATCTTTCTTTGTGCCGCGCAAAAGTATACCTGCGTTATCTCCTGCCACGCCCTCTTTCAATGTTTTGTTAAACATTTCAATACCGGTAACCACTGTCTTTTGCGGTTCTTCTTTCAAACCGACTATTTCCGCATCATCGTTCACGTGAACAACGCCTCGGTCAATACGACCGGTCACGACTGTTCCACGACCTTCAATGGAAAAGACATCTTCAATCGCCATAAGAAACGGCTTATCAATGTCGCGTTGCGGATCAGGAATATATTCGTCCAAAGTTTTAAGCAAATCCAAAACCGGCTTTGACGCTGTTTCATCGGAAGGATTCTGAAGCGCCTGTAAAGCCGAACCGCGAATAATCGGAGTGGTATCTCCGGGGAATTTATATTTTTTAAGCAAATCACGCACTTCCGCTTCCACCAAATCAATCAATTCCGGATCTGATACTTGGTCAACTTTATTCAAGAAAACGATAATATAAGGCACGCCTACCTGACGAGCGAGTAAAATATGTTCACGTGTCTGAGGCATCGGACCATCTGCGGCGGAAACAACCAAAATAGCGCCATCCATCTGCGCCGCGCCTGTTATCATGTTCTTTACGTAATCGGCATGACCAGGGCAATCCACATGCGCGTAGTGCCTCTTTTCAGTTTCATACTCAACGTGAGCGGTAGAAATGGTGATACCGCGAGATTTTGATTCCGGAGCTTTGTCCAAATCATCAACGCCTTTTTTCTGGGCGGTCATACCGCGGGCGTTCATGACCTGCAGAATGGCTGCGGTCAAAGTTGTTTTACCGTGGTCAACGTGGCCAATGGTACCAACATTGACATGCGGTTTGTTTCTTGCAAACTCTGCCATAAACTTATTTTTTGCGGCACTGCTCCGAGTGGTCGGCGCAGATTTTTAACCAGCCGCTTCTGTTTTTTTTATAAAAAATTATATTTTCGCTTATTTCTTTATTTACGATAAGCTTCTACATTATAGCATATATTCAAAATTTTGGCAAGAGCCGGTAAAAACTTTACGCTATCGGCTCCAAATAATACCTGTCCTCTTCTTCATCTGGAGCGTCGCTCGGAATATCGGCCAAACTTTCTTCTGTCTCTTCCTGTTGAATTTTTTCAATTTCTTTTTCTTCTTCTTTCAAATCTTTTTTAAAATCATTAATGCCAACATCTCCAAAATTTTCAAAATTTTCACCGTCTTCTACGTTCTTTTTAATATATTCGTCTTTGATTTCAAAACTTTTCGCTTCTTCTTTTTTTTCATGTTCCGAACGCCAAACCGATATGTCCCTGTTTATTTTATTCAGCATTTCTTCTTCATTCAAATCGCGTATGGTTTCTTTTTCGTCAAGCAATTTTTCATATTCGCCAATACTCATCATTATAAAAGCGCTGTCCGAATCTTTATCCAAAATCGCGCATCTGTCTCCTGTGCGACGAATCAATTTCAAAATTTTATTTAATTGCGGATCTGTCATATTTTTTTAAAAAATATAAAAATTAGTCGGGTTTATTTTTGCTTGCCGGAAATTATATCTTGCGCGATATTGTTCGGCACTTCGGCGTAATGTCCAAATTCCATCGTTGAACTCGCGCGCCCTTGAGAAATACTGCGCAAAGAAGTGGCATAACCGAACATGCTCGCCAAAGGCACGATGGCTTTCACGACTTTCATTTGCGCTCTGTCAAACATTTTCTGTATCTGACCTCTTTTGGAATTCAAATCGCCGATTACTTCACCCATAAATTGTTCCGGCGTTACAACTTCAACTTTCATAATCGGTTCCAAAATCGCCGGACGCGCTTTTTTACAAGCGGCTTGAAAAGCCATTGAACCCGCTATTTTGAAAGCGGCTTCCGAAGAATCAACTTCGTGATAAGAACCGTCAAAACAACTTACCTTGATATCAACCACCGGATAACTCGCTTGGATACCGCGAGTAACGGCTTCTTTGACACCCTTTTCAATTGCCGGCAAATATTCTTTCGGAATAACACCACCTTTGATTTCATCAACGAATTCATAATTGCCGTCTGTTTTTGGTTCCACTCTCAACCAACAATGGCCGTATTGTCCGCGACCGCCTGATTGTTTTATATATTTCCCTTCGGCTTCGGCCATGGCGGTGATTGTTTCTTTATAAGCAACTTGCGGTTTTCCGACATTGGCGTCAACTCCGAATTCCCTCTTCATTCTGTCCACGATTATGTCCAAATGCAATTCTCCCATTCCGGAAATAATGGTCTGTAAAGTTTCTTCATCTGTGTGAACTTTAAATGTCGGGTCTTCTTCCATAAGTTTTTGCAAAGCCATGCTGATTTTTTCTTGGTCAACTTTTGTTTTTGGTTCAATGGCAATGGAAATAACCGGCTCTGGAAATACTATTTTTTCCAAAATCAACGGGTGATTTTCATCGCACAAAGTATCTCCGGTTACGGTGGCTTTAAGACCTATCGCGGCCGCAATTTCTCCGGCATACACCTCTGTCGCATCTTCGCGATGATTCGCGTGCATGCGCACGATGCGGCTTAAACGCTCCTTTGTTCCATTGGAAGAATTGTAAAGATAACTGCCGGCGGAAATATGTCCTGAATAAACGCGGAAAAATATAAGACGGCCGACAAACGGGTCGGTGGCAACTTTGAAAGCCAAAGCAGAAAAAGGTTCTTCATCGCTCGGTTTCCGTAATTCCTCAACATCATTGTCCGGATTTATTCCTTTTACAGGCAACAAATCAGTTGGAGCCGGCAAATACCAGGCAGCCGCGTCCAAAACCAATTGAACGCCCATATTCGCAAGCGCGGAGCCGCACAATACCGCGAAAAAATCTCCTTTAATCGTCAAGGCGCGTATTGCTTTTTTTATTTCATCAACTGTTAAAATTTCGCCGTTTAAATACCTTGCCATATAACCGTCGTCTGCTTCAACAACTTTTTCCATCAGTTTTGCCCTGTATTCTTTTACCTTGTCTTTCATATCGTCAGGAATTGGAATTTCCACTATTTTTTCTCCGTTCTGGCCTTCAAATTTAAACGCTTTTTCTTCTATTAAATCAATTATTCCGGAGAATGTTCCTTCCGCGCCGATTGGCAACTGAACGGCGTAAGCGTTTGAAGATAAACGTTCGTTGATTGAATCCAAACTCATATAAAAATCCGCGCCCATTTTATCCATTTTATTTACAAAACAAACTCTCGGAACATTGTATTTGTCCGCTTGGTGCCAAACCGTTTCAGATTGCGGTTCAACACCCTGCGAACCGTCAAACACTGCCACGGCTCCGTCTAAAACGCGGAGAGACCTTTCCACTTCTACTGTAAAATCCACATGCCCCGGAGTATCAATAATGTTTATTCTGCAACCTTTCCAAAAACAAGTGGTGGCGGCGGAAGTAATGGTAATGCCGCGTTCTTTTTCCTGTTCCATCCAATCCATTTCAGCGGCGCCTTCATGCACTTCGCCGATTTTATGTTTTTTTCCAGTATAAAACAAAATGCGTTCGGTGGCAGTGGTCTTGCCTGCGTCAATATGCGCCATAATGCCTATGTTGCGCGTTTGTTCCAAAGAATATTCTCGTGACATACGAAAAAATTTTAAATTTTATCAGTTATTTTGAAAACCTCGCGAAATGCGCGAACGCTTTATTCGCGTCGGCCATGCGATGCACTTCGTCTCGTTTTTTAACAGCGTCGCCCATACCTTGTGAAGCTTCAAAAAGCACGGTGGCTAATTTTTCACGCATCGGCTGTCCTTTTTTGTTTCTTGCCGCTTCAACTATCCAACGAAATGTCAAAGCGGTTTGTCTGGCGCTTGAAACAGGCAACGGCACCTGATAATTTGCGCCTCCGACGCGTCTGGAACGGACTTCAACCTGCGGTTGAACATTTTTAACAGCTTCTTCAAAAACTTTTAACGGGTCACTCTTTGAAATTTGAGCCATTTTTTCAAATGCGTCATATACAATACCCTGCGCCACGCTTTTCTTTCCGCCCTTCATAATGAAATTTATAAACTTGGCGAGAGGAACATTGCCGTATTTGATATCCGGCTTTATAATTCTTTTTTCAACTTTTTTTCCACGCATAAAATAAATTTTAATTTTGAATTTTTTGATTTTTAAATTATTTCTTTGCGGCTTTTGGCCTCTTTGTGCCATACACGCTGCGGCCCCTGCGGCGCGTTTCAATTCCTTGCGTATCATAAACGCCGCGCACTATATGATAGCGCACGCCCGGCAAATCTTTCACCCTTCCGCCGCGAATGAGCACGATGGAGTGTTCCTGTAAATTATGTCCTTCGCCCGGGATATAAGCTATAACTTCAATTCCGTTGCTAAGGCGAATTTTTGCGACTTTTCGCAAAGCCGAGTTCGGTTTCTTCGGGGTAGTCGTATAAACCTTTACGCACACGCCCCTTTTAAATGAAGCGCCCTTCGGCAATTCATTTTTTTTACGGTGTAAATTATCCACCGAGAGCTGTAAAGCCGGCGTTTTACTTTTGCGAACCTTGTTTGTTCTGCCCTTGCGGACCAATTGGCTTATAGTAGGCATACTTTAAAATAATTTTTAATTCCTGCCAACAGGCAGGTTATAAATTTTAATTTTTAAATTAAGTAAAAAAAATACTGAACGGAAAGCTCAGCCACGAGTTTATATCTGATACGTTCTAAATAAGAGTATACTTGAAAACGAAAATTATGTCAAGAGCCGAAAAGAACCGAGAAAACCGAATTATTTTTCGGTAATTTTTTAGATTATTTCAACGCGGTCGCACCCTAATCGCTTGAGTTTATCTTGTATTTTTGATATTACCTTTTGTTTTTGCCGCGATATTTTTTCAATCTTTAAAATTCTTTCCGAGTCATTATCCTCTTGCGCTGTTTGTTTGACTTCTTCTACCATTCTATCAAACAAATTCACTTCCGTGAATTTTAAATATTCATCTCTTATTTCACAAATTATTTTTTTTGTTCCGCTTAATATTAAATCAGAATTACCATCTTTATTTGTATCTTTATATTCACTCGCCAATTTATCATTGGAAAAAATTTCTCCGCAATTACTGTATCAGTAGCGAGGCAAAAATTTGGGTGGAGGCTCGCCAAAGGCGAACCGTAACCATGTATGAGTTGTTGGACGAGGCTTTAGCCCTTGAGTTTGAATTTTGGACATCAATCCAAATGTTCCTTGCAATTAAAGACATACATTTTATGATTTTTATCTTCATCAATTTCAAAAATACAGATACTCGTATTGTGTAAGTTTTCAATTGATTTTATAGCATCGGGTGTTTTATTTGTTATTACAGCTATTAATGCCTTGTTTATGCTATTATGTCCTGCAAATAAAACGGTATCTTTTGAATGTTTTGTTAAAATGTTATACAAAAACTTTTTAGCGCGATTGAATAATTCTTCAAATGTTTCGCCATCTTTGGGAGAAATTCCTGCAATACTTAGAGTTTTTGGGAATCCAAGTTCAGTTTTACTTTTGCCTTGCCATTCTCCTAAATATTTTTCTCTCAATTCTTTAACAAACTCAATCGGAACAGTTGAATGAAATTTTGCAATTTCTTTTGCAGTATCCGAAGTTCTTGCCAAATCACTTGAATATATAAAATCAATTTTTTCATCTTTTAATCTTAATGCGACTTTCTTTGCTTGAGAAATGCCTATATTTGAAAGTTTGCCATGCAAGTGCCCTTGAATAATTCCAGCGGCATTTTCTTCTGTTTCACCATGTCTTGTGATGATAAGTTTCATACAGGGAAGATAAAAATCATAAGTAGTCATATCGCCTTTTGTTAGGCGGACCTTTCTTGTTTGTTCGGATTATTTTTGCGGTACGCCAATTTTCCACACACCTTTTTCCAAAAATGCCTCTATTGTTTGTCGAGTGGCTTTGTTGATTAAATTGGAGTGTGAAATTTTATTCATTTTTCCATATTCAGCGAGCGTCATAATCTGCGCGCCCTCTAAATACGCCAGCCGTTTGTGGTAACTATTGGTAAGCGCCTTGCCGACTATTTCTTCCATAATATCCGTCGCGCCTTTGGCATCAAATTCTCTAAACGCTTCATAATATTTATTTCTGTCAATAAATTTGATGTTTATCGGCACGAATCCTTCGCGTATCAATAAATAATTATTTATTACACGTCCAATTCGGCCGTTACCGTCGCAAAATGGGTGGGTATATTCAAAAGCCAGATGCAATTTTGCAATCCTCTTGATTATATTTTCATGGCTCGTGGCATTGTATTCGGAAAGCATTTTTTCCAGCCGACCGACTACTTCTTTGGGGTTAGGAGCGATATGGCTGCCAACGCGCACAAATTCATTATCTTTTCTAAATCTTCCGGCAATATCATCACGAATATTTGAAATCAACATTTTATGAAGTGACAAAACCACATCCAAGGAGAGTTCTTGCTCCTTGGCTCTTTGGTCAATATATGTCACTACTCGCGCTAAATTTTTTGCCTCAAACATTTCTCGTTCAGAGATGTATCGATCCAAATCTATCTGTAAAAGTATTTTTTCGGTTTCTTCCAGAGTGAGCGCGCTGTTTTCGATAGCATTAGAGTTGTATACTTGCTCGGCTACTTCGGCTTCACTGATTAACTTCAAAAGCGCCTGTTTACCAACAGCCACGGCATAGAAGCGTTCTCTTAATTTGGAGACTGTGTTAAAAATATGTAGTGTTTTAGGCATATCTATTGTTAATAGTGAATAGTAACTCTATTATACACTATTTTCACTCTTTTGTCAAGATAACCGTGAAAAACTGTTCAAATATGGCTATTTTCACGGTTTTGTCATAATGTTATTACTATATCACTATACTGGCATAGCAATGTCAGGTGGTTAATTTTGGACTAAACTTAGGGCTTTTTATAATGGTTTACTAAATTGAATCATCCCCAAAGATATGGGGAGGAATGGAATTTCAATACACCAATTCATACTCATTTCGTATTCTTCCTATAGCAGATGAACTGGTTAGAAAAGATGGCACTCAGTATCGGTATCGGAATTTTGGCGATCGTCATCATTGCGGTCGTCAGTTTGGTTGCTGCGATTCCAACGTACTTCCTGTGGAACTGGCTCATGCCGACAATCTTCGGCATCAAGGTAGTCACATTCTAGCAGGCGTGGGGCATTAACTTCTTGGTGGGGATTCTTTTCAAGGGTTCCTCGTCATCCAAGAACAGCAACTAGCGACCAAACAGACCTTAGCACGTCTCTAAACTGCTTTTTTTATTTGTCAAAAAATCGTTCCAAAAAAATAACAAAAATATTTCTTTAAAATTTCGTCTAACGGCTTCGAAATAAACGAAGTTGCCGGAGCGTAGCGAAGGCAATTTGCGAAAAGTCCGAGCTGAGGACTTTTCCGTTTATTCGGTGTTACGACCTGAGGCCTGCCTTCCTTATTAAAATTAATAAAAGAGCAGGCTGAGAGCGCAGCGGGGCATGAGTTATTTTGATTTTGGTTTTCAATGCGCTTAGAGCCAATGCCTTTTCCTCGATAATCAGGATTCACAATAATATCGGTAATAAACGCATAAACTTTATCATCAAGTGAACGACCGATACCAATCAAATGTTTATTATCATAAGCACCAATTATCACCGAACTACAATCAATGATATTCTGGCATTGGCTTAATGTTTTTCCAGGTGATGATTCGTTGAAAAAAAATTTTAACTTTTTTGCTGGAAATTTCCTCGAAAGTTTTTTATAATTAATTTTTGTCATGCGTAAAAATCAAAATAATTTCGTATAACGTTTCGGCATATCTGATGTTTGCCGTAGCGTAGCGGAGGCAAATATGGGTGGAGGCTTTTGTAAAAAGCCGCAACCAGATATGCCGTGTTATGTGATGTGTATGTTTTACTTTAATCCCGATAGCAATCGGGATTGCTCTAAAAAAGAATTTTAATTTTGTTTTTTTGTTTTAGATTTTGGGCAGAGGGGTTAGGGGTGAATGCCCAAAATCCAAAACTCCTTATTCTCTTCAAACAAAAGGCAAAAAGGAAGGGGTTTAAGGGGAGGGAATTTTTGCCTTTTGTTTGTTTGGTTCGGTTGCAGTTTGAATTTTAACATTATCCATGTGATTTAACTGAATAATAACTGGCTGTTTTAGCTTTAATCCTTTACCAATTGCGATGGCGTGCCTTTCTTCAAGTGTCGCGAGAGTATCTGCGTAATCTTTTCCAATATAATTTTCCAAAAATCCTTTTCCCGTATCATCAAAAACACGTAAAGCGAAAATTGTATTACATTGATTGAGGATACTTTTGCTCACATTCGCTGTTCTCTGTGTAATAATCAAACTTCCCAAACCATATTTTCTACCTTGCAGAATAACTTTAGCCGTTCCATTTGTTGCACTTTTATCACCCTCACTTGCGACAGAATTCCATTCAGGAATTAACGAGTGAGCTTCCTCGAAAACAAGAAGTACCTTTGCTTTTTTCTCGTCCGCCAATGGAATTTTCATTAAAACCTTAAAAAGTTCCTCGGCTATAACTCGTGTTTTTTCTGCTTGAGTTAAATCGGTGGTGTTGACATTAAAACCGATTTTTTCACCACGAGATGCTTTGTGATAATCCACATTATAAATTCTGACTTGTTTGGAGGCCTCAAATGCTTTTGATTCTGGTACATTATTAGTGCCGAAAAGAAACTGACACAAATCTTTTTGGATCGCCTCTTTATATTCATTTACATTTCCACTTTTTTCCGGATTTTGCTTAGTTCCGTCCGTATGGATGTATTCGTATTTCGTGTTAATTCCATTAAAAGCATTTTCGTCATCAGAAGTTATTGCTGACAAATATTCAGGTAGTTCTTTTTTGTATTCGTTGGTTATATCAATGCATATTACTTTTACTTTTTCTTCTGCAATTCTTTTCATCAATTCGTAAGCCAGACAAGATTTGCCAATACCAAGAATTCCTAAAATCGCAGTGTTATGGGTTACTATCGCATTAATATCTTTTATTGGAATTTCTAAATCTGTATCTGGAAGACGACCAATAGAGTTTTTGGCAATTTCTTTAATTTTTTGTTCAGAAACACCACCAGAAAAAGCGTAAAAAAGAGGTGAAAAAATCGAAGGCATCCATTTGCTCACATCTAAGTCTTTTGTATCTTTTTTATATTTGCCTAATTTTCTAGCAACACCGATTATAAAACCATGTCGATCAAAATTTTCCAAATGCTCCTCTTTGGCATTTCCATTGATGACTTGGTAAAGAGTTTCTTGCCCGTAGATTAAGGTTTTTAGAATGGCTCCCTCGCTAATTTTTTGATCCAATTTATTTATCTCTCTAACAATTGAAAAGTTAAGAGTGTTTATATTTGAACCACTAGAAACGTACCCGATAAATTGCTCTCTGTCTTTGTATAATGGGTTGTTCTCAATTTTTGTTTTAAGAGTTTGATCAAGTATCTCAACGTCTAAAAGATATACAAGGTTTTCTTTTGCAAAAATTGATTTCGGCTCGGTTATCAACTTCCTATCTTTTAAATTTATTTTTAAAATGTCGTTATTTTCATCTTGCAATAGATAAATACTCAGCCATCTCTTATTCAAAAGGTATTTAGTGTCCACAACCATGCCGATCGAGCCAACATTTATTGATGTTTCGAGGGCAACTAAATTGCCATATTCTGCGGGTTTTCCTCCATGTTTTGTATAATCAATCTCAACTTTATAAAGCAGTGGATTTTCGCAACCAATTGCTTGACCTATCTCGTCTCCAATTTTATTGCCCAGATAATTTATCAGTTTCGAAACTCTTTCTACTATTAACCCAATAACATCAAAAAAGGTAAGACAAATCCAAAAGGCAATGATACTTATAAAAGCGATTATTTTTTCTGGTATGGCAAAATATGAATAAGAAGCAGAGAGATATACGACAGAAAAAATTACTTTGGACGCACCAAAAGTTTCAACGAACCAATATAAACCCTTGCTAACCTTTCGCAAAAAATCCGTTTTGACATCCTTTAAAATAATCGTAATTATTCCAACAACAAGAATTGCAATGGCATAATAGAAAATAAATGTATATCCAAAAAGATTTTGTTTGCTAGAAAGGCCAAATAATGCGATCAAAACGGCTGTCGAATTTGCTATCACATCAGAGGGTTTGGTAAAAAAGGGCTCTACAATATACGCACCCAAAATAATCATGAATGCGCCGGCATAAAACCAAATGCTAGAATCAATATTTGTGTTCCATGCTAAATTACCAATATTACCCCCGACAACCTTGAAAAGCCCGAAAAGAATAATCAGGTATGAAAATGCAACAATAATTCTTTGATTTTGCGAAAGATTAATTTTCATTTTTACGCAGTTACTGCATTTAATGCTGTTTTCGCTTCAAGCGATAGTTGTCGTGGCTTCATCTTTGCATTGTTATTATTCTTATCTTTTATGTATTCCTGTAAACAATTTCCGACAAATTCAGCAAGTTTTACTGGCACCGCATTACCAATCAACTGTTCTAATGCAGTTTTTGTTCCGCTCCATTTAAAATTTTTTGGGAATGTTTGAACATAGCTTCTTTCTAGCGTGGTTAGTGGGCGAATTGCTTCTGAAATTGGAGCGGAATCAGTCGGGTGTCCTTTATACCCTTTTGGAAGTGGTCTATTTACACCTCTAACTGTTGGGCTTGGTTCATCAATGCTAAAAATTCCTCGCCTACTGTAGTTGCGTGGATGTCTATAATAATGATTGATCCCTAAACTTGTGCCAAAATAATCTCTAATTGTTGTAGGTTTCTTGGAAAAGTTTTTTTCAAAATATAAGTCTAGGAATCCGTCTTCTCCGTTCAATTCGCCAACCATAATAAATCTTTTTCTTTTTTGTGGAGCACCGCAAAAACTTGCGTCTAAAACTTGGTAAGTAATGCCGTAATTGGCATTTTTAAAAATTTTAATTGCCTCTTTTAGTATATCGCTTTTTATAATTCTATCTACATTCTCCATGACAAAATATTTTGGTCGCACTTTTTTGATTATGTCAGCAAAAGATAGAGTTAAATCAGCTCGACCTCCAGTTTCGTCTCGTTTGCCAGCACTTGAAAAATCTTGGCACGGAGGGCCACCGATTATTAGTGAAGGTGTGTATTCCTTAAAAGTACTGATGTCGTCAGTATTGGATAGGTCAAATTTAATAATCGGGTGGTCAAAATTTTTCTCGTATATTTCAATTGCTGGATCCCAATTATCAAAACCGGCAACAATATTAAATCCTGCTTTTTGGAATCCAAGCGATAGCCCACCACAGCCTGCAAATAAATCTATTGTTATCATAATTTTGCTCTTAATTATCAAATAAGTCAGGGGTGTTTTGGATTATGCCATCCAATCGTCTTTCAGGGCTTAATAAGTTTTGCCCCCCGCCAAGAATAATTTCTTTAATTTGAGATTTTGTAATTCTGGGATTTGCTTGTTCAAATGACTTTAAATATGGATAGGTTACTCTTCCGCTAACTGCAAAAGCTTTGTCATTTTTTGTGTTATAGGAAAGTTCGTCAATAATTTTTTTATGGTCAACTACACCATCTTTTGAATAATCCGATAACATTTTTGTAAGCCATATCACAGATCTAACCTGTCTAGATATTTTGTGATGATCTTTTTTTAACTCTTTTTTAGCAACATCAAAAAATAATCTGGTAAAAGCGAAATCGCTCCATATAAAAATATCAAGACAATTTTCCGCCAGAGTCGCAGCTTTCCCATTTGTTTTCCAAATAGGTTGCATGACCAAAGGGCTTTGTCTGTCGCCGTCAAATGTTAAAAGATTATCCATGGTCTCTATCATTTTCCCCAGATACGGAAGAATGCTTATACCGTCAGACCAATCTTTGATTTTATAAAAATGTTTATAATGATCTTTGAGTATATTTTTATCGTTTTGAAAAGCGATAATCATGCTTAACGCCATATAAACAATGGTGTCGGGTCTTACAACAATTTCGCAACTATACTGACCCTCGTCTCTTCCGCAGGTTGAGTTATCTGGAATGGCAGTTAATTTTATTTCAATTCCTCTTAGACATTTGCCACTTTTTGCACTCATTGTAACTAAATCTATTCTTGGGAGATTTCCAATGACCAATTTTTGATATGGAACATAGTCTGTCTCAAAAGCGAAAAACAGATCTTCTGAATCGTAGTTTGTGCCAAAAAGAGAATCAGTGCTTATGTATTCCTGTTTTACGTTTAGCTGTTTATCAATTTTGATGTATTTAAGATCAATCTTTTTGCTTGCCATAAAACAAGCAAGTGAGGCAGGGAATGAAGAATTAAATTGGTTTTTGCCCCAATTGTCTTTTTTAGAAAAATCACGATTTGAGTGTTTTAGCCCAAATAGACTGGGTCTTAATTGTTTATTCATAGGTAATTTATTACATTTAATATTGTATTCGTTTTCCCCTTATAAATAAATCGTTTTCGTAGCGGAGCGGAGAAAACACCTTATACCCCTTTCTAATAAATAAAAAAACAAAATTCAAATTCTTTTTTAGAGCTGGGCGATAGCCCAAAAGTAAAACATGCATTTCACATAACTATTGATAAACGAACTCTTGGCGATATTGGCGGAGAGAAGCTAAAATTTTATCATTAACTTTAATTCAGAACGGACAATGGGCTACGGACGATAGACAATGGACAAATGTCCGTCTATTGTTTCGTTTTGTTTTTCATTTGCGATTCAATATCCGACAAACTTTTTTCTAGATTTTCTTTTTCTTTTTGTTTTTGAATATACATTTCTTTTATACTTTCTCCTGTGCCAATCACCCTCTGCCTTCCGCCTAAAAATTCATCTATTTTGCCGATTTTTTTCTTAACTTCTTCACTTTTATTTTTAAGAGCGATAAACTCTTTCAGCTCTTCATTCTCCGGCGCGTTCAAATCCATTATTATTGTTTTGTTTGCGTTTTCCATATTTTTTATTTTTAAATAAGTTACTATTTTTTATATAATACAACCTATTTTTTAAAATTACAAATCGTCTAAATCGCGCAAAAAATTTCCCTTTTTTATTTTAGGCGCGTCTTCAGACACATAATGCATGTCTTCTTCGTCGTCATTTAGCGCGAGCGAGGAATGCGGAGATAAAAAAGAAGAGTCGCGCAGAAATTCCGGACTTATTTCTTCCAAAAACAAACTCGGTCCGCTCGCCCCTCCCCACCCGCCGCCGCAAAGCGGATATGTGAGGCAAAGATGTTTTTTTGCGCGCGTGACAGCGACATAAAAAAGCCGACGTTCTTCTTCCAAACCGTTTTCTTCACGCAACGCCATATCGCTCGGAAACGCCCCGCGCGATAAATTGATTATGAATACCGCCGTCCATTCCAGCCCTTTCGCTTGGTGAATGGTGGAAAGAATAATTTTACCGCCACTTCCGCTTTTTGCTCCAACCAATTCAGACTCCAATGCCCCTTTTGTTTGTTCTTTATATTGGGACTGCCTGTTTCCCAAATTAAACGATTCAAACAAGCTCGCTTCGGACAAAAACAAATTCAAATCATCGTATTTTTTCGCGAACTCGGCAAGTTGGATAATATCGTCCAATCTTTCTTTGCCATCAGTGAATTCCGATAAAACATACTCTTTGTATCGCGAATCCAAAAGCGCGAAAACGAGTTCTGACGGATTTTTAATTTCAACGGCTGAAAGCAAATCCAGAATCGCGGTAAAACTCACCCAACCCTCCTTGGCTTTTTCGCCCAAAATTTCAAATCCGATATTTTTTATTTCTTCAAGAGCGTTTTCTCCCTCCGTAATTTCAACTGCGGAATCGCTGTCTTCTTTTTTATTCGCTCCGACGCGCGCCGACACGATTTTAATTGCTTCAATTATTTTTTCCGCCGTAACCGGACCGATGCCTTCTTGTTTCAACAGCACTCTCAACCACGCGGCTGCGTCCGCGATATTATTCATCACTCTTAAAAAAGCCAAAGCATCTTTAATGTGCGCCCGCTCAAAAAAACGCATACCTCCGCGATAATCATACGGAACGCCGGATTTCATAAGTTCCATTTCCAACGGCTGTGAATGGTGGGAAGCGCGAAAAAGCACCGCGATTTCCTCTGGTAAAGTTCCCGCCCCCAAAAGCTCCCTGATTTTTTTGGCGACAAAAACAGCTTCGTTTTCTTGGTCATAATGCGGTTTTAATTCGGGTTTGATTCCTGTCGGCGACGACGCGCTTTTCAATTCTTTTTTAAATTGCCTGCGATTATTATTTATAGATTCGTTCGCCAAATCCAAAATCTCAGGCGCGGAGCGGTAATTCGTCGTTAATTTGAAAATTTTAGCGCCAGGATAAATTTTTTCAAATCTTAAAATATTCTGGATGTCTGCCGCGCGAAAAGAATAAATGCTCTGAGCGTCATCGCCGACCACAAAAATATTATTGTGTTTTGAAGCCAGCAACCGAACAATCTCGGCTTGAATTTTATTCGTGTCTTGAAATTCATCAACTAAAATATACTGGAATTGGTCCGCGAATTTTTCCAAAACACCGCGCTCTTTTTCAAATAAAATTTTCAAATTTATCAACAAATCGTCAAAATCCATCGCCTGCGCTTCTTTTTTCTTCATTTTATAATCAGACGCGACTGTTTTTATCGTTTCCGCCAAATGCGACCATTGCGGATATTTAAAATCCAGCGCGTCTTCAATTGTCGTGTCCGAGTTTCTCGCATAACTTATCGCCGATAACAAAACCGAAGCCGAAGGAAATTTTGTTCCTGAATCCGGTCTTGTATTTTTGACGCTCAATTTTATCAAACTCTCGCTGTCGCCGCTGTCTAAAATGGAAAAATTATTTTTATATCCGAGTTTTGGAGCGTAAATTTTTAAAATTCTGTAAGCGATATGGTGAAATGTTCCAGCCCAGGGCAATTTTTCTTCCATGCCAGTTATTCTTTTAACGCGCCCAATCATCTCTTCCGCCGCTTTGTTTGTAAAAGTAACCAATAAAATATTTTCCGGCTTGATTCCTTTTTCCAAAAGATAAGCCACGCGAAAAGTGATAACTCGCGTTTTACCGGTGCCAGCGCCCGCCAAAACTAAACACGGTCCGTCTCCGAGACGAACCGCTTCAAATTGTTCTTTGTTTAATTCTTTTTCAAAATCAATCGCCATAACCTATTCCGCGCGCTAAACTTTATGTTGCCCTTTTTCTAAAAATTTATTAAGTTTTTTACAAACATCATCAATCGTTCCTTCAAAATCGGCTTCTTTTCCTATTGGTTGATTATTTTTGTCATTAATAGGAAAAAGAACAAAACTATAACTTTCTTTTTGTTTTTTTCCATTCTTATACACCGCTCCTCCAGCTATTTTTTTCAATTCAAATTTGCGTGAACATCCATATTTATTCAATAATGTCTGCACCCTGTCTTTCGCCGTGCCTTCTATTTTTTCTTGAAATCCTCTTTCTTTGACTTTTTTTTCTTTTTTATTTATTTCTTCTTTTTTTTGAATTTGTTCAATAATATGAGCCGTGAGCGCCGATGGCTGATGGTTTTTTTCTAAAAAATTCAACATCTGTTCTTTTTCTTTTTTCCCTTTTTCGGTCAAATTACCATCCTTGTCTATCAAACCGTTTTTTAAAGCGTCAAGCAAATCCGCGTTATATTCATCAGCTATGCCCCATAAAGTTTTCAGGTCTTTCACAATTTTAAAACCGGAAGGCCTTCCGTCTTCATCATATAATTCAATATATTCTTTTTGTTCTTCTTTTTTATTTTCTTCCTCTTTTTTATTTAAAAAATCTCCTCCTTTAAAATTCTCCGGCATAAAATTAAATAATTATTAAGTTGTCATTGCGAGGAGTGAGTGAAACGAGCGACGAAGCAATCCCGTTTCAATCCGGTAATACTTCATCATACAAATCTTTCCACTCCGGATTTTTATTATTTATTAAATCAATCTTTTTTTGTCTGGAACCGGCTTTAATTTGTTTTTCTCTGGTTATGGCGTTTTTTATATCATCAAATATTTTATAATGTACCAATTTGTTAATATTATATTTTTTTGTAAAACTTTCATGGTAAGAATTTTTTGTTTTGTGTTCATATATACGACGGGCTAAACTATTGCTGACTCCCGTATAAAGAGTGGTGTTATTTTGATTGGTCATGATGTAAATATAATATTGTCTTCTGCGCATATTCATGGGATTGCCACGCTTCGCTCGCAATGACAATTGATATTGTCTTCTGCGCGTATTTGCGGGATTGCTTCTCCGCCCAGGGCGGATCGCAATGACAAATGCGACGTTGTCCGCAAACTGCGAATCAATTGTCCAATAAATACACAATACCACAATCTTGCTTTTTGAGTCAAAAAATGATATATATGAAATACGAAATTACGCGAATTATATATTTGACAGAGATCCCTCTCTACCGTTCGGGATGACAACCAGATGGCAATCAGATGACGAATATATGAAATTTTTTGAGACAATTCACCAAGACAAAAAAAGCCGCGCGCGAGCCGGCATCATCCGCACCGAACATGGCGACATTGAAACGCCGATTTTTATGCCTGTCGGCACGCAGGCTGTCGTAAAAACTTTGGATAGCGAAGATTTGGAAAAAATCAACGCGCAAATTATTTTGGGAAACACATACCACTTGCATCTTCGGTCCGGAGAAAATTTAATAGCTGAAATAGGAGGACTTCACAAATTTATGAATTGGAACAAACCGATTCTCACGGACTCCGGCGGTTTTCAAGTTTTCAGTTTGGGAAAGTCATTGGTAAAAATTGACGATGATGGCGTGTCGTTTCGCTCGCACATTGACGGTTCAAAACATCGCTTCACCCCGGAGTCGGCGATTGAAATTCAAAACAAACTCGGCGCTGATATTATTATGGCTTTTGACGAATGCACGCCTGATGACGCGCCATATGAATACGCGCGAGAAGCGTTAAACCGCACGCATGATTGGGCGAAAAGATGCTTGGATTTTCATCAAAAAAACAAAAAAAACGAAAAACAATTTTTATTCGGCATTATTCAAGGCGCGAAGCATAAAGATTTAAGAGAAGAATCCGCCCGTTTTATTTCTTCGCTTGATTTTAACGGAATTGCAATAGGCGGAGAATCAATCGGATATAATATGGAGGCGACGAAAGAAATAATGGATTGGGTTGTGCCTATTATTCCCGAAGATAAACCGCGCTACACCATGGGTGTCGGACTTGACCCGGCGGATTTATTGCAAGTTGTGGAAAGCGGAGCAGATATGTTTGACTGCGTCGCCCCAACGCGATTGGCGAGGCATGGCGTGCTTTTTATCAGCGACAAAGCGGACTGTAAACATCGCCTAAACATCACCAACGCTAAATACACAAAAGACGCGAGTCCGATTGATAAAAAGTGTGAATGTCCTATTTGTCTGAAATATACTCGCGCTTACATCCATCATCTTTTTTTAGCCGATGAAATGACCGGCATGCGCCTCGCTTCAATTCATAATCTGTATTTTATGCTTGATTTAATGCGTAAAACCCGACAGGCGATTTTGGAAGACAATTTTATGGAATTTAAGAAAAAATGGAAATAAAAATATGCTTAATATAACTTTAATAACTCTCGGAAAACTCAAAGAAAAATACTGGCGCGACGCTGAAGCTGAATATCTGAAACGATTGAAGCCATACGCCAAAATCACGATTCGCGAACTGAAAGAAGAATCATTTTCAGAAAAAGACAAACCTGAAACGATAAAAAAGAAAGAGGCGGAAAAAATCGCGCGCGCTTTGAATTTGTTAAAAAATAATTTTATTATTATCTTAGATGAACACGGACAAGAATCGCCTTCTTTTGACTTCGCGCGAAATTTTGACAACGCGATGTCAAAACAATCAGGCAACGCCGTGTTTATCATTGGAGGACCTCTCGGCTTGGACGAATCAATTTTAAAACTCGCTCATCTCAAATTATCGCTATCCAAAATGACATTCACGCACCAAATGGCGAGAGTGTTTCTTTTGGAACAAATTTATCGCGCGATGATGATAAAACAAGGCAGAAAATACCATTATTGACGGACGACGGACTCGTTGTACTAAAATGTCAAATTTCCAATGTCAAATCAAATTCAAAACTCATTGAACATTTAGATTTGGAATTTTGTCATTGTGACGGACAAATGCAAGCATAGACAATCCCTTCAAAATCATCTACACTAAACATATCGCGAGACATTAAATATACAATATAAATATGCAACGCATTTTATCCGGCATACAGCCGACAAACAAACTTCATCTCGGAAATTATCTCGGAGCCATAAAAAATTGGGTTAATTTGCAAAATCAATTTGAATGCTTTTTTTTCATAGTTGATTTGCATGCCATCACGGTAAAACAAGACCCGAAAATTCTGCGCGAAAACACATTGGATGTGATAAAAACATACATCGCTTTGGGCGTTAACCCGAAAAAATCCATAATTTTCGTTCAATCGGATATAAAAGAACACGCCGAACTCGCATGGATTTTAAATACCATCACGAAAATATCCGAATTGGAAAGGATGACTCAATTCAAGGATAAATCGCGCCAACACGCGGAAAACATCAATGTCGGACTTTTTGCTTATCCGGTGTTGATGGCCGCGGATATTTTACTTTATAACACAAATCTTGTGCCGGTTGGGGAAGACCAGACACAGCATTTGGAGTTGTCTCGTCTTCTCGCCAACAGATTTAATCAATTATTCGGCGACACTTTCATTATTCCAGAACCGTTTATCGGAAAACAAGGAGCTCGCGTGATGGGTTTGGACGACCCGACAAAAAAAATGAGCAAAAGCGCTTCCTCGCCAAATAATTATATCGCGCTTTTGGACGACCCGGATGTCGCGAGAAAAAAAATAATGAAAGCGGTAACCGACTCCGGCTCGGAAATTAAAGCGGCGGATAACAAACCCGCGCTCGCGAATCTTTTAACGATTTATTCTCTGCTCGCGGATAAAACAGTCAAAGAAATTGAAAAAGAATACGCCGGACGCGGATACGCGGATTTTAAAAAAGGGCTGGCTGAAACTACTGTAAAATTCCTCGCGGATTTTCAAAAAAAATTCAACTCCATCGGCGACGCGGAGGCGAAAAAGATATTAAAAAGCGGAGCTGAAAAAGCGCGCGCGGTCGCCTTTAAAAAAATGAAAGAAATTAAAGAAAAAATTGGCTTGGGTTTTTAATTTAAAAAAATATGAGTGAAAGAGAAAATTTTAATTTTGAAAAAGAAAAATATAAAAAATTTCCGATAGACGAAATCGTTGATATTTTGGAAGAAACAAAAGAAATGAACGGAAAAACTGAAAAAGAAATAATTCGGCTCGCGAAAAATTACATTAAAGAATTGAGCGGCGGAAAAAAAATTGAAGAAATTTTGAAAGAAGCCAAAAAAATGATTGACCCGCGCGACCGCGAACATCCGGATAATGACGGTTCGCTCGTGGCGGAAATTGAGATAATCCCTTTTGAAAATAAAGATATAAATGACACCACAGCGTCTTTTTTACTGCGTGAAAAAAATAACCCGCGATTCAATGTCCAAAAAAACAAAGGATATATAATCATGGAAATTCCATATAACGATTTGCTGAATTGAATTTTATCGGGTTAATTATTTAAAATTTTCAATTAAAATAGGCCCGCCGAAACGGCAGGCCTTTTTTGCTATTTAAAAAATTCCAGATAATCCGGAATTTTAGTTACCGGATTATCTGAAATAAAATTTCTGTCTTCCTCTTTTTCCGGAAGCCAGAAATTTTCAATTATTTTAATTTTTTTATAATTCAGAATTTCTTTTAAAATATTTTTAAGTTCCGAAGGGTTGTATGCTCCTCTCTTTATCCCTTCATTTTTAATTAAATAATCCATCAAAAAATACACGACCCTATTGGCTCTCCTATCCTTGTTGATGTCAATGCCTTCGCCTTCCATTTTTTCCAACTCAATTAATTTTTTTTCGAGATGGAAAATTTCCATCCCGAAAACAATACTCCAGTACAATTCAAGCACATTCTTCCCTTTTGTGATTTGGGAAAATGTTTTTTTTTTAACTACTTCCATCACCTCAAATGGCGTTAGGTCATACGACCCCGCCTTAAAAAGCCCGTGCCACGCCATATGGTGGCACCTATAAACTTCTATTGTATTTTTTTCTGAATCTACACCTCCTCTGCTCATGGGGATGTAATGGTGTATTGTCAATACCGAAAGAAATATCGGAATATTAATTTTTTTATGCTCTGAGCTTTTCTTCTTTGGTTTCCTTCTACGCGTCATCATTTTCCTCCTTTTCATTTTCAATCAAAAATTTTAAATTGTAAATAGTCCTCTAATGTCTTCCCTACAACTTCAATTTTATTATCTGCCATAAATAACTTCCACTTTTTTTTAATCCCACTCTCCATGTCAAATTCAATATGTCCGCCTGAAAACCCAATTCTCAAAATTAATCCGTCTTTCCTGTTTTTTTTGATATCCGCTACGATATCGGCATTAACCATCTTCTCCGAGGAATATACTACATAAGAAACCACAGAAGAGCAAAAATCAGAAAAAAATTTCTCCACTTTAAAAATTTCTCCGTTCTGTTTGCCTACTGGCACTGAACAGCGAATTTCTATTTTTTTTCCGACAATTTCATTTAATTTCTTAAATTTTTTATTTGTTATTCCATTCAAAAACTCTACCAAAAATTTCTCCAGATCCTCGTTTTGAAATTCTTTGTTTTGTTCTTTTTTCATTTTTTCCTCCTATTCTTGCCCGCCTTAGGTGGGCTAATTTTTCAAAGTTCTTCCTCCTTATTTGTTTCCAAACTTACACTGGATCGCGGATTGTGTCAATACCAGCCCTTGATTTTTTTATTTTTTCTGGTATTATATTAAGAATAATAGGGGGTTCGTATAGTGGCAGTACAGCGGTCTCCAAAACCGTTAGCGCGGGTTCGATTCCTGCACCCCCTGCCAATTAAAAAACCGTCCGGTAGAATGACCGGACGGTTTTTTGATTTTTACTTGTTTTCTTCCGCTTTTCAAAATTTTTTTATTCTATTTCTAACCGATTCAACCACATCTTGAAAATCCTTTTCTTCTTTCTCCTCGTCTCTTTTCTTTTTTTCTTCCGTTTCTTTTTGCGCTTCATTTTTCCTCTTGTCTTCCTCGTCTTTCTTTTTCTTTATCTCAATAAAAGCCTCTTCTATCGCGTCTTCATCCGACTTTTCCGCTTCTTCCGTTTTTTTGTTGGCTTCTTCGGCTTGCCGCGCTTCATCTCTTAAAGAAAAATTTTTTTCATTTTTTGTTTTATCTTCAAATAAAATACCGACATCGTCGCTTTTTTCTTCCAATCTCGGATAAGATTTAAGCGGCCCGCCGATGATTTCTTCCACCTCTTTTTCTTTGGCGATTTTTTCCTCGGCTTTTTCCGCTTTTATTTTCATCGCCAATTTATCAGCTATTTCTTCCACGCTTTCCTCGGCCCTTTCACCAACGCGTTTGTCATCTTCTTTTTGCGCGCCCATCATTTCTTTATCTTTTTTGCTTAAAAACTTTTCCAATCCCCTGTTTAAAAATTCTCCTATGGACATACTTTTATGGATTAAAAATAAATTATTCGTTGAATTCCATACAATTTACTCGTCTAAAGTTTTGGGCATTTTTATCGTTTTCCCGACATCGGCAAAATGATCGGAGATGGTCTGCCCGGATATTTCACAAGCCGTTTTCGCTTTAAAAATAACCTTCAAAAAATTATCCCACTTATCATATCCTAAAAAGTGTTGCGGGTCGCGCGCAAACCAAAATTCAATGCCATTTTCTGTCTTATTAATAAAAGATTCAAAATTTTGTGTTAATGATTGTATGATTTGATGTTCCATGCTATTTTGATTTCAAAAATAATTTTAAAATAGCGAAGGTAATCCGCAGTCCGCAGTCCGTTATTTATAATTCCTAAGCGAGCCACAGGCGAAAGTTTACTTTCATCTGTGGCGAGCGACGGAATTTCAAGCGATGTCACGCGCCGTGACATCACTTATATTACACAATCTTGACAAAATCCGCAAACTGCGGTAAAATTAAACAAATAATAAAATCAATAAGTGTGGGATCCCGACCATTCGGGAGTTTGCACCACTAATAAATTTAATAATATGTCCAAAAGAATGGACGCCTTAAGGGCAAAAATAGACCAAAGCAAGGTCTATTCAATAGACGAGGCCGTAAAACTCGTCAAAGAAACATCCGGCGTTAAATTTGACGCTAGCGTTGAAGCGCACGCCAAACTCGGAATTGACCCGAAAAAAGGCGAACAACAAATCCGCGCGAGCGTTAAACTTCCGCACGGCACGGGAAAAACCAAAAAAATCGCGGCTTTCGTTTCCGCTGAAAAAGAAAAAGAAGCGAAAGAAGCCGGGGCCGATTTGGTTTGCGGAGAAGAAGAAATTAAAAAAATAAAAGACACTGGCAAAATTGATTTTGAAATCGCCGTGACTACTCCGGATATGATGCCAAAAATGGCCGCCATCGCGAAAGTTCTTGGCCCGAAAGGTCTTATGCCGAGCCCAAAGACGGAAACCGTTAGCGCGAATATCAAAAAAATGATTGAGGAATTGAAAAAAGGCAAAGCGACTTTTAAAAATGACGACTCCGCGAATATTCATCAAATTATAGGCAAGGTTAGCTTCTCGGAAAACCAACTAAAAGAAAACCTGGAAGCTTTCTTGGAAGCTTTAAAGAAAGCCAGACCGGCCACGACAAAAGGAACATATATAAAAAATTTGGTTATTTGTTCCGCGATGGGACCGTCAATAAAAATCTCAGCAAATTAAAGTTTTTATTACTCAACAAAAACAACTCTCAAAAATAATTCGTGGGTTGTTTTTTTATGTATTTTTTTTAAAATATGATATAGTATCTTAAATTATTATTTATCTGATTAAAAAATATGACAACCAAACAAAGGGAGGATAACATCTCCTGGGATGAATGTTTTATGCGCATGGCGCATGTTATCGCCGGACGCTCAAAAGACCCGTCCACGCAAGCCGGCGCGGTTTTAGTTGACCAAAACAATGTGGTTTTCGGCCTCGGTTACAACGGATTTCCGCGTGGAACTGACAGCGATGCTTTTCCATGGGAACGTGAAGGAAATTTTTTGGACACCAAATATCCATATGTCTGCCACGCCGAAGAAAACGCCGTTTATAATTCGCGAACCTCGGTTCACGGATGTAAAATTTACTGCACTCTTTTTCCATGCAACGAATGCGCAAAGACGCTTATTCAAAATCATATCGTGGAAATTATTTTTGAAAGCGACAAACACCACGACCAAGATTCTTACATCGCTTCGCGCAGGCTTTTGGATGCCGCCAGAGTAAAATACAGACAATATGTCTGCGCTTGGGAGAAAAAAATTCATAATTCATAATTCATTTCGCAAACGACTATGCAAAAAATAATTTTGGGTTTTGTCGGCGACTTAGCGGCCGGCAAAGGCGCGATTTGTAAATATCTCAAAGAAAAATACGGCATAAATTCTTATCGCTTTTCCACTCCCCTGCGCGATGTTTTGGACCGTCTTTATGTTGAAAAAAATCGCGAAAATTTACAAAAACTTTCCACAGTGATTCGCGAAAATTTCAGCCAGGACATATTGAGCAAGATAATAGCGGAGGACGCTGTTAATGATAAAAACGAAATTGTCGCCGTGGAAGGCATACGCCGGCCGAGCGATATAGTTTATTTGGAAAAAATAGACGGATTTCACCTTGTTTATATCACGGCGGAATCAAAACTGCGATGGGAACGTTTGTTAAAAAGAAACGAGAACCTTGGAGACGACAAAAAAACTTACGAAGAATTTTTGCGAGACGAACAAGCGGAGGCGGACCGACTGATTAAAGAACTCGGAAAAAAATGCGAATTTACAATCAACAATAATGGCAACTTCGGAGAACTTTATGAAAATTTGGAAAATATTTTAAATTCTTTGAGAAAAAACGATTATGAAAATAAAAATTAAAAAACTTCGGGCTGATGCCGCCATGCCGACATACGCGCGGCCCGGGGATGCCGGTCTTGATTTATATTCGCTGGAAAATTGTGAACTCCAACCGGGCGAAAGAAAAATTTTTAACCTCGGTTTTGCAATGGAATTTGAATTCGGATACGCCGCGATTATCAAAGACAAGGGTAGTTTGCCTAAAAACGGCGGTATCCACACGATGGGCGGAGTTTTTGACGCAGGTTATCGCGGAGAATACAATGTCCAATTGATAAATTTGGGAAACGAACCTTATAAAATTGAAAAAGGACAAAAAATCGCCCAGCTGATAATTTACCCGATTATTATCGCTGATTTGGAAGAAACCGATGAATTGTCGGAAAGCATTCGCGGAGACGGCCGTTTTGGCAGCACAGGAAAAAAAATTAACCAAAATTGACAAAACGCTAAAAATATGCTATAATTATGTTATATGGCTCAAACAGATGACAATATTAAAGAAAAAATCGCTGAACTGGAAGAGGCGTTGAAGGAATTTAAACAAAAAAACGCCGAGATAAGAAAAAAATGCCAAAATATCATCAAAAAAGCGTATGGTGAGATTGATAAACAAAAAAAGGAGGATTTGGCCAAAAAAATAAAAAATTTATAAATATTATTTTAAACATATGCCAAATAAAGAAAAATTTACCGGAAATGAAATGCCGGAAGAACAAAAAATAGAACTTTCTAAAAGTTACGTCGGGGAAATAAAAAAATACGAAAAAGAAAAAGAATCCGAGCAAGCGCAGACAGAAGCGTTTTTGGCGAGAACAAAAAAAGCCGCGGAAGCGTCTGGAAAAGAAGAACTGAAAAAAGAAGCCGAATCGCTTAAAGTAGAGTCCGTTTCGGCGTGGAGCAAATTTAAAAATAAAATGAAATCCATATTCGGCGGCGAAAAAGAAAAAATAGACGAACCGGCTGAAGTGAAAAAAATCAAAGAGCCGTTGCTTGAATTGTTAAACAATTTGAAAAAAAATTATGGCATTCGCTCGGAAATAGACGGTGATGGAAATGTGATAATAAAAGACGGCGACAAATATGAAAAAGCTTTGGACGAAAATGAAGAAGATTTTAAAAAAATGACAACTAAAATAAACGAGCTGGAAATTGCTTTACTTGAAATAACAAAACCGGCTCTTGTGTCCCCCGGAAGATACACGACTACATACGAAAAAGGCGGCATTGCCGGTGTCGGAAATTTGCCGCAAGCAGCAAGAACTCCTGTTGCTCGCCGTTCGGAAAGATATAGGAACGCAAAAAAGATTGAGAAAGAAACAGATGTCTCGGAAACAGAACAGGCCCCAAAGAAAAAAACATTGGTTGAAATAGCGGAGGAAGATTTCGCAAAAATAAAAAAAGAAAAAATCGGCGTTAAAAACGAGCTTTGGAATTTAAAAACAGCGGCCGCGAGATTGTCGGATAAAGAAAATTTTCCTCAATTTGAAAAAATTTTTGATTTCAAAAATTTTAAAAAAGACATAAAAGTCATTGATGAGCTCCTGGAATCCAAAACAACAGAGTCCGCAAAATTCGCGCGCATTAAACTTGATGAACTTAAAAGAACCCTGTCCGACTATTTAAAAAAAGAAAAAGAAGCGCTGGAAAAAACGAACAAAAATTTTCCCGACAACGATAAATATCTCGCACAAAAAGCGATACTAAAAAATAAAATAAAAGCGCGCGAGGAAATTCTCGAAAAATTATAAAGAACCTTTTAAAACATCCCGACCAAATCGGGATGTTTTAGTTTGCGGAAAAAAAACCAAAAAGGTATAATAACCGAAAATTAATAACATATCTATGGAAACCAAATCAAACCAACTTTCCGTTTATACGTTGGACAATTTAAAACCTGAGGTCGTGGCCGTGGCTTTCGCCAAATGTTCCCGCTCTCCGGAATCGTTTCGGGATATAGCCGACGAGCTTACAGATGAAAAATCCGCGGATTTTCATGAAAAATGGGTGGTCGGCTACGGGCACGGCAGTGTCGCAGAACACGCCAACCTGCATCTTGCGATTGAAAATATTTCCATTCTCGCTACCAAAACGATTGAAGATAACCGACTTTGTTCATACACGGAAAAATCAACTCGTTATCAAGTTTTTGACAAAACGAAATATTACAAACCGAAAAAAATAATGGAATCGCCTTTGGGCGCGGAATACGAAAAAACGATGGATGAAATTTTTGACGTTTACTCGTCGCTTAACGCGCCGATGAAAGAATTTATTTTGAAAAAATATCCGCGCCAACCGGAAGAAAACGAAAAAATATACAACGCGACAATTAAAGCGCGGGTATGCGACAATGTGAGATATATTTTACCAACCGCGACTCTCACAAATCTCGGCATGACCGCCAACGCGCGCGCGCTTGAACACGCGATTGCCAAACTTCTTTCGCATCCTTTGATAGAAATGAATGAAATCGGGGAAGCGATAAAAAAATCAGCCATGGAAATCACTCCAACTCTCATAAAATACGCTGAGAAAAACAAATATATTCAAGAAACCGACGAAGTTTTAAAAAAACTAAACGATAATTTGACTCAACAATACACAGACGCCGTTTCACCGGTGGAAATTGTTGATTATGACAAAGACGCGGAAGACAAATTAGCAACCGCCTTGCTTTATAAAAACTCCGATTTACCTTACAAACAAATTATGTCCGCCGTGAAATTAATGAATGGCGAACAAAAAGAGAAAATAATTGACGAGGCGATAGCGAGGCGAGGCAAGGGAGACCAACCACCGCGCGAATTTGAACATATTTATTACACTTTTGACATTCTCATGGATTATGGCGCTTTTCGCGACATACAACGGCACAGAATGTGCACGCAAACAAACCAAAAAATCACGATCAAACACGGTTTTGAAATTCCGGAAGAAATAATTGAAGTCGGTTTGGAAGAAATTTTCAAACAAACAATGAAAAAAGCCGAATCGCTTTATAAAAAAATCCATATTGTTTTTCCGGAAGAAGCGCAGTATATTCTACCGCTGGCTTTTCGCAAACGAACTCTGATAACATGGAATTTGCGCGAGCTTCATCATTTTATTTCTCTTCGTAGCGGACCAAAAGGCCATATTTCCTACCGCCGTATCGCTCAAGCGTGTTGGAAAAAATTAAACGAAATACACCCATTGCTCGCGAAACATATCAATGTTAATATGACCGGGGGGTCGGATTCCTGGGCATCCACGCTCTATAACCCGAAATATAATTATAAACCGAGCAAATAATTTTGAATTTATTCTATGTTTATCATGATAGACGGAATTGACGGCTCCGGAAAAAGCACCGTCATTCAATCTTGGAAAGATTGCCTCGCGAAAGAAGGCAACGCCATCTTTGATTTAAAAAATTATTGGCTGGAAAAACGCGGCGAATTTCCGGATTTGTCGGAATTAAAATCATACGATTTTGTCTTTTCCTGCGAACCGACATACTCCCCTATCGGAAAAACAATCAGGGAAGAACTAATAAAAAATGGAGAAAAATATCCGCCGCGCGCCATTGCCGAGGCATATTCCTTGGACCGTTTGATTTTATACAATAAAATAATTATTCCTCTTCTTAAAACCGGCAAGTGCGTGATTCAAGACAGAGGCATCAGTTCATCTCTCGCTTATCAAAATTTGCAAGGTTTGAGTTTGAAAGAAATATCGCGATTGCCGGGAAACGAACTCGCTTTAAAATACAGGCCTGATTATTTGGTTTTCATGGATTTAAAACCCGAGGAAGCCATAAAACGGCTTGGTTCGCGCGCGGAAAAAAAAGATGATTCCATTTTTGAAAAAGAAAAATTCTTAAAAAAACTCGCCAAACAATTCAAATCGCGCGAATTTCAAAACATCTTTTTAAAAAAAGGAACAAGAATTCATCGCTTGAAAACGGATGTTAAAATTGATATAATGAAAAGAGACGCGACAAACTTGCTAACCGCGATTTTAAACCGCAATGGATGAAAATTTATTTTGTTTTTAAACATAATCATATGCTTTTGACAGTCGGGGAAATAATTCAAAACAGCTGGGAATTATGCAAAAAAAATTGGCGTGTTTTCGGGACTTACGCCATTCTTTTGCTTTTGCCGAGCATAGCGCTTACCGCGGTTGGATTCATAAACATTTTCCTCACGGCCAACTTTCCGTCTTTTACAGCGATAAATAACATCATTTCGCTCGCTCTTTTCGCGGCGAGTTTGGTTTTCGGTTTTTGGGTGGCTGTCGCGCTTTCAATTTCAATTAAAAACGCTTTGGAAAATAAAATTACAGAATGGAAAAAAACAATGAAAGATAGCTTGAAAATAATCTGGCCGGCTTTGTTGATTACCGTCCTGTCGTCTATTATCATCGGCGCGGGCATTCTGCTGCTCATAATACCCGGCGTGATATTTATGGTTTGGTACGCTTTCAGTTTTTATGAAGTTATTTTTGAAAACAAAAAAACGGTTGAATCTTTGCGCGCAAGTAAAAATTTGACGGTCGGACGCTGGTGGTCGGTGGCATTAAGATTGGCCGCGCCGTCATTATTCTACGGGCTTATCGCGATGCTAATCGGCTACGCTCTTATTTCCATTTTACAGCTTATCACGAATTATCCTTTAGCTGTAGATATCGGCATTCAATTTATCAGCAATGCCATCAATGTTTTATTCGCGCCGATTACTTCCGCGGCCATTATTATTCTTTATAAAAACATAAAAGAAAATCCTGTCGCTTCTTCCGCGATTGCTGAACCGCCGAAAATTTAATATGCCAAAATATATTCCAATAATCGGAATGGAAATTCATGTTGAGCTTAAAACCGAAAGCAAGATGTTTTGCGGTTGCAAAAACGACCCTTACCGCTCCGAACCGAACGCTAATATCTGCGAAATTTGCCTCGCGCACCCGGGATCGCTTCCAGTGCCGAATAAAACCGCGATTGAATGGGCCGTTAAAATCGCGAAAGCGCTAAAATGTCGCGTGTTGGATGAAAGTAAATTTGACAGAAAAAACTATTTTTATCCTGATTTGCCGAAAGGTTATCAAATTTCCCAATATGACCGGCCAATCGGAGAAAGCGGTTTAATTGAATTGGAATTTTTGCCTGGAAAAAATATCCGCGAAAAAGCGAAAATCGGAATTACGCGCGCGCATCTTGAAGAAGACACCGCGAAACTTGCTCATAGCGCGAACGGAAAAGAAACATTGGTTGATTTTAATCGTTCCGGCGTGCCATTGGTGGAAATTGTGTCAGACCCTGATATTCAAAGCGCCGCCGAAGCCAAAGCGTATTGCCAAGAATTACAGACGATTCTAAGATATCTGAATGTAAGCGAAGCGGAAATGGAAAAAGGGCAAATGCGATGTGAAGTGAATATCTCCTTACAGGAAGAAAATAAATTTTCCATAAAAAACGGAATTGTTGAACCAGCAAAAGGTTATAAATTAAATCCGAAAGTTGAAGTTAAAAATATAAACTCTTTCCGCGCCGTTGAAAAATCCATCGCCTTTGAAATAAAACGGCAAACGGAAATGCTGGAAAAAGGAGAGCCGTGGCGACAAGAAACCCGCGGTTGGAATGAAAATAAACAAGCGACAGTGTGGCAAAGAACAAAAGAAACATCGGCAGATTACAGATATTTTCCGGAACCGGACATTCCGCCGTTCAATCCTTTAAAAATTACCGGTGATGTTGATTTGCCTGAGATGCCGGCTGAAAAAAGAATTCGTTTCCGCGAAGAATATGGATTTTCTTTCGCCGACACTGATATTTTGACTTCTGATATTAATTGGGCGAATTACGCGGAAAGAACTATGAGCGAACTCGTTGATTGGCTACACGCGCTTCCGGAAACCGAATCCGATACGGATAAAATCATTCAAAACAAAAAAAATCAGATGGCGCGGCTCGCCGGAGGGTGGATTACTTCCAAGCTGATGGGCGCGATGGCTGAAAGAAAAATTGACATACGGATTTTAAAAATAAAACCGGAAAATTTCGCGGAGCTTGTCGCGCTTATTTACGCAAACCGCGTCAATTCCACGAACGCGCAAAAAATATTATCCGAGATGCTGGACACTAATGTTGATATGGACCCTACGCATATTATGGAAGAAAAAGGGTATGGACAAATAAGCGATGAAGGAAAACTCGCCGAAGCTGTTGTAGAAGTGATTAAAAATTATCCCGCGCAAGTGGCGCAATACAAAGCCGGCAAAGAACCGCTTTTACAATTTCTAAAAGGAATGGTGATGAAAGCCACGGAAGGTTCCGCCGACCCGCAAGCGGTGGAAAAAATATTGAGAGAAAAATTGCGATAAAAAATTATTTAATCGTTTTTAGAGCTTCTTTAATCAATTGTTCGCGCGTTTTATTTCGCGCGTCTATTTTTTTTACGGTTTCTCGCGCGTCGGAAACCGAATATCCCATCGCCACCAACCCGTCAATCACGTCGCTCAACGCGCCGCTGTCTTCTCTTTCATTATTGTTAAATTCAAAATTCTTAATTTTTGATTTCAATTCAACTAAAATTCTTTCCGCGATTTTTCGTCCGATTCCGCTTACTTTTGTAAGATATTCTATATCTCCGCGTCCGATAGCTCTATTTATTTCCGAAACAGCGCCAAGAGATAAAAGATGCAGGGCGGTTTTCGGACCAATTCCGGAAACCGACAGAAACATAATAAACAATTCTTTTTCGCTCTCGCTCGCCAAACCATACAAATCCAATGTGTCTTCGCGCGCGACCAAATGAGTCAAAATTTCAGCTTCAGAACCGATAGGCCATTTATCCGCGTTCGCGGGGTTATACGCGATTTTATATCCAACTCCGCCGGCGGTTAAAATTGACATCTCCGCGCCATTATTCGCGATAACTTTGCCTTTAATAAAAGAAATCATATTTTTGACATAATTCATTTTTTGTTTATTCTTTTTACTCTTATCAAACCTCCGCAAGTAATAACTTCCACTCCTTTTTTCTCCAATTCATCCAAAAATAAATTCATTCCAAGAGAGTCCGAAGAAATATGTCCGGCTACCACAACATTCATATGCTGTTCGTTCGCTTTTTCAGTCGCGTCTTCTTTCATGTGCATTCCCACGATTGTGCTGATGCCCGCGCGCGAAAGCGCCTCATACATTTTATTGGATGGATTCGTTCCACCGGTCATTTCCAAAAGATATTTGCCAACATGGTGATCTGGACTTCCAGCAAAAATTTTTGGACCGGCTCCACGGAAACGCGCTTCCTGATATTCCGGAATTTCCAATAATTTATCCATTAAATCCTTGACTGTTTCCGGTTTGTTTTTATCCAAAAATTTTTTAAGAAAAGAATGCACGAGATTGTCAGTGGCGGTATGGATATTAAAAAGATTGATTTTTAAAATCCGCGCCATATCAATAATCTGAAAATGGTTTGTCGGATGAACTCCGCGGCTTACTTCTTTTACTCTTTCTTCCATAATTTTTTCCGCCACATGCACCGGCACTCCGTTTTTTTCATAAACTTCAACAGCCATATCCATAACGCCGTGCAGACACGCCAAGCTTCCTCCTATCGGATGGTGCGAGATAACGAGGTCAATCTGTTTACCGCGTTCATTGAGCTGGCTCGCGAGTATCACTTCGCCGGAACCGATATCAATACCGGCTAAAACGCGCTTGACCGACGCGTCAGGATTGCCAGTGTGCACGCGGCTGTCGTCATAAGGATTTTCCAACTTGTTTTTGTCAAAATATTTTTTGTCTTCCAAATTGGCGTTTTCGTATTCTTTTTTAGCGCGCGACAGATATTTTTTCACGCCCTGAACCCCGCGAGGGTCCGCCTCCACGCCCATTTTTAAAGCCAAAGCGAAAATTTGTTTTACTGTAATCATAAAAAATATTTAATTATTCTTATTGAAGTGTAGCCGTTGCGAACAATGTTTGTCAAGCGTTAAAATTAAAATACGTCCCGACCAAGCCGAGACGTATACTATATTTAAGGGTAATCAAACCTCCCGCTTTTCATTTTATTAGTTTTTTCCTGTATTTCCTTCTTCATTATGTCAACGTCGTCAAACGCGACGTTTCGCGCGCAGTCAATATGGAATCTTTTGTCCTCCAAACACCACGCGCGTAAAAACTTTTCTCTGCAATACATATTCATGACCATCAGAACTGTAAATGATTCTTTTGCGCTTTTGTATATAAACACAAAAGCGACGTCTCCGTTCGCTATTTTTTTTCTGTCCTCCGGCGCAAGTAATATTAAAATCATTTTTTGTACCGATGTATTTGTATGAGATCCATGTATACAAGCAACGGGACAAAGAGCGGGTGTGTGTTTGTGTACAATGGGGCTTTTCTTTTTTTGCTTTTTGTCGCACGAACCGCCACTTCCGCAATTATGCTGGCCACTTCCAGAGCAACCGCTTCCGCAATTGCCGCCACTATTGTTTCCACAGTTTCCTCCGCAATTTCCTTTTTTTGGATTAACTTTCATTTTTTCCTCCTTTTCTGCCTGTTGGCAGACCTTTACATTTTTAAAGAACCAATAATTTATATATGGACAGAGATCCCTCTCCGCCCCGAGCGGATCGGGATGACAACCATTAAATTGTCATTCCGAAATAATCTTAACAAAAATACGCTTTTTGTCAATCTCCGCTTCAGCAAACCCATCTTTTTCTTCCGTTATTTTGATTCCTTTCGCTAAAACGCTCTTGCCGATTTCTTCGGCAAACTCAACCAAAACGGATTTTAATAATTCGTCGTCTGTCGCGATTTTCACAGCCACCTTGTCTTTCATGGTTAATTTTTTATCCTTTCTTATTTGGTTTATCGCGCGCGTGATTTCACGAGCCAATCCCTCTTTTTTTAATTCCAAAGTTATTTCAATATCCAAACCGATTTTTAAATCGCCGTCCTCTTTCCAAATCGCGTTTTCCTCTTCATCCGCGTATTCAACGATTTTGACATTTAATTCATCGGCTATTATATTTTTAAATTCTTCCGGCAACACGCAATCTTTAACATATAATTTTTGCAACGGCTGTTTAACTTTGATTTCTTTTTCCGCGCGAATCGCTAAGCCGATTTCCACAATTTTTCTCGCCATATTCATCTGTTCCAAAATTTCTTTGTCTTGCGGACACTCATCCGCTTCCGGCCAATCTTCCAAATGAATACTATCTTTAAATTGATACGGTTGCCCGCGGTAAGTTATCACTATCTCCTGATATATTTTTTCAGCTAAAAACGGCGTGAACGGAGCGATTACTTTTGACAAAATTAGCAAAACTTCTCTTAAAGTCGCGATAGCTGCGTTTTTATCTTCTTCATCATCCCCTTTGAAACGGTCGCGTGAACGACGCACATACCACTGGGACAGTTCGGTAATAAAATCCAAAATAGGACGGCTCGCGTCCGCCAGCTTATATTCTTCCATGCCTTTTGTGGTTCCTTTGATTAAAATTCGCAATTTCGCCAAAATCCACTTATCAAGAATATTTTTGGGCATCGGTCTATTGTCCGTAGTCCGTTCACTGAACATCTTCCAAAATTCAACAACATTCCACAGAGTATTTACAACTTTATTATACATTTCTCGCGCGCCGGCTTCGGAAAAATTCAACGACTCCGCTTCCATTACCGGCGATGTCGCGAAATAATAACGCAAAGCGTCAGCGCCGTATTTTTCCAAAATCAAATCCGGCTCCGGATAATTTTTCAACCGTTTGCTCATTTTTTTGCCGTCCTCGGCCAAAACGATGCCATTCACTATCACATTTTTAAAAGCAGGAGAAGATTCTTTTACCGCGATTGACGGTTTCGCGCCTGATGTGAGAGCCGTTGCCAAAACATGCAAAGTATAAAACCATCCCCTCGTTTGGTCCTGTCCTTCGGCGATAAATTCCGCCGGAAAACCGTTCTCAAATTTTTCTTTATTTTCAAAAGGATAGTGCGCTTGTCCGTAAGGCATTGAACCCGATTCAAACCAGCAATCCAAAACTTCCGGAACACGCCGCATTTTACCGCCGCATTTTTCACACTTGAATTCAATATCATCTATTTTATGTTTGTGCAAATCAACAATTTTTTGTCCTGATAATTTTTCCAATTCCTCCACCGAACCAACCGCGACCATATTGTCGCATTTACTGTTTTGGCTCTCATTGAAAATTGAAAATTGGTAATTGGTAATTCCGGTTTGGCAAAGCCAAACCGGCAACGGTGTTCCCCAATAACGATTGCGCGAAATCGCCCAGTCGCGCGCGCCTTCCAGCCATTTGCCGAATCTGCCTTCCTTGATATGTTCCGGCACCCAATTTATTTTTTCATTATTTTTTAAAAGTTGTTTTTTAAAATCATCGTCAATTTTAACGAACCAACTGGCGGTCGCGTAATTTAAAAGCGGCGCGTCGCAACGCCAGCATAATGGATAGCTGTGCGTTATACTTTCTTTACTGAAAAGTTTGTTTTCTTTCGCGAGCCATTTTATTATTTCCACATCGGCTTTGCTCGGGTCGTCTTTCGGTTTAACTTCCATACCGGCAAAATCAACGACTTCAGGCGTAAATTTTCCTTCCATTGTCACATGCTGAACCAACGGCGTATTTTCGCGCCGTCCGACATTATAATCATCCTCGCCGAAAGCTGGAGCAATGTGCACAACGCCAGTTCCTTCTTCAGTGGTCACAAAATCCGCGTCAACGATTTTAAACGCTCTCGGCGTATTTTTAAAATACGAAAAAAGAGGGTCGTATTCCAAACCTATTAAATCCGAACCGTCAATTTCTTTTATAATTTTGTATTCTTTATTTTTTAAAATTGCTTCAGCCCTGTCTTTCGCCAAAATAAAATTTTTATCTTCGCCATCAATGCTTACTATTTGATATTTTATATTTTTGTTCACAGCCAACAAAACATTCCCGGGCAAAGTCCACGGCGTAGTTGTCCAAGCGAGTATATATATTGGTTTATCATTTAAAATTTGCGGCTTGGAATTTATTTGTGATTTAAAATTTGTAATTTGAAATTTTACAACAACCGATATATCTTTCATTTCCTTGTAATTCTGCGTCACTTCAAAATTGGAAAGCGGAGTGGCGCAATGCGGACAGATATGCATTGCTTTGTGTCCTTGATAAATCAAGCCCTTGCTCCAAAGTTCTTTGAATACCCACCAAACGCTCTCCATAAAATTTATATCCATCGTTTTGTAATCGTTTTCCATATCAACCCACCTGCCCATTCTCCGAATCGTTTTTTTCCATTCATTCGCGTATTTCAAAACCGTCGCGCGGCACGCCTCATTAAATTTTTCTATTCCGCATTCTTCAATGTCTTTTTTATTTTCCAATTTCAATTCCTTTTCAATTATATTTTCAACCGGCAATCCGTGGCAATCCCAACCCCATCTCCGTTCAACTCTAAAACCGCGCATGGTCCAATAGCGCGGAACAATATCTTTCATCAACGAAGCGACAATATGCCCGTAATGAGGCAAGCCAGTGGCAAAAGGCGGGCCGTCGTAAAAATGATACGGTTTGTCTTCCGGACGATTTTTCACCGACTTTTCAAAACACTTGTTTTTATCCCAAAAATCAAGTATTTCTTCTTCGTTTTTTTTCGCGTCGTAAAGCATAGGTTGCAAATTTTGACGATTTAAGATGGACGATGGACCATAAATTATAGACTATAGACCGCAGACCATAAACGATAAGACCTTCGCCCATCCTTGAAATTTTAATTTAATTCACCCAAAATGTCAATTTTATGTATTGCTAAAAATATGCTATACTAATTTAAGCTTATTTATTCATAATTTTAATAAATTTATGTTATACATCGCCTCGGACCACGCCGGTTTTCAACTCAAAAATTACATCACCAATTTTCTTAAAAATCAAACAAGCTCCGTGTTTAAAGATCTGGGACCAAAGGTCTTTAAAGAAGACGACGACTACCCTGATTTTGCCTTTGCTTTGACAAAAGAAGTGGCTAAAAACAAAATTCATAAAGGAATTTTAATATGCGGTTCCGGACACGGTATGTGCATCGCCGCCAACAAAACAAAAGGCATCCGCGCGATTGAGGGATACAACATTCAAGGCACGGAAATGGGACGCAGGCACAATGACGCGAATGTGCTTTGTTTAGCCGGAAGAATTTTAAGCAATGAGCACGCCGCCGCCATTGCGCGCATATTTTTAGAAACAGAGTTCGCCAAAGACCACCGATTTATGAGAAGAAATAAAAAAATCGCGGATTACGAAAAATAATTATGATAATTCCGGCAATTCTTGTTAATACTTTCGGCGAATTTGAAACGCAAATAAAAAAAATGGAAAAAAATTTTACTCGCGTTCAAATTGACGTTATGGACGGTAAATTCACGCCGAACAAATCTTTCGCGGACGCGAAAAAAATTAACGGATTGAAAACAAAAACGAAATACGAACTGCATCTGATGGTTGATGACCCTCTCGCGGAAATTAAAAAATGGAAAAAAGTAAAAAAAATTTATCGCGTCGTTTTTCACATTGAATCAAAAAGCTCCCCGGAAAAAACAATTTCCGCTATTCGCAAACGCGGCTGGCAAGTTGGAATCGCTGTCAATCCAGAAACTTCACTTGACAAAATCAAACCATATCGCGAATTGGCGAATTTGATTTTATTTATGACAGCGCGCCCAGGACATCAAGGCGCGAAATTTTTGCCAAAAATGAAAGAAAAAATAAATAAATTTAAAAAATTTTTAAACGAGCGAACAACCAAAAAAAATTCCAAAACTCCGGCAATTGCGGTTGACGGGGGCATAAAAAAGAGTAATATTGGTGATATAAAAAAGAGCGGAGCGGATATTTTTTACATTGGCAGCGCGCTTTCAATGGCGAAAGACGCGAAGCTCGCGTATAATACTCTTAAAAAAAAGCTCGCTAATTCGTAATTCAATTTTTATGCACGACCTTATCATTATCGGCGCGGCGGCGGCCGGAAACAGCGCGGCAATTTACGCGGCAAGAAGAAAACTGGGTTTTAAAATTATAACCGATGACATCGGCGGCGAGGTCGCTTTGTCCGGAATTATAAACAATTGGCCCGGTATGCCCGGCGTAAAAGGATACGAACTCGCGCAAAAATTCGCGGAACACGCCAAATCTGCCGGAGCGGTAATGGATGTCGGCTGGAAAGTTGAAAAAATTTATCAGGAAAAAAATTATCTGGCGGTCGCGGCAAAAAACGCGGTTGGCGAAGAAAAAATTGAATACGCGAAATCAATAATCATCGCCAGCGGCGCGCATCCGCGCAAACTTGTGGTTCCTGGTGAAGCGGAATTAAACCGTAAAGGCGTGACATATTGCACTGTTTGCGACGGCCCTCTTTTTAAAAATAAAATAACCGCTACCGTGGGTTCGGGAAACGCCGCTTTGGAATCCGCTTTAATGATGGATAAAATCGCTAAAAAAGCTTATTTGATAAGCAAATATCCAAATAACAAGGAAGCAAAAGGCGGTTTTCCAAAAGGCGAAGATATTTTAATAGAAAAAGTAAAATCGCTAGCGAATGTGGAAATAATTTATGGAGCGATAACAACCGAGATTATCGGAAAAGAAAAAGTTGAGGGTCTGAAATATAAAGATGAAACTGGCGAAGAAAAAACAATCGCTTTAGACGGAATTTTGACACACGCCGGTCAAGTTCCCAATTCGCAATTTATTGATTGCGTTGAAAAAGATAAAACCGGACAGATAATAATTGACGAAAAATGCCGAACTTCTTGTCTCGGAATTTTCGCAGCCGGAGACGTAACAAATGTCCCATACAAACAAATCGGAATCGCCGTAGGTCAAGGCATTATCGCGTCCCTCGCGGCGATTGAATATATCAACAAGCGGCGGGATTCATAAACTTTTATTATTCGCCTTGGGATTACCTCTCCGCCCAGGGCGGATCGCAATGACATTATTCATAATTTATAAACTATGTCTCCACTTTCTTCTCTATTTTATTTTCTTCCGCTGCCGATTATTGATGTCGTGATGAATATCACGGCCGGACTCGGGGCGGTGCTTATCGCTTACGCTATTTTTTTGGAAGCCGAACGCCGGCAAGACGCGATTTTAACAATCGGAGCTGGTTGTCTTTTTATTTACGCGCTTTGGATAGGAAACAAAATTTTTACAGTCGCGATGGGCGGTATGGCAATAGCGGCATTCCTGGAACTTTTAGAAATTATGCTGGGACGACACGAGCACAGTGTGGAAATGGTGGAAGATTATAAAAAACCAAGCGGAAAACTTTAAATGGATAAATCTTATTTTTATGTTTAATTTGATCACTATCGGCGATATTGTAATTGATACTCACGTTAAAATTGATGACGCTTCCATAGAATGCGATTTAAGCCATATCAGTTGCAAACTTTGCCTTAATTACGCGGCAAAAATTCCCATTACCGACAGTTTTCAATCTCTTGGCGGAAATGCCGCCAATGTGGCTGTCGGAGCGTCAAAACTCGGTTTGAAAACCGCGATTTTAAGTTCAATCGGCAAAGACAGCAATGGAAAAACGATTTTGCAAGAATTAAAAAAATTAAAAATCAACACCGGCTTTGTAACCGAATACGCAAACGCAAAAACCCGCTACGCCGTGATTTTAAATTTCAAAAGTGAAAGAACCATTCTTTCTTTTCACCAAAAAAGAAACTATGTCATGCCGAAAAAAATGCCGGATTCAAATTGGATTTACTACACGAGTTTAAGCGAGGGGTTTGAAAACTTGCAGAACAAACTCGTTGAATTTTTAAACAATCATTCTACCTCGCGCTTGGCTTTTAATCCAGGGTCTTTTCAGATAAAAAATAATTTAAAAAAAGTCAAAGAAATTCTCCAGAAAACAGACTTGCTTTTCGTGAATTTGGAAGAAGCTGAAAAAATATCCGGAACGATTTTAAAAAAAGAAAAAACCGAAGCTTCTTTAATAAAAAAACTTTTGGCAACTGGCGCGAAAGAAATTGTTATTACGGACGCCGAACGAGGCGCGTGGGCCGGCAATAAAGAAAAAATTTGGCATTTGGACGGCTACCAAGTAAAAGTTATCGCCAAAACCGGAGCCGGAGATTCGTTTTCCGCCGGATATCTTTCCGCGCGTTTTTACGGACGCGATATTTCCGAAGCGTTAAAATGGGGTATGGCAAACAGTTCAAGCGTCATCGGACAGGTTGGCGCGCAAAAAGGTCTGCTGAATAAAAACGGAATTAAAAAAATGACGGAAAAATTCTCCGCCATAAAACCGATTGAGCTTGTTTGATTACAAAATTTTTAAAATTTCTTTTCCCCACGCTTCCGCTGACTTTGGTCCGTCGGCAGTAATGATTTTTCCATCCTTCACAACCGGTTCGCGCATGTATTCCGCGCCGGCGGCATATAAAATTTTATCCAGTTCATTGTCGCCGTTCCAGCCTGCGGCTTTTTTGTTTTTTAAAACACCGGCATTCGCCAAAATGCGCGTGGAAATACAAATTGCTCCAAACGCTTTTCCCGCGAAGGAAGCTTCGCGTAAAATTTTATACGATTTTTCATTGTCCAAACAATCCATCGCGCCAGGACCGCCGATAAAAAAAACGCCGTCGTAATCCGCGGCGCGCGCGTCTTCTAAAAGTATATCCACTTCGGCTTTATCGTTCGTATAAGCGGCTTTGGCAATACCGACTTTATCGCTCGCGGTGTAAACCAGCGTTCCGTTTTCTTCCAAAATCCTTTTCGTCATGCCATATTCAATCGGCTGAAAATCTTTTGAAGAAATAACGAGCAACGCTTTTTTCATAATAAATTTAATCAAAAAAATTCATTTTCGCTGGCAAATGTATTCCTCTCATTCTGTTTAAATCCTGTTTGCGACCCAAAAAAAATTCAACTGACTGTTTTATGTCTTCACAACGGACATCCGGCCCGAGGCAGCAAAGCCCCTGCTCAAATTTTTCTATCACGGACAAAATTTCATTTTTAACCGTTTCATGTTCTGCCTCTTGCTCTGCCAAAAAACGCAACTTTTCCAAACCGCTTTTTATTTCTTCCAAAGCCGCTTCATACTCATTTACTTTCTTTTCGTATTTTTGACGCTCCAAACCCTGCACCGCTCTTTTGGAATATTCGCGCAGCTTTCTTCGCGTATCTATCAAAGCCGGCGTCAATTCCATTCTTTCCGCTTCGGTAAAAAACACAGCCGGTCCGCCGGTAATCAAATCTTCAAAAGTCCCTCCATACAATTTGAATTCCGCGTATTTTTCACGTAAATCCGAAGAAAGCATTGGGAGTAAAAAATTTTCGCCGGCCTGTTTTTCCGTCGCGGATAAAAATTCCTCATACGCTTTTTTCCACGGCCAAAAATGATAACCGAATTCCATCAATTCGTTTTCAATATTAATTGAGTTCACTCCGCCTGACGGACTGTCCAGATACGCTAAAACAACACGCGCCCGTTTTGTTTTTTCCGGCGGAAATAAAGGCGGTAATTCTGAAAATATTTTGCGAAAAATTAAAACTGTTGAATTGGACATGTGTTATAAATTACATACATCGCTATACCGGCTGCGACGCTTACATTTAAGCTGTTCTTTTTTCCGCGCATTGGAATTTCAATTGAACCGTCGCAATATTTTAACAAACTTTTCGGCACGCCTGTTTTTTCATTACCTACCACCAAAGCTAAAGGAAATTTTGGCTTAAAACGAAATAAATCAACGCTGTTTTTCGTTTGTTCCAATGCAATTATATTATACCCCATTTTCTTCAATTCTTTAAGCAAAGTTCCCGCGCGTTTGCGATACTCCCATTTTATCCATTTTTCAGCGCCTAAAGAAACCTTGTCCACTTGCGGATGCGGCGGACACGGCGTATAACCGGTCAAAAACAACTTGTCCGCTCCTACACCGTCGGCTGTCCTAAAAATCGCTCCGACATTATGCCCGCTGCGTATATTAGGCAAAACCAAAACAAACTTTTCGGTAATTTTTTTCATAATTTTTTTTCATTTTTTCGTTTCGTATTTTCGTACCTTTGGTAGTTCGCGCATTATTTATATTATTTTAATTTTCTAATCCACCAGCTCTGCGCTGAACAAAAAGCCGCGGCAAGCGCGTCAGCCGCGTCATCGGATTTTATTTTTTCTTTTATTCCCAAAGTAATCGCTGTCATTTTTTGCATTTGCGATTTTTCCGCCCGACCATACCCTGTTATCGCCTGTTTTATCTGTAAAGGAGTAAATTCGTCCACGGAAACGCCGTTTTCAACCGCCGTCAATAAAATAACGCCTCTGGCTTCGCTTACTTTTATAGCTGTTTTTAAATTTTTGAAAAAAAATAAATCCTCCACTGCGATTCGCGCTGGTTTATATTTTTTTATGATGCGTTC